>BFBZ01000001.1_pt5:0-640000 | contig 1252500 bp, 956 predicted proteins | sample 1888401 | NCBI WGS metagenome assembly BFBZ01 (sample SAMD00112614, study PRJDB3348) | symbiont metagenome | host: Chara braunii
ATCCGTTCCCGCCCTCGTCGGCCGGTCTCGTCGTCACTTGCGTTGTCACAGGCGACAAGGGTTATATTACAGAGCCAGAGGGGGTGGGTCAACAACCTACTCCCAGAATTTTCAGATTTCTCTCGAATCCCCCTCCTCTGCCTGCAGCCACTCCTTCTCTAATAAGGGCGGAAGCCAGGCAGGTCCGCTACAGGACACCCCTCTATTTGGAAGAGCACCTGACAGGGACTTCCTACGGACACCCCAGGCCTAGTGTTCATCGAATGCCCTATTTTGTTCCTCCACTCTCCATAGAGAGGAGCGCTACCTACTCCCTCACTCTAATAGAAGGGGAGAGGCTAGCCCCAGCTTGCTCACAAGACGCGCCCAAATCCGCGTAACCATGGACACCTGGTGGCCCCGTCAGATTTCGTAGTGGCTCGGTGGCTCCGCGCGACCGCTCGTGTATCATCGGGTCGCTCTCAATAAAGGTTGGAAGTCGATCAAACCCTTCCGCGCCTGTTTGTTCATCGCAAACAGGGAGCGTTCGACCTCCACCTTGAGAGATGTGGGCAATGACGCCCAATGTTCGTAATTCCCATGATCACGCAGAAGCTAGTCTCCGTTCGCGACGGCGACGTACCGTCGATCGCGCAATCAAACGATGGGGAGTCCTTGCATGAGTCGTCGTCGACAGATCTTCCTCGTGTTGAGTTGCCTGGGGGTTCTTTGGGTGAACCTCGCGCGGGCGAGCGAAATTGAAGACTACCTGCGTCTCGAAGACCCCACTTTCTCCTGGAAGGTGGCCGAGACGAAAAAGACGGAGTTAGGAACCGTCGTAAGCATCCCGCTCGTCTCGCAGACCTGGCAAGGCATTCGATGGGAGCACGGCCTACGTGTCTATGACGTACCCGGCACGGGGCACCCCGACGCCATGCTCTTATTCATCACAGGCGGAAGCACCACGAGCAAACCCTCGGCGGAACAGGATGGCATGGGCTTTACCCTGGCCAAGGCCTCGGGCGTTCGAGTTGCGATACTGCCCCAGGTTCCCAACCAACCCCTGCTCGGGGGAAAGACTGAGGACACCCTCATTGCGGAAACGTTCGTACGTTTCCTGGAGACCAAGGACGCCAAGTGGCCGCTCCTCTTCCCCATGGTCAAGAGCGCGGTCAAAGCGATGGACGCGCTGCAGGCATGGTCGAAGGAATCTCAGCACACCGTCCCTACCCGATTCGTGGTGACGGGGGCCTCCAAACGAGGCTGGACGACCTGGCTAACCGGAGCCCATGACCCTCGTGTGATCGCAATCGCTCCGATGGTCATCGACACTCTCAATTTCCGCGCGCAGCGCAAGCACTATCTCGAGGTCTGGGGAAAACCCAGTGAAGAGATCGACGACTACACGAAACGAGGCCTCAACGAGGTGATCGAGAAGTCCGAGGGGGAACGGCTCTGGAAGATGGTTGATCCCTACAACTATCTGGATCGTCTCACACTCCCGAAGCTCTTGATCAATGGTTCTAACGATCCCTACTGGACTCTGGACGCCCTCAATATCTATTGGGACGAACTCAAGGGGCCGAAGTCCGTCGTTTACCTGCCGAACGCGGGGCACGATCTCCAAGCTCATCGCGACTACGCGATTGGAGGAATCGGAGCCCTGGTCCGTCACAGCGTTTCCGGGAAGTCTCTTCCGAAGCTCACCTGGAAGCACGCCAACGACGGCCAAAACCGGCTGCGTCTCACCGTGCAGTCCTCCCCCGCCCCCAAGTCGGCACGCGTGTGGGTGGCGCGTGGAGAGACTCGCGATTTCCGACCGGTAACCTGGAAAGACGAAGCCTTCCCCGAGGACGGCGAGGGCTACAAAATCGCCATTCCTCGCCCCGAGAAGGGATATGTAGCGCTTTTTGGCGACTTCGAGTACGAGATCGACGGCGTTCCCTATCACCTCTCGACACAGGTACGCCAGGCCGGAGCCACGGAATAAAGGCGCCAGTCTCTTGAGAACGTGATTGCCGTCGGAACCGCCAATCGCGGTTTCGACGGCCTTTGGCCCTCTCGACGTACGTCATCTGAAAGACGTCTTTGAACAAACGTAAAGCTTTCTCGCCGATAAAGCTCTTCATTATTATACTTTTTGACATCTCCCAGTCCTCTCGCAAGCATCCGTTGCCATGCCTCGCAGGCGGGTGGTCGCAATCACGCGAGCTCTTTGGGGTGAATGATGCCTCCGTTGGCCGCTTGACGGTCGTTGCGGCGCCCCCTAGGATGAATCCCACTCCTCTCAACCTGAAAACGATCTTCGGAGTGACTTCATGATGTCCCGATGCACTGGGTGCGGGATTCTCGCCCTCATTCTCTTATTTTCGCAGGGCTGTGGGGATTCGACCGAGGGAGTGAAATCCGAGCCAGCACAAGCTGGAGCCTCCGCGAACAAGCAGGTTCGCTTCGTTGGTTTTGACGCTAGCGAACCGCTCGTGAATGCCATTCGCAGTGGAAAGCTCCAGGGGGTGGTGGTCCAAAACCCAATGCGCATGGGGGAAACGTCGGTCAAGACGCTCGTCGCGCACTTGGACAAGCAACCCGTTGTCGCCAAGGTCTCGACGGGAGAGACGCTCGTCACCCCCGAGAACCTGACCGACCCGGAAGTAGAACCTCTCATCAACCCTCCCAAGGCCGACAATCGGACCCAGGGGAGCCTTGCAGGAACGAAATCGAAGAAATGGCGGATCATCGTCATTCCCAAGGGAACAACGCACGAGTTCTGGAAGACGATCCACGCGGGCGCGCTCAAGGCGGCCAACGACCTGGGCAACGTTGAAGTGGTCTGGCAAGGTCCTCAGAAGGAAGATGACCGGCTCCAGCAGATCGAGCTCATTCAGAACGCCATCGCGACCGGGGTCGACGGCATCGTCGTGGCCCCTCTCGACGCTAAGGCTCTCGTTGGTCCGATTGAGGCGGCCATCGCCAAGGGGATCCCGGTGGTCGTGATCGACTCCGCCCTCGAGTCGACGAAAATCGTCAGCTACATCGCGACAGACAACTATCACGGCGGGGTGTTGGCAGCCAAACGACTCGGCGAGCTATTGAAGGGAGAAGGAAAGATCATTCTCTTGCGCTACGCGGTGGGATCTGAAAGCACCGAGCAGCGAGAGAAAGGGTTTACCGACACGATCAAGGCCGAGTTTCCCAAGATCACATACCTCTCCGACACCGAATACGCCGGCGCGACCTCCGACACGGCCCAGCAGAAGTCACAGAGTCTCGTCACGCGGTTTCGCGGCCAGGTTGACGGCATCTTCTGCCCGAACGAGTCGAGCACGCTCGGCATGTTGCGAGCGCTCGAGGGGGCCGGCATGCTGGCCGCAAAGCCGTGAGTGCCCCCCTCCTCGAGATGCGAGGAGTCTCGAAGTCGTTCGGGCCCAGCCAGGCGTTGATCGACGTTTCGTTAACCCTCGCTTCCGGCGAAGTCCACGCCCTGGTCGGTGAGAACGGCGCGGGTAAAAGCACGCTGATGAAGATCCTCAGCGGAGCCTATCGGCCCGATTCCGGAACCATGACTTTGGGGGGACAGCCCTACTCCCCCAAGGGTCCACGCGATGCGCGGAATCTTGGGGTGGCCATGATCTATCAAGAACTGGCCCTGGCCCCGCACCTCACGGTCGAAGCCAACGTCATGTTGGGCCAGGAGCGCGTCTCCCAAGGGTTGATCCGCCGCGGCGAACATCGACGGCTGGTCAAACAGGCTCTGGAACTGCTCGATCATCCGGATATCCGACCGGGTGCTCTCGTCGCCGAGCTGAGTGTGGGCGCTCAACAGCTTGTTGAAGTGGCGCGGGCGCTTGTTGCGGACGCTCGCATGATCGTCTTCGATGAACCGACCAGCTCGCTCACGGAACACGACGCTCGTCGGCTCTTCGCCGTGATCGAGAAGCTGCGAGCGAGCGGGCTGGCGATCGTCTACATCAGCCATTTCCTCGAAGAGGTTCGTCAGGTTGCGAAAAGGTATTCCGTACTGCGCGACGGACGCCTCGTGGCCTCGGGATCACTCGAAGGAACGTCTCAGACCAAGATCATTGCCGAAATGGTCGGACGCGACCTGACCGAACTCTTTCCCAAGATTCCCCACCAACGAGGAGAGCCAATCCTCGAGGTAAACGAAGGGCCCCCGGCGAAGGGGGCGGGTTACTCCTTCGCCCTTCATCGAGGTGAAATCCTTGGCATCGCAGGTCTCATCGGGGCGGGTCGGACCGAGCTCTTGCGGCGCATTTTTGCACTCGATCCCGTCACGCAAGGGGAGATCCGCGTTAAAGGATTGGTCAGCCCCGACGCAAACCCGCGCCATCGGATCGACCAGGGTCTTGGCTTTCTCAGTGAAGATCGAAAGGCCGAAGGACTCGCATTGCGCCGTTCGATCGAAGACAACCTGACCTATTCGGCACTCGGCCGTCATGCTTCCGCGGGTTTCCTGAATCTTCGCAAACGACGAGCGGAAGTCGTGCGATGGATGTCCAAGCTTCGAGTAAAAGGACGAGGCGCAGACCAGGCCATCGGCGAGCTCTCGGGGGGAAATCAGCAAAAGGTGGCGATCGCGAGGTTGCTCCATCAACAGGCCGACGTCTTTCTTCTTGACGAGCCCACCCGAGGGATCGATATCGGCTCCAAGGCCGAAATTTATCATCTGATCGGCGAGCTTGCGGCCGAAGGCAAAGCCATTCTCATCGTGAGTTCGTATCTTCCGGAATTATTCGGAATCTGCGATCGCATCGCCGTGATGAGTCGAGGTGTTCTGAGCGACCCCAGGCCCGTCAATGAATGGACGGAACATACCGTCATGGAAGTGGCGACGGGGGGATAGACGCTCAAAGACAACATCAATTTCTCTCGTGATCTTCCGAGCATCTCTTCAGCATTGAAATTAGTCACCACGGCAGCCGCAGTCGGATTGCGTCGGATAACTTCGTTGACCAAACTGGCCTCGCGTTTTCAAGGGAGAGTATCGTGAGCGATGGGGTGGAGAACGCGGAGGTCGCGCAACGCGGTCGATCAAGCCTTAAAGGGACCCTGGGGTGGGTCTTGACGGTCTTTGGCCCATTCCTGGGCCTTTTGCTGATCACGCTTTTGTTCGCCTATCTCACACGCGACTCGAAAACCTTCCTGACCGTCTACAACTGGCGCATGATCGCCGTGCAGACGGTTATCGTCGGAATCGCCGCGCTGGGTATGACGATCATCATGATCGCGGGGGGAATCGACCTCTCGGTGGGATCCGTGGTGGCCCTGGTGACGGTGGCGATCGCGCTTAGCGTTCGAGGTACGTCGATCGATCTGCCCAATCCTTTCCAGTCAGCGTCCATTCACCTCTTTAATTTAAAGATTAGTCTCGCGCTAGCAATGGTCGGCGGAATCATTTTGGGAGGGCTATGCGGGCTGATCAACGGCGCTCTGATTACGCGACTCGGCGTGGTGCCGTTCATTATCACGCTCGGCAGCCTCAAAATTTACCGAGGCGTCGCCAAATGGCTGGCATCAAGCACGGCGGTTTACATTCCGGCAGACACAAAACCGTGGTGGTTCGGACGAATCCTGGCGACAGAACCGGAGCCTTCATGGCTCATGGTGGCTCCCGGCGTGTGGCTCCTCCTAATACTGAGCGCGATACTCGCGTTCGTTCTCAGGTACGGCCTGATCGGACGTTATATCTATGCGGTTGGGTCGAACGAGCCAACGGCCCGGCTCTGCGGAATCAATGTTCCGGGCGTTAAGATCGTCGTTTACGCCCTGTCGGGCCTGGCGGTGGGGCTCGCCGGCGTCTTGCAGTTTGTTTACCTCGACGCGACCGGAGACCCAACCACGGCCGACGGACTTGAACTCAAGGTGATCGCGGCCGTCGTAATTGGAGGGGGTAGTCTGAGCGGCGGAGAAGGCACCGTGCTCGGAACTTTGATCGGCTGCCTGATCATGTCCGTTCTCAACAACGGCTGCGTCCATGCTGGAATCCCCAATGAAAGCCAGGACATCATCATTGGGGCGATCATTATTGCGGCCGTCGCTCTCGACCGTTTCCGACGCCTTCGACAGGCTGCGTCGCGAAGTTAACGGAACGAGTCCTCTCAGATTCAGGAGAAGCCTCATGTCCAACCGACTGTATCTTCTTACCGCCTGCGCGGCCGTTCTTGCCATTGTCGCGACGCACAGCGAGGCTCAAACGATGAAGCCTCGACGACTTGTCCTCAAGGCAGGCGCAGGAGAGGCCCTTGCCCCGGGCGCACCTAATATCGAGGCATCAGAGATGAAGCGAATCGAACCGTCGATTTCCGTGACCGGAGTCGGCAAATTGTCAGCCGTCCCCGACGTTGCCGACATCTCCGTGGGAGTCAGAACACAGGCGCCGACGGCGGAGAAGGCCCTGGCTGAAAATAATCAGTTGATGGCCAAGCTCCAGGATCGCCTGAAGGAACATGGCGTCGCCGCGAAGGACGTTCAAACAACGCAGTTCCAAGTGAGCCCCGAGTATTCTCAGCCTCCGGGACATGCCCCGAACGGAGAGAATGAATTCGTTCCCCGGTTGATTGGCTATCGCGTGGATAACACCGTTCAGGTGACCGCGAGGGAGATTTCCAAACTGGGTGAGTTATTGGACAGCCTGGTGCAAGCGGGAGCGAACCAACTTTACGGGATCTCTTTCCGAGTTAACGAGCCCGAGAAGCTCATGGATGAGGTCCGCAAGCGGGCGATGGCCGACGCCAAGCGCAAGGCGGATTTGGTGGCGGGAGAAGCGGGAGTCATGCTGGGTTCCCCGTTCATCATTGAACTTGATGGCGACGGAGGCCCCCCTGCCCCGCGATTCTTTGGCGCCCAACCCAGAATGATGGCCATGATGGCCGCAGCTCCTGCAGCACCGATCGCCGCGGGCGAGCACGAGCTTCAAGTGAGCGTACACGTCGTTTACAGGTTAAAGGAGGCAAAATAACAAGGAGGCGGTCCTTGGCTCAAGGAAGAGAAGATCCGATGCCGATCCAACTTCGGATTGACAGTGCGAGGCACGGCTCCTACGATGCGGTCGCACCGGCGACTCCTTCTCCGCGGTAGGACCGGGGAGAGGTGAACATGCGACCCAATCGCCTCCCCCCCCGTGGCGACCTCGCTGGCCAGGTTCGAACTTATGCACCCTCGCTGACGGAGCGCTGCCTCGCGACCATTCGTGACTCGCCTGCAAAGGCGAGTCGATCACCGCGAGAAGAGGGTGGTCTGATCGGGCTCACAGGATGAGTGCCGCCCGATATACAGGGAAGTGCGACCTCGCATGGCCATCACCACGCCACCTGCTCCAAGCCTGATTCAACCCCCTGTCCGGCCGTCTCTTTCCTTTGTGATTTCTCGCAAGGATACTGCGCCCCGTCGCATTGCCTCGAATTTCGCCTTCTTGAGTCTGGCGGAGATCGTCTGCCGGGCGACGTCGGTGGGGGTGACGCTCTCATTGGCGAGACGCCTGGGGGTCTCGGGTTACGGCCGGATTGAATTCGCCTTCAACGTCGTGTTCTGGCTCGTACTCTTGGTGCGCGACGCGTTCGAGGTCATTATCTCACGCGAGTTGGCGCGCCATCCGAGGCTGATCCGCCCGCTGGTGAATCATGTTCTCGCCATCAAGGGGCTGCTTTCGCTAGGGCTCTTCGTGGGGCTCGTCACCATGGGCTCGGTCACGCTCTCAACGGCGGCTGACCGCGCCATCCTCATTCTCTATGGCCTGCTCCTTCTCACCACGGCCTTCGGCCTCGACTTCGTTTATCGAGGCACCGAGCGCATGGGGTTGGTGGCGGTCTCCTTATGCATAAGAACGGTCGTTTACGCCTCCGGCGTCTGGCTCACCGTCGCCGATGTTTCGCACATTGTCTGGGTACCGGCATGGCTGGCTGTGGGTGAGCTCTGTGGAATCACACTGGTCTGGTTCTCTTACTCGAGGCAGTACGGAATACCTCGACCGGTGCTAGGGCTGCGTTTCCTGCGGGTTTTCGTCCGTCGAGGCCGCTCGGTCTGCTTGATTCAGATCTCGCAGACGATCATCGGTTCGTCCGACCTGCTGGTGGTGGGACTCATGAGCCAATGGGCCGACGTGGGGCGATATGGAGCCCCCCACCGCATGATCACGGCCATTTCGACGTTTGGCCTGATTTTCCAGCAAGTCGCCTTTCCCACACTCGCCCGATCCTGGCGGCAGACGGCTGCGGCCGGGCGGCAGGCTCTCGACACACTCGTTCGCGTGGTCATGCTTGGATTGATCCCCGTCGCCGTGGGAGGAGCCGTCCTCGCGGAGCCGATTATCCGGCTCCTCCTTTCCAAGGATTATGAGGGATCGGGACTTCTCTTCGCCCTGGGAATCTGGCGAGCTCCGCTTTTGACGCTGGCGTTTCTGTACCAAAGCACGCTGATCGCGGTGAACCTGGAAAGAGCCGGCGTTCGCCTTCTGCTCTTTGGCGCAGCAACAGCAGGCCCACTGGTCGCGTTGCTCTGCTCGGTGTACGGCCTGACCGGAGCTTCGCTGGCCGTTCTGCTGATCGGGTTTCTGCTGGCGGTGGCCGGCTATTTTCTCCTCGCCAAGCAAGGGCGGCAGCCTGCCTGGCACCACCATCTCGCGCGGCCGCTGGGTGCCTCGCTTCTCATGGTCCCCGTTTGTCTTTTGCTGGTTCGCTGGCACGTGCTCATTGCCGTTGCTGGAGGAGCCGCGACGTATCTTGGCGCTCTGATCTGCATGGGGGGCCTGAACCGGCAAGACCTCGAGGCGTTTCGGGCGAGAAAGCGGACCGCCGCCTGCGTGCCGAGCGCGACGGCTGCTCGAGCCCGGTGAAAACGAGCCCGGCCCGCGGCCGAATACTAAGTTGTGCAAGGAATTGGTAGCAACGAGACGCGTGGATCGCCTGAAACTCGAAGATGTATTCAGTGACGTGCCGATGAGTCTCCGCAAGTTGCCGACTCCCCCCCCTCGGTACAGGATGAACCAAGGTAGGATCTGACGAGGAGACCCGTCAGTTCGCGGTCAAAGACAGGGAGGTCGCCGTTGAAATTCTGCATGGTCACGACCTTCTTTGGCGCACACAGCTTCGGCGGAGATGCGGCGTACGTCGACCGTCTCTCTCGAGCGCTTTGCCGTCGAGGGCATGAGGTTCATGTCTTCCACTGCGCTGATGCCTTCAATGCCGTAAGAGGGAACCATCCCCTACGTCCCTATACGCCTCCTCCCGGCCTCCATATTCATCGCCTAGAGAGCGGGGTCGGCGTTCTCTCCCCCTTGGCGACTCAAATTACCGGACATCCCGTTTTCAAGGCATCCGCGCTCCGCGAACAACTGGATGCCGTCGACACCGACGTCGTTCACTTTCACAACATCTCGCTCGTTGGCGGTCCCAAGGTTCTCGAGCTTGGCCGCAACGCCGTGCGATTGATGACCGCGCACGAGCACTGGCTGATTTGCCCGATGCACTTGCTTTGGAAGTACGGAAGCAAGGCGTGCGACGGTCCTCAATGCATCCGCTGCTCCATCAGCGGAAAACGGCCGCCGCAAGTCTGGCGCTATTCCGGGGCCATTGAACGAGGATTGGAAGAGCTTGACGCGCTGGTCTTCCCGAGCCGGCACACTCTCGAGGAGCACCGGCAGCGCGGCATCAAGGGGAACATGCTGCACCTTCCCTACTTCCTGCCCGACGAATGGTCATCCGGAATTGAAGAAGAGGAACTCGAACCGTCGGATCGCCCCTATCTGGCCGCGGCGGGACGCCTCGTTCGCATGAAGGGATTCCAGCGCTTGATCCCCATGATGCGATACCTCCCTGAGGTCGATCTCCGCATCGCGGGGACGGGCCCCTACGAGGAAGAGCTTCGTCGCTTGGCCCAAGGGCTCCCCAACGTTCAATTTGTCGGGTTACTCGGAGGAGAAGACCTGGCTCGCCTCTTCCATAGCGCTCGGGCCGTGGTGGTTCCCTCCCTCTTCCCCGAGACCTTTGGTTATGTCGTCCTGGAAGCCTTCGCGGTGAGGACTCCCGTCGTCGTGGATACCGGGGGCGGAGCTCTGGAGGAAACTGGAGTCCAAAGCGGAGGCGGTCTGGGATACTCGACCGACGCCGAAATGCTCGTGGCACTCCGCCGGATCGTTCACGACGAAGGGCTTCGCGAAGAACTGGCCGATCGCGGCTACGAACAGCGTACGGGCAACTGGTCCGAGACTGCCCACGTCGACCGTTACTTCGAGCTCATTCACGGCATCAAGGAAGGAAAGGCCGGGATAACTCCTCACCACGCGGCGGCCTCGGCCCTCAAACGAGATGCCAAGACGACCCACGAGCCGAACCGCGGAGAATGGAGTGCTCGCCTCTGATGCGCGGAACGCGTGAACTCTTGATTGCCACCTTGATCCTCTTCGCGCTTCTTCTCGCTTGCTTCTTCCGATTGGCCGCCAACCCGCGCTGGTTGCTCGTCGACGGTGAGCGGTCCAGCGTCGACTACGCCCAACGGGACATTCGCCCTCTCGGCAACGACCTGATCTTCCTGTTCTTGCCGCACTATGTCCACGTCTCGGAGCAGGTCAGCCGCCTCGGAAGGTTACCGCACTGGGACAGCTCGGGATTCGGCGGACGTCCGCTGATCGGCAATCCCCAGGCTTGTCTCTTCTATCCCCCCTTCTGGATCGCGATCTGGGCTCAGTCTCCCGCGGCCCTCGGATGGGTGGCGATTGGCCACTTACTCTGGGCGGGACTGGGTACGTACCTTCTAATGCGCGGCCTTGGGGCAAACCCACTCCCTTCACTCATATCAGCCGGGTGCTTTGCGATCTCGCCATACCTCCTCGCCCATACCTACGAGGGGCACTACCCTCATATTTGGGCTGTGTCCTGGTACTCCTGGGCTTTTTGCGCCTATGGTCTTTGGCGAAAAGGGCGCCTCATTGGAGCCTTGGCTCTCCCGCTGATCTTCGCCCTTTGCTTTCTCGCGGGGCACCTCCAGGAATGGTATTACCTGGTCTTCACCCTTGGTGTTTGGGTGCTCGCCGACGTTGCCATGGCCCTGCGCGCCGGCTCTTCAAAAGCGGGGATGAGCCGGCTCTTGATATGGGGAGCGCTGCTGGCTCTGACCATAGGGCTCGTCGCGATTGAGCTTGTTCCTGATCTCATCGCACAGCGCTGGACCTTGCGAAGCAGCCGCATCGGCCTTGGTCGGATCAACCACTATCACCTTCATCCGCTGAACCTCTTCCAGCTCTTGGGACCGGCCGCACTCGGAACCGCAACGGATTATTTCGGGCACGACAATCTCTGGGAGTCCCTTTTCTCGATTGGCCTGATGCCCTTGATCCTGGCGACAATCGCGGTCGTGGCTCATCCTGACCGCCGCCTGGTCCGAGGCTGGAGCTTCCTCGTTCTGGGAGCCGTGGTCTTCGCGGCGGGGCGATATGTCGGCCTCTTCACCTTGCTCTATGAGCTCGTGCCCGGCATGAACCGATTCCGTGTGCCGGCCCGCTCATTGTTTCTGGCAAGCCTGGGGGGCGCTGTCCTTGCGGGTCTTGGCGTGGAGACGCTTCTTCGCCATCGAGAACTCCCTTCACTCTGGCAGGCTGCAAGCCGTCGGCTCCGAAAGACCGGTGTCGCCCTCGTGGTCGGCCTGCTGATCCTTACTACATTCGCCGGCTCCGAGCAGCCGACACGAATGACGCGTCGCATCACCAACGTGCAAGACCCGTTGTCTCAACAGCCCTTGAGACGCCCCACGATTGATCTCTATCTCAGCACGTTCGCGGCATCTCGGCTTTTGAAAAGCGGAGCCTTCTGGCTGTCTCTCGGAGGAGCAGTCGCACTCCTTAGCCTTGGGGCGAAGCTTCCTTCACATCGTCGATCCCTTGCCACCCTCCTTGGCGTGCTTGCCTTGAGCGAGCTCGCGATTCATGGTGCGTCGGCGCTCAAAGTTACCCCCCCCGAACGCTTTCTGGGACGAGATCTCATCAGCACGGCCCTGGCGCGGTCAGCGCAAGATCTGAAAGGCCCCTTTCGGATTCGGGCCCGCGATACCCTCTACTCCGACCTTCGAGCCAGGATTCACGGTTTCGAGAAAATCAACATCAACGACTCTTTTCAGATTCAGCATGCCGCTGACCTTTACGAGAACTTGTACGCCCTGCTCTACGTCTTTCCTCGCCCTGATCCAAACAACGCGCTGAGTACCGTGGTCGCGGACTTCCGACGCCAACTCCGACAGGCAGTACTCGACTGCCTCGGGGTTGCGTTCCTGATTCCAGACTACATCGAACGGAACCCGGCGTGGCCACTCGTTACGTCCGGGACCTGGCGGGCCTCCACATTCGCCATCCATCGCAATCCGACGGCGATGCCTCGCGCCTATGTCGTTCCTCACGCCCTGCTGGCCCCCGAAGGGACAGCCAACGCGCTTGCCCGCATTCGCGACCTGAATTTCCGCCAGTTCGTTCTGATGACCGAAGATCCGCTCAAGGCCGATGGACCTCGCCAACCCTTCACCCCGGCACAATGGCTCTCGACAGTGCCCGACCATCTCCGCCTGCGCGTGGAAACGAAGGCACCCGGACTTCTTGTGATTGCCGATACATGGATGCCTGGATGGTCCGCCCAGATGGATGGGCAAGCGATTCCGATCCTCCGAGGCAACCATGCCCAACGCGTGATCCCCATCGAACACGCGGGTCCGCATGAAATCGTTTTGCGCTATCAATCTCCAGGCTGGACTCTCGGTCTAACCCTGACTCTGGGCACCCTTCTCATCTGGGCTGCGATCTGCTGGGGCGTTCTCCGCCGCCAACTCCGTATTTCATCATCGTCAGCCGCTCACACACTCGCTTAAGGCCTCATTCACATAAGGCCCTGTCAATCGAAATCCCTCCCTCGCGAGAGAGCCGGCTCCCTCGGCGTCGCCGACGCGCCGAAAAGGGCAATCCCTCCTCACATCTTTGCATGATCGCACGCGAAAAATCCTGTCGCACAAAGCAGGCGATACATCGTTGCGCCGCAAGGGTTAAGTGATCCTATCCCTTTAATTGGTCGTCAGATCACGATGTCAATTGATAAAAAATATTATCTCAAGGCCATTTTCTTATTGTCAGTTCAGGGAATGCGCGGCACTCTGATAAAAGAAATCCCCATCCATATCAAACGGTCGTGAACGAAAGCTTCATTCGGAGGCAAAGCTATGCCTAAGCGTCGAGGATTTACCCTCATCGAACTGCTGGTCGTGATCGCGATCATTGCAGTTCTGATCGCCTTGCTCTTGCCAGCGGTGCAGGCCGCGCGGGAAGCCGCGAGGCGAGCCCAATGCGTCAACAACCTGAAGCAATTGGGACTGGCAATCCACAACTATCATTCTCAGCAGAACGCGTTTCCGCCGGTGGTACAGAACGGGGCCAACCCCTATGTATGGGGGACCCCCTACTTCGATCCCTGGCCGCTCGACTGGACAGCGTCGATCCTGGCACAGCTCGAACAGCAATCGCTCTACAACTCGCTGAATTGGACGTGGGGAACAGGTTTCCAAGGGGGAACGAACGACCCGGCCAATACCACAGTGTTGCGGACGCAAATTTCCGTAGTCCTCTGTCCCTCCGAAAACTTGCGGACTCCATCGATGGGTCCTGGAACCCGAAAGAATTACTGCGCAAATGTCGGCGGTCCCTCCAACTTCATGGCGTGGAGCGGGATCTTCGTTCCACTCCTCCAGGACTCCCGCGGACTCAACGGAGTCTACACCAACTCCAACTGCGGCACCTTTGGCATGGAGTCGATCATCGACGGTACGTCCAACACAGCGATGTTTAGCGAATCGTTGATTGGATCAGGTCCTGCCGCGAATGCCGTCACGGTGGCCACCGCCAAGCGAAAGACCACGTATCTCTTCCCCACCGGGGCGGCCAACCCCTATGACCAGGGTCCAGCCGGTGGCGCGGCGGCCTTGAATTTCGTCAACGTATGCAAGACGCTGCCAGGCACAACCGCGGGCTTCGGCTCGCTCGTGCCCCCGAACGGCAACATCTGGATCGGTGGCAACCCCGGCTCCTGCCTGATGTGGGATTCCTACAACCATTTCATGCCTCCCAACAGCCTCGGTTGCGACTCTCCGACCGACGGAAACACCGGAGGCTACGGTGCTCTTGAAGACGCCATGCCGCCGAGCAGCAATCACCCCGGAGGGGTGAACATCGGCTTTGCCGACGGCTCGGTTAAGTTCGTTAAGGACACGGTTAATATTCAAGCCTGGTGGTCGATCGGCAGTCGCAACGGTGGGGAAGTGATTAGCAGTGACGCCTACTGACATCCCCGAGCGATTGAGCCTGCACTGGACCTGAAATCACGCTCGGAATCGCTTCCGGGCGTGATTCAAAACTCTAACAACGCGCCCCTTCGGGCGACGCTCTTTCCACGCCCACCGCGGAGAGAGCGATCCAAACAACGAACCGCACGCAAACTCCATATGAGGGAGAGTGTTTCGATGAAGGCTCGGCGAGTCATGATCATCGCTCTGCTCATTTCGAGCACGGCTCTGACAGGGTGCGGTGAAGGCACCCCCGAGACTCAGGAAATGAAACCAGTCGACACGACTCCATTTGATCAAATGAAGGATCAAATGATCGCGAACGTCAAGAAGACAAATCGCAATATCAAGCTTCCCGCAGCCAATGCCGCAGGTAAGAACGGCACGGGAAAGTGACGCCGAAACCTTGTTGAGAACCGCGATGGATGCTCGCAACCCGACGACGGGAATCGATTCTCCGCGAACTTCGAGCCGGTGGCGGAAGGTCTTCGGCCTCGTGACTCTCACAGTGGTGCTCGGGGCCGGTATCTGCGCTTCGCTCTCCCGGCGTGCGCAGCCAGACCTTGCGAGTCTGTATGAACAGGCTCAAAGAGAGTTCAAGGCCGGACGGCTCGACGCGGCCGAAGAGACCTTGGATCGTCTCGCCAGAATCCGCCCCAACATGTCCATGGAACGCATGGCGCGGGCGCAAATCGCGGTCGCTAGACAACGGCCAAAGGCCGCCCTCGACGAACTGGCAAGAGTTTCGGAAGACGATCCCCTGGCCCCGCTCGCCCGATTGCTGGCGGGGCAGATTGAGCTGAAACAGGGAAGAGTCCGCGAAGCCGAGTCCTACTTTCTGGCCACGCTAAAGGTGGAACCAAAGACCGTTCAGGCCCACCGCGAACTCATCTACATCTATAACGTGCAACATCGGCAAAAGGAGGTCGACGCCCACGTCCACATTCTCTCTGAACTCGGTTCATTACCCTATGATGAGTTGTTGCACTGGAGTCAGACACGCAACCTCGTTTGGAACCCCGAACGAGACTGCGAAGCCCTATCGCGTTTCATTGCGGCTGAGCCCGAAGATCGCCTCTCGAGACTGGCCCTCGCGGACGGGCTACGACAGCTTGGACGCCTTGGGGACGCCGAGAAGGTTCTCGCACCCCTTCCCGATGATGATCAGGAAGCGAGGACCCGGCGCGTCCTGTGGGCGCTCGATGATGGCAATCCGACGCGAGCAGACCAATTGCTGGCACAGGGGCTCGGCAATGAGCCCGCCATGGCTAAGTTGCGAGGGCAGCTCGCGCTGCTAAGGAAAGATGCGCGGACGGCCGTTGTTCAAATGCAAGCGGCCGTGGACTACGACCCAACCGATCGAGCCGCTCTCTTCGGCTTGTCCGCAGCCCTCAAGCTTTCTGGGGACGAAAAACGCGCGAGTCATTACCTCGAGATGGCCAAGAAACATGATGCCCTGACACCCTTGATCACACGAGCGTCGACCAACGAGGGGCGTCTGGAGACCAAGCTGCCCTCTCGGATTGGCGCAGCCTGCGAGGCTGCCGGGCGAATCTACGAAGCGCTCGCCTGGCACAAAAACGCGATCGCGCGCGATCCGCTCGACGGAGAGTCACAAAGCGCGATCTTCAGGCTCGACCGCCAAATCAAGGAACAAGCGTCTTCAAGAACTACAGCCGCTTCTCAGGGAACCCACCCTCACACTTCCTCGGGAGCTGGGCCCCGAGGATAAGCCGGACCATCCAGGAGGCCACAAGCAGAGATGCGTCGTCCTTCACTTTCCTGGGTGACCGGGCTCGCTGGCGTGCTCATCCTGTGCTTTGCCAGCGCGCACCTCGTCCGGCAGAGCGTACACCGCAACGATCTTCGCCGCGGCAAAAAAGCCTTATCTCTCGGCCAGTTTCGCGAGGCTCGCGATCATCTCCAGCGAGCGGCCCAAGCCTACCCCGCCGATCCCGAGATCCACTTCCTTCTGGGATCCGCGGAGGAAAAGCTTGGGCATCCCCAATCGGCCGTTGATCACTGGGCGTTAATCCAGCTCGACGCACGAACGGGACAAAAAGCCGCCTATTTGCGTGCTCGAACACTTGTCAAAACGTTTGGAAGACTTACTGAAGCCGAACGTTTGCTTCGTACGCTCGAATCAGGTCATGACGAGTACAGCACCGCCTCGCGTTGGCTGCTGTGCGAGACTTTTATTTGGGAAGGTCGCATCAACGAAGCTCGGCACCTCATCGAAACTGGCTGGTCACGTTCCGAAGGTTACGACCGCGTCGCTCTCTTGCGAGAGCATTGGCGTCTTGAACGTGTGGTGACGGCAGAGGAGGACGTTAAAGCAATCCTCCATGCGTCGGTCGGCGGCGCGCCACAGGATGAGGGTATCCGACTCGTTCAGGCAACGCTTGCAACCCGCTACGGGCGGCTTGCGGACGCCAAGCGATGGCTCGACGCCTGCCGTGACGCTACCCCCAAGAATCCGGTCGTCGAACGCGCCTTTCTCCAGTGGTCCATGGCGGCTGAGGAGCCTGGCGAAATGGCTCTGGCCTTGTCGCATTTCTCATCGAAAGACTTCGATGCTTTGGAGATCCTCCAGCTTGATTCCTGGTGCGCACGGCGCCGCAAAGACGCCACCGGCGAGGCCCGCGCACTCGAGGAAGGGCTGCAATGGCGGCCCGATGACTCATCGGCGCTGGACCGACTTCATGTCCTGGCCCGAGAGGCGGGAGATGAGTCTCGCCAGGCCAAGTATCGCCGGCTCAAAACGGAAATGGATCGACTCCGCGAGATGTATCGTTGGCGTTTGATCAACCTTCCTTCCCGCCTTCCCGATGTTCCTGCCGCCGACTTGGCCCGAATCGCCGAGCAATTGGGGCGAACGTTCGAGGCCAAAGGCTGGTGGGAGGTCGCCCTCGCTCAGAATACCGACGACTCCGAATCGCGTGAGGCCGTGGATCGACTTACAAGGCGCTCACTCAATCATTTTGAGTTATCAACGTCCTTTAAGGACGTCAAGAGTCGACTTCACGCACTCATTTCCTCCTCCGATGAGCCCGCCCCCTCGGTAACGGTGCCCACGTTCTCGAGTCGGGCAACACAAGCTGGGCTCGACTTCATCTACAAAAACGGAAAGAGCGAAAAGCGGCAAGTTCCTGAGACGATGGGAGGCGGAGTTGCTCTGCTGGATTACGATGGCGACGGCTTTCTCGACGTCTATCTTGTCCAGGGAGGCGCATTTCCACCCAAGGCCGGAAATCAGAAGAACGAGGACCGACTCTTTCGAAACCGAGGCAATGGCGTGTTTGATGATGTCACTACACAAACACATCTCGACCGATTACCGGGAGGTTATGGTCACGGGGTCGCCGTAGGCGACATCGACAACGACGGCGATCCCGACCTCTTCGTAACACGCTGGCGGTCCTACGCTCTTTATCGCAACCGGGGAGATGGAACTTTTGAGGACGCCACGGAAAGCGCCGGGCTGGCGGGGGACCGCGACTGGCCGACCTCCGCGGCATTTGCGGACCTGGATGGCGACGGAGACCTCGATCTCTACGTCTGCCACTATCTTACCTGGGATGCGGAAAATCCCGTGATTTGTCGCTCTCAAGGGACCCATGGATCCCTTGTGTCCTGCCTGCCTCTTCAATTCCCCTCGCGCCCCGACCATCTCTTTCGGAATGACGGCGGCCATTTTGTCGACATTACCCATGCCGCGGGAATTGTGGACAACGACGGACGGGGCCTGGGAGTGATTGCGGTCGACCTCACTGGTGACAGCTTGATCGACCTTTACGTCGCTAACGACCAGACGGCGAATCGGCTGTACGTGAACCGTGGCGGAATGAAGTTCGAGGAAGTGGGTGCAAGCTCCGGTCTCGCCTGCGGCGCCGACGGTCTTTTCCGAGCCGGCATGGGGGTCGCATGCGGTGATTTAGATCGTGACGGGCGCCCCGACCTTGCCGTCTCTAACTTCTTCGGCGAGTCGACGACACTGTTCCACAACCTCGGCGGCGGGGACTTCGCCGATGAAACGTCCAGCTTCGGCCTGCTCACCCCGAGCCGATTTCTGTTAGGCTTTGGAATTGCATTCCTTGATGCGAATAACGACACCTATCTGGATCTTGTCACAACCAATGGTCATGTGAATGAAGATCCGCGGCGCTTTCCTTATGCCATGCCCAACCTTCTTCTGCTTGGGGACCGAGAGGGGCGACTTAGCGACGCGCAAACGCGATCCGTCCCCCCCTGGAATCAACCCGTGATCGGACGTGGTCTCGCCACGGGAGATCTGGACAACGACGGCGACCTTGATGTCGTGATCGTCCCCCAGGAATCCCCTGTTCTTCTCCTTCAAAACCAGACAAGCCAAGGGCACTTCCTGACCATTCAGCTCGAAGGAACTCGCGCAAATCGAGAGGGGGTCGGGGCCCGTGTCGTGGTCCATCTCCAAGAGAAACGGCTCACGACCTGGAGATTCGGAGGAGGCAGCTACCAATCGGCGTCAGACCCGAGACTGCACTTCGGACTGGGAAACCACGCCTCGGCCGACGCCGTCGAAGTCATTTGGCCTTCGGGATCGATCGATCGCTTCGACGGGCTCGATGTCGACGCGGCTTATCTCGTGCGCGAGGGAAAAGCTAAGGCGCAGCGGCTATCCAGCTTTCAACCGAGAGCCCCTCTCACGGGGCCGGCAAAGTAGCCGCCTCTGGTTTCCCGGACCGTGGAAAGCCCAGAGCAACACCCACACCCGTGCCGCTTCCCGCCAGGAGAAGTGCAAGGAACCGCGTGAAGGCACTGGCCGAGATGGGTTGCGAAGTCTCCGCGAGAGGAAAGACGGACGCACCAAGGATCTCGTAGACGAAGGTTCCCACCAAGGCGCCGCACGCTCCTCCCAGGGCGGTTTGCAGGACCAAAGACGTGCGAGGCAACCCTCGGCCAGCCAGGAGTCCGGCCAACGCGCCCATGGAGCCAAAGACGGCTCCGTGAACCAGCAACGGGATGACCATCTCCGCGGCTCCCACAAGGTCGTCATTCGTGAGAAGCAACGGAGACAGGAGCCACTCAGTCCCGGCGCCCACGATGGCACCGAGGCATAGGCCAAGCAACAGCTTGCGAACCCGGGTCACCATGGGCGTCGAGCGACTCAGCGCAAACGCCATGCTCGCACAGATCAAGGCGCCAAAAGCGCCATGAACCAGCGTGGCCTCTTTCCGTTGAGCGATGAGACGCGTCTTTGAAGTGGCCCCTGTGACCGTCGCTCCCATCATCGAGACCTTCTCCTCTGCGGCCTCGACCCGGAAAAATCCTTTCTCGAGCAACGCCCAAATGCACAGAGCGCTGAGCAGTCCGGCCAGCAGCGCGCGCGGCAACAATGACCAGGGAGAAGCGGAAACGGGCTTCGACGAAACTTCTTCCCCTGCCTGGGCACGGACCTCCTTCGAAATCTCTTCAAGAGGCTGCGGGTTGGCTGTATCCATAAGGACCTCGGCTTCGCGGGTGCACGTGTTACGTCTTGGATGAAGGCGAGAATTGTACGATCATCGCTCATCATTCCAGGAATAGACCCGCTGCGGAAGCGCTCAGTCCTCAAAAACGTCTTCGCGCGTTGCCCCAAGACCTCAAGGCATTGCGCGCAACAAGACAGCCGCGAGATCCTGTCGCATTACACTTCGACATCAGAAGATTTTCAGATATCAAGCTCCGAGCAAAGACTCAACCACGAGGGTCAAACCCAACCGTTCCGCTTGCGGAGCCACCACTCCAGGGTGAGTAGTGCGGTGAAGATGAGAAAGAACGGCCAGTTGTCCCAGACCTTGTGCTCGGTCTGAGCCACGTATTCGGTGTAGATCTTGCCGCTAAGTTTCTTGAGATAGTCTTTGAGCTCTTCGGGAGGAAGGAATTTCCCCTCCGTGGTCGTGGCAATTTCACGCAAGAGGCGAAGGTCGGCGGCGGGGTTCTCCATTTCGCGATCGTCTTGATAAGCCAGGAACCGCGCGGAGTCCTGTCCAATCTCTTTGCCGCCGCGGAAGGCCTTGACGGTCACCTTGTATTCCCCCGGCTGGCCGAGAACAAGATATTGTCCGCGAGCGTCATCCCCTTCGTTGAAGAGCTGAACCGGCTCAGGCGGAGTGGCTCCTCCTTCGCGAGTGACCCTGGTCTCGTAGCTCACGTCCGGAAGGGGCACGTTCTTGGAGTCACGCGCCGAGGCCTTGATTTCGAGCTTTTGTCCCACGGAGAGGCGACGGCGTTCGAGGGTCAGCCGTACCTTCTCATCTCCTTGATCTTCCTTGTGCGACAGCCAAAAGATAATCTGCCGCCAAAATTTTCGGTGCGCTTTCAGGCCCAGTTCAGACCAGCGGGCCCAGACCCAGGTCTCTCCACCAAAGGCCAATACACGACCGCTTCCCGGGGAGATGCCAACCATGAGTGGTTCCGCAGGACGCCCCGGCGACTGCGCCAAAATGAAGGCACCGGCCTTTGGTGAGCCAAACTGGTTGGTTCCTCTCAAGGGAGGCAACGCCTGCCAGATCCGCACGGTATCGGGCCGATCGGCGCCGACCTGAAAGAGAAAATTTTCGGGCCCGTTGAGGTTAGGGACAAACTTGATTCCGCCGTCGGGTTCAAGCTGACCATCCCCAGGATGAATGTCGACCGGAAGCACGCGCGTGAGGCTCGTCTGCGCCCAGCCTCCTGGGCCGAAGCTCGAGCGCCCCCCGAGCATCATCAGGCCTGCCCCCTTTTCGACAGCCCGCGTCAGGAGTTGTTGTTGAGTTGTGGTCAGGTAATTCGCGGGGAGGTCGCTGAGGATGTAGACGTTGTATTTGCCCAGGGCGAATTCCGCGTCATCAATGTTCGGGCTCGCCTCGGTGGCGGGCCTCCGGAAGATGCGCTCATCCGCATGGATGTCGGGAGATGCGGCCGTGGCTCTCAGAAAGAACTTGTGCTCCCAGGGAGAACTCGGCCCTTGGAGGAACAAAACGTTCAGACCGCCGGATAGGACGGTGACATAGGTTCCGACTTCATTGTTGCTGGTGATCAACTCCCCTTCGCGAGGCTTCACCTTGAGGGTGATCTTCTTTTCGCCGGGGGTCTGAGGAACATATTTCAGTCCGGTGATCGGAATGACCTCGCTCCCCTCGGGCGCCTTGAGTGTCGTCTTCGCGACCGGATCCGCCTGGCTGTCGACATACATCTCGACATCAACAGGCTGATTGGAAAAGCCTCGAACCACCAGGGATCCCCGAACCTGAAGCTGGTTCTTGACGAAAACCGTGGGGCCTGCCACGAGGTCACGAATCGCGATGTCGCGCGACGCGGGACCCGCATTCTCAGAACCGAAGCCTACCGTGACCACACGGACTTGCTGACTACGAAGCTGCCGCGCCTCGACGGAAGGACTCAGGCCGTCATTGTTCACGCCGTCGGAGAGGACGACCATGACAGCCACGCCGGTACCCGCCTGTCGTTTCACCGCTTCCTGTAGCGCCGCGCCCAGTGCCGTGGATTGGCCTACGGGCTCAGTCACATCCTCGGGAGTCTGCTCGCGAATGGCTTTGGAGAATCGGTAGCTCTTAACATCAATGTTGATTCCCAAACCCTGGGCGATTCGGCGAGCCTCGTTGAGTACCTCCAACGCCTTCAACCACCGGCTCTTGCCTCCGGCCTCATCTTGCAGCTTCATACTGGCCGAGTCGTCGATCAGGAAGATCACCGAAGTCGGCTGCTTCTTCTTTTCCTGAATCACAATCGACGGGCGGAGTGCGGCCAAAAGGCATAGCAACACGGCGGCAAGCCTCAGCCCCAGAGCAATCCATCGCCAACGGCCTGAGGTCCCTCTCAGTCGCTGCTGATAAGCCCAGATCGTCAAGATCATCACGACCAACGCGGCGACCGCCACCACGGGCCATGGACCGATCGGGCTAAAGCTGACACTCATCACGGCGACCTTCCGAATGGAACCGATTCAGAAAGCGGATATTCTTGGCACGTTTCAAACACGATCAGAAACGCGGAACAATCCATTCACGGGGATGCCAACACCCTCTCCCCGTCTCAGCCTGGATCAACAATACGCAGGCGGACCGCCCGCTCTCTCATGCCATGGCGCTCGCGGGCTGTCGTGAAGGGCTCTCTCGATAGAACCGGTTCGCCAGCAGATTCTCGAGCGTGACGAGCATGAGTATCAGAAACATCAACCACGGAAATAGCTCTTGCCCCATACGGACCTTGTTAACCGCGACGGTGAAGTCATCGGCATCTTTGGCCAGCTTGTAGCCGTCCTTGCCAAACAAGGAGTCGAGATCACCCGACTCCAGGGGGACGAACTCGGTCTCCGCAAGGGGGGCGTTCACGCTGAAGCCCATCTTCGTCTTATCCCCGTCCGAGGTGCTCGAGGACACAGTCCAATGGCCGATGGCCTGAGGCGCGACGACGATCAAGGAGTCAGTCGTCGCCGAAGGGCTGAGCCGCTCGGTTGTCTTCCCATCGGCCGACTGAACGATGTAATTCTTGAAGCGACGCGTGGGGTCGATCGGCAAAACGGCGTCATCAGCCCCAGCCTCGAAGTTCAATCGCTCTTCTGAAGTCCCCGCAAGGTAGGGAACGGTCTGGTTCATCAAGACATAGAAGGTGATACCCGAAGCTTCCGGCAAGGGAAACTCGTTCCAGGCCGCCGGCGAGTTAACGTCGGTGCGCCGAGCGAGCGGAGTTGTCCAGAGTAAGACCCTTCCCGTCTTCGACGATCGAAACGATCGCTCGATCAGCGCGGGGGCACCATCAGAATACTTCAGCAGAATTCTCGCCTCTTTGGGCACGTCAACAGACCAGTATCGATAGATGGGTACGTGCGCGATCTGAGAATCAAGCTCGCGCGTGAAACGTTGAAAAAGCGGATGTGTGAGGTCCGTGACCTTGCCGAAGGTGAGGTCCGTCTTCGGCCCTTGTTTTTCCTTCAAGCTGGCGGGCATGAGTTGAGCGCCCGTCGGTGAGTTGTAGGCATCAACCTGGGATTGGTCCCCAAGGCCGATCACCAGCCCTTTGCCCGCTTCGTGGACATAGTAGTTGAGCCGTCCCCAATCACTATCGCTAAGCTGCCTCGCGTTATTTAAAAAGATGCACGCGTAATCGCTCAGCTTCTCGCGATCTTGTTCACTAAACTTCGAGGTCGGAATCGACGTAACGCGACAGGTCCGCGACGCACCTTCGGGCAATCCCACCGGGTCAAGAGCCGAGGTGATGAACTCTGCGTCGACGGCCTGGTCGGACACGACCAACGCCTTGAGCTCGGGCTGGACCTTGAACGTGAAGTAACGGGAATCATCGAACTCGAGCGGGTCCGGCGCCCCCGTCAGACGAATCGTCCCCTGGTGGGTGCTCCCCGAAGCATCGGCCGGTGATGTCCCGGAATCGATCCTCGGCGTCGAGAATTTCACCTCGGTTTCGCCATTCGCAGGAACGGTGATTTGCCTCTGCTCGCGTGGCACACCGTCGAGGAGAAAATCGACGCGCCGGGTCATGGCAGGACCTCGGGAGCGGATCTTCGCACTGATCGATACCGACTCTCCCTGAGTCGCGACCCCCACGGTCGGCGCGGCCTCGGATACGGTCAGGTTGTGAGTCTCTTTGGGTGAGAGATTGAGCACATAGGTGCTAATTGGCGAATCGTTGGCCTGAGACTTTTGTTCCTTGCCCTTTTCTTTCTTCGACGTCTCCGGCTTCAGCTTCCTGACCTTGTCGAGCCCCTCGACCGGGCGTTCGAGATCCCAGGCCGACCGGGCGAGGTCGGTCATCACGTAGACCTCTCGGCGCGGCCGATCGCTCCCGGCAATCGCCCCGTACGCCTGGCCAAGAGCCGCGTTCAAGGGACGCCGTGAGGGATGAACGACGAGGGCGTTGATAAGGTTGCGTGCCGTGGCGGGAGAAAGGCTCTCGGGAACGCGGGCATCAGCGGAGTCGATCACAAAGACTTGACTTCCGTCGGCCATCTTTTTGAGCTGGTCGAGGGCAAACTCCTTCGCCTCGTCGAGCCGGGTCTTGTCTTTTTCCTTGTAGCCCATCGAGAGGCTGGTATCGAAGATCAGCGCCACCGCTACGGGAACGTTCTGATCTCCGAGAGACGTCTGCGAATAAAGCCGGGGGCGAGCCAGAGCCAGCGCCATGAGCGCGACCAGCAGCATCCGGGCGATCAGCAACAGCCAGTTCTTGACCCGCAGCTTCTTCCGTGAGCGTTTCTGACGTTCACGAATCAAGCGAAGTGCGGGAAAAATCACATGCTTGGGCTTCTGCTTCATGAACAAGTGCAGAATGACCGGGAGCGACGCCAGCGCCGCCCCTCCTGCCAGACCCGCATGAATCAGCGAGATGTCCATGTCGCTCCGTCCCACCAGAAGAAAGGGCTCGAGAGCCAGTGGTTGGCTCGCGAACGGTCTCAGCCTCGCGATTGCCGGTTCATCAGGTAGCTCATCAAGGCTTTGTCGAAAGGCATTCCCGTATGGAGCGCCGTGTAGTCGATTCGGGCGCCCAAACACTCCTTGCGGAAGGCTCCTTGAAACGCAGCCACTTCTTCAAGGTAGTCGGCCTTGATCCCCTCCGCGTCGACCAGGAGGGTCTCTTGCGTCTCGTTATCTTCAAGCTCAAGCATGCCTTCGAAGGGAAAGAGCGCCTCGGCTTCGTCAAGGATATGAAAAATGATGACGTCATGTCCCGCGAAACGAAGCCTGTGCAGTGCTTTGAATATAGGCTCCCGGTCACCCAGAAGGTCACTGAAAATCATGACCAGGCTGCGATGGCGGATCATGCTCGCAACCTGATTCAGGCTCTTTTCTATGGAAGTCTCGCCCGCGGGCCTGAGCTTCGCGAGCAACGAGAGGATGTTGCCAAGCTGCGATCGCTTGCTTCGAGGAGGCAAGCTCTGGCAGACCTGCTTGTCGAAGGCGACCAATCCTACCGGATCTTGCTGGTGAATCATCAAGTAGCCGAGCGCAGCGGCAAGGCTAATTCCGTACTCGAATTTGGTCAGCTCCTGGCGATAGGTGTAACCCATCGACCCGGAGAGATCCATCACCAGATAACCCGTGAGATTTGTCTCAGCTTGAAACTTCTTGACATAAAAACGATCGGTCTTGGCATACACGTTCCAGTCAATGTCAGCAATGTTATCGCCGGTCGAATATTTTCGATGTTCGGAAAACTCGACCGAAAAGCCCTGAAACGGGCTGGCATGAAGACCGGCGATAAAACCTTCGACAATGAACTTGGCGCGCAGATCAAGCCGGGAGACCTGGCGAATCACTTCGGGCTTAAGATATTTTTCGGCGGTGCTTGCCACCAGGCAACCTCTCTGAAGACAATTCGTTGAGCGATCTTCAAGAGTTCGTTATCAACCCACGTTTACGCCAAAGCTTCGCGGGCGGGATTTTCTCTGGCTTGCCGATCTCAGGCGGATCCCTTGCGATCGTACTTCGGCACCTCGGGTTCCTTGATCTCGGTCAGCAATCGACGGATCAGGCTCTCCGTCGTTTGCCCTTCGGCCTGCGCCTGGAAATTGGTGCCAATTCTATGCCGCAGGACGGGAATCGCCACCTTACGGATGTCGTCTAAAGAAACACTGAAGCGCCCGTCCATCGCGGCCATGGCCTTCCCCCCGAGAATGAGGTTCTGACCGGCGCGAGGGCCAGCTCCGAAGTCGACCAGTTCCTTGACGAACGACGGTGACTTTTCGTCGGACGGACGCGTCGCCCGCACAAGGCGGGTCACATAGTCGACCGTGTAGTCCGAAACGGGCACCGACATCACAAGCTTTTGCAAGTTGACGATGGCCTTCCCAGAGAGAACCTTCTTCAGTTCCACCGTTTCTCCCTTGGTGGTCGCCGAGAGAATCTTCTTCTCCTCTTCGAGCGTGGGATATCCCACGCGAATATCAAACATGAAGCGGTCGAGCTGTGCTTCGGGCAGCGGATAGGTTCCTTCCTGTTCGATCGGGTTCTGAGTCGCGATGACGAGAAAGGGATCGGGAAGATGTAAGGTCTCCTGCCCCACCGTGACCTCGCGCTCCTGCATCGCCTGGAGAAGTGCCGCCTGGGTCTTTGGGGGGGTTCGGTTGATTTCGTCGGCCAGGATGATGTTCGAGAAGACCGGGCCAGGCACGAAACGAAACGACCTTCGGCCGGCTTCCGGCTCTTCAAGAACGTTCGTCCCCGTGATGTCGGAAGGCATCAAGTCGGGGGTGAACTGGATGCGTTTGAAACCAACGTCAAGAATCCTGGCCAGCGAGCTGACCATGAGGGTCTTCGCCAAACCGGGGACACCGACGAGCAGCACGTGCCCCCGGGTAAAGGTCGCGGCGAGGATCTGCTCGACGACCTCCCGTTGACCGATGACCACTTTATTCAGCTCGGCGACCATCACGTCGCGTGAGTGTCGAAACTCGTCGAGAAGATGCGTGATTCGGTCGCCTGCGGTAGACATGCGGTGTGTCGACCCTGAAATGAAGAGAGAGCGACCCCAGGGCGCCGCCCTGCTTCGGGGTAGAGACGAGAAGAGCGCCGACCGGTGGCCGTCTCCACCCTGAGGGCCTCCGACGCGAGTTGAACTCAAGCATTGTAGACCGCCGCAACGGCTCGATTCAAGCGAGCGGAGAGTGGTCCGACCAACCCGCAAAGCTGCAATCGTCGTCTCCGCGAATCTCCCGCGCATCGAGCAATCCTGCCCAGGAGCTCGGCGTGACTGCCTCCTCACTCTCAAACACGGCTCCTCGCGATGGTTTTTCCCAAGTCACTTTTTCGCAACACAGTCTGTGCTCAAAAGCCCGCGCCTTAAATCTCTAGTAAATCATAAGTTACGCTCTGGATGCCAGACGACGAGAGGCACTATTTTACCAACGTCATAGTTCGCGAAAATGTGCATCAATATTTGGTTCTGGTTCCTGATTTGCCTAAGATTCTCTCGTCCGCAGCAAGCACTATCGTGGGAACACTCATGATAGTTTTTCGCGAACGGCCTCAATCCTTCGCGATCCCGCCCCCCTTGATCGCCATGCTTCGACAAGCATGACCGACACCTAAGCCCGCAGGGACGGACACGTCGAGCACTGGAGCTCGAGGTCTCCTGCTTCTCAGCCTCAAATCCCCACTGAGAATTCCACAAACCCACTTTTAGAACCTGGCAATTCGTCAAGAAGTCTTAATGAATTCGTTGACAATGCACTTCTGATCCCTGGTTTTGGCAGACAAAGGTTCGAAGCCAGCTCAACAACGCCGGATGAAGTGTTTGTCTGTCGAGGAGTTGATGATGATTCTGTCGCTTCACGGTCTGTTTCGTGGTATCGCGCTTCTCGCAATTGCGTCGACGATCAGTGCTGTCACTCTTGGTCGCTTCGCTCCCAAGCCGGCTCATTTCCGGATCCTTAGTGGTTCCCGATATGCTGCCGTCAGCGGATACCATTTCACGAATCTTGACCGCGTACCGCGTTTCCTGGATGCGGAGACCGGTGATTTCAAGCGAGTCAATTTCGGCGGCGACGATGTTGTCGACTGCGCAGCCTGCTCGCCGTGGCAAGATGAGCAAGGCACTCAACTTCTCGTGGCCCGCTGGAATAGCAACAATCCCGACCAGGAGACCCAAGGCTACGGTCTCTCGCGATTCTCGTTCCCCGATGGGCAGGTGGTCGACCGTTACGAGTTAGAAGTCGTCCCGACGAGCCGCCCTTGCTTCTTTCACAACGAACCGGGCCGCATCCTGTTCGCCGCCGGAGATGGCCATCTCTATCGGTTCCAGTTCCCCGATCGGCGGGGAAACAAGAACGGTGAGACGAAGGACACCAAACAGCCCCAGCGCATCGCGTGGAAGACCAGCCGCCCCGGCCCGGGTAACCCCTTCATCAGTGATCCCGTGTGGCCGAGCGATCCCCGCTTTGGGGGGCGCCTTATCGTCTCCCTAACCTATCTCGATTCCGATCCCAAGGCCGGGCATCGCGTTTACCGCCGCGCTCAACTCTGGTGGATCAAGTTGAACGAGGCCGCCACCGAGGTCGTCGAAGCCGGACGCATCCTCGCTCCGGGCACCTCGAAACTTGATCCTGGCGTCAACAGCGAGCTCCGCCTGCCAAGCATTGGGACCGCTCCCGACGGTTCGCTGGTCCTCGCCTACATCCATCAGCCCGATCGTTATGCGGCCTATCAGTTGCGGCTCGCTCCCCTGCACTTCCAGGAGGAAACGGGAGCCCCGACGATTGACGCCGCTCAAAGCTGCCTACTCTCCGAGTCTTGCCTGACCGTTACTCCCACGTTCTCGAGTGACGGCCGCTGGGTATTCGGCCTGGAGAAGCCGCGTACCCCCGAAGCGCCCGCAACTCGTTACTCGGTCACCGAGGCACTGCAACGAGTCACCACGTCTCAACGCATTGCCCTGGAAGAGGCCGCGAACGCTCGTCGTTGATTCGTGGTTTACGATCATTCCGAGTCGGCATGCGGCCGGGGCTTTCGCTCCGGCCGCTTTCGTTTTTCGGACTTGCCACCCCACGCCGAGGCGCGGCATCGTATGATTGGGAGAGGATTCGACAATCGTCCGGCGTCTCGGTCGGCCGGGGAGCACCAACTCGATGTCACGTCACCTCAGGCGAGTCTTCGCCCTTGCTTTTCTCACCATTCTGGCGAGTCAACTGGGTCAGCCCCATGCCAGGGGAGCGGTGACCGCCAAGGAAGTCGAACGGGCCATCAGTGAGGGAGTCCGCTATCTCAAGCAAGAACAGAGAAATGACGGCTCCTGGAACGATGTGGATAACGAGGCCCGTACCGGAACCACGAGCTTGGTCGTCCTCGCACTCCTGACAGCGGGAGAACCCGCGAATTCCCCCGTAATTTCCCGCGCACTGGACTATCTTCGTAATTTCGGCCCCGACGAACTCAAAAGCACTTACGCCGTCTCCCTTCAAACCATGGTCTTCGCCGCGGGAGAGCCGGAGCGAGACCGGCTTAGGCTCGCGGCCAACGTCGAATGGTTGACCGGAGCGCAAATTCGGCCGGGAGACCGCGTGCTCTGGCCCGGTTCCTGGACCTATTCGTCTGTCAAAGGACGTCACGGCGATAACTCAAACACCCAATATGCCCTTCTGGGCCTCAACGCAGCGAGTGAGGTCGGTTTGCCAGTTCGCCCCGAGGTCTGGACCCTGGCTCGGCGGTACTGGGAAGATTGCCAACACAACGACGGCGGCTGGGCCTACACGCCGGATGCCAATTCTCCGGCTTCCGGCAGCATGACTTGCGCGGGAATCTCCAGCCTCATCATCACCGGACTGAAACGGTTCCAGGGGCAGGAATTTCTGCAGGGAGACACGATCCAGAACTGCGGGCGGGGAGGTATCAACACAAACCTCCAGCGCGGGATCGACTGGATGGCGGGGCACTTCCGCGTGGGTGAGAACTTCGCCCATGGGCAACAGTGGCGCTACTATTACCTCTACGGAATGGAGCGGGCCGGTAGGCTCACAGGGCAGCGATTCTTCGGCGAGCACGATTGGTATCGCGAGGGCGCTGAAAAGCTCGTTCACGACCAGATCCCTGTTCGCGGCTGCTGGCAAGGGGCGATCTTCGAGCATGATCCCCTGGTCTCGACAAGCTTTGCCCTCCTGTTCCTTGCCAAGGGACGTGCTCCGGTTCTCGTTAATAAGCTTCGTCACGCTCCTCGTGGTGACTGGAATCTCGACGTCGACGACATTCGGAACCTCGTCGGGGTTGTTTCCAAAGACTGGAAAGCTCTTATGACCTGGCAGGTCGTTGACCCCAACGTAGCCAGTGTTGAAGACATGCTTCAGGCTCCCATCGTTTATTTCAATGGCCACGAAGCACCCGAATTCACCGCCGATGGCAAAAAGAACTTGCGCGACTATGTCGAACAAGGAGGGTTCATTCTCGGAGAGGCGTGTTGCGGACGCGGCGAGTTTGATCGTGGTTTTCGAGACCTGATGAAGGAGATCTTTCCGGAGAAGGAATACGAGCTCCATCCTCTTCCCGAAGAACATGCGATCTGGCGATCCAAGCATCAACTTTCTCCGGACATTCACCCCCTTTGGGGCATCGAGCACGGCTGCCGAACGGTGGTCGTTTATTCTCCGGGGGATCTTTCGTGCTTCTGGAACCAGTCGGAGAACCACCCCAGCAACCCCGCGGTGATCAAGGCCCTACGGGTGGGACAAAACATCATTGATTACGCGACCGGCCGCGAGTTGCCGGCCGACAAGCTGACCGTTCGCGAAGTGAAGGATTTCAAGGTCGACGCCCCCAGGAGAGGCGCTCTGCATATCGCCAAATTGCGGCATGCCGGAGATTGGAACATCGCCCCCTTGGCCATCCCGAACCTCACGACAAACCTGAGAGAACGGCTCGGGCTCGACGTTGTGATCAGCCACAAGGAGCTCGCTCCCCGCGATCCGAATATCGTTCACTACCCTCTCGTCTACATTCACGGTCGTGCCAATTTCCAGCTCACCTCGGAAGACCGTGACTGGCTGCGGCAGCACCTCGACCCTGGCGGAGGAACGCTCTTCGCGGATGCCGCCTGCGGTAGTCCCGCCTTCGACGGGGCTTTCCGACGATTCATTGCCGAGATGCTACCGAAGAATCCGCTCGTGCCCATTCCGCACGACGACGAGCTTTACAGCGCCAAGATCGGCTACGACCTTTCCAAGGTCCACTACACCAAGGCGGCGGGGGGTGGTCAGGATTTTCCTCAGCTTGAAGGGGTCAAGATCGACGGCCATTGGGCTGTCATCTACTCCAAGTACGATCTTGGATGCGCTCTCGAGCGGCACCAGGGGCTGGACTGCAAGGGCTACGTCTATAAGAGTGCGGAAGAGATCGCGACGAACATTGTCATCTACTCCACGCTTCCATAGCGCGGCACGCTTCGGGAATTCGATAGTCTCGACTCGACTTCGCCGATTCTTTTCCTAGGTGGAGCCGCTTGTCGGCTCGAGTTGAACCCCAGGGATCGCCGCCGAAGGTCGCCTCGTCCAATCGCAGGGATTCCATGCCACGTTCCGCGGACCGACTCACTCTCTTGACCGTTGTGTTGACCCTCTGCCTCGGCCCGGAGCCAGGGCGCCACGCCCAGGGAGCCGTGACGGCCAAGGAGGTCGAGCATGCGATCCACGAGGCCACCCGATACCTCAAGCAAGAACAGCGCGAGGACGGCTCGTGGAAAGACGCGGAGGGGGACGCGCGGACCGGCACAACGAGCCTCGTAACCTTGGCTCTATTAACGGCGGGGGAGCCGATTAAATCTCCCGCCGTCTCGAGAGCCCTGGCTTACCTGCGGAATTTCAGCGCCGAGGATTTGGGCAGCACTTATGCTGTCTCGCTCCAGACCATGGTCCTTGCTGCCGCCGAGCCTGATCGTGACCGGGTCCAGCTCACCAACAACGTCGACTGGCTAACGCGAGCGCAAATTAAGGTTGGCGACCGTGTGCTCTGGCCAGGCACATGGACCTACACTCTCCATAAGAATATGAATGGAGATAACTCCAACACGCAGTATGCCCTTCTCGGTCTCTACGCGGCCAGTGAGGTGGGAGTACCGGTCCGGCCGGAAGTTTGGACGCTCGCCCGGCAGTTCTGGGAGAACACTCAGCATCGAGACGGCGGTTGGTCCTACACCGCCGATCCCAAGTCGCCGGCTTCCGGCAGTATGACCTGCGCCGGGATTTCGAGCCTGATCATCACGGGACTCAGGCGATTCCAGGGGCAAGAACGACTCATCGAAGACAAGGTCGAAGATTGCGGCGCGGGGGGCACCAACATCAACCTCCAGCGCGGCATGGACTGGCTCGCGGGGCACTTCAGCGTGAGCCAGAACTTCGGTAACGGCGCTTTCTGGCGCTTTTACTATCTCTACGGCATGGAGCGAGCCGGCCGGCTTACGGGCCAGAGATTCTTTGGTGAGCACGATTGGTATCGCGAAGGCGCGGAGCGGCTCGTCCGGGACCAGAACCCGGTTCAAGGGACCTGGCAGGGAGTGAATGCGGAGAGCAAGCCGGTCGTAGCCACGAGTTTCGCCTTGTTGTTCCTCGCCAAGGGGCGTGCTCCGGTTCTCGTCAATAAGCTTCGCCATACGCCGCGAGGAGATTGGAACCTCGACGTCGACGACATTCGTAACCTCGTGGGGGAAGTCTCACGCGACTGGAAAACGCTTCTCACCTGGCAGGTCGTCGACCCCAACGTGGCCAGCGTTGAAGATATGCTTCAAGCGCCCATCGTCTATTTCAACGGCCACCTTGCCCCAGAGTTCACGCCGGAAGGCAAAAAGTGCTTGCGTGACTATGTTGAGCAAGGGGGCTTCATCGTGGCTGAAGCCTGTTGCGGACGGGGTGAGTTCGACAAGGGCTTCCGTGATCTCATGAAAGAGATCTTTCCCGAGTCGGAATACGACTTGCACCCCCTCCCCAACGAACATGCCGTCTGGCGAGCCAAATACCAGATCTCCCCAGACACGCATCCGCTCTGGGGGATTGAGCACGGTTGCCGAACCGTGGTGATCTATTCTCCGGCCGATCTCTCCTGCTTTTGGAACCAGGCCGAAAACCAGCCTAAGAATCCGTTTGTCCAAAAAGCCCTTCACGTCGGCCAGAACATCATCGAATACGCGACCGGACGTGAGCTTCCGGCCGACAAACTGAGCGTTCGTGAAGTCAGAGACTTCAAGACCGACTCCCCCAAGCGTGGAGCCCTCTACATCGCCAAGTTACAGCATGCCGGTGATTGGAACGTGGCTCCTCTGGCGATTCCCAACCTCACCACCAACCTGAGAGAGAGAGTCGGGCTCGACGTCGTCATCAACCACAAGGAACTCGCCCCTCGCGATCCCAACATCATTCATTACCCTCTGGTCTACATCCACGGCCGTGCCAACTTTCAACTCACTCCCGAGGACGCCGACTGGCTCCGAAAGCACCTTGATCCTGGCGGAGGAACGCTCTTCGCGGATGCGGCCTGCGGCAGCCCCGCCTTTGATGCGGCTTTCCGAAGATTCGTAGCGGAGATGCTGCCCAAGAACCCTCTGGTGCCGATCCCTCATGATGATGAGATCTATAGCGAGAAGATCGGCTACAACCTCTCCAAGGTGCGATACACCAAAGCGGCGGGGGGTGGCCAAGACTTCCCGCAGCTCGAAGGGGTCAAGATCGACGGCCATTGGGCCGTCATCTATTCCAAGTACGACATCGGTTGCGCTCTCGAGAGGCACCAGGCGCTCGATTGCAAGGGCTACACGACCGAGAGTGCCGAGCAAATCGCCAGCAACATTGTCCTTTACTCGACTCTTCCCTGAGCCGCTGTTCAGCCCTCAAAGAGCCTCCCCTGCTCGAGCTCACGGACGCGGGCGATGTAAGCATCGGAACCGAACTTTTTACGTGTGCTCTCATAGCTCATGAACCGAACGGTCCCAAAAATGGGGCGCTCGGGCCAAGGGCGGTCATGTTTGCCTCCGATCGCCCAGGCAATTCCCGTGTAACCGTTCGGGTCGCGCCCATCCATTTCGTAGGTGTCGTTGAGGTGGACCGCCACGTTGAACGCGGCTTCCGGATCCGGACTCCATTCGAGGATCTTTTTCGCCCAGTACATCCTCAGGTAGTTGTGCATCCGACCGGTGATGACCATCTCACGTTGTGCTGCGTTCCAGAGAGGGTCATGGGTCTCTCCGGCATCTAGCTCTTTACTCTTGTAAAGGTAAGGTCTCCGGTCCCCCGCATGGCTTGTGAGGGTCTTCAAAGCCCATTCGGGGCACCCGCTCAGGTGGTCATAGTCGGGGTTGCGGGCCACGAAGTTGATCGCAAGCTCACGGCGAACGATCAACTCTTCGAGATAAACGTCGATGCACTCACGAGGAGCCTCGCTATCGAGCACCGCGAGGGCAATTGTGAGAGGATTGATGTGTCCAAAGTGGAGATGGGCTGACAGCTCGCTCGTCATGTAGGGCGTGGGCTCGTTCCGCTCGGTCGCATAGTGCGCCAAACGTTGACCGACGAAGCGTCGGAGCCGTTTCGCCGCCTCAACGGCTCCGCCACGATACCCGGCGACTTCCGAGGCCCCTCCCACATGAAGCTTCCCCAGGAGCGCGTCGGGATCGAGCGTCTCTCCTCGGGGCTGATCCTTGGGCTTCCATGCCTTGCTCGCCTTCAATTTGGGAAGTGGCTTTAAGAATTCATTCCAGACTTTGTGGATCTTGGGGCGGAGAGTTCTTGCCGCGTATTCCTCTCGGGGAAACAGAGAAGTGGGCACCACCACGTCGGCATCAACCACGTGAAAGGGCACATTCAGACCTTCCGCGACGCGTTTACGCCACACCTGGCCGATTCTTACCGGGTTTTCGTCGGTGACGACGATCGCGGGACGCCGCTCGGCCACGAGTTCCAGCACAACATGGTCAGGCGATCCCAAACGAATGAGCAAAGGAATGCCTTTTGCGACGAGATCCGCCTCGGCATCAACGAGTCCTTCTAGGAGAAAACGATAATGCCTCCGCTGGGCCCCGGGGTAGTCGGCCGTCAGTCCAAACACGACCAAAACCGGCAATTTAAGTTCGTTTCCGAAAGCGATTGCCAAATTCAGAGCGGCATTATCCCTTCCGCGCTGGGCCCTTTGCATCCAATACAGAACATATTCGCCTTGCACGTCAGGTTGCCCGTCGCGCAAAACGCGAACTCGCGGGTGGGGTTTCAGAAGAGTTTCCAGCGTGGGCACGTCCGTTCCCCTAGCGGCTCGAGAGCGTGATGATGGCATGAAACTTCGAAGAACAGTGAATGTACTGACGTATCATCACTGAACAGGGGGACTCTGATCCGTAAGTCTTCGTTTTCAAAAAAAATCATGATTTGGATTTCACACGATCTTCAAGCGGCTGCAATAGTGATCAGTTTATGATACCCTGCTCGGGACATATTCGTTGGTACCTGCCAGGCTTTCGCATTGATCTCTCCCTCGATGCGTACCTTCAGAACGACGCGTCCCGCGGACTTTTATGTTGGTCATCGCGACCCCATGGAGCAGGCACAATGACTCTTTCCGTCCCCTTCTGTCGAAGCCGACGTCGTGGATTTACCCTCATCGAACTCCTCGTCGTCATCGCCATCATTGCCGTGTTAATTGCCTTGTTGTTACCGGCCGTGCAAGCCGCCCGTGAGGCCGCCCGACGTATTCAATGCACCAATAATCTCAAACAATTGTCGCTCGCAGCCAATAACTATGAGTCTTCGACCGGGGCCTTCCCCCCGGGTTCTTGCTCGGCCAATGATTACTTCAAAGGCAGCCAGCCTTACTATGTGGCCAGCTTTAGCGCGTTCGTCCGAATGCTGCCCTACACGGAGCAGTCGGCTCTCTATAACGCCGTGAACTTCTCGCTGACAGCCCATAACATGGCCAATATCACGGTGGCCGGAATCTCCCTTTCCGCCCTGTTGTGCCCCAGCGACACCTGGACCCCGCAGTACATCAGCTCGTCGACCCCCAGCGCAAACTTCTCGGGTAACTACGACCCCGTTCCGACGACCAACATTTACCTGCAGTACTTCACCTCTTACGCTGGCAACCAGGGCACCTTCCCCGGTAGCTGGTACACCGGCAAGTCCAACGCGGCGTTCTACACACAGCAGAACGGCACGATTTTCAACGACAGCAACATCAAGATCGCCAGCATTACCGACGGCACCAGCAACACGTTCCTCTTCGGTGAACGATCCAAGGCCCTGCTGGCGAAGTACAGCCCGAGCTACGCAAACTCTGACTCCGCGTGGAACCAGGGCAACTACTACGACACGATGTTCACGACGCTCTACCCGCCCAACGTCGGAACCTCGAGCAGCGGCATCAAGAACTTCACCTACTACTATCCGACGACCGTGACCAGCTTCCACCCGGGTGGCGCCAACATGTCGTTCTGCGATGGATCTGTTAGGTTCATCAAGAGCACGATCAACTCTTGGTCGTTCTCGGCGGGATTGGCCGACAGCTACGGTGACTCCATGCCGAACGGTGTTACGCTCACCAATTCAGTGTATGCGACCGACCAGACCTGCCAGTTCGGTGTCTTTCAGGCCCTCTCGACCCGTGCCGGCAGCGAAGTCATCAGCTCTGACGCCTTCTGACCACGTGCGCCAATTCCCCAACCTTCGGGCGATTGCACAGGTACCAAGGGGGATGCGGACCGCGCACGGCCGCATCCCTCTCCCATTCTCCCTTGACGAATTGCCGAGGCGTCAGATTATGCGCAGCATCCGTTCCTTTTGGGCCCTATCAGCTCTGCTCGTGGCGGCGGGATGTTCGGGAGAGGCTCCGAAATTGCCCAGGACTTCGCACGGCGGCGTCATTGTTCCCCTGCCAGATCATCGTGGATATGCCGAAATCCTGAACGAGAAGCGAGTGAAGAGTGGAACGGCGACGATGACAAACATCGTGGCTTACTTCGTTCAACCCGACGAATCGACTCCGCTCTCACCGGCTCCTTCCGAGGTCGCCGTTAAGCTCAGCCTGCCCCGAGGCGAAAAAACCATTGCTCTCACGCGTGATTCGGGCACCGCGAATGGTGTTCGTTTTGCCTCGGATGAAGGTCCCTACGACCTGAGCGGCCAAGGGGGAGAGATTCTGATCACGCTCGAAGGGGCAAAGCACACAACCCCTTTCCGTGGACCTCGTTGACGAGGAATGAGCACGAAAGCAATCCACGATGGGGGCGCCTTAGGCGTTCCGGTGGATTCTTAAGAGAATTCGTTTTCGAGCCTGTGAGACGAAGGGCGGTACAGGCGTGTGTTTTGCCCCGTCTTTGGATTTGCCACCCGTGCGGTTCCCTTTGGCAGAGCCGACGCGTCTCGCGGGACATCGGTTTGGCCGTTGCGCCGCGTTCCTCGGACGAGTAGCCACACTTGTCCTTGCTTTCAAGGCTATCCACGAACGAGGGACTTAAGGGCCAGCCGTGAGCCCAACGACCTCCGGAACTGGTGCCGAGGCTCTGTTTCTTCGCGGAGTGCGGGAAGTTCGAGGTTTGTGTCGCGATCGGGTATGCTAGGTTCCAATCGTTGAACCTCGTCCGTTCCGGAACACGCCCGAGCTGCCGCCGTGATCGTCGTCCGACCTTGGTCGATCGGGTGGTAGCGAGCCTAGCCCAATCGGTTTCGATGACGCTCAAGCCCTACCTTCAGCTCATACGGCTCCCCAACCTCTTCACGGCCGCCGCTGACAGTCTAGCCGGTTGGCTTCTCACCCAGGGATCACTGGAACATCCTGAGCGATGGCTGCCGCTGGTATTTGCCTCGATGGCGATATACGCGGCGGGGATCGCTCTCAATGATGTGTTCGACTATGAGATCGACCTGAGGGAACGCCCCATGCGCCCCCTTCCCTCGGGGCGCGTTCCTCGCCGTTTCGCCGCATTCCTGGGGGGAGGGCTCCTTGCCGGCGGGCCGATTCTTGCCGGCCTAAGCGGATCGTGGACAAGCCTGATTGTCGGCCTCGCACTCGCGGGCTGCGTTCTAGCCTACGACGGCGGCTTGAAGCGTACCCTGCTCGGACCCGAGGCGATGGGCGCTTGCCGCGGACTCAACTTACTCCTCGGGATGAGCCATTCCCAGCACCTCGGCGGGCCCGAAGGTTGGCTAACGGCCTTCGCACTCGCACTTTTCGTCGTGGGTGTGACTTGGATCAGCCGGTCGGAGACCGAGTCGGGCAAAACCAACGGCGTGGTCGCGGGAATGATCCTTCAAAACCTGGCATTTCTCGGGCTGATCGCCGTCGCCTTTCGCGCCAGCCATTTCTCCGTGGGGAGTTCACCTCGAGACATCCTGCCACTCGAGGGACTTCTCGTCTTGCTCCTGGTCGCCTGGGTCGTCAATACGGCGGGGCTGCGAGCGCTCCGTAACCCCATGCCGACCACGCTGCAGCGTGCCGTGAAGACAGGGGTTCTGTCTCTGGTTTGGCTCAACGTGGGGGTAGTCGCTGCGGTTCGCGGCCCCCTCTACGCCTTGGCGGTTGCCATCTTGTGGGTTCCGGCCTTCCTGCTGGGCCGTTGGCTCTACTCGACCTGACCCGCACCAGAGGAACACCGGCAGATTAGGCACTCGCATGGAACCTGGCGAACTCAAAGCGCACTAATCCCAACGATCCTCAAGAGGCGTTCGTAGTTCGCCACACCATTTTGCTCAAAGCGCGAAGGTTATCGTTCTCGCTTGCATCCACGCGTTTGTAGTGTCATTCTTTAGTGAGAACGCTCGCGTGGGCGCGGCGGTGATGCGAGGCGACTTTGAGACGGGCGGATCCATGTCTTCGCGCCGGGGTTTTACGCTGATCGAACTCCTGGTCGTCATCGCGATCATCGGAGTCTTGGTGGCACTCTTGTTACCAGCCGTGCAGGCCGCGCGCGAAGCGGCGCGACGGTCTCAGTGCCAGAACAACCTCAAGCAGATGGGACTCGCGATCGCAAACTACGAAAGCGCGCAAGGGGCCTTTCCCGCGGGAGCGATCGTCTACAACGCGGCCGACGGCTCCTCGGATTGCGGCGGCGTGATCGTTCATAACGGCCCGGGCTCGCCGCGCGACTTCACCATGCAGGCCCTCATCTTACCTTATGTCGAGCAAACAAGTCTTTACAACGCGATTAACTTCAACCTTCGAGCCGACGGAACCTACATCGCAGGGGTCAACGCGGGAGCCTGCAACAGCACGGCTTTGGCGGCTACCGTAACGAACTATATCTGCCCCAGCGACGAACTCCGGAGCATGAAAATCGGGCCCGGTCCCATCGCCTATTCGCAGACTTCGTACTTCCCGTCGGGTGGCACCTGGAACACCATTGCCTACTACGCCGGCCCATCCTGCTGGAATCAAGATATCGGCAACGGGGCATTTGACGACTACACCGCTTACGCGGCGTCGGCTTTCACGGACGGCCTGAGTAACACGATTTTCGTGGGAGAATGTTCCCGGTTCCAGAACGACCCTGACTGGTTCTGCAATAACTGGAGCGTCTTTGGCTACAACATGTCAGCCATTGGATTCGCCACCACACGCCCGCAGGGGTTCGCCTACCAGGTTCCGCGAATCAACGCGAACATGATGCTTGGCGACTATCCGATCGGGGGACTCAACCCGCTCCCGCAAGAAACGCTCTGGCCTGACACATCAGACCACAAGGCCTGGGTGCTCGACCCCAAATACAAAGAATACGGCCAATGGGGTTTCCGGAGCCGACATTCCGGAGGCGCTCAGTTTCTCTTTGGAGACGGCTCCGTCAAATTTCTGAAAGACTCGATCAATCTCGCGACCTATAGAGCACTAGGGACGCGCAATTCCGCAGAAGTCCTCAGCGCTGATGCTTACTGAACCGTAGTTCCCGGTTCTCCCGAAAGTGACATCATGACTCGGACGACACACCGGCTACTTGTGCTCTTGGTTGGATTTTGTACAGCGGGTTGTGATTCCAACCCCAACGGCCCATCTGTTCCTTCGGTTCCCACTCCTACCCCCTCATCGGCTCCCGCCACGGATCCTCAGCCGACAAAGGGGCGCGGCCGCACCATTCCCCCGCGCCAGGTGGGTCAACCCATCAGCATGTTATTACGGACGCAGACCGATCAAGGCTGAGGGGCCGTAAAAACGAATTGGTCCCGCCGGTTCCTTGCGAACGCGGCGGGCACCTCTCTTTTCAAGCCTCGCTGAGAGCCTCATCGCGAGGCGTGAACTGAAATCGGGCGCATTGGGAAAAGAACGCCAGCGGGTTGTCAAAGACAACCTTCTGGATCAGGGCCTCCTCGTGCCCACGCGACCGCATCTCGAAGATGAACTCGGGAACTGCGAGAGGATCGCTGTGTCCCCAATCCCCGGCCGAGTTCACCATCACCCGTTCTGCCCCGAAGGTCTCAACCATGTCGGCTGCGCGGGCAGGGGTGCACTTGGTGATGGGATAAAGGGTCATACCCACCCAGTGCCCAGCGTCCAGAGCAAGCCGGATCGTGTGCTCTTCGACATGATCGATACAAACGCGCTCGGGGACAATTCGTGAGTCTTCCCGAAGCATGTCGAGGATCATCCGCGTCCCCTGGTATTTGTCGGCCAGGTGAGGGGTGTGAACCAGGATCAGCTCGCGCGTCTTGGCGGCCAGTTCCAGGTGGTCGAGAAAGACGGTCGCCTCGTTCCGCGTGTTCTTGTTCAGGCCGATCTCGCCGATCCCGAGCACGCTTGGATCGTCGAGAAACTCCGGGATCATCGCGATGACCTCGCGCGCCAGCGAGACGTTCTCGGCCTCCTTGGCGTTGATGCAGAGCCAACAAAGATGCTCAATCCCATACTGACGGGCTCGGTTCCGCTCGAATTGCGTGAGCTGTCGGAAGTAGTCGCGGAACCCCTCGGGCCCGGAGCGATCGAACCCCGCCCAGAACGCGGGTTCACTAATCATCGTGCAGCCCGCGAGTGCCATCCGCTTATAGTCGTCCGTGGTTCGCGAGACCATGTGGATATGAGGATCGATATACGACATGATCGGCAGATCTCCTTGAGGAGTGTTTCGCGTTCCGTCTGCGGAGAGGAGAGGCCAAAGCCGGACGCCGACGTCGGGGCTCAGCCTCAAGTTACCGCTTCGAGGCGTGAGGTAACTCAGCGCGCTCTCGCCAGTTTGAGTCGTAATCCAACGAAAATAATCGTTGAACAGTCTCTGCCCGGCCCGGCCCGGGCTCAAGAAGCGCTTCGAGCGCTTGCCTCAACTGCGCGAGGCGCCGGTCGGGGGCCTCGCCGCTCGGTACAGGGGCGCGATCGAGGCGATCGAGGGCCGCGGCGATGTCAAGGATTCGACACCTTGTCTCGAGAAAGTCCCGATTGAGCACTTCCGCGGAGTCTCGCGTGTGAGTCATGTCCTTCATGTCTCCCGCACGGGTCGCAACGTCTTTGCTGGCTCCAGTTTGATCTTTCACGATCTTCCCAAATCTTCCGAGTCGACGCAAATTGTTGGTTTCACGGCCGAACTCTGTTATTGTAGAAATGGTCCGATATTCGCGTGTTTCGTTCGGATGCTGAAGGCAAGGAAGTCCGCCTTCTTGGTACCTACCAGGAGTTTACACTCATGAAGTCGCCATGGATCCGAGCCGGTTTGGTTTCCGCCGTTTTGTTGGGATTCCACAACTCAGAGACGCGCGTGTTCGCTAACTGGGGACGATCTGGAACCCTTGTGTCTGAAACCGTGCTGGGAGTGCCCTCGGCCTACGTCGTGCCGACCTCCTACGTCGCCGAGACGTCATACGCAGTGCCGACCACTTATCTGTACCCCACGGCCGCGTATTACACTCCCACGTCGTACGTCGCTGAGTCGTCGTACCTCCTGCCGACGGCCTACACCACTGCGTATGACATTCCGAGCTACTCGCTCACGCCCACAGCTTATGCCACTCCGGCCTACACCACCAGCTACTATTATCGTCGGCCCGGGCTCTTAGGGCGTCTGTTCGGACGGCGGTCGCTTGTCGCAACGTCCAGCAGCTATTACGTCCCCACGACCTATGTGCCCACCAGCTACGTCGCGACGGCGGCCTACTACCCGACGGCGAACATATACCCCACGATCTACGACTTCCCGGTTGCAACCACCGCCACGACGCTTGCGGCCGCCCCCACCTCGGCCTGCTGTGGCACGGCGGCAGCCGATTCGGTTGTTGCGGCCCCAGCGCCATCCCGCTCGTCGGTTCCCGTTCAGCCAAGTGCTCCTTCGGCTGCGCCTGAGCGAGCGCCTTCGTCCGTGATTGATAGCACCCCGAATGAGCCGGAGCTTCAGACATCTCCGCCTCCTCCCGATACCAAGACCAACGCCGCCCAACCCAATGCGGCCAACGACGATATTCCTTTGCCGAAGCAGCCCACGCTCGACAAAGAACCCGCGGACCAACCGGCCGAGAAGTCGACGGCCAAACCAGCTCCGGGGAATGTAAACGACAAAGACCTCACCATTCCGGCCCCAATTGCACCGGGCGACGTGCCTCCGGCCGCTCCCGCCGGGAACAATCCCAAGGGTGCGATGCTCGATTTGCCCGGTGAAACCCGGCGCATCGTCAATCGGCCCCGCTTCACCCCGGTGTCGAAAATGAGCCGGAGCATGCTGGAAGGAACGGTCATCGATAGTGAAACGAACCGGACCGAAGAGGGGGTTCGCGTCATTATCACCAACCGTGCCGGCATTTTTGGTGAGCGCGTCGTCACGACCAACAACCTCGGGCAATACGCTGTTCGTCTTCCCGATGGCGATTGGACCGTCAAGGTCACGATGCCCAGCGGACGGGTCTATCCGGTGAGCGAATTGACGATCAGCAACGGCACAATCGTCGACGATCGCGGCCGAGACATCCCGACCCTCACCATCAAGCGATAACCGCAGTCACTAACGCCTATCGAAAGCCCGGTTCCCTTGCCAAGGGGCCGGGCTTCTTTTATTGATAGCCCACCTGAGCAGAAGTTACTTCGTTTTGTAAATTTGTCATGGCGGCAAACCCTTCGATTCGTGTCTGCTACGTCGTGAGCTATTTCCATCCCCTCGAAAGTGGAGCGGAGCGGCAAGCGCTGGCGCAAGGGGTGGAACTCTGTCGTCGAGGGCATTCGGTTCATGTGGTGACCCACTCGGTGGCAGGGCTCCCGCGAGACGAGGTTGTCCAGGGCATTCATGTGCATCGATGGGTCAAATCTTCCCGCCGAGGACCGCTATTCGCCCCGACTTTCGTCGGCAGTGTGGTTCACTCATTACGGAAGCTTCGTCCCCAGTTTGACCTGGTCCACACACACCAGGGGCTCTGGGAAGCGGTCGCGACCGGGCTCGCGACACCGATGCTACGAGGAGTACCCACCCTTGTGCAGCCCGCCAGCTCAGGCTTCTACGGTGAGGCCGAAGAGCTCCTCAGAACGCGGGGTTCTTCTCTCCTGCGACGCCTGATCCTCCGAAATTCGGCGTTCGTCGCGATCTCCGCCGACATCGAACAGCAATGGTTGGCGCTCGGAGTATCCCCGGGCAGGATGACCCGGCTCGCCAGTGGCGTGGACGCGAACCACTATGCTCCTGGAATCAGCCAACTCGAAGCGGAATTGCTGCCGCGCCCCCGAGTCGTGTTCACGGGACGACTCCATCCCCAAAAGAATCTTGATACGCTCCTGGATGCGTGGCCCAGGGTGGCCGCGGCCACGAATGCGAACTTGATTTTGGTGGGCCACGGTCCTGAGCGAGAGCGGCTGGAACAACGCGCGGAGGATCTGGGGATCCGCCATCGCATTCAATTTACGGGCGCCGTCTCGGATCCGGCCGCAGTGCTTCGCGCGGCGGACATCTTCGTACTCCCGAGCGTCGCCGAGGGGATGAGCAACTCTCTCCTCGAGGCCATGGCCACGGGGCTCCCCTGTCTTGCCACCGACATCGGAGGCAACATCGACCTGCTGCAGGGAGGCGTGGGGCGCCTCGTTCCACCACGGGATCCCCAAGCCTGGTCAGCCGCGCTCATTGAGGTCCTCACCCATCCCGCGTTGGCCCACCAAATGGCTTCCTCGGCCCGAGCGCTCGTGGAGCAAAAGTACGCCCTACCGGTCGTGGTCGATCGCTACTGCCAACTCTACGGTGAGCTCGTAGCGATTAAATCGAAGAATCTAGAGAAACGGTCTACGTCCTGATTGATGCTGAGACGTTTGTTGATGACCGAAGGAAGGCCGTGGCTATAATGGATGTGATAACGGGCGCCAGGGAGGGTGACAGATCAGTCATCGGTCGTGCTCGTCCGACGAGGACGTTGCGGACACACCCTTGTGATCGGCTCCCCGATGTGCGCCAGGCTTCATGCTCCGATCGTTCTTGCTCATGGCCTCTTTGGCTTTAAGCAGATCAACCTCGGTCCGCTTCGGCTGACAACCTATTTTCGGGGAATCCCCGAATGGCTCAGCGCTTCCGGAAACCGGGTGTTGGTAACGAAGGTTCCCCCCATCGCCGGCATCGGTCAACGAGCTCGTATTCTCGCGAACGAGATTGAGTCGGCGTTTCCGGATGAGCCGGTCCACATCATCGGCCACAGCTCCGGCGGGCTCGATGCCCGTTGGCTTTTGACCGACGCATCGTGGCGGTCGCATATTCTCAGCCTCACCACCATCGGAACGCCCCATCTCGGTTCAGCGATCGCCGATTTCGCCAAGATCCGCTTTGGTCGGATCTACAATCAGCTCACCGCGCTTGGCGTGGACCATCGTGGGTTTGTCGATGTCACGCGCCGGGCAGCCCGTGCCTTCCATCGGCAGGCTCCCGCCCCCCTCGATCTTCCCTGCTTCAGCATCGCCGGCGATCCGACGGAGGAGGACGTCTGCTGGCCGCTCCGCCGACTGCACACCGCGCTGCATGAATTGGAAGGCCCCAATGACGGGCTCGTCTCCGTCGAGTCAGCGCTCGCATTCGGACAGAATCTTGCCGTCAGTCACATGGATCACCTGAGGCAAATGAACTGGTTCGCCCACGAATCGGATTCGATGAATCCTCCGGCCTTCGATCTCTTTGGGCAGATCATTGAGAACCTCGTTCACCAGGGTTTCGGAGCTTCCGAACCCGACCTTTTTGGTGTCCACGCGGGAGCAGTAATGATCCCTTCTTGATGAGATCATGCCCTAACGATTCTTTGCGATCGAAAAGGCCTGCCCGTTCGCTGGCGGCCGCTGGAGTGCCGCGAGGAATTCGACCGGCTGATCAGGACTGATGAGTAGCGAATACCCCAAATTTGTGGGGATATAAACGGCTCGATGTCTATCCGTGAGGAAAAGGAGAGCCCGTTCTCGATCTTTGAGCCGGAACCACCCCGATCGGTACGAAGGGAGCCCCACGCCGTTGACCTTGAGCCAAGGCCTCAATTCTCTCTCTTGGTCCAGGTCAACAATCCTCGCCAGTGGAAGCTGCAGGGCCGAAAAAGGAATCGTTCTGCCGTAGAGATCCCCCTTGATCCTCAGTCCTTCCGGAAAAACCTCGAAGCGAGGATGAAAGAGCGGCTGAGCACGCGACGATGCGGGAATCGCATGCATTATCGTACATACGAGAAATAAGCAGCCGCACGCGACGATCGAATGCCGTAAAGAGAGTGAGACTTTCATGGCAATGCCCCTACCAGTGAGCAAGCGATTCGCCTTCGCCACATAAGTAGGATCGGTATTTCCAAGAATCGATCGTTAGCCAATCGTCTAACACTCTCGTCAAAGGTCAGCGTGCGCGGCCGTAGCGTGCGTCCATCTTCCAGGCCATCGCCTCTTAGCTTTTCGGGCTCAGCGCAGAGCTTCTTTCGGAGAACGTAGGAGTAGCCCCCCTACCCCAGTTTCTTTCCGATGGGGAGGAGCGGGCCCCGGACCCACTACGGACTGGGCCCCGGCGAACGCCGCTCGCCTTGGCGGAGCCGATCGGCCCATCGAGGGTTGGGCTGGAAAGAACTCCCACACCCGGCAGCCCATGGGGACGAAGCAGGGTCAAGAAGCTATGCCCCGCATGAGCGGCCTTACCAAAACCCCACTCTTTTGGCGGGAGCGATTTCAGGTCAACGCCTCGCTGCCAGCGGGGGCCAGCTCCCCCTTAGGGGTTGCCGTGCGCTCGAGGAGGACGGCAACCGTCATGTCCCCCAGCACGTTGGATGTGGTGCGGCAGCGGTCCAGGAACCAGTCGATCGTGAGCAGGACGGGGATCTTGTCGGCGGGCAAACCGACGGCCGCAAAGATCAACGGCAAGGTGACGAAGCTGCCCGAGGGAATTCCTCCGGCCCCCACACTCGCGACCAACGTGGTGACGACAATGATCAGTTGGTCGAGAGGTTCCAGGCTAAAGCCAAGTGCTTGGGCCATGAACAGAACGGCGGTCGCCTGATACAGAGCGGTGCCGTCATTGTTGAAATTGGTTCCCACACAGGCCGCAAGCTGGCTCGACTCACGAGAGATTCCGAGCTTCACGGTGAGAGCCTGGAGCGTCACCGGAATGGTCGCCGCGGTGCTCGCCGTGCTGAACGTGCTGGCCATCACGTTGGATGCGCCCTTGAGGAAGCGGAGTGGCGACATCCGGCCAAAGATGGTCATGATCGTGAGGTACCAGGTGACCTGGCATGCCAGTGCGCCCAGGACGACCACGATTAACCAGATCAGCGATTGGAAGACCTGAATTCCTTCTTTCTTCCCAACGCTCGAGACCACAACACCGAAGACGGCGAAGGGCACCAGCGCGACGACCCAGAGGAGCACCTTCATCAAGAGCTCGAAGCCCAAATTGAGAAGGTCAACCGCGGCCTTGTAGGTCGTTTCCCCCCGAGCCTGCTGCTCGTTACGAATTTTGACGAGCCCGATCGCGAGCGCCAGGGTCAGCAGCACGAGCTGCGCGAGATTGTTTTGAGCGAATGCTTCTCCCACACTGCGCGGGACCAATTCCACAAGCAGGTCTTTGACCGACTTCTTGGCCGGCGTCGCGGGGGGGCTGGCCAGGTCAATCAGCTTGGCCCCAATACCCGGCCTGACCAGGTTGGTCAGCAAGAGACCGAAGCCCATCGCAACCAAAGTATTGATCAAATAATAAACCATCATCAAGGTGCCCTGCCGTCCCCGAATGTCATTGGAGACGACGGCACTCAGAATCGCGAGCACAACCAGAGGTGCCGCGAGCGCATTCAGGGCGCGAATGATGAGGGTGGGAAGCAGGTCGATGTGGGTCGCCGACTCACCCCAGAAGATGCCGACCGGAATCGCTAACGCCACCGCCGCGATCACCCAAACATAGAGCGGGATACCTCCGGGACGGCTTTCCGGTTCTTCCATCGTTACAAGGTCAGTTTGCGACATCCGACTCCCCTCACGGTCGACCGAACTCCCCATGACTGCCACGGTCCTGCGCCGGACCGTCGTTCATACGACATCTCTCAGCGCCGGGCAAGCGCAGGCTCAGGAGGGGGGCAAAGAATCAGCCACTTGGGAAGAGAAACCCTCCAAGGAACCACCTCTCAATCCAGAACCAATCTTGGTGCCGACGGCCTCCGAGTTCGCTCGTAAAGATTTCCTCCAGGCGCTTCGCGGCGATTGCAAACCCCAATCAGCGTTACGATAATGGAAATTGTTAGGACGGTCGAAGCCTCAAGGATCAAACAAGCGTTGCGGCCAGGACAATGACCGCGGCGGGGAGTTAGGACGCGATGAGTCGAGACGCTGAAGATCCCCGTCCGCCCCGAAAGCCGAAACCCGCGAAGCGCCCCCCGGAAGCCACTCCGGAATACGAGGTTGCCGAGCCGACATCCACCTGGCGCCCGAACCCTAACCCGAGAACGCAGTCGCCAGCGCCTGGCCCGTCCAAGCCCGCGAAGCCCCGGCCCCCCGTCGAAGTTGAGACCACAAAGATTTCGCCAGGCCGAGGTCCGAGCTGGTGGGAGCGGATCTTTTTCGGGGCGGTGAGTTCAGGGCTTCTCGCGCAGTTCTGCCGGCAATTCGGCTCCTATCTGAGCGCGGGCGTGGACATCGTAAAGTCCCTCCAAGGGCTCGAGAAGCAATTTTCCGGAACGGCTCTCGGTCCGGTCATCGGCAGGATGGCTCAGGGAATTCGCGGCGGCCAGAGTCTCGGGGACGTGATGGCGCGGGAGCCTGGCGCGTTCGACGCTCTCTTCCTCAGCATGATCCGCGTCGCTGAAGCGAGAGGCGGTGTCCCCGAGACGCTTCGCCGCATGAGTCGGCATTATGAAGCCCGTCAAAGCCTGATACGCCAGGCTCGCTCGGCCATGATCTATCCGATCGCGGTCCTTGTCGTGGCGGCGGGAGTTATCGCCCTCATCACGATTGTGCTACTTCCGATATTCGTGGCTTTGCTCAAGGACATCGCCCCGCGCGCGAACCTCCCGCTGCCCAGCATAGTGCTCATGGCATTCAGCAATTTCATGGGCAAAATCGGCTGGCTCCTGGTCCCCGCGATAGTCGTGGCGGTGCCATTCTTTGGTATCCGCGTCTACAAGACCGCGCCGGGCAAGAGGCTCATGGATAATCTGGCCCTTTATGTCCCCGTGCTCGGATCGCTGCTAAGAAAGATCGACACGACCCGGTTTGCGCAGACCCTCTCCACGCTTCAGGAGGCAGGGGTCGACATGGGAGCATCCTTGGATCTCACCGCCGACGTGATGCGACTCGACCCGTTCCGACGCGCGGTTCGAAAGGCGAAGAAGACGGTGCTCGACGGCGGCGAGCTTAGTGATGCCCTGCTCGACGCTCGATGCTTCGCTCCCGACGTCATTGCGATCGTGAATTCGGGAGAGGAGACCGGCAAGCTACCGGAAGCCCTGGAACGGCTCGCGAATGACTACGAAGAGCAAGTTGCTTATATGGTCCGCAATATGGGGCAACTTGTTCAGCCGATCCTCATGGTCTTCATGGGAGGCGTTGTCCTCTTTATCATTCTCGCCGTCCTGCTGCCATACATCTCCGTCCTGACCAGTCTCTCACGCTGACCAGGAGTTTGAGGGCTTCCGCAAAGAGCTCGGTTGCCCTTGCTCCTTTCCTTCGCCGTTTTCAACCTCTCCGAGGCATCGTTAGATTTTCTCCAGCACGGTTGGCTCCTGTTGTTCCTGCGTTGGGCGAAACCGGCCGACGGCGAACGCCGCCAGAGCCATGAGTAGACAGAGAATCGCGGAGCAACCGATTGTGGGAGAGAGCCCCCACTGCAACGCGAGCTGCCCCGTCCACAAAGAGCCGAGAGGGATCGATCCGGAAAAGGCGATCATCCAGATTCCCATGATTCGCCCACGAAGGTGATCGGGAGCTGAGATTTGGATCAATGTTTGCGTTGCTGAATAGAAAACCACCGCTCCAAACCCCACACCGAAAAGACACACGCAGGCCAAGGCTAACCGCATCGATGAGGGCGAGTCACTTCTGAAAACAAAGGGAATCATCGCTGAGGCGGCAAGCGAAATCGCGAAGAGGATAAGACCACTCAGCACTAATCGCTCCTTGCGCCTCACGGCACCGAGCGAGGCAACCATCAAGGCTCCGGCTGTCGCGCCGATTCCACTGCAAGAAAGAAGCGTGCTATACCCGCCCACCCCCGTGTGGACAATGCGCCGGGCGTAGGCAGGTATCATCGCGTCATATCCCATTCCGACAATGCCGAACAAGGTCATGAGTAGAAACAAACCAGCAACGCGAGGGTCACGGCGGACGTAGGTGAAACCTCCCAGCAATCCATGACGTTCGTGTATCGCGGGAGGGGGAACCGCTGGTGGACGAGGTATCATGAGCAACGTCGCAATCGCCGCGACATAGCTCAACCCGTTGATAATGAAACAGGCAGTGGCACCCAGGCTCGCAAAGCAGACGCCCGCAAGAGCGGGGCCCAGCACACGGGACGCGTTGAACAGGCTCGAATTGAGCGCAATGGCGTTCGTCAGTTCCTTTCGCCCCACGAGTTGGAACAGGAACACCTGCCGGCTGGGCATCTCGAAAGCCACGAAGACTCGGGTGATAGCCAGGATGATCGCCAGATGCGAAACCTGGGCAACTCCCATCCCGACCAGGGCGGCGAGAATAAACGCCAGGCACATCTGACCGACTTCCATCGCGAGGATCATGGCGCGCGGGACGACTCGATCGGCGAGAGCTCCCGCGAAGATCCCCACCACAAGTCCAGGCAAAACACTCGCAGCGGCTACGATTCCGAGCCAGAGCTCGGAGTTGGTGGTCTTGAATACCAGCCAATTGACGGCCGCGGCCTGGAGCCAGGTCCCGATCAGACTGATCCCCTGCCCCACGTAAAAGCAACGGTAAGAGGGATTGCCAAGCGCCGAGAACGTGCGGCTACGAAAGGAGGCGGGTCGAGAAGGACTGTCGTCGGCCATTTCATTCCCCGGAGACGGAGGTCATCCATCGACCGGGGTTCCGGACGAGGCACCATGTGGCCTAACTCAAGGCGGTGGAACTTGAAGGAACCACCAAGGCAGAGGAAGAGTCGTCACTCGCCACGGGAGAGCCTTGATCGAGCACCGCGAGCCGCGGCGACTCCCCTCCCGCAAGAGCCAACAAAAGATACGTGAAATAGGCCGCAACGAAGCCAAGAACCGATGCTGGTTGTAATCGCATCAGCCCCGGGTTACCCAGGGCTTCTCCCACGAGGGGCAGGATACCCACGACGACTCCAACGCCCCACGCGACGACACCAGGAAAGTTGATACCCGATCGCGGCCCCTTCCACTCCCCACGCGATCGCAAATAGTCGGCCGCCAGAGCCGCGAGCACCGGGGAGAAGAGCGCCCCCATGACGGTGTAGATCGTCTCCAGGCGCGTGGAAACCTTCAGGATCAAGAGCACCCAGGCCAATGGCGTCGCGAGCAGAATCCATCGAAAGCGTGACCAGCGGGGCCAAACCTCACTGAACCGCCCTCCAAGGATGAAGGAGGCATAGCAAGTCGGCGCCAGCGCCGCGAGTCCAAACAGAATGAAGGTGATGCCGGCAAGCCATCCCGGCACGCCCATCAACAAAGCGGATCGAAAAGTCGCGTCGATGGCCGACACGGGATTTCGCGGACGGGCCGGAGCCATCTCTGGATTCACGGCTACAGCCACGACGAGAAGTGCCAACGTCGCCACGATCCACGACGAGAAGAAAACACCTACCAAACCGCCGAACCGAACGTCCTTCGTCGAGCGGCTCGTGGCACCCCAATCCGCCGCGGCGATGGCAGAGCATGCAAAGAATCCGAAGACCCATTGCACAACATGCTTGAATGCGTCCGCTCCCGCAGGGTCATCGAGTTGGACAGCTCCCCCTTTTGGCAAGGGAGCTCCGCCGTTCCTCAGGACCATAAGCACGACCACTGCCAAGGATATCGCCGGAAAGATGGGATAGACATTCATAAGTGCGATAATAATACGCACGAGTGAACTGCCAACCAGGGCCGCGGCGTAGAGCCAGGCGAGCGACGTGATCAAGAACAGGAGACTCGGCAGCACGACGGGGCCCAGGGAAAAGCTCTGAAGCGACTGGGAGGAGAGAAGACCGAGAGAGACAAGCCCCTGGAGCGACCACTCGGTGGCGTAATAGCTCGAAATCGCCATCCAAATAATCTGGGCCGAACCCACGAGGAGGTTCACGAACCAGGGAGCCCCCCGCACGCCAAACGTGCCGGTCGCGAGCACGGAAGTGGTCTGCCCCGTCCTTTGGCCCCACATTGCGGGGGCGTAATACAGCAGCAAGTAGCAAAGGAGACCGCCGGCGGCGGCTCCCATCACACACCAGAGGAGACCACCGCTTGCCAGGGTTCCCTTGCCCAGTTGGTCGAAATAGGCCAGCCAGAGAAAGAGGCTGATGTAGGTAGGTGCGATGCTCGTTTGCCAGGGTTTGCCAACGAGAATCTGACCTTCTTGAACCGGTTCCACGGGAGCGGGTGAATCGACGGGTTCGGACGTGCTACCCGGAGCGCCTTCGACAGTTTCCACGAGCGGTCTCGGTCCCCATAGGAGCGTGGGCGAGCGGATACGGCGAATTTTGAGGTGGGAGATTCGTTTCAGCCACAGCTTTTCCGTAACCTCATTCGATCCCACAGGTCAGGCCAATGCCCAAGCGACAAGGTTGAGATAGAGTATTGCTTCTCCGACAGGCGATTCCTAGAGGGCTTTGGGTAAACAACAGTCCCCGACCGATCTGACACACTGTCAGATCGACCGAGGACCATAAGCGGAACTATCACCGAAAATCCGCGCCGAATAGGAGGTTAGTAGTCGGAGGCAAGCTCTGCTGGGCTGAGCTCTTTGCCTGTGAGCACCTCCGGCTGATACCCTCCTCTCGACTTATCGAGCAAGGCGATCGCGCCGAAGATGACGACGAGCAAGACCGGCAACGCCGAAACGTAGCGGAATGACCACTTCGCCCCTTCTCCCTGCGCTTTGAGAACAAGGTCCTGCTGTTCCTGCGGGAGGGCCTTCACCTTCTCGGCATTGATGACCCGTTCCACAACCACGGTATTTCGCAGGTCATTCGGGAGCGCCTGATAGGTGATGTTGTCGTTGATGTTGCCCATGAGGGGCGAGACGACACCAATCGCGACGTTTCCGATGCATCCCATCAGGCCCAGCAAAAACGCACCACCGCGAGGGAACCGCTCCGCCGTCACACCAAGCATCGTCGGCCAGAAGTAAACGATGCCGAGTCCGTAGATGGTTGCGGCAGCAACGACGGTGGGAGTGTTATAGGCGAAGCTCAGCGAATAGAGGCCGATCGCCGAGAGAACCGACGAGCAGGTGAGCATTCCCACCGGCGAGAGGCGGTGAGCGATGGGTCCCGCAAAGTGCCGCAAAGCGAACATGATAGCACTGGTACCCATGAGCACATAGGTGCCATTAATACCCGCGGTCTTCTCCAGGACCAAGCTTTGCATACCTTGGGGAGCGAGTTCGGTGGACGCGGTCAACAGCATGCAGAAAGCCCAAAGCAAGAACATCGGGCGGGCTGCCTGGCCAAGCATCTCGGCGCTTGAGACCCCCGACGCGACCCGTTCCGTGACAGGGAATTGCTGTGTCAGGAACAGGAGGCCGTAGATCAACGTCGGCACGAAGATGAGACCGATTTTCACCTGCCAGCCTAACATGATCGCACTCTTGGCGACATCGGCCCCGGAAGCGTCCAGTCCGAGCCCTTTGGTGATGATGATCGAGAGCAAACCTCCCAGGAACAACCCGCCAGGCCACCACGCGTGGAGCACGTTGAGCCTGTGGGTCTTCTCCGTGGGATACAAGGTCGCCGCGAGGGGGTTGATACCGATTTCGACAAGGCCGTTGCCGCTGCCCACCAGGAACGTGGCGACGCACAAAAGTCCGTACGCTGCGTGACCGGTTCCGGCGATGAAGGGGCTGGCAATCGTGAGCAACGTTCCAATCAGGTGGCAGAGAAATGCCAGGCCGAGCATCTTCTTCATGCCCAGGAAGTCGACAATGAACGACCCAATCGCCATCGACGTGGCCATACCCCAGAAGGCCAGCCCAGCGATAAAGCCAAGTTCCGTCGCGTTGAGCCCGAAAGTCACGCCCCAGGCCGGCAGAACATCTTGCCGGATCACGAATGAGAAGGCTGAGGCCACCAGCGAAATGCAGCTGGCCACAAAGAGACGGTTCGGATTCATACGCGCAATCTCCCTGGAAGCGATAACAACAACGACGCCACGAGTTCGCGAGGTGGGCGAGCGACTCGTATCTTAATACCCGAGCCGTCCTCCCTTTTCCAGAGAGCAGAGGACGAGAAGAGTGAACGGAAGTGTGCACTGCGGAACGGCTAGCGAATCAAATGCTGGGCAATGATGTTTCGCTGAATCTCGTTCGTACCCGAATAGATCGTGCTTCCAATACTGTCGCGGAGATCGCGCTCGATTCCATTCTCCGCGACAAAGCCGGCCGCGCCGAAGAGCTGGACCGCGTCGAGGCTGTTTTTCACGAAGCAGTCGGAGACGTGGAGTTTGGCGATCGCCGCATCCAGTGTTGCGTCTTTTCCCTGCGCCTTCAGCCAGCCGATTTTGTAGACAAGGGGTCGGCAGGTCTCGAGCCGCAATTTCATATCCACGATTTTATTGGCAACCGACTGGAACTTGCCGATCGACTTCCCGAACTGCTTTCGGGTACGGACATGCTGGATGCAACGTTCGAGTTGTCGCCGCATCGTCCCCAGTGCGCTGGCGAGGATCGCGCCACGCTCCCATTCCATGGAGCAGTTGAAGACCTCGGCTCCACGCCCCTCGCGGCCGAGCAAACTGTCCAAGGGGAGTTCGCAGCCTTCGAACGCCAGCTCCCCCATCGGAACCGTTCGCACGCCAAGCTTCCTGATCTCGCGGACCACGCGAAATCCCGGGGTTTCTTTGGGGACGATGAATGCGTTGATCCCCAACACTCCCTTGGCCGGGTCCGTGGTGGCATAGCAGACGAAAAGGTCGGCCACGGGCCCGCTGGTGACCCACGTCTTGTGTCCGTTGAGCACCCAACGATCGCCAACCTTTTTGGCGTGGGTCTGCATGCTGAAGATGTCGGATCCCGCCTCGACCTCGCTCGCGCCGTTGGCTCCCACGAGGGAGCCGTCGCAGAGCAAAGGGAGATATCGGCGCTTCTGGGCATCGGTCCCATAGCGAAGGATGGGAATCGTGTTGGTCCAAGTCGACGCGTTGATGGCAAAGATCAGGCCGTTGTCGGGACAGCCGTAGCCAAGCCCCTCCATCGCCGCGATTGTCTCTGGCAATCCAAGTCCACGGCCGCCGAACTCGGTCGGCACGGGAAGCCCTTGAATGCCAAACTCCGCGGCCCGTTTCCAACCCTCGCGCCAGAACTCTCTGCGCTCGTCGCGATCCAGCAAGTCGTCGACCAGGTTCGCCTGCGCAAAAGCCACGGCTGAGTCATGCCACGATTGCTGTTCAGGATTTAGAGCGAAATCCATGGGGGGAAGCCTCCTTGCCGCAACAAGCGTCCTGGGAATTCATCGAATTTTGGCAATCTAACCCGTTCCCGAGACCACGTAAACCCACCGCGGAGTTCGCGCTCGCGTTCACAAGCGTGTCACGGGTGTTGCTCCGGTCATGCGAGGGAGGTCGAAAGGCGAGAGCCTCCTCTCCCAGGTGCCTATCAGCGCAACCTTGGGGGCATTGACTTTGGGGGGTGTCTAACCCATGATGATGAGGCTTTTGGAAGCGAACGATTTCCCGTTCGAACAATGAAAGCAAAAATTGACTGTCCCGGTCTAAGGGAAGCCGGTGCGAATCCGGTGCGGCCCCGCCGCTGTGAGTGGGAACGTCGCGTTGCGAGCAGGATCACTGCCTGGCAGAGCCGGGTGGGAAGGTCAGACACGACGATGGCCCACAAGCCAGAAGACCTGACTGGGATTTCCGGGTGCCTCTGACGCCTTCGAGGGTGAGGTGGTCGAGGGATATTGCGGATGATCGCGGGCCAGGGGTTATCCCCACACCCATCTCGGCCATTCCGAGCTCGTCCAAGCCATCCCGTCGACCTCTGCTCTCCATAGGATAAGGGTCTTCCGCGAAATCGCTGGGTGGAAAGGCAGAGGCAGGCTCACCTGCCGCTCGACCCGAGGGAGTGTCCAGGGTTTACGGCGACGGAAGGCCTCATTTTCCGGCCGCGATTCCCGAAATGACAACCAATCCCCTCCAAAGGCGTCGAATTTCGTGGAAACGTCGGCAGAAGGCGGGTCCAGTTGCGTCTTCCGCATTCACGGATTCTGCCGAGGAGGCGGAAATCTCCCTGCGGAACGAAAGTGTGTGAGAAAGTCATGAATTGGCTTCTCTCATCGAACCAGAAAGGATCGCTCGCATGTTTATGTTCGCGCACCATATGGGTGTTGAGCTTCTTGGCCATGAGTATTCTCCCCACGGCGTCGTGCAGCACGTCTGTGTCTTCGCCGCCTTGAGCTTCTTAATGACCACCTCCGCCATCGGTACGTGGGTACTGATCGCGAAGGCTCGTCACGCGATGCAATCGCGCCGCAACCTAGGGTAAGACCGCGAGGAGCGAAGAGGGTGAAGGCACGCCCCCCGATTGTTCGTGCATTCCTCTACACGTGGGCCGCCCCCACCACCGCGGTGGGACTGGCCGCGGGAGCCTTAACGCTTGCCACCGGGGGCAAGGTTCAGCGGAGGGAAGGCGCCCTCGAGTTTTACGGGGGCTTCTCCCGGCGCTTTGCGATCAGGTTCGGCTTCGCGGCCATGACGCTCGGTCACGTGATCATCGGCCGCGACGAGGCCTGCCTCGACTCTTGCCGCGCTCATGAACAGGCCCATGTTCGCCAGGTCGAGCGTTGGGGGGGAGCTTTCATTCCCGCCTATTTGCTCGCAAGTGTCTGGGCTTGGTGGCGCGGTGGCGACTATTACCTCGACAACTGGTTCGAACGCGATGCCAGGCGCGCCTGCGGCGAGTGGTGGTGATCGAGGTTCGAGGAGATCTTCGGCGAATGCACCTAGCTGCGCACGTTGAGAGCCACTTCACAGCGAGCGAGTTCGTACGAGACATTGTCATCGGCATGTCGGACGGCCTCACGGTCCCCTTCGCCCTGGCTGCCGGTCTTTCGGGAAGCGTGCACGAGACCTGGATTATCGTGACGGCCGGACTTGCAGAAGTCGCGGCCGGCTCGATTGCGATGGGCCTCGGCGGCTATCTTGCCGCTAAGAGCGATGCCGAGCACTACGTCGCCGAAGAAAAACGTGAGTGGCTCGAAGTCGAGACCGTCCCGGACGTCGAGCTCGCGGAAGTCGCGGAGCTGTTCAAGACCTATGGTCTCTCGGATGAGAATATCGCTCCCATTCTCAAGGCGTTTCAGGCAAATCCCAAGGCCTGGGTCGACTTCATGATGCGCTATGAGCTCGGCCTCGAGGAGCCGAATCCCCGGCGCGCCCTCACCAGCGCGGCAACGATCGCGGGAGCCTACATCGCGGGAGGGCTTATTCCACTTGCCCCCTACATGCTCTCATCGAGCACGCAAGGGGCCCAGATCTGGTCGGTGGCAGTTACGCTCTCAGCTCTTGCGATCTTTGGCTACGTGAAAGGGCGCTTCACGGGAACCCGCCCGCTGCGCAGCGCCCTGCAAACGACGCTCATCGGCGGTATCGCCGCAGCTACGGCTTACTTGATTGCGCGGACGTTTTCTTGATCAGGTCTAGAGAATTTCTCCCAGGTTCTCGACAGGTGGAACCGGCACAGGGGAGGAACGGCCGCGAGACGCTAGTCGTCGCGCGTCGATGGCCGGACTAGGGCGCCGGCGCAGGTTGACGCACTCGGCTCCTCCCTTTTTCCAGAAAGTTCGCCATCATGACGGACGAACCCTCAGAAACACCTCTCCCCGATCCCAAGCGACGGCACGGCCTCGTCATCGTGAATACGGGGGATGGCAAGGGAAAGACCACGGCGGCCTTGGGCCTGGCCTTCCGGGCCCTCGGAAGCGGCTTCAAGGTCTTCATGGTTCAGTACATCAAGGGGAAGTGGAAGACCGGCGAAAAGAAGATGGCCGACCGGCTTGCGCCCGAGCTCCAGATCCTTCCCATGGGGGATGGTTTTACGTGGGATACTCAAAACCCCGCGCAGGATATCGCAACCACGGCGCGAATCTGGGAGGTCAGCAAGGAAGCCATCAGCTCCGGGAAATATGACATCGTGATCCTGGATGAGATCAACGTCGTCATGAAGCTGGGCTATCTTGATCCACGACTTGTCGTCGACTTTCTCAAGACTCGCGAAGCCCGCCAGCATGTCGTCCTGACCGGACGAGGCGCTCCGCCGGCAATTATCGAGGCAGCCGACCTCGTCTCCGAGATCGTTCCGATCAAGCACCCTTACAGGTCCGGCATCAAGGCGCAGCAGGGGATCGAGTTCTGAGCGATTTCCGAAGCCCGTCGACTCCGAGCGTTCTCCTGGCTGGCCAGGGGTTGCCAGACACCTTGAAGGGTCGGCATTGCCTCACCCAATTTTATTGGCGAGCAAACGCGTTGGTCGAGCGTCAGGTGTCTACGAATCTCCTCGCTTTCGACGCTCGGCTGTAGCCGAGTTGACGCCATACCGTAGGTTCAAGGCCTGACTCGAACTAACGGTCCGGGTTCAATTGCCGCCGAAGAGCGTGCTGAGCAATCCCGGGGGTTTGCCGCCGGGAACAACAAGGCGGTCGCCGGGGAAGAGCTGATAGTTGGTCAGGCTGTCGCCACGATCCTTGATTCCAAACCAGTCGACTCTCAGCACGAGGTCGGGGCCGCCGGCGGGATGCGGACGAACGAGATACGCCTTTTCCGGCAAGCTGTTCGAGCGTAGGCCCGCCGCGAGGATGGCGTCGAGCACGGTTTCATTGCCGGTGATCGGGAACTTGCCCTGAGTCGTGACAGTTCCGAGGACGTAGTAAAACTTGCTCGCGCTTCCGTTCACGAGGCGGACCGACACGTCGTAGGGCTGCTTCGGCTTCTCGACACCTGGCAGCGAGTAGAGGTGGGTCGCGATCTTACGCTCAGTTTGCTCGAGCGTGAGTCCCGCCACATAGATGTCGCCGCCAAAGCCCAGGTCGATGGTTCCGTCCGTTTGAACGACCAGGGTATTGAGTGAGATGTCGGGAACCGCCGGCTTGACGGTCACCTCGAGCTCGTCGGGAGGCTCGACCGTATAAGCCGGGTGCGAGACCATCTGGAACTCGCGGGGCTGGTTCGGGTCAATCACACCATACTGCGGAATCTTGTTCTCGCGGTGTGATGACAGCCCACTGCAACCGTGGAGGGCCGGCACGAGGGTGATCAGGATCATGCTCAAGGGGAGAGCATGCGCCGTTGGCGTCCTTGCGGTCATCAGCCGACACCCTCTCGGGATCAGATGGCCCAACGAGTGGTCCGCGTGTTCATGAGCAAACGAGCGCGGCGCCGACCCTACCATGAGTCGGTATCAATTAACTGATCGACAAAGTCTTCGGGGCCACTTGACGAAAAACTCGGGATTGACCAGAAGAGTCTGAGGAAGTAGTTTGCCCGCCAACCTGGAGTCCAATGCTCGTCACAAAGGGAACCCTTGCCTTGGTCCCCTTTCCAGGCGGGCGGTCCTCAATGGATTGGGGACCGGTAGGATTTCGGGAGCACGAGGCTATCGTCCCATGCCGTCATCCGCGTCTCGGGTCTTGTTCCTCGGTCTTGACGGCGGCACGATGTCCGTCTTGGGCCCTTGGTTCGAGCGAGGCTTGCTGCCGAACATCGCCTCGCTTTGGCGTCGGTCAGCGTTCGGCACCCTCCGATCCTCGGAACCCATGGTGACGCCTGTCGCCTGGACATCCTTCCTCACCGGTTGCACTCCCCGCGTCCACGGCATCCACGAATTCTATTACGTCGACTCTTCGGATCGCACGATTCGTTCGAATCACGCGGGGAGAGTCCGCGTTCCGACGCTGTGGCAAATTCTGAGCGCGGATGGCCGTGAGGTTGTGAGCCTGAACCTGCCCATGACCTATCCGCCCCCCAAGGTGCGCGGATTGGTTGTCGCTGGGTCTGATGCGCCGGGACTCGAGTGGGCGTTCGCCCAATGCCCCGAGTTCGGGACCGAGGTCTTTGAAAATATACCTGACTACACGCACAAGATCGTTTGGAAGGGGCGTCCTCGCACGCTGGAAGAACTTCGGATGCGCGCCGCCCGCAACCGAGCCGTCTTCCGCGCCCAGGCCGAAGCGGCCGAACGAGCCGACGCCCAGTGCGAGTGGTCGGCCTTGATGGTTCACTTCCATAACCTGGACAGCCTCCAACATCGCCTCTGGCCCTACCTCAACGTGGATGAGACCGGTCTTCAGGTTCCGGGATGGAACGAAGAGGTCGAATCCTGCATGCGAGTGCTCGACGAAAGTGTGGGCCGCCTGCTCGACCTGGCCTCACGCCACGACGCGGCCATCATTGCCGTTTCGGACCACGGGTTCGGCCCCTGCAAGGCGCTCGTGAACGTAAACGGGATGCTGCGTCAGGCCGGCATGCAACACGGTTTGATGTACGGAACCCGCTTCCGATACCGGGCCCAAAGGCTTGGCGATCGCCTCCACCGCTGGATGACGCGAACCGCTCCGGGAGGACCGGGGCGCCGCCTCCCCCGATCGATGGAGGGGCAGGTTGGCTGCGACTGGAAACGTACGCTGGCGTTTGCCCCGTTCGGGCAGCTCAGCGGCTGCATTTTCCTCAACCCGGCACTCGTCTCCGGGGAAGCCGCTACCGAGCGAGCCCGCCGAGAAGTCATTGACATCTGCCGCGAAGCGAGAGACCCCGAAACGGGTGCCCTGCTCTTCCGCGATGTCTTCGACATGAGCGAACGCTACGAACTCGACTCGAACGCGGAAGGGCTCCCCGATGTCCTTGCGCTGTCGGCCGACGGGTATCAGGCTCAGTCCAAGTGGGGGGTTGCGCTCCGCACCGAGTTGACCCGCTACGACCCCAACCTTCCGGCAACTCACTGGATGGACGGCGTGATCGCGATCGACGCCCCAGACATTCGCGCAGGGGATCACCTCCAAGCCGACCTTCACGACATTGCTCCCACGACGCTCGCCATGCTCGGTCTGCGTATCCCTGAGACCATGGAAGGGCGCGTCTTGCACGAGGCGTTTGAAAATCCGCTCCCCGTCCGATATGGGGAACTCCCCGTGATCGAGACGGATCCTCGCTTTGAAGCACTGCTCGCCGCCGGCTTCGGAGCCGAGTGCGCGTGACGCTCGTTACCAGTCCCCCCAAGAGGTCATCATGAACGACATTCAAAGCACTGTCCGCGAATACATCCTCAATGAGTTCCTCCCTGGCGAAGACCCCGCCGAGCTGACGGAAGCAACTCCCCTAATCACGGGGGGCATTCTCGACTCCATCAGCACCTTGAAGCTCGTCGCCTTCCTGGAAGAGCGTTTCGGCATCCTGATCGAAGCTCATGAAGCCGGTGTCGAACACCTCGACTCGGTAGAGCAGATCGCCCAGTTGATCGGCGAAAAGAAGGCCGCTTGAACCCAGTGTCTCATCCTCTCTGAGCCCTCTTCGGTCGCGCCGCGAACGCGGAGGGACAGAGAGCAAGACTGTACAGTGGAGACGCAGATTGGGGGCGCGGCCGGCCCGGCCAACAGAGGGGCGGCCGGATTGACCAGGGCGGTTCACAACGCCTTTCACCGATGCCCCGGCCTCCAGGGGAATCCGCTTGGCGGATCTCCCGAGCCGATCGAAAATCGCTCTGCACGGGAACGCCACGGCCTTATGGCATCGCGCCCGCGGGGACGTCCGTCTCAACCCGTCCCTCTTGACGGAGGAAGGTGGCGAGCTGGCTCGTGAGCTTTCCCGCGTTGTCCATGCGGGGGACCTTGTTCTGGCCGCCAAGCTTCCCACGCGCCCGCATCCAGGCGTCGAAGCCTCCCGCTTGCGCTATGATCATCTGCGGAAGCGGTAGACCAACCCCCTCAGCGCGGTGGGCAAGATAATCCGCGTTGCGCTTCGAGAGATCCGCATCGAGCAATCTGCGGAACGCCGCGAGATCGTTGGGGGTCTTGAGGAACTCGATCACGTAGAGATGGTGTCCGAGCGCCCCCTCGAACACGGGGCCGACGTGCCACTCGCGCACGGCTGCTCCCGTGCCCGCTGAAGCCGCTGCCACCGCCCCCTCGATTTCTTCGTTGATAAGGTGCTCGCCAAACGCTGAGAGGGTGTACTTCGTTCGCCCCGTGAAGGTCAGCATCGGCGGATCGAGCGATTCGAACCGCACCGTGTCGCCAATGATGTGGGCCCACATTCCCGCACAGGTGGAGACCACGATCGCGTAATTCACCCCGGTCTGCACCGTTCCCAACCAATGCCGCGTTGGGTTGGGTGAATCGAGCTCGTCCAGAGGCACGAACTCAAAGAAAATCCTGTGGTCATAGACAAGGCGAAGTAATCCTGTTGCGGGATCGCCGAACGCGATAAACCCCTCCGAGCAAGGATAGGTTTCCTGGAGGCGGATCTGCTTACTTCCCAGGATATCTTCAAACGCTTGACGGTAAGGATCGAACTTGACGCCGCCGTGAACCACAAGCTCAAGCTTCGGCCAAACCTCCGCCATCGTGGATTTACCGGAGAGCTTTAACAGCCTCTCGAAGAGGACCAGCAACCAGCTTGGCACACCTCCCACCAGGGTGATGGGCTCCTTCAGACTCTTCTCGGCGAGCAGAGAAAGCTTGCGGTCCCAATCCGGTTCCAAAGCCAGGGCAAGCGGCGGAAAGGTGTAGGGCCGCAACAGCTCGTTGAATTCGTCGGCCACGATGCCGCTGAGGTCCCCCTGCGCGATACCAGGCGCGGGGCGTTCCAGGTCCGACGAGCCACCGAGGAAGAAGACCTTCCCCTTGAAGAGTCGAGACGAGGGGTGAGTGGCCATATGGTAGGCCACCATGGTCCTCGCCCCCTTCTGGTTCGACGCGAGCATCTCCTGGGTGATCGGAATGTACTTGGTCGCCCCTTGAGTCGTCCCGCTCGTCAACGCGAAATAGGGGATACGCCCCGGCCAGGTCAGGTTATCGAAGACCGGGTATTGATCCTTGAGATACGTCTTCCAGAGATCTTCATAAGTCCGAAGGGGAACCGCCTTCATAAAGTCGGCGGCGCTCCGCACACTGGCGAACTGGTGATCACGTCCAAATCGAGTTGACTTGGCCTTGCGCACCAGTTCAAGGAGTGTGCGCTCCTGAGTCGCGACGGGATCGAGATGCTCAAGCTTCGCAACGCGGCGGCGGCCGGACAACGTGAACGCCTGGTTGACCATCGACCGAACCGCGGGGGTGCCCGTAATCGCTTGAAGAGGAGTAAACCAATTCATATCAGGCGCTATCCTTCACACTCCGACAGAAATAGGCACCGGCCGGAGGAAGGTTCCTTGGCTCGAAAACGAATTTCACTTCCTTGAAAACCTTGCGATAGAACCGCAGATACACCCACGGCATTTCCGTGATTTGGTTATACGTGCCTTCCGGCGAAAGGATTCTCTTGACGACTTGAAAGAGGTCGCGCTGGAGGTCCTTGGGGAACGAAGGGACGGGAAGCCCGGAGACAACGTAGTCGACCTGGCTAATCCCTCGATCCTTGAGCATCTGTTCGAGGTCGCGCACGTCTCCTTCGATCACGTCGAAGTTCTTGTGATCCGCGAAGCGTTCACGGAGAAGGCGTGCGAAGTCCGGGTCTCGTTCCAGCACGATCACTCGGCAGTCGGGGTGAGCCTTGGCGGCAATGACCTTCGTGATCGGACCGGTTCCGGCACCCAGCTCGACCAGGACCCGAGTTCGGTCCCAGGGGATGTTTCGAACCGTTGTCTCCGAAAGCCACGGGCTGCTCGGCGCGAGGCTAGCGATCGCCGTACCGTGCTTGAAGAACTTACCCAGAAACAGAAAGAAATCTCTCATCGGTGCTCGTCGAAGGTGAGGATCGTTGGTCGCGGGTCTCTATTGATGCCGAAATCCAGTTGCGAGGGCAAAGCCTTGGCCCTATTCTCCCTGGCCGATTCTCTTCCGAGGAGATTTCAAAAGGCCGACACGCAAGTCTGCGGGCCGGCCTCGTTCCATGCGCGGGGATTTTGAGGGAAACCGTCAGCGACTTCTATTGAGTCCGCAAGAGCCTGCTTCGCTCAGTCAGGCTTTCCCTCAAATGAACACGCCGACGCATCCTCAGTCGTCGACGTGCTCCAAACTCAGCGCCCCTGCGGAATGAACAAGGGGCGCTTGCCACGCTCTTGTTCGTGCAAGAAGCGTGCGGGATCGAGCATGGGCGGAATCGTCTTCAATTTGTCTCGCAGGAATCGAAGAATCAACTGATTGACAAGCCGCGACTTCTCGATTTGAGGAGCGTGCCCACACTTGGGGATCACGACCTGCCGCACTTTCAGGATCTGTTCCGAAGCGCGAATCGAGCCGACGGTGTCAGAAATCACGCGGTCATTCGCCCCCCAGATGAGCAACGTCGGCTGAGAGATCTGCGGAAGCAATGACGCCACCGAATGCCCAACGGTACCCCGCAAGGTGCGAAGAACCCCCTTCTTCCACTTGCGATCCTGGAACTTATGCTCGATCACGGAGACGAGGTCATCGCTCGCGAAGTGGGAACGGTGGAAGACCGACTTCACCAGGCTGTCGTACTGGCTCCGGCGCACGCCGTCCATCATCGGGAGATTTTCGTCTCCGTAGAAGCCGGACGGGCAAAGCAAGGCAATACGAGAGACCTTCTCGGGATGGCGAACGGCATAGGTCAAAATGACCTGACCGCCAAGGCTCGAGCCAACCAGATTATAGGGAGGCCGTTGTACATATTCATCGAGATAGGTGGCGAGGCGATCGGCCAAGTAATCGACCGTGACCTCTCCTCCCGCGTCAATATGCTGATGGAGCGATTCCCCGTCGTAAACGAGGATCTCCGGGACCTTGACATCAAAATGCCGAGCCCAAGAGTTTCGATTCGCGAACCAGCTCTCAGATTGTTCGGCCAGGCCGTTAACGAGGATAAGGGGGGCGGGCCGCTTATAAGCATTCAGGCGATGAAGATCGAAAAGCTTGCGAACACTAGGGTTCATCGGTTGCCAGGACTCCCGGTTGGGCGAGGCGGAATTTTGGCCCGACCCGTCGTGCCGCCTCGAGGAGGACGCTCCTCGCTCACGACCGCCCCTGTCTGGAGGAGCAACTTAAAGACAATACCATGCTCGAACGGCCAGGCCAACGGATTCTCCCGCAGGGTTTTCCGATTTGATGGCCCACCCTTCTGTCATTCGTTCGGCATCCGCCCTCATTTTCCCCTTCCGCCTCCGATTGCTTGACGTTGGCTTCGTAACAGCTACAAGATGAGAGTTCAGCTCCACTTACTAAACCAGCGAAGTCGAGATCCCAAGCTTGGGGGCGAGACGATGCGCGTGTTCATCACTGGCGGGACCGGCTTAATCGGTCGCCATATCGTACGACAGTTGGCAGACCGCGGAGATCACCCGGTCATCCTGACCCGACGAGCCGATGATGTGCGACGCGATCCCGCGCTGCGCTCCTTTGAATTCGTGGCGGGAGATCCCACAGTCACGGGCCCTTGGGAAGGAGCCGTCGACGGCTGCGACGCCGTTATCAACCTGGTCGGCCACAACATTTTCGCCAACCGATGGAATGCGGAAATCAAGCGAAAGATTCGAGACAGCCGAGTCTACGGCACCCAGCACGTGGTCTCCGCGGTTTCCAAGGCCAAGAATCCTCCCAAAGTCCTGGTTCAGGCGTCCGCTGTGGGTTACTACGGCCCCCATGGGGACGAGGAGTTAACCGAGGAGAGCCCATCCGGCTCGGACTTCATGGCCGTGATTTGCCGCGAATGGGAAGAGGCCGCACATCTTGCCGAGACTCGCGGCCTTCGCGTTCCTCGAATCCGCACCGGTATCGTCCTGGCCCAAGGCGAAGGGGCACTGGGTGTGATGACCCCCGTCTTCAAAGTGGGTCCCGGAACGCCTATCGGTGATGGCAAAAATCCCTTGAGACCCGGCTCCGGCCACCAGTGGATGAGCTGGATCCACATCGACGACATCGTGGGACTCTTCCTCCTCGCCCTCGACCATCCTGAGGCCAACGGCCCCTTGAACGGCACGTCTCCGAACCCGGTCCGAAACGCGGATTTCTCGCGAACCCTTTCCAAGGTGCTCTGGCGCCCCTATGCCCCCTGGAGGGTCTACCTGCCGTTTGGCCCTCCTGACCTTCTTCTGAAACTGGCTCTGGGCGACGTTGCGGAGGTAATCACCAAGGGGCAAAAAGTCCTTCCCACAAGGGCGGAGGCTCTCGGCTACCGTTTCCGCCATCCCCAGCTTGAGGAAGCCCTCCACGCGATCTTCGAACACCACGACGAGCCCGCAACCGCTCCCAGCAGGGCACGCACACCCGTGGCTCACTCACACTAACCGTCCGTGTGACTCGAGGAACTCCGCGAGGCCTCGGCGGAGTGTTTGACTGTAGGCACCCGGCGCTCGCGGCGAGTACAATCCTAAACCACCGCGTGTGCCGGCTTGCGCCCTCGCCTCGACCGACGTTGATTTCGGGCGATCGCAATACGTCGTGGCGTGCGCGGCAAATCAAGATCAGCGAACCCGCGCTCGGGTCATTCATGTTTAGGAAAGATCGCCGCAACCGATGAGACCTATTCCCCACGGAGGCAATCCCGCAAGCGCTCGCCGGCAGTATGGTCTCGGGGATCTTCCTCTCTTGGATTTTTCCGCGAGCCTCAACCCGTTGGGGCCTCCCCCTTCCGTAATCGCTGCGGCTCGTGAGGCTCTGGAGCGTGTCTCCTCGTATCCCGAACCCGGATGCCCTCGCCTAACGGAGCGCCTTGCCGAATTTCACAACGTCCCCGTGGATCGCGTCATTGTGGCGGCCGGAGCGACGGAGGTCATCAGTCTCATCGCGCAGTCCCTCCGCGAGGTCCTTGCTCTGCATGCCTACGAGCGCGGTGATCCGTCGATGTCCATCGCCCATCTCGTCGAGCCCACCTACGGAGAGTATCGACGGGCTTCTCAATTGAACGAGCTGAAGCTCGAATCGTGGGGAGAAATGGGGCTGTCGTGGCAGCAAGAGATCTTCCCCGACCCCGCGGCGGGCGTCTTCTGGACGGGGCATCCCAACAATCCGACAGGGCACGTGTGGGACCGCGATCGCTTGACGGCCAAGATCGACAATTCGCTGGGAATGCTTTCTGTCGTCGACGAGGCTTTTCTTCCGTTTCTGCCCGATGAGTCGGCGAGAACCCTGATTCCCGCCGTCGTCACTCGCGAGAACCTCCTCGTTGTCCGCTCCCTGACGAAGATTTTCGCCATCCCTGGGCTCCGCGTTGGGTATGCGATCGCTTCTCCGGACATGGTGGTGCGTCTCGCGCAATACCAAGACCCCTGGACAGTAACTCCCCCCGCGGAAGCCGCGGCACTCGCGGCGCTGGATGAGGTGGATTACCAGAAACAAACGGCCGAGTTCATCGCCCAGGAGTCGGCGCGAGTGCTCGAGCGGCTCTGGGAAATTCCTGGCCTGCGCCCGGCCTGGCCAGATCGGTCACATGATCATACTCAAGCGCCACTACCCAATTTTCTCCTCATCAGCCTGACGGAGACTTCCTGGACTTCGAAACTCATGCACGAGGCACTCGCTCGCCGTGGATTTCTTGTGCGGGAATGTTCCGACTTTCCAGGTCTCGAAGTTGGAGCGCTGCTGACGGGGCACAATCAGCTCGTGGCAACACAGGGGCACCTCCGAGTCGCCGTGCGGCGCCCCCACGAAAACGATGCCTTGCTGAAGGCCATGGCCGAGGTCCTGGCAACGGAGCCTTCACGTTGAGCGTCGCGACCCCGTTGAAACGCGCCTCGGCCTTGATGGTCCTCGGTACGGCGAGCCACGTCGGCAAGAGCCTCATCACCACGGCTTTCTGCCGCCTCCTTGTCGAAGCCGGCTACCGCGTCGCCCCCTTCAAAGCGCAGAACATGGCGCTCAATAGTTTCGTGACGCTCGAAGGGGGAGAGATCGGCCGGGCCCAGGTCGCTCAGGCTGAAGCGGCCGGCGTTGAGCCTCATGTAGACATGAATCCCATCCTCCTTAAACCGATGGGGGGCGTGTCCCAGGTCATCGTGGACGGCGAAGCCCTCGGGGTGATGTCCGCCCGCGAATATTACGCAGCCAAAGACCAGCTTTGGCCCCGCTGCATGGCAGCTTACGACCGCTTGGCGGAGCGATACGAGCGAATCGTCCTGGAGGGAGCAGGCAGCCCCGTTGAGATCAACCTCATCGAGCATGACCTCACCAACCTCAAGATGGCTCGCTACGCCGACGCGGCTGTCGTGCTTGTGGCCGACATCGAACGGGGGGGAGTATTCGCCCAATTGGTCGGCACCTGGGAACTGCTTGCTCCCGAAGACAGAGCCCGGGTCGTTGGCTTCATCATCAACAAGTTCCGAGGCGACGTCACTCTGCTCGACTCCGGGCTTGACTACATCCGGGATCGGACCGGAGTCCCTGTATTAGGGGTGCTCCCCTATCGCGGCGACCTCCAAATCGACCAGGAAGACTCGCTAGGAATCGACGACACGGGTACACCTCTCGAGGGGGAAACCGACCTTACTCCTGATGCCCTCGACGTGGCCGTGGCCAGGCTGCCAGGCCTCAGCAACTTCACGGACTTCTGGCCCCTTGCGCGCATCCCCGGCGTTCGCGTCCGTTACGTTCAACACGCCAGGGATCTTGGTAATCCCGACCTCGTGATCTTGCCGGGAACGAAAACAACCGTTCGCGACCTGGCCTGGCTTCGCGAAGTCGGGCTCGCGGATCTCATCGTGAAGCAGGCATTCGCCCAGAACGGGCCCCTCATTCTGGGGATTTGCGGGGGCTTTCAAATGCTCGGGCGCACCATCGACGACCCGTTTCAGGTGGAGTCGGATCAACCTCACGTACAAGGTTTGGCGCTCCTCGAAACAAGCACGTCCTTCGCGCGAACCAAAACGAGACACCGGGTTTCGGGGCGATTGCTGGAGGGAAGCATCCCCCTTCTCGGCTACGAAATCCACATGGGTGAAACCGAACGAGGCGAAGGTATATCTCCCTGGAGCCGGATCACTCGTCAACGGGACGGAGTCGTCATTGAAGACGGCGCGATCGCACCTTCGGGACGCGTCTTCGGCACCTACGTTCATGGACTCTTCGACAGTTCTCCCTTAACCGTCTCCCTGGTCGACCAGCTCCGGGTACGCCGCGGTTGGCGGCCTCTTGAGAATGCGGAATGGGCATCTCATCGAGAAATGCTCGCTCGAAGATACGCCGATTTGGCGACTCTGCTTCGCGATCACCTCGATCTTCGGCCGGTGTGGGAAGCGCTCGATCCCTCTCATCCCGGATCCCCCTTACCGTCGAGGCGCGGCTAGCGCAGACCGATGCTTGTTTCTGATCCTCAAAGCGTGATCTGGGCAGCTTGGTCTTTGCCTGCCGGCGCCTTGCTCGACGCAGCCCTTGGAGACCCTCGCGGCTGGCCGCATCCCGTGCGCGCCATTGGAACCTTGATTTCAAGGGGCGAGCAAACCCTGCGGTGGCTGTTGCGACGTTTGCGTGCCGGACACTTCGCGGAGCGCATGGCGGGCGTCATGCTCGCCGCGTCCGTGGTCGGTTTGACGATGCTGGTTTCTTGGATCCTCGTCGCGACCTGCGATGCGATCGGCCCCTGGCCCTCATTACTTGGTCGGTCGATATTGATCTACTGGGCGCTGGCTATCAGGAGTCTCGGAGAAGAAAGCCTGCGAGCGGCGATGGCCGGCGACCTGGAAACAGCCCGAGGTTTCGTTGCAGAAATCGTGGGGAGAGACACTCAGGACCTCAACCGAACCGAAATCTGCCGCGCGTGTGTGGAAACCTTGGCGGAAAACACGAACGACGCCGTCATCGCCCCCCTGTTCTGGTTCACGATCGGCGGCCCTGTCGGGCTCTGGGCCTTCAAAGCCGTGAGCACCCTCGATAGCATGGTGGGTTACCGCAACGCTCGCTATCTGCGTTTAGGATGGGCCTCTGCGCGGCTTGATGATCTTGCGAGCTTCATTCCCTCGCGCCTGACCTGGTTGCTGATGGCTCTGGCCGCGGGTCTGGTGGGAGAAGACGGCCGAAGCGCCCTCCGGATCGGCTGGCGCGACGGCCGAAAGCACCCAAGTCCCAACGCGGCCTGGGGCGAGACCGCCATGGCTGGCGCACTCGGAATTCGTCTTGGCGGCGTCGCCACGTATGGCGGGGTACCCAGCACCAAGCCCTTCCTTGGCGATTCCCACGCGGAAATCGTACCGAGCACCGTCCAGCGAGGGGTCCGGGTGATGCGAGTGACGGCCATTCTTGGCATCGGTATTGCCTGGGGCGTCCGGTGGGGACTGCTTCGTCTCCCTTGACCCTCTTCGCAGAGGCGTGCTAGTATTTTCATGGAAATGCCGACAGGCTTGATCACAGCGAAATCGACGCGGATCTCGCCTCGACTTCAGGCCATGTCGACCACGAAAGCGAACCCTGAGAACCGTCATGTCCGATGCCCTTTTGATCGCCGCCCACGGGAGCCGAGATGAGTCGGGCGTGAGCGAGTTCTGGGCCTTCGCAGAGGCGTGGCGCCAGCTTCGTCCCGACCGCCCATTGGCTGCGGGGTTCCTCGAGTTCGAGCGTCCCACCATCGGCGAAGCGATCGACCGGCTCGTGGAAGACGGAGCCAAACGGGTCGTGGTGGTGCCAGCCATGCTCATGGCGGCCGGCCACGTCAAAAACGACGTCCCTAGCGAAATTCAAGAAGGACGCCTCCGTCATCCGAGCGTCACATTCCAGATGGCGCGGGCGTTGGACATCCACCCTGCTCTTCTCGAGCTCTGCCACGTACGCTACCGGGAGGCGATCGCCAGTCGGTCGGAAATCGCCGCGGAGCAGACGCTCCTCCTACTTGTGGGAAGGGGAACCTCGGAACCGGATGCCAATGCCAATATTGCGAGGATTTCCCGGTTCCTTTGGGAGGCGTATGGAGTCGGTTGGGCCACCGTCGCTTACTCCGGGGTCACATCGCCAAATGTTGACCAGGCCCTTGCGATGTGCCGCAAGCTCGGCTTTGCGAGGATCGTCGTTCAGCCTTATTTTCTCTTCGACGGCGTGCTCTTGAAGCGGATCCATGAAGCGATAGCGCGCCACGCTTCTGACGACCCGAATGTGGAAATCATCGGAGCGAGTCATTTCCGGCTTCACCCTCTCCTGCTCCAAGCCTTCGAGGAGCGGGCTCATGAGGCGTTGCATGGCACACCTCATATGAATTGTGATCTTTGCAAATATAGGGTCCGGCTTATCGGCCGAGAAGCTGACCTGGGTGCGCCACAGGTTGGCCACCACCATCACGTGCGTGCCTCGGCCGACGAGACAGACGATCACGGCCATGACCATCGCCGACGTCCCTGGCGTTCGCAAAAGCCTGTCCCTCGGATCGAGCCTGATTTCCACCCCTGGGATGAGCGGTTGTTGGAGCGTCTGCACCTTGCAAACTGAGCGGTGGATACGGTGCTCATGGGAGCCTTACCCGTTTTTCCAGGAGCGTCCGTGAACACCGGCGCGTCGGTCACCATTGTTGGCGTCGGCCCCGGCGACCCTGAATTACTCACCTTGAAGGCCGTTCGAGCACTCGAACAGTCGCAGGTAATCCTTCACCCCGGCCCCCGTGACGATGCGGGTTTCGCGGTCGAGGTCATCGCGCAGTTCATCAAGCCGCACCAGGTCGTTCGCGGCATGGGACTAGCAATGCGGCGCGGTGCGGATGACGGCTCCGTGGGTTACGATCGCGTTGCCCAGTCACTGGCCGCGATCGTTCACGAGGGGAGGCGGGCCTCATTCCTGACGGAGGGAGACCCGATGCTTTTTGGCTCGGGGTCCTACGTGGCCGAACATCTGGCGCGGTTTGCCCCTGAGATCACCGTGGAAGTCATTCCGGGAATCAGCGCCATCACGGCGGCCGCGGCACGATTGGGCTGGCCCCTTGCTCAGAAAGAAGAGATCCTGACGGTATGCCCCGCGACCTATCACGCCGACGACATCCCCCGGATTCTCGCCCAGGGCGGGCCGGTGTGCTGGCTCAAAGTCGTTGGAGTTTTGCCGCGATTGGTTGAAGAACTGCGTCGGACAAACCGTCTCGAGCGGGCCGCACTGATCGAGAAGGTCGGCCGCCCGGAAGAGCGGATCTTCCATGACGTGTCCCAGGCGCTCGGCCAAGACCTGTCCTATTTCTCGCTTGTCCTGGTACGTTGACCTCATGAACGCAGCCTCTGGAGCTCCTGGTAAGTTGTTTGTCGTGGGACTCGGCCCCGGTTCGCCGGGCCTGTTGACCCCAGACGCCGCCGCCGCGCTCGAGGCTGCTGAGATCGTCGTGGGCTATCACGGCTACCTCGACCTGATTGCCGAACGTATCGATGGCAAAACGATCGTCGGTCGCGAGCTTGGCCAAGAAGTCGAGCGAGCGCGGACCGCCTTGCAGTTGGCCGAACAAGGCCAAACCGTGGCCCTGGTCTCCAGCGGTGATGCCGGCGTCTACGGCATGGGAGGCGTGGCCTGGGAACTTGCGGCCGAGCGAAAGGAATTCACTGAGATCGTCATGGTTCCTGGAGTCACCGCTGCCTGTTCGGCCGCGGCGCTCCTCGGTGCTCCACTCGCGCACGACTGGGCCTGTATCAGCCTCAGTGATCTCCTGACTCCGTGGAACGTCATTCTCGACAGAGTCCGATCAGCCGCGAAGTCCGACTTCGTTCTCGTTTTCTACAATCCGAAGAGCCGTACGCGCATTCATCAGCTCGCCACGGTCGCGAACGAAGTGCTCGCTTTTCGCCCCCCCCATACACCGGTCGGCCTGGTCGAAAACGCGTATCGCCCGCAGGAGAAAGTCGAAGTCGTGACTTTGCGCGACCTCGCCGACGGAACGGCCAATGTGTCGATGTTTACAACCGTGGTGGTTGGAAGCTCACGCACATTCGTAGCGCGCGACAAGATGGTGACCCCTCGGATCTACGCCGCCAAGACAAGTGTTGCGGAAAACCGCGACCGGCGTCTTGAAAGTGATGAGCCTCGCAACGCGACGGGCGAGCGGATCATGGCCGAGTCCTTCGCCATCATCGACCGCGAAATGGGGCCAATCCCCAGCGACCCTGGCGAACGAGCCGTGATCCGACGCGCCATCCATGCTTCGGCCGATTTCGAATTCCTGAACTCTTTCCGCTTCAGCCCCACGGCAATTGCAAGCGCTCTCTCCGCGTTACGGGAGGGTGCCACAATCATCACCGACGTGGAGATGCTCCGCGCGGGCGTGAGACGAGATCTGGCTGCCCGAATACATGTCGAAGTGCTTTGTGGTCTGAACGATGCAGGCGTCGCCTCTCTTGCTGAGGAGCGAGGCGTCACGCGCTCCGCTGCCGGGATTCGTGTCGCCGCAGAAAGGGCGGGTGACAAGGCGATCGTGGCCATCGGCAACGCTCCCACAGCCCTCGAGGAGACGCTGAAGCTCATCGAGGAAGGAAGCTGGCGCCCCTCATGCGTAGTCGGCATTCCAGTCGGCTTCGTGGGAGTGCTTGAAGCCAAGCGCCGGCTCTGCGAGTTCACCGGAGTTCCCTGGATCACGAGCCTGGGACGAAAAGGGGGAACTCCCGTCACCGCGGCCGTTGTTAACGCGCTACTCGAATTGGCATCCGGCCCTGAGAGTGGAGCTCGGCCATGATGGCGACCGAGCGGCCCTCCTTTGAATTGGTCCGCGGCCTGACCGTCGCTCCCCGCAACCCCCAGGGGACTCGCGAAGGATACACGACGGGTGCCTGCGCCGCGGCGGCGGCACAAGCCGCCTGTCGCCTGCTCGCGCGGGACGAGCGTCCCGAGTTTGTTGCCGTTCCTTCGCCGGCCGGAATTGAGCTCACCATTCCCATCAACCGCCTCGCCTATTGTGACGGCATCGCTGTGGCCGGCGTGATCAAGGACGGCGGCGACGACCCCGATGTCACTCATGGCGCGGAGGTCATTGTCACGATCCGCGAGGCCGAATCCGCGGGGATTCGCCTGCTCGGTGGCGAAGGGGTCGGCACCGTGACGCAGCCGGGCCTTGAGCTTCCCCCGGGTTCACCCGCCATCAATCCTGTCCCGCGACGCATGATCATCGAGGGAATTACGATTGGCCTGGGGGGCAACGCAACCGACGTGAATCTTGACGTGACCGTGTCGATCCCCGGCGGAGAGGCTCTGGCTAAGAAAACGCTCAACTCCCGGCTTGGGATTCTGGGGGGACTCTCTATCCTGGGAACCACGGGGATTGTCCGTCCGATGAGCACCGCAAGTTGGCGGGCCTCGGTGGTTCAATCGATCGACGTGGCGGCGGCGAATAGCCTTGAGCACATCGTGCTGACCACCGGGGGACGAAGCGAGCGCTTCGCGGAGATCGTTTACCCTCAACTCCCCGAGATGGCCTTCGTTCAGATGGGTATCTTCACGGGTGACAGCCTGAAGCGGGCCGTGGATCGAGGTGTCCCCAAGGTGACGATCTGCGGCATGATCGGAAAGATGGCCAAGCTGGCCGCCGGCCAAATGCAGACACATGTCGCCGGGGGAGCCGTCGACGTCGGCTTCATGGCCGATCTCGCGCGCGATGCGGGAGCGAGCCGTGAACTCGTCGCTTCGATCGCGGAAGCCAACACGGCGAGACATGTTGAAGATCTGATCGACGCCTCGGGCTTTACCGTTTTCTACGACCACATCGCTCGAGGGGCCGCGGCCTCTTGTAACCGGCACGTCGGGGACGCTCTCGAACTCGAGGCTATCCTCTTTGACTTCGACGGCAAGATCCTCGGGCGCGAGGTCGCCCCCAAGCGAGCGCAACGACCATGAGTCTGCCGATCTCCATTCTCGGCTTGGGTGCCGAGGGACTCTCGAGCATGACGAGCGCGGGGCGTGAAGCTCTGAGATCCGCTACGTTTGTTGCCGGCGGCAAGCGTCATCTCGGCCTCATCGCCTTTCCGGATCATGTCGAGACCTTCGCGATTACCGACAACATAAGCCTTCTCGTCCAACGGCTCCGCGATAGGGGACCGGGGGAACGGTGCGTGGTATTGGCTTCGGGAGATCCTCTCTGCTTCGGCGCGGGCGCTTCCTTACGTCGCGATCTGGCCCCTGAGGAGATGATCGTCGAACCCGCCCTATCGAGCCTCCAACTTGCGTTCGCCCGCGCGGTCATCCCCTGGACGGACGCCGCGGTGGCGAGTATTCATGGACGTCCCTTGAAGCCGACGTTGATTCCCTTGCTGGGACGCCCCAGGATCGGGCTCTTCACTCAAGACGGCCAGAGCCCAAGCGTCGTCGCCCAGTTTTTCCTGGATCGCGGTCTCAGCGATTATCGCGCCTGGATTTGTGAGAACCTTGGCGCCGACGATGAACGAGTCACCCAACTCCCCCTCGCAGGCTTGCCCGGACGCAGGTTCGGTGATCTGAACTTCCTCGTCTTGAGCCGCGAAGAAAGTGCGACTCCGCCGAATCGGCGCGTGGCGACGCCAAGCGATCAAGGATTCTCCGTCCCCTCGACGGGTCCCGTCCTGTTGACCCACCGCGACGTTCGGGCGGTCGCCCTGAGCCGATTCAACGATCTGCCCTCTGGCCCAATCTGGGACGTTGGGGCGGGCTTGGGGGGCATCTCCGTTGGCCTTGCCAACCAGTTCCCCCACCTCGAGGTCGTCGCTGTCGAGCGCGATCCCACGAGATTTTCCCACCTGGAAGAGAATCGGCGGCGCTTCGAGGCCTGGAACCTCAGACTGATCTCAGGCCTCGCTCCCGAAGTTCTCGCGGAAGAGGAGCGTCCCGCGGGGATCTTCCTTGGCGGATCGGGAGGAAATCTCGTCGCGATACTTGAGATGGTGATCGATTGCTTGCTGCCCGGCGGAACGTTTGTTGCCGACTTTGTGGGTCTCGAGAATCTCGCCATCACTCTCGAGAAGCTTCGAGCAGCCGGCTGGGCTTCGGACCTCGCTCAGGTGCAGATAAGCCTGGGCCAGAACCTCGCCGGACTGACGACCCTGGCTCCCATTCGCCCCGTCTGGATCGTCCATGCTCGGAAGCCGGGAGGCTCAGCGGAGGAACAGGTAAGCTAGTCCCAGGCCGCTCCCAAACGCCACGGCGAGCGACCCAAGGATCGCGAATAGCGCGGTGTTCGGCTTATGCTCGGCCAGATTCGCGAGTCCATTGAACCATCGCGGATAGTCAGGCCGCCGGACGACCTCAATTCGCTCGGGGGGCGGTATTGCGGCCGCGGGAGCAATCGCGGGCGCGGGCTTCGGCGAAGGAGCCGCGGCGACCTTCTTGACCTTGGGACGGAGCAGTGACTGCAACGCTTCGGATGCCTCTGCTGCATTCTCAAAGCGGTCACTCGGCTTCTGAGCCAGCAGCTTGTCCATGACCTGGGCGAGGGCTTGGGGAATATCCGGCATGACCTCGTTCAAAGGTTCAGGACGGCCGCTGATGCGCTTGCCCAGACGTTCAATCGGGCTGTCTCCCGGGAAGGGCAGTCGTCCGCTCATCAGGTGGTACATGGAACAGCCAAGGCTAAAGAGATCGCTTCGGCCGTCCACCTCGCGACCGCACGCCTGTTCCGGAGACATGTAGTCGATCGTACCCACCGCAATGCCGTCAGCCGTGGCGAACGACGTTTGCTCGTCCGCTTCCATCAGAACGCCCAACCCCAGGTCGAGGACTTTGAGTCTCTGATCCTCGGTCAAAAGGAGGTTGGAGGGCTTGATATCACGATGCACAATCCCCTGATCGTGAGCGTGGCCGAGGCCAAGAGCCGCCTGCGCCGCGTAGTTGACCATATCCATGGGGGGGATTAACCCCTTGCGATAGCGCTGGCTGAGGCTCTGGCCCGAAACGAACTCCATCACGATATAGAGGACTTTGTTGATTTGATCGGCGTCGAAGGCTCGCACAACGTTAGGGTGGTCGAGCCGGCCGACAAGCTTCATTTCACGATGGAAGCGAGCCACAACCCGGTCATTGGTCGCGATCTCGGGCGCAATAATCTTGAGGGCAACGACCCGATCCATCATCAGGTGCTGCGCTTTGTATACCCGCCCCATCGAGCCCGAGCCGATGCGATCGAGGATGGCGTACCGCCCCACGACCATCCCGTGCGACTTGTTGCTCAGGAATCGCTTCGTCTGATACTCAGTGAGGACCTTTTCGCGAACCAGGCGCTCGGCCAGGGCCTGAGACTCGGCCGGGAATGTCCCCGCCTGAACTTTGGACTTCACGTCCTCGAACTGGCGGTCGGTCAACACGCCCGAAGCCCGGATCACCGCCAGGAGATCGACAGGGACGCTCTCAGGCGCTTTCGGCTTATCGGACGTCGCCATGAAGAGTCGACCTCGGTGTTCGCGTCATCAGGAGTTAACGTCTTCAGCGGGTGTGGAAGCGCGGCGTCGTTACCTATTTCCACCCAAGGAATTGACCATACCACAGCGTCGATCGAACCTCAATTTCCTATCCACCAACCGACCACCGGTTCCTCTGCTTCGACCGCACACACCTCTCGATGGGACCTTGCCAATCCGATGCCTCTTCAGATCCGAAAGATCGAGAACTGCACGCCGGCCGCCCGAATTGGTAAGATGGGGGTGAGTCGCACTCGGTGCCACGGCCCTTGTTCTTTCGGGAAAGGTCAGGGCAATGTTCACGATACGTCGCTTGTCGATTTTCAGCCTTCTCCTCGCCACCGCCGTTTCGACTGACGGCCTCGTGAAGGAAGCCAGGGCCCAAAGTCGTTCCAGCTCTTACGTTCCCAACAGTTACCAAGACTTCCCATTCAACCAGGGTAGCCTCTTTTACCAATACCGAGGCCCTGGCTCGAAGAAGGTGCGTACGACTCCTCGGCGAACGGTGGTTCCAGGCACCACGGTCACCCAACAGGTCGTTCCCCAGCAGGTCGTTCAACCTCAATACGTCCCTCAGCAGTATCAGCAAGTCGCGCCCCAGCAGTACCAGCAAGTCGCGCCCCAACAGTATTACTACTATTACACGCCGCAGGTTCAGGGGGGTTATGTTCAGCAGGCGCCGCGCTATTATTATCCCGCGGGCTATGGTGCGCGTTGACGAGCGGATCTTGAAAGGGGACGTTTCCCAGATTCATCAAAAGCCTGGCCCCGTGGCGAAACGGCGTGAGCGGTGAACGTGCCGGGAGTCTTCTCCTCCGTTCACCTCTCACCTTCATCGTTCGCCAACCCTTTGACGAAACAACGACCCAAAGCACAATCCGAGGACGGCAAGCCCTTCCTTGACCGAGGAATACAAAGCATGGCGGAGACGGCCGCGGCGCAGGTGTTGAAGGGGTTTCCCAAGACCCAAGATTTCTTCGTAGGCATCGATAGCGACGGCTGCGTCTTCGACACCATGGAAGTGAAGCACAAAGAGTGCTTTATTCCAAACATTATCCGATTCTTCGGATTGGCGGCGATCTCCAAGTACGTGCGCGAGACCGCAGAATTCATCAACCTCTACTCGTACTGGCGAGGGGTGAATCGTTTTCCCGGCTTGACGATGACGCTTGACCTGCTGACCACGCGTCCCGAGGTCAACGCCCGTCATTTTCGTGTTCCTGAACTACCCGGTCTTCGTGACTGGATCGAGCGCGAGACCAAGCTGGCCAACCCCACGCTCAAGGCCGCGGTGGCTGAAACCGGTGACGCCGACCTTGCCCTGGCCTACGAGTGGAGCGAAACGGTTAATCGCGTGATTGGTGAAGTCGTGCGTGACGTCCCCCCCTTTCCCTTCGTGCAGGAGTCGTTCGACCAGCTTCAAGGCAAGGCCGACGTGATGGTGGTCTCAGCCACCCCTACCGAAGCGCTGAACCGGGAGTGGGAGGAGCACGACCTCAAGAAATATGTCGCGCTCATCGCAGGGCAGGAGCTTGGGAACAAGAAAGAGCACCTGGCACATGCGACCGGGGGGCGTTATGAACCGGGCAAAGTTCTCATGGTCGGCGATGCGCTGGGTGACTTGAAGGCGGCTGAAGCCAACGGCGCTCTCTTCTACCCGATCAACCCAGGTTTTGAGGACGCGTCCTGGCGGCGGTTTCACGAAGAGGCGCTGCCTCGCTTCTTCGCGGGAACCTATGCCGGCGTCTACATGAACGAGCAGATCGCCGAGTTCGAGAAGCTGCTGCCTCAGAAACCTCCCTGGAAAACCGCCTGACTCCTGGCCACAATCAATGTCCGCCAGGGCTGGATTTAACCCGGCACTCGGACATTGCGAATCACCCAAATTCTTTTCTGATCGCCCCTTGAACCGAGGATTGCTCGAGCACCCGCAATGACCACACCAATCGCCGACATCGGCCTGATCGGCCTCGCCGTGATGGGAGAGAACCTCGTCCTGAACATGGAGAGCCACGGCAGCACTGTGGCCGTCTTCAATCGCACGACGTCCAAGGTCGACGATTTCGTGAACGGCCGAGGCAAGGGCAAAAAGCTCGTCGGCGCCCACACGATTCAGGAGCTCGTCGCTTCGCTCAAGCGTCCCCGCAAGATCATGATCATGGTCAAGGCCGGTCCGCCGGTGGACGCCGTCATCGACGAGCTCGTCCCCTTCCTGGAGCCGGGGGACATCCTCATCGACGGCGGTAACACCTACTTCCCCGACACCACGCGCCGCACCCGTGACCTCAAGGCCAAGGGTTTCCAGTTCATCGGCACCGGTGTCTCGGGAGGAGAAGAGGGAGCTCTCAAGGGCCCTTCGATCATGCCCGGTGGTGATCCGGAGGCATGGCCCCACGTCAAGCCGATCTTCCAGGCCATTGCCGCGAAGGTCCAGGACGGCACCCCCTGCTGCGATTGGGTCGGTCCAGAAGGGGCTGGCCACTTCGTCAAGATGGTGCACAACGGCATCGAATACGGCGACATGCAGCTCATCTGCGAAGCCTACGACCTGATGAAGACGCTGCTCGGGCTGACGCCGCCCCAGATGCACGACGTCTTCGCCAAGTGGAACCAAGGGGTTCTCGATAGCTACCTGATCGAGATCACTCGCGACATCCTCGCCTACAACGACCCCGACAGCGGCACGCCGATGGTCGACCTGATCCTCGACGCGGCCGGCCAGAAGGGAACGGGCAAGTGGACCGTCGTTTCGGCTCTCGACACGGGTGTTCCCCTTACGCTGATCGGCGAGGCCGTGTTCGCTCGCTGCCTGTCGTCGCAGAAGGACGAACGCGTCGCCGCTGCTAAGGTTCTGAAGGGGCCCTCCGCCAAGTACACCGGCGACCCTCAGGCCCTGATCAACGATATTGAGATGGCCCTCTACGCCAGCAAGGTGATTTCCTACGCCCAGGGCTACGCGCTCATGAACGCCATGGGCAAAGAAGCCGGTTGGGAAATCAACAACGGCGGCGTGGCCCTCATGTGGCGCGGCGGCTGCATCATCCGAAGCGCCTTCCTTGGTAAGATCAAGGAAGCCTTTGATAAGAATCCCAAGCTCACGAACCTGGTCCTCGACCCCTACTTCACGGCCGAACTGACCCGTGCTCAGGACGGCTGGCGTCGAGTGTGCGCCGCGGCGGTGACCTCCGGGGTTCCCATCCCCGCCATGTCGTCGGCCCTGGCTTACTTCGACGGCTACCGCAATGATCGGCTGCCGGCAAACCTGCTCCAGGCCCAGCGCGACTTCTTCGGCGCCCACACCTACGAGCGGATCGACAAGCCGCGCGGCCAGTACTTCCACACCAACTGGACCGGCCGCGGTGGTACGACCTCTTCGACGTCTTACAACGTCTGAGTCGGCTCTCTGGCCGTGAATACGTCTGGGGAATAGATAAGAGGCTCGTCCCCATGCCTTGGCATGGGGACGAGCCTTCGTAGTCTCTCGTTACGGCTTCTTGGGGGCTTCCACCCGAACCTCGAGTTGCCGTAGATTGTCGGCGAATCGCCCAAGATCTTGCCGAGGCCGCCAACGCTGAAGCTGAGCGAGGCGGGTGAGGACATGATCACGGCGATCGAGCGTGAATGGATGCGTTCGCCCAAAGGAAAAGAAGGGATTGTCAGGCTGGTCGTTCTTGCGGTCGTGCATCCGCTCGAAGAATCCGACCAACGCCTTTGGGTCATACCCTTCCAGATAGAGCCAGGTCACGGCCGTACAGTCGGCCTCGTCTTCTTGCTCGGGGCGAAACGGATTGAACATCAGCCCCAAGAGTGCTGCCTGCCTTGTGAACATTTGATCGAAGGAAATATTGCCGTTTGGAGGATGGCTCCACGCCGACTCGGCCAGCTTGCTGCGGCGCACGTAGCCGTACATATGGCCTCGATCGAGATGAGCCAACTCGTGAGCCACGACCGCGGCCACCGTGGCCTCGTCGGGTTCGCGGAGAAGCTCGGTCGTAAACGCGAGGAAACCACCGGGGAAGGATTGACCGTCAGAGATCGAAGCCTCAAGCAATGTGATCTCAATCGCGGGATAACGATCGCGGTGCTGCATCCTCGGGGCAAACTTTCGCACGAGGTCTTCGAGGTAACGCAACCGCTGGGGATCGTTCACCACGGGGTAACCCCGTTTCGCGGCGTTAGCCAGGTATTCCGTCCGGGCGCGGCGGCCCGCTTCCCTTTCCTCGTTCAGGGTCACACGGATGTTTTCGACGGCAGGCCCCTCAAGCTGAGCCAACTCCCCCATAAAAGTGTTGAACCCGGTCGCCGGGTTTTTCGCAAGGCCCTCCCCAAACCGCTCGAAGAGTTCGGGCATGGACTGAGCGGCAGGCCGTAACGATCGAACGCCGATCGGACAGGCGGGAGGAGCCTCTCCTCGCCGCCCTTTGGGACGTGCCCCTTTGGCTTTGCCTTTGGGAGAGGCAACTTTCTTCTCGTTGGGTCCCTGAATGTCCTGAGCGAGACCCTCCGAAAAACCTGCCGCCAGAGTGGCGCAAAGGATTGCAAACAGCCGGGCAAGGCTGATGAGTCTCATGAAGTTCGCCCTGTTCCGAGGACGCCCGCTGAGGCCAAAAAAAGCGCGACGCTTCTGTATCAACGACGTCGCCAAGCTTGACTTATTCGATGGGAACCGAACACTCTTGAAAAAGATCTCTTGCGCAAGGACCGAAAATAGATCCGTGATTGTCTCGAATTCGGAAAACGATCGTGTTGTGGGATTGATGATGACCGGCAAGGGGCCTGATCCGCGCAGCCAGGAGCCGAGTGTGGATCGCGGCGTGGAGAAGCTCCCCCAGGCCGACTCGGAACGGAGAGCCGAGGTAGGAGGCAACGTGTCGCAAAAGCTCGCGGATCGCCTCGGAGAGACCGTTGCCTACCGCCCGGGTGTATCCCTCCCGTGCTCCGACCAGAGTTTCGAACTGCTCGACGAGAATGACGCGGGATTCCCCGAAGTCGACGACCTGATCGACCGGACCCTCGGCCAGTACCGCTTGCAATCGGTCGTCGGTCAAGGATCGATGGGCCGAGTCTATCGCGCTGAGCACTTGGGATTGGCTCGCCCCTGTGCGATCAAGATCATCAGCCCCGGGCTTGTGGCCAAACAACCGCAGATCCGGGAACGGTTCTGGGCGGAAGCTCGGGCTGTCGCCAACCTGCTTCACCCTCACGTCGTGATGGTTCACAACCTCGGAAGTGATCGGGGTTATCATTTCATCGAGATGGAATACATCGCCGGCGGGGTGAGCCTCAGCGAATCGTTGATTCGAGAAGGTCCCTTCGAGCCGGTCCGCGCCTCGACCCTGGTTCGGCAGGTGGTTCTTGCGCTCGGTGCGGCGCATCGTTCCGGGATGGTCCATCGGGACGTCAAGCCTTCGAACGTTCTCCTCACTCCGAACGGTCAAGCGAAGCTCGCGGACTTCGGCCTGGTCCGAAGTTTGCGCGAGCTCGAACGGGCGGGTGTTCCGGTCGCGGGAACCCCCACATTCATGGCTCCCGAGCTTTTCCTTGGGATTCCCGCCAGCCATCGCTCCGACATCTACGCCGTGGGCGTGATGTACTACTACCTGCTGACCGCCCGGCTGCCCTTTGTCTCCGACCAGATCGGCCAGTTGATCAGGCTGCACCGCTCCGCGCCGGTCCCCGACGCACGGGCGATCTCGCCGGACGTTCCGGACGACGTCGCCGTGATCCTCACGCGCTGCCTGGCGAAAAATCCTGAGAACCGTCCGGAATCTGCCGACGAGCTCGCGGACGCTCTGGAAGCCTCGCTTTTGAACCTGCGAGAGACCGAAAGCCTGGTCCGTGAGAGCGTCGAGGGACTCGACTGTTTCATCCAAGGGGGGCGCGACAACTTCCGGATCCTCTTCCCGCTTCCTAACGACCGGCTCCAGGAAGTCTACATCGAGGCCAGCCAGGGGGAGGACGGTGAGCGCCACCTGTCCGTGTTCTCACTCTGCGGTCCCGCCGATCCGAAGCATTTCGAGTTCGCCCTCCGGATGAACGACAGGCTGACGTATGGTAGCCTTTCCATCCGTAGCGTTCATGGCCAGCCGATGTTCGTCATGACCCGCACGTTCGCCCGGGCACACGTCCGCTCCGCCGATATCCGGTCGGCCCTCCTGGAAATCGCGAGACGCGGAGATCATGTCGAAAACCTTCTGACAAGCGTTGACATGTACTAAAGAAGATTTGATCGGATCGACATCTTCCGGGACAAGCGTCTGCATTGAGCCAGGAGTCTGAGCCTTTCCACGCAAAATCGACGCTCAGACTCTTGCGGCGTCCGTATTTTCAGAACCGTCCGTAAGAATTCAGGCTGGTTCAACCTTGTCCGACGCGGTATCGCAGCAAACGTTCTCAAACACCTGGAGTTCGGGCTCTCGTCACGGAGCGTACCATGCCGATGCGTCAAGATGCGGAGTCCGTCGGACTGATGCTGTCGATCGGCGTCGCGAGCGTCTCGATCTTGCTCGTTTTATGGCTCTGGTACGACCGGACGACCCGCTTCGAGGATGAGCTGTCCGACGAAGACGCGACCTACTTCCGCCGCCAGGACCGTCGCCGCGGTTTCGTGGCGTTCGTCCTGCTTCTTCTGTCAGCGGGGATCTCGATTGGCTCGCGCCTCGAGCACAAGGTCGACGGGCATGCCAACATCCTGTTCGTGCAGACCTGGCTCGGCGTGTTCGTTCTCGTCTTCGCCCTGCTCCTCCTCGCCATGTTCGACTGGTTGGCAACCCGCGGCTATGCGCGGCGGCACATCAAGTCGTTGATCAAGGAAAAAGCGGAGATCCTCAAGGAAGAAGCCCGCCTGCGAACCAAGCCTCCGTACGAGCGTAATGGAGGAGACACGCACCAGGACGGGGCCTCGGAATAGGCCCTGAGGAAATCAGGCCCGATGTTTCGTTCCGCGCCTGTTGTGTTGCGGAGCATGAAGGGAACGTGAACTATTGGTTGACTCGATGTTAAGTGAACGATAGTATTAATCACGATGATCCAGGACGAGATCGCCCCTCGCGTCGATGAACGCACGAGGGAATTCGGAACCCTCGAGAGGTTCGACCGCCGAACGTCGCAGGGACGCCCCGATTCTTTGCGAGCGACGACGACCTTTCCAGCCGCGGTTCACTTCTCGCCCCTTCGGTTCCCGGCCCTGAATCACCCGCGACGAAAGCCCTGGCGCGTCCTTGGGAGATCTGCTCGATGCGATCCTTGACGATACCGCGGTGGAAAGTCGGGCTTATTGGCCTCACCATCCTGCTCTCAGTGTCGCTGGCGAAGCCATGCCAATCAGGCGAGCCTGATCCCAAAACGTATTGGGATGTCAACGATATCCGCCCCGGCATGAAGGGAAAGGGGCGCACGGTGATGGTCGGAACCAAGCTCGAAGAGTTTGGCGCCGAGGTGCTGGGGGTCATGCGCGGAGTGAGCCCCGGCCGCGACATGGTTCTCTGTCGTCTCACCGGATGTAACCTCGAACATGCCGGCATCATTCAAGGGATGAGCGGCAGCCCCATTTACATTGACGGCAAATTGCTGGGCGCCGTGGCGTTCGCGTGGGAGTTTGCGAAAGACCCCATCGCCGGCGTTACGCCGTTCCAGCAGATGGTCCAATATGTGCGATCCAACGATCGACGCATTGCCGCCGAGGCCAAGGACGGCGCGGTTCACGCCGCCGCGAACATCTCCCCGCTGATCGACGGTCTGGCCAACGACGATTTCGACGCCGGACAGCCGACGGTCGTTTCCGGAGGTGCCCTGGCCGGTATGAAGCCTATTGCCACGCCCCTGGCAGCCTCGGGCTTCGGTCCGCGTGCACTCGCGGTCATGGGCGAGCGGTTCCGTCCGCTGGGTATGGCCCCCATGGCGGGTGGAAGCGCCCCCGAACGCATTGTTCACGAAGAAGGGGACAAGCCCCTCGAACCCGGATCACCGCTGAGCATCGCCATGGTGACCGGCGATTTCGACCTCTCGGGCATCGGCACCGTGACACACGTTGAAGGGAACCGGGTCTACGGCTTCGGCCATCCGATGCTCAGCCTGGGGGCTTGCGAGTTCCCGATGATGACCGGCTACATCCACACGGTCTATCCTCGGGCCAGCGTCAGCATGAAGATGGGCTCACCCCTCAAGGTTGTGGGCGTCGTCGACACCGATGTGAGCACCGGCGTAGCCGGCCGCCTTGGTTCGGCCCCCGACATGCTCCCTCTCGTCGTTCGCGTCAAGTCGGGACGGTATTCCGAACCCCAGGTCTATCGCGTGCAAATCGTCCGGGAACCGAACCTCCTTCCGACCCTCGTGATGTCGGTCCTCACCAACGCCATCGACACCGAGGGCAACCTCCCCGAGGAGCTCACGGCCCGCATCAAGTCGACCATCAAGATCAAGGGGCACGAGTCGATCTCGCTTCGTGACACCCTCAGTGGTCCTCGCTACACCGGCCCGATGGGACCGGCGGCTCTCTTCAGTCCCATCGCCTCGATTGTGAACATCCTCGTCCGCAACCCAATGGGTCCGGTCCGAATCGAGTCCATCGATTGCGATGTCGAAATCTCGTCGGGCCGCTCCGTCGCCGCGATCGAATCCGTGCGGCTTCTCAGCGACCGGCTGGAACCTGGTGAGACCTTGAAGGCTATCGCCACGATCAAGCCGTTCAAGGGGGAGCGCCAGAACGTGGAGCTTGCTCTGAAGCTTCCGAACGACTTTGACCAGGGAACGCATGAGGTCACCATTTGCGACCTCGGCACCAGCCTTCGCCGCCGCTTGCGAAACGAGCCGTCGTTGATGGAGCCCCGCGATCTCGACGCTATTCTCAAGGCCATGAAGTTCCAGATCGAGCCGGTTCGCACGGGACTTTATCTTCACGTCCCCCTGCCCGATCGAGGCCTCGCCGTGCAAGGGCAATCGCTCCCGAACCTGCCAGGAAGCGCCCGGGCCGTGCTGGCCACCAGCCGCCAAAGCCAGGAACCGTCCGTCAGGGCCGACTTGATCGAGATGGCGGATACTCCGTACGTTATCGAAGGCTCGCAGGCGCTTCGATTCACCGTGGTCAAGGACGCTGGACTCTCCCTGCGTTGACCCTGGCCGCGATGCGACGCAACCCCTGACGAGATGGCGGCGAACCGTCGGCGCCAGTTCCGACCCGAGAGGTCGGGCTGGTTTCTCTTGCGCGTGCTCAAGAGAAGAAAAGCCGGCCTCGATGACGCAAGGTCCTGAAATCGAGGGAATCTGATGCGATTCGATACGCGGCGCGGGCGTTTGAGCGTCCGGGCAGCCATTCTCGCGGGACTCATCGCCGCGACGCTCAATGCCACGCGAGACGCCTACGCCAAGCTCGAGACCTGGCGGCAGGAGTCGGCCTCCGCCTTCAACAAGGGGCACCGCGAGCGCATCGTGGTTTCCGAGAACGGCCGCATCCGGCTGGGCCAATCGTTGAGCCCAATCGGCAAACTGGAAGCAACTCGCGTCTGGGATCTGGCCCGAACCGCCGACGGTACGCTCTACGCTGCCACCGGCGATGCCGGCAAGGTCTATCGCCGTGAGCCCAAAGAAGACGCCGCCTGGACGGTTGCCTATGACGCTTCGGACACCCAAGCCCTGTCCCTCGTCGTCCTTCCGGACAACCGCGTTTTCGTGGGGACGGGTCCCAGCGGCTCGCTCGTCGACATCACTGATCCCAAACATATCAACACGACACCCGCACTCGACCCCTCCGTCAAATACATCTGGGACCTGGCCTCGGATTCCAAGGGCAATATCTACGCCGCCACCGGACCGACGGGCCAGCTCTGGAAAATCGCCGCGGACGGGAAACGAACCCTGCTCTACGACAGCCCGCACGCACATCTCCTGAGCCTGGCGGTCAGCTCCGACGGCTCCGTCTACGCCGGGAGCGATGGAGAAGGGCTGATCTATCGCATCTCCCCCGAGGGGAAGACCTCCGTCGTTTACGACGCGCCGCAGAGCGAAGTCCGAACACTCCTCTTCGCGCCCGATGGCACTCTGTACGCCGGCACCGCCGCGGAAGCTGGCGGTGGCGGAGGGTCAGGGCGAGGTCCGGGCCTCTTCTCCGGAGGCGGGGGCGGCCCCCTCACATCGACAACAGCTCCAGGGGGAGCAACGACCGTCACGGCCGATCCGCCCGAACCGCCGAAGCCCCCGACCCCGACCCCGGCCACACCTACACGCCCCTCGGCGCCCGGCGCGAGCCCCGGTGGCGGCTCGGTTACACCCAAGCCCCCTTCTCCAGGAGACAATGCCGTCTATCGAATCGGCTCCGACGGCGTCCCTCGCGAAGTGTTTCGCGCTCGTGTGCTGATCTACGCCCTCGCCTGGCAGGACGGCCGCCTCTTCGTCGGAACCGGCCCCGAAGGGCAACTCTACGAAATTCGCGACCACGGCCTGGAGTATGCCCCCATCGCCCGGCTTGACCACGGCCAGATCCTCGCCTTGGTATCTGACCCGAAGGGAGGCTTGATCATCGGCGCCGGGGATCCCGGTGCGATCGTCCGGCTGGACACCGGGTATGCGTCGAGCGGCTCACTCATTTCCGATGTTCTCGACACCAAGCTCATCAGCCGTTTTGGAGCCCTCTCCTGGCGGGCGGACCAGCCCGAAGGGACGACCGTATCCCTCCAGGTTCGAACCGGGAACGTCGGTGAACCCGACGCGACCTGGTCCCCTTGGTCCGCCGAGCAGACCTCGCCAGCCGCCTCCAAGGCCCTTGTTCCTCCCGGCCGCTTCGCTCAATACCGTCTCACTCTTTCGACCAAGGACCCGGCCGTCACACCAGAAGTCCGCTCTGTCGTCCTTCGCTACCAGACCGTGAACCTTCCACCGGAAGTGACCAAGACCGACGTCCCCGACGTGAGCGCCTCCGACGGCACCACGCGCCAGACACGTCTCAACCTCCGCTGGGAAGTCTCCGACCCCAATGGAGACGACCTGGTCTATACACTCCACGTTCGTAAAGACGGCTGGCCGGACTGGATTCGGCTGGGTGACGAGCATTTGACCTCATCGAACTTTGACTGGGATACAACGTCGGTGCCCGAAGGTCTTTATCGCTACCGCATTACGGCCAGCGACCGCCTCTCGAACAACCCCGACGACGCCTTGTCGCGAGAGCGGACGAGTGAAACCTTCCTGGTCGACCACCAAGCGCCGACCGTCTCAATCGAAGCCAAGTCCCGAGGCGCGGTGATCACCCTGCGCGACGGTTTCACTCGCATCACAAAAGCCGCGTACGCTCTCGATAGCGGCGAATGGACCCCGATCTTCCCTGATGACGGTCTCTTTGACTCCCCCAACGAGACGATCACTCTGAGCCTTCCCGACCTGAAGCCCGGCAGTCACATCCTCGTGATCCGAGCCACCGACGCCGCCGGCAACATCGGTACAGGGGACCTCCTCCTCGACATCCATTGACCCCTTGTGAGAAGCGAGGCGACCAACCGCCTCGCTTCTCCCCTTGGGAAATTCCCCGCACATCCCCACCAGAATCCTCAAGAGCGCCCTTTAACCCCAGCGGTCATCCCCTTACAATAGCCTCTCGCTTTCCAAGCAAATCGTCGGGCGATTAGCTCAGTTGGTAGAGCGCCTGCTTTACACGCAGGATGCCGGGGGTTCGAGTCCCTCATCGCCCATTCATAAACTTCTCGCTGTAACGAGTTAAGGCAAGCTAGAGCGCCTGCGATTTCGAGAAGTTATCTCTGCCAGGCAGAGCTGAGTGCGAGGGGAAACCGGATTTCCCGAGCCGAACTTGAGTGATACGCTCTTTGTCCCGATCATCTTCAAACTCCGAAGATTGAGTCTATTATTCTAGGCTGATCGGTCGAACAAATCGTCATCCTCCGGGAGGAAGCGACGGACGTAGGGATGGCGCTCCAGTTTCTGGATCAACGATCGGAGTCCGTCCGATTCTTTGTTGTTTAGATTTTCGGCATGCCCATATGAACCCCAATCGCCATTCCATCGCCGATACCAGTACATACAATCCGCACGTTCATCTTCGGAAGCTAACCAAATCGAGGCAAGGGCGGCTGCGCAACCCCTCTGGGTATGAGCGTGGATACGGTCACCTGCCTTTAAATTCGGCCGGTCAGTAACTACGGCACCCGACAACTCAATCTGGTAGTGGTGGAACAGCGCAAAGAGGAGAAAGGCATCGCTGTCTGTAAGATCACAGCCAAACGTATCGCGCAGAATTTGACCGTGGAATTCGTAGATCGTTGTCCCATCTTGCATACAAATGCCTTTCCAGAATTTTGTTAAAGGCGGCCCCGCCCTCCTTCTCCCGAGTTGCAAACCTGGACTGACTTCGAGATTAGCGCGTGAGTCTCTGCCGCGGCAGAGATAGCGTAGCAAACCCTCGCAAATCACGGGAAAACGTTGGAACAGCTGGAAATCAGTGACGTTTGATTTTCCGACCGTAAAGGTTTGCCAAAACGGGAGTTAGGCAAGCAACCCAACGCCGCTGAGCTCTGCTTCACACGTAGGATGCCGGAGGTTCGAGTCCCTCATCGCCCATTCAAAGCCATTATCGGCAACAATTTGCGACACAGCAGAGCGGCTTCCAACCGGAAAGCGACTGCTGCAACGCAGAGAGCGTTAGTCGATGATATCTCCCGACATGAACTCAACAGCTTGAGTCACTCGTCGGGTGAACCGAGCCTCGCCCGCAACCGTGCGGAACCATACTCGCCACGAGTACAATACTTGCAGGTGCAGAACGGCGGCTTCCCCTTCGAGCCCGGGAAATACCGCCAACCTATCACCTGCGGCAACAACCGCACTCGATGAATTTCCTTGGCTTCGATCCGTCGCGGAATAACGACTTCCCAGCCCTCTCGATTCTCTGCCGCCATGAACTCTGCCGTTGCTTCGGCGGCGGTCATTTGTTGATGAGTTTGGCCATAGTGTCCAACCCAAACCGACTCAGAGTCGGAGATCCGGAAGTAGATACCGGCCATAGCGCCTTGGTCACGTCGCTTAAGCTCTCTCAGCCATTGATGAGACACATAAAAATTACGCGTCATCGGCATGGCAAAGATTCCACCGGGACGTTCGCCGATTCCCTTTCCCAGACGTCCAATATCATTCCGTCGAATCCGTGCGATCCGCGACTCAGGAGCCAAATGCACGAACATTGGCATATGCCAATCCCTTGTTTTCCAGAGCCTCAAAATTGTTTAGAGAGCGGACCGTCACGGCGTTAACTATCTTGCCATGGACGGCCTGTAGAGCGGCCCAACCAAACGATTGCCCGGGCATAGTTCGTCACCAGTAGTGTGCGAGAAAAGCGCATGGCATTCATTCGTATTGCCGGCACTGGCGATGCTGACGCGCTGGCTGCCTTGGGCCGGCGGACGTTTCACGAAACATTCGCCGCCTACAACAAGCCCGAGGATATGGACACCTACATGAAGGAAGCGTTCGATGTCCGGCGAATTACTGCCGAGCTCAGGGAGCCCGGGGCCGCCTACCTTGTGGCCGAGGCCCCGCCGAAGATGATCGGTTTCGCGAGGCTCGCCCCCGCTTCCCCACCCCCCTGCATCACCGGGCTGTCCCCGGTGCGGTTGTTCAAGTTGTACGTGTCTGCTGATGCCATTGGTTCGGGCGTCGGGGCGGCATTGATGCGGTCCAGCATCGAATGGGCCAAAAACGCAGAGCACAGAACCTTGTGGTTGGGTGTTTGGGAACACAACCACCGTGCCAAAGCCTTCTACGAACGATGGGGGTTTGTGTCGGTAGGGGCCGAAACGTTCCGTGTCGGCAATGACGATCAATCCGACATATTAATGCAACTCGTGTTGAGCGAGGACATTGGATGAGGACATTCCCAACACCCGATCCCAATGGCTTCTACCGATCCCATCGCGATGGCAACCCTTCACCACCTGCCATCGTCGAGAGGCTCTCGAATACTTTGGGATCGATGGTAGCTCGAACCGTGCGAACCGACCCATCCGCGAACAAGATCAAAGCCTGTTCCCGGTGATTGCCGCCGAATTGTCGTCCTGGACCGATGTAAGGCCGTTGAGCTTGGTCCAGCCCTCGGACCGTCGCTGCGCCGCCTGAGGTCCAAGCGCCCTTGAGTGCGGAGGTTTCGGACACCATCATCGTCGAAGACGTGCCATCTCGAATCTCTTCGAGCCGCGTAACCCGATCATATCCGAAAATCCCAGCTCGCCGATTCCCCTTGCTCAGGCTTGGGGCGTCCTTGCCGAGACCCGCGATACCGACGTAAGCCGCTGGAATTTTCTCGGTCAATCGGGTTCGATCAACGTAATGATCACCCGAGTAGATCCCATGCGGCGGGACATAGGGCGAAGACGGGCAAACTAGCGGTTCGAGTGGAACCACGGAAAGACGACTCTGCGTCCCGGAATCCCACGGCTCGGAGAGATCGAGTTTGGTGCAATCATCAAGCCCCCAGCAATGAGCGCAAAACATGAAGGGTATCAGACCAAGTTGCCAGCTCAAGCGTCTGTCTGGAGGCAGGCGATCGTTGGGCACAGCGGCGTAGGGAAAACTCTCATAGGCTGAATGGTAGTTGTGAAGCGCCAAGCCTATCTGCTTGAGATTGTTTATGCATTGCGATCGGCGAGCTTCCTCGCGAGCCATCGTGCCGAAGGCCGCCAGGCCAACGAAGATTCCCATGGAAATGGAAACGATAACAAACCGTCTCCTTATCAAACTTCTCTTCTCGCGACCTTCCGATGGTTTCATGAAGACTCTACGATCTCGGAAAGAGCTTCCGCACCGGGATTATGGCGAACTCGAGATCACGCCGGGTCGGCACCCAACACCTTGTGGCCGCCTAGCCCGGCCGTGCCGTCCTGTTTGTTCACCACCCAGACCTTAGGTCCGGCCTCGCGACGGGGTCAGAATCCGACGACCCTGGGGCTGATCCTGGCGGGGATGGCCGCACGCACCTCGTCCGGGGTCTTTTCGTCGTAGCCGCTGGTTCGACCTTCGATGGTCATCTTCCCCTTAGGGTCCAGCGTCACGAAGGCGAACAGAGGGTCTCGGTAGAAGCTCGCGCCATGCCGGGTATAGGCATAGCTCGCACTGTTCATCAAGAGATAGTGCACGCCGTTCCGCACGCCGTAGCGATCATCATGGTCGTGCCCCATGAACACCGCCGCCACCTTACCCGCCCTACCTTCCCGGTCGGCCCGGAAGTTGGCCTCGTCGAATAGCGCCAGGATCTCCCGGGCGTTGCCGAGGTCCTCCGCCGTGTCGGTCAGGAAGACCGGCTGGTGCATGAACACAACGACGGGCAACTTTGTGACGGCCAGATCCGCGCGGAGCCATTCTAGTTGCGGACCATCGGTGTGGCTCTTCTGGGCAGCCGGCTTGCGATACCAATTTCCCTTGTCATAGGGTGTCCAAGCGCCCTCCCCCGTCTTGAGGAAGTTCCGGTCCATCACGACGAAGTGGAACCCGCCTCTATCGAACGAGTAATACGACTTGTCCATCCCCCAAAGCTTCAGGAATTGGTCCTTCCCACACTGGTCCATGTCGTGGTTGCCCAGAACATGGTACTTCGGCCCGGAGATCCGGTTCCAGGCGTTGACGATGGCTTCCGAGCTCTTGAATTGAGTGAAATCCCCACACTGGATCACGAAGTCGGGCGATGATGAATCCACGGCCTCAATAAAGGCACCAAGTCGGGCAGACTCGTCCTGACCAAACTGACGGTGGTGGAGATCGGTGATCAGCCCAAAGCGGACGGCCTTCGCGTCGCCATCGGGAGACGCCTGGATAGCGACGCCGCCTCCCAGCGAAGCAACCCCGGCCAGCCCAACGCACCGCAGAAATTCTCGACGACTTCGCATCGCGATGGTTCCCCATTCGGCCGGAGTCCAACATGCTGGCCAAGATAGCGAATCACCCCTCCGCCAAACAGAGTCTAGTGCAACCTCGCTCGTGCGCCGGCTCGCTTTGTTCGGGCCGGTAACCTCGGTCATGCCAGTCTTCCCGTAGAGCGCCGGCCGGCGCATTGGTCTACCGGCTACCGCCTTGTTACCGGCTCGATCCGCGAAACTCGGCGATTTCTTCCGATTTCACATACCATCATCTTTCCGATTTCCCTGCCCTTCCATAGCTCTCCCTCGATGCGAATCAAAATTGCGAACATGTTCCACAGGCAGGGATTCGACGGTTCTTGGGACGCCTCTTGTTGTGCCTGGGCTCATCAGGCCTTGCCGCTTGCTTCGTCGAAAAGACGCATAGCGAGCAGGCCATTCCCAACGGCACCACCTGCACGAAGCGCGGCGGCGATAAACACCGTTTCGGCAATCTCCTCGCGTGTAGCCCCCGCCTCAACGGCGTTCTTGATATGCGCGTCGATGCAGTATGCACATTGCGTTGTCAGAGCCACAGCCACAGAGATCAACTCCCGATATTTCTGAGGAATGGCGCCGTCTTTACGCTCCGCCGTGTGCTTAAGCTGAAAGAACGCCTGCGCCTCTTTGGGAGCGAACTTGATGAGGCTCTCGGCGTACGCAATATCTTCGGGCTTTTGGTAATCAGACATGGTTTTCGGTGAATCGTGTGGTGGATGGAAGAAACCCGAGGCAGGACTTGATCGCATCAGACGTGACTATCCTGTCCGACACTGGGTCGTGCCAAATGAACTTCGCCGATGCCATGCCTCGACATAGGTCGCGAGCCTAATCGAACGGCGCATTCGGTCGCAAGAAGATTCTTCAAAATAGTACCGACACCTGCCATCATTGACATGCCGGCTCTTCACTGACAGAGACGTTCATAAAGGGTTACGCAACGGTATCCTCGATCATGGGTGACTATCCGGCTCAGAGTCTCTCCTGCAAAAAGGGAAACGATCCGGCACAGAGTGAGCGGCTCCAAGAAGACTACTAGCTTCCGACTCGTCACTATGCCGGATGAGAATTTTCAATACGCCTGTCTAATTCATGATGTCTTCTCTTAATAACATCCTTGCAGGCCTATTCCGCAACTCCCCTTGGGTGCCTACTTCAAAGCGCAAGAAGAAACAGGATAGTATCCGCTGGTCGTCCATGAAGATCGTGACATAGCCTAGCATGCCAACAATCATCAACAAGGCGAGAACGGCTTGAACACTTTCACTTGCTGGATGACTTAAATTTTCTAATATGTATGAACAATTAAAATCAACTCCGTAGATTTTGTCGGGCGTCTTCGCCAATGATTACAGTAGATTTTGTAAATACAAGCGATCTTTCGTTATGATGTTCTTACCAATCCTCGTCTGATTGCAACTCTTCGGGGAGCTGTGCCATTACCGCCGTTTCGAGCACTCGCCAAACTGTCAGGAAGTTCTCAATTTCTGGAAACTCCCTTCGCAAGAACCATGCACCGTAGACGCTCCGGCAAATCGTTGAATCCCCATCCGCCACAATCAGACGCCGCGCTTCCAGGTCATCCCAAGGGGCCATATAGGACTCGTTCAACGAGGACAGTAAAGGCAGTACCCTACGAAAAGTTTGTTCGTCAAAATCGAACCTGGCATCGAACCTGGTGCGGAATGGCTTTGCACATCGAAGCCAACCAGCCTCAAGGCATGCCTTGCCATTATTGACCTCGAGCTGCCACTTCAGCAAACGCCCCGTAAAACCATCGAAATACAGAGCTTCAATTCGCATGGGTCAGCATCTCGGATAGGGAACCGATCGAAAGGAGTTTCTCACTCTACGACAACAGAGACGCGGTCCGAGGACCGCCGAAGGACGCGGAGACCTTGGAGTCCTAACAAGAAACCAGTCCCGCATGTTACACTTTATTTTGACAATTGAAGATCTAAGCCCTCAGGCTGGCATGAACCTTCTCTCTGAGGAGCAGCGAGCCGGGAATTCCTACCTCTCATTGCGTTGGATTGCGGCTCTCGGACTTGTGTACCACTCCGATGGTGTCGGGAGGCTCGAGACCATCTGCAAGACCTCTCCCCAACGGAATTGAAGAATCGCCCCAGTCGTTCGCCTGCCTTCCATCCTTCTCGTCTGCACATGGGTCGGAACCCAGCCTTGAGCGATCGCAGGCTCGACTCCCCCGATCGGGAGCGGTCCTAATCAGACATGGGCAAACCGGCTGACGAGAAAAATGTGGACGCTCCTCTCGCTTTGGGGTCGTCTTCACATTTCAGAACGCTTTAACTGGTCGATTCTTGATGCGCAGAGAATCATGCGAGGCCCCGACCATCTCCAGCTAAGAGTTTCTTTCTTGAGCGACGGGAATCGGCTTAGACTCAGAAGGTCCTGAAGAGGTTCACTCCACGGGACAGGCAGCCGGAGATGGTGACACAACTCTTGTGAGCATAAAGCTTTCGGAGGAACCAGCGGCAGCTCGCTTCACCCCTTGTGAAATGAAGTATCCAAGTGCGATGCCATCGTCACCACCATAGTAGCAATCATTCGTCGCCTTGAAGGCCGGAGTGCTCCTCCGAACCCGATCACAAGGCGCTGATACGCCGAGCCCCATTGTCTAATCATCATTGCGCCGCATAATTACTCCTGAACTCGCTTGGGCCATGGACTATGCACATGGGTTATCGTCTGTTTGCCGCTCGATTGACCGGGGGTCTAGGTGGTGCTGCACGAGAATTCGGTGACGTCTTGGATCGATGGAATCAAAGCAGGTGATGGGTCGGACGTTCAGAAGCTGTGGGACCGTTACTTTGAGCGGTTGGTCCGTTTGGCTGGTGCGCGTTTGCCGTTACACGCTCGGCGCTCGTTCGACGAGGAGGACGTCGCGCTCAGCGCCTTTCAGAGTTTTTGTGATCGCGCTGGCCGAGGACAATTTCCCCAGTTAAGCGGACGAGACGATCTATGGCGGTTATTGGCGGCGATTACCGTCCGTAAAGCGTTGGACACGATTCGGCACCAGACTCGCCAGAAGCGAGGCGGGGGCCGTGTGCTGGGGGAATCCGCCGTGCACATCGGCACGGAAGACGGCGGCGAAGGCCTTGCTGAGGTCCTAAGCCGAGAGCCGGCCCCCCAGGAAGTCGCCCAGTTCGCCGACGACTACCGACAATTTCTCGCTCGCCTGCAGGAGCCATCCCTACGGATCGTCGCCTTGCGACGGCTAGAGGGCCAATCCACCCGAGAGATTGCTCAAATGCTGAACGTCTCGACAAAGACCGTGGAGCGGAAACTCCAGCTCATCCGTGCGATCTGGAGCCAGGAAGGTTCCCGATGAACTCTCAATCAACGTCCAATGAGTCAGCCGTCCCTGTGACGGCATTCATGCAAATTGATGCGGCTTGCGACCGATTTGAGCGGGAATGCCGCGCGGGCCACAATCCCGACCTGGCGTCGTACCTGGCTGGTGTTACCGAGGACGCGCGCGAGCCGCTGTTCCGGAACTTGCTCAACCTCGATCTCGAGTATGGCCTGCGACGGGGTGAGCGGCCGGACGCCCAGCGATATCGCGAGCGATTCCCTGAACTCAGCGATGTTGTCGATTCCGTACTTCGAGACCTGACAGAGCAATCGATTTCCGAGGGTGTTCGATTACCCGATACTGAGGAAAACGAACAGGTCGATTCCGGCGGCAAAACCGGACTGGCAGGGTCCGAAGGAACGAACGAGGGTCGAGCGGCCGCATGGGGCGGTCTAAGCCCCTCGGAATTCGAAGACCTGACATCCGCCGGCTACGAGGTCCGGCGCCTCCTGGGGCGCGGGGGCATGGGCATTGTTTATGAAGCCCATCAAAACTCACTCAATCGTTCAGTGGCACTCAAGTTGATCCGATCCGGCAGCTTCGCCTCGGAGTCGGAGCTGTTGCGGTTCCAGAGAGAGGCCGAGGCGGTCGCCCAGCTCGATCATCCGCACATCGTTCCCATCTACGAGGTTGTCCAGCGCCACGGCCGACATTTCTTCAGCATGAAGCTGATCTCAGGCACCAGCCTGGACCAGCGGCTCTGTGAATTCGCGGCCGATCCCCGGGCCGCGGCGAGGCTTGTTGCCACCATCGCCGAGGCCATTCATCATGCCCACCAGCGGGGCATCCTTCACCGCGACCTGAAACCGGCCAACATTCTGTTGGACGAGAACGGGGAGCCGCATGTCACCGACTTCGGACTCGCTAAGCGAATCGATGGGGACTCCGAGCTCACGCACTCAAGGACACTGATCGGAACGCCGTCGTACATGGCCCCCGAGCAAACGACGCGGGGACGTGGCCAGGTATCGACGGCGACAGACGTCTATGGGTTAGGGACGATTCTATACGCCCTCCTGGCCGGCCGGGCCCCGTTCGTCGGGACGACCCTGGTTGATACCCTCGACATGGTGCGGACGCAGTACCCCGAACCTCCCTCTCGTTTGAACCCTCGGGTTCCGCACGACCTGGAAGTGATCTGTCGGAAGTGCCTGGAGAAGGAACCCGACCGCCGATACCCCAGCGCCATGGCCCTCTCAGAGGACCTGTTGCGATGGGTCCGCGGCGAGCCCATTTTGGCACGGCCGGTGAGCCTGCCAGTGCGGGCGGCCATGTGGTGTCGGCGAAACCCCGCACTCGCCGCGACGACGGCTCTCGCGGCTCTGACCCTGACCGTCGGTTTCGCGACTGTAACCTGGAAATGGCGGGAGGCGGTTCGTGAGCGGGCTCGATCGGACGCGGTGATCGAATTATTGACACAGCGGTTGTTCCTCCGAGTTGACTCCGAGTTCAATTCGCAGAACCGTAACCCAACGGCCCGCGATCTGCTCGACAGCACGGCCTCTACCCTGGGAGGGTGGCTGGACGGCCAGCGCGACATCGAGGCCCAGGTCCGTGGGGCGATTGGCGGAGCCTATTTGTCGCTCGACCAGTTCAAATTGGCGGAAGAACAACTCCGTCAGGCGATCGATCTCGACGCCCAAGTGAATGGTCAAGGAGGCAGGACCGGCCTTCGCGCAACCAATCTCCTGTCGACGCTATTGGATCGCACTGGGCGCGCCAGCGAAGGGGAGCCCCTGCTTCGTCGCAACCTGGCTGATAGCCAACGCGTGCTCGGACCGGACGAGCCGATTTCGCTGGACGCCGCGGAACGCCTCGGGTCGGTTCTCTGGCATCTCGGCCGACGGAAGGAAGCTGAGGCCGTGCTGCGGCAAAACATGGCGGATCGTGGTCGCGTCTTCAAGCCTGAACATCCTCTCACACTCCGCTCCGTCTATCTGCTCAGCCGACTACTGCGGGAGTTGCGGCAATTCGACGAGGCCGACCGACTGGCCTACCGCTACGCTCATGACATCCAATGCGCCCGTGGTTCCAATCACCCGGACTTGATTGCCGCGCTCATCAACCAAGGAGACGTGGCTAATGACCGTGGCCAGCTCGCCGCCGCTGAGAACTTCTATCGCAAGGCGGCCAATGAGGCCGGGCGCATCCTCGGGGCCGATCACGCGGCCACGCAAGCAGCCGAGGTGAATCTCAAACGGTTCCTCGACGGTCGTCAGTGACGACATTCCTTCAGCCACGTTCCCATTCAATAATCTGGGGCAAAACGACCTGACGGAATGTTTCGGTAATTGACGAAATTAATCAATTATTTTTTTATTTATTCGATCATCCCAAGAACTCATCCTCATATCGCAATCAAAGCCGCTGCGATTCTCCTCGTGTTTTCGATACAAGGGGACCGAGAATCAGTCGCGAGCAGGATTCTTGATTCCATTTGCGGATCGGCTCGATATTGCCTGAGAGTCGACTTGAAAAGGACCTGAAAAAGGGACGGGCCCCATCGTATCGCCAGGGATGAACGCGGCTGCGCCTCGCTCGCGGGTCATCCGTGAGCCCGTTGAGAGAACGGACCAAATTGGTGGCGGATCAAATTACTGGCACGCCAAGGTAGATCTGCGCGGGAGTAAGGCGGAAGGTCGATTGAGTTGCGCAAAGGAGCGGGTCAAATACCCGCTCCTTTGCGATTGCTTGGGCGAAATGGGTAAGGATGTTTGCCGCGTCGACTAGGGTCGATCGCGTCGTGACCTGTGCCTTGGACTCAGAGCGGCACTGCTTCGATAACGGAAATCTCGCCGGCTGTCGGCACGACTCTGGTGAGCCGGAAGCCATGCCAGGCGAGAAGGCGCCGATACTCCGTTTCCGTCCGCTCGAGGCCTCCGGCGACGACCATGATGTGCAGATCGAGCAGTTTGGCGAACGACGTGCCGGCGTCCTCGACCGCATCTCCGGCTTCGGGTATGACGTACTCAACGATCAGGAGCCGAGCTTCGGCCGACATCGCGCTGCGAAGATTGTCCAGAATGACTCCAGCCTGGGCGTCGTTCCAGTCGTGGAGGATATGGCCAAGAATGTAGGCATCGGCCCCGCGAGGAGCCGTTTCAAAGAAGTCACCCGCTTTCACGTCACAACGGCCGGAGACTCCCCTGGCCTTGAGCAACGAGCAGGCCCTCTCGACGACGTGGGGCCGGTCGAAAAGCAGACCTCGCATGGCAGGGTAGTGCCCGAGGATACCGGCCAGTTTCGAGCCGTTCCCACCGCCGATGTCGGCCAGGGTGCTCACGCCCGAGAGATCGTATGCATCAAGGATTGCCTGCGTTTCTCGACTGCTGAAGCTGGACATGGCTGAATCGAAGATTTTCGCCGGCCCCGTGTTCTCGCTCAGGTAATCAAAGACCGGGCGGCCATAGAAGCGCTCGAAGGCTGGCTCGCCGGTTCGCACAGTCTCGAGCAATTCAGTCCAGCAGCGGTCCTGCTCCTCCCCCAGCATGACCGCGATCGCCCAGAGTGAAGTAGGTCCGTCTTGGCGAAGAAGCTCGGCCTGGCCGTTGAGGCGGAATCGCCCGTCGGCGTCCTGGATGAAAATACCGACCCCCGCCAGGCCACGCAGTAGCCGATACAAGGGCCGGGGCGCCACATCGACGGCGCTCGCGATTTCCTCGGCCGATCTCGATCCGTTCGCCAAATGGTCGGCGATCTGGAGCTTCGCGGCGACGTAGATCGCTCGCGAGACCCATGATCCCGTAATTCGCTCGAAGAGTTGTTTCCATTCCTGTGTGTCGCTCATGTTTGACTCCTCACGAAACGATCATTCGTTGGAAAAAGTCGGAGCTTGGGTCCAGACACAGAATCGCGAGCCTCGCAATGGTCCAACCGCCTTGGAGCGGTGGGAACTGCCGCTTAGCCGGAAACAATCCGCTGCGCGGCGAACTCCCCTATCATCACGGTCGGCGCGTTTGTATTTGCCGATGTGATCGTCGGCATGATGGACGCGTCGGCGACGCGAAGGTTTTCAATTCCGTGCACACGCAGATCAGAGTCCACAACGGCTTCAGGGCCTGATCCCATGGCGCAGGTGCCAACGGGATGGAAATAGCTGGTACACGCGCCTCGAAGAAATGCCGCGGCTTCTTCTCTGCCCATAATCCCTTTTGGGACGATCCAACTCTTGATCAGGTCGCGGTACGCCGGCTGCAAGGCCATGTCGAGACCGATCTCGACGCCGGTAGTCAGAGCGTCGAGATCCGCTTGTTCCTTGAAGAAATGCGGTTGGATTTCGAGTGGTCCGTCGTGCTTCGCGGTCTTCATCCGCAAGAAACCGCGGCTCTGGGGGCGCACCAATCCCAGCAAGAGCGAGAAGGTATTGGGAGGAATCGAGTACCGAGCACGAATTTCGTTCGAGAGATACGGACCTTGGACAGGAAGCAGCATGAGGTCGGGGACATCAAGATCGGCCCGGCTCTTCCAGAAGCCGACGCTCCCCGAAAGATTGTTGTTGGGTTGCATCAACGAATGCCTTGCCTCAAAGCAGAGTCCAGCCACGAGGACATGGTCCTGGAGGTTCTGCCCGACGCCCGGAAGATCGACCAGCGGTGTGATGCCCAGGCGCTGCAGTTCGGCTTGGGGGCCGATGCCGGACAACATGAGAAGGCGCGGCGAATCGATCGCCCCTGCGGACAGAATGACCTCGCGTGATGCGTGGACCGAGAGCAGCTCGTTCCCGATGAGAATATCGAGACCAGTACAACGGTTGCCTGAGAAGTTCAGCTTGACCGCCTGTGCTCCAGTCACAAGCATCAACCTATCACCTCGCATCGTCGGTGGAAGGAAGGCGCTCGACGGACTACAGCGCACGCCATTTCGGATGTTGAGATTCTGGTAGGCAACGCCCTCCGGGCTGGGGACATTCATGTCATCCATATACGGCATACCCAAAGACCGGCCGGCGTCGATGAGGGCCGAAACGACCGGGTGGAGGTCTCTCGCACGCTCGACATGGATCGGGCCGCCGGCGCCGCGGAACTCGTTCTCGCCGTCCTCCCAGTCCTCCGATTTCTTGAACAAAGGGAGCACCGAGGCGAAATCCCAACCGGCGTTGCCGGCTTGTGACCAGCCGTCGAAATCGGCCCTGTTGCCGCGAGCCCAGAGCATGGCGTTGATACTTCCACAACCTCCTAGCACCTTGCCTCTCGGCAAATTGAGAGAGCGATTTTCGATGTATGATCCCGGAGCATAAGTGTAGGTCCAGTCGTATGGTGAGCCGATGTTTTCGATCCAGCGATGCGGAGTCGAAATGCTCGCCGCCCCTTCGCCGGTGCCCCCCGCCTCGAGAACCAGGACGGTGGCATCGGTCTCTTCCACAAGTCGACGAGCCACAACGCAACCAGCAGACCCCGCGCCCACGACCACGAAGTCAAAATCACGATGGAGCCCACGCGTCTTCTTACGGACCAGCAAACTCATGTGAACACTCTCCCTTGCAATGATCTCGATCTCCCGCGATCAAGCCCTTTCTTAATGCAACCTGGCACCGGGCCTGTGCGGTGGCTTTGAGCCTTGCCCAAGGCTGTTATCAGAGGCTCGTCGACGAAATCGGGTCGGATGTGTCCTCTGACGATGCCGTCCCTTTTCATCCCCTCCGGGAATGGCATCACGGATCTCACTTTTTGCGCCCCCGGTGCAATTGCCCAGCCGGCCCATGCCCTCTGTGCGTGGAGCTCACGTCGGCGACGTTCTCCCCGAGGACGGGTCGCGAGGCATCCGTTCCTCGCCACACCAAAGGTTCCTGCGCAGAACAGCCGTGGAATCCTTCATTTCTTTTCGCGTCGTTCGGCTCGCGCGAAAAAGACTCTCTCCAAATCCGCCGCCGAGAGAGTGAGACCGAGGCATGGGAGAAACCGATCCGCCCTATAATCTCGAAAACTGCCGTCGCAAATTAGGGAAAGTTGATCGGTGGCGTGAAGCTTGACATCCGCCGGCTAATGTCCCATTCGTCATCAGTGACAGACTCACACCGCGGAAAATCGAGCCCGTGATGCCGCGAGGCTGTCGCAATTCGCTCTCTTTGACAATGTCCAGTTAGGGGACTGTCTTACCTTTTTGGGAGATCTCTCCGCAAAGCCTTCCGCATTGATGCAAAGCCTTGTCTCTACGAGACAAAGGGTTTGGGGAGGAAAAGATGGAGACGAGCGAGTCGATTGAGGAGCGTTTGGCTTGTGATCAGGGAGATTGCATCCGAGCATTCGAGAATTTTAGGGAAGCCCTCCACTGCGTTGCCGCGTGGCATCGTTCGAGATGGCAGGCACACATGCTATTACAAGGCAGCTTAGACATGACGGGACTTTATACTCTCGGTGATTCGACACATTTGTTCGCGGCTGCCAGCGGCGACCAAGCCGGCGATGAACTCATCATCTCGGTTTATGAGGAGCTGCGCCAGGTGGCCTCACGCCTGGTGCGTCGGGAGCGGACAGGGCATAGCCTCTCGGCCACAGCGGTGGTGCATGAGGCCGTGATTCGGTTATTGGGTAACCGAGTCTTCGCCACGGGAACCGATCGCAGCTACCTGTTCGCATCAGCCGCTCGAGCCATGCGTCGGGTCCTTGTTGAGCACGCGAGGCGGCGTGCGACGGACCGGCGCGGGGGGCAGCAACAGCGCATCCCACTCGATCGAATTGTGGATCGCCTCGAGGCCCAAGACCTCAACATTGCCGACGTTCACGAGGCCCTTGACCGCCTGGCCGAGCGGAATGAGCGCCAGGCTCGAGTGATGACTCTGCGCTACTTTGGTCTGCTAACGGTCGCGGAGGTTGCTACGGCGCTGGAGATCTCGCCGGTCACCGTGGAAAGAGACTGGCGGCTGGCCCGAGCCTGGCTACGCAGCCAACTCCGGGAGGAACACACATGACACCGAAGCGCTGGAGACGCATCGACGAGCTATTCGCAGGCGCTCTTGGGATGGCCCCTGGCAAACGGCAAGCTTGGTTGCTCGCGGCTTGTGGAGATGATCACCGGCTTCGGGCCGACGTCGCCCGTCTTCTAGAGCAGGACGAGAAAGCAGCCCAGGAACGATTCCTTTTCCCGCACGATTTGTCGAGCCGCGCGACGGAGCAAACGGGAAGCTGGTACTCCCATCGTGGTCATCCCCCTCGACAGGGTCCAGCGCCGGCCGGCCGCTTTGGGGAACCGTCCATACCCGTTGTCAGCGGCTTTTCTCCCCGGGCGGTCATCGCCACGGGAGCCCCCCTCCACCCGATCACCCGAGCCGAATCCTTGGTGCGGGCTCGACTGCGCGAACTACCGATCGTGCACATCCTCACCTTGGCCATGGCAACGTTTTGGAGGAACGTCATTCTGGGAGACGACGATCATGGACTCCGGTATCTTGATGCGTTCGTCATCATGTTGCTCGGCGGTCTTTCTGTGCTGCTATGGAGCCGCTGGCAAACCTCGCTTGCCCGGCTCCAGGCTCTGGAGTTGGGAATGATCACCGTGCTCGCGGTTCGACTCTCCATCGTCGAGTATTGCCTTGTATTGAGATTCTCAATGCGTGGCGATCCTATGATGGCGCAATTTATCATGAAAAATGTTGTGCTGCTCACGGCCATTCTGATCCCCAGTTACGGCCTCTACGTTCCCAAGAACTGGCGTCGTGCGGCGCTCGTCGTCGGACCGCTTGCCATGTTACCCTTCGCAACTCTGGCGTTCGTCTTCCTTCGCCATCGAGATGCAATGAGCTGGCTTGGAAACGGACTGGGCGCGAGCGGAATCCCCCGGTTTTTGCTGTTCAGCTTCGATGCGCTGATACTGCTCCTCCTGGCCACGGCCTCCACGTTCGGAGCACGTGCCATCTCCTTGCTGCGCAGGCAGATCGCCGCGGCCAGGCAGCTCGGCCAGTACCGCCTCGGCCGGCAAATCGGCGCGGGTGGCATGGGGGAGGTGTACTTGGCCGAGCATCAGCTTCTTAAGCGCCCCTGTGCGCTGAAGCTGATCCGCCCGGACAGCTCGACCGACCCAAGATCGCTCGCTCGTTTTGAGCGTGAAGTTCGCTTAACAGCTTCGCTCTCTCACCCTAATACCGTCGAAATCTATGACTACGGTCGCACGGAGGATGGAACGTACTATTATGTCATGGAATACTTACCCGGTCTAAGTCTCGCGGACCTGGTCGAGCGGCATGGCCCGCTACCGCCAGGAAGGGTGGTCTACCTCTTGCGTCAGGTCTGTAGCGCCCTGCGAGAAGCTCACGCGGCAGGCCTGGTCCATCGGGATATCAAGCCATCCAATATCTTCGTCTCGAAGCGCGGCGGGCTGAATGATGTGGCAAAGCTGCTGGACTTCGGCCTGGTCTTGCCCATGGCCAGTCGCTGCGCTCCCCAACTCAGCGGAGAGAGTCAAATCCTCGGTACGCCGCTTTTCATGTCACCTGAGCAAGCACCCGGCGGCGGAGAAATCGACGGGCGCAGTGATATTTACTCGTTGGGCGCCGTCGCCTACTTTCTGCTCACGGGACGTCCTCCGTTCGATGAAGAGGACGGAATTCGGTTATTGATCGCCCATGCACGAGACCCGGTCACGCCCCCTTCCCAGATCTGTAACAGTATCCCTCTGGACCTTGAGGGCGTCGTCCTGCGATGCCTGGCCAAGGCCCCGGCCGAGAGATATCCGAATTCCGAAAGCCTCGAAATCTCGCTTGGTGAATGCGCCTGCGCGGAAGACTGGAGCCAGAATCATGCCGCCCAGTGGTGGCTCGACGCCGACCAGCCGAAGTAACGCATGAGAGGCCTGTTTAATAGCACCCCGCGTTTGGCCCGCACGTCAACATCGCGAGATCCCCACATCGCATTCTCCCTTGTCATGCGACAGCGTGAGGAACCAAGTGAAACACCGGTGGCGGTTTACGATGACTTGTCACAACCAAGGACTCCCTGCTTCAATGGAGGTCGCGCATCCCCGATCTCAGTACACCGGTTGACTCGCCAGAGAATCGCGTGAACAGGCCTCGTTTCCGCATCCGAACGCTGATCGTCATCGTGGCTATTGCCGGAACGGGCTTGGCGATCACCGCAACGTGGGTCAAGTCGATTTTGGCGGATCGAGGCATTCACGTTCACGACGTCACCTTGACCATTGGCGGATATACCGTCAGGCTCTTCTGATCTTCAGGTCTCCTCTGTTGAGGCCGCTGACATCCCAGCGGCCTCACACTCTGGGGAGTACTCCCAAGCCAATCCTTATTGGTCGCGATACCCACTTCCACCTCAAACGCCGGCGGAAAGAGGCTCGTGCCCTACCCTTTGCCTAGATCTGTCTGCCGAGATGCCGGGTTCCGCGTCCCAGGTAGGCAGGTAAGCCGCTGAGAGTGATCGCCCCGCCTCTGCTCCCTTCACATTCCTTGCTTCAACCGACCTGGTTTCGCATCTCCATATACCGTTCTCAATTTGGCTGGGAACGCTGCCTTCACAATCAGTCTGGTCGTGCCAACCGTAGACGAATTTGGACTGGCCAGAAGATACACGGGCGTGTCCCGGCTCGCCGGCTCCGCCGGTCTCCCCTTTCGCGATGGTTTGGCGCGGATATGCTGGGGGTTCGTCGATCCCACGGACCCTTGGGGTTTTCGCATGCGCTGTTATCTGTTGAGTTTCTCCTGCTTGCTCGCCCTAACCGTTCAGGCTAGTGCGGAAGCCGTTCCTTCGGGAGATTGGCCCGGTGTTGGAAACGACCCCGGTTGTGCAAGATATTCATCTTTGGATCAGATCCGGCGTGAGAACGTCTCGAAACTGAAGCCAGCCTGGACTTACCACACGGGAGAGCTTGAAGGGCAAACCGGGAAGACGATTGAGTGTACGCCGATCGTCGTGGAAGGAGTGATGTATCTCACCACCGGCTATCTCCGTGTGGTGGCTCTGGACGCGGCGACAGGCAAGGAACTCTGGCAATTCGATCCCTTGAAGGATCATCCCTTCGAGCACCGAACCGCATCCGGTGGAGTCAATCGCGGCTGTGCGTTTTGGTCGGATGGCAAACCTGGAGGCAACCGACGGATCATTCACGGAACGTCCGACGGGCGACTCTTTTCGTTAGACGCCAAAAGCGGAAAGCTCGACCCGAAATTCGGCGACCGAGGCATTCGGAACCTCCGCAAGGAACTCGATCCCAAGGTGGCTCGCCTCTCTTACGGGCCCACGTCAGCGCCTGTGATTTGGCAAGACACGATCATCGTGGGTGTCTCGTGCGACGAAGGACCAGGGATCTCCGCGCCGGGGGATATTCGTGCATTCGACGTACGTACCGGCTCCGAACTCTGGCGGTTCCACACGGTTCCTCGTCCCGGCGAGTTCGGTCATGAGACGTGGGAAGGAGAGTCCTGGAAAGACCGAGGAGGGGCAAACGCCTGGGGAGGACTAAGCGTTGACGCAAAGCGTGGGCTCGTCTTCGCGGGGCTCGGATCTGCGGCGTTTGACTTCTACGGTGGAGATCGGCTCGGCGATAACCTGTTCGCCAACTGCACGATCGCCCTTGACGCCCGCACGGGGCATCGCGTCTGGCATTTCCAGACGTTGCGACATGACCTGTGGGATCACGACCTGCCGGTCTATCCAAACCTCGTCAGCGTCGTGCGTGATGGTCAGCGAATCGACGCCGTGGCTCAGGTGGCGAAAACAGGCTATCTCTTCCTGTTCGATCGCGTCACGGGGAAGCCGCTTTTCGAGGTCAAGGACCAGCCCGTCCCCCGTTCTGAGATCCCCGGCGAGCGAGCGGCCACGACTCAACCGGTGCCGGTCAAGCCCCCTCCTTTCTCCGCGCAATTCCTTGATGAGACGAATGTGACCGACATCGGTCCGGCGAACCGGGCCTCGGTTCTGGAACGGCTGAGGAAGATCCGAGGTGGTCCAGCGTTCAATCCCCCGAGCACGCAAGGGACCGTCGTCATCCCGGGTTTCCACGGTGGGGCAAACTGGTCCGGAGCCTCGTTCGACCCCAGCACGGGCCTGCTCTACGTCAACTCCAACAACGTGCCCAACATCATCACGCTTGCTGAGTCCAACCAGGCACAGAAAGCCAGCATCGGCCCCTACCAGCATCGGGGATATGTCCAGTTCCTTGACCACGAAGGTTATCCCGCCATCAAGCCTCCCTGGGGAGTCCTCACCGCGATCAACCTCAATACGGGGGAGTTCGCCTGGCAAGTGCCTCTCGGAGAGTTCGCCGCATTGACCGCCCGAGGAATTCCTCGGACCGGTACCGAAACCTTCGGCGGCTCGATTGTGACGGCGGGAGGGCTCGTCTTCGTCGCGGGCACGATGGACGAAAAAATCCACGCTTTTGATAAGTCCTCAGGACGCCTCCTCTGGGAAAACCCTCTGCCGGCAGGAGGCTACGCGACCCCTTCCACTTATCAAGTGAATGGGCGTCAATATGTCGTCATCGCCGCCGGAGGCGCCGGGAAATTGCGCACGAAGGCCGGCGACGCCTTCATCGCGTTCAGTCTGCCAGACTAAACGCTGACTCCAGCGCTCCGGAGAGTGCCCCGCGATAACACCCCAGGGTTCAACAACCAAGACATTGCGTCTGGTTCGACGGCTTTCCAGAACGAATCACCGCCCCAGAAAAGCAACGAAGCATGACGGAGACCGTTTTTATTCTTTTATGCCTAACCGTCGATTCGTGACAAAGGTCGCAACACCACCTGTGGCCGAGCTGGAAATGGGGGAATCTCCGTTGCGACATGACGATCTCGGAGCGCGAGCGACGCCACTACCGCAAGCGATTCCATTACGGTGATTAGCATAGGTCCGTCGCATGGCTAGGGAAATCACCGGAGGTTGCCATGACGGCGATCGTTGCCGATCACCGAGGTTGGGGCTTCCCCTTTCTCCGCCAGCATTCGACACTGAAGCGTCGATGGTCAATGCCGCAGAGAAGGCCTGAGGGGTTTGGGCAATGACGGAAGCACGGGCTGATCATCTGAGCGTCAGGATCTGGCGTTGGTTCACAACCGCCCCCCTGCTGAGCTGTCAGTCGTTGACCTGGCTGGCTGTCGGCATTGGCGTTGCGTTGCGCCTCATGGTCTATGCGGCGAACCGCATGCTTTACCGCGACGAGCGATCGCTACTGAACAACCTGGTCGACCGGTCGATTTTCGACGTCTGGACCACGCTCACCGAGCATCAGCTCGCCCCTCCCGGCTTCTTAGTGGTTGAGCGGATCATGGTACGGCTTCCGCTTCCTGAAACCCCCGCTGCCCGGCTGCTTCCGCTCCTTTGCGGCATCGCGTCGATGTTCCTGTTTCCGAAGGTCGCCAGCCGCTACCTTAGCCGCACGGCCGTTCCGATGGCCGTCGCCTTATTCGCCATTAATGATTATGTGTTGTATTACTGCGCCGAGATCAAACAGTATTCGAGTGACGTCTTACTGACCCTTGTCGGATTTCTTCTCGCGGCGCGGCCCGTTTCCGAGGAGTTGGCCAACAGAGGGCGAGTCGCCTTTCTCGTCCTGTTTGGCGTGGTCGCCCCCTGGTTTTCCTTTCCGATGGCCCTTGTGCTTGGGGGCGTTGGTACAAGACTGATCCTTGTCCCGGCTCTGCGCAAACGTTGGGATGATACCTTCAAAGCATCCGCAATTTGCTTGATCTGGGGTGTGAGCTTCGTCGGATGTTTCGCTGTGGGCCAGGAGTTACTCGACAGTTCAGATCCTTTCATGAATGACTGGTGGAGGTTTGCGTTCCTGCCTTTTCCACCACGATCCTTGGATATGCTCTCACAAGAATTTTGGCAAATCATTAACATCTTCATCAATCCCACAAGCCTCTTTACGCTTCTCACTCCCCCCTACTCCGCACTTCTGGATTTGGGGTTCTTTACACTCGGAGCAGTGTCTTTGGGTAGGCGCTGGGGCGGAGGGCTGTTCCTGGTGGTCGCCCCCATCTTATTCGCCCTGTTAGCCTCCGTGTTGCAAAAGTATCCGTTCCACGGCCGGCTTCTGTTGTACTTGGTCCCCTCGATCCTTCTACTCGTCAGCGAAGGGATCATGGTCATCGGCCGACGAGTAGGTCGGTACGGCAGCCTCGCACTTGTGGCCTTCGTGCTCTTTCAGCCTGTCGTCGACGTCTTGTGGCACCATGTGATTCAGACGGCCTACCGCGAGTTCGACACACACGGGGACCTCTATCCCGACGTTCTGGACTACTTCGACAAGAGGGCCTATCAAGAAAGACTCGAAAAAAAGCTCCGAATCAAACTGCACTATTGACTCATATCCACACTCAAGCCTATCCACCTCGCACAGCCACACGTTCTATCATCATTAGTATCGATATGATTACCATCTCAACGGAGCCTAGTGGCACCTAGCCTTAAGCCAACGTTCGATCTTTTTCCAGCCACCCAACAGCCACGGGGATAGTTCATGCCTATTGCAGCAAAAGTCGTTCGATCCATTGCCGTCGTCATTAGCCTTGCATCGGCGACCGCACCACGGGCCGAGGAACCGGGTTCGCCAACGGACGCCAATCCCAAGAGCCTGCATCGGCTTCATCTCCTGGTGGGGCCCTGGGATGGAGGTACCATCCATCGGGAGAGCGTGCTCTTCCTCAAGGCAGCCGACGGTAGACCTTCGTCGAAGTTGCTGTTCGACGCCGAGCGCATCCTTGCAGTCGAGTCGGCGAACCGGACAAAAACGTTCGAGGAAGGGCGGGACTATCAGCTAACCCCCGGCGGTTCGGGACTCATACTGCCTCAAGGATCGCGGATTCCATTCCTGAACGAATCCGAGCTGTTCCTCCCCAAGGGATCGCCCAATAGCCTCAGCCATCGCGCAGGGCATCCTGAAACGAACGTCCTGTTCGACAATGCCCACGCCTTCCACGACCGCCAACTCGAGGTCAGCTATATTCCGCGTGCCCCGAAGTGGGACGCGTATCGCCCGGCGTTTGCGGCGAAGCAGCTCGGACGAGTCATCGAAAAGCTCAAGAACCGGCAACCAGTGACAATCGCCGTCAGTGGCGACAGCATATCCGAGGGATACAACGCGTCGGAATTCACCAAGGTATCCCCCTTCCTGCCCCCTTATCCCACGCTCGTCGCGACCCAGTTGGAAGCAACCTATGGCGCGAAGGTTACCTTGCGTAACTTCGCGGTCGGAGGTTGGTCGTCTCGACAAGGGGTGGACGACTTGCCCAAGCTCCTGGCGAGCAAGCCGGATCTGGTCATCATCGCCTATGGGATGAATGACGTCGGCGGGCGCAATCCCAAGGGATTTCGCGCCAACATCGAGACCATGTTGCGCAAGATCCATGAGGCCGACGCCAAGACCGAGGTCATTTTGGTCGCGACGATGACAGGCAATTCCGACTGGGTGGCGACACCCGCCGAGATGTTCCCCGAGTACCGAGACGCCCTGGCCACGTTGCAGGGTCCTGGCGTGGTTTTGGCTGATCTGACCGCCATCTGGGGACGGTTGATGGCCAGGAAGCGTCATATCGATATCACGGGGAACGGCGTCAACCACCCCAACGACTACGGGCATCGCGTCTACGCCCAGGCCATTCTGGGTCTGCTTGTTGATCCAGCGTTTGTGGAACACAAACCATCATCAGATCGCTAATCAAGCTTGCTTCGCCGGCCGATGGCTAGCCCGGCAGAAATCGGCCGGCGAAGGTGTTCCGCGACAAGGCCCCATGTCTTCTCACGGGCATGAACGGATTTGATTACTTTGCCGCCTTTCGACGCTTATATTCGATCGTCATCATTTTTACCTCTTTGCCGTCAGCGTAGACCCTGTACATCTCGAAGAGTTCCGTATCCTCGTCAACAACCTTCGTAAGGGTCTTAATCTGCTCTGGCTTGCCGTCAAAATCGCGACTCTCGCCGGTCAGCGTGTATGTCTTCGTCGCCTCATCATACGTTCCCTCGAATATCGTGGGCGTCGTCGTGACCGAGTCAACCCAAATGCTGATGTACTTCTTCTTGACCCGATCGTAGCCGTCGAGTCCCTGGCCTTGAAACTCGAGCCCGCCGAAGTCACCCTTGAAATTCCTCGTCCGCCAGAAACCGCCGCACTCCATCTTGGAGATGAGTTCTCCGCTGGATTTCATTCCACCCTGAATGGTCATCACGGCGTCCCACGTTCCCGCCGACTTCGCCAGGCCTGCGTGCTCGGAGCCGGGCTTTGGAAAGGAGGGTTGTTGCGCCAGGCTAACAGTCCCAGCAAGCGCGATCGCCAGACTCCAGCAGAAAATTCGCAACGCGGAGTGCAACATTGGAGTTCTCACAAGAGGAAGAGGATCTCGAATTCCGTTAAGGACCTGCGGTCGAAGTGATTTTCGACCCAATCCTATTCGAGCAGCGAGTCACATACCATCGCTCGGAAGTCCATTTGTAGAGATATTCCGTGGAACTCATTGTCACACATGGATTCACAACGCGACGGTTGAGTGATAACCACCAGGTTGAGAGCCGATGAAGACGGCGTGAGCTCATCGCGATGAGGCTCGCACGCGAACCGGCAGAAATTTGTGCGCCAAGCGTGGCCAGAGCTCGGCAAGAGGAATCGTCGAAGCGCGGCGAAGGTTGAAGGGCTGCTACAGGGACCCCGGATCGATGGCGGCGCGGCGAAAGCAGGCGAGGCCATGCCTCGCCGCGCTTCGGAATTTCGAGGCAGCTCACTCGGCGAGGTGAGAACCTGAGACGGCGTTGAGGGACATAATTCATCATGTCCCCTCTGCCAAAAACTCGTTGGGCCGACGCCGGGTCGCAAGAGGTGATGGTAAGCAGAGAAGCCACGCGCTAAGCCGACGCGGATCAGACGAATTTGGACATAGAATGACGTGCCGAATCACTCGGCCCAGATCCAAGAATCCTCGCGAATGTTCCAACGCTTGACCGGGCCCATCCCGTCGGAAAAGTCGATCGTCGCTTTGAAACCCTGGGGATGCGACAGAAGCAGCATGGGGTTGGACTTGCAGTCGGCCTCTTTCGTGGCTCCAAGCTTGTCGAGCGTATCCGCCCAGCGGCCATTCACTTTGTGGAAGGTCCTCTGCGCCTGGTAGATCAGGACCAGGCGATCGCGAATGGGAACCGTGGGATCAGGGCTGAAAGTCACTTGGCCGGCCGGCTTAGATGTGAATTGCAGGAAACCCCAGCGCTCGGGACGGTGCATGTCGACCACCCCTTGGGGAGACCAGACCCAGTTGTCTTCGGGGCGTTTGGGAACCTTGACGTACTTGCCGTCGACGATCTCCGACAACCACTCGACTCGCGAGAAATTGATGCGCCACTGATCCCCTTCGGCGGGGGGAGAGGGACGATGTGCGATCCCTTTCAGCGCCGTCCACGGGATCGCAATTTCGACAGTCCATCCCTGGTCGACGTCGCGAGGGTTATTCAACGTGCCGTCAATATGAACGGCCGTTTTCAGTCCCGGCAGTTCGAACTCGTTTTCGGCCTGGCCACCATCACGATACGGTTTCGGAAGCCGCAAATCCCACTCGGTGTTTAGGACATTGAGCTCGAGCTCGCAATAGTCGTGATTGTCACCGTTGGGGTCAATGAAAACCTCAAAGTCGTTATCGTGAAAAATCACCGAGTCATGCTCGGTGAGAGTGCCCCAGACATGAGGCTCTTCAAGCTTGGCACCAATATAGAGATATTTATCATCCCAAAGCATCATCATTTTCGTGCTGAACCTAGGGCGCGGTTTCTTGTCCCCCTCAATGTCCACGAAGTCGTGGGACCATGTTGCGTTAGCCCAACTCTTATCATCGAGTTTTCCATCGACATCGATGGGTGACAAGGCTCGGTGGCAAACGTATCCAGCGGGGGGCTCAGCCGAGATGACGACCTGTCCCGAGAGCATGACAAAAGCGCCGACGGCAAGACGAAACAGGCGATGCAAGTCCATAACTTGATTTGTATCCCGTTAGAGTTTTCGAAACCGTCCGCTCATGGAGACGGTTCAGAAAGGAGAAAAACGGTGTAGGCCCGATCTCATTGATCGAACTTGCGTGAGACTGGACGATGGAGAGGTCGTCCGCGAAGTTATTCGTGAAGGAATACAGACCTGATCATTTGGGCTACCGAGAGACAAAGTCTCCGCTATTCCAGATCGACAATCCTCCGTCCCAGGTGCTCGACGAAATCCGAGCACCATCGGGGCTGATCACGACATGGGCGTTAAAGTAATAGTCTCCAGGGCGTTGGGAGGCAAAACTGCGTAAAGTCATCACTTCCTGGCCCGAGTTGGCATCCCACAGCTTGACTACCCCCTCGAACCCCGCCGACACGATTCGGCGGCCATCAGGACTGAAGTAGACACTGGTTAACGGATGCTTATGACCGCGAAGTGTAAGAACTTCTCGTCCTTGATCCAATTCCCAGACACGGACCGTAGGATCCTCGCGAGCGACCGATGCAAGGCGTCCGCCGTTGGGGCTAAAGCAGAGGTCGGTAAAGGAGCCGACCTGGGCCGTCAGCGTCAAGAGGAGACGGCCTCCTGAAGGTTCCCAAAGGCGGACCTTGGCGTCTTGACAGGCTGTGGCGAGCCGAAGGCCGTCGGCGCTGAAGGTCAGCCGAACGACGGGAGAGGTCAATTCCGGGCCGAAAGTGCGAAGCCGCTTCCCAGTCTTCGTCTCCCAGAGGATCAACTCGTTTTGCGACCCGGGGCCTCCCGTGTGGTGGCTTGCCGAAGCAATCCAGTGACCGTCAGGGCTGAGAGCCAGGCAATCGACGGGATCTTTGTGCTCGCGAAATGTGAGGAGTTCAGAGCCCCGCTCGGTTTCCCAAACGCGGATCCAGCGGTCATCCTCACGCGCTGTCCCCGCCAGCAATCGGCCGCCGTTTCCGAAGGACGTGTCTCCCCGCGGACATCGAAACTTATTGCTGAGTTCAATCCGATGCTGGGTAAGAAGTTTGCCGGAAGAGGGATCCCAAACCTGGAACGCGTGATGGTCATGTCTTACCACCAGCAAGCGATTGTTATCGGCTGAGAATGTGACCTTACCCACCCATTCTCCACCGGTATCGGTATCGCTTCGTGTTCCGATGCCCCGTGGGTCTCGATTCGTGTCCCAGATCTTGACGGTCTTGTCCTGGCTTCCGGAGACCAGCCTGGTCCCGTCCGGGTGAAAGGCAATGCTGCGCACACCAAAGGTGTGTCCACGGAGCGTTAACAGTTCCAGCCCCCTCTTGAGGTCCCAGATCCGGACGGTTTGATCGGCCGAGCAGGACGCGATTCGGCTTCCATCCGGGCTGAAAGCCACGGAGATGGTTTCACCAACGTGCCCGCGGATCTCGCGGCGAACCAGGCCGGAATTGACATCCCAAACGGTGACCGACCCCAATTGGTTCGCCGAGCAAAGAGCCGTTCCGTCGGGGCTGAAAGCCAGGCAACGGATCAACCCTTGTTCTCCCCGGAACGTCTTCAAAACCGAACCGGTCGCCGCATCGAGTAGCTTCACCACGGTGCCGCCGTCGCCGACAGCCAGGCTCGAACCGTCAGGCCGGTAGGCCGGCACACAATCGCCGTGGATCTGCTGAGACTCGAAGGCGACCTGATTCGATCCGTAGCGCCAAAGCCTGAACGATCGCGCATTGGTGATGGCAAGCGTCTTGCAATCCGGAGAAAACGTGAGCGACGTTGATTCGATAGGAGGGCAAACGAGACGAGCAATCGGCTTCAAGCTCTGAGCGTCCCAGACAATCACCTCGCCATCAGCGCTGGCCGACGCAATGCAACGGCCGTCGCTACTGTAAGCGACCGACCAGACCGCGCCCTTGTGTTCGCCGAGTGAGCTAATCAGATTTCCCGTTGAGGCGTCCCATACCAGCAGGTCGCCAGCCATCACCAGCGGGTCCGTGCCGGGAAGATTGAAGGGAACCCCCGCGCCCGCGACAACACGTTTTCCATCAGGGCTGTACGCAACGCTGTGGACCCAATCCCGGCAACCTTTAAGAGTCATCAGATCGACATGAGAAAGTTTCTTCAAATAAAACCATTCCCACCCACGATAGTCTGTCCGGTCATCCACGGGCTGGCATTTTTCGAGCAGGAGTTCCGCGCCGGCCACGTTGTTGTTGCGCCACTCGCTTTCGGCGAGGGCGATATGGCTGAAGTACAAGGTTTGCTCGGCCTGCCGCCGCTGAATAGCCTCGGCCTGGGCATTGGCGAGCGCCTCCCGCTCTGATTCCTCAGCTCGACGCTCATTCTCCTGGGCCGAGAGAACCGCTTTGTGAAGGTTCTCATTGAAGCGATGGAGCATCGCGTTGTACTGCCAGGCGGCGATTGCTGCGGCGATGAGGCCGATCGAGGCGGCCGCCGAAAGCGAGGCGAGCACGGGCCGCCGTCGGGCCGATCTCCACATTCGCTCGGGAAAAGGCACCTGGCGAGCGAGGATCGGTTCCCCTCGCAGGTAGCGCCCAAGATCCTCTCCCAGCGCCAGCGCGGTGGGGTATCGCTTGGACGGCTCTTTCTCAAGGCATTTGAGCGCGATGCGCTCAAGGTCGATCGGTATGCGAGGCTGAAGCCGGCGCGGCGGGACAGGTTCCTGAATGCTGACGAGGATCAACGTCTCCATCGCGTTGGGCGCCTGTAGAGGAACGCGCCCGGTCAGCATCTCGTAGAAGATGACCCCGAGACTATACACGTCGGTCGGCGGACCAATTTGGTCGCTATATCCGCTCGCCTGCTCGGGAGCCATGTAGCAGGGAGTGCCGATGAGGTCGCCGTCTCGCGTTTGATGGTCGTCGAGTTCGACCCGCTTGGCGACACCAAAGTCGGTGATCTTGGGAACCCCCGGCCCCGTGAGCAAGATGTTCGACGGCTTCAGGTCGCGATGGATAATGCCACGACCATGAGCATAGTCGATCGCCAGCGCCAGGGTACGGATCATCTCCGCCGCTTCATGCCCAGGCTGAGGCTTGCCCGAGATCTTCTCTTCGAGCGACCCACCGTCGATAAACTCGAGCGCTAGGTAGGGGCGTTGATCGCACCAACCGACTTCGTGAATTTGAACGATATTGGGATGTTGTAATTGGGCCACGGCCTCGGCTTCGATCTGAAATCGAGACGCGAGCTTCCCGGGATCCCCCCTTACGATCTTCAATGCCACGATACGGTTAAGGGCGATCTGTCGGGCCTTGTATACCAGGCCCATTCCCCCTTCACCAAGCGACTCAACAATCTCGAGCCCTTCGATATGAATATCATCGGGCTGCGGCGGCTCGATTCGAAACTCGGGTTCATGGGACTTTCCGTCTGCCCAAATCGTAACAGACCTTTTATCTCGCCGTATTTGGGCGGGGTCGACTTCTTGCTCGAGCGTACTCAGGGTCGCGGACGACGCTCCTGAATGCGTGCCCGACGCAAGGGCCTTTTCCCATTCCGCCCAGGCTGGATCGCCACATGCGGAACGGCGGAGTGCAGAAAGGATCTCGTCGGTAGCTCCGTCCAGGCGCTCCGCACGGGCCTCGCAAAGCGAACATTTTTCGAGGTGGTGGGCGACTTCATCCAGCCGGCTCTCTGTGAGATCGCCTAGATTAAATTCAATCAGTTCTTGGTCGGTCGGACATCCATCGCGGAGCACGGTCGACGTCCTCGCCTGGTTTGTCTTAATAACTGCGGAGACATTATTTGGAAGATTTCGATTGACGCGACCACAAACTGTGTGGTGAATTGAACGTCTCGCTCATCTCCTCTCTCAAGAAATCGGAGATGTGTGACATGGCTCCCCTGATCACTATCCCGCCAAGGCCCGCCCGACCGACACGCGCTCGTTCTCTCCCGAGTATTTTAGCGTTAGGTCCGCTCCCTTTCGTCATGTGTAATTTGGATTTTCGCTGTTGTGATGACCAATCTTGGCTTCGCGCCCCCAATGGCCAAACCACTGAGTAGGCCAGGTGGACTGTGATCATGGGGCACGTTCGTTCTTTCTACCTGGTGTTGAAAATTGGCGACACGCACTCATCACTTAGTCGTACATTGATTTCCAAAAGAGCCGTCTAGCGAGCAAAGGTCTCCTCCGTTTTGATTTAGTTGCGATCGCTGTCGCCAATCCGCGGCGCGGAGTATACTCGCAATGATGAGCATCCGGCATTCAAACACTCTTACCGTCGACGAGGACTAAGGGAGTGACAAAGCCGTGCATCAACCCAGAATCACTCCAAGTGTCCGCGCCAAACCGGCCGATCCCACGTCCCTCACTCTTATGGAGGGAATCCGGGCCCATCGCGAAGAAGCGTGGACCCGCCTCATCGACCTCTACACCCCCTTAGTTCACTACTGGTGCCACCGCTGGGGCGTTAAAGGGGAAGACGCGGAGGATGTCGTTCAAGAGGTCTTCCAGGCCGTCGCGCTTGGGATGAGAACATTCCGATACGAGCGTTCGGGCGATACGTTTCGCGGTTGGCTGCGGGGAATTACACGCAACAAGCTTCTCGACACGTTCCGTCGCATCGGGCAGGGTTCCTCTCCCGCTCAGGGGGGTGCTGACGCCTACCGGATGTTCCTGGAAGTCCCCGACCCTGGTTTTGGAGACGCGGAGGGCTCAAGCGACTTCGAAGTCGAAGGCATCCTGCGTCGCGCCTTGGAAATGGTTCGGGGGGAATTCGAGGATCGGAGCTGGCAAGCGTTTTGGCGTACCGCCGTTGAGGGGCACGCCCCCGCGGACGTCGCTATCGATCTCGGAGTGTCTCCCGCCGCGGTCCGGCAGTCGAAATCCCGGATTTTACGACGCCTCAAGGACATCATGGGAGAGACCCCAGCCTCTCTCCGTCCCCGTCGAATCGCTCCCTTCTGAATTTGAGTGGGTTTATGGCAAGTTCCCGAAAAGGGAGTGGAACGTCGATCCTGAAACTGGCCAGTATCCTGGGACTCATGGGAGCGGCCGCTTTTCTGACGTGGTGGTGGTGGCCCGTCGGCACGCTGGCTCGAGGTCGAGCCGCTTACGAGGCGGGCAACTGGAAGGAAGCTGCCGAACTCGCCCATGAATCCCTGAAGACCTCGCGGGACGATCCCGAGGCCCTCCGGCTCCGCGCACGATCTCTGGCGCGCCTCGGCCGAAATGAAACGGCTCTTTCGCTGTATCGCCGCCTCGAACCCAAGACCTTTTCCACCGAAGACCACTTCCTCCAAGGGTTGGCCCAACTCCATTCGGGGCAGCCCGACCGTGCTCAGCAGTCGTGGAGTCAAGCACTCGCCATCGATCCGAACCACGCGGAATCGCTGGAGTCACTGGCTCGGCTCTACACGAAGTCAAAACGGCTGGATGAAGCTCTCGCCTCGGCCGAGAAGCTTTCTCGACTCCCCGGCTGGGAGGTTCGCGGGAGTATCATGGAGGGGGTTCTCCGGGTCGAGTTGAATGACCCTCAGGGAGCAGCCGCAGCCCTCTCTCACGCCTTTCGCGAGGGCTCTCAAGTCGACGAAACCACCTCGACACCTGATCACTTTCGCAAGCTCTATGCGCGAACCCTTCTTCAAGTGGGCAAAGCTGATGAGGCCTCCGCACAACTGAAAACGGTGCTGGAGAGAGGGCCCGACGAAGAAGCGTCATGGCTCCTGAGCCGCGCATTGCTTACTCAAGGCAAGCTCGACGAAGCCAAATCCGTCCAGAGCCAGGGAAAGTCCTATCGCACGCAACATCCCATTGAGCCGGAGCCCAGTCCCTATGTTGGGGAACAGGCCTGTGTCCCTTGCCATCGCTCGATTTGCGAGGCCGCCGCGGGAAGCCGGCATTCCCAGACACTGTTCCACGGCGAGGGCCTCCTGAAACTCCCACGTCCTTCGGAACCGTTGCCGGATCCCGGTGACCCCCAGGTGACGCACACAATCACTCGCCATGAAGATCGGATCGAGGCCACTGCCCACAAGGGAGAGGTTGTTCACAAGGCGGTCGTCGAATATGCGTTCGGAACTCCCGACCGATACGTCACGATGGTCGGCCGCGACAAGGACGGAACATATCGGGCGCTTCGGCTCTCGTCGTATGCCGGGGCCAAGGGAACAGACTGGGACCTCTCGGCGGGGGACGAGGTTCACCCTCGACGTACTCCGTCGTACCTCGGCCGTCCCATGGAAGTCCGAGCAGGAGTCGTGAGGTGCCTCTTTTGCCACTCGACCAATCCGCGCACGGGACAGAGTCGTACCGGGCCGGAGAATACAGACCAAGCGATCGGCTGCGAGCGATGCCATGGCCCAGGTGAGACGCACATCCGCGCGGTTCACGCGAAGTTCCCCGACCTGGCCATCGTCAATCCCGGCCATGCCTCAACTCGGGAGATTACGGCAAGCTGCGCGGAGTGTCACAATCTGAATCCCCCCGAAGTGGAAGCTTCCACTCCTCGAGAAGACCCTCGTTGGGCCCGTTCCCCCGGCATCACGCTGACCTGGAGCCGATGCTACACTGAGAGTGGCGGGAGCCTGACATGCCTTAACTGCCACAACCCTCACCAGGGGGTCGATCGTTCCCCCAAGACCTACGAGAAGGCCTGCTTGTCCTGCCACTCGGGAACCTCTTCAGTCACAAAGACGAGCACATGCCCGGTCAACCCAACTTCGGGCTGCCTCTCCTGCCACATGCCCGCCGTCCCGAGCGCCTCGCTGCACACCCAACTCACGGATCACTATATCCGCATCCGCCGGAGCCCGGAGACTCACGGGCCCCAGGCTCGAGAATCGTCCGTGGCGCCGTGAAGTCGCACGTGAGAAGGTGCGTGCTTCGACAACAGGTGTGCAGCAAGTCTTGGAGATTAAAAATTTCTGTCACACCAGAACGATCGTGAGTGGTAGAACGGCGAGGAGCAATTTCCTCAACGAGTGTTCACGAATCGCCCACCAAACCCTTTGTCCGACGATTCCCCCCCCAAATCGCGGCTCAGGTCCTTTGATGACGCTCGTACTCGCTCCGGTTCTCAACCTGGTGTTGTTATCTGCGCTGGGTCTTTCTTGTCTTCACCGGTAACCGGCCGGCGGCTGTTTCGTCGATCGGCATTGGCCAGATTGTAAAGCTCACCGACTTGTTGATTCCTCTTCCTCCTCCCAAGGAAGCAGGAAGTTCGGGGCTTTTACACTTGGGCACAATTCGCAATCACGCACCGCGTGCAAGCTCGGGTTCACTTTCGGAGTTTGGAGCAAGATGAGCAGGTATAAGAGTGCCAACAAGCGATTTGTTCGCCTGGCTTGCTTAGCCATCGCTTCGACGATGATTCTCACGATGTTCGGCTGCTCATCCGGATCCGGAGGGAATTCGACGCCCCCCACTGATTTTGTGGGAGAGAATACCAAGCGAACCGCGAAACGTGACGAGCGCCAGAAAAGCCTCGCCCCCCCTTCCGACAGCAAGGCCGCCCCACGTTCCACGGGACGAAGAAGGAACTGAACTCCTGAGGGGCCCGAGCGTCGGATCTATCTCAAGGTCACGGCTTTAGATATCAGTGTCTCTCGTGTTTCTGCGATCTCATATTGCAGGAAATCTGTTGATCTCGCCTCATCTCACAAACCACTATTTTCAGAGGCAGGGAGTTTTCGCTATGACGAATCGGTCTCCCGCAAAGCGGGCCGCCTTCCGCGGTTTCACGCTCATCGAACTTCTCGTCGTTATCGCCATCATCGCGGTGTTGATCGCCTTGCTCTTGCCCGCTGTTCAGGCCGCCCGCGAAGCCGCTCGCCGCAGCCAGTGTGTGAACAACCTGAAGCAAATGGGCCTCGGATGTCACAACTACGAGTCGGTTAACGGTTGTTTTCCGCTCGGCTCGTACATGATGCTTCCTCCCGGAGATCCGGGTGGAGTCCCGGGCTCGGGACACCACGAGCACAGCTTGCTCGTTCGGATCCTCCCATTTATCGAACAGACTGCGATCTATAACTCGTTCAATCTCAACGTCCACTTCTCGACGCCGCCGAATGGCACAGCGCAGGCGACCGGGGTGAGCACATTCTGGTGCCCGAGCGACGCCAAGGTGTCGCAAATCGACTACACGAGCTTCTCCACGGGGATGCGCTTCACGAGCTACAAAGGTAACTCGGGAACGTGGTTCTCGCCGGGCCGCTACCAGGATCCCTCGAACGCGGCGTTTGGACAACTCGTGGCCCAGGCCAACGGGATTTTCTACTTCTATAGCCGCGTTCCCATCGCCGGGATTACGGACGGTACCAGCAACACCATGCTCTTGGGCGAAACCGCGTACTCCCTCGAAAACAACGGCGAAGAAGTCTGCTGGGCATGGTGGGACTCGGGCAACTACTCCGACACCATGTTCACCACTCTTTATCCCATGAACCCGCAAAAGAAGGTTCCCAACAACGGCACGGGCAGCACCGGGCAGGCCATCAACTCCGACATCATGGTGTCGGCCGCTTCCAGCCTTCACCCCGGCGGCGCCAATTTCGCCATGTGCGATGGCTCCGTGAAGTTCCTCAAAGACTCGATCCAGATGAACCCATTCAACCCCACGACCGGATTCCCCAATGGGATCACGGCCAGCAACAACATTTATACGGTCACGGTCCCCTTCGCGGTGTACCAGGCTCTGTCCACCCGCAATGGCGGCGAAGTGATCAGCTCCGACGCCTATTGATCCTAATAGCTTGCTGAAATCCGAAAGCTAAGAGCCCGTCCCCTTTCGGGGGGGCGGGCTTCTTCGTTAAAAACGATAGCGATCGAAGTCCGCTCTGTTCCCTTGCCTGTCACCGATCAGGACTCGACTGATGAGATCTCGCGTCAATCGTCGAACATTCATGTCTGCGGGTGCGGCCAGCCTGGCGACTCTTGCCGTCGGCGCAGCTCCCCCGAAGCCGCTGGGTCCAAGGCGCCCCATCGTGATCTCCAGCGGAAATCAGAAGGTGGTCGAGATCGCCATGGAAAAGGTCAAAGCGGGGGCCGACCCGCTCGACGCGGCGATTGAGGGCGTGGCGATCGTCGAAGCGGACCCCCATGACCATACGGTGGGCCTGGGGGGCACCCCCAACGAAGATGGCGTTGTCGAACTGGACGCCGCGGTCATGCACGGGCCGACTCATGGCGGCGGCGCCGTCGCGGCCCTGAGAAACATCTTGCATCCCGCAGCCGTGGCTCGTGTCGTCATGCAGCGCACCAAGCACGTACTCATCGTCGGCGACAATGCTCTCAAATTCGCCAAGGATCACGGTTTTCCGGAAACCAATCTCTTGACCGAAGATTCGCGGCAGGCCTGGCTGCACTGGAAGGAATCTCGACTTCGCGGAGACTCCCGCGTTCCTCGCGAACTCGCGCAGCTCGATCCTCACGTTCGCGAAATGACGCAAACCTTTGTTCATGGAACCGTGCACTGCTCGGTCCTCGACACACACGGCGATCTCGGCTGCGTGACGACAACCTCGGGGGTCGGCTACAAAGTTCCCGGACGCGTCGGCGACTCCCCCATCCTGGGAGCCGGGCTCTATCTTGATAACACAGTGGGCTCGTGTGGCTCGGTCGGGCTGGGAGAGGTAAATCTTCTCAATTGCTCTTCATTCCTCATCGTCGAGCACCTGCGACGAGGAATGGCCCCCAAAGACGCGCTTGTGGAAACCCTGAAGCGAATTCACGAAACGACAACGCGCGATCCTCGCTTCCGCGACGACAAAGGGAAGCCGAACTTCGGCGTCTCGTTCTTCTGCCTCACCAAGGAAGGCAAATTCGCGGCGGCAAATATGCGAGGCCCGATGAACCTCGCCGTGCACACTGGCGACGATGTTCGCTCGGTCGAAGCCGCCATGCTGTTCGAGTGAGAGATCGCCGATCGGCGATAAAGCCCCGAAAAGAGGGGAGATGGGCTCCCTGTGGCGATGGGACAATCCACCGCGAGGCCGGCTCCAACTGAGCCGGTCTTCTTCCCTGGAAAGTCGGTTGTGTTCGGACTGGGATCAATCAAATCATCGTTGCGATCCAACGTCGGGGATGCCCAGCCCCGCCGGACACCCAATAAGTGGGGAACTCCCCACTCACGTATACATAGGAACGTGTTGCTCGACAGCGCTCTGCATCGCGTCGCGACCAGTGACGACATACCGCGACTGCAGTCGCTGGCTGAGGGTGTCCAACCAATCTGAGAGCTCTTCGGAGATCATCAAATTCATCGGGCTGCGAAGCCGGGCGATTCGGCTCGACAGTTGGGTGAGGTCGGCGGGGGCGACAGTCACACTCGTCAAAACACGGTGGGCTTGGAATGCGAGGTCTCTCACCTCGGCAGCAAAGGCGGCGGGATCACTTTCGGTAACTAACATGGAATTTGCGCTCATCGGCAGAACTCAAAGGCCCCGGTCGATATGCACCCCGATCCTACACGGGGGCCAAACCGGTTCTGCTCTTTAGTACGCAAAGGAAGCGGTCCGGTTCAGTTCCTCCCCTAAAAAAGTTGCGAATCCGCGCGAAACCGAGCGATCGCGACAGGCACAATCCCCGTTCCACAAATGATTTAGAGTCACTATCCCAAGTCTTGAGAAGACTTTTTGCAAAAGTGCAACAAGAACATGCCGGTTTGGCTTGAACGGCCGATTTTTCAGGTCGCCGATGCCCAAGTCTTGTCCGAATTTTCAAGCCTCTCACATGCCTCCAATTTTTGCGAAAATGCTCGGAATAAGTTGAAGGTTTCAGACTTGACCCGAAACTAAAAAGGTCATAGATTTCGCCTGCCGTTCGGTTCGCAAAGGATTGTGGTCAGCGGCAATCACGTTCACATCATGGCTGATTCTTAAGCTATGAGCCGGGGGCTCCCCCCAACGCGGTGTGCAAGGAGGCACGTCGATGAGGCGGACAGACGCAACGCGCGGCTGGTTCCCAGTGACCCTTTGGGCGATGACCGCGATCATCTTAATGGGTGCCAGCTCGCCCAAGAAAAAGCGGACCGAGGGACCTCCGCCAAAGGTCGAGGAGACCATCGGTGACGTCGCCTATGTCTCCTCGCCCTCAGATATGAAACTCGAGGGCGTGGGCCTTGTCGTCGGCCTCGACAACACAGGAGCCGATGCGCCTGGCTCCTGGTACCGAGAACACCTCATTGAGGACATGCGCAAAGCGGGGATCGAAGATCCCAACAAGATGCTTGCGGACTCTCGGTTCTCGATGGTGATCGTGAAGCTCAAGGTCCCCGTCGGCGTTGACCAAACGGATCGCCTTGATGTTGATATCGAAGTTCCTCCCGGCTGCGCCACCAAGAGTCTCGCCGGCGGAAATCTGCTCTATTGCCGCTTGCGGGAGACCTTGGTTTTAGGAGGCACCCCGAAAGAAGGCCCTGAACAAGCGACGGTACAGGGTCCCGTCATGATTGGTAGTGAAGCAAAACCTACCGATCCCAAGCTCGGGCGCGTTCTCGGCGGCGGCCGCGTGAAGAAACCGACGCCGTTTAGCCTCGTCCTTAAAGACAGCCGCCGCAGTTTCCGAACCGCCGCGCTGATCGAAACGGTCGTGAACCAGCGGTTCCCCTTGCATGAAGGGGTTCAGCTCAAAGGGGTGGCGACTGCGAAGAAGGATACTTACCTCGAACTCAAAGTCCCCCACGTTTACCACCACAACTATTATCGCTACTTCCGCGTCATCAAGGTGCTCCCCTTGGTCGACATTCCCGCCCTCCGCGATAAGCGCATGGAGGAATGGGGCAAGGATCTTATGGATCCGAGCAAGGCGGGAGTCGCGGCGCTTCGCCTGGAAGCACTCGGCGCCACCGCCGTCGACACCTTGAAGACAGGCTTGAAGAGCGACAACGCGCAGGTGCGTTTCCTGGCTGCTGAGGCTCTCAGCTATCTCAAAGATGACAGCGGCGCCGACGTTCTAGCGGAAACCGTGGTCAAGCAGCCCAAGCTGCGCGCTCACGCCCTGGCCGCTCTGGCCGCTTGTGCAGCTCCCACCGTCTCCGAGCAGACGGGCGCTCAGAACAAGCTGATCAAGCTGATGGACACCCCAGACGTCGAAGTTCGTTACGGCGCGTTTGACGCGTTGCGGAAGCTCGATGAGAACAGCCCGTTCTTGGGCCGTATCCGGGTCATGGACGAACGGCCCGAGCCGGAAGAGTCGAGCGAATCGATGGCCTTGGCCATCTCGACCGCCTTCCGGCGCAAGCGAGGAACCATTGACGATCCGTTCGCCCTCTACGTGGTGGACTGTGAAGGCCCCCCCATGGTCCACATGGCGCGGACCCGCCGTAGTGAGATCGTCGTCTTCGGCCGCGACCAAAAACTGCTCACACCGGTGGTCCTGGGAACAGGCCCCTTACTGCTGAACGCCTCCGACGGCGACGAGCAGTTGCAAATCAGCCGCATCACATCCGCCAAGGCCGGTGAGGGGGACGAGAAAACTCTGTCCTCGCTCGACGTGGCCGATGTGGTGAGGCGAGCCGCCAACATGGGAGCGAAGTATCCGGACGTCGTCAGCATCCTCCAGGGAGCCTACCGCCAGCGGAACCTTCCAGGCCCGTTGGTCGTTGACGCAGTGCCGGCTCCCACGGCTCTCTACGACCAAATGGCCATCTTCGGTAAGGACACCACGAAGAAGGACGACGCTCTTCAGAAGACGAGCCTGAACTCCAAGAAGAAGAAAGGCTTCTTCGGCCGCTTGTTCTCCGGGGACTGACCCGTCCCCGGATGGCCGGAATTCCAAGCGCATTCCACTCAAACGCCCTATTTGACCCAGTAACTACACCCGCCCCAGTTCATATCACCACCAGAATTCGCTCGGTTGATCGAGCTAGTCCTGGTCCTTCTTAAAGTCGCACGCCGCGCCGTTCGAAAAATACTCTTGACGGTCAGGTCCGCTACAGCACGGAGGCGAGCGATTGACCTCTTGAGTGGCCCTAGACCGAACAACCCCCGCCACAAGCGGGGAGTGTCTCGAGTCTCCCCGGGGAGATGCGTTGCCGAGACGCATCTCCACCACGAAAGCCGAAAGGCCATTCCTCAGGATGACGACATCTTGCGGGCCTGAGGAGTTCGGGGGAACGGTGAGGGTTGGGAGCGGGGTCGGAGCGACTTTCACGATTGCCGTCTCTATGCGGACGCGTTCATCGTAAGCCACGGTCTGAACGCGGGTCGCCGAGCCGGGACTATCACCGCGCCGACATGGGTCAAACCGGAGGGGTGAGGAAACCTCCGAGGTCTCGCACCAAACTAGGGCGAGTGGAGTCCTCGACATGAAAAAGGTGTTTACAACCGGCCAGGTCGCGAAGATTTGCAAAGTCGCGCCTAGGACCGTTAGCAAGTGGTTCGATTCGGGCCGTTTGCGTGGATATCGGATTCCGGGTTCGCAGGATCGTCGCATTCCTCGCGAGCATCTGCTTCGGTTCCTCAAAGAGCATGGCATGCCCTTGGGTGATCTCGAAGCAGAGGTTTATCATAAAATCTTGGTCGTTGGCGCCGACGCTCCCCTGCTGTCTAGCCTCCGAGATCAGCTCCGTGAAGGAGATGATTTCCGGATCGAGACAGCCGCGTCTGGGTTCGAGGCGGGCATTCGGGCGGAAAGCTTCCATCCCGACTGCATCGTGATCGACCTGGCCGTGGGAAGAATCGAAGCCGGCCAGATCGCCCAAAACCTTCGCAAGAGCCAGGATCATCAAACGACGATCCTTGTCGCCTTGACCAGCGACGAGCCGAGCGAAGAGCTTTACGGTCTGGGCTTCAACGACGCCTTCAAGAAGCCGTTCGACGGTGCCCTGCTCGCCGAACGAGTTCGCCGGCTCATCTCCCAGAAGAAGGCCGACGAACCCTGATCGACGAGCGTTCCCCCCCACGCTCTCCCGCTCTCAGTTGACGAGCTCGAGGTAATCCCCTGGTTCACGCCGGGGTTAAACCTCGGGCTCGTTCGCTTTTCCCCTTCCTCCAATTCCCGGAACTTTTGCTCGTCCCCACGCGATTCATCGCTCATAATCCGCATTGAGTCATCAAGCGGGCCGCAAAACGACGCCTCGCGGTCGACTGCCCTCCCGACATCGTTAACACCCAGCCAGGCGATCACTCCACCCTATGTCTGAACCTCGGGCAGAGAAACCCTTCTGGACCACCGGAAGACTGGCGATCCTCTCGAGCCTCTTTGCCGGACTCGCCGTCATCGGCACAATCACCGGTCCAGGGATCACCGTCGACGAGCCTCTGGATGTTCGCCCGGGGCGCACATACGTCGCCACGCTGTATTCCAGGGGGCTGGGCTTCTTCCGCCCCGAGATCAGCGATACCGTCTTTCGCGACAATGCGGAGCATCCCCCTCTTGGGCGTTGGCTTCTCGGAATCGCCTCAACCGTCGGTGAGCCCTTCGAGGTCCTGATGATGGGAGGCCCGGATCCCCTGGGACTCTATCTCCACGCGGGGCGCCTAGCTCCTGCTCTCTCATTCGCGCTTCTGGTGGGTTTGATCGTCGCCGTTGCGGGGAGCCGCTACGGACGCGCGGCGGGGCTGTCTTCGGGCTTCGCCATGATGGCCATGCCTCGTCTTTTCGCCCACGCGCATCTTGGAGCCCTCGATACCTTTCTCTGCCTCTTTTGGATCCTCGCTCTGCTCGCCACTGAATGGGCCTCGCGACAACCTCGCTCTCTGGGAAAAATGATTTTGGCCGGAGCGGCGTGGGGACTCGCGCTCCTCACCAAAATTCACGCCTGGTTCCTACCCCTGATCGTCCTGACGTGGTGGCTCCTGTGCGTCCGGCCGAAGTCCCGAAGCATGATTGCGGGTTGGATCGCCTGGTGCACGACGGGCCTGCTCCTGTTCTTTCTGGGCTGGCCCTGGCTCTGGCATGACACGGTATCGAGATTACGAGCCTTCTGGGGTACGGGAGTCCAACGAACCTCGATCCAGGTTCTCTACCTGGGAACGGTCTACGCCGACCGAGACGTGCCCTGGCACTACCCCTGGTTTTACTTCCTCGTGACCGTCCCGATCGGGCTGCATGTCTTGGGGGCGATTGGAACCGTGGCGGGATGGCGCGATAAACAGTCTCCTGCCCTGGCCAAGCTCGCGACTGGGGCTATCGTTTTCTTTCTGATTCTCTTCAGCACGCGAATCCCGGTCTACGACGGCGAGCGTCTCTTTCTGTTGATCTTTCCACTCTGGGCTCTCTTGATCGGCCGCGGATTCGTCAGCGTGTGGAACGCACTTGGGGAACGTCCGCTTGGGCGCAAGGCGCTTGTGCTGGTGCTTCTCACACAGGCCATGGGAGTTATCTCGACCTATCCGTTCGGCCTCAGTTACTACAACTCTCTGGTCGGCGGACTGCGGGGGGCGGAACGCCTCGGCCTGGAATTGACGTACTGGAATGACGCCGTAGATGGCGTCTTGCTCGACCAATTTGTTCGCGAGGCCAAGGTCGGAGAAACGGCCGCACTCGCTCCGACGCTCTATCCCACTCAGGGGCTGGCCTCGACAACCCGCGCGATGGCCCGGGAACCTCTCCTCCTCCGCGATGAAGACAAGGCTCTCAAAGCGGACTGGGTCATCGTCTCCAGGCGCACAGCCTACTGGAAACCCGCACTCGCGAAGCGGCTCGAGCAAGGTCAGCTCGTCGCTTCGCGGTCTCGCCAGGGAGTCTGGCTCTCGGGACTTTGGAGGTTACCTCCCTCTGCCAAAACCGGTGTAACTCCGACGACAGATTCCCCCCCGCTTCCGGAAACACGCGCATCCCCCTAGCCAACAGAACAACGATTTGTAGAATACGTTCAGAATGAATTGAAACTAAGGGTCTCCGGATGTCCAAGCTGAGCCATTTCGACAGCGATGGGGCAAGCCGGATGGTTGATGTCTCAGGTAAGGACATCACCCTCCGCTCAGCTCGCGCGAGTGCGATGGTCAGCATGGCTCCGGAAACTTTGGCTCTCATCCAAGACCGTGGAATCGCCAAGGGAGATGTCCTGGAAGTTGCTCGCCTTGCGGGCATCATGGGAGCGAAGCGAACAGGGGATCTGATTCCGCTGTGTCATCCCATCGGCCTCGATAGTGTTGAGCTCGCGTTCCAGGTGGTGGACGATTCTTCGTTGCGGATCGAAGCCACCGCCAAAGTTGCCGCTCGCACTGGAGTCGAGATGGAAGCGCTAACGGCGGTCACCGTCGCAGCCTTGACGATCTACGACATGTGTAAATCGATCGATCGAAATATGACGATCAGCCTGGTTCGACTCGAGGAGAAGACGGGCGGACGGAGCGGTCATTACCTGCGGCAGGCGGAATCATTGGACCGACCGTCTTGAAAGACGGGGTCTTGGGCTTGGCCAGCCGTTTTGAAGTCGAGTGACTCATAAATCCGAAGCTGAGGATGCTGGCGGGTTGGATTCGGGCACTCGAACAGAACCGGCAGGCCAATCGGGAGTGGTGGGATGTCCTCGCATTCTGTCTTGAAGACTGAGGAAACGAGCCGAAAGCTCGCGGCCGTTTACGCGCCCATTGCCGCCGAACTCGTTGAGTCCGAGCGCATTTTCGCGGCGGAACTCGGCAGTCGTTTCCCCTTCGTTCAGCAACTTGTCGACCACTGCTCCGACTTTCAAGGCAAGCGAATTCGCCCCGCGCTCGTTCTGCTCACAGGGCAGGCCTGCGGCGGCATTCAACCGGCTCACCCCGTGCTCGCCGCGGTCGTCGAAATGATTCACACCGCGACCTTGGTTCACGACGACATTCTTGACGAAGCGGTCATCCGGCGTCACGCCGCCACGGTCAATGCCGAGTGGGGTAATGAGACCGCGGTCCTCCTTGGCGACTACCTATTCACGCACGCGTTTCACCTCGCAGCCTCGCTCGACAGCACGCTCGCTTGCCGTTGGATCGGACATGCGACGAACCTCGTCTGCGAAGGGGAAATGCAGCAGATCCACAATCGAGGCAACCTCGTCCTCGACGAAGAAACGTACTATTCCATCGTTCGTGGCAAGACCGCCGAGCTCACGGCGATTTCTTGCCGTCTCGGCGCGCACTACGCCGGCGCATCCGAGACGCTTTCGCAAGATCTCGAGGAATACGGCCGCGACCTGGGAATCGCGTTCCAGATCGCCGACGACGTTCTTGACCTCTGGGGTGAAGAACGGACGACCGGTAAGAGCCTGGGAACGGACCTCGAGAAGCAGAAGTTGACGCTCCCCTTGATTCGACTCTTGAATACCGCCCTCCCCTCCGCCGCCGATCAAATTCGTCGGCTCCTCGCTGAACCCCACCCGGATCGTCGCGAACTTCGCGCCTATCTCGATAAGTCCGACGCTCTCGAATATGCTTGGGATCGTGCCCGCTACTTTGCGTCGCAGGCGCATTCCCGGCTTGAAGGTCTGCCGCCTTCCCCCGCCAAAACTGTGCTTGAAAGCTTGACGCAGTACGTCGTCCGTCGAGCCTCGTAATTGTTGAATTCCCCCCCGCCTGTACGACGACACCACCGAGAGTTCCGCACCCCAGCCTGCTAGCCTTCCTCTTTGGTTTCGCCCCGCCCACCGATGCGCACGCATGGGCTTATGAGAGCGTGTCATAAGCACCCCAATCGCCTGCGATGATAATAATAGGATAATATTGCAACTTTAGGATGGGCGATCGTCGCTATCGATGAGTATGCTAGTACAGAGCGTGGGATTTAGGAACCCATCCCCCCCCTTGCCGCTTCGCCGAGGATTTTCAGATGGACGCCGAGAAGGCCTCTCCCCTGCAAAGGAAGCTATTGGCCCAGATGCTCCGTCGGGGCCTGAACGGCCAGAAGCTGGCGAAGATCTCCAAAGTCAGCGATTCCGAGATCTCTCGGATCCTTGCGGGTAAGTCACGTCCCGGGCTTGAAAATGCATTCCGGCTCGCGCGTGCCGTCGGGGTTTCGCTCGACTATCTTGCCGACGACACGTTAGAAGCCGATCCAGCCCGATCGGCCGATCCCCTTTCCGCCGAGGAGCGAGAAGTCCTCGAGATTGCCCGTGGAATCGGCTGCTCGCGCGCTGTCAGGATTCTCGAGAACATCCGGATCGTCGGCTACGAGGTTGCCATGCGGCGCCTTCTCGACGCCAAGCCGTGCGCCGTTGAATCCGAAGACGTTCCTCGTGCCGTCGCACCTCCGACCAACGGCCCTTCGGTCTCGCTGGTCACCGCAACTCGAACCGGTTGATCGACGTTTCAGGAATCATGAATGGGTTCGGCGAGCCAGCTTAAGCCGGCTCGCCCGCGGAGCCGCCACTGCGGCGCGTTTAGTTCGCGCCTGACGACGGCGATCCCGGTTCTTGCGTCAGCGCCGATGCTCTCATTTCTTCGACAAGGGTCAAAAACCCATCGCGGTCGAGGCTTCCTTGACAACCGGTGTCGGCCCACCCTCCACGTCCCGCCACGAGCGCAAAGATCTGCCCTGTCTTAGTTGGCGGGAGCTCAACGCCGTCCTTGTCCAGAATCTTCAGGGCAACTCCAGGAAGAGGATGCCCAACGCTCCCTTCCTTGTGACCAAGCTCGCGAACGTCTCCCTCATGAAAGTCCTCAGCGGAAGCGGTGAGAGGCCCCAGCGTGGGATGTTCAAAGCGTGGTAGCTTGGGGTCAAACGTCTCCAGGATCTCGGGTCTGCCCAACCGGTCTTCCACCGCGCGGACGCTGGTGGCAAGCAACGCTTGCCGAACACCAAACGCAGTGATCGGGCGAGGAACCGGAGGCCCATAGACCACGCGGATCGTCCGCCGCCATCCTCGCGGCCACTTCCAGAAGAAACGCTCTTCCGAATAGCTGAAGATGCTTCCCCAAAGGTTGTCGAGGTAGACAGGAATCACGGGGATGTGATCGCGCCCTTCCACGATCACTTCGATACCCCGATAGAAAGGCCCCAAGAAACCGGTTCGAGCAAGTTGGGCCTCGGGAAAGATCGCGACGACTTCACCGCAGTCGAGTGCGTGCCGGGTCGCCACGATCGACGCCCTCAAGGCGCGAGGCCCCGTGAAGGGAACCGGAATAAGACCAGCGCGAGCGGCAATCTGGCGGAGAACCGGTAAACCAATGTAGGTGGCATTGATCAAAGCTCGGCCGCGCCTCGGGCAAGCCGCGGCGATGATGAACCCGTCAATCCAGGTCACATGGTTCAAAGCCAGAACCGCGGCCCCTGTTCGTGGCAAATTCTCGAGCCCCGACTCCACAAGTCGGTAGCGAGGCCAAAGCATCAACCGAAGCAGGTGGCGGATGACCCAGGGAAGCGCGAGGTACAGCAAGCCCATCGCCAAAACGACGACAGCCGCAAAGATCAACCCGTTAGCCAAGGACATTCGGCGGTCCCGTCGGTTTGGGCGGGATCCTCACGAGGCGAGGAATCAAGCCGAGAGATAGAAGTGTGAGAGCGGCTGACGCCACAAAGGCGGGCGCATATCGGCCGCCGAACGCCGTCTCGAGCTTGGAGAAGAGCCAGCCTCCGGCAACGCTGATATTCGTCACAGCCATAAAGAGTGCATAGGTGGAGGCGGCCATTCGGGGGTCGGACGCTTCCATGGCGAGAATGAAGAAAATCGCATCATCCCAGCCATTGGCGACTCCAAAGGCAAACCCATGAATTGCCGCGGAAACCGTCCCTCCGACGAGAGCCTGGCTCGCGGTCGTTGCGGCAAGGCCAACAACTCCCAGGGCTAGCAGACCTCTGCGCCCCATCCGCCGCGAGGCCAACGACAGCAGCACCGCTCCGACCGCGCGGCCCGCGTACCGCACCGCACCAAAGCTCCCGATCCCGCTGTTCGAGAAATGCAAAGAGCGATAGTACGGGCTGAGGTTGATCTCCACCCCGTAACTCACGAAGGAATAGAACGCACCGAAGGCCAGCAAAACCAGGGATTGCGGTAGAATGAGGACTCGAAAAGCCCCCCACTGGAAATGTTCAGCCTCGGGCGAACGTGCCGGCTCCGCGCACCGAAGACCCAGTACCAGAGGAATCAGGCCCAGGGCAGCGCAAGCCCAGAGCACCTGGCGGTAGCGCGTCGCAGCCACACCTTCTTGATCCAGCCAATAGCCAAAGATCAGGGCGCAAAACATCGCGGCAATCGCGCGAACCGCGACCAGCGTTCCTTGCACGCGCGAGCGATCTCCGGCCGGCGTGATGTCGATCACCATGCCGTCGCAGCAAGTGTCATAAAGGGCAAGCCCCGTGACCGTGAGGATCGCCACGATCGTGAAGGCGCTTGCGTCTTGCGCGGGATGGAGGGCCGCCAATCCAATTAGCCCCGCCGACTGAACCAAGACGCCAAGCAGGATGTATGGCTTGCGATGCCCCAAGCCCAGGAAGTTCACCCGGTCCGAGAGTGGCCCCCCCAGGAACTTCAGGATGAACGGAATCAAGGCGATGCTCTGAACGCCGGCCGCAGTGTCCTTGGGCACCCCCGAAGCCACCATGTAAAGCTGGTTGAAGTTGAAGAAGTACGCAATGACCACCCCCTGCAGCGCATAGAGCGAGGCAAAAAGCGCTAGGTAGGAGGACTCGACCCGGTCGTTGCGACTCATTCAGACTCCTCGAGAAGAGACGGAGCGTCCGGCAACCGGCCCATCCGCAGGCTATGCGCGATCATCTGCTTGGCGCGCTGGGGAAGTGTGGATGCCTCGACGCGAGAGACCGTCTCTTCAATCGGATACTCAACGCGTTTGAGCTCGATCTTATTGTCTTGAATGACCGCGTAGGCCGCCCGGGGATCGCCGTCGCGAGGCTGCCCAACGCTGCCCGGGTTCAGGATGACCATCCCCTCAACGGAGAGATTGAACTGCATGTGCGAATGCCCCACGCACACGATGTCCGCTTCGACGTTGTGCACGCGCTTGGCCCAGGTCTGCGGATCCTTCATCAGGTATTCGTCCAGGGGATCGCGCGGAGTCGCGTGAACCATGAAGATCCGCTTACCCCCCAATGTGATCCTCTGCGTGAGAGGAAGTTGGAGTAAATAGCGCCGCTCCTCAGCGTCGAGAGCGTCCCACATATGAGGGCGCGAAACTCGAGTCAGGTAACGATAGCCGATCTCTCCACTGACCGCGATTCCCTGCGCCACGCCGTGATCGTGATTCCCCCGAATCGCATAGTGTGCATGTTCCATGGCCCATCGCACACAAGAAGCCGGATCCGGGCCGTAGTCGACGAGATCTCCCAGGCACAAACAGACGTCATGGGGCTCATTGATGGCCGCCAGCGCAGCCCAGTTGGCGTGAATGTCCGAAACAATAAGGATTCGCATCAGGACAAGTTCCGGGCGAGCCGTCGACTCTCCTTACGGTAAGGCCGGGGTAACCGTCGGCCTCACCAAGGTCTCATCCGCAACTTGCGGACTCTCAAGCCGTCGCTAGGCTCAGTGCTTGAGCCAGCGATCGTACCAAAATTGGAACATCAAGAGAGTCCAGAGCGGCTTGCGATGGTCGCGGACTCCTTGAAGGTGTTCCCTCACGCGGCGAGCCACTTCGTTTGGCTGGAATATTCCTTGCCGTTCGATCCGCTCTGGTGCCAAAAGAGATTCCAGCAAAGGTGCAAGGGGACCCCGTAGCCAGCGCGCCACGGGAATTCCAAATCCCTTCTTCGGACGCGCCAGGATCTTCGCCGGCAATCGCCCGGCCGCGGCAAGTTTGAGGATGCGCTTGGTCTGGTGCCGCCCATATTTAAACTCTCCAGGCATGCCCTGGATAGTGTCCACCAACGTGGCGTCGAGAAAGGGGGCCCGCACCTCAAGGCCGCAGGCCATGCTGGCGCGATCCACTTTGCTGAGGATGTCCTCAGGCAGGTACGTTTCCTGATATAACGCCAGGGAACGATTCAGCGGATCCCCAACTCCGAGAAAGAGCGCCGCGCGTGCGAGATGCTCGGCTTCGACGTCGACCTTGCTTGGCGTCACCAGCAATCGTTCGATTTCGCTCCCGGCGTAGGAGCCAAGCCAACGTTGATGCGCCAGCGCGATGGGCTCTGAGGCACCCCGAAGAAACTGCTTGAGCTGAAAATCCAGGCTGATGTTACCGTGGTCGACGGGGAGTCGTTTCACTGCCTCCCCCGCGATCGCCTTGGCGGGTCCCGGCAACTTGCGAAACAGCCTTGCGGCTCGCTCCGCCTTGAAGGTCGGGTATCCCGCCAGCAGTTCGTCGGCCCCGTCGCCACCGAGAACCACGGTGACCTGGTCGCGGGCAAACCGGCTCAGGAGATGCGTAGGCAGCAAGGACGCATCGCCGAACGGTTCGTCGAGCCAGGACGCGACGTCAGGGAGCAAGTCATACACCGCGTCAACCGAGAACCGCCGTTCGTGGTGATTGGTCCCCAGGTATTGAGCGACCTGCCTCGCGTGCGAGCTCTCGTCGAAGCTCGGATCTTCAAAACCAATCGAAAACGTCCGAATTCGGCTTGCGGGTTCGAGCTCGGCCAGAGCGGCCGCGACACTCGAAGAGTCGACCCCTCCCGAGAGGAAGACTCCTAAGGGAACGTCGGATCGGCGATGCCGCGCGACCGACGCACGAAAGTCGGTCCAGAACTGATCGGCCGCATCCTCCACGGAAAGTGTCGTGGGGCCCGGCTCCGGTGCGGTCCAGTATCTCGTGGTATGGGACCGACCATTCTCCCAGATCAAAAGGTGCGCCTTGGGAAGTTTGCGAACGCGATTCCAGATGGAGTAAGGCGCGGGGACGTACTCATAGAAGAGGTAGCGAGCCAGGCTGTCGGGGTCGAGTTCGCGAGGAACGTCCGGATGCTCGAGAAGCGCCTTGGGCTCCGAGCCGAAGACGATTCCTCCTCGCTCGGTTTCCGAATAGACGAGCGGCTTCTGCCCCATCCTGTCGCGAGCCAAAACCAGCCGTTGGCGAGTTGAGTCCCAGATCGCCAGCGCGAACATGCCGTTCAGGTGGCGTACAAAATCGGGCCCGTAGTCCTCGTAGAGATGCACGAGGCACTCGGTGTCGGAGCGCGTTCGAAAACGATGACCGCGCGACTCGAGCTGCTCGCGCAGGGCCGGCTCGTTGTAGATCTCGCCATTGAACGTGACCCAGATCGTATCGCTCTCGTTGGCCATCGGCTGGGCGCCACCGGCCAGGTCGATGATTGAGAGCCGACGATGTCCGAGGGCGGCCGCCCCATCGCAATGAAATCCGTCGCCGTCCGGGCCACGATGAGACAGCGTTGCGGTCATCCGCATCAGGATGGCGAGATCTGCCCCCTCGCCGCTGCGGTTCACAAAACCGGCGATCCCGCACATAGGCGATTGAGGCTCTTTTGTCCGAAGAATGGGATTTGACTTTCGACCTCTTAGACTACCGAACTCAACCGGACGAGGAAAGGTCGCGACATCGCTCTGCCTCGCGTGTGATCCGGGGCAACATCCCCTTTTCTATATTGTTCGCTTGGGTTGATTTCACTCGGATACCCGTCCAGAATGAGTCACCCCAAAAGCATTTTTTGGGGCCTCTCACTTCGACGTGCCTCCATGATCGCAGGAGTCTGCTGGCGATGGCCTCGTTTGAACCGCAAGACTACGGCCTCGATGAACCACCTCCGCGTCCAACGACTCCGCCAGTGCGCCGCGGATTCCTGTTCGTATTGCTGGTCCTGTGTATGTTGGCTTCTTTGGTCTACGGCATCCCCTACCTGGCCGATCGTACCGGCTACGCGTGGGAGGCTGGTCGCGCCCGGGCCGCCGTGGAAGCGCTTGAGAAGCTGGACAAGGCCGGAGTCGTCGATCGCGCCTCGGAACTCTTCCGAATGGCGACCGCCGCGGTTGCACCAGCGGTCGTTCGGGTGGAAACACGTCGCCTCCAGGAAGCACCGGGGATGCCCAAGGGAGCCAATCCGCCGCCGGACGGCGTTGAAGGACGGAACCTCGGCTCGGGGGTCATCATTGACAAGGACCACGGGTTCGTTGTCACCAATAATCACGTGATCAAGGATGCCGATGAAATCGAGATCCGTCTAAGTCAGGGGACAAAGCTCGCGGCACGGATCGTGGGTACCGATCCCAAGACCGACCTCGCGGTACTCCAGATCAACGGCACGGCCCCCGTGGCCGCTAAATGGGGGGACTCTGACAAGCTCGACATCGGCGACTGGGTTCTGGCGATCGGCAGCCCCTTCGCGCTCGATCACACCGTAACGGCCGGCATTGTTTCCGCAACCCAGCGCAACGACCTGCGAATCAACGAATACGAATCGTTCATCCAGACCGACGCAGCTATCAACCCCGGCAACTCCGGCGGACCACTGATCGACCTGCGAGGCACGGTCATCGGCATCAATACGGCCATCTACAGCTCGAATCAGAACATGGGTAATGATGGAATCGGACTGGCGATTCCGTCGTCGATGGCCCGGCGGATCGTCGACTCCATCATCAAAGAGGGACGGGTCGTCCGCGGTTACCTGGGAGTCGCCATCGAACCTGTCTCCGAGGCGGCCGCCCAGTCGCTCAAACTTGCGAACACCCAGGGCGCTCTGGTCTTTGAGGTGAAGGCCGGCGGCCCCGCGGACCAGGCCGGTCTCAAACGAGGAGACGTCATCACCAAACTCGCGGACAAGGATGTGGCTGACCCCACCATCCTTCGGGAGCGAACCGCCAATCTCCCCGTGGGTTCCAAAGTCCCGGTTTCGTTCTACCGTGACGGCAAGCTGCAAAGCGTCGAGGTCACCATCGCCGAACTGCCCAGCGCTCCCGTGCTGGCCTCATTCGGTTTCCGGCTCCGCGAGATTCCCAAGGGACAAGGCGGCGAGCCAGGCGGAGGAATCGAGATTGATCAGGTCGTGGTAGGCAGCCCCGCATCTCGCGCTGGCTTGCGCCCCGGAATGCGGATTGTCTCGGTGGGTCGAACTCCCGTGAACACGAAGGCCCAGTACGACTCCGCCATCGCAACGCTTGATCCCAACCAGGGTCTTCCCCTCATCATCCGCACCCCAGACGGTCAAACGGGACCTGTCATCCTGGGTGCGCCGGGCAAGCGCTGATCGCGTGCCCCGGCGATGGCCGGTATAGGGTCTCTCATCAGCAATACTCTGCATGTCCCGCCCTTCCGGCTCGAAGAGGCGGGACATTTTGTTTTGGGAAACGCGCGGAATTCGTGAGCGACTTCGCTTCCGAATTCCCTAATCTTTCCTTCCACTTATGGGCATCAATGGCTGCCTGCATTGATTGCCAGGTTTCTCCGCGTCATCGGGCCGCAAAGAATCCTTGAAGAACTGGCTCTCGGGCTTGACTTGGACACTTGGTTTGCGGGACATGATTCTCAGGGTTTAAGGCGCGTTTGTGAGGGTTTGGGTAAGACATACAAACCCAATACAGAAAGAACAAACGGTTTGATGTTGTCAAGGATTAATCATGTTCAGGTTGTAGAGGGGGGTCCGAGGAGAGGTCGCCGGCAAGAGGGAGCCGTTCTAACTGCTAAAATCATGACCATTTACAAAAAATCGAGACGTGTCGTACGATGACTCGAAAAACTTGACCGTTTTTCAGAAGCGGGTTATAATTCCGTCGAAGCTGATGCAAAAGGGCACGGTGACCGGTCGCTCGGATGCGGACGAGTTGTCCAATTTCCGGTGGCAATTGTCACCATGGACCCGGGCCTGAGACACCTTGTTCAGGAGGCCCCGGTGCCCAGGCACTCTGAAGCGACTCTTGCCGCCATCAAGCAGTCGATCGGCATTGTTGAGCTGGTCGGCAAATATCTCACCGTCCATCGAGCCGGATCGAAATTCAAGGCATTGTGTCCGTTTCACGACGATCACAATCCCTCCCTCGAGCTCAATCCCGACCGTCAGTCGTTCAAGTGCTGGAGTTGCGGCGCGGGGGGCGACATTTTCGATTTTGTCAAAGAAGCTGAACGGGTCGATTTTCCCGAGGCACTCCGAATGTTGGCCGACTGGGCTGGTGTCGCGCTTGAGAACCCGTCCGACGGGCCAACCACGCGTGGACCATCCAAGTCCGACCTTATTGGCGTGAATGGCTGGGCGGAGAAGGTTTTCGCCGAAGCCCTGAATCGAGCCCCAGACGTTCTTGCCTATGTTACCGAACGGGGTATCGCTCGCGAAAGTGTGCAACGATTCTCTCTGGGTTACGCTCCTGATGCTCGCGATTGGCTGACGACGCGAGCGAGGCGCGATGGAGTCGCCACCGACCTGCTGGAGCGGGCGGGGTTGGTGATTTCGGCCACGGAGACGAACTCGAGCCATGAGCGGTTTCGCGGACGCTTGATGTTTCCGATTCGCGACCCCAGGGGACGAACGCTGGGATTTGGCGGGCGAATCCTGCCGGCGACGGAACGAGCCCTGGCCGCCGTGGGCAAAGGGGCCGCTAAGTATTTGAACACGGCCGAAACACTGTTATTTCAGAAGCGTCGGATCCTTTTTGCGGCGGATCTGGCTCGAAACGCAGCACGTGAGGCGGGGTGGGTGGCTGTTGTTGAAGGTTACACGGATGTGATCGCGGCTCACCAGGTTGGTCTCTGCAATGTTGTCGGCACCTTGGGAACGGCTCTTGGTGACGACCATGTGGTCGCCTTGCGTCGGCTGGCCGACCGAGCCGTGCTGGTTTTCGACGGCGACGACGCGGGACAGAATGCGGCGGATCGTGCTCTCGAATTGTTCCTCGGGCACGAAGTCGACGTGCAGGTGCTGACTCTCCCCTCGGGTCTCGACCCCTGCGACTTCCTGCTGAAAGAAGGAGCCGAGGCTTTCCGGAGCCTGGTGGATCAAGCGGTCGACCCGTTGACGTTCGCTCTCGATCGGGCCTCGACTCGCTTCGACCTCAATTCACTCGAAGATTCACGCAAGGCCTCGGAATGGGTTCTCGCCATTCTGAGCCGAGTGCCGACAGGAACTCGGATCGGCCTCGACGTTAAGGTGGCCAAAGCTCTCGACGCACTTTCACAGCGACTTCGAGTTCCTCTCGAGACGCTGGAACGCCGATTAAAGCAACTTCAGCGCCGTCCAAGCCCGAAATCGGGGGAACGCCCCGTAGCGGCGATGGTGAGTGGTCAAACAGATGCCGGACAGCCCGCAGAGTCTACGGCACCGATCCGCGTAGCAGATCTCGACGTGTCGGACCGGGAATTGGTCGGGATCGTCTTGAACCATCCGGCGGCGGTTGTCCGATTGAGTACTCGGGTCCCAGTCGCATCGCTTCGCGACAAGCCTTTGCGAGTGATCCTTCAGGCCTGCTACGACCTGCATGCCGAAGGACTTCCCCCAACGTTCGAGCACGTGACCTCACGGCTCGACGATCCCGCTCTGCGGGCTTTGGCGGCTGGACTGCTCCTGCCGATGGAGCCAGCGCCGCTCTCTAAAGGGGTCGCACCGGCCCCTTGGGAAGAACGCCTCGCTGGTATCCTCTCGCGCCAAGCCGAGCGCGAGTGGGAGAGCCGACTGAGAGACCTGAAGGGGGCTCTTGATGAAACAAATGAAACTATAAATCCAGAAGAACATCGGTCCTTGCAAATCGAATATCGACGACTCTTGACTCAGCGGCCGGGCAAGAAGACGAAACACGCGTCCTGACCCGTCGTTCCGTCGTTAGGGAGGTTTTGGATGGAAAAGCTGGACGAGGGCCTCAAGACGCTCCTCGACTTGGGCAAACGCCGGGGATTCTTGACCTTTGATCAGGTAAATGACTACTTGCCTGATGAGGCGAGTAGTCCCGAAAAGATCCACGGCTTGCTCGAATCGCTCGACGAGATGGGCATCGAGTTGATTAACGAGGATGAGGCCGAGTCCCGGCTGCTCGCCTCCGGCGATCTCGATGACGAACCGGATGAGCTCGTCGACGAGCCCAGCGATGACGATGACGGCGAGTTGACTCCCGAAGACCTCGACGAGATCTCGCGACGAATCGACGACCCGGTCCGGATGTACCTCACCCAGATGGGTGAGATTCCGCTGCTGACCCGGGAACAGGAAATCAACCTCGCGAAGAAGATCGAGATCACCCGCAAGCGATTTCGCCGTAAGGTCCTCGAGTGCCACTTCGCGCTGGCCCTGGTTGTCGACGTGCTCAAGAAGGTGAATGAAGGGGATCTCCCGTTCGACCGAACCGTCAAGGTGTCGGTGACCGAGAACCTCGAGAAAGACCAGATTCTGGGGCGGATGCCGCACAACCTGGTTACTCTCGCTCACCTGATGGAATGCAACAATCGCGACTTCCGCTCGTACGTCCGCGAACGAGACAAGCCGATCCGCCGCGGCCTCATGGCCGACCTCAAGAACCGTCGCTGCAAGGCGGTCAACCTGGTCGAAGAACTTTCGATTCGGACCCAGAAGGTCCAGCCGCTCATGAAGCGGCTCGAGCAGGTCTCGGTGCGGATGAACGAGCTGATGTCTCAGCTCCATGATCACCGCGCTGGGCGGGGCGGCAAAGAAGACCGCTCGAACTTGCAGAAGGAACTCAAGGACCTGATGCGGATCACGCTCGAGACTCCCAACAGTCTCAGCCGCCGCGTCGAAGCCATGAATTCGCGGTTCCGCGAATACGAGCAAGCCAAGCGCGAACTCTCCGGCGGAAACCTTCGCTTGGTGGTCTCGATCGCCAAGAAGTACCGCAACCGCGGCCTCTCCTTCCTTGACCTGATCCAGGAAGGGAATACCGGCCTGATGCGGGCCGTTGACAAGTACGAGTATCGCCGCGGCTACAAGTTCAGCACCTATGCCACCTGGTGGATCCGCCAGGCGATCACCCGCTCGATCGCCGATCAGGCGCGCACGATCCGCATCCCGGTGCACATGATCGAGACGATGTCCAAGCTCCGGAACGTCTCGAAGAAACTGCTCCAGGAGAAGGGACGCGAGCCAACCATCGAAGAGACGGCGAGAGCCGCCAATATCTCCATCGAGGAGACGCGGCGGGTCATGAAGATCTCCCGCCACCCCATCTCGCTCGATCGTCCTGTCGGTGAGAGCGAAGACAGCTACTTCGGAGACTTCATCGAGGATGAAGCCGCCGAGAGCCCGATCAACGCCGCCACGCAGGAAATGCTCAAAGAGAAGATCGACCAGGTCTTGAAGACCCTGACCTATCGCGAGCGTGAGATCATCAAGCTTCGCTATGGTCTAGGAGACGGCTACACCTATACGCTGGAAGAGGTGGGCCGGATCTTCAAGGTGACTCGCGAACGTGTCCGCCAGATCGAAGCGAAGGCGGTCAGGAAATTGCAACATCCAGTCCGAAGTCGGCAACTCGAGGGTTTCCTCGAGAGTACCGGCTGATGTCGGTTCTCATGACCGTCGGCCGCCTTCGGGCGACCGGCGGTTTTTTTGTTGGTGGACTTGTTCGCCGGAATCGCCGCCAACTGTCATTTTCAAAAGAGTATTTCTACAACCTTGACCCTGGGAATTTTTTTGGGATCGTCTTGGGCCATGCCGGAAAATGGGAAGAGCCGCATGGCCCCGAATGCAAACCGAGGTACTGGACGATCGCCCCATCGCGTCCTTTGGGAGTGACAACAACGATGACCGCGACCGCCGAGAATCTCCGAGAACTCCACCAGCTCCATCAGCGAGCGAAGGCCATTCGTGATCGCTTGTCGTCGGGCCCGAAGACACTCGCCGCCCGCCAGGCCGCTTACGCCAATCGCCAGACCGCTCTCGAGACTTCTCGCAAGACCCTGCAAGACGCCAAGGTTCAGCTCAAGAAGCGCGAACACTCCCTGCAATCGCACCAGGCGAAGATCGACGACCTGCAGGTCAAGCTGAACCAGGTCAAAAAGAACGAAGAATACAAGGCGATCCAAAATCAGATCGCCAATGACAAGAGCGCCATCGAAAAGATCGAAGGGGAAATCCTCACGGACATGCTTCGCATCGATGAGCTCACGGCGGCTCTGGCCGCCGAAGAGACCGAGGTGAAGAAGTTCGGGAGCGACGTGAGCGGGCTCGAGAGCCAGCTCGAAAGCCAGTTGAGCACGCAAAAGCTTCAGCTCACGGAGCTGGAGTCGGCCATTGTCGGAGCCGAGAGCATCATCCCCGAGGATGAACGTGACCGTTACCGGCGGACCGTCAAGCAGCTCGGTGCAGACGCCCTGGCCTTCATCGAGAACAACGCCTGCTCGGGTTGTTTCGTCTCGGTGACGCCGCAGATGCTCAACGAACTGATTAACGCAACGTCCCTGAGCTTCTGTAAGACTTGTGGACGAATTCTTTACCTCGCCGAAGAGGATGTGCCGAACACACGCCGTTCGGCCCGCTGAAGACCTAAGGATTGGCCCCTTTGTCTCTAACGACGTTCGAACGCCGGCCATCGCGCCGGCTTCGGACTGGTTGACTCGGCGTAACGCCCACTTATAATGCCACCGATATGCGTCGTGGTCCGCACCGTTGGGCTCAAAGACGCTGGACGTGATTCTCTCGCGAGTCTCTCGAGATTTAGATAGACGAGGCATCTGCCATGGCCGGGAGTGTGTTGGAGTTTACCGACGCCAATTGGAAGTCGGAGGTCGTTGATTCTGCGGTCCCTGTTCTGATCGACTTCTGGGCCCCCTGGTGCGGCCCCTGCCGGATGCTCGCCCCCACCATCGAAAAGTTGGCGGGCGAATTCCAGGGCAAGGTGAAGATCGGCAAGCTGAACACGGATGAGAATCAAGAGACACCGGGTGGTTTGCGTATCTCCGCAATCCCCACGGTCTTGATCTTCCAGGGCGGCAAAGAAGTGGATCGCCTGGTCGGCGTCAACACCGAGTCCAAGTTCAAGGCCTCGCTGGAAAAGCTCGGAGTTTCTTGAACGCGTGTCTCGCCGCTCTGTCCATATCAAAGTCTGCGGTCTCACCCGCCGAGAGGATGTGTACGCTTGCATCTCGGCGGGTGTCGACTGGATGGGCTTGAACTTTCATCCGACTTCGCCGCGAGGGATCTCACGAGACGTCGCGGCGCAGTTGCTTTCCGACCTTCCTCCCTCGATCACTCCCGTCGGTCTCTTCGTGGATCGCCCTGCTCATGAGGTCGCTGAATATGCGGCCGATCTTTCGCTGCCTGTCGTCCAGCTCCACGGTCACGAACCTCCCGAAGACCTGCTAGCTCTCGGCCATCTTCAAATCATTCGCGCCTTCCGACTCGGCGACACGGCCTCAATCCAGGCCTTGACGGACTATCTCGCAAGGGCTTCGGCCTTGGGGAGAGCCCCCGACTACGTCCTCGTGGACGCTCACGTCGCCAACTTGCCGGGAGGCACAGGCCAATCGATTCCGGACCGCCTCTTGCGGCTCCTGCCCCCCCATTCCCGCCTGATTCTCGCGGGAGGGCTCACCCCAGAAAACGTGGCGGAGAGGATTCAACTCGCCAGGCCCTGGATGGTGGACGTCGCGTCGGGAGTGGAAAGCTCGCCGGGAATCAAGGATGCCGCCCGGATCAAGGCATTCGTAGATGCCGTCGACAACGCACATCCAGAATCGCCTATGCCCTGACAGAGAGAACGCGCACTCCGAGATCGGCGCTCCCTCCCCACGAAGACCAGCACCTTCACCCTTCGGCTCCTATCCCCTCTTCGCTTTCACCACCAAGCCTGATTTCCCGGGATCCCCTCTTTTTTGGCGTCCCTGTCATACGCCCTTCGAACGTGCCTACGAGTATGTTCAAACATCCTGAACGTCGCAGGGGTGGGAGCCAAGATCTCGAGGATTTGCAAGACCGACGGGAATCGGCTATAAGCCAAGCTCTCGGTACCCCTCGGTGAGGCGACCGACACAAATGACAGCGTCTGGCCGGCTCTCATGGACCATAGCGTCGTCTCGGTGATTGAACGCGAGTTTAAGCGTGACCCGGTACGACGCATGGGACTTCGGCTTCCTTCACCTTGCCTCCGGTCCAGTCGTTGCGATAACATGGCCGTCCTCCGAAAAGGGGTTTTTCCGGGGAATTTTGCCTAGAGTCCGCAACCCGAACACCATCTCATCGAGGGGCGCTGCGACGGTACGCATGAGCGTTCCTGCCAGGCTCGCTGAGGTGATACCACAGTGCAACGGCGCCCGTTCATCGTTTTTAGGAGACTATGAACGTGACCGCTGTCGCGCAAAAAGCTGACACCTTCAAGGATTACCACGTCGCCGATATCTCGCTCGCCGGTTGGGGCCGCCGCGAGATCGTCATTGCCGAAACCGAGATGCCCGGCCTCATGGCCATCCGGGACGAGTACGCCGCTCAACAACCCCTCAAGGGTGCGCGGATTACCGGCTCGCTCCATATGACCATCCAGACGGCCGTCCTGATCGAGACACTCAAGGCTCTCGGCGCGGACGTTCGCTGGGCCTCGTGCAACATCTTCTCAACCCAGGATCATGCCGCTGCGGCCATCGCCGCCGCCGGTATTCCCGTTTTTGCCTACAAGGGTGAGTCCCTCAAGGAATACTGGGAATACACCCACAAGATCTTCGAGTGGGCCGACGGTGGCCACTCGAACATGATCCTCGACGATGGCGGCGACGCAACCTTGCTGCTGCACCTCGGCGCTCGCGCTGAGGCCGACATCCATGTCCTCGACAACCCGACCAGCGAAGAGGAACGCGTCCTTTTTGCCGCCATCAAGAGTCGCATCGCCTCGCAGCCCGGCTGGTACGCCAAGAACCTCGCCTCCGTCAAGGGTGTGACGGAAGAGACCACCACCGGCGTTCACCGGCTCTATCAGATGCACAAGCGGGGCGAGTTGAAGTTCCCCGCCATCAACGTCAACGACTCCGTCACCAAGTCCAAGTTCGACAACCTGTACGGCTGCCGCGAGTCGCTGGTGGACGGCATCAAGCGCGCCACCGATGTGATGGTCGCTGGCAAGATCGCCGTCGTCGCGGGCTATGGCGATGTGGGCAAGGGTTCGGCCCAGGCCTTGCGTGCCCTCTCCGCTCAAGTGTGGGTTACGGAGATCGACCCCATTTGCGCGTTGCAGGCCGCCATGGAAGGCTACCGGGTCGTCACCATGGACTACGCCGCCGACAAGGCCGACATCTTCGTGACGGCCACGGGCAACTACAAGGTCATTACCCATGCCCACATGGCCAAGATGAAGAATCAGGCCATCGTCTGCAACATCGGTCACTTCGACAACGAGATCGACGTCGCGTCGCTGGAAGACTACCCCTGGGAAGAGATCAAGCCGCAGGTCGACCACGTCATTTTCCCGGACGGCAAGCGGATCATCCTGCTCGCCAAGGGACGTTTGGTTAACCTGGGCTGTGCCACTGGCCACCCCTCCTACGTGATGAGCTCCTCCTTCGCCAACCAGGTCCTGGCCCAGATTGAGCTGTGGCGGAACCAGGAGAAGTATCCCGTCGGTGTTTACGTCCTCCCCAAGAAGCTGGACGAGCACGTCGCCCGCTTGCAGTTGAAGAAGCTGGACGTCCAGTTGACCGAACTCACGCCCGAGCAGGCGTCCTACATCCACGTTTCCAAGGATGGTCCCTACAAGTCCGATCATTACCGCTATTGATCGACTTTGCTGGGCAGCAGGGAGTGTCACTCCCTGCTGCCACGCTTTCCATGTAGGGCAGAACGCGTTTGCGAGCGCCGGGGATACCGATGCCCCCGTCACTCGCTTTCTGCTCTTTTGGAAGCTGAACCCCGGCAGCACCATTGCCGACGACGCGAAAAAACTGGACCCGAGCGACGTCGATACACGCGTCGACCAGGCCAAACGCGAGATGCCCGCACTTTGCGCGATTCGCGAACGGCTTATTCGAAACAGGTAAGCTCGTGGCAAGAATGCCGATTTCCGCCTAACTCCATGCAACGGCCGAAATCGCGAACCTGAGGTGCTGTAAGCTCCCTCGGAAGCCCGGCTTCTCTGATTCCAGGGTCCCCAAGCCAAGACCGGACGGCTTTGCAGCCCGTGAAGTGTTGAGAATTCATTTCCTTATAGATTCCGGCGATGCAGCCCGAGAAGAGCCGGAAGGACTGACCAAAAATGCCTGAGATTCGCCCCTTCCGTGGCGTTCGATACGATGTTGCCAAAGTTGGTGCGTTGTCGGACGTCGTGGCTCCCCCCTACGACGTGATCGACTCCGCCCTGCAGGACCGGCTCTACCAGACAAGTCCCTACAACATCATTCGACTCGAACTCAACAAGGAAGAGTCCGGAGATTCGCCCGAGCAAAATCGGTACACCCGGGCTGCCCGATTCCTCAAGGACTGGACGCGCGAAGGCGTTTTGCGCCCGGACGATCATCCGGCCCTCTACGTCTACCACCAGACGTTCGAGGTGGAAGGGCAGCTCCACACGCGGAAAGGGTTCATTGCGCGAGTGCGCCTCGAGGCTTTCGGCGAGGGGAAAATCTACCCTCACGAACAGACTCTTTCCGGCCCCAAAGCGGATCGCCTCGCCCTTTTCAACGCGACCAAGTACAACCTGAGCCCCATCTTCGGCCTCTATCCCGACGCCACGGCCGAAGTCCTCAACGCGGCTGAAGCCGGACTCAAGGATCGTACGCCACTCGAGGCGACTGACCATCTCGGCGTTACGAATCGGCTCTGGCCGGTTCTGGATCTCGAGACGCACACCCTCGTTCAAGGGTTGATCGCCTCCAAGCCGATCTTCATCGCCGACGGCCACCACCGTTACGAGACGGGGGTCAAGTTCCGCGACGATCTCGCCGCCAAAGGCGAGTTGACCGGTCCCGACGATCCGGCCAACTTCTGCATGATGATGCTGGTCGGTATGAGCGATCCTGGACTCTTGATCCTGCCGACCCACCGGCTCGTCTCCGGCTTCGCCGGCCTCACTTCCGACACACTCACGCAGATTCTTTCCTCCGAGTTCGAGGTGAAGGTCACCGGCGAAGGCGACGCCGGCTGTCGCGCGGCCTGGGAAGAGATCGAGACCGGAGGAGCCCAAGACATGCTGGGCTTCGGCACGGTGGCCGACGGCAAATGGATCACCGCGCGGCTCCGGTCCGACGCCATGATGGACAAGCTCGCTCCCGAGCATAGCCCTGACTGGCGATCACTCGGCGTGAGCATTCTTCACGAGCTGGTTCTCAAGCACCTGCTCGGTTCGGTGGGACAGGCCTCTTGCCGGTACGTGCATCTGATCGACGAAGTGTTGACCGACGTTGGCTCACGCGGGTGCGACTTGGCCTGCCTCGTGCCTCCCGCCGGTATGGAGCATGTGGAGAGCATCGCTTCCAACCTGGAGAAGATGCCCCCCAAGAGCACCTACTTCTATCCCAAGCTGCTCAGCGGATTGGTCATCAACCCGTTGAGATAAGATTTCGCGTGAATCGAAAAACCCCACCTCTCCGGGAATTGCCCAGGGAGGTGGGGTTTGTCATAAAATTCCCCGATTGGAACCGCCTAGGCGGTCGTGGGTTGATAAACCTCAATGTGTTCGGGGGCGTGAGGAGCCAAGAGGCTCTTGGCCTTTTCGAGGTGTTGAACATCTCCTCGGGCCAGGACGAGGAACTTGCCGGCCTTGACCTGAGTCTCGTACTTGATGGCCTGGTCCTTGGGAACTCCCCACCCAACGAGTGCACCTCCAAGAGCCCCGAGAGCGGCCCCTGCGATGGCCCCCTCAACACCCCCCAGCAGTGCCGCGGAAAGGGGACCAGCCACGATAACCGGGCCCAGGCCAGGTAGAACGAGGAAGGCCGCACCGACCAGCAAACCGAAGAGGCCGCCGAGCCACGCTCCGGTTCCCGCCCCCGCCGTGGCGAAGTCGCCGGTGGTCACAAAGCCGACGGGCGCTTCGCTCACCTGAAAGTCGCGCCCAACGATCGAGAGATCGCTCATCGCAAAGCCCCCCGCATGAAGGGTTCGCACGGCGCTTTCCGCAGAGGCGTGATCAGGATACACCGCCACAACGCTCGAACCGGCTACTGTTTCTCCCTGACTCATCGTTCTGATCTCCAAGTAGGGGCTATCCGAACCAAGAATCAGGGGTGAGTATAGCAACCGGGATACCGCCGACGTAGGCTCAAGGTATAACTTAGTTCGTGGCATTCCTAACTAGGTCTCTGGGCTTGCTGCCACCCGGGGGGATCTCTGGAAATTCCGGCGGTCACGCTCTCCCAGAGGAACGTCGAAACCTCGCTCCCTTCTGCATCAAGGTCCTCCGCTCATGGCCGATTCGCCGCGAGATCCGCCTATCAACACGCCCCCCATTCGCCTTGCGGTTTGTGTTTCCGGCGGAGGGAGTACGCTCCAAAACCTGATCGATCTCATCCGGGTGGGAAAGCTTCACGCCTCGATCGTGCAAGTGGTTGCCAGCCGCCCCAAGATCGGCGCGATCCCGCGCGCGGAGGCCGCGCGAATTCCGCTCGCGCTCGCGTCCCGAAGCGCGTCTCAATCGCGCGCGGCGTTCAGCAGCTCGGTCTTCAACCCGATCCGCCACAACAATGCAGACCTGGTCGTGCTGGGAGGGTTTCTCTCCTTGGTGGATATCCCGGCCGACTATCATGGGCGCATCATCAACGTTCACCCCTCCTTGATCCCAGCCTTCTCCGGCAAGGGATTTCACGGCTCGGCAGTTCATCAGGCCGTGCTGGATACGGGTGTCAAGGTAACCGGTTGCACCGTCCACTTCGCTGACGACACCTACGACACCGGTCCCATCATCCTTCAGCGCACGGTTCCCGTTCTCGACGACGACACGGCGGACACCCTGGCCGCTCGTGTCTTCAAAGCGGAATGCCAGGCTGTTCCTGAAGCCATCTCCCTCTACGCTGCCGGACGGCTCAAGATCGAAGGACGCCGCGTCCGGATTCTCGATCCCCTCTGAGCTCGCCTTGGGATAGGTCACGCCTCGGTCATCGACCGAGGCGAACGATCCACCGGAGCCGGTTTGGCGAGATCTCGCGCCGACGTCACAGAAGCACATGTTCCAGGCTTGAGAGACCCATCGGCTCGCGACTGGCGAAGGGCTCGGCATGGCGCACACCGATGGTGTGCCCCCAGAAACGGGTCCGGTCGCAGACGGACTCAATAACGCCCGGCACCCCTTGCGGTTGGTTATCGATGAGTTGAGATCGATAACAACGCATAGAAGCAACTTTTGCTTCGAGCTGTTCGGAGATATCCACGAGAAAGCTGGGGCGTTCGACAATCCGCAGGTGAACGCTGAAGTAATAGAAGATTCGGGCCGGATGAAAAGGAGATCCGGGAATATCGGACTTGGAAAGCTTGCTCCAAAACCGAGCGTTCTCCACGAGCTGCGTGGCGGCGGTATGGTCGGGATGAGCGTCTTCCCAGTAGGGTGCGAAGAGAATTCGAGGTCGAACGGTGCGGAACACCGCGGCCAGCGCGCGACGGTGCTCCAGCGTCGGCTCGAGGTTCCGGTTCGGCAGCCCGAGATTCTTGCGCCAGGGGTTACCCAGGGCTGCCGTGGCAGCTTCAGTTTCTTTCGCCCGTCGTTCGAGCGAGCCAAGAGGTGTGGGTTCGCCACTCGTTAGGTCCAGGACCCCAACCTTCCAACCCTGGGCTTGAAGTCGGACGATCGTTCCCCCCATGCCCAACTCCGCGTCGTCGGGATGGGGAGCGATCACCAGCACATCCAGCATCGTCGATATTCCTCTCTTCAGCTCCAAGACTCCGAATCGCCGCCCCTTCGCCTCGGCGCTCGAGCATGAGCCGCGAGGTCGTCAGATTCTTGAGTCCAGGAGGAAACTTCTCGTTCCGGACGATCCAAACGTTTTCTGGATCTCATCCCAACTCATTTTGGAGACCTGTTCAATGACTCGGATGCCCGAGAGGACAGTCGCCATGGTCCCCTGCCCTGGAAAAACCGAGTCCCCCACCACCCAAACGCCGGGCCCAAAAGCGTCGGAGCCGACCGCAAGTAGGTTGCTGTTCCAGCGAGAGACGGGCGCTCCCCCCACTCTCCCCTCGGTTCTCCTCGTGTAGCGCTGAAAGCTCCGGGGGGTGGCGAATTCCGCATGCACCAGCTGATCGGGAGCATCCGGCAAGGCTCGCCTCAGAGCGCGGACCATGCGGTCCTGGAACTCAACCTTCCTGGCTTCCAGCGAGCGTCGATCCATGCCTAGCCATTCCAGGGGTTTGACATGCGTCGAGAGTGTGGCAACACGCGTATCCGGAGGTCCATACCCCTCGTCTTCCACAGCGGAGAGGGACACGAGCACGTTGTTTCCGTCGTGGATAGGCTGCTCATAGCTTTGTAGGACCTGATGGAACAAGGGCGTGTCGTCGGGAACGCCCTTTCGGGAGATGGCGACGTAGCCAGTAAAGGCGCTCCACGTCGCTTTCGACCGGCGATGTCTCTTCTCCACTGCTCCTTCAAGGGGCCACCCCAACAGAGCGGCCCCGCGATCCAACGGGAGGTTCAAAACCACCTGCCTCGCCCGCAACCGCCTCCGTCGCCGCGTGGTGAGCTCGAACCGATGGTCTTCAACCCTCTTGATGCGGTCGACAATCGTCGATGTTTGCAGATCTCCGCCGAGCTGCGCAAACCTGGTTCCCAGTCCTGAGACTAAAGCCTGCATTCCTCCTTTGGGACGGCTCATCCCATTCCGATAAGCCTGAAGGCAGGCTGCGGCATTCGCGAACGGAACAATCTCGGGGCCGGCCTGGGCTGTGTCCTGCAGAAGCATGGAGATGAGAAAACGGAACGCTCGATCTTGGTGAAGCCCCATCAACTTCAAAACATCTTGAACCGTAATCAGCGAAAGCACGCCTGCCCCGAGGCCCCGTATTCCCAAGATCCCCAGGTTGTGACAGACGTCGGAAAAGGATCGAAGCGGCAATCGTGGAACCTGGCCGGCCACATCAAACAAGAGTCTCCCCACCATTTCCTGGAGTCGCCAGAATCGCCCTTGGGCCCGCAGGTCGGGAAACGCGGCAGCCGACGCGGCCTCGAACTCGGTCGAGTTAGAGACGATGTCGAGCGTTCGATCTGGGAGGTGGACGCGATAGGCGGGTGTCACCGTCGCCTCGAGCTCGAGGCCGACGACATCAATGAGAGCTCCGACCGGCTGGCGAGGGTCGAGTCCCATGAGGGCTGTCGCCCCAGCGTCAAACGTGAACGGCCCGCGCGGAAAATAGCCGGCACAGCCGCCAAGCCTTGAGTGGGCCTCGAGGAGGGCCACCTTCATCCCAAGCCGCTGAGCCAGCGAGGCGGCCGCCAGTCCTCCCAGGCCACCACCGACCACAGCGAGATCGAAGTCAATCGGGGAGTTCATCAGCTTGGTTCACGCTCGCGGAGCGACGGTTCTCATCGTCTATGTTCAATGTAGTCATTCGGCACCCCCTTCTTCTCCTTTTCCAAGCTGCCTTACTGTGTTAGGATCAATCCATGCGAAGTCGAGTGCCCGCGAAGTCGCGGCATGGGAAACGAAGCCGAGCGATCGCGAAGTCGGATTGCCAGGAGTCGGTTGGATGCCGGAATTCGTAAAAATGGCGACGTTGAGCGAACTTCCCTTGGGCTCCTCGAAAGAGGTCGAGCATGGGGGCAGGATTTACGCGCTTTTCAACGTCGACGGAAAGATCACGGCGATCGACGGGCTTTGTCCTCACCAAGGGGGGCCACTTGCCGATGGCCCGCTGGATGGTACCCTGGTGACCTGCCCCTGGCACGGTTGGCAATTCGACGTCTGCAGCGGGAAAACCCCTCTCGGATCGAAGTTGAAGCAAGAGGTTTTTGAAGTCAAGATCGAGGGCCAGGACATTCTCGTGGCCGTTGGCTAACCGCTGGTGCTTCCGCACGTAGGGCAAACCCTTGCCCTTTCGCCCCTTTTTCCTCCCGCGGCACGAATGACCGGTGACGCACTTTCGCGCCTATCGCAACGGCGATTCCCCCGCACTGGCCGACCTCTGGAATCGTGGCCTCCCCGATTCCGCGGTGGCTCGTCCCATCACCGGACATGAATTTGATTCTCACGTCATCTCCAAGGCGACCTTCGATGCCGAGGGGTTGATCGTCGCGGAGCGAGACGCGCGCGTCGTCGGTTTCGTCCACGCGGGGTTCGGTCCCGATCTTCCGGTCGGGCCCGTATACCAGGTCAATTACGAGCTCGGCACCATCGGAATGCTGGTGGCTGAGCCAGGGCCTCCTGACATCGAGCTCGAAGACGGACTGCTCCACGCCGCGGAGACTTACCTCCGCGAGCGGGGGGCCAAAGTGCTCTATGCGGGGGGACAGTATCCCCTCAACCCCTTCTATTGGGGAATCTACGGCGGAAGCGAGTACGCGGGCATTCTCTCCAGCCATGTTTCGTTCCAGCGAGCCGTGGAACGGATCGGCTACGCGCCGGCGAGTGCCACCGTGCTCATGGAGGCCGATCTCGCGACGCCGGAGATTCGGAACCCACGGTCTCCGTTGATTCGCCGCCAGGCGAGAATCGAAGTCATGGAAGACGATCTCCCGAGGCAGTGGTGGGAAGCCCTGGCCATCGGTGAATTTCGCCCAACCCACTACCGATTGATCGCCAAGGCCGACGACCGTGAGCTCGCGTGGGCAACGACCTGGGACATGAGCTGGTTTGGCCGGCTCGACGGTCGTTCTCGGCTGGGGCTCATCGCCATGGAGGTCGAGAGCGGTTCACGTCGCCAGGGTTTCGGCCGCCACCTCGTGGGCGAAATCCTCCGGCATGCCCGATCCGAGATGATCTCGGTCGTCGCACTTCAAACCCGGTCGACGAACGTCGCGGCGTTGTCCCTCTACGAGACGCTCGGCTTCGTACCCGTCGAAACGGCGACGCTTTTCCGTCGCCCCGCCTGACGTAAAAGTGTTGGGCCGAGCCAACAGACTGGGTTGATCTTTTGCACGGATCAACAATCCAGTTGAACTGTCGCCTTCACGCGATCCATGATAAATCTTTGTCGTATGCATAGAATCTGACTCGGGGAAGACTCATCGGAGAGTCTTCCACCTCCTCGATCCCGTTTTCGATCAAGGTGTGCTCACCGATGGCGCGACGAATGCTGAATCGTCATGAACTGCGTGCCGCGGCCGAAGCGGCGGAAGCCCTTGGTCGGAACACGCCGCCGGAGCGAAAGCCGAGATCCGAGCCGAGCGAGGGGCGGGCCAAACCGGCTCCCCAAGCTCGGATGCGGGTAGTTTGGGCTGTCTGCGACCTGGGAGGGCGAACCGTCGCCACCTTCGACTATCCCAACAAGGCCGATGCCGAAAAGCTCGTCGTCGAGCTCAAGGCTAAAGGCAAAGGCAACCACTTCGTGCGCTCTCTTAAAGAGGCGATGGGCTGACCAACAGCGAATGACTGTTGTCACAACGCGCAGGACTGGCGGGGGGAAAGGTCGCTTATCCCTCGCCAGTCCGCGCTCGTTCAATCTCCGCGCGAAAATGACGCGGGGCCCAACGTGTCATGATCCAATCAAAGGGACCTGGCAGCAAATGAGCCAGAAGAACGGGCCCCCACGCCAGAGCGTTGGGGAAGAGAAAGACCTTACGGCCGTCGATTCCGCGAAGAATCGCGCGCGCCACGCGGTCCGTCCGAGCGCCCGGCGGTAACGGTCCCCGCACGCCCCCTTCTCCGAGGGCCACGCGAGAGAACTCGCTCTCCGTCCTTCCCGGGCAGGCCGCCCAAACTCTGACCCCAGAGCCATAGAGTTCGTAGCGCAGGCTCTTCACCAATCCGTTGACCGCGTGCTTGGTCGCCACATAAACGGACGAGTAAGGAAGCCCGACAAACCCCAGATTCGAGGAAATCTGGAGGATCTGCCCGGTCCCTCGAGCCCGCATGTGAAACGCGGCTTTCTGACTCAAGTCCAGGAGAGCCAAGAGGTTCACCTCGACGATCCGTCGCATGGTCGCAAAGTCTTGCTCGGCGAAGTCGTGATATTCGCCAAAACCGGCGTTATTGATCAAGAGATCGAGTCCGCCGGGCAGGTTTGTGGCTTGCGACCAAAGGCGCTCGCGAAAATCGGCGTCCTCGAGGCTTCCGGCGAGAACGACAACTTTTCCGGCGGGAAGCTCAGCGGCTAACGACTCGAGCCGGTCGAGTCTGCGGGCCGTCGCTAACACCGTCATTTGGCGATCGAGGACAAGTTGCCGAACAAGCTCACGGCCAATCCCGGCGGAAGCGCCCGTGACCAGGGCATTCTTCATCATCCGACAGTGAACTCCTGAAGCTTGGCGTGTGTCTTAGGGGCCAACACCAGGCCGTTGGGTGCGGCTTGGGTTGTTAAGGGGCAGTCGATGTTTTAGAATTTCATTCTACTTCGACTTCCCCGAAAATTGCAGGACCGATGGGTTCGGAAAGAGGCTTGACGTGGCCATCATCGACGACCGCCAGACTGAGACACACCGCAAACCGTTGACCGGAGCCGACATTCTGGTCGAATCCCTGGTCCGGCACGGGGTCGAAGTCATCTTCGCCTACCCGGGCGGGGCGAGCATGCCGATGCACCAAGCGCTCACCCGGCACCGCGACAGCATTCGGACGATTCTTCCTCGCCACGAGCAAGGAGGAATTTTCGCCGCCGAGGGATATGCTCGCGTGACCGGGAAGCCCGGAGTCGTCATGGCGACCTCCGGTCCAGGCGCTCTCAACCTCGTGACCGGGCTAGCCGATGCCCGCATGGATTCGCTTCCGCTGGTCGCGATCACCGGCCAGGTGCCCACTCACGTTATCGGCACCGACGCGTTCCAAGAAACGCCGATGGTCGAAGTCTGCCGCGCCATCACGAAGCATCACTATCTGGTCCAGAATGCGAAAGACATCGCCAGGATCGTCAAGGAAGCGTTCCACATCGCTTCCACCGGGCGTCCCGGGCCGGTCCTGATCGACGTTCCCAAGGATATCCAAAACACGCTGGTCCCCAACCCAGACTACGACGTCCCGATGGATCTGCCCGGCTACCATCTCCCCCCCGTTCCGACGGCGGAGAAGATTCAGGCCGTCCTGGCCGCGATCCAATCGAGCCAGAAGCCGATCATCTATTGCGGTGGCGGCGTCATTGCCTCGGACGCGGCGGAAGAGCTGCGTGAGTTCGCCAACAAAGCCGGCATTCCCGTGGCCATGACCCTTCAGGGCCTGGGCTCCATTCCGAGCGAGCACTACCTGTCGCTCAACATGCTCGGCATGCACGGAACCGTTTACGCGAACCTCGCGGTCAACGAGGCCGATCTTTTGCTGGCCTTTGGCGTTCGTTTCGACGACCGCGTGACCGGCAAGCTCAGCGAGTTCGCGAAGCACGGGCGCATCGTCCACGTCGACATCGACGCGTCGGAGATCAACAAGAACAAGAAGGCGTTCATCGCCGTCAACTCCGACGTCAAGTCGTTCCTCAAGGCGATCAATCCCCTCGTTCAGCCTGGCGACTGGCGGGAGTGGCACCATCAGCTCGACGCATGGCGTGCCGCCGACCCCATGACGTATGACCAGCGTGATGATGCGATCATGCCTCAGTACGTGATCGACCAGTTCTCCACTCTGGCCAAGGGCAAGTTCTTGATGTCCACGGGGGTCGGCCAGCATCAAATGTGGGCTGCTCAGTGGACGAGGTTTACCAACCCTCGGACCTGGATCACCTCGGGTGGTCTCGGTTCGATGGGCTTCGGTCTACCGGCGGCCATGGGTGCCCAGGCAGCCTTCCCCGACGCCCTCGTGGTCGACATCGACGGCGACGGCAGCTTCGTCATGAATATTCAAGAACTCGCGACGCTTCACTGCGAAAACCTGCCGGTGAAGATGATCGTCTTGAATAACCAGCACCTGGGAATGGTCGTGCAGTGGGAAGATCGCTTCCACGCCGGCAACCGTGCTCATACGTACCTGGGTCCCATCGATCATCCCGAAGCGATCGGCCAGGGAGAAGGGGATCTTCCGGAGGTCACTTACCCCGACTTCGTGACGGTTGCGAAGGGTTTCGGCATCGCCGCCAAGCAGATCCGCAACAAGTCGGAAGTGATCGACGCCCTCAAAGAAATGATCGCTTACCCCGGCCCGTACGTGCTCGATATCCTGGTCCCCTACCAGGAACACGTCTTGCCGATGATTCCCGCCGGTGGAACCGTTCGCGACATCATCAAGAGCTGAGCTCCGCGACTGGACATCCCAAAAAACATCAAGGACCGGCGTTGCCCAGGCAACGACCGGTCTTTTTATTTTGACACGTCGACATGATGCCCTGATTATTGCCAAGAACCAGGGCGTCGAGGCTGCTCAATTCTCGTAAGTCAGGAAGAGCTTCGAGAATTGATAGGGCGTTTGAACCAGGCTGCTCGACATGTTGTCGACGTAGTTGATCGCCCCGGCCGAGTTCTCCTGGTCGCGGTTGAGAGACCACATGCTCAGCCGTCCGATCCCCTTCTGCTCGGCAAACGTCACGAGTTGCTGGGCCGCCGCGAAATCAAAGACCTCCGACGTGTCATCATTCAGGCCGATCATTGGGGTGATGCCGATCATCCCCCAGAGTTGCGAGCTCGTGGCCGATGAACCGTAGAGTGTCTGGAGCTGGCTATAGAGACTGTTCGCCACCTGGATGGCGTATTGTCCCATCTTTCCCGACGGATTCGGCGCGGCGCTGTCGCCGTAGTCCATCGCCATTCCATTGACGGTCGAGATCTTCACCCCGTACTTGAGCGCCGACTGCAAGACGTAGAGTCCGTCCGCCGTCAGCCCCGTGGGGAGCACCGGCAAGGTGAAGGAAATATCCAATGGCTTTCCCGCGGCCGCGGCGCTCTGCTGGAGCCCGGCAAGTGCCTGCGACCGACGATCGATGGCGGTTTTGTCCGCAACGGCCGCCCCTTCGATGTCAAAGTCGATATGCGTCAATTGGTACGCGTTGACGACCGACTGGTAGGCGCCTTGCAAAGCGCTGACACTCGTAATCACTTCGGCAAGTTCTTGATTCGCCGCTCCGCCGAAAGAAACCGCCACATCCCCGCCGGCCGCCCGTACCGCGGCGATTTGGGACCGAACTCCGAGATCGAATGAGCCCCCATTGACGGCGTATTCGGTATAGCCACCCCAACTCGGTTGATTCTGCGAATCCGCTACGATGAAGGCGAGCGAGAAGTATTTGACCCCTCCATTCTGAACGGCTGACGCCAGGTTGTAGGTCGGATAGAGCGTCATGTCGACGTAGGGCGCAAAGACCTGAGTGGGCCAATTCCCGGTCGCTGGAGCATCCACATTCACGGTGACCGTGGCTGTGGCCGTCCCCCCCTTACTGTCAGTCACCACATAGGTGAACGAATCAGCTCCCGTAAATCCTGTCTTTGGTGTATATTCAAGCGTTCCGTCGGTATTCGCGGTAACTTTGCCGTTCTGTCCTTGCGTGTAAGACTGCACGGACAACGCCAACTGGCTCGCGTCGGTATCATTGCTGAGAACATTGATCGCCACGGCCTGGTTTTCGTAAGTCCATGCCGAGTCATTGACCGCGGTTGGCCCCTGCCCGGAGCTCGTTCCGCCACCACCGCTGCTCCCCGTCGATCCACTCAGCACATAGTTGCTCGGCACAATGGATTGCCCACCAGGGCTCGCCAAAAAGCCGAACGTTCCGTATGCGCCCGCGGCAATCGTGTCATTCCAGCCGGCACTCTTGACGACGTAAACATTGCCAACGTGGCTAACCAGCGTGGCATCCCAGACCGAGGTGATCTGAACGGGGAATGTGAACTGGAGCGTCCAACCGCTGAGAGGTGTTGTCGACGTGTTCAAAAAGGAGATCTGTCCTTGAAAGCCTGATCCCCAATCACTGGTCAATGTATATTGAAAATTGCCGGACTGTGGCGGGGAGATATTGTCGACGATCGTTCCCAGCCCTTGCGCCGTGGCCAACGTGGCCCCTGTCGGACTTGAAAGATTGACGGTAAATGTTTTGCTCGACGTACCCACAACACCGCCCGTAATGGGAACGGTGATCGTCTGGCTCGTCGTTCCAGGCGCGAACGTCAACGTTCCCTGAGTTGACGTATAGTCGGTCCCTGCCTTGGCGGTTCCATCAGCCGTCGCATACTTCACCACGACGGTACTCGTCGACGCCTTAGACAAACTCACGGTGAACGCCATCTTGCTCGTTCCCGTCGCCGGCTCCGTGAGACTTGCAGTCCCGATCGAGACGGTCGGGACCGCCGGGGGCGTCGGCGTGCTTCCCCCTAGCGGAGCCCCGTTCAGCGTGTAGTTCGTTGGAGTGGCAACGGCACTGGCGTTGGCGACGAAACCGATGGACGTGGTCTGCCCCGCCGGAAGAGACGTATCCCACGAGGCCCCTTGGATCACGTAGGCATTACCGGTATGGCTGACGATCGTCGCGTTCCAGATGGATGTGATGTTCGCGGCCAGTGTGAACCCCAGTCGCCAGTTGGCGACTGCTGTCGACTGAGAGTTAGTCAGGTCGAGCTCGGCCTGAAAGCCTGAGGTCCAGCTACCTGTCACCGCATAGCTTGCGGAAACTCCCCCCGTCGGAAGGATTCGTACATCCAGGCTTTCCAGGCCAGGACGGGTCTGAAGAGATCGCCGCTTGTCACGTGCCCTGGCCACATTTCTTGCGAGTTGCCATCCGGGAAGATCGCGCACGGAGACACCAGCCCTTCTTCAAAAGGTGTTGTGATGTTCAAAGAAGACTCATCCACGCTGGGCGTACGACGACCGGGGACTGCTTCGCAGTCTTGTCCTCTTTCAGCGAGCGATCCTACTCCTGCCAAAGTCCACTCACGTACGAATGGCCCTGGCAAGGCTCCGTGGGTTGCTAAAAAAGCATAGGCTGCCACCCGGTGAGGTCGTTAGCAAACTCGGAGAAAATCCTCATCTCCCAACGGACGCGCTGATCATTCTCAATACAAAGCGGTCCAACGCGACATCTTCGTCGTCGTACGGCCAACCTTAGTAGGAGGTTCGTACGTGATAACTTGGCAACTAGTTCGCTTATTTATTGAACTGCGCAGAGCGAACGCTCTCTGGGGCCTGTGGAAACCCCAGTCATCAACACACAAATTCGTACCATTATCCGAAGAGAGCGCGCCGATTGCGCAGATTAGAACGATTGCGATGACAGTACGTAGACAATCCCGACGTGTGACTCGCGGGACATAACTTTTTAGAACCGGTCCTTACATTGCGAACGCGCACACAGAGTCATGCGCACAATCTAACGGCTCCGTTCCGCTTTGATTTCCTCTTCGAGGCATTCACCCGTCGCCGGGGCTGACAAGGATGAACCCTCGAGGGAACAATAGTGGGTCGCGTGGAACCGGAACCAGGAGAAGGGATCGAGATAGTTCAGTCGACAAACATAAACTCATTAGTCAGCAGCAGAACCTGGGTATATTCCTCCCAGGGGGAGAGGGCTTGAGGCGCGGGCCCCTGGAAGCCGTTGGTCGCGGTCCACTCGGCTCGAGTCGGTTGAATCTCGCGGATGACCGGCGACCAGACGAACGAGTCGAAGCCGTCATTGACGCGGCAGTCGACAACGAAGTCGATGGCCTCCCCCTTGTGCACTTCATAGGAGGCAATCTGCGTGGGGACCTTGGCGTGATGGGCGATCCAGCTTCCGAGCTCTCCCGCGCGCGTGGCAACGATTCGTCCACGGACGCCGTCTCCATTGGGGCTGTCATGCTGAAGCACGGCCTCAATCTGAATCTTGGCGTCGCGAGGGGCAACCCAGCGCCGGATTGCGGCGTGGTTGGGATCGCTGCCGACATGGCCTCCCCCTGCGTTGAGGTTCAAGAAGGCCTTCTGGGGATCAGGTAACGCCGGTCCCGCCTGCCAGGTGTTCCCGGTCCAGTGGGCGAAGTGCTCGAATCGGGCCACGTGCCGGGTCGATTCGTCATAGGCTCCATAACCAAATTGCCAGGTGGGAACGGGAGGCTGATTCCTTTGCGACTGCTGCGCCAAGAACCGTAGGCCAACCTCGATCTCACGGCGTTCCGGCGTGCGGCCGAAAATTCGACTGTAGAGCGCTCGGATGCGGTCCTGGCTCTCGCCGCTCGCCGCGCTCAGGGCCGTTAATTGTCGTGCTTGCTCCACGACAAACGGGCTGTTCATCAAGAACAGAGCCTGCTGAGGGACGGTCGTCACAAACCGGCGAGCACTCGTGGCGTCTGGGCTGGCGAAGTCGAATGTCCGGTAGACCCCGTCCAGGTTCTGGCGATCGATGAAGCCGTAGAGAGTTCGTCGCGGCGTAAACGGAGGCTCTCCGATCGGAACCGAGCGTCCCCCGATGGTGGGATCAAGCTGACCGGAGACCATGAGAAACGCGTCACGCATCGACTCGAAGTCGAGACGGCGGCGGGGGTACTTCCAGAGCATGCGATCTTCAGGATCGCGTTCGGCATAGGAGGGGTTATTGTCGCTCCCCTGCTGGTAAGTGCTGGTGAGCATGATCATGCGGTGCAGTGACTTGATCGACCAGCCGTTGCGAACGAATTCGTGACTCAGATAGTCGAGCAACTCAGGATGAGACGGCGGATCGCTGCGCACCCCAAAATCGCTCGGCGTCGTGACAAGCCCGACACCGAAGTGTTGCAGCCAAACCCGGTTCACCAGGACGCGAACCGTGAGGGGGTTTTCGGGATTCGCAATCGCCTGCGCCAGATCGAGGCGGCCGCTGCCGTGCTCGAAGGGCTTCCGTTCCGGAGAAGAGAGAGCCTTCAGGAACCGCCGAGGGATCTGCTTGCCGGGACGGCCGGGATTTCCACGAATAAACACATGAGGCTCAGCCGGCTGAGGGGCGTCATTCATGACCATGGCCCGCGCGGGAGCCCCAGCGTGGGTGGCTGTGAGCTGCGTCAACCGGTTTTTGATCTCCGCAAGCTTCTTGCGGTCTTCCTGGTTCAAGAGCCGAGCCTTGTTTTCCTCGAATTCGACGAGGGAGGCCGGGGCCGCATGCCCTGAGAAGTTGAGTGCACCCTCGGGTGCGTAGAGAACCTTGCGGAGCGCCTCCCATTCCGGCTCCGGCAATGAATCAGCCGCGCCCGCCTTCAGACGTTCGCGCCAGCGGGCCTCCACCTGGGTCAATAAGGCCGCGTAGCGGGCGGCGATCTCGTTCCGATGCCCCAAGGGGGCCTCACTCAGCGCCTTGGCCACCAACGGGTTCACAGCAACCTTGGCCGCGGCGAGTCCTTGCAGAACCTCGGGCGTCTTGCGAGCCAGTTCGTTCTCAGGAATGGCCAGCAGAGGGTGCCAGGGAGCGAATACCGCGTCGTTCTTCAATTCAGGCCTAGCCAGAAACGCATTCCAGAGCTCGGCCGAAAGGCGCAACCGGCCTCGGGGCAAGTTGTCGGCCTGGGCGCGATCGCGCAGCTTCGGTTGGTCCGCCTTAAACTCGAGGTCGAACGCAGCCTTCAAGTAGATTCCGGCACGGCTTCTCAGGTCCGACTGAACCTCGACCTCCTTCGCCGCGACCAGGTCTCGATATTCCTTCTCAAGAGCCTGCGCCTGACGCTCATAGTCTTGCGCAAGCCCGGTCTTGTTCTTTCCCTGCAAAAGCGGCAAGGTCCCCGGCTCAAATGAACTGGCAAAGACACCATAAAGTGAGTAGTAATCTTCGGTGGGAATCGCATCATATTTATGATCATGACACCGAGCGCACGCCACGGTCAGGCCGAGGAAGCCTCGCGTCACGGCGTCGATGCGATCGTCGATGATGTCGTTGCCGTCGTTCAAAAAGCGCCTGCCCACGGTCAAAAAGCCGAGCGCAGCGAGGGAGCTGTTGTCTGCGCCCTGAGGTAGCCGGTCGGCGGCAAGCTGCTCGAGAATGAATTGGTTGTAGGGAAGATCTTCATTGAAGGAGCGCACCACGTAGTCGCGATACGTGTAGGCGAACGGATAGCGCCTGTCTTCGACGAAGACATACCCCTTGGTGTCCGCATACCGAGCCACGTCGAGCCAATGCCGGCCCCAACGTTCTCCGTATCGTGGCGAAGCCAGGAGTCGATCGACTACACGGGCAAAAGCGTCGTTGGACGTATCGGCTTCAAAGGCTGCGATCTCCTCAGCCGTGGGGGGGAGCCCGGTGAGGTCGAAGGTCGCTCGCCGAATCAAGGTTCGCTTATCCGTCTGAGGGGAAGGAACCATCCCCTTCTCGTGGAGCTTCGCGAGCACGAACGCGTCGATCGGCGAAACGCCCCATGTGGGAGCTTCCGCCGGAGCCCGGGGAGGCTCCACGGCACGTACCGGCCGGAACGACCAATGAGTCTGTGCCGCGCGATCTCTCGCGGCGGGTTCGAGGATCTTGCCCGCAGGCCAGGGCGCACCTTGCCTCACCCAGTCCGCCACGGCCGCAATCGCCGCGTCAGGCAACTTGGTTTTCGGCGGCATGCGAAAGTCATCATGCGTATACTGAATGGCTTGCACCAGCAAGCTCTTATCGGCATCACCGGGGGCAATCGCAGGCCCGTTCTCTCCTCCTTGAAGCAGCGCTTCGCGCGAGTCGACCCTAAGCCCAGACGACTGCTTGTCGGGCCCATGGCAGCGGAGACAGGAGTCGACCAGCACAGGCCGGACCTTCGCCTCGAAAAACTCAATCGCGGCGGCTGGAGGGGGTGGCTGGTCGGCCCTCGAATCCGAAGCCGCGGCCAACACCAGTCCCCCCAGGGGAACAGCGAAGAAAAAACCGAGCGTGAGGCGAGAGCGATGCATCGAGGGCTCTCCGTTGAGGAGATCGGGGGCACGCCATCCTGGGCGGTGAGGAACCGGTGACTCTGCTGAGTGCGACACAGTTCCTGGCGGGTTTCCAAGATGTTGAATTTTACGCTCTTCCGGGCGGGATAGCTACGGGAAGCACTCCCTGCTATTTCTAATCATCGCGAATCGCGAGTTTTTGTTCGCCATGTTCTCTAGATTCCCGACCGAGGAAGGACCCGTCCCTTGAGTTCCGGCGAGAGATCCCCTGAGTACGACTCATTTCCCTTGCACATCGTGCTCGCACAGCCGGAGATCGCCGCCAACGTCGGCAACATCGGACGTACGTGCGTGGCGGTGGGCGCCATGCTCTGGTTAGTGCGTCCCTTGGGCTTCCACCTCGATGACCGCCATCGTCGGCGGGCCGGACTCGACTACTGGGATCAATTGACCCTAAAACTGGTCGACGACCTCGACGAGGTTGTCTCGGCCTTGGGGCGGGACCGGATTTGGTCGTTTAGTACCAAAGCCACCCAAAGTTATACCAGTGTAGTCTACCGCGCGGGGGACGCCCTGGTGTTTGGGGCGGAAAGCCGAGGGTTGCCCGCAAGTTGGCGGGACGCTCGCCCCGATCGCCTCGTGCGCATTCCCATCCGACCCGAAGCCCGGAGCCTGAACCTCGCCAACGCCGCGGCAATTGGGGTATTTGAGGCTCTCCGGCAAATCGAGTTGGGAACGAACTAGACGCAAGCCGTTACGCCGGATGCGCCCTTCGAACGCAAACGGCCCCGGCGAGAAGTTCGCCGGGGCCATGTTGAGAGTATCCGAAGCGAGATCGCTCCGTCAGGATCTCAAAGTCCGCTGAGGTCAGCCGCGATCAGGCGGACCCCCTTCTTGAGACCGAGTTCCTCAACCATCTGGGTCGTGGCGGGAACCACCATGCTCTTGCCGGGGGAAACGCTGATTCCGGACAGAACCTTGGGAATCTCGCCGTTCTTCGAGCCGCTCCCCAGAACCGCCACACCGTTCAAGATGAGGGGGGAGGAGTTCTCGATCTTCACCTTGTAGGTGTCCTTGCCCTTAACCTTGGGCCCCTTGCCAACCTGAGCACGAACGAGCCGGCCAAGGATCCCTTCAGCCAGAGCGTCGGCGAATTCACCCGACTTCACGTTCCCTTGCTCCAAAGCAATCGGGAGGGTGAACTTACCGGCCGGAGCCCAAGCGGTGACCGGGGCATTGGTCGTGGCGATCTGGACGAGGGCCTCGGGCTTTTCGGCCGTGCCCGAGAGAGAAATCCGGCAAGCGACAGCAGGGGCATCAGGCTGGCTGGGAACTTCCGTCTTGAGCGGCAGCCCCAAAACCATCTGTCCGCTCAACGCTTCCTTCAGCTTGGCGACCATGGGCTCGAGAGCCGTGTTACCGGTCTGCACATCGCAAAGAAGCGAGGCCGACTCTCCCTTGGGCAGGTTGGCCAACTGGTCAACAAATTTGCGGGCGAGGGCCAGTTCCTGAGCGTTGGCGAAGCTGTGCGACAGTTCGGCAATGGCGTCCCACTCCATGCCCGAGGCCACGCGCCACATCACCAATTGCGAAAGAGTCGGCGGGGCCTTGTCTTCGGCAAGTCGCTTGAGAGCGGCCTGGATACGGGCATCGTTGGTCAGATCGCCGATGTCACCGATCGTCAGCTTCTCCCCTTTTTCGGGCATCGCCACGGGAGATTCGGCATTGTTCGGGTTCGAGAGGCTGACCAGACGCGTGGGAAGGTGGCGGGTCTGGCTGGCCTTGAGCGTGGCGAAGGGAAGGCTGGTCGGAGGCACGGAGCGGAAGCCGCCACCCATGCCGCCCATACCACCCATACCGCCGCCCATGCCACCACCCATGCCGCCCATACCACCCATGCCGCCACCTGTCTCTTATACACATCTAGATGTGTATAAGAGACAGCCCCAGGACACCCCCCGAAAAAGAAGGCCGCCCGGAGGCGGCCTTCCTGAACGATCATGCTGGGTCAGGACGGGCTCAGAAGCCCATGCCGCCCATGCCACCCATGCCGCCGCCCATACCACCGCCGCCCATACCACCCATACCGCCGCCGCCGCCACCCATGCCACCCATGCCGCCAAACTGGCCGGTAGCACCCGAAGCGACAAGGCCGGGAGGAAGCACAACACGGAGCTGCCGCTTGGTATTATTGGTCACCGAGAGAGTCATGCGACCGTCCCCGGTACCTTCGGCTTCTACCGACACAACACCGTCACGCACGGCGTCGAGCAGGTTCAAAGCAGGAGCGTCGTCCTTGGCCGGGCTCGAAGCCTTGGCCGAATTCTTTCCCCCTTTTTTGACGGCCGGATCAGCGGCCAGGGAGAGGGTCGAGGTTGACACAAGGAAGCCACCCACAATGGCGGCGGAGACGCTCAAAGAACGAAAGATCGGCAGCATTCGGGATGCCTCATCCTCTCGAGAACGGTGACGTCCTATGCCAGTCGCCGGGGGGGGAACACGCGATCCCTAGACCTCGACGGACAAACGGAAGTGTATTGTTGAGCAGAAACTTACGTGAAGGGAGGAATGTAATGCGAACCTCGACCGCGAACATCCTTACCCGAACGTACCAGTGGAGACGATGAGACCTTCGACTTTATTCACAACGACGCCAAAAGTTTTTTCTTTTCCTCTGAAGCAAGAGACTCCGTGCGTGGCCGGGTCGATGGATGCGTCGTCACGGGCCTAGAGGTCCAAACGAAGCCTTCAGCCCACAGAAACCCTCTTCAAAAACCCTTCATCTCAACCCTCAGAGTGCCGCCGACTATGAAATTCGTCTCCCACCTCGAGTGTTCGACCTGCCACGCAAAGTACCCGTCGGACCGCATCATGAATCTCTGCGAGCATGATGGCCGCCCGGTGCAGATAGTCCTGGACATCCCGCGGATCAGGGCCGAACGTGGGGCGGACGCCGGCTGGGATCCCGGCAGGCGCGACCTCTGGCGTTTCGGGGCGTTGCTCCCCCTGGATGTGGCCGATCCCTCCGATCGCGGCCATATCGTGAGTCTCGGAGAAGGGTTCACCCCCTCCCTCCCCTATGCGCATCCCTGGGGAGAGAAGCTCCGTTGCCACCTGGAAATCAAGGAGGAAGGGAAACCCCACGCCGGCTACGGCGCGAATCCCACGCTCTCGTTCAAGGATCGAGGGATGGCTCTCACCGTCTCAATGGCCCGAGCTCTGGGCCTGAAACGGCTTGCGGTGCCCACACAAGGGAACGCCGGAGACTCATTGGCTCGCTACGCAATTGCGGCCGGACTCGAAGCGGCCGTAGTCATGTCGCCGAATACCGATCTCCCGGTAATCGGCAATGTCGCGGCTCTCGCCAAGCTTCACCCGGAAAGCGTGAGTCTCGAGTTGGTCGCAGGCACGATCGTGGATTGCGCACAGCGAGTTCGTGAATACTATGTTCCCAACGGCTACTTCAGCGTGGCGACCTTCCAGGAACCGGGTTGGCGAACCGAAGGGAAGAAGACTCTCGGATTAGAAATGGCCGAGCCGCGAGGTGCTCGTCTGACGGATCGGCGCTGGGAGTTGCCCGACGTGATCGTCTATCCGACCGGAGGAGGAACCGGGGTCGTTGGCATGGCCAAGGCGTTCGACGAACTTGAAGCCCTTGGCTTGGTCGATGGGCGACGGCCTCGCATGATTTGTGTCCAAAGCCTGGCCAGCACCCCGATTGTCCGAGCAATCGAGTCGGCGGACGACGACATCACTCCCCTGCCCCCGGGTACGACCCTGGCGACCGGCCTGAATGTGGCGCGCAACGTAGGGCACATCAACGTTCTGCGGATCATCCGCGAAACCGGAGGGACGGCTCTTGCCGTTGATGAAGCGGCGATCCGTCGCACCATCCAGGAGGAGTGGCGAGAGCGGCGGTTCGCCTGGTCGCCGGAGGGGGCCGCAACCCTGGCCGCCCTGCCGCAACTCGCGGATCTTGGCCTCATTCACGAGGGGGATCGCGTCGTGCTGGTCAACACGGCCTCACTGGAAAAATATCTTCCGACGACGCGCGAGCTGATCGGCGGAGGACTATGACGGCCCGGAATCAACGCACAACCCGGGTTCTCGCGGCGAATACCGCCAAGAGGCCAAGGGCGATCAGCAAAAAGGACAAAATGACGGGGAAGACGGTGGCGCTTGGGATAAAGCGCCCAAGTTGACCGGCGTATTGATCGTCAAGCGTGCGCCCAGCCTCAAGCAGGACGCCCGCTCCCATGCCCAAGGCAATGTAGCCGGCCGCCGCCAGCACTCCCTTGCCCGTCATGCGAACCTCGGAATTGGTCGTCATCGTGACATCCTCGGGTCAATAAAAAGTCGTCTTCGGAATCGAAGTCGAAGAAAGCCGGGCGCGGCCGCGTCTTCGTATTGGCGACCCTAAGATGAGGACCACGGCTGGAGCGGGCTCACCCAGTCTCCTCAATCGGAAGGGTTTTCAGGACGAGTGCCTCCGTCTCCTGAGTTCGCGGGCGGGGCAAAAACCGAACGGCCACACCGGAGAGCAGGAAGAGACCTCCAACCAGTGTTGCCGGAGCGGGGCGCTCTCCGTTGAATAGTACGACCCAAAGGGGATTGAGGGTGGGCTCCAGGAGTCCGATGAGGCTGGCTTCGGACGCGTTGATCTCGCGCAGGCCTCGGGCAAAGAGCGCATAGGGAATCGCCATCTGGACGACGCCGAAGGCAACGAGCATCAACGTATGCGGAACCGATGGAACGATAATCGAGCCCCGAGTTAAGACGAGCCAGAGTCCTAACGTCAAAGACCCACCAAGGTTATTGACCGCACTAAGCCAAATCGGGTCAAGTTCGCGCAGCCCTCGAAGACCAACCGCCGCGATTGCGTAGCCGATTCCACTCAACAGCCCGAGAGCGATTCCTAATCCTTCATTGGGTCGGCCGTCATATCCATAGAAAACGATAGCGCCGATTCCGATTGAGGCGAGGGCGATACCCGCCACGGCTCGCCGGTCGGGACGATCTCCAAGGAACAAAAAGCCCAGAGGGATCGTCCAAAGGGTTGACGTACATTGGAGGAAGATCGCGTTCGCGGCTGTCGTTGTTTTCATGGCGGCGAGGTACATGCCGGTCATCACCCCAAAGTTTATGACAAGAGGGATGAGCGATGGTCGAAGAACCCTGCGGGATCGCGGCACGAGCGGGAGCAAGACCAGCCCCGCGAACAGGCCACGATAGAACGCGATCGTCAGCGGATCCAGGCTGAGAGACTTGGCGAAGAGGCCGCCGAAGCTCCAAAAGACCGCCGCGGCAAGAACGTACATCCTCCCTCGCGCCAGAGAGGCAGGCTCACTTGCTCGTGCTTTCTCCACCAGAGTCTCCCGGCTGAAGTCGTTGGCAGACGTCGTTTGACGATAGTAACCGCGAGACTTCTGACGACCAATGCAATCCAGACCTTGGCCTAGGATTCTCAGGAGCCTGTTGCTTCATTTCCGGGAAATAGCTCGAATGGAGTAAGCACGTACACAACGCCCGCATTCGCGGAGGCTGCTGTTCGGGGTCGAATCGAGGGAAGGATGGGTTCCGTCATTCCGTGGCCGGCGCTGGTCATCATTGTGATCGCCCTCTATTTCGTCGTCCGCATGGCCGCGACGGCGAGCGCCTTTTTGTCTGGGCGTCGCTTTCGCGCCTATCGCCAGCTCGCGGCCCGCTATCGAGGTAAATATGAAAGCCGAGGATTGGCCGAGCCCCCCACGGTCAGTTTCAGCTATAACGGATCGAGCGTCCGGGTGGGCCTCGCTCCGGTCGTCGCGGGGCAGACGATGGCACCAAGAACGCGCGTCGTCGCGCGATTTGCTCGCGGACTACCCTTCCGAATGGAATTGGCCCCGGTAGCCCGCCCTTCACCGGCCCAGGCTCCCAAGGGAACCCGGGTGGTCCGGCTCGGGAATACGGCGTTCGACCGAGCGTATGTGGTCCAGGCAAATGATGCGGAAATGGCCTGCGAATTTTTGAGCCCCACTGTGCAGTGGTCGATCGACAATCTGCAACGGCTGGCTCCTCCAGGGGGAATCTTACTGTCGATCAACCCGGAGCGAATGCTCGTTCAGGTCGATCGGAACCTGGGACAGTCGAGCGAAGGACTGAGTGCGGCCGTTCGCGAAGCATTAATCATTCACGATGGCTTACAAGTCGGCGTTTCGGCCAGACTCTCTCAGGGGGTAGCGATCGTCGCCGTGGGGCCTGCCGACACGGCCGATGCGGGGCTACCTCTTTGCAAGGTCTGTGGAGAAACAATCGTTGATCCTGAAGTGATCTGCGCGACCTGCCGCACTCCCCACCATCGCGATTGCTGGGAGTTCGTGGGGGCCTGCTCTATTTACGGTTGCAACGGAAAGCATAGCGTCGAAGCGTGAGTTGTGACGGGCGGGGCCAACAAGCCTCTCGGTACAAACGAAAAGCCTCGAACTCATCCGTTCCGGAGTGGGAATCGAGCCGTTATGCTGGATGGCTCAGGTCACGCCACTTCTGAAAGAAATCTCGTCGGTTCCGCCCAATATTGCCGCGGCACGAACGAATGTGATGTTGAGGAGGTATCCTGACTATGTCATACGGCGGAAATGCCGATCCGAGTGGGATCCAGGTGACATTCCTGGACCAGACCGGGGCGAAGTCGGTAAAGGCAGTGATCGCATTCAGCGTGCCGGTCAGTCGGATTCTTCCGAACATCATCACCAAGATGAACCTGCCCACCACGAGCCCAGACGGTCAACCGATGAGTTACTCCCTCGACCATAAAGAAGGGGGACGTCGGTTGGTCGAAAGTCAAACACTGCTTGAAGCGAGCGTTCAGAACGGTGATCACTTAATCGTGTATCCGGAAGTGGTTGCGGGCCGTCTCTAAGGCCGACCTGGATTCGAAGTCTACTTTTTGAGTGGCATTCGAGGCTGGGAGCCGCGCCGATCATGCATGAGTCGCCTCGTATCCGACGCTTGCGGAACGACTTGATTGCGATGGAACGACTCCGGTCGGAGAGTTCGGTCCTTCGATTCAAAGTAAGCGGTAAACCGGAACAGAATTATGTGATCGAGTTTCACGGGCAAAGCCTTGTCCGTGAACGGGGAAAGGTCACGATTCGAGAGCGGCACGAGGTTGAAATCAAGCTGGGGGCATCTTATCCCAGAACGATGCCCGAACTCCGCTGGCTCACGCCGATCTATCATCCGAATATCTCGGAGATCGGCATGGTTTGCCTCGGAGGCTATGGAACCCACTGGGTCCCCAGCTTGAATCTCGACGAGCTGTGCATCATGCTCTGGGACATGGCTCGATTTCACAATTACGACATTCGCAGTCCTTATAACCGAGAAGCCGCTCTCTGGGTCGCGAATCAGACAACGTTTGTTTTCCCGCTCGACACGCGACCTCTCAGAGACCTCCGCGCCGCTCTGGGACGTGTGGAGTCGGAACCCAACACACCTCGACCATCTCCTCCCGCGAAAGAAGAACCGCCACCAGCCAAAACCGGATCCAAGGCTGGGAAGTACGCGGACTTCGTCAGGAAGTTCGCGAGCGATCTCAGCGCGATCACCCCTCGTCGAGATTCATCAAGTCCGGCACGTCCTCTCGAAGAAGAGGATAATGGATTGATCATTCTTGATATCGAGATCGAGATCCCCCCCCACCCTCCAGCGATTGGGGAAACGGACGAAATCATTTTCATTGAATGATCAATACCGATAACAAGACACCCGTGGCGGGCCGTCGTGGTAGCGGTCCCCTTCGAGGGCTGGGACTACCCCTGGCCCCAGGCCGCTCGTTCTCTCAAGTCGAGTCCGCTGATGGAAGAAACTCCGCCGCTCACATTCCTGGATGATGAAGACACCAGTTCAAGCAACCCTCTGCCTGACGGAGAGGGGGACACGGATACACTTTTCATCGATGACCAGGATCGATACAGCCGCCTCCGATTGATCTCCTGGTGGCGCCAAGAGCGGCTCGCGGCGGCAAAGGTACTCGTGGTGGGAGCCGGTGCCCTTGGGAACGAGGTTCTCAAGAACCTTGCGTTGCTTGGGATGGGAACGGTCTACGTCATCGATCTCGACAATGTCGAGCCCTCGAACCTTTCCCGCTCGGTCCTCTTCCGCGGCGAAGACGGCGGCAAAAGCAAAGCACACGTCGCCGCATTTCGGGCTCGTGAGATCAACCCGGACGTGTGCATCATCCCCATGAGGGGAGACGTCATCACCAATCTTGGGCTCGGCCTCTTTGCCGAAGTCGACGTGGTGATCGGCTGCCTCGATAATCGTGAAGCACGACTCTGGGTCAACCGACAATGCTGGAAGACGGGAACACCCTGGGTTGACGCGGGCATCCAAGAGATTCAGGGAGTCGTCAAGGTCTTCGTTCCTCCCGACTCCGCCTGTTATGAATGCGCAATGACGAGTCGGGACTATCAGCTTCTGAATCTACGTTATAGCTGCCCCCTCTTGCGCCGCGAGCAGATCCTGGAGGGGAAAGTCCCCACAGCGCCGACGATTGCGTCGATGATGGCCGCGCTCGAAGTTCAGGAAGCATTGAAGCTGATCCATGACATGCCCGTGGCCGCAGGCAGTGCCCTGATCTTCAATGGGATCACCAATCAGTTCTATCACACCAAGCTCCCCTTCCGCGAAGACTGCCTGAGCCACGAGCATTACCCGGAGCCGGTTGAGCTTGACCTCGGCCATCAGCAACCGATCTCGGCCCTTTTTGAACACGCAAGACGCACGCTCGCGGGACCACTGACGTTAACGCTCGACCGCGACCTGGTTACTCACATTGAATGTCCCCGGTGCGACTGGCGTATCGATGTCTTTCGCCCACGGACCCGCGTGGCCGAATCCGAGGCGACGTGTCCCAACTGCAAGGCGCCGGGGCGTCCGGAAATGGTGTCATCGATTGACGAGGATTCTCCGTTGCTCGAGCAATCCTTGGCTTCGATCGGCATCCCTCCCTTTGACATTGTTCGGATTGATGGAGCCGAGGAGTCGGGCTTCTTCCTGCTCGGAGCCGATCGAGAAGGGCTGTCCACGGGATGGGCCTCTTCGCGAGACACCGCGTGAGGGTATCCCCGGAGCGAGGCCAACGAGTTGACCGCGGACCACTTGCCCGCGAAAATAACGCTTCCTCCGACAAGCATTGACCTTCCACGCCACGAGGGGCGCGGCTTTGAGCCACGACGAGATCGTCTTCGACGACGTCCGATATCGCGAACCGGAACGACGCGTCCGCCCCGACCGCGATCGTAAGTGGGCCTGTGTCGCCTACGAGGTTCCGGGGCCCCATGATTTGCCGATCTACCTCGAACGTGCGACCGCCGACGCCATTGAGCGCCATGCGCTTCGCGATACGTCAGTCGAGCTCGGCGGAATCCTCCTGGGTAAGGAGTGCATCGACGATCAGACGGGGCTCCCATTCGTCTTCGTGACCAAGTCGCTCGAAGCCAAACACTACGAAAACACACAAGCAAGCTTTACGTACACGCATGATTCCTGGGAAGAGATCACCCGCGAGCGTGATCGCCTTCATCCCGATCTCGACATCGTCGGGTGGTATCACACCCACCCCGATTTCGGGATCTTTTTGTCAAGTCACGACTTGTTCATCCATCATCATTTTTTCGCGCAGCCCCTGCAGGTGGCTTACGTAGTTGACCCGATACGCCAGACTCGGGGCTTCTTTCGGTGGCGAGACAATGGCCTGGAGCAGGTTGGCGGCTATTACCTGATGGCCGATCGCCGTGATCGAGTCGCGCTGGCGCGATTAGTCAACGACCTTGAGAACTTCCCTAACACTGAAGGCGGCGGGGGACTCTCCCCTCGCCTGGAGGCCGAGCTGATTACCATGCTCACTCGCCCCTCACCCTCCACACATTCGTCGAACGTTATGCATTCTCAGACCGCCGCGCTCATGGGACTCGGCGGCGCGATCGCCGGTATGGCCCTGCTTTACGCCATGCTTTGGCTGAATTCGCTCCACACCCAAATTCAAGAACAGGCAACCGCCCTCAAGGAACTGGTCGAGAGCCAGCAGAAGGTGGTGGCAAAACAAAACTTGGCGTTTGAAACCTTGCTGGACCAGAGCCGAGGGGTGAGCTCCGAGAAGCTCCTCGCCAAGTTCGACCAAGCCACGCGGGAACGGGAGGAGTATCGCCGCGAACTCGATCGTTACCGCACGATCAACGCTGCGCTAAACGATCGGGCTCAGGGCTTCGAGGCCAGAACCATTGCACTCAAGAAGGACCTCGCCCTGGCCAAGCAAGACGCCGACGCTTATCAGTTGGAGAAGAAGGACGCTCCCGACCTTCACACTCGGATCGCCAATCTCGTTGAGGACTCCGATAAGAAGGCCAAGGAAATCACACAGCTCCGGCTGATCGCCGACACCACGGAAGGACGAAAAGCCGAACAGCTGGTGAGCAAGTACAACACGACCTGGTACGCGGCGGTGGCGGGTTGGGGCGTCGGCATTGCTATGGTCTTGGCGCTCCTGACCCTTCTCGCCCAAACAAATCTCTTCACCGAGCCTGAGCCCGCGCAGGTCAAGCCTGACCCCACCCCGCAAGAGCCCGGACCAACGCATCGGATCATTTGACGGATACGAAGCCCAGGGGGAGAGGATACAATTACGGTCGCAACTTCGTTGAGGATGCCCTGCCTCGCGGCCGTACTGAGATCGAATGATGCTTCGGAAAATCTTGTTGTCGTGGGTTCTGTTGACCTCGGTCGCATCGCTCGCCCTGGCCGCTGAAACCCCTCGGACGGCCCGCCCCCCCAACGATACGAGTGGTGAGCAAACCCAAGTTGCCGTCCCCGAGCCCAGTCCCCTGGCGATGCAGTACTATCGCTCGGGCAACTGGCTTTGGGGGATCGGACAACTCTGGGGTTTCGCTGTCCCCGCCCTGCTCCTTTGGTCGGGTGCTTCGGCGAAACTCCGAACCGCATCGCAGAGAATCGGCCGCTCCTGGTTTCTGACCATTGGCGTCTACGTCATTCTCTATCTGGTCGTGGTCTTCATCGCCACTTTGCCTCTGCGGTATTACGCAGGGTTCGTGCGCCAGCATGCCTACGGCCTGTCGAATCAATCTTTGCCCCGCTGGCTCGGCGAGTCCTCAAAGGCGCTGGCCGTCGAGGCGGTTGTTGGGTTTCTCTTCACCTGGGTTCCTTTTCTACTGATCGCTCGCCGCCCTCGGTCCTGGTGGCTCAGCACCACGCTTCTGACGGTCCCCTTCTTGTTTGTCGCCGTGCTGATCAAGCCAATCTGGATCGATCCTCTCTTCAACGACTTTGGCCCCATGAAGGACCAGGTGCTCGAGTTGAAGATCGTGGCCCTCGCCCAGCGCGCGGGGATTGGCGGAAGCAAGATCTTCGAGGTGGACAAAAGCCACGACACCAACGCGATGAACGCCTATGTCACCGGGATTTTTGGCACGGAACGGATCGTGCTTTGGGACACGCTTCTCGCCAAGCTGGACGACAACCAGGTGCTCGCCGTGATGGGGCACGAGATGGGGCACTACGTTCTGGGGCACATTCCGCGGTCGGTCTTGCTTTCGACCTTCATAACTCTTGCCGGCCTCTTCTGGGTGGACCGGGCCGGCCGCTGGCTGATCGCGAAAAATCAGCGCCGATTTGGATTCGAGAACCTGTCAGATGTCGCGGCGGTTCCCCTCATCCTGTTCCTGATGCACACCTCGTCGATCGCCCTCGTGCCCTTCGCCAACGCCTACAGTCGCTATCAAGAGCACGAGGCCGATCGATTTGCTCTCGAGATCACGAGAACCAATCGATCGGCCGCGCAGGCGTTCGCCACGCTTCAACGTGAGAATCTCAGCAATCCCAGGCCGGGCCTTTTCTTCAAGGCATGGAGATCAACGCACCCGAGCATCGCCGAGCGCATCGAGTTCTGCAACTCATACCGGCCCTGGGAAACGGGTAAGCCCCTTCGTTATGAGTCCCTCTGGCGGCATTGACGAGAGCCTTCGAGCGGCGAACGCTCTCGTTCAATTCGCCCGGCCGAGGTACTCCCCGGTACGGGTATCGACGCGTACCTTGATTCCCTCGTCGAGGTGTTCGGGTACTTGAATCACGTGGCCGGTCGCCAACTTGGCGGGCTTGGTGCGCCCGGTCGCCGAATTGCCTCGAACTCCCGGAGTCGTTTCCAGGATCGGAAGTTCGACCGTGTCGGGAAGCTCGATGCCGATCACTTCGTCATCAACCACGAGCGACTCAATCCCTTCCATGTTCTCGGTCATGTAGGGAAGCTGATCGCTGAGGTCGTCGAGCGACAAGGAGAACTGGTTGTAGTCCGCCGAGTCCATAAAGTGACAACCATCGACGTCGCGATAGAGGAACTGGATCGGCCGACGCTCGAAGCTGGATTCGGGCAGGCCGTCGGTTCCTCGGTAGGATTTCTCGACGCGGTTCTTGGTTTTGAGATTACGGGCCTTGATTTTATAGAGGGTGGCCGCACCCCGCGCGGAGGGGGTCTGAACCTGAATATGCTCGATCATGTGCGGAGCGCCGTCGATTTCGACGACCATCCGTCGCTTGAAGTCTTTCGCGGGAACCACGGCTGCCAATCCTCCGACCACGTCGCCTTGGAAAGCGAGTGTGTGGGGCGAATGTTTTGGGGGTTTGCCTCGACGTCCGCTCATCATAACGACTGGCGACGTAGAGGGTCAAAGGATCGCGCCAGACTGCCCCGCGCCAAATTTGCTTGCATGACTCAACGGTACACGAACAGTTGACATGCGGACCGTACAGGGTTAGCTTAACGCTTACGAACGCAACTCATTGAGCGCCATGTTGGTGCGAGCATGCCCGATTCTACTCAACGCGATGAGTCGACGCATCTTGAGCACTGTCAAGAGGTGCTCAATTACCGTTTCCGCGACCCCATGTATCTGCGTGAAGCTCTGACTCACGCATCCGGGGCCAATCATCGCCTCGTCTCCAACGAGCGGCTCGAGTTTCTGGGTGACGCCATCTTGGGCGCCATTGTCTGCGAGCTACTCTTCCGCAAATTTCCTGAATATCTTGAGGGGGACCTGACCCGAATCAAATCGGTCGTGGTCTCTCGCCGCACCTGCGCCAAGATCTCGCAGAGGCTCGGCCTGGATGAATTCCTTGTCCTTGGCAAGGGCATGGGAAGCCAGGAAGAGACACCGTCATCAGCTCTTGCGGACGTGTTCGAAAGCTTGATCGGAGCGATCTATCTTGACGGGGGCATGGAGGCTGCCCAGCGGTTTATTCTTCGCCACATCGAGGCGGAGATCGACGCGACCGTCGGTGGGCAGGGAGGCATCAACTATAAGAGCAACCTTCAGCAAGTCGCTCAGCGTCAGTTTGGGGAGACCCCCACCTACCTTCTGCTCGATGAGAAGGGTCCCGATCACTCGAAGTGCTTCAAGATCTCAGCCCAGATCGGCAGCCATCGCTACGCACCGGCCTGGGGGCGTAACAAGAAAGACGCCGAACAGCGCGCTGCCATGAACGCTCTCAGCCAGCTCGCGGGAGAGGTAGTCCCGTTCGAGTCCGACTGAGGTCAGGTGTCCCCGCCTGAAGCGTCTTGGTGTCTTGCGGCTGTCACGTCCGGCAATTAAGATTCTCTCCCGCGGCTCAGGCCGAATCGGGATCTTCGCTTCCAAGGCGAGTCTCTCCCCCATAGCGCAACGACAGAGAGAGGACACCGTGAGCGGGTCGTTGGTCCAAGATCTCGGGATCGGTCCCGAAATCTGGTTATTCCTATCGCTGATCGGTTGTCTCACGCTGTTCTTCAAGTTCAGCCGCGTGTGGAGTGTTCGTAACCTCGACCTCCTCCTGCTCTTCGCCTTGTCTCCAGGAATGATGCTTCTGGTGGGCAACGGCGCGAATCAACCCTGGATCGCCTTCCTTTGGTTATTGATCGGATCCGCGTTCTGGCTGATGCGCTGCCTGATCGACCTTGGCCTGACCCGACGTCCCTTGCTGGAACCCAACCTCAACGCCGCGGGGCTGGCCTGTCTCTCGATCGGAGTGCTCGGGCTTCTCGTTGCCGAGACTATCAGCCTCCCTGTCGATGAGGGGGCCGCGCGTAACCCCGCGGATCCGGGAGGTCGTGTGAACTCCCCTCTTCCGGGGTCGCTCGACGCGAACGCGCCCGTGAACCAGGTCTTGAAAATTGCCCCGCTCCCTAGCTCCTTGAAACACAATCGGCCCCAGGTCATCATCTCGCGCGTCCTGGCGAGCATTGCTCATTTGGCTCTCGCGATCGGCTTGATCGTTGTAGGTTGGAGACACTTCGAACGCCCGATTGCGGGATTGGCGGCGGCGACGTGTTACCTCATATCCCCCTATACCCGGATTGCGCTCGTAGACAGCGGCCAGGTCGTGCCCGCGGCCCTGATCGTCTGGGCCATCGTCTGGTACATGCGCCCGAGTGTCGCGGGGGTCTTAATCGGCCTGGCGGCCGGATGGATGCCTGCCAGCCTGGGACTGGTCTTTCCCTGGGCTGGGTTCTATCGAGGCCGAGGCGCCTGGCGGTTCGTCTTGATTGGACTGGGAGCCGTCGCCCTTTGCGCCGTTCTGGCAACGAAGGTTCCTGGACTGTCCGACTGGGCTCGCGCTCTCGGCGCTCGCAGCCTCGCGGAAGCCGGCCTGCTCCCTGGCGTCGAGCCGCCGCTAAGAGGGAGCTTCTGGTCGGGGATCAACGCCAGTTATCGCTTGCCGGTGCTCATCGGATACCTCGCCCTGGTCCTGATCACCACCCTTTGGCCGGCGGAGAAAAATCTTGGCGAGTTGATCGCCCTCTCCTCCGCCCTGCTGGTCGCCAGCCAGTTCTGGTATCTGGACGAAGGGGGAACGCTCGTCCTCCTCTATCTGCCGCTCGTCCTTCTGATGATGTTCCGACCCAACCTCACTTCGAAGCGTCCCAACCTTCCCCCAAAAAAGGCCATGGAAACACGGCGATCGCTCTACCCTGTTCGTTGAACCGAATCGAAACACGGGTTCGCATGTCGCCGGGTTCTTGATGGGGATGGCTTGCTCTCCACACTCTCCGGAGTCTGCCGCCGATGCAATGGACTTACGAGGCAATCGCCAAACGGATCGATCATTCGCTCCTGCCCCCAACGCTCACGGTTGACGAATTGGTGGAGGGGTGTCGGCTCGCGGCTCGCTATGAGGTCGCCAGCGTCTGCATCAAGCCCTTCGCCGTGAAGCTCGCGAGCGACATCCTCAAGGGGACCGGGGTGGCCGTGGGAACGACGATCGGCTTTCCTCACGGTGGTCACACCACCGCGGTGAAGGTGTTCGAGTCGCGCCAAACGATCGCCGATGGAGCCACCGAGCTCGACATGGTGATCAACATCGGACATGCCCTCGGCGGCCAGTGGGACCTGGTGCGTGACGACATCGCGGCGGTGACGAAAGCCGCTCACGATGAAGGGGCCATCGTGAAGGTCATCTTCGAGAACTGCTACCTGACGGACCCCCAGAAAATCAAGCTCTGCGAAATCTGCGGCGAGGTCGGCGCTGACTACGTCAAGACCTCCACCGGCTACGGTACCGGCGGCGCCACGCACGCCGATCTGATCCTGATGCGCAAGGCCTCTCCCCCGCACGTCAAACTCAAGGCCGCCGGTGGCGTTCGAGACCTCGACGCGGCGCTTGCCGTTGCCGAGCTCCATTGCGATCGCATCGGAGCCAGCCGCACGGCTGAGATCCTCGACGATCTCAAGAGCCGACTCGCTCGCTGACTTGGCCACGACCAAGACCTGAGCACTATTCACTTCAGGGCGAAGGCCGAGCCGACTCGGCCTTCGCCCCGTTTTTTGTACGCCTGGGCCGGCCGGCAAAGCATGTGCATCGCGATATATGAAGTGCGCCGTGACACGCGAATTCAGGGAAGTTTCACGTGAAACCGTCCTGATTCGATTTGCGTCAGAGTGATTTCTCCGAAGCGTCTGGCATGTGGAGTTAGGAAGGCCGCGACACGTCTTGCACACCACAAATCCAGAATAAGGTCAGACGGAACTCAAGACGGAAAGACACGCAACGGAGACTTATCACCCACCAACCAGATGTGCCCGAAGGGATCCGTGAAGCCACCCTGTCGATGAGTTCCCCACGGCCTCTCGTGATTCTCGAGATCGTTCAGGCTACCCTTCGCTCCCGCATCCAACGCGCGTCCGATCACCGTGTCGGGATCGTCGCAGAAGAGCTCCACCCTCACTGTCGTGATGCCAAGCTTCAGCGGGCTCTCCCAACCATTGCCGGCTGGCCGACCGAGGAAGAACGGCGCGCCACCTATTTCAATCGCGGCCACTGTGCCGAAGCTCCACAGCACGGTGGCGCCGAGAGCGCGCTGATACCACTCAATGGCGTTTGGCGTATCTTCGACCGCGAGCATCACGGAAATGACCGGCCCAGGGCCTCCGATCGACACGAGCCATCTCCCTTGCTGATGTGTTCTTCCGACTTCTATTGCCTTACGGCATTCCACTTACGATTACAAAAAGTTCAACTCCCGCCAACAGTCGCTTTGACGACAGTTGGCGGGAGTTGGTGTGACCATCAATCAATCGGGGCGACCAGATTCGAACTGGTGACCTCCTGCTCCCAAGGCAGGCGCGCTAACCAGGCTGCGCTACGCCCCGTTTGGTTCTGACGGAACGCATCCTAAGGTCAGGGAGGTAGGCTGGTCAAGGTCGGCTCGAAAAACCCGTGGACGGCATCAGCCGATCGAGGGAATGGAGGAACCCTTCCACATCGACGGGCTTGGGAAAAACCGCCGTGAATCTACGCCTAAGTTTCGTCAGGTCAGAGGCATCGAGCGCCTCTCCCGTCATGAGCATGATGGGAACCGACGGGAATCGCGCATTGAGCCACGAGGCCAAGCCGCAACCGTCGAGGTTGGGCATCGACAGGTCGGTGACGACCACTTGGGGAGGGCGCTGCTCGAAGAATGCGACAGCCTGGCTCGCCGAGCCGGCGATCACACAGCAATGTCCCGCCCCTTCGATCACTTGAGACAAGTTCCTGAGACTCGGGAGATGATCGTCTACAACCAGTACATAAGGCCTCGAAGGACGACGGGAGACCGACGTGATCGGGGGAAATAGGCTCAGTGTCATTAGACGCTCATCATCGGTGATTGAGAACGATCGGCCATCGGATCTGCAGTTGCAACCCATCGGCGACGTTGAGGTCGATGGTCCCTTGATGCGCCGAGACCACGCGCGCCAGAAGCGGAAGCGAAAGGGCCGCGGGGCCCCCTTCTCCGCCGATCGGAGATGCGAACACTTCATCGCTTCGCTCTTCGATCCATTCCAACCAAAAGTGGCCCTCCTCGGTCTTCCAGCTCAATCGCGCTTCGGTGTCGGGACACCCCGACTTCGCGCGCCAGCTCACGAAGGCATCTAGCCCCTCCCCAAGGCGAACCGGATCAAACTCGCCGACCGTGGTTTCTGGGGGGGGGACCAGGACGAGGGAACGGCGATGTTCCATCATCACGGCCTGCCAGGACTCTCGCCGATCGTCGATCAGCAAGGCCAGCGGAGCCTTGAGAGGCGTCAAATTCATGGGGCGGCAAATCGTCTGAAGCCGGTCGAAGAACAGCTCCACCGAGCGGTACCCTGGTTCCAGCTCACCCCAAAAATTGGGCACGGACTGAGGATGGTCGCGCTGCGCGAGATAGAGGCTGAGCTTCATCGAGTTGAGAATGTTGCGCCCTTGATGGCAGAACGTTCCTAGAACTCGATGGAGCGAATGGATCTGAACAGGATCGGTAGCGACTTGAAACAGCGAGGAGGTCAACTCGTCAGCCGCCCTACGTTCAAGCATCACCGAATCCATAGTCGAACGCCTCCCTGCAGCATCACCCACTCAAGGCAGGTAATCCCAGGACCAAAATCGGGGCCGTGCTCAAAGTGAAAAATCAGCCCTTCACGAGGCAAACTCAGTGCCGAGGTCACGAAAATAAAGAGTGTCGCCACAGTTGTCGACAAAATTCGCCACTTTTGCACGAACTCGGCTTTCTCATGCCTAATCGGTCAAGGCCCGCACGGTAACCTGGGTTCTCTTAATCGCGAGCTCCCGCCAGGAAATGGGAAGCGAAGCCCTCTATTGTTGGAACAAAAGTTCATCTGTTTCGTTTCATAACCCCATTCCGACGAGTGTCGTCGCAGCAGCGGGAAAACCGCTCTGAAAACGCAAGAGGCCTGTCCTTGCGGAGGGCAAGGACAGGCCTCGGAAATGGCTTCGCTTTTTGAGGGCTCGCAGACCGCGCCGCGTGTTAAGGATCAACCGCGGATCATGGCCGTTACACGGTCGAACTCTTCCTGGGAGTTGAAGTCGATCACGATCTGCCCTCGGTCTCGGCTCCGGACACGAATGAGAACCGGCGTTCCGAAGCGGGAATGCAGATGCTGTTCGAGTTCGACATGGTGAGGCGCCTTTCCTCCCGCCGGAGTAGAGCCGGGATCGGCGGCATCTTTCCGAATACGCGTGCGGGTTACGGTCGGCTCCCCTGTCGCCACGAGGGCCTCGGTCTGGCGCACCGAGAGATTCTCATTGATCACGCGACGGCAGGCCGCACACTGCTGCTCAGCATCGGGAAGGCCAAGTAAGGCTCGCGCGTGCCCCTGGCTGATCTGCTTGCTGCGAACAGCGTCCTGAACCTCTTCGGGGAGGTCGAGAAGGCGGATCAGGTTCGAGACCGTAGAGCGATCGAGACCGAGCCGGTTGGCGAGCTCTTCCTGGGTTCCGCCGTAACGCGACAGGTAGTCGCGGAAAGCGACGGCCTTTTCCAGGGCGTTGAGATCCTCGCGCTGGAGGTTCTCAACCATGGCCAGCTCACTGACGCGCTGGTCGTCGAGCTCCATGATGCGAGCCGGAATCTCGTGGAGCCGCGCTTCGATGCTGGCGCGAAGCCGGCGTTCGCCAGCGATCAACTGATAGCGGTCGTTGACCGAACGCACCAGGATCGGCTGAAGCATGCCGTGCTGCCGGAGTGAGTCGGCGAGAGCGGCAATCTCCGCCGGGTCGAAAGTGCGGCGCGGCTGGAAAGGATTGGGGTCAATCAAGTCGACCGCGACATACGAGAGATCCGTCGGATCTACCGTACTCGGGTCGAGTCCTCCGTCTTCGCGCCCCAGCAACGACTCCAGCCCCCGTCCGAGACGTCGTTTATTCACGATCGATGACCTCCATGGCAAGTTCCGCGTAAGCCCAGGCTCCCCGGGCTCTCGGCGTGTAATCGAGAACGCTGACGCCGTGGCTAGGCGCCTCGCTGATGTGGACGTCGCGTGGAACCAGAGTCTCGAAGACGGTGTCCTCGAAGTATCCCCGCACCTCGTCGACCACTTCATTGGCTAGGTCGAGAGCAGGGTCGTACATGGTGAGTACGATGCCTCCGATCTCGAGCCGATGATTGTCTTTCGCTCGCGTCTGGCGGGCTAACTCAATGATTTGAGAGAGCCCTTCCATAGCGAAGTACTCGCATTGAATCGGGATGAACAACTCCCCCGAGGCCCCCAGCGCCGCACGAGTAAGCTGACCGAGTGAAGGAGGGCAATCGAGAAAAACATAATCATAGCCACCGAGCTCACCGCTGAGCTGAGCCCGCAGTGCCGAGGCTCGTTGCCGATTGGATGCCGAAAGAGCGTCGGCATCCGCCAGGCTCTGAGATCCCGGCAAAACGAACAGCCTTGGCTGAGCGGTCTCGACAATGGTCTCGGCAAGCGGACGGCCGGCAACCAAGGGATGACGCTCGGCGGGTTCCACCCCAAGGCCGCTCGTCGCGTTACACTGAGGGTCGACGTCGATCACAAGCGCCGTGCGTCCCGCTTTCGCGAGACCGGCGGCCAGGTTGATCGCCGTGGTGGTCTTGCCCACCCCCCCCTTCTGATTGGCCACACTAATGATCCGGGCCACGTACGCGTCCCCTTCCTTGTGCGACACGACTACCAAGCGCACCGAAAAGGGACGCAAGGCTTAAAGCTCAGCGTCCCCTTTCGCCCCCTGATTGGCGTCGACCTCAATCCGGCTCGGCCTCATCGGAGTGCGGGATCTTTTCTCGTCCAAAACCGGGTGCGAAGTTTAGACCCCGTTTCGACAAGATTTCTTTCCGAAAGGCTCTGCCAGCCGGTCTCGCCGCGCCTGGTCAGGACGACGAAGTGCGAACTCCCAACTTCGTCGCCTCGGCCTCGAGAGCGTCGCTGTACTCCAGGGGATAGATCGGCTTGGCGGCGACGCCGCGTAAGGAAATGGGCAAAGACTCGAGCTGCGCCCGGCAGTGCTCTCGGACTTTATCGAGTGGGGGAAAAGGACTGACGAGTTCGCCTCCCGAAACGATCTTTCTGAGAAGCGGCTCTCCCTCGCTGGACTCGTCGGCTTTCGTGACCAGATCGTGAGTGAATCGGCCGTCGGAGTCTCGAAATCGGTAGATCTGCTTGGCGCACGGGTAAGTCTTTTTACCCGGGCTGAGCTTGAACTTTCCGACCCCATTGAGCTCTACGAGCTTATAGACGAGAGAGAGGGCGGGGGCATCCCGGCTGGTGATCAACTCGGTACCCACGCCGAAGGCATCATACGCCGCGCCGGCGGAGAGCAACTGATGAATTGAGAACTCATCGAGATCGCCGCTCCCGAGGATCTTCACGTCGTTCCGCCCCGATGCGTCGAGCAGTCTTCGGGCCTCCAGAGACTCCACCAGGAGATCGCCGCTGTCGATGCGAATGGCCTTCACGGGGGGCTTGCTCGTCGCCGCAGTCCGCACTCCGTGCTCCGTGTTATATGTGTCCACCAGAACTGTGGAGTGCTCTGGAAAGACTTGGGCAAACGACTGGAACGCCTCAGACTCATTGGCGAACGACTGGACCCACGAATGGGCCATGGTCCCGACGCACGGGATGCCAAGCCGGATCGCCGCCTCGACGTGACTCGTGCCCGCGCAGCCTGCGAGGTAAGACGCTCGGGCGGCCAGCAAACCAGACTGAGGCCCCTGCCCTCTCCTGGCGCCGAAGTCGTAGACTGGGCGCCCCGCCGCGGATTCCACGATGCGCGCGGCCTTGGAAGCGACGAGCGTGGGATAGCCCAACGACGTCAGGAGAAACGTCTCCACCCATTGGGCCTGCGGTAGCGGAGCCACAACCCGAACGAGCGGCTCTCCAGCAAAGACAACGGAGCCTTCGGGAACCGCCCAAATCTCCCCCTCAAAGCGAAGCCCTGGCAGGTCGTCGAAGAACGTTTCCTCGACCCCCGCGAAGATCGGCCAGCGGCGGATCGCCTCCACTTGCTCGCGCGAGAAGGCCAGTCGCAGAACATCCGACACGGCCTGCTCGAGGCCTGCGAAAACTAGATAGGCCCGGGGCTCGGGCATCCGTCTCACGAACACCTCGAATGTTGCCGTCTCCTGGGCCTTACCCGAGGCGTGGTAGCCCGCCATCATCGTAAGCTGGTAGAGGTCAGTGACAGGGCCAAGCGCTCTGGGGTCAGGCCAGAGGGATACGGGAGGTTCCGGTTTCATGAGAGCAACGCCCTAACGCAACGGTCGACTTCACCAAGACTCGCATCACCCGTGCGAGTCTCTTCTGGAAAATGGCACACTCGGCGATCGTCTGAGAACTCAATCCCGGTAGGCTTCGGGTGGCCGGTGACAGGTCTTTGAGGCCCTTGTCTGGGGAACCCGGGCAATAGTTGACGGCGCTGCCTTGCTTCTCCTCAGCGCCTCAAACAGCTCCCGCCCTTCACTCGCTTCCTTTCCGAGACACGTTCTCTGCTTAAGGACTTTCGATCCGGACCAGCCATCCTTCGGAGGAAACCTCGGCCTTTCGCGAAATCGCCGCGGCGGGTTGCACATCGAGCAGGGTGATTGGATCGAGCTCTCCGCTCCAGAGCCGCAAGCGATTCGCCTGCCTCTCGATGACCCCCTTCGTCTTTTGCAGACTCATCTCCTGCCAAAGCGGACTCATCTCCTGCCAGACTTGCACAGTATCGATCACGCCCCATTTTCCTCGATTCACTGACGCAAGGAGCGAACTCAGATTGGCTTCGATCCCAAGGCGAAAGCGTCCTTGAAGCGTGAGATAGTAAACCAGGGGACGCCGCCCCAGAACATGGACTTCGGCCTCGGGTGACAAACCAGGGATCTTGGAAATGATCAATTGCGCAAGCCCATTTCGAATCGTGGTCGTCGGCCCGAAAATCCTCCCGAGTGGAAAGGGGTCGGAAGCCGGCTGCAAGACCAAGGCAATCGCGAACGCCCCCGCGATGCAGACGGGGGCCCAGCGCGTTTCGCCAAGAAGCGAGGGCCGAGAATGCGGCGATTTCGACGTCGCAGGTGAGGAAACGATCGAGGCGATGGCCCCCGAGAGCAGCATCCAACCACAGGCTTCAAGGGGTAGCCAAAGCCGGGCGTAGGGATGATAGAAGGGGGTCATGATCGAGAGGAGAATCCACCAGACGGCGAGAATCTTGAAGCTCGGCCGTTCGTCCAGAAGCAGCCGTGGCACGACCAGGAGTCCGATCCACCAGGAGACGGAACCGACGCCGATCACCGCCCCTGCTCCCGCGATCAGGCCGATTGCCAGGCGGCCCCAAGCCTGACGCGAATTTGCTCCCGCCAGCATGCCGCCGTTCAGCACCCACGCGAAGCCAATCAAGGCGAGAGCCCATGTCACGACTCCCCATGGCCGGCCGCCTGAGAGCGCCACGACTTGCGCGAGTTGTTGCTTCCAGAAGCGCAGCCAGTCTCCGGATGTGCCCAGGTAACTTCGTTGATGCCTGAGGAGATCCGCGTAGCCTCCATTCCGCTCCACGAACTGGAACCACGGGACATACATTAGCGCCGCGACAATCACGGCCACCAGGCCGTAGCCGAAGGTTGGCAGAAGACTGGCCCGCCGTCGTGAGGCAGGGACCAACACGACCGCCACAAGAGCGGCGAGCAGGATCACCACACCCGAGATCCATCCGTTGTACTTGAAATTCTGCGCCAGACCGACCGCGAGTCCCATGGCCAGGGCACGTCCGATTCCAGGTCTCTCGAGAAACCTTCCACCGAGCCCCATGGCGAGTAGCCACAGGAAAACCAAGGGGGAATCGGTGAGGGCCTTCCGAGAGAAGGCGATGTGGGAGACAGAGAGGCAGATGAAAATGGCGGCGGCGAGCCCCGCTCCAGGGCCGAATGTTCGTCGCGCGACCCAGGCCGTCAGGGGTATGGCCGCGATTCCAAGGAGGGTAGCGGCGAAGATCGCGGCCGTATCGGCGACACCCAGGAGCTGGTAGCTCAATCCGATCAAGAGAGGGAAGCCCGGAGGGGCATACGGAATCACCCCCGGGTCGATCGCGTAGACACCCCCGGGCAGCACCGACCAGACCCCGGAGAGCGCATAGATGCCCTCGTCGAAATGTGTCAACCCGAGAGCGCCAAAGGACCATAAACGCAGACAGGCGCCTACCATCGTGCAGACGGCAACACCAATGAGTTCACGGCGGGCAGGCGGGGTCGAGAAATCCATGGCGAGATTCTAAACCAAAGGGGGGAAGGTTCTCACCCCTTGACCGATTGGTTTCGCGCGGCCCGCTGTTTCACGTGGAACGGGCCAAGCGATTGACGTCCCGCTCAGTCCCCCTTACCTTCAACAATCAATGAGTCATCGAGCCGCAATGAGCCGTCCGGAGGGACGAAGATGGTGAGCCTTTACACCGACGAGCGAATGCTCGAGCACGTCCCCCCTGCCCCTCATCCCGAGCGACCGGAGCGTCTGAAGGCCATCCTCCGCCAACTCGAGCGCACGGGCTTGCGGCAAGCCTGCACGCCAGGCGTCGTTCGTGAGGCGACCCGCGAGGAACTCGCACGGGTTCATGACGCCGCGTATGTCGATGCGATCTTGCATCACCAGGTCAAGAACGGAGGCCTTGTTGAGGAAGACACCTGGTTCGGCCCAGGCTCACTGAAGGCCGCCCTGCTCGCTTCCGGTGCGGCGATCGAGGCCGTCAACGAAGTTCTCACCCAACCAGGCCGCCGCGCCTTCTGCGCCATTCGTCCTCCCGGCCACCACGCACGCCCTGCGGAGCCGATGGGGTTCTGCCTCTACGGAAACATCGCAGTCGCCGCGGCGCATGCTGTGGCCAAGTTTGATCTCAGCAAGGTGCTCATCGTGGACTTCGACGTCCATCACGGCAACGGCACTCAGGAGATCTTCTACAAGGATCCCCGCGTCGCCTTCCTCTCAATTCACCGCTACCCGTTCTACCCCGGCACGGGGGCAAAGGACGAGACAGGCTCTGGGCCTGGCCTGGGACGCATCAAGAATATCCCGCTGGCTTTCGGCATCTCACGCAAGGAATACCACGCGGCCTTTCGCTCTGGGCTAGAGGCTCTGGCCGATAAGATTCGCCCTGAGTTGGTGCTGATCAGCGCGGGGTTCGACGCCCACGCGGAAGACCCGGTCGGCAGCCTGGGCCTGGAGATCGAGGACTTCGAGACCGTCACGCGCGCCATCGTTGACGTGGCGGAGACTCACTCTCACGGTCGAATCGTCAGTCTGCTTGAAGGGGGATACAACGTGTCACGGCTGGCCGGAAGCGTTGAACTTCATCTCAAGACGCTCGGCGCGGTGGCGTCCCAATGACGGCCATGACCAACGATTCCAGCGAGCCGCCTGTCTCCCCACCGAAACGCCGATCCAAGCGATTTCCTTTCGTCGCGCGGATCCTGGCCGCGATGACGTTGGGAGCCCTGGTCGGAACAGTCTTTGGAGAGCGCGCGGCTCCGCTCGGGGCGATCGGCAAGCTCATCATTGACCTAATCAAGGGGTTGGCCGGGCCCCTCCTTTTCGTCGGGATCCTCGACGCGTTCCTGCATACGCACGTTCGGCTTCGAAGTGGCCTGATCATGGTGGCGATCGCCATGACCAACGCCGCCCTGGCGATCGTGATAGGGCTTACGATCTCCAACGTGCTTCGTCCCGGGCTCTACCTGTCGCTCCCCAAACAGGACGCCGGCGCGGCGGCCACAATGGTTCCCCCCGCGTCGAAGATCGACCTGGGCAAGGCACTCAGCGAGTCAATGCCCACCAGCGTCGTGAAGCCGTTTCTGGACAACTCCATTATTTCGATTGTCATCCTCGCCGTGCTCATCGGCATCGCGCTTCGATTCGTGAAGAACGAGCAGATTGCGAAGGGAGACGCTGCTTACAAGCCCGTTGAGAATAGCGTCGCCACCCTCTACCGAACCTTCGAGGTGATGCTCGGCGGAGTGATTTCTCTTGTCCCCCTGGCCGTCTTTGGAGTGGTCGCCAAGACGATCGGCCACGACGGATTCTCTCCGCTCATTGGGCTGGCCCCTTACGTCCTGGTGACGATCCTCGGGCTGGGCATCCAGGTTCTTTTGGTCTACCAGGGCTGGCTGATCCTGATCGCACACCTTCCGCTCCGCCGCTTCTGGGTGGGGGCCAGAGATGCGGTGGTCTACGCGATGGGAGCCAGCAGCAGCCTGGCGACGCTCCCGGTCACGCTGGCCTGTCTGGACAAGATGAAAGTCTCCCATCGCTCGGCGAGGCTGGCCGCATGCGTCGGGACGAATCTCAACAACGACGGAATTTTGCTATACGAGGCGATGGCCGTACTGGTCGTTGCGCAGGCTTACGGAATCCACCTGTCGGTCGAGCAGCAGGTTCTCACCGCTCTCTGTTGCCTCCTGGCAGGAATCGGTATCGGAGGCATTCCCGACGCAGGCCTGATCTCGCTGGCCCTCGTTCTTTCGACCGTCGGTCTGTCGACCGAATTGGTCCCGATCCTGATGACGGTCGATTGGCTTCTCTCGAGATGCCGTGCCATGACCAATGTGACGAGCGACATGCTCGTGGCCGTCTTGCTCGATCGATTCGACCCGCCGCAAGAGGATCCGCACTCGGGTTCTCTCCTGATAGGAGCTGAGCGCGGAGAGGCGGCCGTGGCGATTCCAGGGTGACTGGAATTCATCATTCTTACAGGACAATAAAAAAACGGCGTGAGCAAAAGCTCACGCCGTCAAAAGTGACCCCGACGGGATTCGAACCCGTGTTGCATGCGTGAAAGGCATGTGTCCTAGACCAGGCTAGACGACGGGGCCTGCGTGGGTTGGATGTGTATTACCTTAACGAGATGACCCCGCCTTGGTCAAGGGTACTCACCAGAAGTTTCAAAGATTCCTGAAATCCTTCGGAGCGACGCGGGAAATAGGCGGTCATCCCATTCAAGCCACATCCAGATGAAAGAATACTCGCGCAATTCCTTGAAGCTCCAAGGGCCGGAAAGAGTCCCCAAGCGATGACGGCTTCGCACCCATGTTGCGAGTCGATGCCTCACTCGTTAGGGTATTGCGAATCAACGACCAGGGGTCAACCCGGCAGAGGGAGGAGCGAGCGACGTCATGGCCAAGATCTTAATTCTGACAGGCGATGCGGGAGAGGCCCAGGAGATCTACTACGCTAAGTATCGCCTCGAAGAAGAGGGCTGGAAGGTAGACATCGCCGCGCCCCAGAAGCGTGCCTTTCTCTCCGTCGTCCATGACTTCGAACCTGGTTTCGATACCTATACCGAGAAGCCCGGCTACCGCGTTGAAGCGGATCTCGGCTTAGAGGACGTGGACCTGTCTCTTATACACATCTAGATGTGTATAAGAGACAGCCCCAGAAGCGTGCCTTTCTCTCCGTCGTCCATGACTTCGAACCTGGTTTCGATACCTATACCGAGAAGCCCGGCTACCGCGTTGAAGCGGATCTCGGCTTAGAGGACGTGGACCCGGCCTCTTACGACGCCTTGGTACTACCTGGGGGACGTGCCCCCGAATACCTCCGGAACCGGCCCAAGGCCGTCGCCATCGTGCGGCACTTCCTCGAGACCAACAAGCCGATCGGCGCGAACTGCCATGGCCCGCTTCTGATCCTCGCGGCCGGCGGAGGGCGCGGAAGGACCATGACGGCCTACCCGGAGCTGGAGCTCGACCTGAAGAGCGCCGGCGTGGATTACGTCAATCGCGAAGTCGTCGTTGACGGAACACTTGTTTCCGTTCGAGGCTGGCCTGACAACGGACCGTGGATGCGCGAGTTCGTCCGTGTTCTCAAGGCTACGAGAACCACGTGAGCGAACCGCGTTGGTATCTTCCTTTGGGAATAAGCCGTTTCACGCACGGGGTTGCCGTGCGTTGACCGGCACGAGGGAAGCCTACAAGGCGAGAGTGGAGTAGGAGAGATCGGTGAGAGGTGAGAAGGCAGGCTTCTTCTCAACTTGGATCCGAAGTCAGACTCGTCGGGCCGTGGTCTCGCGTCTTCGCCTGATTCTGGATCGCCTCATACACTTCACGACGATGAACGGTTACATCCTTCGGTGCTTCGATACCCAGGCGAACTTTATCGCCACGGATCTCGATGACCGTAACCGTAATATTGTCGTTGATGATGATGCTTTCGTTCTTCTTCCGGGAGAGAACCAGCATCGCCGCTCCTCTCAAGCCAAGCATCCTTGGCATGGGGGGGTCATTTACGAACGAAAACGTCCGAAATGACCAGGTTTGAGTGTATTCCATCCAGTGGCTAAATTCACATCCTCCCTACAACTCTAACCGCTCCGGTTAGGTGGTCAAGGGGTTGTGAAAATTTCCTAAGTTCACACCGGCGGAAGTTGGGGTATTTGCGGAAACCTGCTGCGAAGGATAGGGACAGGTTTTCCACAGACAGGCAAAGAACTCAGCCGTCGTTCTCGGACGAGTAACGTCGGTACAAGTTTCCGAGCCCCAGATCGAAAATCTCGGCCTCGATATCCTCGGGATCGGCGGGGTGGATAGTCTCTCGCAGCTCCTGGATCAAGAGTTCCAGGAACTTGGCGCGAGCGCGCTGAAGCGTCTTGCGGAACGCCTCGGGACTGATGGACGCGCCGTTCTGCTGGCTGAGCTGCTGGGCAAGCTCGTCGATCGATGCCTTGGGGTTTCCAACGCGAAGATGCAAGACGCTCGCATAGCGATTCTTCGGCGTGTTGATCTCGTAGGTGTCAAGCCGGGACCAAACGCGCTTGATAACCGCTTCTCGCCAAACGCGATCATAGTCCGCGTCGGGGCTGGCCGGATCGAGCAAATCGCCTGGGGGTAAGGGCTGGAGCTTGCGGGTCCGGAAGTGATCGATGATCAGCCGGTGCAGCACCGTCCGCAAGTAGTCGCGGAACCGTCCCTTGTTGTTGTCCGCGCCGGCGAGCTTATGAGTGAGGAGCTTGGTCCAAAACTCCTGGAAGACCTCATCGGCGAGGTTACGATCGCGAAGCTTCAGTCGCAGGTAGCGCTCGACCGCGTCATGATAGCGACTGATCAGTTCCCCCATCGCCGCTTGCCCCACGGGGCCAGGACAGTGAGCGTTGCGAATGGTGGTCCAGCTTGTCTCCAGGTCCGTCAGGTTTTCACCAGACGCTGGAGTAGCCCCAGGCTCGGGGAGGTCCATGATCAGGTCCACCTCGAAGGGGATCGACCTGGTAACGCCACAGGCGTTTCACGTGGAACACAACGCGTTTCCCGTGGCGAAATGAAAAGCTGCATATCGTTATCAAACCCGAGTTTCTAAGCTCTGTCAAGGCCGTGACGACAGGTCTTTACGTCGCGATATGAAGGAACGCAAACGCACGCGGGCCTGACAAAAAGCCGCTTGCATAAGTTGTTCTCTTCGCCTTTTTCAGTCGTCGACCCGCGAGGTAGCGGAGGCTTGACGACCGTCGCGGAAACCAAGAGAAGTACGCCCGGCAGGATTCGAACCTGCGACCGACGGTTTAGAAAACCGTTGCTCTATCCACTGAGCTACGGGCGCAACCAAGGCAGAGTCGTGTCTGGCAGACAGCGAGACGATGCGCCCGGCAGGATTCGAACCTGCGGCCTGCGGTTTAGGAAACCGCCGCTCTATCCACCTGAGCTACGGGCGCGTTTGGCTTGCGACGCTCCAATTCTGCTCAGGATGGCGGTACGCTGTCAACCGCGGGACGCCGAAGCATTTTTCGCAAAGCGGCAAAGGCTCGTTTTCTCCGCAAATCCGACAACCACGAGGTGCAAATTGTCTTTATTGGACCGGGTCGCTGTCGTGACAGGTGGGTCGCGAGGAATCGGGCGAGCCATCGTGGGAGAGCTCGCCGCGCTCGGATTCTCGGTCGTCGTCAACTACCGTTCCGACGCGGAAGCCGCCGAGAGTTCTTGCCGTGAGGCCGCCGCCCGCGGGGCTCCCGCGCAGCTCGCCATTCAGGCCGACGTCGCAAGCCTGGAGCAGGGGGAGTCTCTACTCCGGCAAACGCTCGACCATTTCGGGAGGGTCGACTTCTGGGTCAACAACGCCGGGATGGCCCCTGAGGTTCGCCGCGATGTCCTGGAAACCACGCCGGAGAGTTGGGACCGCGTACTGGGAGCGAACCTTCGGGGTCCTTTCTTTTTGACCCAGCGCGTCGCGCGTCAGATGCTCGCGCAAAGAGATGCGGGGGTCGTCACCGACCCGCAGATCGTCTTTATCACCTCGATATCGAGCCGGTTCGCAAGCACGGGCCGAGCCGAGTATTGCGTCTCCAAGTCTGGCATGAGCATGGTGGCCCAACTGTTCGCGTCGCGTCTTGCCGACTCCGGCATCCGGGTCTTCGAGATCCGGCCAGGCATTATCGCCACGGACATGACCGGGCCGGTCAAGGAGCAATACGACCGCCGGATCGCGGACGGGTTGGTCCCGATTCGTCGTTGGGGAACTCCCGAGGACGTCGGCAAGGCCGTGGCCTCCCTCGCCTCAAACTCCTTCCCCTTCTCCACGGGTGAAGTCATCCATGTCGATGGGGGTCTTCATCTTCGGCGGCTCTAAAATCAGCCCTGGAATCATTTCGCGGAGCGAGAGTAAGAGCCGGCCGGCGCGACGAAGAGTGAACAGCGCCAAGAAGATCCGCTGAGGCTCAAACGGCTCGGAAGCGTCGGAGGCGATCAAGGGGCAAGGCGGGGGTCGCGACTTTTCGGAACCGGTTGTACAATTGAGTAGAGTGTCACCTCTGTCGACGACCACCTCAACTCATCGCCACCGTACTCAGTTCCTCGCCGTCTCGCGAGGTTGGTGAGTTTGGGTTTGAGAGGCACTTTGTGGTCGCGATCAAACGGGGCGGAAGATCGAGGCTTCGATGAGTGAGGGTGAAGCGACAAACGCTGCCAAGCCCGAGCCACGAATCGGTAGCTACAAGCTGCTGCATTCGCTCGGATCGGGCGGCATGAGTTCGGTCTTCAAGGCGGTTCACATTGAGAGTGGCCTTGAAGTCGCCCTTAAAGTGCTCCCTCGCACGCTGGCCAAAAACAGCACGCTCCTGCAACGATTCTTGCGGGAAGCGAAGAGCGCTGAGTCTCTCGAGCATCCCCATATCGTCTCTATTTTCGATCGCGGAGTGGATAACGGGCGGCACTATCTCGTCCTGGAGTTTGTGGAAGGGGGAGACCTCCACGACCGGGTCCGCAACCAAGGACCACTCCCAATTGGCGAGGCCGTCAACGTCATCCGCACGGTGTCCGAAGGGCTTCAATTCGCCAGCAGCCGTGGATTGATCCATCGTGATATCAAGCCCGCCAATTTGTTGATGACCCCCACCGGCGAGGTGAAGATCATCGACCTCGGCCTCGCTCTTCAGGCTGACGAAGACGACGAACGAGTGACGCGGGAGGGAACCACGGTCGGCACCGTTGACTTCATGTCTCCCGAGCAAGCCCGAGACAGCCGGGCCACCAATGAGCGCAGTGATATCTACTCGCTCGGTTGCACGTTCTATTACCTTCTAACCGGTGCTCCCCCTTTCCCCGGCGGCGACGTCGCGGACAAGTTGAGCCGCCACTGTTTGCAGGCCCCACCGGACGTCCGCCTACTTCGTTCCGAGGTCTCGACGCCGCTGGCGCTCCTCATCCGTAAGATGATGGCCAAGCGCCCGGAAAATCGATTCAAAGACTATCAGGAGTTGATCGACGAGCTCGACGCTCTCCCCGCCAAAGAGGCTCAAAAGGGAACGGGAGAAGAGCCGCTCTTTGCGGTGTTCGACGACGAGGATGAGGACGGATCGCTGCCCCTGATGCCGGCAGACGGGCCCGGCCCGACCTTGTTTGCGCTCGTGGATGACGAAGCAAAGTCCTCGCCAGTCGATGACCTGCCCCTGATTGAGCTGAGCCCGCTTAGCTCTCCTTCCACGGAATTACGGACGAACAGGTCGCGCCCCGCCGCGCAGGTCTCCTTCGCGGAGTTGGCCGCGCTCTCGGGAGACGACTCGGCTGATGCTTCGATTCCGCGAACGAACCCAGCGACGGCGCCAAGTCGGTCCAGGCGAGGGGGGGCCGCTCCGGTTCAAGAGGCTCCCGTGATCTCGGCGTTGATGGAAGACGAAGAGGCTCTCGAGGCTCTCGCGGGCTCCAACTCCCTCGGAGGCCCGCGCCGCTACGACGACGGCTCGCGCCAATGGATTACGAAATGGTCTCTGGTGGGGCTCGGCGTGATTTGCCTGGTGATCGGCATTCACCAGTTGGTTCGCACGGCGACGAGTTCCTCCGAAGCTGTGCCGGAGGTTGTCGAAACCGTGGAGGCTTCCCCCACGTCGACAACCGAGCCCGAGCCTCATCCTCCCGCCGCTCCGGTGTCGACCCCTCCCAAGGTGGCCATCGTTCCCAAGAACCATCGCGAGGTTCTCAAGAAGGCCGCGGAGACCAAACCGGCAGCGGCCTCCACCTGGAAGGAACCGATTGACCTCAAACGGGAAGTTTTCGTCGAAACGACCTTCGCGCCGGAGCAGGAGACCAAATTTCTCCCGGAGTGGGCCAAGGCCCCAATCCCCGATCGGCTTCCGGGCAACTTCGCCCTGGTTCGGCGGGTGCCCGATCCCAAGGACACCACGCAACACCCTACGTTGCGACTCGCATTCGACGTCATTGGCGGGACAGTTGAGATCGCAGACAACGGACCGTTCTTTGAAGATGACCTCCGTGTAGCAGGGGAATCGCGACTGATCAAGGCGCGGTCAGGGTTCCGTCCGGTCATTTGCGTGGACGACTCTCAAAAGCTCCTCGTCCGCGAGCAACCAGCCGTGTTCGTCCTCGACGGCAAGAACCTGATCCTGGACGGCGTGGACCTCATCGTCGACGTGAAGAAACTGCCGCACACTCAGACGGCTTTGTTTCTCTCGCGAGGAGGATCGCTCACGCTCCGTAACTGCACGATCACCGTGGTGAATGCGCGGGGGACGCCATTCAGCGTGATTCGTACGGGAGATCCAGCTCGGCCCGGCCGCTTACGCCTGGAGTCCACCCTGATTCGCGGCGGCCCCTGCACCTTGCTGGAGTTGGGTGGTGGCAGCTGGGAGGCCGTTGTGAATCGGTCGGTCCTCCTGGGATCGCGAGAGCCTTTGATCGCTTGCAAGAAGGCGGAGCCGAATTCGGAGCGGAAGGTCTCTTTCCTTCGAAGCGTTCTAGGAGCGCGCGGGCCTGTCTTCGACGTGTCGGAAACGCCCACGGCCAGCGGACGGAAGAGCTCGCTCGCGGTGGCTTCTTTCGGAACGATCTACGGGAGATTCGACGGTCCTGGATCGGCAAGCCTGATGATTGCTCCTTCAGGCGACCGGCCGACGGGAGAGGTCCTCGCCTGGTCGGGCGATTTCAATCAGTACGCCGGCTGGCGTGACTGGATGGTGGGGGAAGGCTCGCGCACCGTGAAGCTCGCCAATCTGGCCGCCGTGCGAAGCTTGTGGCCCGCCAGTGACCAACATAGCCAGGAACGTCAGGCCCCGTGGACCGCGCTTCCCACGGTGGATCGGCTCCTCCCTTCAGACTTCGATGCCATCGAGTCGGACTTCAAACCGACTCTGAGCAAAGTCGCTCTGCCAACTCCATTTCTCTTCGAGAAAACCATCGGAGCCTTTGGCCCCATCGTGATTCCGCAGCTTGCGCCTCCCCCTCCGTCAGTCGCGCAGGCGGCGCTGGCCAATGGTGGAAGGCCGGTGATGAACGCGGCCACACCGGAATCGGCTGATGCTTCCAGGGAAGCCATGGCCAAGCGAATGGGCTTTCCCGTCCTCTCGAAGGGTAGTGCTCCCCCCACGCCCAAACCAGCGCCAACGCCCAAGGCCGCTCCACCCAGGAGCACTCCCGCAGTCCCGAGCGAGACTCGTGAAGTTTTCTTCGACATCGCCGACGCGCGATGGCAGGGGAACCTTGGTAAGTTCCTTCAGGACGAGATTCACCAAGGGGATCGGCGAGTCAGGGTTCGCGTCCGCGGGGCAGGGCAGAGAACCTGCACGCCGGTCCGCATTCCCAAGGGCGTATCGCTGGAAATCCTGCCCGAACGGCCAACCACACGAGGAGGGGCACCCGTCGCCTGGGCGGCCGCCTATGGCGCCTCGGGAGAGGCCCTCATTGATGTCCGAGATGCCGACCTGGTCCTCACCGAAGTTCGCCTCACGCGCGACGGCTCGGCGCATCTCAAGAGCCTCGTCCGCGTGGACAACGGCCACCTGGTCTTGAACCGCTGCTGGCTCCTCTCCGCGGGGCAGCTCGAGCCGGGAGGAGGGGGGCTCATCTCCTTCAACGCTGCGAGCACCCAACCACTCGCTCGAGGAACCAGTCCCTTCGAATTCGCTCCCGATCGGCCGTTCTGCCGTTTGATCGATTCGCTGCTGATCACTGCTGGGGACGCGATCTTCGCGGAAATCGGGCGTGGTTCAATCGCCTTGACTCAATGCGCGATTGCGGGAGGATCAAGCGCCTTTTCGCTCGCACCAGCAAAGGTCGCTCGCGAGCGATTCGACGCGACACTCTCGCTGGAAAACTGCACGGTGGCCGGCGAGAAAAGCTTCATTTCACTGGCGACGTGGCCAGGCGAAAGCCTCGGACCAAATCGGCCCTTGCTAGTGCTTTCTCATAACAGCGCTTTTACCTCTGGCTATGAGCACGGGGCGCGCGACGCGGTCCTGCTTCGCGTCGAACCCGACTCACTCGATCACGGCCTGCTTTTCTGGCAATCATCGAATGACGCCTTCGATGTGTCGGTCTTCACCGCCCGGTCGGATTCGATCCTGCCCCCCAACCGATTTGCCGACGTCCATCGGCAGTGGGTGGAGCTGTGGGGGAGCGGCCATGTGCACTCCGTCACGGGTTCGACAAGAAATGGCTCCAACACGAACTTCAGTACCCGATTTTACGAGCGGCTTCGCTCCAACGGCGTGGCTCCTGGTGATCTTGCGCTTGATACGAGCTACCATCCGGGCCGAACCAGGCTGGACGTCGGCGCGGATTTAAGTCGCTTGCAGATCCTGGTAAAGCGTCCGCAACGGGGAGTGCAAAGGCCGCGCTGAGGGCTTCTTGAATGAGAAGTCCGAAACTCGTCGGTTGCCTTTGGCCTACACGCACTGTGATAATGATGATAGGAAGACATTGAGTCTGGATCGCCACGGATAGGAGGCGGGCCGCCCATGTCGCGCATCATGAGACTGCTCGGTATTGTTGCCACGCTCTTGGTGAGCGGCACGCTCGCCTTCGCCGCTCATTTTCACTCCGGCAGTCATCATGGAGGGGGAGGCGTCATTCCCTACGCCGGTGGAGGCGGCCATCACCACGGCGGCGGTGGCGGGGGACATGGCCCATTCCCTTACCTTCCGTTCGGCGTCAGCTCGGGATGGAGCATCTATCCCTACCCGTATTACACCACGGTCGGGATGGGGGGACTGCCTGTCTCCTACATGTCCCCCAGCCCAATGTTCCTGCCGGGGTTCATGTCTCCCGGCCTGGGTTCCATGGGGGGATTTACTCCGACCTGGAATGGTGCGGGGATCGCTGGTCCTCTTCCGCCCGGGGGTCTGAGACGCCCTGGCCAGGGGGTGCCCGTACCCCTTCGACGTCCTGCCGACGTCGCGCGGTCACAGCAGTTTTGCACCTATGGAGACCGTCTCTTCCGCGCCAAGAACTACCGCCGCGCTTACGATCGCTACGAGCAAGCTGCGAGAAGCGATCCTCATTCGGCAGGTCCCCGCATCCGGCTGGCCCAAATCGCGATCGTCCGCAACCAGTATGCGGAGGCGGCCAACCATCTTCGCGAAGCTCAAGCGGCCGAGCCTAACTGGCTAACCAAGCCCTTTGACGTTCAGTCGATCTACTCCGAGCCCGGTGATTTCGCCAAGCAGATCGCAAAACTGGAAGCCCATCTCCAGGCTGAGCCTCAGGATCGTGACGGCTGGCTCGTTCTGGGGGCGCAGTGGTATCTTTCCGGACGAACGGAAAAGGCGTCCGACGTCTTCCTGCGCTTGACCGACCGAAAGCCCGACGCCACACTGGCTGCCTTCCTCGATGCGGCGAGGCCTGTTGACCGTGACGGCCAATAGCGCCTCGCGGTTTCACCCGCTGAAAAGGGGAGGGTACGCCGCTGTCATCGATCTCCCGTTATTACGCCGCCGCTTGTCAGACTGACCTTCCTTGCCTGCGAGATCGTGCAGAAATTCCCGAGCGAGTCGGCGTCCTTCTAGGAATGCTCGACAGAGCCGTGGTCGGGTACGGCCCCTTCTTCGACATCAAGCTGGTCGTCTTCCCCGAGTTCGCTCACACTCCGCCGATCTATGAAACGGCCGAGGAACTCCGGGATCGCCTGGCCGTTGAGATCCCCAACGAGCACACCGACCGCTATATCAAGAAAGCCCGTGAACGCGGCGTCTGGATCCAGACCGGGACCTTTCTTGAAGTCGATCGCCGCTGGCCCGGGTCGGTCTTCAACACGACCTGTCTGATTGGTCCGGACGGCTTACTCAGCAAGTACCGCAAGGTAAACCCCTGGCTTCCGTGGGAAGTGCACACCAGCCCCGATGACTTGCCCGGCTATGACGAGTCGATGTTCCCGGTCGTCGAAACCGAGATCGGCAAGCTCGGCGCGGCGATCTGTTACGACTGGCTTTTTCCCGAGCCGATTCGGGCGCTTGGGTTAGGCGGGGCAGAGGTCCTCATCCGCGTTTCCGCCTACATGGATCCGTGGGGAGCCACTCCCCCCATGGACTGGTGGACCCTCTTCAACCGCGTCCGCGCCATCGAAAATCTGGCGTTCGTTGTCGCCGCGAATCAAGGAGCGAGCGCCTCGAACTATCCGCCATTCTCATGGCCCGGAGGCAGCATGGTCGTTGATTTCGACGGCCGGATTCTGGCTCAGGCAGACCCGGGGCCGGGCGAAAAGATCGTAGTGGGACCCATCGATCTCGCCGCACTTCGTGCCGAGCGCTCGCGACGCTCGGGCCATCACATGCTCTCTCATCTCCGAAGATCCGCCTACGAGAAATTTGCGAGTTCGCTGGAACGAAAGCCTCCGAGCCCAGGCCTCTGACCAGCCCGGAAATACGGGATCAAGACTCCGTCAGTCACGGCTTTTTGACGCTCGCGGTTTCGTTATGATGGATTCCATTCCATCATTCGTACCGTCCGTGACTGAGGATCTGTGCGCATCACTGGCATATCATCCTCAGCCGTTCATCCTCGGAGAACTCACATGCGGGGTTTCATTCGCCTCGTCACATGGTTCGCTTTCACGCTGCTGGCCTTCACGGCAGTTGCCTGCCACCAGGACACTGCGGACAATACCGCCTCCCCGAAGGAAAAGGCTCAGCCCGAGGCTGAGGCCAAATCCGCTCCGGCCGCCGAACCTCTTCGTGACGAGATTCCCCCCAATGAAATGGCCGCGGTTCTCAATGCCCATCTCTCTGGGCTTGGGCACATGGAACGCTACGAATACGACCAGGCCGCCGTCGCGTTTCGCGACGTTCTCAAGCGAGCACCCGGTTGGATTCCAGGCTCGATAAACCTTGCCATTGCCCTGTTGAACCAGACCGGTAGCCGAGATGAGACCGCCAAGAAAGCAGGGGCCTCGGAGAAGGCGCAACGGACGAACTTCGAGGAGGCACTCGACCTTCTCGACGCCGTACTCCAGCGAGATCCGAACAACCTTTCCGCCCACTACTGCCGGGGCATCATTCTCGAGTACCTCGGACAGATCGCCAAGTCGCACGGCGACTTCGTCTTCGTTGCCGAGCACGACCCGACGGACGCACATGCCTGGTACAAGGTGGGCAGCACCCTCACTGACCCCGAAAACCCAGACCGTCCCGCCGGTCCCAAGCAAGCGAAGCAGCTCATCGAGATCTATACCAAGGCGATCGAGCTCAATCCTTATCTCGTGAGCGCGCTTTACAAACTACCATTTGCTTATGCCTGGTCCGGTGACCGCAAGAAGCAGCAAGAGCTGCTCAAGCTCTGGCAAACCTTGAATCCCAAGAACAATGCCGCGGGTTCCGGAGAGACCGCCGAAAACTTCTACGGGGAAATGGGGCGCTACGCCCGAATCATCAACCCCGTACAGACGACGAGCACTCCCACGGAGCCCGTCGTTCCGCCCCGGTTTGATCCCCCCAAGCCCATCGAGATCACACTTCCGCCCGATCACCGATGGGTTCGCCAGACGGACTTTGCCGGCCCCTTGGCTTTGGCTGGTCGGGTTCGCGCACGATTCGGGGCTGCTGTGTCCACCTTTGATGCCGACGGCGACGGCAAGCTCGACCTCTTTCTCGCAGCCGCAGTCCATGGACCGAAGGGGATCCGAGACGCGCTGCTGCTCAATCGCGGGGAGGGGAAGTTCGAGGATGTCACCGTCGCCTTTGGATTTCCAGAAGACCAGTTCAGCCTGGGTGTGGCTGCGGGAGACTACGACGCGGATCGCAAGACCGATGTTTTCCTGACGGGGAAAGGCAATAGCCGCCTCTACCACAACACGGGCAAAAAGTTCGAAGACGTTACCAAGGCTGCGGGCCTCGCAGACACGAGCCTGAGCCTCACGGCTCGCTGGCTCGACCTCGACCAGGACGGGGATCTCGATCTCTACGTCGTTAACTACACGAACGCCGAACAGGCCGAGAAGGCATTCACCGATCAAACGCCGACGGGCGTTCCCAACCGGGCCTACCGCAATGACGGCAAACCGGCACCGATCGAAGGGCGGCCGCAAGACAACTGGGCGCCCCTGGCTCTCGCCACCGAGGATCTCCACGCCACGCAGGGACTCTCTCTGGCGTTCATCCCATGGCCCGAACCAGACACGCACAACGGGGGAGTGGCTCCACACACAGCGATCGCCGCGCTCGACGTGGATGATGACCGCGACATCGACCTCGTCCTCACCGCGGACGGCGCCCCAACGCAGGTCATTTTCAACGATCGACTAGGCCGGTTTCATGCCCAACCCCTTCCAAGTCTTAACCCGGCATCTCCGGTTTCCGGCCTCCTGGTGACCGACCTCGACAAGGACGGACGCGCGGACATCGCGGCAACGTCGGCGGCTGGGCGCGTAACTCTGTGGAGGAACACGTCGGAGCGCACTCCGCAGAAGGCGTCGGTCATTGGCGAATTGTGGCCCACCGACGCAACCGGCTGGTCCACGGCCATCGCAAATGACCTCGATCTCGACAGCCAGTCTGACCTGGTCGGTCTTCCGACGAGCAAGGGAGTGTTTACTCCTTCGTGGGCTCGCAACGACGGCAAGCGACTCGCGTCGGCGCCACTGGCTCTTGGCCCCGAGGCCGGTGAACAAACTGCGTTGACCGGCTTCACGTTGGCCGACGTCATCGGTGACCCGCTTCCCGACCTTGTCTTACTCAAGGACGGAGAGGCCCCCCGATTCGCCCGCAACCTGGGCAACGGCAATCACTGGCTAGCCCTCGACCTCTCTGGCCGGTGGAAGACGTACCCTGACCACATGCGATCGAACCCACACGGGATCGGCACGCGCTTGAGCCTGGAAGGGCAAGGCCTACATGTTCCATTCGACATGACAACACCCGAGGCGGGGCTGGCCCAATCGATCGGCCCATTCGTGCTCGGGCTCGGTAAGATCCAGGAAGCGGCACTACTGCGGTTGCGTTGGCCGGACGGAACCATTCAGTGCGAGCTCAACGTGGTTGGCGACAAACGGATGTCACTCGCGGAGCACAACCGGAAGACGGGAAGCTGCCCGGTACTTTTCACGTGGAACGGTGAGCGCTTCGTCTGCCTCGGCGATTTCCTCGGTGGCGGTGGTCTCGGCTACCTGGTGGGGCCGGGAGTCTACGGACAGCCCGACCGCGATGAATCGGTGGCCATCGCCCCCGACCAACTTCGCGCGGAGCAGGGGACCTTCCGGCTCTCCATCACCGAACCTATGGATGAAGTTGCCTATATTGATAAGTTGGTTCTCGACGTGGTCGATCGCCCTCCCGGCGTGTCGACGACGCCGGACGAACGGTTCGCTCCAGAGGGACCGCGCCCGACGGGTGAGATCATTGCCTGGCGAAAAACGATTGAACCCAAGCACGCCTCGGATCTCGAAGGACGAGACATGACGGAGCGGCTCCGCGCCTGGGACCGCCGGACCGTGGATACCTTCCGGCTCCGAACCGGCTGGATCGGCTACGCCGAGGACCACGGAATCATCCTCGATTTCGGCGATCGACTAAGCGGCTTCGGGCCGACCGACCCTCTCATCATTTGCCTGGCGGGATGGGTCGAGTATCCCTACTCGCAAACGAACTACGCCGCGGCGACCGCCGGGGTGACGCTTACTCCCCCCTCGATCGAGCGTCGTCGCGCGGATGGCTCGTGGGAAGTAATTGAGCCTCACGCCGGCTATCCTGCCGGCTTGCCGAGAATGACCACTCTCGACCTGACGGGCAAATTGACGGGTCCAAGCTGCGTGCTCCGCATTCGCACGAATATGGAATGCTATTGGGATCAGGCGTTCATAGCCCTGTGCGAGCGAGACCTGCCGATCCGTGTCTCTTCGTTGCTCCCGACCCATGCCGTGCTTGGCGATCGTGGATACACGCGCGAGGCGTCCCCCGACGGCCGACCGCCGCTGCTCTACGACTACGACCACGTAGACCCGGCACCGCTGGCGAGAATGTCGGGGATGCTTACCCGCTTTGGCAACGTTTCCAGCCTCGTCAACGTGGACGATGACCAGTTCTGCATCGTGGGCCCTGGAGACGAGATGCGCCTTGAGTTCGACGCCAAGAAGCTCCCCGAGCTCAAGGAGGGCTGGACCCGAAGCTACGTTCTCCGATCCTACGGCTACTGCAAGGACGCCGACCCGTTCTCAGCCACCAGCGACTCGATCGAGCCGCTGCCCTGGAAGGGGATGCCCGCTTACCCCTTTGGGCCGGCCGGCGAGCGCCCTCGCGACCCAGGGTACGAGAAGTATCTTAAGGAATACCAGACGAGGCCAGGGGGCTCTCGCTAAGTCAGATCAAGAGATCGGCAACCCCGACGACCAGCAGCCCGAGGCTGATTCCAATGTTCACCTGGAAGAAGGCCATGTTGACGCGGCTCAGGTCGTCGGGGCGAACAAGGGCGTGCTCGTAAACGAGAAGCAGAAAGACGACGGCCACTCCTCCGAAATAGAGCAGGCCCATGGGATAAGCAAAACCCAGGGCGAGGAGTGCCACGATCATCACGGCGTGGCAAATCGCCGCAAGCCGAAGGGCTCCCCTCACACCGAGCCGCGCCGGAATGCTGTGGAGCCCGGACGCGCGATCGAACTCGGCATCCTGGCAAGCGTAGATGATGTCGAACCCAGACACCCAGAAGAGCACCGCCAGGCCGAGCAAGACGGGGGACCACTCCAGGTTGCCCCGAAGCGCGATCCACGACGCGACGGGAGCGAGCATGAGAGCCGCCCCCAACCAGAAGTGTGCCAGGCTCGTGAACCGCTTGGTGTAAGAATAGCCCAGAACCCAGAGCAAGCAGGGGACCGACAGAATCAAGGGCCAGCGATTTGGCAGGAAGAGGGCCGTCGACGCGATAAATCCGGCCGATGTCACGAGGGTGAAAATCGCAACGGAGCCGACGGAGAGCTTCCCGCTTGGGAGATGCCGCGAAGCCGTCCGCGGATTCCTGGCATCAATGGCCCGGTCAGTCAGTCGGTTAAAGGCCATGGCTGCGGAACGCGCCATGGCCATGCACAATAAGATGGCGATCCAGTCACGCGCCCGGCCGTGCCAGCCGTCTGGTGTATGCGCAGCCAACGCTGCTCCCAAAAGCGCGAATGGGAGCGCGAAGAGCGTGTGACTGAACTTGATCATCCCCAACAAATCACTGAGCCGGCCGAGCATCACTAGAACTCCGAGATACGCGAGACAGGTCTCCCCTGCGGTCAAAGTGTTTCGCCATCGAGGACAGTGCAAGGTCCCCCAGGGGAGGACAGAAACGGAAGAGTCCCCCCACCAAGCGAAACGGCCAGACCACGCGGCGAAGCACCGAAAGCCGGCGTTTGGGCTTGTTGATCAGACGAACGATCCGAGCCGCGACGTCTTCAACCCGAGCCGACATCCAGGGCGCGGGAGCGTCGAGCATGGGGTTGTAAGCATGCCCTGGCGGCGCAAGCTTCTCCAGGGCACTGAAAAACTCGGTCTTCACCGGCCCTGGTTCCACAAGGCAAACTCTGACCCCTCGATGTATCAGCTCTCGCCTCAAGGCATCATTCCAATAGGCCAGGCCGGCCTTGGTGGCCCCGTAGGCCCCCAGCGCCGAGTTGGGCACGCTGGTGATCGACGAGCCCACGTTGATGATCATGCCTCGGCGTTCGAGCAAATAGGGCAGGGCGGCTCGCGCAAGCATCAACGGCGCCACGAAGTTGACCTCGAGCTGACGCCGGATCTCGACAGGGTCCGACTCGGCGAAGACCGCCGGAAGGCCGAAGCCCGCGTTGTTGATCAGAACGTCGATCGCGCCGAGCTGCGTCAGAGTTTCTCTGACAAGCATCTCGGGAGTCTCGGGATCCTCGAGCGTCGCGGGAATGATGATCACTCGACTCTGGTTTGCCGCCCCGTTGGCATTGAGCTTTCTCAGCTCGTTCGCCAATTCCGTGAGCCGGTCAGCTCGCCTGGCAGTCAAAGCCAGGTCATAGCCTTGCCGGGCCAGCTCGCGCGCGACCGACGCACCGATTCCCGCGGAGGCGCCGGTGACCAATACCACCTTATTTCTTGCGGCAGGGACTGAGGACATAGATCCAAGAACCCTTTATGACCCGGAAGGATCGTTCGAGTGATCACCCCAACGCTTGATCAAAGCGTTGTCGATATCGAACTGATCGCAGATCCTCGCCACGACGAAGTCGATCAGGTCTTCGAGCGTTTGAGGTTGGTGGTACCAACCTGGCATCGCCGGCAAGACGATGGCCCCCGCCCGCGTGACTGTCAACATGTTTTCAAGGTGGATCATGTTCAACGGCGTTTCACGTGGCACAATTAGCAGCTTACGCCGTTCCTTGAGATGGACGTCGGCGGCTCGGGTGATCAGGTTCGTGGTCACGCCCGCGGCGATCGACGCCAGCGTGCTCATACTGCACGGGCTGATGATCATTCCCGCCGTACGAAACGACCCACTGGCAATCCCCGCGCGGAAATCGCCGTGATGGTGGTAGACAATCCGTTTCGTGTCGACGTCGCCAAAGACATCCGCGTTGAACCGATCGAGAGAAACCTCGATGCCCAATTCTTCGCGAAGCACCTGGGCGCCGCTACGGCTGATGGTGAGATGCACCGTGCGGCCGGCGCGAGTGAGAACCTGCAGCAGTCTGACAGCGTAGGGAGCCCCGCTCGCACCGGTCATGCCCAGGACAAGGTCGTCAACCGACGAACCACTCATCCGGCCCCCCCGAGGGGAGGTTTAACGCCGACGTAGAGAGTCGCGATTCCGAAGGTCAGCGGATGCTGCCGGAGCTCCACCAGTCCGCGACTCGCCAGCAGGTCGAGCATCACCTGGCCATCGGGAAACTGGAGCACGCTCGACGGTAGGTAGTCATAAGCCTCATACCGGTTCGGAGCGATCGCCTGGCCCACCTTGGGCAAGACATGCCGGAAGAAGGTCAGGTAGAGCCGGCCGAGCAGGGGCCCTCGCGGCTTCGAGAATTCCAGGATGGCGACCTTACCACCCGGTCTCGCCACGCGGACCATCTCGTCAACACCTCGAACGGTGTTGCTGACGTTCCGCAATCCGAAAGCAACCGTCACCACGCCGAACGTATTGCTCGGCAACGGCAGGCGCTGGGTGTCTCCCTCAATCAGCGAGATCTTCCCTTCGGCTCCGGCCTTCCGAACCTTCTGATTGCCGATGTGGAGCATCTCGTGGCAAAAATCAGACCCGACCACGGGACTCAATCCGCGCCCCGCGCGATGGTAGGCAAGCGCCAGATCCGCGGTCCCGGTGCAGCAGTCGAGTATCGGCACTCCTGGCTCAGGGGGAACCATCCTGGTCGTGTATCGCCGCCACATGCGGTCGATGTTCAGGCTCAGCAGGTGGTTCAGAAAATCGTACTTGCCCGCGATCGACGCGAACATCGACCGGACTCGCGTGGAGGATTTGTCGACCAATCCTCGCTCATTCGCGTTCTCCGGGGACACTATCTCCGTGGGCATGCTCGATCCCTTCACCAATCCTCGAATTCAAGCCGGCTTGGGCTCCATTTGAGCCTGATAGAGATTGTATACGCACAGGGGGTCGTGTTGTCCACGCGCGTCGTGTTCAGGCCTCGACTTGGCGAGTCCGTCGTGAATCCCTACGCTGTTAGGCGGCGTTCCGCCTGGACGCCGCGCTTCCAGACCGAATGCAACCAGGGACGACGACTCCGACCATGGGCTATCGAACGCTCGCCGAATGCGCTGAAGACCTAAGATCTCATAAGCAGTTGATCGCGATCGACCAGGAGGTCGACCCTCACCTGGAAGTGGGGGCGATCCAACGGCGGGTATTCGAAGCAGGGGGGCCGGCTCTACTCTTTCGTCGAGTCAAGGGAACCACGTTCCCAATGCTCGGCAACCTCTTCGGCACGATGGACCGCACACGCTTCCTGTTCCGCGATACTCTTGACGCGGTAAGACGGCTCGTGGAGTTGAAGGTTCGCCCGCCGGAATTACTGAAGCACCCCTGGCGCTACCGCGGAATGCCCTGGTCGGCGTTGCATCTGCTTCCCAAGCGCGTGGAGAAGGGGCCCATCCTCGCCCACACCACGCAGATCGACCGCTTGCCACAGCTTCAGTCATGGCCCGACGACGGAGGTGCCTTCATCACGTTGCCCCAGGTCTACTCCGAAGACCCCGACCGTCCCGGCCTGGGCAAGTCGAACCTCGGGATGTATCGAGTCCAGCTTTCCGGCAATCAATATGAGCCAAACCGGGAGATTGGCCTCCATTACCAGATTCATCGCGGCATCGGTGTCCATCACGCCGCGGCGATTCGGCGAGGGGAACCCTTGCGAGTCAACATTTTCGTGGGAGGTCCCCCGGCCTTGACCGTCGCCGCGGTCATGCCTTTGCCGGAAGGACTTCCCGAGCTCAGCTTCGCGGGGGCCCTGGGAGGACGCCGCATTCGCGTCGTGACACCGGGGGGTTCCTTGCCCATTCCGGCCGAGGCGGATTTCGCCATCGTGGGAACAATCGATCCCAACGTCCGTAAACCCGAAGGGCCCTTCGGCGATCACCTCGGCTACTACAGCCTGGCGCACGATTTTCCCGTGCTCCGAGTCGAGAGAGTCTACCACCGCGAAGGGGCGATCTGGCCGTTCACAACGGTGGGGCGTCCGCCGCAGGAAGATACCTCATTCGGCGAGTTCATCCACGAACTCACCGGCCCGCTGATCCCCACGGTTCTCCCCGGAGTTCGCGCTGTTCACGCCGTTGATGCCGCGGGGGTCCACCCTCTCTTGCTTGCCATCGCCAGCGAGCGCTACGTTCCCTATGCCGACGTGCGGCGGCCCCAGGAGATTCTCACCAGCGCCAATGCCATCCTCGGGCAGGGGCAGATGTCACTTGCCAAGTACCTCTTCGTGGTCGCCGGAGAGGATGACCCTCATCTCGACATCCACGACATCCCCGCGTTCTTGCGGCACACGCTGGAACGGGTCGACCTTTCCAATGACCTTCACTTTCAAACGCGAACAACAATCGACACGCTTGACTATTCGGGGCATGGCTTCAACGCCGGCTCAAAGCTGGTGATCGCGGCGGCCGGGCCGAAGCGGCGCTCGCTACCCACGCAGATTCCAGCCGATCTCAAGCTGCCTGAGGACTTCACGTCGCCTCGCGTGGCAATGCCCGGGATTCTTGTGGTGCAGGGGCCCCGCCATGTCCCCAACAGCGGGGACATCGCTCGGTTCTGCCGTCGTTTCGGACCGCTGGACGCGATCCGTGAGTTTCCCTTGATCGTTGTCGTTGATGATAGCGAGTTCGCCGCCCGCTCCGAGCGCAACTTTCTCTGGGTCACTTTCACCCGTTCGAACCCCGCCGTCGATATTGATGGGATCGACGCTTTTACTGAGAACAAGCACTGGGGTTGCCAGGGCCCGCTCGTGATCGATGCTCGGGCGAAGCCGCATCATGCTCCGCCGCTCCTCGACGATCCTCAAATCGAGCGCCGCGTTGACGCGCTGGGTGCTCCCGGGGGACCACTCGCGGGCATCATCTAATCGCCACGGCGGGGCAAAATCCTCTCAGGATTTTCTCCGCCCAGCAACCCGCGCTATGAGAACGGCCGGTAGAAACTTCGGGCAAGAATAACGGCCTGCCAGGGCCGATCCGCGTTGCTCGTTCTCGACGATCGCCTCGGGCCGAGCGGGCCGACATCCTTCCTGATGATGTCCACGGCGCGGGGCGATCCTGGCCGCCGCGCGATCCTCAACACCTCTGAACCGAGGATCGCCCGAAGACTGCACATAGAGACATTTTCATGTATTCACGAGACGCGACTCGCCGCGGACCATCTTCTGAGTCATGATCGCGAAGTGGGTGTGCATGATGCACTTCCAGGCGAATTGGAAGAGATAGCGGGGGGGCCGCCGCGCGGCGATCAATTTGCGAAGATACTTGGCGTAAGTGGGGCGAAAGGGTTTGGTCCGGGGATCCGTCCAGAGCCGCGCCAGCATAAAGAGACCTGCAAATATGGTCAGGGCCTGATTCTTGAGGTAGAGCAGGGGCTTGTTCTTGCGAAGCCAATCCATCTTGGCGGTTCCCAGGGGGAGACGCCCTTTGATGAAGAGTTCATCAAATCTCGCAAAATAATTTTCAGCGTCGTAGAGCCGGTCCATCAAATCAAGCCAGCCGTCGCGCATGACTTCACGACTCATCTTCAGCGGGATGATGTTCGTGGCGATGTTTGGGTCGTCCGCCGCCGCGTTGTCGAGCCGCCCTTCGGCTTCGAGCCTTTCATAGAGAGGGGTCTTGGGAATGGCCGAAAGCATGCCGGCCATCGCTCCGATGACGCGAGTGCGGCTCAAGAATTCATACTGGCGGTCGAAGATCGTCTCATCGTCGTTGTCGAAGCCGACGATCATCCCCGCGTAGACTTCGAGCCCAGCGGCCTGCACTCGGTGGACGCGCTCGACCAAACCTCCCCGCACATTTTGAAACTTTTTGGTTTCCCGCAGGGCCTCTTCGTCGGGGCTCTCGATCCCGATGAAGACAGCGACCATCCCCGCCTCAGCCATCAGTTTCATCAACTCGTCATCTTCGGCCAGGTCGAGCGAAGCCTCGGTGAAGAAGGCAATCGGATATCCATGATCGTGCTGCCACTTGATGATCTCACGCAAGATCACCTTGGCCGCCTTCTTGTTTCCGATGAAATTGTCATCCACCAGGAAGATGACGTGCGCCCCCAGCCGATGCTGAGCGTCGATCTCCTCGATCACCTGAGCGGCCGTTTTCAGACGTGGCCGACGTCCGAAGATTACGATGATATCGCAAAACTCACACTGAAACGGACAACCGCGCGAGGTCTGGATGCACCCCATCGCGTATTCTTTGAACGGGACCAAGTCATAGCGGGGGAGGGGGATCTTGGTCATATCCGTCTTCTCGGCCTGCTCGTAGCGATACTTCCACTCGCCACGTTTCCATTCCTCGAGGAACTGGGGCCAAGTCTCTTCCGCTTCTCCGATGAAAATGACATCCACCAGCCCGTCATACCAATTCTCGGCGACGGTGATCCAGGGGCCGCCGACGATGGCGAAAATGTCTCGGGCCTGAAGTTCCAGCAGAATGTCTCGCATCCGATCCCGCTGGACGGTCATCCCCGTCAGTCCGACAATGTCGAAACCCTTCAACGCATCGAAGTCGATTTCCTGGACATTCTCGTCGATGAGCACGATTTCGTGCTCGGAAGGGGTCAGGCCAGCGAGTACAGGCAAGGCAAGCACCGGCATATTGGACTTTTTGCCCAATAGAGGCAGACCATGATTAAGGCCCCAAAATGAGGTCGGAAACTTGGGGTTGATCAGGCAGATTCTTGCCATCGAAACGAGCCTCAGACTGGACCTGGATTCAAGGAGAGGACCCAACGCGTCAAAGGGCGGAGAACCCTGGAAAATGGAGGGAGCTCGAGAATATCATCAGCTACAGAGATTCACAAGCCGTAACGGGAACTCGGTGAGGCTTGTCAAGACACGGTCAAAACGACCTTCGTGTCGTATGCACGAAACTCACATCCATGGACCATATTTCCTTCTCAATCGATCAAGCGTCACCGCTGAGCCGACCGGGTTCTCCCACGACCAGAGACGCTCTGCAAGGATCTCATACTGGGAATTCGTCGCCAAGCGCACTCTTCTGAGTCCACATTGTCAATAGGAATCGTCATGGCACCAGGGATTGCTTCGGAGATCTTTCGGGAAATCGATCGCGAGCTCTGGCTCGTGACCTCACAGTCTCCCTCGGGGCGGGGAGGGTTGATCGCGACTTTCGTAAGCCAGGCAGCACTCCCTCCGGAATATCCTCGGATCCTGATCGGGGTGGCCAAGCAACATCACACATGGTCGCTTATCGAGGAGAGCCGGAGCTTTGGACTCCACTTGCTGAACGAAGCACAAATCGAGCTCGTTTGGCAGTTCGGGCTCCGCTCCGGCCGCGCATGCGACAAGCTTTCGGGACTTTCCTTCCGCACGGGGTCGAGCGGCTCCCCACTGCTCGAAGGGGTCCCCGCCTGGCTGGAGTGCCGGGTCGAAAACCAGCTCGACACGGGGGACCGAACCGTCTACCTCGCCGAGGTCATCGACGCCGGTAAAGAAGCCACGCTCGCTCCACTCACCACCAAACGGGTCCTCAGCCTCGCCTCCGAAGATCAACGCCGAGAATTGCGTGCGCAAATGATTCATGACGCCGAAATCGATGCCGCCGCCATCGAGGCCTGGCGTCAGTCGCATCGTCAAGCGTGAGCCCTATCACCTTTCCTGAGCCCCGCTGGCCGAACGTGTCGGTAGAAGCTTGACGGAGGCTCGGTGATGGTTTAGCCTCGCGCATCATTTTCTCGTCCGGCCACGATTTTTAACCCTGGGAGCTCCATGGCCGAGTGGCTGATATCTTGCTCGGGATAGCCCTTTTGAGGTGTCCGGGTTCAGGCTGCTCGGGTCCTGTTTGTCCCCCCCCAAACATTGTTGCGGCATTGCTCCTCAGGTAAGGTCATGCATCAAGAAAATCGCCATGCCATTCGCGCGGCCCACTACTCCCCTGGGCACGCTCACCGCTCCGGTTCCGAGGTTCGCCAGAATCTCATCACCGTCTTCTACGAGCCTGTTGTCAGCGACGTCCTTTGTTCCAGTCGTGGGCGTAGACCGTCAACTTGGGTGTAGCGAACCGAGTGCTCCATCAACTTTTCGAAAAGGGTGCGCCGGCCATTTTGCGGGGTGGGCATTGCCCACCGATCTCCAGGGGAGAGGCCGGGCTCCGGGCGGATCCGATGTCCCGCCTGACGAGGAGCTCTCTTAGCCCGACGATTTGGCCGTGATCGAGCACTCGCCCATTGGGTTCATTCCTTGTTGCTGGGCGTAGCGCGGTGAGGGGCGTTTATGAGTCCTGAGTGGATCGTGATTCTCGGAATCGCCCTGGTGGCCGCGAGCGGTTTTCCCGCGCTCGTTCTGCCTCGCACATTGTCTCTGGGAGGCTGGATTGCCACGATTCTGGCCGCCATCGGCAATGTGCTGGGGCTGGTCGGAACGATCTCCTGGTTGGTCTCAGGAGAGAGCCATCCTGTCCACTACCCGTGGCTTATACCGGGGGCGGAATTCTCCGTCGCGATTGATACGCTCTCTTCGATTTTTCTGATCCCCATCTTCCTGATCTCCACGCTCGGGACCTTGTATGCCGTGGGCTATTGGAGCCCCGCGGACTACCCGGAAAGCACCCGAAAAGTCCGGTTCTTTTATGCCGGCATGACGGCCGGCATGGCCCTCTTGGTCATCGCTCGCAACTCCATCCTGTTTCTCGTCGGCTGGGAAATCATGGCGATCTCCGCCTTCTTCCTCGTCAGCACCGAGGATGAGCGTGCCGAGGTCAGAGACGCGGGCTGGGCTTATCTCGTCGCCACACATTGCGCGACCCTCTTGCTCTTCGGTCTTTTTGGCCTTCTTCGAGCCCAAACCGGTTCGTTTCAGATGGGAGCAATCCCAAGCGGGAGCATATCGCCCCAGATGCAGACGGCGATTTTCCTGCTCGCGCTGCTCGGCTTCGGCTTCAAGGCGGGAATCATGCCGTTGCATGTCTGGCTTCCAAGCGCTCACGCGAGTGCACCAAGCCATGTCTCCGCGTTGATGTCTGGCGTCCTCATCAAAATGGGGATCTACGGGCTAGTCAGAATCACGTCGTTCCTGCCCAACCCTCCCGCTTGGTGGGCGGGGCTGGTGCTCGGGCTCGGAATGCTCTCAGCCGTTCTGGGCATCGCCTTCGCCATCGGCCAGCATGACTTCAAACGCTTGCTCGCCTACTCAAGCATCGAAAACATTGGAATCATCTTCATCGGGCTGGGGCTGGCTCTGCTGGGAAAGACGCTCGGCCGAGCTGACTGGGTGGCACTCGGAGCAGGGGGGGCCCTCTTTCACGTTTGGAACCACAGCCTGTTCAAGTCGCTGCTCTTCTTCGGGGCCGGCTCGATCCTGCATGCGTCTCACACCCGGCGCATCGATTTACTGGGGGGACTGTCAAGGGTCATGCCCAGGACGGCCTTCTGCTTCTTGATCGGTTCCCTGGCGACCTGCGCACTGCCGCCGCTCAACGGATTCGTGAGCGAAGTGCTCATCTACCTGGGACTCTTTCGCACCTTGGGGGTCGGAGCGGGCCGCTCATTCGCCAGCGCGGCTTATGCGGCGCCGGTGCTGGCCCTGGTGGGGGGACTGGCCCTGGCTTGCTTCGTCAAGGTATACACGGCGGTCTTTCTGGGAACCGCCCGAACCGAGCAAGCGCACCACGCCCATGAGTCGGGCTGGTTCATGATCGGCCCCATGCTGGTTCAGGTCATCCTTTGTCTCGCGATCGGCCTCGCACCGGGACTCTTTGTCGCCGTGTTCGACCATGGTGTGGCCGAGTGGGCACCGGAACTCTCGCCGCAAATGGTCAGCTTGAGGCAACTGACACCCCTCGTTTCCATCGGGCGGATGAACATCCTCCTGGCGAGCCTGATCGGCGCGGGGGCCGTTCTGCTCTGGAATCGACTTCGCAGCAATACCGTGGGGCATACGGGAACCTGGGATTGCGGCTACGCCGCTCCCACTCGAACGATGCAGTACACCTCGTCATCGTTTGGCGAGACCCTGGTGGGGCTCTTCAGTTGGGCCTTGCGCCCGAAAGTGGATCGCCCTAGGGTCGAAGGGCTTTTTCCTCAGACGACGGAGTACCACAGCTCGGTGCCCGACCCCGTAATGGATCGCGGAATCGTCCCCGCGCTTCAGACCGCGGCTCGTTTCTTTTCCTGGTTGCGAATTCTCCAGCAAGGGCACATTCAACTCTATTTGCTTTACATTCTCGCAGCGGTGGTCGCCCTTTTCCTCATGTGATCGTTTTCGCAAATTCAGACGTGAGGGTATGTGACGCGATGAGGCAGCGAGACGGGCAACACAAGATCGTCTCTGGGGACGTCCCGGTTAACAACAGAGACCCTTCGGTGCTTCCCCGGGACGGAGTGGGGCGATCATGATCAATGGTTTGATCCATCTTGCCTTTGTGATTTTCTTCCCGCCGGTCTTGATGGGAATCATCATCAAGACCAAGGCCGCCTTTGCGGGAAGGATCGGAGCTCCCTGGTTTCAGCCCTACTACGATCTGATCAAGCTCATTCAGAAGGGAACCGTCTTCAGCGAAACGACCACGTGGGTCTTTCGCGCAGGCCCCGTTGTGGGCCTGGCGGCGACATTACTCGCGGCGCTCTTGGTCCCGATGGGTGGACGTCGCGGCCTCTTCTTTTTCGACGGCGACTTTCTTCTCTTGATCTACCTCCTGGGGCTGAGCCGCTTCTTTACGACGGCCGCGGCGATGGATACCGGCTCCCCTTTTGAAGGAATGGGAGCGGCCCGAGAGGTGACCTACGCCTGCCTCGCGGAGCCGGCTTTCCTGTTCGGGGTGCTGGTGCTTTGCAAGCTGTCAGGTTCATTAAACCTGGAGGGCATGGTCGGGAAATCGTTGCCGAACTCGTGGACCATCGCGGGGGCCTCACTCGTTCTCGTGGTCCTGAGCTGGTTCATCGTGCTCCTGGTCGAGAATTGCCGGATTCCCTTCGATGACCCCAACACCCACCTTGAACTCACGATGATTCACGAGGTCATGGTCCTCGATCACAGTGGGCCGGCCTTCGGAATGATTCTCTATGGCGCCGCAATCAAGCTCCTGATTTACGCGGCGATGATCGTTCGGGTCGCGCTTCCCTGGAGCACGGGCTATCTGCTCCTTGACTGGATCGGATTCACGCTCTTTGCCTCGTTGTTGGCGGCGATCGTGGGGGTGGTCGAATCGACCATGGCACGGTTGCGGCTCCCTCGGATACCGACCTTCTTGATCGCGGCCAGCCTGTTCTCGGCCTTCGGCATCATTTTGTTGATGAGATGAGGACTCCATGATCTCCTGGTTGGTCGATCCTCTCTTGATCCTCGCCGTGGTCCTGAACTTTTACATGCTCGGGGTCAGCGGCGTGCGTTCCGTCGTTTGGGGAGTTGCGATGCAGGGGGCACTCCTCGGCCTTCTGCCCGTTGTCATTCACCCTGAAGCAGGGGTGCGTGGACTGCTTCTCTCCATGGCGATCGTCGCACTCAAGGGCTTTCTGATTCCCAAAATGCTGTTCCACTCGATCCGCGAGGTGGACAACCAGCGCGAGGTTCAGCCGCTGCTGGGTTTCATCCCCTGCCTGCTGATCGCGGGGGTCGGGACCGGTCTGGCCATCGACTTTTCCTATGCCCTGCCGATCGAGTCTCCCCATTCGTCCATGCTGATCATTCCCGTGGCCCTGTCGGCGATCTTGACGGGATTCTTGCTGATGACCACCCGGAGGAAGGCCATCCTTCAGGTGTGCGGTTACCTGGGCCTGGAGAATGGGATTTTCACCTTCGGCCTGATGCTTCTGGAAGCGATCCCTCTTCTCGTCGAACTTGGGGTCTTGCTCGACTTATTTACGTGCGTATTCGTGATGGGTATCACGATCCGCAACGTTCATCGCGAGTTTTCGTCGATCGGTACTGAGACGCTCTCGGGATTGAAGGAGTGACCTTGACCACGCTGTTCGCTCTCTTACTCGTCCCCCTGGCGATGGCCGCACTCGCATACGCCGTCCCCTCGGACCGACTCCGGCCCTGGGTCGTGACGTTGGGAGCGGCCCTGCAACTGGCCTTGGTCCTGGAAGTCACAGGGGTTGCCCCGTTTCTGAGCGCGGCGGGTCTTGTAACCTCCCGTCTGACCTTGTCCGCCTTTGGCGGTTGGCTGGCGCTGGACAACCTGGGGAAGGTCGTTCTTGTCGAACTTAGCGTTCTCTTTTTCTTTTGCGCCTTGTACTTGCCCGGCTACCTCGCCGCGCGGCCGGATCACCCCAACCGGATTTTCTGCGCGAACTCGCTGATCGCCCTGGCGGCGATGACTCTGGTCACGACGTCGCACCACCTGGGCCTGATGTGGGTGGCCATGGAGGCGACCACGCTGGCAAGCGCCCCGTTGATCTACTTTGAACGGAACCCCATGGCGCTTGAGGCCACTTGGAAATACCTCATGGTGGGTTCCACCGGCATTGCCCTGGCGCTCCTCGGCACCTTCTTCCTGGCCTATGCCTCGCTCCATGGCGGAGAACACCCGACGCTTTTCCTTGACGATTTGGTCATCCAGGCCAAGTCGCTTTCATCCCCCTGGCTGCACGCGGCTTTCATCCTTCTGTTCGTAGGCTATGGAACGAAGATGGGACTGGCCCCCATGCATACCTGGAAGCCGGACGCCTATGGCGAGGCCCCTGGAGTGGTCGGGCTTCTCCTTGCCGGAGGGGTTACCAGTTGCTCTTTCCTCTCGATCCTGCGGTTCTACCAAATCTGCAGGGCGAGCTCCGAAGCAGCCTTTGCACAAAACGTCATGATCGTCATGGGCCTCGTCTCGATGGCCGTTGCCGCCGCATTCATGGTTCGCCAACGAGACTACAAGCGAATGCTCGCATACTCCAGTGTTGAGCATATGGGTATCCTGATCTTCGGCATTGGCATTGGGGGCTCCGCGGCGTTTGGAGCCTTGCTGCATCTGATCAACAACGGCCTCACGAAGGGAATTCTGTTCCTCTCCGCCGGTAATATCCACCGGGCCTATGGCACGCGTGCGGTTTCCGAAGTGCAGGGGGCCTTGCATCGCGTACCTCTCTCAGGAGCGCTCTTCCTGATTGGGTTCCTGGCGATTACGGGGTCCCCTCCGTTCTCACCGTTCGTGAGCACGTTCACCATTGCCAGTGGAGCCTTTGAAGCAGCGCAGTACCGTGGTGGAGGTCTCTTTCTTGTTCTCCTGGCAATCGTCTTCATCGGCTTTGGGGCCGTCGTTCTCTCGATGGTGCAGGGGCGCCCCTCGGAACAGACCCCTGTCGAGGGCTTCCGCGACAGCGTGGCCACCGGCGCTCCGATCGTCCTGCTCGCACTCCTGGTTCTTCTTCTTGGCGTGTATCTGCCGCCTCCCCTCGAGCGTTTGTTGCGCGAAGCCGCGGCGTCCCTGGAGCCGACTCGATGAACCGGATCCCAGGATTCGTCTCGGTCCGTAACGGTGAGGCCATCGCACTCGGCGAGGTTCCGAGCTTATCGCTCGGCGACTTTCAATCTGGCATTCGCGCCGGGGTCCAAGGGGGGTGGGGAGTCTCTGCGCTATTCGGCGACGATTCGGCGGACGATGCGCTTACCCTCTACGCCGTTCTCGCCGAGACGGGTGAAGCATTGCTCCACATCACCTCGACCAGGCTCGAGGGGTGCGAGTTCCCCTCGCTGACGCCCGAATGCCCTCAGGTTCACCTCTTCGAGCGTGAAATCGCGGAGCAGTACGGCGTAAAGCCGGTCGGGCATCCCTGGTTCAAGCCCGTACGGTTCCAGCCCCCCCTGGCCAGGGGTGAAAACGGAGCCGCCGAGCCGTCTCAGCGTCCCATGATCGGTGTGGCTGACTTCTATCGCGTCGGCGGGGACGAAACCCATGAAGTCGCCGTCGGTCCGATCCACGCCGGCGTGATTGAGCCCGGCCATTTTCGATTCCAATGCCACGGTGAGCACGTCTTTCACCTCGAAATCTCCCTCGGCTACCAGCACCGGGGCGTTGAGCGCGCGGTGATCGGGGGTCCGAATCCTCGCACCCTCCATTTGATGGAGACACTCGCGGGTGACACGTCCGTCGGACACGCCATCGCTTATAGCCAGGCATTTGAGGCGCTGTCGGGAACACCGGCTCCCCTCCGCGCCGAGTGGATCCGAGGATTGGCGCTTGAACTCGAGCGGCTTGCCAATCACACAGGGGATCTCGGCGCTCTCGCAGGGGATGTAGGGTTCTTGCCGACGATGTCGTACTGCGGGCGCTTGCGAGGAGAATTCCTCAACCTCTCAGCGATGCTCTGTGGCAACCGTTTTGGGCGGGGCATGGTACGCCCCGGGGGAGTGGGCTTCGATATCGAGGGATCTCGGCGTACTCAGCTCATCCATCGCATCGAAGGTGCCCTGCGTGATGTCTCGACGGCTGTCGAGCTCCTCTGGGACACCCCTTCCGTCATGGGGCGATTCGAGAGCACGGGACCTGTCTCCCGCAAAACGGCCCATGACCTCGGCATGGTCGGGCCTGCGGCACGAGCTTCCGGGCTGCCTCGCGACGTCCGTTTCGACTTTCCGAGTGGAATCTTCCGGTTCGCCCTGGTTCCTGTTTCCAATTGGACGTCAGGAGATGTGTTCGCGCGAGCATTTGTTCGCTGGCGTGAGATCCAACGGTCCGTGGAATTCGTTCGGGCGGAAGCCGCTATTCTGCCGGACGGTCCGATACGTGTTCCTTGCGGGCCATTGGCCCCGAACCACCTTGCCGTCTCAATGGTGGAAGGCTGGCGCGGTGAGATCTGCCACGTCGCCCTGACAAACGGCGAAGGCAAGTTTGCACGTTATAAAATTGTGGACCCGTCGTTCCATAACTGGACCGGGTTGGCGATGGCGCTCCGAGATCAACAGATTTCCGATTTTCCCCTGTGTAACAAGAGCTTCAATCTCTCTTATTGCGGCCACGACCTTTGAGAGCGGGCGAGGGAAATAGCCATGTGGAAAGTCGTCCTATCCCGTCTCAGTCAGGGTCACCGCACCATTGCGTTTCCCGAAGGAGATCCCCCAGCGCTTCCGGATCGCCTGAGGGGTCTGCCGATTCTCGAACCGTCGCGCTGCCCGACGGGATGCCAGGCGTGCGTCGAAGCCTGCCCCACAGGAGCGTTGGCAACGAAAGACGGACGGCTTGAGCTCGACATGGGGCGTTGCCTCTTCTGCCCCGAATGTGTCGAGGCTTGTCCTGAGGGGGCGATCTCCTATAGTCAGGAATTCCGGCTGGCCACGCGAACCCGAGACGATCTCGTTCTTCGCGGGGAGGCTTTCGAGCCTGCCAAGGCCCTCGACGAGAAGATGAGGCGTCTCTTTGGCCGCTCACTCAAGCTCCGTCAGGTGAGCGCCGGCGGGTGCAACGGGTGCGAGGCTGACGTGAACGTGCTTAGCACCATCGTCTTTGACCTGGGCCGGTTCGGCATTCAGTTCGTGGCCTCGCCTCGTCACGCGGATGGTCTCCTGATCACCGGCCCTGTCTCCGATAACATGGCGCTGGCCTTGCGCAAGGCCTATGCGGCGGTTCCCGATCCCAAGCTGGTCATCGCCGTGGGATCATGTGCGATCGCGGGAGGCCCGTTCATCAATCACCCGGAGGTACACAACGGGGCCGACGCCTTTGTTCCGGTTGACCTCTATATCCCTGGCTGTCCTCCCCATCCGTTGACCATCCTCGACGGCCTCCTGCGGCTTCTTGGCCGCATCGAGGAATCGCGAGCAGCCTCAACCCCTTCCTAAGCCCCACACAGCTCGCGACACATGTTCACTATGCTGGGCAACCACCAGCCACTCTTTAGAGTGCGCCCTGCCCAAGGAAAGGAACGAAGGACGCGCTCTTATTTGAGTGTGCGCGCAGGCCCACGGCGACGCCTCACGGAATGGGCTGAGCTTCCGCTCGAGGGACCCTTCCGCGCTCGTCTCCCAGCACGCGGAGCCCATGGTAGAAAACTCTCACAGATTGTCGCCCAGAGACAGTTAGCAGACAAACGTGCACGCGATGCCGTAAAGAAATGTTGACGGACTTTTAGGCTTTGCTTACTGTCTCGCGGATGAGTTGCGCTCTGGAGCGGGCCGAGGTTTAGGGGTGTTAGCTCACGATCAAGGAGTCAAGGATGAGCCTTCTGAAGCGATTTTCGAAGCGGGCGAGCGACGGAGTTCCCGCCGCGGGCATCCCAGCCCCGCATGGAGACTTGCCCGTTCGCGACGAATCGGCGACGCCCCCCTCCGCGTCCTGGCCCAAGTTCGAGGGCCAATGGCCATCTTATATGCTTGAGGACCATAGCGCGCGCAACGGCCTCATTGAGCAGGCCAAAACGCGCGAGTGGTTCCATACCATCGACTTCGGAGGAGGCCACTCCACTCCGGGCCCTCATGATGCTCAGGTCGGTCACCAGTACCATGCGTTTCAAGACGTCGACTTTACGAATAAGTCGGTGCTCGACATCGGCTGCTGGGACGGCCTCTGGTCTTACGAAGCAGAAAAGCGGGGCGCGACGGACGTTTACTCGACGGACCTGATCACCCAGCGCGACGGCGACGTTTCCAACTACCAGCTCGCGCACTCCATCTTCCAATCGCGCGCGAAATATAAGACCAACGTGTCCGTCTATGACGTCCACACACTCGGCAAGAACGACTTTGATGTCGTCCTCTACATGGGGGTCTTCTACCATATCAAAGACCCTCTCTTGGCGCTCGCACGGCTGCGGCAAGTGACCAAGGAAGGGGGCCTCATCCTGGTTGAGGGAGAGGTCGTCCGTTCCGAGAAGTCCTATGGAGAGTTCTATTACAACCAGGACTATGCCCGAAGCTCCTCCAACTGGTGGATCCCCTCCATCGGCTGCCTGAGAGAATGGGTCGAGTGCTCCTTCTTCAAAATCGAGAAGGAATACGACGAACGAAACTGCGGCAAGACCCCGCGAGGCAGCCAGAGTGAGTACGGCCGATACCTCATCACGGCCCGTGCACTCCCCATCCCCAAGATGAGCTACGACGACCCCAAGAATTACTTCTCGCGGTACGACTTCCTGGATGAGCTCGCCCGCTGACGGGCCGGCGCGGAATCAAGGTCAACGCAAGAAACTCTGCGATCGAAAACTCGAGGCCGTCGCTTCCCCAGGGAAGCGACGGCCTTTTCCATTTCTCCATGGCAGGTCGCGGATTGCATCTCCCTCGCGCCCCATTGATACTGCACTCACAGCAAGAGAACCCGGGACGCCTCAAATCCTGTCTCCAGCGATCGTTGCGCGGCGCAAACGGCCCGTTCCATCTGTGGGTCCAAGAGCGTCTGCCGGCCGGGCGATGGAAATCGCTCAAAATCTGCGAGAACGCCGGAACCGTGGAGCTTTGTCGCCACATTATCTAGGTCTTCGATCCAAGTCGTGCTGTGGAGAACTGGAAACTTGACGATCGGCAAAGACAGAGCCGTTCTCAGGCGGCTCGACACGCTCTTCGACGAGGGAGTGCTCGGAAATCTGACCGACGGTCAGCTCCTGGAACGGTTCACGTCGGGGCGGGGTGAAACACCGGAACTGGCGTTCACCGTTCTGCTGGAGCGTCATGGGCCGATGGTTCTGCGCGTTTGCCGCAGTGTGCTCGCCAACTCCCACGAGACTCAGGACGCCTTTCAGGCCACCTTCCTGGTGTTGCTCAAAAAGTCTCGCTCCCTTTGGGTACGAGACTCTCTGGGACCCTGGCTCTACCAGGTGGCCTATCGAACCGCATCCTGTGCCCGAGCAACCGCCTCGCGCAGGCGGCGATTGGAGCGGAACCAGCAGCCGGCTCAAGAGGGGCGTCCCGAACCCGACGAAGAACTGCGGCGAGCGCTCCATGAGGAGATTGCCCGCCTTCCCGAGCGTTTCCGTACTCCGCTGGTCCTTTGCGACCTCGAGGGGCGCACGCACGAGCAGGCCGCGCGGCACCTTGGATGGCCGGTCGGAACGGTCAAAAGCCGGATCGCGCGGGGGCGAGACCATCTTCGCAAGAAACTCTATCGCCGAGGACACAAGCCTGAAGCGAGTCTCTTCGCCATCCTGCTAAACCCTGCCGCCGTGGAATCCGGAACCACCATGGCTTTGATCGATTCGACGGCCGACCTCATTGGCAAATCCATGGCAGCCAAGTCCGTCAGCCAAGGCGCCGCTTCATCACTAGCCCAGGGAGTTCTCAAATCCATGTGGATATCACGAGGGATTAAGATCGCATCGCTGCTCCTGGTATTCGGAACAACAGCCTCGGGAGTCAAGCTTCTTGCCCAAAAGGAAGGCTCGGGACAAGAACGCTCCCCGCAGGAAGCGGCAACGGCACGTTTCATCAAAGGACTCCCCGTCACAACCATCAAGCTGGGACCGCTCAAGGTCTCAGCCCAGGAACGGGGTGTCATTGAAGCGATCCGGGTTGCGGATGTCGTCGGTGAAAATGACATGCCCAGCACCATCATCTCAATGGTGCCGGAGGGAACCAAGGTCACCAAGGGGCAGATCGTCGTGGAGCTCGATCCCCAAGGCCTTCTGCAAATGCTCCCGACTCTCCAGCTCAAAACCGATCTGGCGACGGTCAACTATCAGAATGCCAAGCTCGCTCGCGAGGTCGCGGAGATCGCTCTCGTTGAATACCAGGAGGGGATCTTCCGGCAGGAGCAAATGAGCTTACAAGGGGCTGTCAACTTGGCTACGTCAAGCGTCAAGAAGTCGACGGCCCGCCTCGAACGAATCAGGATCGTCCAAAAACGCCTGCATGACATGCTCGCCGCCAAGGGAGCGGAGAGATCGCCCGCAGACATCGCGGCTGAACTCGACGTCGAGGAACGCGTTGACGATACCGAGGAAAAGGTCCTTCAACAAACAATGGCTCTCGAGCAAGCACAAACCAGGCTGAAGAGCCTGCTCGAATATAGTCATCCCAAAACCATCAAGGAATTAAAATACGAGATCGAACAAAAACGCGCGGTCGAGTTTGAAAAGCAGAGCGTGTGGGACCGTGAAAAACGTGGCATGGAACGCGACCGCGAGCAGATCGCCAAAACCAAAATCAGAGCACCTATCGACGGATTTGTTGTCTACCCCCAAGGTCCAGTACACGGCTCGACACTCGATGTCGGGACCATCATCAACTTTCGACAAAAGGTGTTTTCGATTGTCGACTGTGAAGGACCAATGCAGGTAACGACTAGGGTCAAGGAAAGCATTGTCGACCAAATCGAGGTGGGGCAGAAGGTCGTGATTGGGGTCGACTTTTTCAAGAGCGAGGAGCTTCGTGGCGAGGTTATCTCAGTGGCCTCATTGCCTGAACCTCCCGCTCCTACGCGAACTGCTAACGGCCATAAATATTATCAAACTCGAGTGAAGATTGAGAAAGGCCTTCCAAGCCTACGTCCCGGAATGACGGCCCACGTTGAGATCTTGATCAAGCAACTTGATAGCGTGCTCACAGTTCCCGTGTCGGCCGTTGTCTCCCTGGATGGAAAAAATCGAGTGGCTCTCAAAGGCCCGGAAGGGGGCTTCACTTGGCGCGAGGTCACGCTGGGCATTGCAAACAATGAGAGGGTCGAGATCAAGGAAGGGCTCGAGGTTGGGGAGCAGGTCATCGTCGATCCAGCCGACCTGATCCATGAGAAGGAAACGCAAAGGATTCGCTCTCATCCCACCCCTCCCGCCTCTCGGCCCTCGACTCCCCAATAAGCCCGCACAGGGGCCTCTCAAAACACGCGTCAGCCCCGTTCCATCGCTGATGGACCGGGGCTTCGGCATGTGAAGTTGATGTTGAGAGCTGCGTTATTAGCGGGCCTGCCAACGCCAGATGGACGCCCTTTTGGGTCATGCTTCCACGCGGGGCATCGGGCTCGCATCATACGTTGATCCCAAGGCGGCGAGTTCGCAGGTAGCGAAGATGATATTTGATTCCGGTGATCAAAAAACATCCTGATGCCACGCCGCCAAAGATGATCGGAGCATATCGGGGAAACATCGTCATCGGAAAGACGGTGAGGAACGTGACCAAGGCCTGTGCGTAATAGGCTCCGGAGAGGATTCCCCCCTTGATAAGGAAGAGCATACCGTTCGTCACGGCAATCATGGGAGAGAGGGAGAGAACCGGAAGACCAAGCAGCCATTCGACCAGAAAGATCAGGTTGAGTCCGACGACACCCGCACCCCAAACATGGGCGAGTTGCCGCTCGACAAACGCGATCGGCCCCAACCTGCGTCGTAGCGACCAGAAGAGTGCCGCCCACATCCCCAGCCCCACGCTAAAAATCAGCACGTAAGGCCAACGGCTTACGACACCTCGCAGAGAAAGCCAATTCGTAAGCCCAAAGAAGGCGAGCAGCGCGGCGCTGTGACAAATCCAGAGCAATCCCCAATTCTCCAGGACCGGGGCATGATGTGTCTCGCTCCAGAACCGCAAAGCCAAAGCGCGGAAGCTTGTGGACCAGGCCGAGACTCGTTCTCCCGCGACGAAAGCATCTAGGTCGGCCGCGAGCGCGGCGGCCGACCCATAACGCAGTTCTGGTGTCTTCTGAAGGCATTGGAGTGTGATCATCTCAAGATCGATAGGGACCTTGGGATTCAAGAGGCGAGGAGGTACGGGATCCTGCTCCAACACCAGGAGCACCGTGTCCAGGGGCGATGCCGCCAGAAAGGGGGGACGCCCGGTCAGCATCTGATAGAGAATCGCCCCGAGCCCGTAGACGTCGGTCGCGGGTCCTACGACCCCGCGCCCTACCGACGCCTGCTCGGGTGCGAGGTAGCTGGGGGTTCCAAGAATCGCGCCACTTTCCGTGAGGCTAGCTCCTGCATTCACGAGCTTGGCCAAACCGAAGTCGCTGACGTAGGGATGTCCCTGCCGATCGAGCAAGATGTTGGAAGGCTTCAGATCACGATGCACCACCCCCTGTCGATGCGCGTGGTCGATCGCCAGGCAGACCTGCTGGAGCAGTTTGGCGGCTTCCAGGGGGTTCATGGGGCCCTCGGCAAGCTTTCGCGCCAGGGTCGTCCCATCGATATAAGACATGACGAAGTAGGGCTGTCCTTCGTGCTCACCCAGATAGTGCAGGGGGACGATGTGAGGGTGCGACAACCTCGTCGCGGCTTCGGTCTCGGCGTGGAATCGGGCGACGTCTCGCGGTGTCGCAAGTTCGCCTCGCAAGATTCGTTTCAACGCCACGATCCGGCCGTGCTCGCGATGACGCGCACGATAGACCACCCCCATTCCGCCTCGCCCCAGCTCTTCGAGCAAATCGTGGTCAGCGAAGGAGGACTCCTCGTAGGAAACCGGATCCCAGGGGTCCGTCTTCGACTTCGCGAGCCTTGTCCATGCAAGCGGAGTCTCATCTTGCCAGGGGCGAGCGAGTTCTTCGGCGACCAACGCCGCCGCCCAGAGATCGCGAATTTCTTCCCCATGAGCGGGAAAGCGGCGGACTGCCGCCTCGACATCAGGTGCGCCGCCGGCGCGAAGCTGATCCGTCAATTCTTGCAGCAACTCAGAGAGCCTGACGTCGTCGAGGGTAGGCTCAACCCCGGCGGGATCATTGGCATCGGTATGATCTCCCTGAGTGCTCATGAGGTGAGTGCTCCCGACGGGCTCTCTCCCAGGATCGCCCGAAGCCGGCGCAGCGCTCGTAAATGCCGCATGCCGGCGGCCGCTTCGCTCACGCCAAGGATCTGGGCGATTTCACCATTCGACAGTTGCTCAAAGTGGCGCATCAGCACCATTTCACGGTCAGATTCGTCGAGTTGCTCGAGTGCCGTGCGAAAGCGTCTTTCGAGTTCGTGTCGCAAGGCTGAGGCCGCGGGCGTCAGGTTCGGGTCGCGAAGCTGCGCGGCGAGTTCCAGCGAAGAGCGATCCGCGAAGGCCGCCAGGCCGAGCGGGCGCTCGCGATCGAGACTACGCCGGGCCGCCAACCGATGGCGCCGGTATTCGTCGATGATATGGTCGCGAGCGATCTGGCGCAGCCAGAGCTGAAAGGGCATCGACGGCTTTCGCAGGTAGTCCGAGAGCCGCAAGCTCGCTTTGAGCAATACGTCCTGAACCACGTCGCTGGCATCGAGCCGGCGGGCCAAGACGGGATCGAGCCTTGCGCCGATCAGCCGGCGTAGCGGCTCCCGGTGCCGCTCCCAAAGCCGTTCCGCGGCCGGTGCCCCTTCGGCCTCGACATGCTTCAAAAGTATCTGGGTTTCGTCGGCGTCGGGCCACATCAAAAGCCGCTCACCTGGGTGAAGTTACTGAGCTCGAGTATACCGTAGCGGGCGCTGCCCGCTCCACGACGCAAAACCCGTCGGAATTCTCTCGAATCACCGGTTAAGAACGGAAACGGTTCCCGGTTGAGTGGTCGTTGCGACACGTTGGGGACATCCCAAACAGGGCATGTCGCCTTGGGGACTCCCCACCGCCTTCACCATGTTGAGCCGGAGGTTGTCATGCATGTCGTCGGAGCTTACATCGCCTATCTCGTCATCAGTATCTTCTTGACGATCTGGGTTGCGAGCGTTTTGTCCAAGAACGGGCGCGTCTTCCTGGTCGACTCCTTCCTTGAGAATGAGCAATTGGCAGACGCTGTCAACCAGCTTCTCGTGGTCGGTTTTTACCTGATCAATCTCGGGTATGTAACGCTGGCCCTCAAGTACGGAACAAAGCCCAGGGACCTTCCTGAAGCCATTGAGACGTTGAGTTCGAAGATCGGTCTGGTGTTGCTCGTTCTGGGAGGCATGCACTTCTTCAATCTCTACGTGTTCGCCAAGATGCGGCGGCGATCACTCCTCCGCAATGCCAAGGCTCCGGTCCCTCCCGAGCAGTTCGTCGAGCCGGCTCACGAATTCAGCCATTGAGGCGCGATCACCGGCAAATCATCGGCACCTCTCTCCCTGGAAAGGACCGGAAATGCGACGGTTATTCGTCCTCTATGACTCGGAGTGCGGATTATGCACGTGGGCTCGAGGCTGGCTATGCCGACAGCCCATGTATCTGGAACTCGTCTTTGTCCCAGCGGGGTCTGCGCGGGCTCACCATCTCTTTCCCGATCTCTCTCAGGCAGGGCCCGTTGAAGAGCTGGTGGTGATCAGCGACGAAGGAGGTGTCTATCGGTCGGCGAGCGCCTGGATCATGTGCCTGTACGCTCTCCAGGACTACCGGGAATGGGCCCTTCGGCTCGCCCGGCCGCACTTGAAGCCCCTGGCGCGGCAGGCCTTCGCGCTCCTCTCGAAGCATCGACGACGTGTCTCGCGATGGTTCGACCTTGAAAGCGAAGCCCAGATGGTGGAAATGCTGCGGAAGGTCGTCGTGCCGGTCTGCACCCGAGAGGAGGGGAGGGTTGAAGAAGAACCGGCGGCCCACGGTTTTCTCTAGCGCCGCCGGATCTCTTCCTGCTCTCTGAGCCAATCAGCCGGAGACAGGCTGCGAGTAAGAATGGACGATGTCAACCAGAGCCAGAACATGGTCGACGGGCGTGTGAGGCAAGATCCCATGACCAAGGTTGAAAATGTGCCCCGCACGCCCGGCAGCCTGGCGGAGGATCCGCTGGGTCTGCTGCTCGATTTCCGGGATCGGGGCAAAGAGCACGATCGGATCGAGGTTCCCCTGAACGGCGACGTTGGGTCCCAGGCGTTTCCAGGCCTCGTCGAGTTCAACCCGCCAATCGAGGCCGATGACATCCCCTCCGGCATCTCGCTGGAGTTCCAGGAGCGAACCTGTGTCCGTACCAAAGTGGATCACGGGTACGCCGTCGGCGAGGTTGCCAATCAGGCGACGCATGTGGGGTTGAACAAACCTGCGGTAGTCGTGGGGGCTTAGGTTGCCAACCCAGCTATCAAAGAGTTGAAGGACCTGCGCACCCGCCTCGGCTTGGGCGTTGAGGTAGACGGCGGTGGCGTCCACCAACTTCTCCATGAGAGCGTCCCAGGCTCCTGGATCGCTGTACATGAACGTCTTGGCCTTTTCGTAGTGCCGAGAGCCTCCCCCCTCGATGGCGTAGCAGGCCAGCGTGAACGGGGCGCCGGCGAATCCAATCAAGGGGGTCGCAGGGTTCAGCGCGGCTCGTATCGAGCGGACCGCCTTGGCGACGTAGTCGAGAGGATCCATCGCATCAAACCGGCGGATGCGGTCGACGTCGGACGCCACCCGAATCGGATTGTGGATGACAGGTCCTTCCCCCTTGGCAAACTCGAGCTGCAAACCCATCGGCTCAAGGATGAGCAGGATGTCTGCAAACAAGATCGCCGCATCGACCCCCAATCGTTCAGCGGCCGTTACCGTGACTTCCGTGGCAAGGGCGGGGTCTTTGCAGAGGTCCAGGAACGAAACCTTGGAGCGAACCTCGCGATATTCGGGCATATAACGGCCCGCTTGTCTCATAAGCCAGACAGGAGTGACGGAAGTCGGCTCGCCGCGACAGGCCTTGAGAAACGGGGAGTTTTGAAGCGCATCGGGCTGAACGGATGGAAGGAGGGTTGGCATGGGGGATGCATTCTCGCAAAACTCGGCTTACCTACAAGATCCGCCATCATACGACAGCGAGAACTTCCAAGGGAACGCAGCCTTTCTTCTCGATTCGGTGGACGGGTAGTCCTGAAGCGGTTTGGCAATACAATAACGGAGTGTTGTAAAATGATGGCGGATGAGAACGAATGCCAGAGGTCGTGCGAAGAAACCCTCGGCAGGACGCGTTTGACGCGGGGAATGTTCCTCGATCGGCGAGACCCGTTCTTTGTCGAAACCTATCGCCGCTCGCCGTCTCGTCGAAAATGACACGACCCGAGGAGCAAGCGGCTATTCTTAGGATGAGTAAAAACTGATGGACCGATTTGATGAAGTTGGGGGCGCCAAGCCGCCCGCCAATGCACAAGGGAATGGAACTTCGGAAGCAATCCGGCGACGCATTCTCGAACACCCCTCCAACCGTTCCCGACTGCCCGACCGACCTACTGAGGATGAACAACTCCTCAACCGATCACTCCCTAACATTCCCCAGGCGCGCTCGTCGGAACTCGGGGCGTTCACACATACCGAGGCCTGGCGCGTCTTGCGGATCCAAGGGGAGTTCGTCCATGGGATCAACGCCCTGGCGGAGATCGGAGCAGGAGTGGCCATATTCGGTTCCGCGCGAACGAAACCGGATCACCCGTTTTACGCTGACGCCATGGCGCTCGGGCACAAGCTCGTCGAGGCCGGTTTTGCGGTCATCACAGGGGGTGGGCCGGGCCTGATGGAGGCTGCCAATCGTGGCGCTCGCGAAGCGGGGGGAATCTCGATCGGCCTGAATATCGAGTTGCCCTTCGAGCAGATGCCCAATCCCTACGCCAACCTCTCGATCAACTTTCGCTATTTCTTCGTCCGAAAGACGATGTTTGTAAAATTCGCGAACGGATTCGTGATCTTCCCGGGTGGCTTCGGTACGCTGGACGAACTGTTCGAAGCGCTGACGTTGGTCCAGACGCGCAAGATCAAGCGTTTCCCGATCGTCCTGTATGGTTCAGCTTACTGGAAGGGGCTTCTGGGCTGGATCCGGGAAACTCTTCTGACCGAGCATATGATCTCCCCCGAAGACTTGAACCTGCTGATCGTGACGGATTCGATTGATGAGGCTCGCGACGTGATGGTGGATTGTTACAATACACGTTGCTGGACCACGTGGAAAAAGTCGGAAGGCGCCAAAGTGGACGCCGACCCGCCCGGTGCTCCGGCAACCGCCCCAGACCCCGCCAAGGCAGACGCTCAGTAACCGCCACCGAAGTTGCGTCGTCACGCCTCGCTGTCCCCCCTCTCAGGAGTTTGACCGATGCTCGACGCCCCAGCCGAGACGACGAAGGACGCCGAAGCATTTCAAGCCTTGGATCAAGCCTTCCGCACTGAAGGTGCAGACGTTGCGCTCAATCAACTGATCTCGCTGCTGTCGGATCGAGGGGAGTCGCGGGCGCTGCTCGACGCACTGCTCCTCCGCGCCCGGCACGAGCTGGGATTGCCCTTGATCCAGACCGGCTCTCTCAACGACCTGCCCGAACCGGTGCGATCGAAATACGAAGAACGTTACGTGGACGCCATTCGTACCGTAGGGGGACGTCTACTGGCCTCGGGAGACATTGCCGCCGCGTGGCCCTATCTCCGAGCCATTGGTGAGCCCGAGCTGGTGAGCAAGGCGATTGACGCCTACGTTCCCGAAGAAGGGGACGAGCGCATCAACCAGATCGTCGAGGTCGCCTTCAATCAAGGGGCGAATACCCGCCGCGGGTTCGAGCTCATTCTCGCTCATTACGGGACTTGCTCCGCCATCTCGGCGTTCGAGCATCTCCCGCCCGACGAAGCCACGCGCATCGCCTGTGCGGATGCCCTGGTCCGGCAACTTCACAGCCATCTGATCGCCAATCTTAGAGGAGAGATTGCTCAACGAGGCCAACCGCTTCCCGCACAGGAAACCCAGGTTGCAATTGCCGAATTGATCAGCGGCCGGGACTGGCTTTTCCAGGAAGACGCCTACCACATTGATGTCTCCCACCTGGCGGCCACCGTCCGGGTCGCTCCCTTGCTAACGGACCCTCAATCGATCGCTCTTGCCGCCGATCTGGCCGACTATGGCGCCAAGCTTTCGGAGCGTTTCAAATACGAAGGGGAACCCCCTTTCGAGAACACCTACGAAGATCACGGCGTCTACCTTCGAGCGTTGCTTGGCAAAGAGGTGGATCAGGCGATCACCCACTTCCGAGCGAAGATCACTCCCACCGACGCGTCCGAGCAAGAGAACACGCTGCCGGCCCAGGTTCTCGTCGGGCTGCTGGCCCGTCTCGACCGTCTCGACGAGGCGATCGAAGTCGCGTCGGAGCACCTGGCGGAAATTCCCGAGTCGGCCCTGATCTGCCCCGGAGCCGCGACACTTTGCCAACGGGCGGGACGTCCGGATCGGCTCGCGCAAATCGCCCTCGACCACGGCAACCTCGTCAATTACACGGCCGCTCTCCTCGAGACCGGTAAGCGCAAAAAACTCGGCTGAGCCCGCGGTCTCCACTCGCCTCGACGACGCTCGCGCCCGCCTCCTCGAAGGCCATCATCGATATCACACACCAAAGTGATGTCGCGCCGACGAGGAGAATGCTATGCTCAACGTGTTCACTCACTCCTTTTGGCTCAAGCCGCACTCCACATAAAGATCTCTGCCACAAGCCTACATGCGAAGAGGATCGATCGATGACACGTCGGATCGGGGGACTCACTGCCATCGTCGCTCTCATGCTCATGGGCGCAGACGCCGGCGGGGACATGATGTTCATGAGTCTTTTCGACGGCAAAACCCTTAGCGGGTGGGTTCCGGATCACACCGACCGATTCTCCGTGCGCAATGAGGTGATTTTTGGTGACGGCGGAATCGGTTGGCTGCGTTCGGCCAAGGCGTACAAAAACTTCGAGTTCCAGGTGGAATATCGAGCCCTGCAAAAGGGGGCGGATAGCGGGATCTTCTTTCGCTCGAGCCTGGAGGGATCCACGCAGGAGCCATTCTGGCCGGCGCGTTGCTATCACCTTCAGGTGGCGGACGCGGATAACAACTTGATGATCTTTGGGCTGGGAACACCTCCTCCCACTTTCGACCGCAAGGCCGAGGTGCTCAAGGAGGTCATGAAGGGTCCCGGAGAATGGCAAAAGATCGTCTTGAAGGTCACCAGCAAGCGCGCGGAAGTCTCATTGAACGGTAAGCTCGTGACCGTCACGGACGCGATCAACCTGGCGGAAGGTTACTTGGGTCTACAGGGAGAGAATGGACAATTCGAGTGGCGCGAGTTGAAGATCAAAGAGCTGCCAGCCATGCCTTGATGCCGCGCAGACACCCGCCCTACGACGTGGTCTCCGGTCTCTCATCAGTGGAATGGCGGCTGCTCTGATTGTCATCTTCCCAAGAAAGCCCCGCCGCGGCCAAGGCCTCGGCGGGAATCTCCTGGAAGTGGCTCAGCAGGAAGTCACGTCCCCAATCTTCGTTCTCGATGGCCTCGAGGGGAGGCAAACCGAGGACACCGAATCGGCCGCTCAAAAGTTCGTAGGCCTCAGCGACCCCCAGCTCAACAATGGGGGTCAACGCCATGGGGACGCACCATGAGGCCCTACCTGAACGGTGATCGGAGCCAGTTGCCAGAATCCGTTGCCACGCTTGACCCACTGAAACCCGGGAGGAGCCGTCCAGATCCCCTGGGCATCCTGCCTGCGTCGCTCCTCTGCCTGCACGGACCGTAGCTCGTTTCCGGCGGCGAAGTAGATGAAGGCCGCAAGAAAGACCTGCATCCAGTGCTCGCCATTGGCTGACGCAAGCGCCATGGCCAGGCTGAAAGCTCCGTAAGCAAGGGCCAACACACGTCCGACCGTAGCGGCGATCGTCGTGGCTTGCACGCGCCCCAACCAACCGCTCAAGAGTGCTCGGAACACGCGGCCTCCATCCATCGGGAAAGCGGGAATCAAGTTGAACGCAGCAAGGAAACCGTTCACGACGAGGAGTTGCGTCGTCAGAATCTCCAGAGCTCCGACGCCCTCGAATTGAGACAATCCGATCAAGAGCACACCGAGAAGCGTGGCAATCGCCACGTTGACCGCCGGTCCGGCCAAAGCAATGGCCAGCTCGACTCCGGGTGCTCTCGGCAGCCGGCGCAGCCGAGCGATGCCGCCGATCGGGTAAAGCGTGATATCCTCGGTCTCAATCCCGAAGCGACGAGCCATCAAAGCATGCCCAAGCTCGTGCAACAGCACGCAGCCAAAGGCCGCCGCGATCAGTAAGAGGGCGGGCAGCCCCCCAAAGCCGGCCTGAGTGTAGGCCAAGGCGAAAATGAAAAGGATGGTGGGGTGAACGTAGCAGTCAATTCCGGCGATTCGCCCCAGTTTCCACGACGTGCGCATGAGAAATCAGGTCCTTTCCTCGAGAGGTAGGCCTCTCGATCCTCTTCTAATTCGCACGTACCAGCGGGAATGTTCAGCAAGTGCCGCGCGCATTGCCGAAAACGCCCCTCTGATAGGCGAGAGGGTCCGACACCGCGCAAAGCTGCGTTCGCAGGCTTGCGACGAAGTGAAACCGAACCCTTAAGAGACAGGACACCCCAACCCCTATCTCTCGAGGATGCCCGGACGCGAAATCACGAATCCCTTCACGGCCACGTCGAGTTGCGGCCAATCCTGCGCGGCCGTCACCAGCTCGTACCCTCGCGAATCGACGACGAGCGTATCGCACGAGCGGGCGGCCCCAATGCTGGGACTCCAGCAGAGCGGCATCCCATGAGTTAACGCCAGGTTGCTATCGGGAAGGAGCAGAGCCTCACGCGGTGAGTACCCCGTCAAGAATCCCAGATAGTCGAGCGTCCATTCGTGCGGGCGATCAAATTTCTCGTAGATGCGCCGAGCACGCCGGATCACCTCGGAGACGACCTCTTGGTGCCGCGAAAAGTAAACACAGGTCGCGTCGATCATCGCCGCCAGACCGTGGCACTTCTTGAGCTCGGCATCCGCCTCACCAAAGGAAACCATCCTTGAAAGTGAGGCACAAAGGCCGAAGCGTCTCCCGGTGACGGTGATTGTTACCTGTCTTTCGATGGGAGCCGACTTGAACGTCGGCTGCCGATAACGGGCGAGCCGATCATCGCAGGCGACGCGGAGATCGACGGGGACCACCCCTTCGCGGATCAAGCGATGCGCCAGGTGCCCCGCAACATCCGCTTCTTTTTCCCCTTTGTGGAAGTTGCGGCAAGTTGCCTCGACGGCCTGGGCCAAGGTCCGGCCAAGCTCGCGATACCGCTGGCGTTCCAGGGGAGTCAGAGGTATGCGGAGGGCACGAAGCATATCCCCCGGCCGGGTCCAGGGAAAATTGCTTCCCCCCATGTCCGTGGCGATGCGCTTGTTGTGCCCGAGCTCTTGAATAATCCGTTCCGGTTCGTCGAACCAGCAACGTTCCTTGAGCTGGAAACCGAGGCCCGCGAGTTCTTCCTCGAAGACCCGTGCGCTCTGCACATTGTCGGTAATCACGGCGCGACTGCCGCGATTGACATAGAGCAAGACCGACCCGACCTCGGAACCGAGATCCTGGCCGAGATCTCCTCCGGACGTGAACCACGCAATCGAGTCGGCGCGACCGAGAACGACGGCGTCATGCCCCGTTGTATCGAGGAAGCGACAAATGCGCCGGTGTTTCTCTTCAATGTCTTCGCGCCGCCGCGAAAGCTCCCCCTCCGCATGATCCGCGGTAGGATCGGCAAGAATCGGCAGTGTGTCTGTATTGGGACGATCGCCGGCCGTGTGAATGACACGATCGAACGTCTGCGAAGCGTTAAACGCTTCGTCATACAGAGACGCCATCCCGCCCGAATGGGAACCGGATGCCACGCGACCGCCTCCATTTTTTTCGAGCGTTGTGCATGGCCGCGGCGAGCCTCCGGCTCAAGTGCGCGGCCACGACTCAGAATGGATTAAGAGTATCGTTTCAAGTCCCGCTACGAAAAGCAAGACTATCTCGAAGCGAATCGCACAACAAGAGTTGGGTCAAATTATTATCGCGATGATCGAACTGCGTTCTCCACAAGCGTTAATGCGAAGCCTTCGCCACTTGCTTTGACCGTTGCCGATCCCAGACCTCATCCAGGAAATTCAGTACCTCCGGGAAGAGATCGCGCTGAGCCAGGTTCAAATGAAAACCATGCTTCGCGCTATCAATCACAAGCAAACGATGTGCCACTCCTTTGGCTTCAAGCTGCTTGACGAACAGCTCCGACTGCTCCAAAGGGACCAAGGCGTCGCGACGGCCATGGATTAACAGAACGGGAGAATCGTCGGACGAGACATGATCCACAGGCGAAGCCGCCCGATAGCGAGATGCAACCTCTTCCGGAGTTCCCCCGAGCATCAACTCCACCGGGATCGAACCAAGTGGACTGTGCCGGAAGAGCAGTTCCAGGTCGGAAGGCCCGTACATGTCGACCACCGCCTGAACTCTCCCAGAGATATCGTTGTCGTCGGAGTTCGCCCCGGTCTTACTTGAATAGGCGCTCGAATTTCCCACGCGAGAAGGCTGGTCCCTGGTACCCAGAAGCATGGCCAGGTGTCCTCCCGCCGAGGCTCCCAGAGCCACGACCCGCATGGGGTCGATTCCGTAGTCCTTCGCGTGCCTGCGGAGCCAACGAACCGATTCACGGACGTCCGCGAGATTCTCAGGCCAACTCGGCTGCCCCGAGCGAGAGAGCCGATAGTCAACCGCCGCGACGACATAGCCTCGCAGCGCGAATCGGTTCGCCAATTCCTGCATGACAGTCTTGTTGCCCCCCCGCCAGCCTCCTCCGTGAATCGCGACGATGACAGGACGCCCGCCAGGAGGAGCGGGATCGCGAGGCTCGTAGAGGTCCAGCCGGGTCCTTCGTCCCCCGGAAACTCGGTAGACGATATCGCGATGAACGTCGACTCCTTGGGGAAGCTCCGGGCGCTTAACCTCAGCGCGCACGAGCAACCCGGTTGCAATCAATAGCCCGAGCCAGGCGACCCCACGGATCAAAGTCGGCCTCACCACAATGCAACTCCCCATCCTTCCCCTGAAACCGTGCCATCACAGCCTCGAACCGCCGCCGCAAAGCGGCTCCCCCTTTGTTCCAGGCAGGCTACGTATTTTCTCCACTCATCAGCGGGAAGGCTGTTATCAACGCGTCAATGGATCGTACGAAGCGAAAACGGCCCAGGACAAGGAGGAAATTCGATCGTCAAGCCCCGAGAAGTCTCTCCCTGACGATCGCAACGGTTTGGATGTCTCATCAACGAGTCAAACTCTCGCACCAATCTTTCGTACGACAACGCACGAGCCGTTGGCCCGGTTTTTGCTACCCGTCCTTTTGTTCGGTCTACGATCCTGTCGTCACTCAGGCAAAGCCACTTTCGTGTGTTGATGCTAACGCGAAAGTGCCCTGAGCAAGCGTCAATTCCAACAAAGAGAACACCAACAGTGATCTCACGATACTGGAGAGGGGAGTACGATGTGGGAAGGAATTCAGGAACACCAGCGTGTACTTTTGGTTGAAGATGCTCCTTTCCTGCGCTATGCCTTTGGCCGCTTGCTAAGGATGCATGGATTCGACGTGTGTGAAGCCACCGATGGGCAGGCTGCTTGGGACTGCGTCCACAAATTTCGGCCGCAACTTGTGGTGACCGATCTGATGATGCCCATCATGGATGGCGTCGAGTTTATCAAAAGGCTTCGATCCGACCCGAGAACCGCGGAATTGCCGGTCCTTGCGATCACTGCGGACTCTTCACAGCAGATGGAGACCAAGGCGCGAGAGGCCGGAGCCATCGAATTCGTGACGAAGCCGGTCGACTTGACCACCTTGCTGGAACGCCTTAGATCCTTGAGTCACTGAGCAACGCCGAGTCGACTCCGCGCGAACGGGGTATCGAGGTAAACTCGTGAGGAGAAGGCGTCTCCGACGTGGGCGAAGCCTTGTTTCGTCCCAAGGCCCGAGAATGCAATCATGGCGGACGAACGACCCGCTCTACCGCTCTTGCAGCAACGTGAAATTGAAGCCCGAATCGTCGGGCCCTTGATTCGCGCGTTCTCCTCGGAGTTCGGCCAAGAGAAGACGTTGCAACTGGTGAGGTCGGTCATCGAACAACTCGCGCGTCAGAGCGGGACCGAGATGGCGGCAAGGCTGGGGCAGGATACCCTCGAGGCCTTCGCAAGCGGTCTTCACCGTTGGAGTGAAGGGGGAGCGCTCGAGATTGACCTGCTGGAGCATTCTCCCGAAGCCCTTTCGTTCAACGTCACACGCTGCCGCTATGCCGAGATGTATCGCGCCTTGGGTCTGGCGGATCTAGGCGCAAGTCTTTCCTGCCAGCGAGATTTCTCGCTCGTGGAAGGTTTCAACTCGGAAATCGAACTGACGCGCACCCAAACGCTCATGGAAGGCGCGCCTCACTGCAACTTCCGATTTCGGGCTCCGTCTCGTCCGCCCACGGAAGGCTGATTCCCATTTCTTTCCGGATTCCCCCCGATCACCCCCTTCGACTCAAGTCCTCTGGACATTTTTCCGATTATCGCGATCGTAGGGATTGTCATGGCTACCCCTCTTCATGGATGGGTTAGGCCAACTCATCAATCCGATTGCCCAAAGGAAGGGGCACTTTCATGGCGAGCGGAGCTCACGCCACATCTCGGCTGGCCTACCCCGGCACTCTCGCGATGTTGGGCTTGGCATTCGCCTTCCCGATCGGCCTCATGATCTTCAACCCCACCCTCATGTTCGAGCGTGGGTGGGAGCAATACGTCGGTACGACCATCTATTTTTGGGCCGTGCTGACACTTGCCCGTGAGCTGTCGCTGATCTGGAAGAACGAACAGGCCTTTGAAGAAGCCCCAGCCCTACTCAAGCATTTCGGAGCCTCCAAGACTCCCGCGGTCGAGGGTTCCCCCCGAGCCTCCCGGATTTCCGACGACGATAAGCGGATCCTCCCCGGAAGACTCCGGCAACTCTCCCGTTACGTGGAAGAGACTCGATCTCCCACTGTTGCGCAGCTCATGGAGCTCAATCGCGAAGGCTCCGGCCTGGATCAAGAACATGCGGCGGGGCGTTTCACGCTCACTCGCTATATCTTGTACCTCCTGCCTGTGATCGGGTTTATCGGCACGGTCGAAGGTATCTCAAAGGCTCTCATGAACATTAGCAAGGTTCTTCCTATGGTGAAGGATCTCGATGGGTTCATGAACAACCTGACGGGCGTGACTTCGGCCCTCCAGATTGCCTTCGACAGCACATTGCTGGCTCTCTTTCTGAGCGCGGCCTTGATGCTCGTGCAGACGCTCGTCTTCCGGCGATCGGAAGATTTGCTTGCACGTGTCGATCGTTGGGTCGTTGAGCAGGTGTTGCCCAAAGTGGGTGGCGAAGATTCACCAGCGGCTGCACTCGCGGCGGCGATCGGCCCTCATCTCGAACGGCTGAGAGTGGAGCTGGCGGCCCTTGTCGAACCGGTGGCAAGGTCGTTCGAGACCCAATCGGCACGATGGGGCGAGGCCTTGGGCGCTCCGATTGAGCAGTTCGCGCGGTCGGTCGATCGGCTGCCCATGTCCCTGGCCGCGTTCCAGAAGGGGGCCGAGGCGATCGCAGCCATCGGCGATGACCTCGAGGCGCTGGGAACCGCCCAGGAATCGATTCAGCGGGGCACCGGCTCGCTCTTGCGAATCGAGACGACCTTGTCGCAGCAGGTGGGTGTCACTGAGCAGTTCGACGACATCAAACGGGGCATCGACCGCACTTGCGTGGCGATTGAATCCCTCTCGAGCTCCTGGACGAGCGCCTACGAGCGTTCGAGCCGGGCGACTCAGGAGCAGCTCGCGAGAACGTTGACGAGCCTCAAGGACGCTCTCGACCTGTTGAACGTCAGCATGGAGCAGGGGAACGCCCTCTATCGAAACATCGTGAAGAAGATGTTCGATGAGCGGGCCAACAACCACGGCAACGACACGATTCGGGCGGCCTGAACGGAGTTGATCGCATGCGACGATCGCGGCGCAACGGGCATGCGGCCCATGAATTTGGCGGCTCCGGCGAAGACTCCTTCGTGGCTGTCGTGGTCACGAAGCTGACCGGTGCCCTCCTATTCATCCTTCTGTTGACCATGGTCATCATGGCCTTGCTCCCCAAGGCCATCGATTCCAAGCCCTCTGACGCCGGCGCTGCGAAGCAGGAGGAAATTCCCCTGGCCATCGCGACCCCGGAAAGTCTTCCGGAAGCGATCGTCGGCCGTCCTTACGCCGTGGCACTCGCCGCGACCGGAGGTAATGGCGCCTTGCGATGGTCGGTGGACGGCAAGCTCCCCGAAGGCGTGGAGTTCGACCCGGCCACTGCGCAGCTTCACGGTACCCCAAAGCGAGGGACCGCCGAGCCCGCGAGCCTCGTTCTTCGGGTGAGTGACGGTACCGATCGCGCAGCGAAGCCCGCTCATCTGCTTGTTTACGAATCGAACGAGCCCTTGACGACGCCTTCCAAGTGGGCACCCGGCTTGCCGCCGATCCCCTGGAGAGCCTGGCTTGAGCAAGGGATTGGATTCTTGTTTCTTTGGTTGGTTCACTCCGTCTGCATGAACGCGCTTCGATCGCTTGAGCGACGATCCCTCCTGACCGCCGAAGATGAGCCCGAGGCCGAGAGCGATCGCCGGGCCGCCTCCCGCCGGTTCTTCATCTACAAATCGATCGTGCGCCTGGCCACGGTTGCTTCCACGGTCGCCCTGGCCGTCTGGCTCCAGCAGCAACGCGGCTAACTTTCCCGCCTCTCCCCGTCTCGCCAAGTTTGGCATTCGGCCGCGAAGCGCGGCCGAATCGTCATATCAACGAATTCCTTCATGCCGGGTTCCGACGCGGGTCCAAAAATTCTTGGGACAATAGCGCCGTAATATCGCTAAAGACTCTTCAAGGTGGAGTCTTTCCTGCGCATAGTTCATCCCGCGCACGCCGCGCTCTGTGTGCCGAACACTAGCACCAGGAGGTATGAGATGGCTCGAATTCCCGCACTCCTATTGAGTATGTGTCTTGTCGTCGCCGCTTTGGTGTTTCACACAGAGTCTCAAGCGCAGGGACCTGGAGGCGGTGGCGGCGGCGGAGGTGGCCAGCGTGGTGGAGGGGGTCCTGGGGGCTTCTTTGGCGGCCCGGGCCGAAACAGCTCCCCTTCCTGGCTCCTGACTCAGGAGCCCGTCCAGGAAGACCTCAAGTTGAGCGATGAACAAAAGAGCCAGCTCAAGACCTTCAACCAGAAGCTCGACGAGCAGCGCAAAGAGATGTTCTCCAAGAACCAAGATGGTGCCCGGCCCAGCCGCGAGGAAATGCGGGCGAATTTCGAGGCGATGAACGAGCAGACCAATACGGGCATTGCCAAGATCCTCAAGAAGGATCAGCGCGTCCGCCTGAACCAGATCAGCCTTCAGCAGGAAGGACCGCTCGCCGTCGCTCGTCCGGAAATCGCCGAGAAGCTCAACATGAGTCCCGAGCAGATGGAGCAAATCCAGGGGATCATGGACCAAGCCCAAGAGGCTCGTCGCGAGCTCTTCATGTCCATGCGAGGCGGGCGTGGTTTTGGCGGGAATGGCGGCGGCCCCGGTGGTGATAATCAAGGCGGCGGTGGACAGCGCGGAGGAGGCCGACAGGGGCGCGGCCAGGGCAACAATAACAACAACACACCGAAGCAGGCCAACACCCAGACGGCTCAAGGCAACGAGGATGCATCGCAGCCGGCCCAGGCTCAAAAGGGACAAGGGCAGGGGGGTGGCGGTCAGGGCCCCCGTCAAGGCGGAGGCGGCCCGGGAGGATTCAATCGTGACTCCCCCGAAGCCAAGGCCCAGTTCGCCAAGATGCGCGAAGAAGGGGACAAGATTCAGCAGCAGACCATCGCCATGGTCTCCAAGGTGCTCTCCAAGAAGCAGAAGCTCGCTTTCAACAAGATGCTTGGCGAGCCCTTCGACTTCGACAAACTGACCCCCGGAAACGGCGGCCCTCGCCCCAACGGCTCCAATACGAAGGCCGCCTCCAAGACCAATGTCGAGGCCACGTCGAACGCCTCGGCCTCCGCCAAAAAGAAGACCACCAAGTCGCGCAAGAACGCGGGGTAATCTCCAACTTCTTCGTCTTCCCGCATTTCTTGAACTTGGGGTTTGACATGAAGACCAGGCTTCCGGCTCCGGCCGAAAGTCTGGTCTTCCTCACATTGCAGGCTTCTCGTATAACGCGGTCCTCACGAGTCCGCGATTCATCGATCCAAGGAGGGGTCGTGCCATGCGCTCTGGAAGGTTCTTCCTCGGAATCACTCTGCTCGTCCTCTCCGCGGTTTCCACCCAGGTGCTGGCCGAGGACATTCTCGTCCCGAACAGCCGGCTGGGCACGCGAATCGCCCCACTGCTTCTGCTCAGAAGGCCTGATGTGCAAAGCGACGTGGGTCTAAATCCCACGCAGGCCGCCGAGCTCGACCAGATCAGCCGTAACCTCTACGGGCGGGCCATGAGCCTTGCCAGGCGGAGAGACCCCGAGGCGGAAAAGGCTCGGAGAAGCATCGATCACGAGCAGCAGCAGTGGCTTAAGACACGCCTGACCGACGAGCAAAAGAAACGGCTCGTGCAGATCGACCTGCAATGGGAAGGGCCGACCTCGGTCTACAGCCGCGCCACGGTGGCCGAGGCCCTGGGACTTACCACCGAGCAGCGAGAAGTTCTCAAGCGCGTTGGCGACGAATTCACCCGCAAACGGCGAGAAAATCCGAGTCAGCCCGTCAAAGAGGGGGAGCTGACTCGCCAAATCCTGGCCGTGCTTTCCGAGCCGCAACGCGAGCTCTGGAAAGACATGCTCGGCGCTCCCTTCGTTCCCCAAATCGCCAATGCCGCCCCCGCCACTCCGGCGGCAACGCCCCGCGCAAGACGATAAGCACCCCGTTGGGCTTCGAGGCGGAATTGTCCAAGCGTGGACTTAGGCAAGAGGGGCAGGGCCCATCGTGAGCCGTTCGAAGTCGGGGTTGCCTCGAAGCTTGTCGAAGTCCGCCTCGTCGGGAATCAGCGATCGCAAATTGGGATCAAGGTCGAGCGCCAGGGCCAGCGCATCGAGAGCCTTCATCGTGTTGCCCGCGAGACTCCAGTAGCACGCCAGGTTGTAGTGGAGCAGGGGTTCATCGGAATGATGCCGCCCTGCTCGCTCGAGAGCGTCGATCGCCTGAGCCAGGCGATGAGTGCGCTTGTAACACCACCCCAAGGCGATCGCCACGCCAATGTCGCCCGGACGAAGCGCTGCGGCCACCTCAAGAGGCTTCAGTGCTTCCCGGTAACGCTCGACCGAACGCAGAGCTTCCCCCATCAGGAAGCTCGCCTCGAACTGCATCGTCGCCCAATCAGCGCGGCGCTCCAGAATCTCCAGCGCGCGCTGAGGGAGATTCAGCATCAAGTAACCTTCGGCTTCGTCGAGCTGACGTTTGATCCGGTCGCGGATGATCCGGCCCATCGCCCCGCCGTCTCCCCTGATCATTCAGTCTCCAGAGCCTTCTCCGTCCGCCAGGGCAGGAGTCGCGCACGTCGCGTGCTTGAGATAAGCTTACCCCATGTTATGGGCACGGGGAAGAGTTTCGATGACCTCGACGCCTGCAGCGCCGGCCAAATCCATTAAATTTGGCGTCTTGATGCGTACGTGGAGCAACACACTCCGGCTCTGAATCTGGCCCGACCACAAAAATCGGCCACAGCCTACCCTCTCGATGATGGGCGGGCCATGGCCGTGTGATCCCCAGCGCTCGTGGCAAAGAAAGAACCTCAGATCCGCCGGTTCGCTCCGAGATCCCCACCATTTTGCGAGTGCGCCTGAAGACGCTCACGACAGGCCCCTTCAAGGGCACTCAACTCATGCTCCCGTCCGACGAGATCAGGGATTTGCAACCCTTCCGTCGACCTGTTAGCAAGGGCGTGAGCACGAAGGTCAATGGCTTCGCGATTTTGGAGACGAGAGAGCCAGCGGTCGGGGATGGCGTCGATTCCGTAGTGGGCTCCCAGGAGCGCACCGAGGATTGCACCGGTGGAGTCGGCGTCTCCCCCCAGGTTAACGACCTCGATCATGGCTTCTTCGAAGCTGTCGGTCGTCAGCAAGAGGTAGAGGCAGGTAGGAATGCATGCCGGCGGGAAGCCCATCGTCGGCCGTTTGCAGGCCGGGGCCGCGCCATGGCGATTCGCCTCTTCCACCAATCCCGCAAAGGCTCGCTCTCGAGACAGATCGAGCAACGACTCGGTATGGGCGATCGAGTTCGAGAGACTGTTTCGATGCGCCGGCAGGGATGAGACCACATCGCCGTATCGCGTCGCAATCTTCGTTTCTTCTTTCGCGACGTCGGCCGCGAGCCGGAAGAGGAGGCTGGGATCGCGGAACGCTCCGTCGATCAGGCGACGGACGGCATGGGCGACCGCCAGGGCTCCGGCGAGACTGCGAACGTCGCGGTGCGTCATGAGGCTGGCGGCCATCGCCGCGCCGAACAGCGCCTCCGAATCATCCTTGTCGAAATAGAGAGCGAGCGGAGCGATCCGCATCGCCGCACCGATCCCCGCGGACTCCTGCCCGGTCTCGCGCGGCGAAATCCCTCGCTCGAGCGCGGACAGAACCTGGCGGAAACTGCGGCCGACACCACGATGGGCTCCGACGTAGCTTCCCTTGGGGGTCGAGAGGCGCAAATAGATGTCAGCCAGTCGATCGGGATCGATTCCGCCGCTTTCCAGCAGTACGTCGCAAAGAGCCAGGGCCTGCTGGGTGTCATCCGAGTAGAGGCCGGGCATTCGCCAGCGATAGGGCTTCTTCTTCCAGGCGCGAGCACCGTCTACATAGTCGACCACCACTCCGTAGTGGGCCCGGATCTGCTGGGCACTCAGTCCCTCAAGCGGGGCACCAAGGGCGTCTCCTACGGCCAGCCCGAGGAGGCACCCTCGCACACGGTCGAGGCGGGATAATTGGCGCATCGTGTCAAGGCTCCTTCGGATCATGGGCGGATCGGCCAGAACGAGGCGATCCCCCTTCTCGTCGGGACGCAACGAACTGTAACGACGTGGTCGAATCACGCCAACGAAATTTTGCCCGATCTACCTTCTCAAGCTCTTCTGCGACGCCATGGTGGCAACACGGGCGCGTGGCCCACATTCACGTTAGGTTTCATGAAGCCCCTCGTCGTTTTTTTTCGAAATCCACACGATTCCCCCCCGCGAGGTTCGAGGAATTCGACGCATCCTTCGCGGAAGATCAAGGGAATATGAACAGAAAGACAGATCAAGCTTCGCCGCCCCGGGATTTTGCCGGTCCTCCGCCATTCCCCATTCGTCTCAACCGATGTGCTTCACGGCTTTCACGCCCGTAACTATCGGCGGGTCCGGGCCCCCGAGAGCAGACGAGGTCTTTCAATTCGTCCCATCCTCTTTTCGCCCTCACGGCGCAACCGCGAAGAACGTTGCGATTCGAGAAACCGATCCTCGCATTCTCCGCGCGTTCACGCCACTGGGACCGCGCGAAACCGCAAAAAAGAGGCTTGGAAACACGTGCAGGGTTGACGGCCAAACCACCACTATAGACTATTGGGCGGCGATTCACACCCGAATCATCCGATCAGGTCCTTTATTCGATAGCCAGGGAGTTTTGCACCATGCGGTTCCCGTTGCTCTGCGCGGCTCAGACGATGGCCTGTGTGTTGAATTTAGTCACCGTCGCCCAGGCGCAAGCTCCCTATACCGATATCAGCGACTTGAAGGTCGCCAAGCCCCAAGACAAACAGGACGCCAAGAGCGTCGCCCCTCCCGCCGGTGCTATCGTTCTCTTCGATGGAACCAACCTGGACTCCTGGGTAAACACCGACGGCAAGACTCCCCCTTCCTGGGAACTGGTTCAGGGAAATGCCGTGCAGGTGCGCGGTGGAAACATCCGAACTCGAAAGGAATTTGACGGGCACTTCAAGCTCCATGTCGAGTTCCGCGTTCCCTACATGCCTAGCGCGTCCGGACAGGGGAGAGGCAACAGCGGTGTGTATTTGCAAGGGCGCTACGAGGTCCAGGTTCTGGACAGCTATGGCCTGAAAAGCCAAGACAATGATTGCGGAGGCATCTACAAAGTCGCGGTGCCAAAAATCAACGCGTGCAAAGCCCCCACGGTTTGGCAGAGCTATGACATCGATTTTCGGAGCCCGATCTTCAAGGGGGGCGTCAAAGTGGAGCCCGCCCGAATCAGCGTGATCCACAATGGACAGCCGATTCACGAAGACGTCAAGATCAACGTAGACAACACCGTGGCGGGCCTCGGCGGCGACCCCAGCAAGCCTGGTCCCATCATGCTTCAGGACCACGGAAACCCCGTCCAGTATCGCAACATCTGGCTCGTGCCCATGGACTGAGCTCTTCTTACCTCGGCGACCTCGACCCCAACATTCGTTGAGGAGCCACAAGCGATGGCAGTGTCTCGGGTGGGGGAACCGGCCACGTCCGCGCGTCTGCCCGTCGTCCCAAGACATGAAGTTGTGAAGTTGGGGGTCCTCTTTGGGACCCTCGCTTTTTTTCAGGGCATCGACGAACCGACCGATGGCCTTTGCGCTCAGCCGTTACGCGCTCTCTTGATGTCCCGGGGTCGAAGTGGATCCCAAGTCGCCGGGATCGCCGGCCTCATCGCTCTGCCTTGGGTCTTCAAGCCTCTCTTCGGCCTCCTGACCGACTTCGTCCCATGGATGGGCATGCGGCGACGAAGCTATCTCTTGCTGATGACCTCGCTGGTCACCGTCGGTTTCCTTGCCGCATTCCTCGCCGGCGATCGGGTAGACAACGAAGTCATCATGCTCACCTGGATTTTCGTCGTGTCGGCGTCCGTCGCTTTTGCCGACGTCTCAGCCGACGCCCTCATGATCGAGTTAGCACAACCCCTTCAATTGACTGGGAAGCTTCAAGCGATCCAGTGGGCATGTCTCTACGCATCGGGAATCGTCATCGGCCTGCTCGGCGGAGCCCTCGCCGAGTACCACTACGAACGATGGTCACTCCTCGCTTGCGGCGTGGGAAGCCTCATTCCTCTGGGAGCAGTGGTCCTCCTGGCGCGCGAGCCCCCGCGAAGTCTCTCCCCGGCGCGTGCGCTCCACACGCCCCGAACCATCTTGCGACATGCTTCGCGATCTCCCACTTTGCTTTCGGTCGGGGGGTTTTTATTTCTCTGGAACTTCAACCCTTTTTCCAATGCCGTCCTTCACGTTCATCTCACGCGCGGCCTGGGATTTCGGGAGCAGATGTTTGGCACAACGGTGACCCTCACGTCTCTCGCCTCGATTGCGGCTTGCCTGCTTTACAGCACTTATTGCCGACGCATTCCCATGCGGCTTCTCATCCGAATCTCCATCGGACTCGGCGTGGTCAGCACGCTGGGCTATCTCTGGGTTCGTGACGAACGCTCGCTTGAGTTGGTGACGCTGTTCACCGGCTTCACCTACATGACCGCGACCCTTATCCAACTGGATCTGGCAGCCCGAAGCTGCCCCAGCGAAATGGCAGGAACCCTCTTTGCCGGCCTGATGTCACTGGAAAACCTCGCAGCCGCACTCTCGACGTGGCTTGGAGGAATCCTCTACCAGGCGGGACTCGAGTTCTGGGGCCCTCGAGGCTCGTTTCAACTCCTGGTCGTGATTGGCTCGCTGTTCTCGTCGAGCTGCTGGCTCTTGCTGAGAGTGCCTTCGCTACGAAAGGCCTACGAAGATCCACCGGCCAGCCTGTGAGGTATCAGCTCGGTCCCTGGACATTCTTGGGTTCGAACAGAGATTGCGTGCGAACAATCGCGTGCTCATCAGGAAATGTGTGGAAGGTGTTCACGGTGAGTCCTCTCACCCGAGACTCGAAGTGAATGTGACTGATCGGAGCGGGAGAGAGGCGATTGACGGGCGTAAAACGATGGAAAAGGCCGCCGCGCGAGGCGTCGAGCGTCACCTCTTCGCAAAGGTGTGAGAAGACTTCGGGATCAACGCGCTCCACCTCGAAGCAGGTTTGATAGGAGAGGCCGCTGGTCGGCTCGAGCACCGTGGAACGTTCATGCCTGACGGGGGAATGAAAAAGAAGACCCGGCTCGGGAAGCTGGGTTTCCGGGCCGGCCAGAATCTCGTTGAGACGGACATTGCCAAAAAGAAAGCTGATGGCATGCCCCCCTTCGATGATCCTGACATCGGCTTCCCACATATCTTGCGCAATTCGCCTGTGTCCCCGCACGGCAAACCAATCGGGGTGGATCGCTCTGGCGAACACCTGAAACGTCAGGTCGGCGACCCGAGATCGTCCGAAGCTCACCCCCATTCGTTCTTCTCCCTCCCGGCTCGAGACATCCATTCGATCGCGATGCGTCCGCAAGGCGCGGCTTCGCGCGATTCGTTACTTAAAAGATAGACGCGAGCCCCGTCACTCGCAAATCGAGACGACGATTCCAGGGAACTTGGGCCGAGATTCTCTCAGATTCGGTCCAGGCTCAGCCCACCTTGACCGTTCTCGCCAGGCCTCGTACACTCCGCGCCGCACGTGAAGCACCTCTCGAAGCGAATTCAAACGTTGAATCCTCCACTCCTGCCGCAACCGCGGTGCCGACGCGGTTCGAGGGAGTTTTTCTGCGGAGCCTCCTCGTGGAATCACGCGCAGCTTCGGTCCTTCCCGTTCGCGCCTGGCAGGTCTGGCGAGATCGTGGCACTCAGTATGCCTGGCACAAGGTGCTTCGTCGTTCGCTCAGCCCTTGGCCGGAATGGAAACGCCGATGGCTTTACGCGAACCCCCGCCAGTATTGGACACTGCGCGGCGGAGATGATTATTTTCGGGAACAGGAAGGACAGACGTTGCGGACGCAACGGTCTGAGTGGCTGGCCGCCCGCATCGCCTCCTATCAGCCGGCCTCGATTCTGGAAATTGGCTGTGGCTATGGAAAACAGATCCTCGCGCTGAAGAGGCACCTGGATATTCCCATCACGGGGGTCGACTTCAGCCCCAGCCAGTTGCGACGTGGCCATGAATACCTTCAAGGCGTTTCGCGCGTCACCCTCATCGAAGCGTCGGGAGATTCCCTCCCGTTCGGTGACAATACATTCGACCTCGTCCTGACTTCGGCGGTCATTCTTCATAACCCGCCCGAAATCGCCGATCGAATCCGATCCGAGGTTGTCCGTGTGGCGCGACGATTCGCCGCTCACAATGAAGACACCGACGTCAGTTACAACCGCTACGGTTACGACACGGCGGCCTGGTACCGTTCGCGGGGGATTCGCCTCGCGGAAGCCGGGCCGATTCCGAATTTGCCCGACTCCGACCTATCGCAATTCTGCGTGGCTGAGCTGTGACAGCCTTGGCCCCACCCCGTCCCCCGAGCAGGCTGGTGACTGAGCCCCCGTCGGACGGCCATAAGACCGTCCGCGACAGTCTCATCGTCACGATCGGCGGACAGCTCGAGCGAGCCATTGGCACGCTGACGTCACTCGCTCTTCACTGGGGACTCGACCCTGACCGTCTCGGCGTCTACACGGGTCTAAGGCTCTACCTCGACAACACCAATCGTTCGAGTCTGGGAGTCAGTCTCGGAGCCGTACAGGAGATCCCAATCCTCCGCGCGGCGGGCCGTGAAGACGAAGCGAATCGGCTCGGCAATATTGCCTATACAACCAATACGATCACATGCCTCATTTACGCACTGGCCCTATGTGTCTGGGCATGGCTGCGTCGACCACTCCTGACTGGAGATCCCCTGGCGGCCGAGTGGACCTGGGGCCTGGTGGCCGTTGCCGGCCTCGCCTTGATCAAACGCTACGAGAGCTTCTTGATTGCGATTCTTCGTGCGCACCGCGAGTTCGGTCTGACGACCGAGCTCGACATCCTTGAATCCGTGGTCTCGATCGCGGCGGTATCGGTCGGCTTATGGCTTGGCGGTTTCTGGGGGCTACTGGCGTCGGTCGGGGTCTTGCTGCTCGTCAAAATCGCCTACCTCCATCAACGTCATCCTCTTCGATTTCACTGGGTGTGGCAGTGGCCGACCACGGTACGCCTGATGAAGGTGGGGCTACCGATCCTCTTCAATACCGCTCTCTTCGGGGCGCTGCTCAATTTCGATCGCACGATCATTCTCTGGCGAGTGAACGATGGCGCCCGTGCCGTGGGCCTTTACACGATCGCGATCATGGGGACGAGTTGGAGCCTCGACCTGGCCGGCCGGATCGTTCTGGTCATGTACACAGCCTTCCAGACCACACTTGGGCGAACCTCCGATATTGTCGAGGTCGCCAGGCAGGCCGCGAAGGCGACCGAAGCGCAAGCGCCGATCCTCGCCGCGGGAAGTGCCATCGCCTACGTCGTGGGCCCGACGTTTCTCGGCACACTTCTACCCCGCTACGTCGAGGGGCTTCCCGCCCTCCGGCCCTTGCTTCCGGGAATGGTACTTTTGGGCCTCGCATGGCCGGCAAGGCAAATGCTGATCACGATCGAACGTCCCTACCGCCTCGGACTGGCAACACTGGCTGGCCTCGGAGTGGTCGCCATTACAGCCACGATCGGCGCCGATCTCGCCGGGATTGTCGGAGTTGCCTGGGGCATGTCGATTGGCTACGCCGCCGTCGCCATCCTGACCAGCGGCGTGGCTCTCGTGCCACCCCTTGGCTTTTCCCTTTGGCTCCAACACCTTGCCCGTCTCGCGCAAACGCTGAGCTGGTACCTCGCCGGAGCACTGCTGGCGGCGCATCTGCCGATGACCGGAATGTCCCTATGGGTTACTCTCCCCGTGCGCTGTGGGGTCCTCGCTCTCTGGGGCCTGCCGACCCTCTGGATTTGGGCGTCGCGGAACCAGTGGGGAGGAATCGGCGCCTGGCGAGCCAGGCACTGACAAGGGCTCGTTCCCATTAGTCATTCGTTGCTTTGCGTCGAGGCAGGGATGCTTGATCTCACACTGATCGCCGTCCTCACGGCCTGGTCTCTCGGCGTAGGCCTCCGGATCCTGGAACGACTGCACGTCCGGCCGGAAACCAGCCTCGACGCTCTCGGTTTGGCGATCCCCCTCGGTTTTGGCTCCCTGGCGCTGGCGACGCTCGGCCTCGGCGAACTCGGCGTCTTGAACCGGGGCGCGGTCACTCTCATCCTGATTCTGGGCGCAATCCTGGCCGTTTCATCGCTTTGGCGTTTCGCGCGCGAAACCTTCGCGGACTGGAAACGATCCCCGCGCGCTTTCGACCTTCTGGACTACACCTTCCTCACGCTCCTGATTTTGACTCTGCTGGGAACGCTCTTAACCTCGCTGACTCCTGTGACCGATGGCGACGCCCTCTGCTATCACCTTCAAGTGCCCAAGGTCTTTCTCTGGCAGGGGGTAGTCTTCTTCGATCCCGACCTGCACGAAACGGTTTACCCTCTCATCACCGAGCTTCTCTACGCCGTGGCCCTGATGTTCCGAGGCCCCGTGGCTTGCCGGCTGCTTCAATGGGTCTTGGGGCTGGTCTTCGCGATCAACGTCGCATCGCTGGCCCGAGTGACCATGGGGCGGCGCGCCTGGTGGGCTGGTGTCATCGCTCTTCTCGTACCCGCGATTTCGAACGGCATGAGCGCCCCCCTCAACGACGTGGCCCTGGCGGCGTTCGGCACGTCGGCCCTCGCGGCCTGGCTCCGTTATCACGATCGCCCCTCGATCTCCGCGGCTATCCTGATTGGTCTCTGCCTGGGGTTTGCCCTGGGGGTCAAATACCCGGCACTTGTACTTTTCGGAATCCTCGCACTGGCGATCGTGTCTCGAGGGCTCCTCGGCCAGGGCAAGGCTTCCGGCTGGCTTGTAGATACGCTGATTTTCAGCGCCACCGCTCTTCTCATCGGAGGCGTCTGGTACCTGAGAGCTTGGCTGCACACGGGAAACCCGGTGTTCCCGTACTTCCGCCACGTCTTCGGGGGAGCCGGACTCGATGAAGTCCTCGACGTCACGCGGCGAGCCATGGTCGTCACCCCATGGAACGTGCTCACGGCGCTCGTGCCGATGACTCTGAAACCCGATCGCTTCGACAGTTTCTCACACCAGTTCGGGCCGATCTTCTTATGGTTCCTACCGGCCCTCTTCCTGGAACGCGCTCCCCGGCGGATCTTCAAACTCGCCGCCGTGGGATATCTTTTCTTGATGCTCTGCGTTACCCAGAGACAGAGCATGCGATTCGTTTTGATCGCCCTTGGCCCCATGTCCGTCGCCGTGGCCTGGCTGGTGGAAACCTGGTGGAAGCGACGATCGGCGCCTTCTAGGATCTTGGTGGCGGTCTTCGTGCTCGGGTTAACCTTCGAGTCGGCCTTGGCCCTTGCGCGAACACGCCATGGGTTGCCGGCCATCCTGGGGCGGGAAAGCTCGTCAGACTTTCTCGCCGACCGCGAACCCACGTTTCAAGTGGGGCGCTGGGTGGCCGAAAATCTCCCCACCAACGCCCGGATGATCGGCCAGGATCACCGCGGGTATTACATCCCTCGTCCCTATTCGATGGAACTCGCTCATCGTCGACGTACGGGATTGGGGAAGCGAAACGAGTCGGGAGATACCCTGGCAAGGCAACTCGCTTCCGAAGGCTACACTCACCTTTTGCTATGCCCACCGATTCCCGAGGATGCCGTCGAATTCGACCCAACCCTGGGCCGCGTGATGGCAACCTGGCTCGCAAGGCAGACTCCCATCTACCAGCGCGATCTTAAAGACGGCGACGGCGTTGTTCGCCGCTACGCGATCTACGAGTTGGGCACCCTGGCCCAGGCCAATGCTTCGCGGAGGGTACAGCGTTGACACGATCACCCACGCTGGCCGAGCTCGAGCAGCGAGTCCACAAGCAGCGCCACCGTGAGATCGGCAACTGGCTCGCTCGCCGAGTGGCAAGACCGACGGCCGTCTACGGCACCTGGCTGGCCGTGCGGCTGGGAATGTCCGCGCACCAGGTCACGATTCTCGCACTGCTCGTCGGGGGAGCCGGCTGCATTGCGGTCGGGACAGGCACGCTCGCGGGATTCGTTGGGGGAATCGCGCTCCTACATCTGTGGTTCTGGCTCGATCATGTCGATGGACAGGTGGCCCGCTGGTGGGATTCGGCGAGCCTCGACGGCGTCTTCTTCGACTACCTCATGCACCACGTGATGAACCTTCTTCTAGGATTCGCACTTGGTTATGGACTGGCCGCTCGTACGGGGGATACCTCCTGGGCGATCGCCGGATGTGCGATGGCGCTGGGCTGGTCGATTCTGGGACTCGCCAACGATTGTCGCTACAAGGCTTTCTTTCAGCGATTGAAGCGAGAGGGCGCGTCGTATCGCGTCGACGGTGGGAGCGGAGGACGTCCCGCCCCTCCGGCGCCCTGGCCCATGCAAGGCCGGGCGTTCCTGACCTGGCCCGCGTACAAGGCCTGCGAACCGCATGTCGTGCTCATCGGGCTGTCGCTCCTTACCTGCCTGGCTCTTCTCGCTCCCACGCTCTGGGAAGCTGGCTGGAAATGGACCGCGCGGGGGATGGCCCTGATGGCCCCCACGCTCGCCTTCGGCCGATGCGCTCGTCTGGTGAGCCGAGGGGCCGTCGCAACGGAATTCGACGCATGGTTCCGACCTCTGGGTTGATCCATAACCCGCCCATTCCGACGTTTTTCGACATCGGTCGTCGTCAAGCAGGCACTGCACCTCGGCAGCGTCCGATAGAATAGACGCGACCCCAAGAGGGGAGTGCGAGACCGCGAGAGAGCAGGATGGGCAACATCGTCTTGCCGCGAACTTCCTCGGGCTCTCCCTTTCCTCGGCCGAGAGATACGCGCATCGTTGCCTGTAAGAGGTGCTCCCGTGAACGAGGCTGCGTCGACAGAACTGAATTACCTCGCCGATCTGCCGCTTCGGCGCGACGTGGGTATCGGCATCGTGGGCGCAGGATTTATCGTGCGCGATTGCCACCTGGTGGCTTACGCCCAGGCGGGGTTTCGCGTGGTCGGGCTGACGTCACGCACGCGGTCCTCCGCCGAGGAAGTCGCTCGGCTTCGAGGCATTCCTCGCGTTCATGATTCGCTTGAACACATGCTCGAAGACCCCGAGATTGAGGTCATCGATCTTGCCGTTCCTCCTTCCCATCAACCCGACCTGATCCGCCAGATTCTCAAGCATCCACGCCGAGTTCGCGGAATCCTGGCACAAAAGCCGTTGGCCATGACCCTGACAGAGGCTCGCGCATTGGTCAAGCTTTGCGAACAGGCCGGCGTGCTCCTCCAAATCAACCAGAACATGCGGTTCGACCACTCGGTACGAGCCCTCAAAACGCTCCTGACGCGGGGCACCTTGGGACAGCCCGTACTCGCGACGATCGAAATGCGGGCGATTCCTCACTGGATGGACTGGGCTCGGCAAGAACGATCCCTGTCAACCTTCTTGATGAGCATCCATCATCTCGACACGCTTCGCTATTGGCTGGGAGAGCCGGAACGTGTTCTCGCCAGTTCACGCCCCGACCCCCGAACTCAATTTCCGCACCATGATGGGATCAACCTCGTCATCCTCGAATATGCCCATGGAGCCCGCGCCAGCATCTGGGACGATGTCTGGAGTGGCCCTTCGCGAGAAGGGGCAGCCTCGGATATCGGCATCCGCTGGCGTGTTGAAGGGACCGAGGGAATCGCGCTCGGAACGATCGGCTGGCCCGGATGGCCGGCGCGGACGCCCAGCACGTTGGATTATTCGACGATCCACGACGGCGGCCAGTGGCATCGTCCGCGATGGCCCGAAGCCTGGTTCCCCGACGCGTTCGCCGGTACGATGAGCGGATTGCTACGTGCCCTGGAATCGAGCGCTGAACTCGATGTCTCCGGACGGGATAACCTGAAGACGATCGCGCTTTGCGAAGCGGTTCTGGCCGGCTCGCGCGAACATCGAGTGATCTCCACGAGCGAGTTCTCATGCTGAAGGACAACTCCGGCGAGCGACCAATCGGCAGGCGATCTTCTTCCCTTCGGATACCACAATGAAACTTGGCTTGATCAACTCGGCCTGGGCCCAGACCGGCCGCGACACCGCATATGGGATCCGGAAGACCAAGGAGATCGGCTTCGACACGATCGACATTTTCGCCGATCCGCTCGATATCGACGTCAGGGAACGAAAGCGCATCGCCAACGAATGCCAGCGTGAAGACCTGCCGATCATCAGCATCGCCTGCGTCGCCGTGGGGCTGGTCGATTTCAATCCCAGCGTCCAGAGATTCCATGTCGACCGGGTGAAAGCCTATCTGGACCTCGCTTATGAACTCGAAGCCAAGAACGTGCTCCTCGTGCTGGGGGAGTACATTTGGCAGCGCGAGGTCATTCCGCCCGCCGAACAATGGGCGATCGGTGTGGCCAACGTGGCGAAGCTCGGCGACTACGCAGGTCGTCTCGGTCTTGAGATCGCTCTCGAGCTCGAGCCGTTCACGCTCTCGCTCCTCAACGACGTCGACAGCATGACCCGTTTTCTGGACGCCGTAGCGCATCCCGCGGTGAAGGCAAACCTCGACATCTCGCATCTGGTGCTCGCTCAACAACCCGCGGCCTTGCTCGAAAAACTCCGAGGACGTGTCGCCCACGTGCATATCTCCGATTGTGACGGCAAGGTCCACGGAGATCTGCCGCCAGGCCGTGGAGTCGTCGACTTTCCTCCTTATCTGAACCAGATCAAAACGCTGGGCATCGACGACGCCACCGTGTCCATCGAGCTGGAGTATTCCCCTGAGCCCGACCAGATCGAGAATTGGGTTCGTGAAGCCTATCAGGCCACCGCAACCTTGATGCGCAACGCAGGGTTGAGAGACTAGACGGACGGCTCACCGGCCGGATCTCCCCCGATCGACACTGCGGAAGCGCTCATGAAAACGTATGTTCCTCGGCTTTTGGTTGCCCTGTGTCTCGGGGTCGTCGTGCTCTGGCCCTCCCTCGCCACGGTCATGGCGGCCGCGCGAGGAACGTCTTCTCCCGGAGTCGCGTCCTTCGCGTCACCAGCCGATGTCGACCGAGTCGTGCGTCCCTTGGTCCTGGCCGCGACTTCGCTCAAGCTGGTCGCACTCACCGAGCTCATTGCTCTCACGCTCGGGGTTCCTCTTGGCCTTCTGCTCTTTCGGACCGATGCCACGGGGCGACAGTTCCTGATCTGGCTCCTTGTCATCTCGGCGTTCGTGCCCATGCCCCTCCATGCCTCGGCCTGGCTCGGGGCTTTCGGAAACGCCGGGCGCATGCAGGCCCTTGGGCTTTCGCCCATCCTCGTCGGTCTCCCTGGCGCGGCAATCGTTCACGCCCTCGCCGCTCTTCCCTGGGTTAGCCTGCTCACCGGTATCGGCTCACTTGCCGTGGAACGGGAGTTGGAAGAAACGGCTCTCATGGATCTCTCACCCTGGCAAGTCTTCACGCGTGTCACCTTACGAAGAAGCCTGCCCGGCATCGCGGCGGCAGCCCTGGCGGTTGCGGTCTTGACGGGGGGAGACATGACGGTGACCGACCTGTTGCAGGTGCGTACCTACGCGGAGGAAGCTTACCTCCAGTATCAACTCGGGCAGGGGGGGGCGGCGGCCGCGGCGGTCACCCTCCCTCCGCTCTTCTTGCTCGGCTCGTTGATTTTGCTCGGGACCTCCTCGCTGATGGCCAGGGATCCTCGCAGGTTCGCATCCTCGGCGCGACGTGCCCGGGTCTGGAACCTGAGCCTTTGGCGAATCCCTCTCGGGTTGACTGCCGCGGCCGTCACCATCAGCCTCGTGGCGCTCCCGCTCGTCACCCTGGTGTGGCGAGCCGGGCGAGTGGGGGGCTCGGCGTCCCTCGGCCGACTGCCAAGCTGGTCGGCTGCCGGCATCGTGGGGACGTTGAAAACGGCCGCCGCCGAGGTTCTGGGAACCACTGCGGGAGACCTGTCCCTGGTCCCGTTCGTCAGGCCGAAGTGTTGGACCTGCTGGTTCCTCGAACGTGGAACCGAGCTTCGCACCGGCCCCCTGGCAACGACCGTCACCTGGTCTGCCATCGGCGCCACGGTCACCGTCGCTCTCGCTTGGCTGCTCTGCTGGACCTGCCTTAAACCAGGCGCCTGGCGATTCTTCTGTTTGATGATGATTGCGGTGGCGATGGCAACACCCGGCCCTGTCGCCGGCATGGCGCTCGTGCTGGCGTATCGTGATCTGGCCTGGTTGTATGACTCGGAAATGATGCTCGGACTAGCAGCCATTCTGCGCACGTTTCCTTACGCCTGCCTGGTACTCTGGCCCGAAATGCGTGGGCTCCCCACGGAATATCTCGAGGCAGCCGCCGTGGACGGCCTCGGTACCGTGGGAATCTTGAAGCGGGTCGCCCTTCCGCTCACTCAGCGCTCGCTCATCGCCGCGTGGTGGGTCGCGTTTGTCCTGGCCATGGGAGAGTTGCCCGCGACCTATCTCGTGAACCCGCCGGGAAGTCTTCCCATCACGGGGCTCATCTGGTCGCTACTTCATACGGGAGTGGAAAGTCATCTGGCGGGAGTTGTCGTGATCATGCTTATCGCCATGGCGTGCGCAGCGATTTGCGCAGCCGTCGCACTTAAACAATTCAGACCTCGCGAAATTGCATCATAGCTGCCGCTTACGGAAGGGTTCGATGCAAAAGGGGACTGGAGCTTCTCAGCAGAAAGCTCAGTCCCCTTTGCTCGCGTCTGAGTCAGGCTGCGGTTGAATGTGGCTTCGCCTTATCGAGTGTATCCACGACCAGCGAAGCGACTAACCACTCAAGGGATACGCCGAGCAACTTGGCTTCCGCATGCAGTCGTTCAAAGAGTTCAGGAGCCAAAGTGACGGCGACCTCAGGAAGACGGTTCATCGCAATGCTCCTCCCCGCAAAATGATGAAATCTCCTGGTCCGATTGGATCACAGGAATTTCAGATAATGGCGGAGAGGAGACAAGCAATTATCGTGCCAAAATTAGCCGAAGCCCTTCAAACAGAGAACCGAGACGCGGCAAAGCGTCAGATCTGCGTCGAAGGGCGCGGGCCCCGGGATGGGAAGCGGAACGCCCATTTCTCCCGACAGGGTAGCCCGCCCCGAAGAACTCGGCTCACGCCTTGTCTTCCTCCAGCTCGATCTTCGGGAAGAGGGGCCTGGGCTTGCCCCCTTCGAGTGGCGTGGTAACCCTGAGGTCGCTCACTGAAGGGCTCGCAACATCCCCGTAACTAACGAGGTCCCACGGCTGCCCTTCCTCGAAGTTGAAGGCCCGATAGAAGGTCTCGGACATACTCGGCAGAAACGGCTTGATCAAAATCGCGGTAACGCGAAAGGCTTCAGCCAGATTGACCAGCACGACCTTGCACGCCTCGAGATCGGTCTTTGCCAGCTTGAAGGGGGCGGTGACGTCGATGTAACGATTGGCTGCCGCCAGAACCTCAAGCCAGATCCGCTGCAACGCGACGTTGTACTCGAAGTCGCCGATCTTCGTCCGCAAGTCCTCCACAAGCGAGTTCAGGTCAAGCCCCGCGAGCCAGGCCGTTCGATCGACCGACGAAACGCCTTCCAATCGTCCGTCGAAGTAACGGACGCACATGGAAATCGTGCGGCTGAAAAGATTGCCCAGGGTATTGGCCAGGTCGGCGTTGTAAACCTCGGCGAACCGCTCCTCGCTGAAGTTGCCGTCCCCTCCAAATGGGCATTCCTTCATGAAGTAATATCGGAATGCGTCGGCCCCGTGTTTGCGGAAGACATCCATCGGGTCAATGGCCGTCCCCGCGGATTTGCTGATCTTCGCCCCCTTGTTGTAGACAAAGCCGTGTCCGAAAACGCGGCGAGGCAAAGGGAGCCCCGCCGACAGGAGCATGGCCGGCCAGAGAGCGCAGTGGAATCGAGTAATATCTTTGCCAATCACATGCACATCTGCCGGCCAGAGCGACTCAAAACGCGCGTCGTCCGTACCATAGCCGATTGCCGTGATGTAGTTTAGAAGCGCATCGAACCAGACGTAGATGGTCTGCTCGGGGTCAAAAGGAATGGGAATCCCCCAGCTAAACCCCTTTCGGCTGATCGAGATATCCTGAAGTCCCGACTGAACCAGGTTGACGATCTCATTGCGCCGGCTGACCGGCTGAATAAAGTCCGGATTGGCCTCATAGTGCGCCAGGAGACGATCACCGTAAGCGGAAAGACGGAAGAAGTAATTCTCTTCCTCGATCTCTCGAAGCGGGGCATTGGGGTGGTTGGGACAGCGCCCGTCCACGATTTCCTTTTCCGTTTTGAACGCTTCGCAACCGTTGCAGTAGAGTCCCGTGTAGGAAGTTTTGTAGATGTCTCCCGCTTCGTTCACTTTGGTGATGAACTTTTGGCAGCCGATGTGGTGGCGTTGTTCGCTGGTCTGGATGAAATCGTCATTGGAGATCTCAAGCGCACTCCAGACCTCGCGAAATTGGCGGGCCATGTCATCGACATAGGGCTTGGGCTCGATTCCCAGCTCTTCAGCGCGTTGAAGAACCTTGATCGTGTTTTCGTCGTTGCCCATCAAGAAGTGGACGCGGAACCCTTCCATACGGCGAAACCGCGCCTGGACATCAGCGCCGATCTTCTCGAAGGCGGTGCCAATGTGGGGACGGCTGTTGGGGTAGTCGATGGCCGTTGTCAGGAAATAGTTTTTCGCGTCGCGCATCATCAAAACCTTTTGCCCTAGAGAACCGGGCCGATGGACTTCCAACATCTTTGGACAGCGTCTGAGATGTGGACGTTCATCTCCCTATTACGATTCTACCAAAAACCCGAAGCCCGATGACGAAGCCCCCTCGCTCCGTCCCCGGAGGACCCCACTTCCAACGCGCGCCCGAGAAGAGCCAGGCTTTTCCGGAAACCCAAAGGGGTGGAGGAAACTTTGGAGCATTGCCAAACGCAAACAGGAACGGGGATTTCCAGAGAAATCCCCGTTCCTGTTTCTTAGTGAACGATGTTCTTGCCGGGCAGCGGGCCTCTTATCTCAGAGACCTGTCACCATCCGGCGACGCCACCAGACTCCAGTTCCTACAAGCGCCAGTGACATCACCAATGTGCCGGGCTCGGGAACGCTGGGACTGGGGGGAGTCAAAATCTGGGGTTGAGTTGGGGGAGTAAGATTCTGGAGTTCGGGTCCAAGGAACGGGTGCCAATGATCGAACCTGACCGGATTGAGGTCGCGCCTCCAAGTCAGGTACTGAACCCACGGGCTTGACGTGGGATTCGACGAGCTCAGCGCCTGCGCCATGAGCCGACGGACGGCCAGCGTCACCGGCGGATTTTTCACGTGCGACCAAAGTTGCTGGCCGCCATTGAGAAAGGCCACCCAGGAGCGGAGGTCGCGAACCGCCTGCGCGCTGATCTGCGTTCGGGAACGAATCGGACTCGCAGTAACTGCTGGGGGGAGGGAGAGAGCCAGGAGCGCCAGGCTAGACACCAGCCAGGCCCGGCTCCATCGCCGACGAATTGCTGTGTTCATGGGAGAAGGTCTCATAACCCACCAAGACTGCCGCGAAGGCAATTCGAGGTCGCGTCCATACGACACCATGACGCCTCTTAGTTGTTACGCAACATCGTATCGGTGCCACCGATTCCAACGCTTGAGGGGATTGTGCCTAAGATGATGGAATTCGTCTACTGAGGTTTAGGATTCAGTGGCTTGGGTAACTTGGGTGCAATAAGGCAACCCATTGAGCGCACAGACTTAGGGACAAGTCGCCATCCCCATTTTTGGAGCCGTTGCGGAAGCCGGCCAGGGGCCGGTATCGTGGGGGCAGGTTCGACTTGACCCAAATTAACAGCGCGCCAGCCTCTTCAAATCGGGTCGAGACACGACCCAATGGGCGGAAGACCAGAGGGGATTGAAGACGATGACCATCGCCGCGACACATCCGACACACATGCTTATCGATGGCAAATGGAGCAACGCAGACGATGGCCGCACGCTCAGCGTGATCAACCCAGCCGATGAGTCCGTCCTGGCTGAGGTCGCGTTCGCCGGCCGGGCCGAAGCGGACCGGGCGGTCGAAGCGGCAACCCGTGCCCTCCCAGCCTGGCGAGCCTCTTCGGCCTATGATCGCGCCAAGATCCTTAAGAAAACAGCCGACCTGATGCGCGAACGGGCCGACGTCATCGCCCGAACCTTGACCCAGGAGCAAGGTAAGCCGCTCCCCGAAGCCAAGGCCGAGGTTCTCCACGCCGCGGATACCTTTGAATGGTTTGCCGAGGAGGGAAAGCGCACCTACGGCCGAATCATTCCTCACGCCAACGTCGCCAAGCGCCACTATGTGATCAAGCATCCAGTGGGTGTCGTTGGTACGATCACCCCCTGGAACTTCCCGGCCGCGCTTCCCAGCCGCAAGATCGCCCCTGCGCTCGCGGCTGGCTGCACCGTCGTGAGCCGGCCCGCCGACCAAACCCCGTTGACACTCATTCGAATGTTCGAATGCCTGGTCGAAGCGGGACTTCCCAATGGCGTCGCGAACCTTGTGATTGGTGACCCATTCGCTGTCGCCGATGCTTTTTTCGAGAGCCCCAGTGTCCGCAAGATTAGCTTCACCGGTTCAACGGCTGTGGGCAAAGAGCTCCTGCGCCGCTCAGCCGACGGAGTCAAGCGGTTGAGCCTCGAGCTTGGGGGGCATGCACCTCTGATTGTCTTCCCTGATGCCGACGTCGCGCAGGTTGCCCAGGCCGCGGTGATCGGCAAGTTCCGCAACAACGGGCAGGTCTGCATCGCCCCTTCGCGGTTCTACGTCCACGAGAAGATCGCCAAGGAGTTCACCGAGACGGCCGTCGAACTGACCAAGAACCTGAAGCAGGGTAACGGCCTGCAAGAAGGAGTGCAGGTCGGCCCCATGTTCGAGGCGCGGGCCCTCGACAAGACGGCGTCTTTCATCGCCGACGCGAAAGCCAAGGGGGCCAAGATCCTCACTGGCGGAGATCGCCCCAAGGCCTTTGATAAGGGCTATTGGTTCGAACCGACCGTCATCCGTGAAGTCAACGGAACCATGAAGGTCATGACGGACGAGCCGTTCGCCCCCGTCATGCCGTTGCTCGACTTCTCCAAGATCGACGACGTGATCGCGGCTGCCAACAACACGCCGTACGGCCTGGCCGCCTACGTCTTTACCAACGACTTGACGATCGCGACCCGCATGGCGGAAGGGCTTGAAGCCGGGATCATCGGAATCAACGACCCAGTTCCGGCAACTCCCCAATGCCCGTTCGGCGGCATGAAAGAGTCCGGGCTCGGCCGTGAGCTCGGTATTGAAGGGCTGGAGGCCTATCTCGAGACCAAATACGTCTCGGTCGGCCTGCGGAGCTGAGAGACCATCTCTCTCAAACCAGAGCGGCATCACCGATCTTCCTTCCGTGAAGGAAGATCGGTGATCGGTTTGAATTCGCTTTCCGAAGCGACAGACGGCCTTTGATCTTCACAGACAAGGCTGCGGCGCCCATCAACGATCAAAAAGGATCAACACGCCCGTGGCGATCCCCAGCAGAGCCACGAGCGGGCCCGAGAAGGGGATATTGAAATTCAGGATGGAGCTTGCGCCCCAAGCAATCAGCCAAACCCCCAGCAACCGGAAGCCGAGGTCTTTGCGTCGTTTGAACCAAGCCACGATCTCAACTCCTTGAGAAATCGCTCAGTTCAAGACGGGCAGGGCGTTCTTCTTCTTTTCGAGGTGCGCCTTCAAGGCCGGGGTCTCTTCGTCGAATCGCTCGACTTCCTCGAGAAGAGCCTCGACCATTTCGGCTTCCTTTACGTGGCGGATGGGAACGCCGCGCTTGAAGATCACTCCCTTGCCGGCCCCCGCCGCGATGCCCAGGTCGGCCTCTTTGGCTTCGCCAAAGCCATTCACCAGGCAACCCAGAATGCTAATGCGGAGTGGGTTCTTGAGGTGAGCCATCTTGGCCTCGACCTCCGCCACGATTCGCTCGAGATCGATGTCGAGACGGCCGCAAGTCGGGCAGGCGACGACCTCAGGGCGATTCACCCGGCGATCGCACGCGCGGAGGATGTCGAAACCCGCGGCGATTTCAGGGACGGGATCCCCCAGCAGCGAGACTCGAATCGTATCACCAATGCCCCGAAGCACGATGGCCCCGATTCCCGCGGCACTCTTGATCGTGCCGTATTCTCGGGAGCCGGCCTCGGTGATCCCGACGTGAGTGGGATAACTGCTCTTGGATGCAAAGAGTGTGTACGTTTCCACGGCCGTGGGCGCGTGGCTGGCCTTCAGCGAGACGATGATCTGGCGGTAGTCGAGGCTTTCCGCCGTCTCGATGGCGCGGAGGGCGCTTTCGACAAGAGCTTCCGGACAGGGGTAACCGTACTTTTCGATGAGGTCTTTCTCAAGGCTCCCCGAGTTGACCCCGATTCTCATCGGGATTCCCTTGTCACGGGCCTTGCGGATCACTTCCTTGAAGCGCTCTTCCCCACCGATGTTGCCGGGATTGATGCGGATCTTGTCGACCGCGGGACGGCCATCCTCGGTCTTGGCATCGAGGCAGGCCAGCGCCATGCGGTAGTCGTAGTGGATGTCAGCGATCAGCGGAATGTTGATTCGAGGGCGGATGAACCGGCAGGCCTCAACGTCCTCTTTTTTGGGGACGGTCACGCGGACGAATTCGCAGCCGGCTTCCTCCAGCCGATGAATCTGCTCGATCGTGGCCTCGACGTCAAAGGTGTTCGTCGTGGTCATCGACTGAACCCAAATCGGATTGTCGCCTCCGACGACCCGATCGCCCAGCCCGACCTCCAATGTCTTGTGCCGGGAAACCACCGTGCTGTAAGCCATCGACGACGTCCTAGGTTGTTCTGAGGACAGCTCTTTCGGTATTTTCACGCTCTGACGCAACGGATTTTATCGTAGCCTAGGCCACAAACAGGGTCAAGGCTGCCCGAGCCAGGGATCGCACTCAAAGCACAAGTGAGCGTTCATGAGTTTGCTGCCCAACGGCCTGAAACGTGCGATCCTCCCCCTTTGGAACGCCGGCCACAACGGCGCTCGCCATCTCTCGGCCCTGGCAAAGGCTGTAGCCGCCAGAAATTGGGGGTATTGCGAGGTCTGTGGCGGGAAGACTCTTTTTCTCTTTCAGCGCGACGTCATTCCCTTGCGTTTGCAGGAGATTTGGGGGCTCAACGAAGAACTGGCCCTGGCCTTTGCACGCAAGGAGACCTGCCACTGTGCCTGGTGCGGAGCTAATCTCAGGGCGAGACGACTCGCTCGCGCTTTGCTCGAACGGATCAACGTTGGGGGAAATGATTGCGTGGCCGCGTGGGTCAGAAATCCCAGAACCCAGAACCTTCGGGTCGCGGAGATCAATGGGATTAGCGGCCTCCATGAACAACTCAGCAGGTTGCCGCACCTGTCCTATTCGGAGTTCATGCCGGGCCAGGCACCGGGAACCGTTGTGAAGGGGGTGCAATGCCAGGACTTAACTCGCCTGACCTACGATGACGCCTCCTTTGACCTGGTCTTGACCTCCGAAACGCTCGAGCACGTCCCTGACCTCACGGCGGCGCTCGCGGAAATTCGACGTATCCTGGTGCCGGGAGGACTTCACCTCTTCACCATTCCATGGCTCCCCGAGGTCGCCAACACATTTGCTCGGGCCAGGCTAACCTCAGGAGGAGTCATTGAGCATGAATTGCCATTGATTCATCATCCCGGGGGGGACGTTGGATATCCTGTGTTTACGGAATTCGGCCAGGACCTTCCCCGGATTTTGCAGGCCGCCGGATTCGAGACGGAGATCGCGTTCGGCCCTTGCCGCGAAAATGACGTGGCCCAGGTTTTCATCTGCCGCAAACCCCTCTGAGCCCTTTCCTCTTACGCTGAGGACCTCACCATGCTGAACGGCCCTCTCGTTTTCGTCGACGTTGATACCCAACGCGATTTCCTGGAGCCGACCGGCGCCCTTTACATCGAGGGGTCAGGGGAAATCCTGGGGAACCTTGCACGCTTGACGGAATTCGCCCGAAGCCACGAGATTCCCATCCTGGCTACGGCCTGCTCCCACACACTGGAGGATCCTGAGCTCGAGACCTTCCCCCCGCATTGCCTCGCGGGCACCCCCGGGCAAGCACGGATGGCGGCGACCGCCGTTTCGGAGAGCCATGTGCTGAGTCCCGAGGATCATTTCCAGGGGGAGCGGCCTCTCCACCTCACGCTGGAGAAGCGCGAATACGACGTCTTCAGTCATCCTGACGCCAATCACATAATCGACCTCTACAACCGCGACCGGCCGACCTTCGTCGTGTACGGCGTAGCAACGGACTACTGCGTTCGGGCCTGCGTGGAGGGGCTGCTCGCGCGGCAATGCCGAGTCGCCCTGGTCGTCGACGCCATCTGGCCCATTAACCAGGAGGCAGAACCGGTCCTTCTTACCGCCTTTGCCGCACGGGGAGCCCTTCTGACCTTGACCGACGTTGTCTGCAAGGTCTGACCTCTCCTTCAAAATCGCCGCGGTAGGAAGTCTCTGAGTCTCCGCCGGTTCATCCCAACCGTCCCGGCGCGTACAATGCAGGGAAGAGACGCGGTGTTTCCGGGGGCGTCCGATCCCATTGGCCTCTTTAAGTTTGGGTGGTTCGATGCACGACCGTTTCAAGAAGAGATACCAGGCCAATCGGGGCACGCCTCGTCTGCGTCTTCAGATTGCCAAGGAGGCGGCGAGGCGGATGTATGACGTCATCGGCCCCAAGGAGGGGGATGCGCTCGAGACGATTCATGACGCCAGCGAAAGCACGTATTACACAGCGAAGCGCAAGGCCGCCGCGGTTCTCGGCCACCGCGTCCGCCCTGGCGATTTGCCCTCCGACTCCGAGGTTCGCGAAGAGGTGCTCGCCCTGGCCCGGGCTCGGGCAGGGGGGAGCGCGGACGAGACTGATGAAGAAGACCTCGAAGAGATCCCCGTGGTCGAACAGATGGCTGACCACTTGGACCGGTTCGCCATCTACAAGATGAGGCTTGAGCCCCTCGAAAGCGTCAAGCAGAACCCTCGTTTCCATCCGGAAGGGGACGCGCTCTTCCACAGCTTGCAGGTCTTTGAGCTCGCCCGGGACGTGCGCCCCTATGACGAAGAGTTCCTCCTGGCCGCTCTACTGCACGACGTGGGCAAAGGCATCGACCTTCAAGATCATGTCGTCTCAGCGATCGAGGCGCTTCGAGGCGCCGTCACGGAGCGAACGCTCTGGTTGATCGAACACCACATGGACTTGCTCGAACGTCGGGAACGCCCTTTGAGTCCCCGGTTGAAGAAAATCCTCGAGGCCTCGGAATACTTCGAGGATCTCAAGCTTCTCCGCCAACTCGACGACGCGGGGCGTGTTCCCGGCGCGCCGGTGAGTTCGTTGGACGAGGCTCTCCAGTACATTCAAGGGCTCGAGCGCGAAGACTATCTCGACACCTGAGTGGACAGGCCAGCCACGGCATCCACGGAACTCGATCGGCGCCGCTTGCGGCCGGAAGGTGATGATGTCCCCTTCGCCGCACCTGTCTCAGAGACGCGCCCCAACTTGCCGTCGAAAATGCGCACGGTAATCTCATAGACGGTTCGGGCGAAGAGCCCCATACCGACGGTCCACAGCGCCTCGACGACCCAAATGATCACTCTTTCCTGAAAGGTAAGAGGAGCGATCATAGCGACGTCCCGATAGAACGAGGACGCCGCCGGACTCAGACTCATGATCCCCACGAGGATGAGTTCAGCATCTATCCCCAGAACGCGGCCATCAGGGGTACTTCCTAGCAAAGTCACGAGCTGGTCCGCCAGAAGAACCAGCAACAGGGGCCAGCCCGCCGCAACAAGAATATAAGCGGTGACCGTCACACCAATCGCTCGCCCCACACGCCGAGAAAGGGTCGCGAGAGCGAGTCCTAGGCTCGTGATCGCCGCGCCTAGCGCGAGCGTGTTGCCAACGCTCAGGACGACATACACAACACGGTCGAAGAGAAAGATGGGATCGACGACTCTCCTCCCAACCGGCGCCGGCGTGCTCGTTCTCGCGGCAAGCGCAAGAGCGATCGCACCGACGAGAGGAAAGATCGTCAACCAGAGGACAATTCGGAATGTACCCCACCACTTTCCGGCCAAAATCGTTCGGGATGACAGAGGTGTTGACATCAAAAGGTCGAGGCTGCCCCGGACCCGCTCCTCAGCGAGGGCGGTCGGGGCCAGAATGCTGATCAGAAGAAATCCAAAGGCAAGTTGAATTGCATTCACGGGCGTGAGTTCGGGAATCGTCGTCAAGGCTCGCGGAGAGGAAGCGTTTAGAAACAGCTTGGCGATCGAGAAACCCATCGCAAAAATTGCCACAAACAAATATATGCCCCACATTATTCGTGCGAACCTGGAAGGGCGATTTCGATGAAATTCTCGCCAAAGGACTGGATTTTGATCGAGTGATGGAGCGAACAGACGCTGAAAACTCCAGCGTCTTTCCGCCCCCCTACGCAGAGATCCGCCGTCATTGCCCAGAACGCGCCGCAGGCGCGTGATCGTGACCGCCACCAGGCCAGCAGAAATAAGGAATGCTGCAACAGCAAAAATGCTCACGACAGTAAAAGTGGGAAATTTAGGTTCGTAATAGATGCAATAAAGAATCGCGAGAGGATTCAATTCATAGACCCAGGCAGGACATCCCCCTAGGCCCACGATGGGGCCAAAAAAGTCCCATAAGCTGGCGAAGAGTACCCAACCGATCCAAAGGCCGAAGACGGCCATGAGTGTTTCATGGGTCTTTTTGGTCCATAGCGAGAGGGTCATGGCCAACGAGCATCCGAGAACTCCCATGGCGACCGAGATGACGAAGAGAGCACAAATGGCCGTTGGATCAATTCCTCCGAGCAACGAACTCAGAAACATGACGGGCAAGCTGCAGAGAATCAGTCCGAGCACAGGAATCAGCCGCGCAGCGAGCATTCCCAGAATGATTTCCGAATTCGAGAGATCGGTCATCGCCATGTGCGTGAGGGTGCCGCGAGCGCGATCCTGGCACATGGCACCGGCGGTCGTCGCGGGAGCGACCAGCAAGACCGTGAGGAGTTGAATCGCCCCCATGGTCGTGAAGAGAAGGGCCCCAAACTCAGAGAGTTTCCCGATGGTGAGCGACTTGCCGGTGGGCGAGAGTTCCCCTATCGACCACGAGCAAAGCGCAATTCCCGCCAACAACAATCCCCCGAACAAAAATCGCGTCGCGTATCCCTGCCACTTCCTGGCGAAGATAAGCCATTCGACGCCGAAAACCGGTCCCAATCCTGGGTGGGCGCGCATGGAACCACTCCCTTGATGGCGATCCTTCCCGACCTGAACCAAGTCTTCGCATCAGTATGAGACGCTTTGAGAGCAGGTACAAGGTCCTAGAAATTTCGGCTCGGCCTTCGTTACCGCATCCTCAGACAGCGCCTCATTTTCTTGCCGTCGGACAAGCGCGGCGACTTCATCCACGGCGCTTCCAGAGGGGCAGGGCACCGTATTCTCGAATCGTTTTTCCGCGTAACCTGGGAAGCCGAAAACCGCTAGGGGAAGAGACGTGAAAGTTGGGACTAAGGACGTTTCATGCTGATGGCAAAGTCGCTGGCCTTCTTCGTGCTTGCCGGAGTCTGTGAAATTGGGGGAGGTTACCTAATCTGGTTATGGTTGCGTCATGGCAAGAGCCCCTGGCTTGCCGCGCTCGGAACAGCCGTTCTCTTCGTCTACGGAGTGATTCCAACTCTTCAGCCGGCGGCTTTCGGGCGTGTTTATGCCGCGTACGGCGGAGTCTTCATCGTGCTTTCACTCCTCTGGGGATGGGTGGTCGAAGGCACGGAGCCGGATCGGTTCGATATCATCGGAAGTCTCATCGCACTGGCGGGCGTTGCCGTGATGATGTATTGGCCGCGTCCCGCGTAGCGGGGTGGAAAATCGTCAAAAATCGCAAAATTTAGGAAATGCCTTGCTTCTGATGGTCCAAGTGGTGTTGACCCTTATGAGCGGTTGGCTAGATTACCAAGAATTCCTGCCTCGAGAAGGATCGCAAGGCGGGAATGCAGGCAGAAGGATCTCGCGAACTTGGAAAACGCCGACCGCAGTGCTCAACGCCGATGGAGACGCCGTAAGGTCGTTTTGACCTCCCTGGCGATCATCGCCGTCGGACTCACGATGATCTTTCGAAACCCTCTCTTCCGAGGCAATTTCGGCATCGTCGTGAGCAACCGAGTCTATCGCTCCGCGCAGCCCGCCGAAAATCTTGGCAACCTCGTCGACCAGTATCAATTGGCGTCAATCCTGAACCTTCGCGGCGGCTCCCCCTCGGATCCCTTTTACGCAAACGAGGTAAACGTCGTTCGCGATCGCAAGGTTGACTTCTACGACTTTCCCATGAGCGCAACGCGGCGACCCACGCGCCGCGAGTTGCTCACGCTCCTCGATCTCTTTGCCCGATGCCGCTATCCGCTGCTGATTCACTGCAAGTCGGGCTCGGATCGAACCGGTTTGGCGAGTGGGCTTTATTTGCTCACACAGGCGTCCAAGCCGCCCATCGATGCCGCCGAAGCCTTTTCGCTTTATTATGGGCACGTCCCTCTCGCGGGTACGGCTCTCCTGCACGCGCCGTTCGTGGAATATGATCAATGGCTCAAGGAAAAGCACCTCGTTCACAACCCCGATCGGTTTCGAAGCTGGGTTGAGCATGAATACCAATCATCGGAAACATCCTCGTCGTTCCAGCCCTTGAATCCTGGTCCGCGCACACCAAGCGACCGCCTCTATCTCCGCTGGTCCCGCCGCCCCCAAAGGGCAAAGTTGGCTACCTTCCATTGAAGCCAGCACGATCTTCTTGGCCTTGAGTCATCAATTCCCGCCCTCATCATTCCTTGACCTAAGATCCTTCCTTAATCAGCGTGTATAACTTCTCCGACCTATAGTCACAGTCCTCTCAATCTTGATAATTTGGACGTAGAGAATCCGCCCTTTTGGTCGCGCGGTTCGACGCATGCGTCTCAGAGCGTGCCCTTGGAAAGGAAGCAAACGGAGGGCACGCCCTTATTGGGTAGCCCTGACTTGGTTCATGATGTGAACGGGAGGTGCGCAGCTACGCCTCGGCCGTCCGAAGCCAACGGAAGCCGCCTTCGCTGATAACCTCTCACGCATAATGCCGATGGACTGTTCGGAGATGTCTCGCATTCCTTGGTTTTCCCCCTGTCATCAGAAGAGCGAGAAAGCGAGACATTGAAAGCAGGCTGCCCAGGCCGCATCAGGATCGAATTCTCCAAGGACTTGCTCCCTTAAAGCTCACAGAGCTTCAGGGCGAGATGATCACGCCAAGACTCGCAAGACTCCTGAACTCGGCAGTGGCGCTGCACAAGCGTTACTCCACACTCCCCCCCCAAGAGTTTCCCTACCTCATGCCTCGATTCTCGCGTCGACAATTTCTTGTTTTGTCCTTTCTTACCATGGCGCTATTTGTCCATGGTTGTGTGCAGTCCGCCTTGAGGATTGGTTCCGGAGGAGCCAAGGACTTCCGGGTCATGTACGAGGGCACGAAGGTGGCTCTCGAAGGAAATAGTCCCTACCGCGCTTCACTGACGTTTAAAGTCGTGGAGCAGGCCGGCTTCTTCTATCCTCCCCAGTCCTTCTTGATCTTTGGGCCCTTTGCTCGGCTCCCCTGGCACATCAGTAGTTGGTGCTGGGTTGCGTTCTTGACGCTTTGCACGTTGCCGGGCGGCTTGCTCTGCTGGGCATTTGGACGACAACCAGGCAAGTATCTTGCCTCGGCGATCGCCTTGGTTCTCATTTCGCTGATGAATCCACTTACGGAGGGGGCGATCGCTCTCGGTCAGACAGCTCTGCTGATCACGTGCGGCGTCAGCCTGGGGCAGTACGCGCTCGAGCGGAACATGCGATGGCCAGGGGTCTTCGCATGGAGCATCGCCGCAGTCAAGCCTCACCTGGCGCTCCCCTTTGTCGCCGCCATCGGAATCCTCCACGGCTGGCGACGACTCCGGGATTTGCTCCTGGCGATCCTGCTACTGAATCTGGCCGGTTGCCTGCTCACAACTCGAAGCCTTTCAACATTACTTGACTATATCAATTATATTGGAGTCTCGCATCTTCATGTTCTCTACAACCGCGTTCAAAACGATCAAATCGTGAGTTGGAACCGCCTCTATTATGTTCTGAGTGGGGAGGCAATCGACCTGAAGGCCTGGGCCATGGTCGCCGGCCTCTCACTTTGGGGGGCGCTCGTCACGGGCCGATCGTTTCTCATAGGTTCAGAGAAATATTCCCCTGCGCTTTGGGTTGCCCATGCGGCCGTGGGAGCACTCCTCTGCGTGCAGGCCCATGGATACGACATGGTTCTGCTCGTGATGTTGGCTCCCCATATCCTCTGGCTGAAGGATCATGGATACCGCAAAGGCTTTGCCTTGCTGTCTCTGGTGATCCTGTTGACCATGATCCCCAGATCTTTCGTCTCGCAGCTAGTGAGCGTGACGAATATGTCTCCCCAATACGCGGCGATGGTGATGTCTTATCGAGCCTGGGTGGTCCTGATCGTCGCTCTCTATCTCCTCATTCGAGGGCAGCCGCGCCCCTTCGTAGGGGAGCCGTCGGTGCCGGCAGCAGCGCTGAAATCGGCGGGGGAACGAGCAACGCCCCCGTAGCTCAACTCTCCATTTCTCACGCTCTTCGCGGAACGGGGAGTAAGCAGGGGACAGCGATCGCCTTGTGAGCCGACCGCGATATGGCTTTGTCGACCGCGCGAAGCCCCCTTCGCGGCCCGTCACGCCCCTGGTATTTGGGAAGGCAAGATTTCGGGGTTCTTTCGACGATCCCCGTCCGAGATCCTTCACTCATTCCCGGCAAAGGACCGCCGGGTAGTAGACGGGAATGGGTCTTGGCTCGATGATGGACAGGCGGGTAACCATTCCAATCAATCCCGGGATTCGAGAGTGCCGAACCGGTAGACTCGAACGGGAAAATGAGAGTTTGAGCGAGCGGAGCTGACGCGTGCGAGTTGGAGTTGAAGCAAGACGAGGTCTTACCGCGCTGGAAGTGATTGTAGTTGTGGCGATCCTCGGCATGGGTCTCCTGTTCCTCATGATGATGCTGCCTCGCCGGCAAGAAGTTGCGCGACGTGCATCTTGCCAGCGAAACCTGATGCAGATCGGCCAGGCACTCGCACTCTATGACCAGGAGGAGGCTCATTTGCCGGTGGTTCCGGCATTGGGGATTGGCGCGGCCCAAGGCGGTAGCAACCCACTCAAGGCCCTTCTGGAAACCCTGGCCCTCTCCGACTTCACTCAGCTTGCCGACCTCAAGAAGTCTCCCCCCAAGAGCCGTTTCATCAAGGTTGAAGAACAGCCGGTGCGGGGCTTCGTTTGCGCCAGCGATCCCAACACAAGAGGGGGCTGGTTTCGCGCTCCTATCAGCTATCGAGCCAACACCGGCTCGACCCCGCTCGGGAACGATGGTCCATTCGCGCCGGGCCGCCAGATTCGGCTCTCAGACATCGAGGCGGGAGACGGGCGAGGCTACACGGCGGCGTTCTCTGAGCGATTGGTGGGGAACAACCAGCCCTTTGACAAGCTAGAAAACTATGGCACGGTCGCGGGACCTCTCACTGGCGAGGGGTGCCCTCCGACGGTCTCCGCCTGGCATGGAGATGCGGGTGCGTCCTGGTTTATCGCTAACTGGCAATCGACGCTCTACAACCACGCCCTCGCGCCGAATGCCAGCCCGTCATGCATTTCGACCGGCTCGAACTCCGCTTATATGGGAGCGTCGAGCGGGCATCTCGGAGGAGTGAACGTCCTTTTCTTTGACGGAAGCGTCAAGTTCTACTCCTCGGGAGTCGCTCACCAAATCTGGCAGGAATTGGCAACTCCCGGCAAGCCCGAGCCGCAGCCGATGTCTCCTTGAGAGATCATCAGCCGGTGCTCTCCACTCAGTCCTTCTTGCTTCCAAGCTTGATCAACTGAATCGATTTAACCATTCGCACCCAGCGCACACGTTGCGGGTCGCCGGGAATGATCAACCGCGCAGGTCCTTGATTCTCCCCCAACGGCTTGCCGTCGCGCTCGAAGGCCAGCAGGTAGCGCTCTCCGCCCGGGTCCATACCGACGGCGGCCGCGGAGACCACCGCTTGGTAGCCGTCCGAAGCTTTGAGCACAACCACGGCGTCAGACAGCGATCTTAGCTCAGCCATCTGGTTGTCCCCCGGCAATTGGGCTTTGAGCACCCAAGCGAGGGGAATCCCGGAGTAGACGGTCTTCTTCCCCTGTTCGACGACCGTGAGCTGGACCTGGGGAGCTTTCTTCCAGGCCTCGATGTCGAACGGAAGTGTCTCGGCGGAGACCGTGATTTCGCCGGGAGCAAAGCTGATGACAAGCGAAGTCAAGATTGCGGCGAACATGGCTGGGGCTCACTTCCGCATTAAAGGGTGCTTCGCATCCAGAAGCCGCGAGGGGCGGCGACCCGATAACCTTGAAGGGTCATCAGGCCATCCGCCCCCTTCTTGAGACATCAAGAAGACGATCAGGCGCCGAACTTCTGGAGACGGCCGGCGTGCGCCAGGGCGAGCGGCATCAAGTCTTTCGCCAGGAACTGCCCCAGGCCCCCCTGAAGGCAAGGTCGCTCGCCGAACGTCGTCACCAGGTCGGGCCGAGTGGTAGCGGGAGCCCACAGCAAGGTCGGAACAGGGTGGAAGCTGTGCGACTTCATCCGGCTTGGCGTCGAGTGGTCCCCCGTCACGATCAAGACGTCGGGCTTCAAAGCCATGAGCTTCGGAATCTCGGCGTCGAGCGCCTCGATCACAGAGACCTTCTTGGCGAAATCGCCGTCCTCACCGGTGCTGTCCGTATACTTGTAGTGAATGAAGAAGAAGTCATATTTTTCCCAGTTCTCCTTGGCCACCTCGAACTGGTCGGCGAGCGTCTTGCCAGGCTCGACCACCGTCATTCCAACCAGCCGGGCGAGACCGCGATACATTGGATAGACGGCGATGGCGACCGGCTTAACGCCGTAGACGTCTTCCATCGTCGAAATCTTCGGGAACGTGGCGAAACCGCGGAGCATCAGGAAGTTGGCCGGGCTTTCGTCCTTGAGAATCTCCTTCGCCTGGCGAAGGAATTCCGCGGCAATGCGAGCCGTCTTCTCGGACGCGGCGTCCCCCGCCTTGGGCTCGAGCGTGTGCAAGCCGGTCGAGAGAGGATCGGTATCGCAGACGTTGTCACTGAGCCCCTCGCCACGGAAGCGAACGACCAGGCGATATTCGCGGACCGGCTCGACCAGGGTCTCGACTCCGTCGATCTTCACCCCTTGGCGAAGCTTCGCAACCAGCTTCTCGCAGACCTCGGTCGGGATGCGTCCGGCTCGGCGGTCGGTGACCCGTCCTTCGGCGTCGATCGTGCAGAAGTTGCCGCGAATGGCGACGTCTTGCGGGCCGACTTCCACGCCGATGCCAAGTGCCTCGAGAACACCACGGCCAATGTCGTGCTTCAGCGGATCATAGCCGAAGAGTCCCAGATGGCCGGGACCGGAGCCCGGGGTAATTCCCGGGGCGACTGGAGTGCTGAGGCCAACCGTTCCTTCGGCCGCCAGAGCATCCAGGTTGGGCGTGCGGGCCGTTTCAAGTTCCGTCTTCCCGCCCGGTTCGATGGGGAGACCGCCAAGGCCGTCGGCCACGAGGAGAACGATTTTGGTTTTGCTCGATTCTCGGAGCTGACGAATCAGATCATGCATCGACATGAGGCTCTTTCCTGAAGAGTCGAACGCAGGCACGGTGGACAGGGCTCTCGCCCGAAGTTGACTTCATTGGGTATCCGATGCCAGCAACAAGTGCAAGGCCGGACAAATCTCCAGGCAAGCGCGCGACCGAGATTCTCCCTAAAGCCCAGAAGGCCTCAAGGAGTCTTCTCCCCCTTGGTTTGAGCGGGGGAGCGGTTGACCTTCTCGGCCTTCTTTGAGTGGAGCGCCGCCTCGAGCAACGACTCCGTCAGGTCGGCCGGAAAGCCTTCGACGATGGCGACATCCTGACCACGGCGGCGGACGGCATAAGAAGCCACGGGAGCCGTGGTCTGCGCCAAATCCTGAGCCACTTCGACGGGGGGAGCCGTGGCAGTCATCTTGGTGGACTGATAGTTTCCATAGTGCTTGGCGAATTTGGTGGCGTCGGCCTCGCTATCCCAGGTTGTAAACCAGACAAGCCCGAGGCGCTGGGCCGGCCCTTCGAATACCGCGTAGCGATCGCCGTCCCAACCGGAGGCCGCACCCTTGCCGCCATGACGGCGGAGCATCACGCCAAGCTGCATCTCGCCGACGACGTTCCGCCCCACCTCGGACCATCCGCCGCCGGGCTCGAGGACGCCGAGATCGATATCCATCGGCAGGTCGGGCTCGGCGCGATATTTCTCCGGGTGGATGATCTGCTCGGTCGACACCGGCGGATTCTGGTAAGCCTCGTTGATGGCCTGCCATCCCCCATCGTTCGTCAACCGCGCGCAGAAGACGAGGCCGCGGAGGTAGGGGAAGATCATCGACTCCGAGAGAATCACGGGGGCCTCGCGCAGGCTGGCTCCCCCCGCGAGAGGCATCAACGGAATCATCAGGCTGAAGACCCGATCTAACCGGGCCGCGGGAACGTCGCGAATGACCGAGCCGTTCCAGTCCTGCATTTGAGCCCCGATCATCGTCAGGGTGGCTTCCCCTTCGATCAGGGCTGAGAGAGCAAGGTCGCGATCGTCGTCATTTTTCGCGGCCCCTTGAAGAGCATCGAGGTCAAAGTTTTGGTCGGCCAGGGCATGCGTCAGCTCATGCGCGATGACGGTTTTGTTTTCGTCTTTATCGAACCCACTGCTCTTGCCCAGCAACCGCTCCAGAAACGACGGCGCCTTCTTCGCCTTCTCAGCCGGCTCCTTGATCAGGTGCATCGTTTTCGTTTTCGTATCGTAGAAGGCGGCGATCTCTTCTGAATAAACCTTGATGAGCGTGGCTTTGAGGTTGAAGTCGCGGGGAAGCAGCCCCAGGGCCTTCATGCCCAGCTCATTGGCGCGAAACTCCGCCGGCGTCATTTCGGCGTCGATCTCCTTTTGAAGGAGCGCGCTCATATCCTCACGGGCTGTCACATCCCGTTTGACTTCGTGCTTGAACCGAATCTTTCGCATCCCGGGCAGGAGCTGCTCGAACGCTCGCTTGTAGCTGATGACAGCGCCCGTGGTGTCACCCTGGTCCGCGAGCTTGTCTCCTTCATCGAGAAGCTTGGCACCCGTTCGAGGGTTGGCGTCCAGATCGTCGCCACGAGCAAATTGAGCGGTGCTTAAAATTCCAGCGACGGCAAACAGTAGAAGCAGGCGCGACGAACGCATGGACGGACCTCTTGAGACGCAGCGCATGGGAAAGTGTCGCAACAACGACTCTCTCCCCACTATTTTGCTCCCCCTTTCGCGAACGGACTAGTGGGAGCCGCTGCGCTCTGCACCGGTTTTGAACTCGCAGAGGTGCTCTTCTTCTTCGCGGGGGTACTTCGAGGCGGGTTCAAGGGAATCGCCAGGAGAATGCGTGCGGATCTAACCCAGACCTCGTCCGGATCCTTGGGACCGGAAGGCATATTCAAGGTGTGATGAACCTCGTTGGCGATGAATTCCAGAATATTCGGCTCTGGCAGTCCCAATCGCCGCATCATCTCGACCTTCGATTGCCGGCTGAGCCCTCCATGCGTTCGCTTGAGTGAGGTCCCGACCGCCTCCCGAATCTCAGGGAGTGTCGTTCGACCATACTGATCGCAAAGAGACTCGATCTGCGGTCCGGCGGCTCTCCCCGCCATTTTGAGAAGTTTGCGCAGGTCTTCGTGAAAAGGCTTGCGACTTCGTTGAGCCGACCGCCTTGCCTCGTCGATCTGGTCGCGTCGGGTCGGAGGCTTGATCGATTGCATCGCGCGACGCTCGGCTTCTTTGCGGGCAGCCTCGCGACGGATGTCGTCTTCGATTTCTTTTTTGGTCGCTGGACGCGGAGCCTCGGGCTTTGGTTCTTCCGGACGGGGAGCATCCTTCTCAGGCCCACGCACGTCGGGATTCTTGCTGGGCAACGCGGCGGGGGGAGGATTGGGGAGAGAAGCCTCTCCACGTCCGCCCGGCTCTTCCTTCGGATTCCCACCGGACGTAACGGGAGGCTCGACCTCAGGGGGATCATCCCCTCTGGCCAGCAAACGGGTCATTGAGGAAGGAACGAAGTGGCTCCGTTCCTTCGCCGACTGAAAATCGATGTCGTGCGGAATCGTCACGGGAGCGACCAGCGACGTCGGAATCGCGGTCTCAGGCATCGGCAAGGCAATAGGGACCTGGGGCGCACGCGACTCCAGACGCGCCACGATCGGCGATTCCGCGCGAGCCGCCGCGACCGCCGGATCCTTCACCGGCACCGCTTCTGGTTTGGGCGCGAGAGCCACGGGCTTTGCCGACACCGTCCCTAACGACCGGATCGGCGTTTGCCTTTGGAAGGAGAGAATCGCCAGGGCCACAAGAACGATCATGGCGGGAGGCAAGAACAACGAAGAAAGGTTGCGTCCTTTCTTTTCGACGATGACGATCGAAGGCGCAGCCGAGGGAACTTCGGAATCCTCCGCGTCGGGCAAGTGCACTCCATTTTCCAGCATGACCACCCCTCGCGACTTCTCGAGTTTCGATCCCTCGCAGGCGAGCATGGCGGGAGCCACGTATCAGCCTCCCGCGCCCCCCCCGACACCACTCCCTCGTTCCGTTTGTCCTCGCGGATCGAGGAGCGCTTCGATTTCTTCCGCAGTGGGATAATTTCCCTTTTTCTTGAGAGCCTCGGCGGAAGCCGAGTGCCCCAGCGCGGCCTCGATCTCTTCAGGGGTCTTTCCCACCAGACCCAGGGCTATCTCGCGGACATTGACTCTCTCGTGGTAGGCCTTCTTGGCGATCGCCGAAGCGTTGTCATATCCGATCCGGGGGGCCAGAGACGTGCACATGGCCAGGCTCCGCTCGACCAGGGCACGGCAACGCTCCTCGTCGGCCTCGATCTTCAAGACCCCATCAACGGAGGTATTCGCAAGGAACTGCTCGGCATCGACACACTTCTCCGCGAGATGCTCAGCGGCGTTCACGAGCAGGTCAATGGATTGGAGCAGGTTATACGCGATGACCGGCATCATCACGTTGAGGTCGAAGTTCGACCCCAGGGCATTCGCCCAGGCAACGGTGGCGTCATTCCCGACCACCTGTGCGGTGACCATCATGACCGCTTCGGGGATCACCGGATTGACCTTTCCCGGCATGATCGAGCTACCCGGCTGCAATTCCGGAATTCGGATCTCCCCGAGTCCGCAGCGCGGTCCCGAGGCCAGCCAGCGAATGTTGTTGGCGATGTTCGAAAGGCTGATGGCAACAGTCTTCAGCGTGCCAGAGGCCTCAACGGCGGCGTCACGATTGGCCATCGCTTCAAAGCTATTGGCCGCAGGCCGCAACGTGAGCCCGGTCGCCTGGCTCAAGGCCGCCGACATGCGCTGGGGAAACTCCGGATGCGTGTTGATGCCCGTTCCTAGGGCCGTACCGCCAATCGCGATTTCCGCCAAGGAATCCGTGCAGCCGTTAAGGCGTTTCAGACCATGCTCCACTTGAGAGGCATAGCCGGAAAACTCCTGGCCGAGCCGGATCGGAACGGCGTCTTGCAGGTGTGTTCTACCGATCTTCACAATCGCGTCAAACGCTCGAGCCTTGGCATCGAGCGCCGTGTGAAGCGCCTTGAGGGCGGGAACCAATCGCTTTTGGATTCCTTCGAGAGCCGCGACATGGATGGCCGTGGGAATGACGTCGTTCGACGACTGCCCCATGTTCACGGCATCGTTGGGATGAACCGGTGAGCGGCCCCCTCGAACGCCGTTATTGAAATGCTCGTTTGCGATCCCCGCGATTACCTCGTTTGTGTTCATATTTGTTGACGTGCCACTTCCAGTCTGGAAGACGTCAACAAGGAACTGGTCGTCATGCAGGCCGTCGGCAATCGCCTGTGCCGCGCTTCCAACCTGTTCTCCGAGCGCGGCGGGAAGCAGCCCCAGGTCCATGTTCACCTGGGCGGCGGCTTTCTTGATCAGGCCCAGAGCTCGGATGAAGGAGCGAGGAAATCGGAGTAGGCTGATCTCAAAGTTCCGCCGCGCACGTTCGGTCTGTGCGCCGTAGTAGGCCTCGAGCGGGACTTCCATTTCCCCCATCGAGTCTTTTTCCACACGCGTTTTGGCCAAAGCTTGTCTCTCCGATTCCTTGGGCTTCGGGCCGAGAACGGCTCATTCCACGAACTTCTGCCTCGCGCCGCGATTGCCGATCATAGCGACTCATGCCAAAAGACGCAGTGCCAGCAGGCCAATGGTCACCATGATCAACATCGCGCACAGCGCGAGAACTCGCGGGTAACGGTCTCCGCAGAAGGCTTTACGCAATTGGCCTCATGATGGTTCCCCGAGACTATCGGGTCCCCCATTCCCAGAGTCCGAAAGCGATCTTCTTGTCCAGCGGGTGCCCGGAATACTTCAAGGCCCACCCGATTTGCCCGCGATGGTGCGATTCATGGGATATCAGGTAGCCCATGAACGCGACCGCGTGGGGTTTGAAGTTTTTGATCTTTCCACCGGCCGCCAAACCCTTGCGCAGAAGCGTTTCGACGGCCACGCTCGAGGCCGTTAGAGCCTCTCTGAGCTGCTCCCGGGTGCCTTCCTTGCTCTCGATCTTCTGGAGCCCCTCCCACAAGTCGGGAGCGGCGACCTTGAGCCACATCAGGCGGACGTTATGAATGTGGGCGAAGAGATCAAAGACGTTCCGCCCTTTGGGAGGGATGCTCGACCCGAGATGGTCTTCGGGAATGCCTTCCAAAAGGTAAAGATGGATTCGATTGTGAATCGCCCAGGTCTCAATAACTTGCTCTTCCATGACACTGGCTCCGTACGGCCGGACCGAAACGGAAAACCGGCACGTGCCGCGAAAAGCCTTAGACACAAGGCAAGACGGAGAGGCGGCGACTCGCCCGGCGGACGGGCAGGGGGGAAGTGATTTCTGAGGAATGATTCGACGAGGAGGCGGAAAGTCTCCTCGGGCAAAACGACGTCGTCCCGCGCGGGTGCGCGGGACGACGTTGAACGATCATCAGTTCGCCCTGATTTGCAGGCTCTTCGCCATGGCATCAAGGTCTTTGACCATGCTCGGGCTGAGTCGGTCACGCCCTGCGAGAGCCTTCTCGAGGTAGGTTCCCGCCTTGCTCGCCCGAGAGCGATCCTTGGCGATGAGTTTGCCCATGTGATAGTTCAACACGGGATGGTTCGTCGACTTGTTCAGTCCCTTGCGGTACGACTCTTCGGCTTCCTGGTTTTTCCCAAGTGCCTCCTGAATCGACCCCATGGTGTCGAAGAACTCTCCCGGAAGCATCGCCGGGTCAACCCGCTTGTAAAGGCCCTGCGCCAATTCCAGAGCCGCACGGCTGTCGTTCAGGTGCGAGTGCAAGATCCAGGCCTTGTTGTTAACGGCTTCAACCGAGTTCGCCTGAATCTTGAGCACCAGGTCATACTGATCGACTGCTTCGCGGAAGTACTTCTTGGCAACTTGGTCTTCACTTCCCTCGGCAATCGAGAGAAGCAGGTCGCCGTAGTTCAGGTGAACCAGGGCGGTGTCAAGCTTGGTGGATGCCTTTCGCGCCCAGGGGAGCGCGAGTTCGAGTTCGCCGGCTTTGTGGAAGCCGACGGCAATCGCCAGCATCAGGTTGCCTCGCTTGTCACCATCACCCGCAGCCGAGGCCACCGACTGAGCCTCCGCCTTTTCGGTCGGCGTAGGTCCGTTCGGTCGACGTTCACATAGGTGCTGAATCAGTTGAGCAAGTCCCGCCGCGTCGTCGGGCAACGCCAGGCGGCATTCTCTCAACGTCTTGAGTCCTCGATCCCGCTCCCCGCCTCGGAAGAAGATGTCCGCCTTGAGATGATAAGCATCGGCGAACTTGGGGTTCTTTTGAATCGCCGCGGACAGGATCTCGACCGCCTTGTTGCGAGCCGCCACTTCCTGAGTCTTGCCCCCCTTACGAGCGGCAAAGGCCTGGGCTTGCAGCAGGATGGCCTCGGGCTGATCGGGATCGGCGTCCAGGACCTGTTGGGCCTGGCGAATCGCCTCTTCGGTTTCATCCAACCGCAGGCTCACCTGACCGAGCGAAAGCCGAACGTCGAGCTGTCGCGGGTTGCGTTCGAGGGCTTCCTTGTAAGCACTCGCCGCCTCTCGCAATCGCCCCTGTGCCGTGTAGATCCGGCCCCGGGTCATGGGACCCACGGCCGACGACTTGGCGATCTTGTCCATCTCCTGGGTGATTTCAAGAGCCCGAGCCAGCTCACCGCGACGGGCCGCCAGGTCACACTCCGACTGCAGGAAGCTGACGTCGTTGGGGAACTTCTGGCGGAACTCGCGGATCAGGCTGGCGGTCTTGTCGTTGAAGCTCCGCTCTTCGTCGCGACGATCGCGCTCGGCGGCATCAACAGCCTCCAGCGCCACGATCCTGACCAAGTTGCCCGCAACCTGAGAATCCTTCGGGTTCTCGGACATCAGGGAACGAAGGGCTTTTTCAGCGCCCGCGTAGTCTTTCTGGTCGCGATAGACCTCGACGAGAAGACGACGCAACGGAACCGATCCTCCCTTGGCCTTCGACTCAACAAAGGCCACCCCTTCTTTGCTTTCGGGCTTCAGCATCGTGAGCACGCGGTACTTGGCCTGAACCAACTCACGCGAATCCGGCTGAATCTTGAGCCCTTCGTCCAGCACATCAAGGGCATTCTGAGCGCCATTTTGATCCGTAGACATCTGGGCTCGAATCGCCGCGAGCATCAAGAAGAAGACCGCGGGGGGATCATCCTTGGAGGCTGTGATCGCCCGCCGCAGCAAGCCGGCCGCTTCTTCGTACTTCTTGTCCTGACCGTTGGTGAGGATATAGGCACGCGTGACGACCGCCGCCGGGTGAGCCGGGTTGGTCTTGATCACATAGTCGAGCTGATCCAGGGCCGCTCCAAATTCGTCGTGCAAACGATAGAAGTTGGCACCCCGAACTCGCTCATCTTCCGAGGCTCCCGGATCATTCAAAAGCGAAGCGATTTCCTTCTTGGCTTCTCTCCAGCGAGCCTTCGCCGCGTAGGCACTTGCGAGTTGCCAGCGGTCGGCGCGGCTCAGGCCGCCATTCTCATCCCGACCCTGTCCTTGCTTCCGCAAGTCTTCAAGACGATGGATCGCTCCTTCGGCGTCGCCACTCTCGAGAGCGATGTTAGCAAGGGCCGACTCAGCCGCGGCCAGCAGGGTCAGGCCCGCCCCAATTTGCTTGGTCGGTCTGGCCTTGGCGATCGCCTCGAACGACTCCGTCGCGTCCTTGGTCGCACCGTTGCGGCTATCGAGCTGAGCCTTCCAGAACTGGACCAGTTTGTTGGTTGGGTCCTTCTTCAATGCCGCGTCGAAGTGAGAGATGGCCGCGGACAGATTGCTCTGATCGAGAGCCATTTGGGCTTCGAGAAGGTCGGTAACCGCCGCTTCCTTCCAGCGGGCCTTGATCTTGCCGATCGTGGCCGACACGGCGTCGTAGTTGTGATCCTTGAGATCAAGCAACGCGAGTTGCACAAACGGGGCCGAGTTGTCCGACCGATCGACCATGTTGCGGAGCAGCTTGCGGGCTTCCTCCGAGTCTTTGAGTTCGTCAGACAGGATCTGAGCCCGCATGAGCACAACGCCGACGTTGTCCGGGTGCCGGGCGAGGAAGTCCGCCAGAACCTGGTCGGCTTCCTTCACTTTCTTCTCGCTCAGGAGGATTCCCGCCTGGAGACCGACGAGTTCGTCGCTGTCCGGGAAGTTCTTCCGAGCCGCGTCCAGGGTCTTCTGCGCCTCATCGTTCTTCTTCATGTCGCGAAGCGTGAGGACGGCCAGGTGCTCGGCGGCGGAACCACCGAGGTTGTACTTTCGCAAGGCTTCGATCCGTCGCAAGGCCGCTTCGGAACGTCCCAGTTGGACTTCGATCTGAGCAAGTCGTAACTGGACGGCCGGGGTCGGCGTTTGCGAAGACTTGATCGACTTCTCGTACTCGACCAGCGCCTTCTTGAGATCGTCAGTCCCGCGACGAGCCTGGTGAATTTCACCATTCAGGAGGTGGAGCGTGGCCTCGATATCGCGAGATTGACGTCCCTGGGCGATCTGCTCGAGCAGTTGGTTGACAACCGGCTCGGCCTCTTCGGGATATCCCGCCTGAACCATCGACCACGCGGCCCAGACCTGGTACTGGGGATCGAGATTCTTGAGACGCAGAGCATTCTGGAGGTACTGCCGTCCCAGGGCCTGTTCTTGAGACAGAACAAGGGCGACGCCGTAGCGAGCCTGGGTCTCAGCGACGTCCGGCAGGAGGGTCGCGGCAATCTTCAGGTGGTTCAGGGCGCTGGCTCGCAGCTTCTGCACGGCGGCGGGAGTCAGCTCGGCTCCCTTCGCCAGTGAGCCGGCCTTGCCTCCCTGCGCCATCGGTCCCGCGACGCCCGACTGTTCCAGCTCAATGGCCCCTTGAAAGAGGTGCCCCAGGCCCTGGTACCGCTGCAGCGAACAGGCGATCAACTCCTTGATGTGAGGAGCAGCCTGCTCGAGGCGATCCGTGGCTTCCACCCGGCTCAGTGCGGATTCCACCGCCACCGCGCGAAGCCCCATCACCGCCTCGGCCATCGTGGGACGTGAAGCCAGCGGGTTTGCCAAAGCCTCCTTCACGAGCTTGAGGCACTGGTCGCGCTTCTGGCGGAACCGCAAGTGGTCGGCATAGGCCAGGTAAATCTGCAAGTCAGACTGGGTTGGGTTCTCGAGAGCCTTCTTGAAAAGGATCTCGACGTCGGCCTCAATGCCGTCAACCAGCTTGTCGATGGCGGGCTTCGACTTGGCGTCTGCGTTGGACGCCAGGATCATCAACGACTTCTGGATCTGCTCGAGCATCAAGCTCAACCGCGTGATTCGCGAGGGGGCCGGGGCCGGCCCGGTGAGCAGCAACTTCAGATCGGCTTGCAACGCTTCGACCCGACTGGCCAGCTCGACCGGGTCAGTCGTCGAGCGAACGTCGAGGGCACGGAGACGGAGCAAAGCCATGCGATCGACGGGATCAGCGTTCGCGTCGAGCGTGATTTGACGCGAGCCGGCAAGGATCTGCTTCATGCCCGACTCATCGCCTGTCTGCTGCGCGAGTCTCGCCTTGATCCAAGTGATTCGTACCTTCGAGGCCTTTGCCGCCTCGAGTTCGGCCAGATGCCGCTTGACTTCAGGGACCCGGGGAGACGGCTCTTCTAGCTCTTCCGCCGCGAGCACGTAGTGGGCGTCGGCGTTCTTGGGTTCAAGGGCCAAAAGTTCCCGCGACCAGAGAACGCTGCCGCTGGTCAGGTCTCGCTTCATCGCGTCAGCCAGAAGCTGGCGACGAGGCTCTTTCAGGGTCTTACCGTACTTCGCGGCAAGAACCAGTGACTCCATCTGGTTCGCGCGAATCGCCGCTTGCTTGTCTGCCGGGGCCTGTGCCTCCCACTCGGCGAACATGCTGGCCATCTCTTCATGAATCGCCGGGTTGCGGCCGTCCTTCTGAAGAGCGCGTTTGTAATGGATCAGCGCCTTGTCATATTGCTTGGCGTTACGATCCGCGCGGGCAAGGGGCAAGATGTCGCCTGAGCCCCGAGGCATCAGAGCGTAGACCATTGCGATCACGCCTAAAACGGCGATGACTAAGAACAAACCCGAGAGAATCAGCAAGGGTTTCCAGCGCACGGTCATCGGGCTCTTCTCCTTGGGCTCGTGGCACCGAGCCATACCATCGCGGTTTCTCCTAAAGAGCGGCCTTCCCGGTCGTTCTTCAGGCCGGCATGGTACGGCGATGTGGATTCAAGTCGGAATAAGAGACTTCAGCAGTCATCCTCAGAAAAGCTCAATCATCACGAGCCCCTTTTCTTTCCCCCAGGATACGGGAAAGAGGCGGCTGCGGATTGAGATGTTTCCGAAATGATACTGAAAAAACTGTCACCCGGGGCTGTCGGACTTGGGAATGCCACTTCTGAGAGGGAGAGACGGCCGTCGGCCTTGGTTCCATCCTCAAGGAGTTCGCAATCCGTTGCCGATTGAGCAGCGCATCCGGCTGCCCATCACAATAGAGATTCGTTGACAAGACTTCAAGAAAATTCGTCTCGCTGCCGACAAGGCCCGAATTTCCAGGGTCTTGATTCTCGCTCAATCCATAGAACCCGCCGCGTCGCGGGGCAAGGGGGGGCTTCCCCACCAGTCTCTTCGAAAACGGCTTTCTGAAGGCGACGAAACGCGAAAAGCCCCTGCCTCCGAACGGAAGAAGGGGTGGTCGAAATCATCCAACTTCGGGGCCGATCCTCAGCGGCGGATCGTTGAGACGGTCTGAACGGTGCCGCCGAGCCTGGATTCGCCCGAGCGGGCACGCATGTCCCGTCCGTTGTGAGCGACTAGGTGAAGAAGACCCGCGGTTTGCAAAACGTCTCTCCCCCAGCAGTGGGGGCAATAGTCCTTCTCCAGAAGACTGACCCGAGCATAGCGAAGGGGGGTCTTCTGAAAGAGCACGCGCTGCTCTTCAGTGGCACAAAGGTAAAGATGGCCGCCGAAGAGAATCCCGTAATGGGGATCTCCTTCTCGGCTCTCACCTTGGTCGACCAGGCTGACAGGGCAACGTCCCCCATTGGCTGGGGCATACCGCAGAGGACGTCTCCGGAACTCGTCGCGGCCTTGCTCGTCCGCAAAGAAATAGCGGCGGCCGACGTAATCCGTCACCCACTGATCATCCCCTTCGACCAGGCGCTGCCCACGCACCAGGCTGACGGGGCAAAAGCCGGCCAGACCGACGCCAACGGAGGATTCCGGAGCCGGTGCCGGCATGGGTGAGGGTTCAGGGATCGGCTCCTTCATGACCGGTCGAGACGCGACATGTCGCGCCAGCGCCGTCTCCAGAAATGAGTGAAAGGAATTTCCGTCCAAAAAACCCTGGTGAGAGGCCAATACCTGACCATTGGGAGAGACGATCACGGCAGCGGGAAGCCCCGTAATCCCCAGCCGGCCAGCGAGATCTTCGTGAACGTCAGACTGGAGCCGCACCGGGACCAACGAGCCCTGGGAGTGGCTGATCACCCCTTGGTGTGTGAACGACTCACGATCCATAAGATGGCAATAGGAGCACCAAGGCCCTGTGAACTGGATCCAGAGCGGACGGTCCTTGGCCTGGGCCTCCTGCTGCGCGCGTCCCAGGTCTCCTCGCCACTCGATGCCGCGATTCTCCGCGGCGGAGACCTCCCAGGCCGAGAGCAAAACGAGCCCGACGATCCACCGTACTTGAGCCTGGTGAGAGGCGGTCGAACGCCAACTCATAAGGGTATCTCCATAATCGTGAACGGAGTGGATGGGCTGAAGCCGAGCCGAGCCGGCAACCGCGATGCTCTCCGTCCATGGAGATGCCACCTGGTTTCGACAAACGGAGTACGTTGATTGTCGAAGGGGTTGAGGATCCTCTCGGATCTCGCTCTAACGATCGGCGTCCGGTTGTTTTCGAATTCAGCGAAAAGCCAGGGTTTGCCCCCGCGACGGACGCGCTGTTCCGGTCATTCCTGGGTCAACGGTCGAGACGGTTTGGAACGGTCGTTCGTAAAGCGATGTTTCGACCGATAAAGCAACGAGGCACCATTATTGATGATTCAGAATGCAATGATATGACAGCGCAAGATCGGGCGTTTTTTCAGAAGCTTTCATAGCAAAACGGGCAGCCCCAAAGGGCTGCCCGTGCGTTGGAAGTCATTGCTGTGGGACCTGACAAAAAGTACCGGAACCCCGCGAGTTTCAAAGCGGTCGAGTCCTCGATGGCCGCTGACGCAGGGCCAGAGGAGGAGCCAGCAACTCGTTCAAGATGATGGCCTCGCGAAGCTTGTTGAGTGAGATGGGCTGCGAGGAGCCCTCTTCTCCCGCGAGAATCGACTGGACCGACTTTATCCCCTCCGTTTTCTCGACCTTCGTGAGGTCATGTGCCTCAGGAACGCTGAGCGACGACTTGAGGCGTCCCAGCGGACTGACTTCGACCGCGCGCGAAATCGAGGAGTTCTCCTGCGCCATGGAGGCGGAGAGGGCGCGAGGCGGAGGAGGCTCGGGACTTCTTTTCGTGGGGGGGATTGGTGCGGTGGCCCCCCGTGGGCGCGATCCCCGCTTCGGCGACATACCTGCGCCAGGGCGAGGAGGCGGCGGTGTCGGTGTCCTGCGTATCTCCGTCTCCAGGATCACGATGTCGGCATCGTTCATTCCCCCAGGCCGCTTCGTGTTGGGTCGAGTCTGGGGGGAAGAAGCCTGCCATCGCGATGCCGGATCTCGGAGCACCGGATCGGGCCGGCGTTCCGCGGGACGCTGCCCCGGCGGCTTCGCCCCGGGAGGTCCGTTGGGAGGCATTCGGTTTGATCGCGGAGGCAACGGTTGTGCTTCGCGATTGAACAAGGAGGTCAGAGCCCAGATCGCCAGGAAGGTGAGGGGCACAATGATTTGCAGAAAGCTCTCGAGCCGCATGGTCGTCTCTACCCCTCCCCGCAACGGATCATCGATCAGTGGAGCCAAACCCGCAGGGGGGTCGAGAATCGTCTCAACCCCCAAGATATCCTCAAAATTAACTGGTCGTCACTTCACGTCGCGAGTTTCCCGAAGCGCCGATCGCCGACCTCATCTCGGTATCCGCCTGGATATTTCGAAGTTGGTAGTAGTCGGTCACCCCGAGGTTGCCCTTTCGGAATGCCTCGGCGATCGCCAGCGGCACTTCCGACTCAGCCAGGACCACCTTGGCGCGGTTGGACTGCACTTCGGCGATCATTTCTTGTTCCGAGGCCACCGCGAATGCGCGGCGCTCTTCAGCCTTGGCCCGAGCCACTCGCGTGTCGGCTTCGGCCTGAAGGGCCTGAAGGTTGGCGCCGATGTTGTCTCCCACGTCGATATCGGCGATGTCGATCGAGAGGATTTCGTAAGCCGTACCGGCATCCAGCCCTTTCTCGAGAACACGCTTGGAGATCGAGTCCGGCTTCTCGAGAACCTGGTTATGAGTGTCGGCCGAGCCGATCGCGTTCACGATACCCTCACCGACACGCGCGATGATCGTCTCGTCCGTGGCGCCACCGACCAGCCGGTCGATGTTGGTGCGAACGGTGACCTTGGCTTTGACCTTGAGCTGAATGCCATTCTTCGCGACGCCGTCGATCGTCTGCCGTCCCTGAGAGGGATCAGGGCAGGGGATGACCTTCGGATTCACGCTGGTCTGAACGGCTTCAAGCACGTTGCGTCCCGCGAGATCGATGGCGGCGGCCCGCTTGTAAGAAAGAGGGATATCGGCGCGATTGGCAGCGATGAGAGCGCGGACAACGTTCGGGACGTTGCCCCCGGCGAGGTAGTGGGCCTCAAGCGACTGCGTGGTCACACCATCTTTCTCAGCCAGGCCCGCCTGGTAGGCCATGATCTTTGAGCGAACGATGATGTTCGGGTTGACCTTCCGGAAGGACATACCGACGAGTTCCAGGATGCCAACATTGGCTCCCGTCATCTTCGCTTGAATCCAGAGATTAAAATACTTAGCAAAAAAGATGCACGCCACGAGCGCGAACATCGCGATGGCAATAATCCCGAGGACGACGTACGTCGACCAGGGTGTCGCGGGTGCATTCGCTTGCGCAAACAGGTTGAGAAACATGCAGCGTCCTCTCGGGATGGAGGGCCTTTCAGCCCTCGATGGGCAACACGGACCGCTCGGGCGAAAAGTAAACCGACGCGTCCTTCATGATGGGGCAGCGTCTGCAATTCACCCTGCGTCGCGTGGCGTCTCAATTTCGTCTGGCTCGGCCTGGGTCAACTTCTCGTCCAGGCTCTCGTCGGCGACGATCCGAACGATGATCTGCCCGCTACGGACTCGAACGGCTCGAACCAAGGTTCCCGCGGGGATCAAGCCCTCTTCCGACATACCATCGAGCCGGCGACCATCAAAGTCCACGAGTCCTGACGGCCGCAGCGGAGTCAACGACCGGCCAAGTTCGCCGACCAGGTGATCGATTCTCTGGGGCGAATGTGAAACCTCGATATCTTCCGGAGCAGGGGGCTGGAGAGCCACAAGCTTGGCCAGCGGAGTCTTGGGCCAGAGGTAAATCGCAAATGCCAGGGTCAGGGGCATCAACAGGCAATCGGCCAGCAAGAATTTCAGCCCGAGCGCCGTGGACTGGTGGAATGCCTGCCAAAGGCTGACGCCAATGCAGGAAATCGCGAGCAAACCAATCAAACCACCTGAAGGGATGAAGACCTCGGCGATCAAGAGGAGATAGCCGAGAGCCAACACGAGGAGCGGCCAGGCCAATATGCTCATGGCTCCCAAACTTTCGCCGGCAGAGGCAAGGGATCCGATACCAAGACTTTGACGTCTCCCCACGACGCCCCTATTACCCTTTTCCTAGTCTAAGGCAGGTTGCCAGCCCCAGGCAATCACCTAGACTCAGGCTTGGCCACGGGTGCGTCGGGAGAGGACTCTACCGGCTAGGAACCTAATCGTTTGACGATCACTCGAGCTCCCTGGACGTCGATGACTTCGACAAGACTGTCCGGCTCGATGAAGAACCGATCGGCCGTCACGTCCAGCAGGACGTCGCCAAATCGAGCTTTGCCCGTGGGCCGAAGTACGGTCGTCGTTCGCCCGGTTTCTCCGATCAAGTAGGCGAGAGACTCATACCCTTCAAGGGAAGGTTTGGCGGAAAGGTCGTCGAGGTCGGCGCCGGTCCAGGGTTCAGGTTTCAACACCAGGCGATTAAAGAGCGGCATCGAGGGGAAGTAGCGGGCGAGAACAATCGCGCCAACCCCCACGGCCACCATGGCGAAAGTGACCTGAAGCAGAGTGTACCCCATCTCGCGGTACTCATACTCCTGCGTCGGCCAAACGAAGGTGTGGCTCGCCATCACGATGCTGGTGAGGATCAGCAGAATGCCGCTCATCCCAAACACGCCGAACCCCGGAAAAACGAAGAGCTCGAGCGCCATGCAGACCATACCGACCAGAAACAGAATGATCTCGAGTTGGTCGGCTGTACCGCTGAGGTAGTGGCTCCAGAAGAAGAGCAGGAACGCAAGAGCCGAGGTAATCCCCGGCAGGCCAATGCCGGGCAGCTTCAATTCGAGAACCAACATGAACAGGCCGATGAAGAGGAGCACCCAGCTCACGACCGGGTCGGTCAAGACGGTAACCAGAGAGTCGACCCAGGTAGGGCCGTCTACTCTGATCTGCTTGCCCCGGAGACCATACAGAGCCTTGAAGTCCTCGACATCATTGACGACCTGCCCCAGCCCATATGTCCCCTGGTCGTCGTCGGCTTTGACGGTAAGAACCTCACCGGCACTCTTCCGGACGACCGCGTTCACGAACCGCGCCGGTTCGGCATCGATCTGCGTCTGAAGCACAAAGCCGGCGGCGCCCGTCTTGGTGTCGGTCGCCTGCAAAACTACGGCTTCGGGGTCGACCATCGCACGGGCGGTGGCCACGGAGTGTCCCTGCCGCTCGGCGAGATTACCCGCGCGGTCGATCAACGCTTTGACCTTGGCTTCTCCCAGGTCAACAAGCTGACCGTTGCGCCCTGTGACCAACTGCCGCAGGTCTCCTAGCTCCGCCCCTTTGCGGAAAACGATGTCGTTACAGGCCAAGGCCACCAATGACGCCATACCCACCGCCCGGTCATCAATGTAGGCGACGGTCTTCATGTCCTTGGTGCTGGCGATCATCTCGGCGATGGCGTCAGCCGCGATGTCTCCCCCCTGGCTGTCGATCTGGAAGAAGATCAGGTTGACCCGTTCCTGTCGTGCTTGCTCGATACGCCGAGTCAGGTAGGACTTCTTGACGATATCGAGAGGGCCCTTGATCTGGATCCAGACGGGGCGAAGCTCTTGCCCCAAAGTGGGGTCATTCGCCATGGACCGGCCAGCGAGGTGGTAAGTATTGGCAACGTCGGCAGGGCTATCCGCGGTCAGTTTGGAAAAGCCTTCTTCGCGGGCGCGTTGAGCCGTGAGAACTCCGCGCTGTCCCCCATCCCACGCGGGGACGTCTTCCGCGATGTGATGCGCTTTCTGAAATTCCGCAAGCCGCTCGGCCAGTACGTAGTGGACCTGCTGATCGTCGGTCCGGATCTTGCGAAGGTCGGCCTCGCGGTCCAGCATTCCGAGCAGTAAATCCGCATCGCGCTGCTTGCTGAGCGCGAGGTTCCGCACGTTCTCTCGAATATCACGTGCGCGAGCCTCCCCTTCCGGCGAGATGGGTCCCAACGACCCTTGAGGCCCCATGACGATCTCATCACAAGCGAGCGCGGCAAGCGTTGCGTAACCTTTGATCGGTTCCGGAATGTAGGCCACGGTCAACTTCGCCCCTCCCAGGTTCTTCATGATGAACCAGGCAAGGTCGTAAGAGTTGCCGAACGTACTTCCACCCGGCTGAGACTCACCAGGCCGGAACTCGAAGACCAGAATGGGGCTCTTCCCAATCGCCGTGCCGGAGTTTTGATTCAGCAGGTGACGGGTCGCCGCCTTGATATGCTCAAGTGTCTCGCCTGTGATCGGTTCCGTGATCGTAAAAAACTGGCCGGGATTCGATTCCGATGGGGCAGCAGGTTTTTCGGCACGGGCGACCGGCTGGGCAACCCAGAATGCAATGAAGATCGCCCCAACAAAACTCCAGGTCAGACATGCATCGCGAGCGAACCGCGGGCAGATCATTGATGTCAGACTCCCTCCGATGAGTCAGCCGCAGCTTCGTCCTCCCGCAGAGAGCGGCATACGCCGACGCGGGGCAATGCAGCTACAGGATGGACCGCCTTGAAGCGCCACCCCGAGCGCCGTGCAGAGGGCAACAGGAAGACGACCCCCTTGGGATCACTCGTCCCTACCCGCTGATTATAAACCTGGTGAAAATACGCGTCAAACATGGGACCAGAGCGGAGTTCCACGGCAACACCGCTAGTCTTTACACCGTACGCGTATCGGCGCGGATCCGCTAGACGAGGAATGCGCTCGCTCGATTTAAATTTCGCGGAGGACGTGATAGGAACAACGAGGATCCGCGCTGCGAACGACCTTGCTGACGAGAAGGTCTCTTCGCGAAAACGACGAGGCGAGGTTTCGAGACGTTACAGGGCTTTGTAAGGGCCCTCAACTTCTCGGCCAGGGCTGGCCCCCAAAGAAAGGGGGCGTGGCACCCAGAAAAAGGCGCGACGCCCACAACCATCCAACCCACCATTTGAACCACTGGTCTTGGAACCGCAGAAGCTGTTGTCATGGCCAAGGCCGAGATGTTCCGCTTTTCCGGTGGCGTCTGTCCTCAAAGAGACGCCGCGGGGCAACACCGCCGCGAACGGCCCAGCTCAGGCTCGTTCGGCAATTACCGAGGCTGTCCCCCGGTCGCTCCCTTGCTAATCACCGGCTGACGTGCCGTTCCTCGTCGAGCGGTCTTGGCAGCGGAGGGCGCGGTATTCGGATTCTCGTCATTCATATGAATCGTCCACGGCTTCCCTAGCCGCTCGCCGCGGAAATTATCGTCCATCACCGGCTTGTTGGGTTTGATGTCGGTGAGAACGAAGCTCTTCAGTCCCGTCTTCTCGTCGACCGGATAGAGCACGACCTGGGTCGGAAGCAGCCATTTACGGTCGAGACGAATGAACGCCTTGGAGAAGCTTTCCTTATCGATGTCCTCGTTGGGCAAAATGCCGATGACGTACGAATCCTTGTCTTCCTTCAAGAGAGTCATGCGATAGCGAACCTTGGCTTCTTCCGCTCGGAAGTTAAACAAGAAGGGGAGGGGGCCCTCTTGCAGCGCACGCTCTCGATTCTGCTTACCAAGGGGATAGATGTAAATCTGTTGGGCTTTGCACACGTAATGCCAGACATCTTTGCCTGTGCAAATGATTCGTTCGTGCGGGACTAGCTTCTTCCCTTGCTTTTCGTCCGTGACAACTTCCTGGAAATCGATCCAGGCGAGGTTGGGGGCCTTGAAGAGGGCGCGGCCATCGTAGTGCACCTCACCATTTCCCCAGGCTTCCGAAACCTTCGCAACCTGCTTAATTTTCACATCCAGGGTCTTGAGGCGGGTGCTCTGCTGTGCCCAAAGGTTGAGCAACTGCTCCATTCGCTTCCCCTGGGGGTCGATGGCGGTCGCCGACGCCGCTGTCTTAACAGCCGTCGCGTTTTCTTCCTTGCGACCTTGCTGGGCCACCGCCGTGGCAACCAACGACATCGACGCCAGAATGGCGAGGCCCTGGATTGACCAATCGTTCCTTCGCATGGCTCAACCTCCTCCTCAATGCTGCTCGGCGCGCCGTCAACACAAGCCTCCGTTCCTTCGTCAGCCGTTGACTCGTCAGCGCGCGAGCAACCTAACAATTTTCCTCAAGTGCCGCCAGATCATTGCCGGGCTCCCGCGACCCAGGTCACTTCCCATCGTCCACGGTTTGTAGCGAAGACTTCATGAGTCTGTCGTTTCGGGAATGCGATGCACATCAAAGCTTAAGAATTGAGCAGCGGAAGAATGCTGATTGCAACGATTGCTCCCACGAACCACGGCTCGCTTTGAATTCGATTCGGAAGGACGAAACTGTCTGTCTCCAAGGCAGATAGATCAAAAACTCGGCCCCCCGCCCGCGTAATGACAGAGCATGAATGACCGCGAAACCTTGAGGGGGAGACTAGAATGGAACGAGGGTTGCTACTATCGTTATTCATCGAGTTTGTTCGTTACAGTCTCTTTTTGGATGCACAGGTACTCTTCTCTCACGGAGAACCTCACATGCAACCGAAGCCCATCTGCGAGATTGCTCCCCCCGCCTGGCCTCTGCCGCTGATCATGCTGCCGCCGAGAGGCCCCCGCTGGTCGGCTTGACGCTATCTCGATCCTCGCCGAGAATAACTCGTCCCACATACCGACGTGGTGATGAGGGGAGTTTCAGGATCGAGTGTCAAGGAACGCGTCATGGCGTCTCTCGACCGACCGAAACTTCGTGCGCTCATGGCGAGGCGCCTTGAGCACCAAGGGCAAACCTTTGTGGCGCTGGAAGATCCGCTTGGGATCTTCGCCGATCCGGTTCTGATTCCGATCGACGCCTACTATCGCGTTGTTCGTCGATTCAATGGCGAAACGACGATCGTCGAGCTTCAGGACAAACTGGTCAAGGAAGTGGGGGAGTGGATTCCTCTCGCCGACCTTGAACGCTTTGTTCAACAACTTGACCGCGCGATGGTGCTGGACGGCCCTACCTTCGGTCAATTCTTCGAAGCCTATCAACAAGAACGTGTTCGCCCCGCGGCGCTTGCCGGCCGTTCTTATGCCGGCACGGAGCGTGCGCTGCGCGCTCAGCTCGCGCAGTTTTTCGCCCATGCCAAGGGAGCCGGTGCGCCGCAGGTCGGCGCCAACACGGTTTCGAATCGGTTGCGAGGTATCCTGAGCCCTCACATTGATTTCCATCGCGGCGGAACGGCTTACACCTGGTCTTACAAAGAGCTTGTTGAGCAATCGGATGCCGAGGTCTTTGTCATCTTAGGGGTGGCCCACCAGTACTGCCGTGGCCGGTTTGCACTCACTCGCAAAGATTTTGAAACGCCACTGGGTCTCGTTCCGACCGAGCGCACCTACGTCGATCAAATCGCCGCTCTGGCGGGGCGGGGCCTGCTGGATGACGAGCTCTCGCATCGGACCGAGCACTCCATCGAGTTCCAGGTGATCTTCCTTCAGTATCTCCTGGGGGGAGTTCGCGAGTTCTCCATTGTTCCGATCCTGGTCGGCTCGTTCCACGACTTGATGGAGACAAACGTCGACCCGATTGAATCCGAAGACGTGCGGCGTTTCGTTGACGCATTGCGGGCCGCCGAGTCGGCCAGCGGCAAGAAGATCGCCTACATCGGAGGAATCGATCTCTGCCACGTGGGGCCGCAATTCGGGGATAGGGACCATGTCGGTCCTGAGATCCTTGAAGAGGTTCGCAGCTTTGACGCCAAGATGCTGGATCACGCCGCGGCGCGCAACCCTTCAGGCTGGTTCGGCACTGCGGCCGAGATTGGGAATCGGCTGCGTGTCTGTGGGTTGGCGGCGACCTATACGATGCTCCACGCCATGGGGCCGGCCAACGGCCGGCTCCTGCGCTACGAGCAGGCTTTGGACGACCAGCGAACCTGCTGCGTGAGCTTCGCGAGCGTGGCATTCGAGAGCATCGACGGGCACACTCCGCAGGCGGAAAGTCATAACCATGCCTGACTCCCCCTCCACGGTCGAAGCTCGCGAGGGCGCGGTTCGGCCTCCATGTCCCGCCCCGGCCGATTTCCTGAAAGAAGTGGCCGCCTTCGACAAGAATGCCGAGCATGGGATTTGGCCGGGGCCGCGCTATCGACTTCGTTACCGTACGCTCGGCACCGGTCCCCCCCTCATCATGATTCCGGGGATCGCGTCGACCTACCGAGGCTATGCCCTCACGCTGAATCGCCTGTCCACTCGATTCCGGACCGTGGTCTATGACTACCCCGGTGATCACCCCGACGACGGGGCGAGGCTCGGGGCAATCACCCATGAGAATTTGGTTGACGACCTCTTCGGTTTGATCGACCACCTTCGGATCGGACGCGTTTTCCTCGTTGGGCTCTCGTTCGGTACGACCGTGACCCTTCGCGCGTTACATCGCGAGCCAAGGCGGTTCCCCAAAGCGGTTGTCCAGGGGGCATTTGCGCGCCGGCGATTTTCCGCGGCGGAGCGGCTGGCGTTGCTCCTGGGACGGCAACTCCCTGGCACAACCTCACAGATTCCTCTGCGAGCGCAAGTCCTGACATATAACAGCAAGTCTCACTTCCCCGAGATCATCGCCGATCGCTGGCCCTTCTACCTCGAGCAAAACGGCCTGACTCCCATCGCAGCCCTGGCGCACCGTCTCGACCTCGTTGCTCGGCTTGACTTGAGGCCGATCCTGCCGGACATTCGTTCCGAAGTTCTTCTGCTTCAAGGCAACGAGGACCGCATCGTGCCTCGCGCGAACTTCGAGGAACTCCAGGCCTCGATACCTCATGCGCAAGGGGTGATCATGCCCCTGGTCGGGCATCAGCCTCACTACACCCACGCCGAGGCGCTCGCCCAAGTCGTGGCGGACTGGCTGCTCCCGTGTGCGCCGGGGGGCTGCCCGAACGAGGCGAAGCCTTAAGTTCGTCCTCGCCGATGGGAAAACCGAACCCGCGACTCAGCCTATTCCCTCGGCATCCTTGCTGTTTACAATGCGATGCGTCGTGCTGGGTACGCGTTGCCCGAGCCGGTCGCAACGTCGATATTTGGGGACGTCTAACTTGTCTGAAACGAGATCGAAGCTGGTGATCGTCGGAATCGGCGACGACGGACTTGCGGGAATGACGGAAGCGGCTCGAAGGTGGGTGAGCGAAGCCGATGTGCTTCTCGGCGCTCCTGCGACCTTGCGGCTGCTCGACGACGCGTCCGCGAAGAAGATCCCCCTCGATCCCGAGATGCCCGCGGCGCTCAAGCAGGTCCGAGAGGCGCTCAAGGCCCAACGCCCCGTGCTGGTCAGTGGCGGCGACCCGTTGTTCTACGGCGTGGCTCGCTACCTTTGCGATCGGCTCGGTAAAGACCAGTTCGAGGTGGTCCCGCATGTGAGCAGCATGCAGCTCGCTTTTGCGCGGATTAAGGAGAGCTGGGAAGACGCGTATCTCACCAACCTCGCGGGCCGGCCCCTTGAGACCCTGATCGACCGCATTCGCACCGCGGAAAAAGTCGGTCTCTTCTCGAGCGATGAGCATCCTCCCCAGCGCCTCGCGCGGGCCTTGCTCGAGCGAGGTATCGACTACTTCCGAGCCTATGTCTGCGAGAACCTCGGCTCTCCCGACGAGCGCGTAACGCAGGCCGAGCTTGCCGACCTGACGACGCTCGACTTCGACCCGTTGAACGTTCTCATCCTGATCCGAAAGCCCAACCGTCCCGACCAGGCGAGCCGCGCGGGACATCATCGGCTATTCGGCAACAACGACGACGCGTTTGCGCAGTCTCTTCCGAAGCGCGGCCTGATCACACAGGCGGAGGTCCGGGCGATCGCCCTGGCGCAGCTCGACATTCGACCGACAAGTGTCGTCTGGGACATTGGCGCGGGTTCGGGATCGGTCGCCATTGAGGCGGCTCAGCTTGCCCACCATGGTCTCGTTTATGCCATCGAGCCCGAGCCGAGCGACGTGGCCCTGATCCAGGCGAACGCCGAGAGTTTCATGGTTCCGAACGTTCGCGCGATCGCGGGGCGTGCTCCTGAAGTGCTAGGCAACCTGCCTGAGCCCGACGCCATTTTCGTGGGAGGGACGGGTCGGCAGGTGGTTCTTGTGCTCAATGCCGCTTTCGCGAGGCTGGCCGCGGGTGGGCGCATGGTCGTGAACGTCGCCACCATCGACGGCCTGGCGACAGCCCATGAGACCTTGAAAAAGCTCGCCGGAGAGGTCAAGGTCTGGAACATCGCCATCGCCCGGGGAATCGAGCAGATGGACCGGGTCCGTTTCGAGGCGATTAACCCAACATTCCTGCTCTCGATCACGAAGACTCTCGAGTCGAACGATTAATCGTTCGAGGTGAGCTTCCCCCCAACTTCGGGTGGTCGGAAAAAAGGGATGTCTTAAAATTGTTTCGGATTCCGGACCCTTGGTTGTGAGACACTGCGAGGGCCGGATATACTTGCCCCTGTTTGGGCAATAGCCCTGGTGACCAGCGCTGCGAAGGAAAGGTTTCGTATGGGAGAGGCCAGCGACGTTGAGCTGGACTTAATCGCTGTCGGCGCGCATCCCGATGACGTGGAGATCGCCTGCGGCGGTACCTTGGCAAGATTGGCGCACAAGGGCTATCGAGTCGGCATCGTCGATCTCACCGACGGCGAACCCACCCCTCTTTCACCTGGCCCGGACGTTCGGCTTGCCGAAGCGCAGCGCGCGGGTGAAATTCTCGGGGTCTCCGTAAGAATCAACCTCAACCTTCCGAATCGACGCCTCTTTGACAGCTTTGAGGCGCGAGTCGCGCTGGCGAAGGTCTTCCGGAAGCACCGTCCCAAGGTGGTGCTCGGTTTTGGTGGAAAGACCGTTCTGGCATCACCAGATCACTACCAAGCGATGTTGATCACGGATGCCGCGGTTTTCTACAGTCGTTTGACCAAGTGGGACGAGCATTTTGATGGTCTGCCCGTCCACACGATTGCGAATCAACTGAGTTTCCCGATCGCCCTGCACGGATTGGAATTGCCTGAAGCCTCCGGTTACATTGTGGCGGACATCAGCAGCACCCTGAGCATCAAGCTGGAAGCCGTTCGTGCCTACGCAACTCAGTTTCCCGCGTCCAAGGCGGGAATCTTTGGCGCCGTAGAAACAATGAACCGATATCACGGGCTAACGGCAGGATTCGAGGCAGGCGAGCTCTTCATGACTTACCGTTCGGTCGGGGTCGACGACTTGATGCGATGGGCAAGCCCGGCCCATGCTCGGTCGTAGCCAATCGGTGGCGTAAGTTGCGCCTCTGAGTTTTACCGAGGATCCGTCACCACAACACGGCGAGAGAAGGCGGTCGAGGTGAGTTGGTATTCTTGGTTGCAGAACCACCTTCACAGACTTTTTGGAGCGGCGGGTCCCGCACGCGCCCAAGAGGACTCGAATGCGACGGCGGAGTTCTCCACGCCTTCTTCGCTCACCCTCGTTTCGGGAGCGTTGAAGCTCCGCGTTGGCGTGATCTCGGAAACCGGCCATTACCGGGAACAGAACGAAGACAATTTCTATGTGCCGGGGCGACACTCGGTTCGCTTCGACCTCCCATCCGCCTCGCATCGCAGCGGCGACATCGAGGCGTCTTCGTTTGACTCCTCGAACGTCCTCTTCATCGTCGCCGACGGCATGGGAGGACAGCAGGCCGGCGAGCAGGCCAGCAAGATGGCCGTCGAGTTGATCCCCAAAGCGCTCGCCCGGCGCATGCGACCGAACGATGCCGAGCCCCGGGCCATCCAGGGAGTCATTCGCGACGCCGTGGCGGAAGCAAACCAGGAGATCCTGGGCTGTTCCGGAGCCGTGGCGGAATTCTCGAACATGGGCACCACCGTGGTGCTCGCACTCTTCCATAACAACCGCGCGTTCATCGCGGGAATCGGCGACTCAAGGGCCTACCGCCTTCGTGGCGGCGTGCTCGAGCAAATGACGAAAGATCACTCCCTGGCCGACGCGCTGGGAGAAGCTGGAACAATTAGCAAGGAAGAGATTCCGCATCACAAGTTTAAAAACGTCTTATATTTGTACCTTGGCAGCAAAGACGCCAGAACGGGTCCGGAGGACGTTCGTGTCCTCGAGGTTCAGGCGGGTGATCGATTCCTGCTCGCGAGCGACGGCCTGACGGGCGTGGTGAGCGACAATGAATTGATCCGGGTACTTCAAACGTGTGATGACCCTCAGCGCGCGGCACGGGTACTCGTCGATCAGGCCCTGGCCAACGACTCGAAGGATAACATCACGAGCCTGGTGATCCACGTTCTGGGTGAAGAACACGCGCGTGCTTAGCCTGTCGAACCTCTAAACGCGACTTCTTCCGCTCGCCGCTTTTCGTCGTCGCGTTTTCGAGAGCCGCGGGCACGTTAAGATGGTGTCCTCAAGGACGAGACGAGGCAGGTCCTCGAGTGATTTGAGCACCTCGATTCGGTCGAATACCGAGGGAGAGGGTCTCGACGCATGACGGGTCGTAGGATTCGCACAAGCTCCTGGAGGTCTGGTAATGCCAGACCTTAGCGACTTTCTGGATAGCATCACCAGGAGCGGACTCGTCCCTCCCGAGACCGTGGACCAGGTACGTACCGGCCTTGACCTTCCCGCCACCTCGGAAGGGTCGAAGAAGCTCGCGCGCGCCTTGATCCAGAAGGGGAGCCTGACTCCTTATCAGGCCCGCAAGATCCTCGCCGGTGCGACGCGGGGCTTCTTCCTCGGCGGCTACCGCATCCTCCGCCCGCTAGGCGAAGGGGGGATGGGAAAAGTCTTTCTTGCGGCCCACGAGGTCGACGGCCAACGGGTCGCCATCAAGGTGCTCCCTCCCCGAAAGGTGCTTGAAGAGAAGCAGGCTCTGTTGCGATTCCGCCGCGAGATGGACCTCTCTCTGAGAGCCAATCACCCCAACTTGGCGAGAACCCTCGACGTGGGCAACGAGGGGGACGTCTACTTCATGGTGATGGAGTACATCCCGGGAGAAAGCCTTTACCACGCCGTAAAGGGGGAGCAAGGGGGACCTCTACGCGTCACCGATACGGCTCGGTTCTTTTTGAAGGTGCTCGACGGGCTTGAGGCCGCGCACGCCGCGGGCTTGATTCACCGGGATATCAAGCCCTCCAACATCATGATCACGCCTGATGGCGATGCGAAGATCCTGGACCTGGGCCTCGCCCGTTCCCTTGGCGAGGAGAGTCCGCTCACGCGCCCCAACGTCGTCATCGGCACCCTCGACTACGCCAGCCCCGAGCAGCTTGGAAACGCGGCGCAGGCCGACCGCCGCAGCGACCTCTACAGCGTCGGCTGCACGCTCTACTTCACCCTGGCGGGCCGCCCCCCGTTCGACGGCGGAGACATTGTCAACAAGATCTTCAAGCAGCGGATGGAAGATCCCGAACCACTCGAACGGGTCGTGAAGGGGGTTCCTCCCGCATTCGCGGCCATCGTTCGCAAACTGATGGCGAAGTCCCCAGATGATCGTTACCAAACGTGCGCGGAACTACGCACAGATTTGGGGCGCTGGACGGACCCGGAAAAGATTCGGTCTATCCTCGGCGCCGAGGCAGACTCCGCCCGCGCGTTTCATCCCCCTTCGCCCGAACTGATGGATGACGATCTTCGACTCCTTAATGATGAAGATCGCGGCAATCAACCCATCTCGCTCCGCGACCTGGGTGAAGCCGAGCCTCCCGCCGCCCCCAGGCATCGTGCTCCGGCTCCCCCTGTCCCTGCGCTGGTCTTGCTCCCAGGAGAGCGCAAGGAAGCCATGGCAATTCCTCCTCGGCGGTCCGCCGAGGACAGTGATTCTCGCTGGCTGATGCATTTTATCGCGATCGCCGTTCTTTTCGGCATTCTCGCCGTCATCGCCATTTCCCTCATTCGTTAAAGTCGGACCCCCTTCTTACGCTCGATTTTCGAAATGGCCCGCCATTTGCTCTTCATCGCGAAGTGCACACCAGGCGCTCGCTCAAATCTCCCGTACTTAATTATGAGGACTTTGGTTCCATGGCTCCATTTCAAGGCTTGTCTGCAGCGAAAGTCGGCATATCTCCGCAGGGAGATGTCGTGGAAATTGGCCTGCTGCTTCCGGCGAACCGAGCGAGCGCCTTGATGGAATTGTCCAAACGACGCCAGCAGAGCGTGGCCCAGATCTTGCGCGGGCTGATCGATCGAGCCTTGATCGACGCGGAATGCGCAGATCATTGAATCGGACATTTCTACATTTTGGGTACATCCGTTTAGATCCTTCTTGCCAAAACTTGCAATCTTCGACCACAATTGAGGCGATGAACTAAAGATGATAAGTGGGAGGATTGGCCTCAATCGATGTTGGCTCACGATGGGTTGGACGGCATGCTGCCACCCGTGGCCACCTGGTTCCGGGACACGTTTGGTGTAGCAACCCCTCCGCAACGGCGGGGCTGGCCGGCAATCGCGTCGGGTCAGAACACGCTCATCTTCGCACCGACCGGCTCGGGCAAGACCCTCGCGGCGTTTCTCGCCGCGCTCGACCATCTCTGGCGATTTCCCCGGCGCTCCCGAGGGGCCAGGATTCTGTACATTTCGCCTCTCAAAGCCCTGAATCAGGACGTCTACCGCAACCTTCAGCTTCCGCTGGACGGCATTCTCGCGACGTCGGAGGCTCTGGGAACGCCGCTCCCCCGCCTGACCGTCGGCATTCGTAGCGGCGATACCCCTGCCGCCGAACGTCGACAACTTGCTCGCAAGCCCCCCGATATTCTGATTACGACGCCCGAATCGCTGCATCTCATGCTTACAAGCCGTGCACGAGAGACTCTCGCGCATGTCTCGCATGTCATCGTCGATGAAATTCATGCGGTCTGTTCAAACAAACGTGGCGTCTTTTTGGCATTATTGCTCGAGCGGTTGCAGGCGATAAATCCCGAAGGGTTTGTCAGGATTGGCCTTTCCGCTACACAACGCCCTCTCGAAGAGGTTGCTCGTTTCCTTGGCGGCCTGAGAGCGATTTCCGCGCAGGGCCGAACAACACGGTTCGAGCCTCGGCCGGTCACCATTGTGGACACCGGCCAGCGCAAGGAGATGGACCTCGAGGTCTTGGTTCCTTTCGAGGGCGCCCGCCCTATGCCGGCCGGCACCGTCTGGCCAGCCATCGAGCAGAAGGTGCTCGGCCTCATTCGAGCCCACGAATCGACGATTGTTTTCGCCAATAATCGACGCGTGGTCGAACGTCTGACCGCCAGGCTGAACGAAGCGGTGGAGCAGGAGGGGGGACCGCCCGACAGTCTCGCACGCTCCCATCACGGCTCCTTGAATCTTGATGAACGCCGAGGAACAGAAGAGGCGCTCAAACTCGGTAAGCTCAAGGCGGTCATCGCGACGGCCTCGCTGGAATTGGGAATCGATATGGGGGCGGTTGACCTTGTCTGCCAGGTCGAATCTCCCGGAAACGTCGCGCGAGGGCTACAACGGGTAGGCCGCGCAGGGCACCTTGTGGGGCGAGTCAGCAAGGGAAGGTTGATCGCGAAAACAACGAGCGACCTACTTGAGACCGCGGCGCTCGCTCAAGCGATGACTCGAGGAGAGGTGGAAACGCTCCACGTCCCGTCCTGCTGTCTCGACGTCCTCGCCCAGCAGGTCGTCGCCTGTGTGGCTGTGGATCGCTGGGAGGCTCGCAAGCTCTTCGACCTTGTTCGCTGCGCCTACCCCTACCGCAACCTAACGGCCGAGGCGTTCGAGAGTGTGCTCAAGATGATCTCCGGACGCTTTCCCACAGAGCCCTTCCGGGATCTTCGCGCACGCGTGAGCTGGGATCGAGTTCATCACCGACTCCTACCACTGCCGGGAACGGCGCGCCTGGCGGTGACGGGAGGGGGCACGATTCCCGACACCGGCCAGTATCCCGTGCATCTTGGAGAAGACGGTCCCCGCCTGGGGGAACTCGATGAGGAGTTCGTCCTCGAGCGGCGCGTGGGAGAGACATTCGTCCTGGGCTCCGCGACCTGGCGCATCGAGTCGATTCAGCCCCTGCGCGTGGTCGTTTCCCGGGCCGAGGGGCATTCGGCCATGATGCCGTTCTGGCGCGGTGAGGACTCCCCCCGTTCTTCGGAACTTGGGGCCGCCGTGGGCGCCCTTTGCCGCAGAATTGGTGAAGACCTCAACAATCCATCCCTGCTGACCTGGCTTGAGGCGGAGTGTCACCTTGAGTCCAAGGCCGCGGAGGCACTTCGGGACTATGTCGCACGGCAAATCCGCATCGCGGGAGCCGCTCCCGACGATCGTACCGTCGTGATTGAAACCTTTCGCGATCCCGCCGGAGATCTGGGACTCGCCGTTCTCACCCCTTTCGGAGGTCGTCTCCACCACGCGCTGAAGCTGGTCTTTCAGGCTCGTCTTCGCGATCGGCTCGGAATTGTCGTCTCGTGCCTGCACGGTGATGAAGGAGTGCTCATTCGTTTGCCCAAGATCGAGGAACCCCCTCTCGACCTCTTTCAGGGGCTTACTTCAGAGCTTGCGGAAGAGCTGATTCGCCAGGAACTCGGTGAGAGCGCCCTCTTCGGCCTTCGATTCCGCCAAAACGCCGGGCGAGCACTCTTGATGCCCCGGCCCGATCCCGCGAAGCGAACACCGCTTTGGCTTCAGCGGCTCCGCGCCAAGGATCTGCTTCAAGTTGTCCGGAAATTTCCTGACTTCCCCATCGTCGTCGAGACTTACCGGGAATGCCTGGACGACGACCTTGACCTCGCTCGGATGAGAAGCTTTCTCGACGAGATTCACGAGGGCAAGATTCGTGTTGTGGCCAGGCGATCCGAGATTTCCTCTCCGTTCGTCTCCGATCTGGTCTTCAAATTTACATCGGAATACCTTTACCAGTGGGATGAGCCGCGGAGAAGCGATCGACAGCCCGGTCAAAACGGCATCGACCGCGCCCTACTCGACCCGCTCTTGGAACGCGCCACTCGGACCCAGTGGCTCGACCCTGACGCAATCGGCCGGGTTGAGAGCCGCCTTCGAGGAGCAGGGCACCCTCCTCGCTCGGTTGAGGAAATGGCCGAGACACTGAGACGCCTCGGGGATCTTACGCCTGGCGAGCTCTCCGGTCCGATGCTGGGTTTCCTCGAGGAGCTTCGGGATCAGGGAAGGGCGGTCACGATTTCCCTCGCGGGAACGACAGAGCCCGCGCGCTGGATCGATGTGGAAGAGAATTCTCTCTATCGAAAGGCGTTCCAGCACAAGTCCGATCAGAAGGCTCTTCGCCAGATCGTGCTGCGGTTCCTCGAGAACCACGCCTTGATCGGTCTCGATGATTTGACGGCGCGTTATCCGATGGGCCCAGCGCAGGCTACCGAGCTCCTCGAGCACTGGGAAGAGTCGGGCCGGTTGGTTCGGCTCGAGTCCGCCGAAAACACCGACGCCGACCGCTGGGCCGATCAGCGAAACCTTGATGAGGTGCGACGTCTCTCGATCGCTATGAGGCGTCGCGAGAGCGTCGCCGTCAGGCCGGAAGTCTTTGCTGACTTTCTGGTGCGCTGGCAACATCTTCATCCGAGCACGCGTTGGGAAGGCAATGCGGCCGTCGGCCTGGTTCTCGAGCAGCTTCAGGGGTTCGCCGCCCCGAGCGACCTTTGGGAGTCGGAGATCTTCCCCCGGCGAATCCGCGACTATCGTTCCTCCTGGCTCGATGAGGCGCTCGCCGGTGGAGAATGGACCTGGCGCGCCAGGGACGAAAGCAAGGGGGCACCTCGTGTGGCCTTTGTCACGCGAGAGTTTCCCGGCACGTGGCCTGTTTCCGAAGCCTCGGATCTGAACGAGGTCGAGGAGCGTGTGCTCAATTATCTGACCGAGCGGGGAGCGAGCTTCCCTCTGGATCTCGCGCGAGCGCTGGGCATTGATCCCAGCCAGGCTCGTGCCGCCCTTTCTCGCTTGCTGAGCGAAGGAAGAGCCACGAATGATCGGTTCGACCCCCTAAGGCCAGGGGGTAATGCCATGAGCCACGCACTGGCTCAGGCCAAAGCCCCCTCGTCTCCGTCATCGACCCTCCGTCTACGGCGCTCGGTCCCGAGGCAGACTGCGTCTCGGAGGCCGGAAGGGCGTTGGTCATCTCTCGAGTCCGTGCCTCTCGTGGATGAAGAAACGTCGATCCTGGCGTGGGCCGCGACTCTGCTCGAACGCTATGGAGTCCTCACACGGGAAACCGCCGCGCTTGACCCGTGGGCGCCTCCCTGGCGTGAACTTGCGCCCAAGCTGGATCGTGCGGAACTTCGGGGCGAACTCCGGCGCGGCTACTTTGTGGAAGGGCTTTCCGGAGTTCAGTACGCAACCTCGGAGGCCGCCGAAGAACTCACGCGGCTTGCGGGCCTTCAAGAGGCGGATGCCCCCATGACCTTGATGTCAACCCTGGACCCCGCCAATCTTTACGGCGCGGGTGCGGTGCTCGACATCGAGATTCTTGAAGGGGGTACGGCCCGCCTCCCTCGCTCTGCGGCCAATTTTCTGGTCTTGTTCGCCGGACGTCCCGTGCTGATCATCGAGGCATTCGGCAAGCGCCTGACAGGCCTGGCGTCTGCTTCCGAAGAGGAGCTGAAGCGGGCTCTGGCGTTGTTACCCTCACTGGCTGGGCCTACGCGACGCGTTCTCAAGGTCGAAACTTACAACACAGCGGCCACGCTCGCCAGCCCCGCCGCCCCCTGGTTAGCCGACTTGGGATTTGTCCGCGATTATCCAGGTATGGCTTACTACGCGGGGTGGTAGAATCCTCGTCCTTCGATTTTGGTTCTTGGACCCGCCTCGTCTTCGCGACGTAGGGACTGCCCGCATGACAGACACAACTGCGAACGTGCCCTTCACCGCCGAACCCGCATACGACTGTTTGGTGATCAGCGACCTGCACCTCGGCAGCGATGTCTGCCAGGCCAAGCTCCTTGAGGAGTTCTTGGAGTGGGCCGTCAACAACAGCCGCGAGTTGGTCATCAACGGCGATATCTTCGATGACCTCAACTTCAAGCGGCTCACCAAGCGCCATTTCGCCTGCCTCAAAATCATTCGGCGAAACTCGGACCGTAGCGACTTCCATCTCGTCTGGGTCCGCGGCAACCACGACGGCCCGGCCGACATCGTCAGCCATATTGTCGGTGTCGAGATCCTGGACGAATACGTGTACCGCAACGGGCTCGTCGAGCTTCTCATCCTGCATGGCGATCAGTTCGACACTTTCATCACGCACTACCGCTGGCTCACGGCCATCGGCTGCGGTCTCTTCTACTACATCCAGAAGTGGATGCCGCACCGCGCCTCTCGATGGATTCGCCGCATCTCGAAGCGATGGCAGCGGAATAGCCAATTGATCGAGCGCCGGGCGACGGATTATGCAAGGACCAAGGGATTCCGTCACGTGACGTGCGGACACACCCACCTCCCTCTCGTTGCCGACGTCGATGGCATCCAGTACATCAACAGCGGAACGTGGACGGAGCACCCTCCGTGCCCGTTCATCGCGGTCACCGGCAGCGAGGTGCGCCTCGAGTGGTGGCCCCTCAAGTCGACCGAGGCCGAGCTCTCGGTGGAAGAGCCTTCGATCCCTCAAATGCCGACCGTCGGATAGGCATAAACCTTACGTTCCGAGCGTGGATTGAAACTCTACCCAATCCTCGCTCGGCTATGCTAAAGTCGCTCTCAACCGGGTTTTACTGGTCGCGTCCCCCGAGCGCGACCCTGTTCAGAATCTTGAATCTGGAGGAGTTTTCGACATGCCACAAGGACGACTCGCGGGCCTTGCAGCCCTCAGCTTCGCCGCGATCTTGGGTCTCTATTCCGTCTCGACGACCCACGCCGTGGCTGCGGCGGAAGAAGACTTGCCGGAAGTCGTGCTCGAAACGACCCTCGGGCCGATCACCGTCCAGCTCGACCGCGCCAAGGCTCCCATCACGGTTGCTAACTTTCTCAAGTATGTGGATGAAGGCTTCTACGACAACACCATCTTTCACCGCGTCATTCCCACGTTCATGATCCAGGGAGGGGGAATGACCGACGCGATGCAAGAGAAGCAGACTCATGGCTCGATCAAGAACGAGTCGGGCAACGGTCTGAGCAACAAGCGCGGCACCATCGCGATGGCGCGGCGGAATGACCCGGATTCGGCGACGGCTCAGTTCTTCATCAACCTCTTCGATAAGAACGAGTTCCTCGACAATGCCGGCGGCGGATACACGGTTTTCGGCAAGGTCACGGCGGGAATGCCCACGGTCGACGCGATCGCCAAAGTCGCGACCGGCCAAAGGGGAGGTCACGACGATGTGCCCGTTAAGCCGATCTACATCAAGAGCGCCAAGCGGAAAGCCAAAGCCTGAGCGATCTTTCGCCCGGAGGGGAGCTTTTGCCCCTCTTGACCCACTTTGCCAGGCATTCTAAGATGGGCCGGACTGGCGTCCCCGGTGCTATCGGACTCGCCTTTCCGGCCCGCCTCGTACCCGTCGGGACCTATTGATTTTACTAAGGAGTCCTCGAATGGCTCACGTCGTCGCCGAGCCCTGCTTCGACTGCAAGTACACCGACTGCGTCGTCGTCTGTCCTGTCGATTGTTTCTATGAAGGGGCGCAGATGTTGTACATCCACCCCGAAGAGTGCATCGACTGCGAGGCGTGCGTCCCCGAGTGTCCCGTCGAAGCAATTTTTCACGAGGACAACCTTCCTGATGACTGGAAAGAGTTCACGGCATTGAACGCCGAAGAATCTCCCAAGTGCCCTGTCATCACCGAGAAGAAAGCCGCTCTCGAAGGGGAATCCTGCACCCCGGCCAAGAAGTAACCCAGGCCGGAATGTCCACGCATTTAGCGCGGTCTCATCAACCCCAGTCGCCAGCGGCTGGGGTTTCTTCGTTGACCAGCCGCCTTCTCATCTTCCTCATCCACTCAAATGCTACGTTCTGACGCTATCACATCAATCGAGCGCTTCTTTGGCTCCATGAGGGGCTAACGGCCACAGGTTCTGACCCGCGCCAAGACACACTCGAGAAGACGGCCCTCCTCGGCCTGGAAGGCGCTCTGAACAATCTTGCCACAGACTCAACCTGTTTGAGCTCCGCGCAAAGAAATACGCCGGCCAAGAGAGGGCCGGCGTACTCGTGAAGATTTCTCAACAAATGGCGAAGGAGCGGAGGCGGCTCCTTGTTTACTTCATTTCGTCGCTCGAGATGGCCTCGCCGCCGTTTCGGGTCATCATCTTAACAAGCACCAACTTGTTAATTTGATTCGTCACGGTCGACACGCTGCCGTCGCAGCGAACAAAGTTGACCATCCCAGGGTGCTTGCTCATCCAGTAGGTGTACTGATTGAGCGTTCCCGAACCATTGGGATTCGCAACTTGGATCGGCTTGTTAACCGTCCGGTTCACGTTGGTCTGCACGCAGCAACTGTAGGCATCGGGCCAGGTGCCGGTCAGCGTTTCCCCAATGAGCACTGTCATCGAGGTTCCATCGCTGATGTCGGCCATGCTGGTCTGCGAGTTTTGGTACATAACGCCGTTGTCGAAGATCATCGTCGGCGGGTTGGTTGTCGGCACGGGCGGCGAGGCGGTCGTATCCATCACGAAGCCGGCCGCCATGTTGCCGCGGTAATCCAGCGGGCCCCACTTGAGAGAGCCTGTGGTGTTGGTGCTGGTATTGGCGGAAACGGTCGCCGCGCGACGGTTCGAAGGACAAACGAAACCATCCACCGTGCGACGCGTCGACGTCAAGTTGTCAGGAGCGCTGGTCGCCAACGAAAAATTGATCTCGTTGTACAGGTTGACCTGCTCGAGCTTGAGGAGCAGTGACGTCAACCCACCCCAGTAGCTCGGATCAATCTGAGAGATAGGGAACGGGAGACCGGTGTTGGGATCGGTGGTTCCATACGGGGGGCAGCAGAACCACCCCGAAGGGAACGTATTGAAGGCATCGTGATATTCTTGTGCAGCAAGCCCGAGCTGCTTAAGGTTATTCTGGCACTTCGTTCGATTAGCCGCTTCGCGAGCCTGCTGAACGGCGGGCATGATCAAAGCGACCAGCACGCCGATAATCGCGATCACGACTAAGAGTTCGATGAGCGTGAATCCCGCCCTCGACCGATTTCGTCCCATTGTCCGACGCATGGGTCTTCCCTCAGACAGTTGTAACGACCGAGTGCAGACGTTGAACATAGCCGTAATATCGAGAATATCTCAAGTCGCGTTTCAATGCCATCACTCTCTCACTGATTCTTGAATTGCCGCCCCGGCCGGCGCGTGCCCCCTCCTAATTTGCAAGGGAGGCAAGCTTAGCGCAGTTCCACCGACCAGTAGGCGTTGTCCAAGAAACTCTTCCAGCTTTGATACTTACGATGAGAGAGCTTGAGGCTAAGAGCCGGGCTGGTCTTAGGTTGAAGGGGATCTTTGATGAGACGCATGCCCGCTTCCCAGGGGGTTCTTCCCCCTTTGCGGACGTTGCACTTGAGGCACGCGCACACAATATTTTCCCACGTTGCCTGGCCGCCGCGGCTCCGGGGCAGGACGTGGTCAAGGCTCAGTTCATTGGTGGCGAAGCGCTTGCCGCAGTATTGGCAACGGTTTCCATCCCGCGCGAAGATATTCCGGCGGTTGAATTTCACCTTCTGGCGCGGCTGGCGGTCATAGGTCAAAAGCCTGATGACCCGTGGGACCTGAATCTCGAAATGAACGGTGCGGATGAACTCGTCGTCCGGATGCTTGAAGCTGGCGCGGGCTTCTGAGACCTCACGCCAGCTTTGAAAATCGTAAGACAGATAGCGGCCGTCGTCGAGGGTGATGACTTCGGCCAGGTCTTTGAAAAGCAGACAGAACGCCCTACGGACCGAGATGACATGCACGGCCATGTAGAACTTATTCAGAACGAGGACGCTGGCGTCGAGGGCGTGACTGGCGCCGAGACTCATAGGCGGGTCTCTCCTCCGAAGCGGGCAAACGAGCACAAGGGCCGCAGTAAAGGCAACGGGGCTGATCGACTCGAGCGAACGAGCGATATCACACCGGCCTATGCCGCCCTTGGCCCCTCGCCTTATTCGAGGGCCTCGCGGACGGCACGGCCGACATCGGCCGTGGTCGCTCTTCCTCCTAAGTCTGGGGTTTTCGGAGCGCCCGCCGCCAAAACACGGGCGGCGGCGCGGCGAATACGATCGGCGACCGGTGTCGCCTCTAAATGGTCAAGCATCATCGCCACGGAGAAAATCGCGGCGATTGGATTGGCAATGCCCTTGCCGGCAATGTCAGGAGCGGAGCCGTGGACCGGCTCAAACATGCTGGGAGCGGTCCGCAATGGATTGAGATTTCCCGATGCGGCCAAACCCATACCCCCCTGCAATACCGCGCCCAGGTCGGTAATGATGTCGCCAAACATGTTCGTCGTGGCGATCACATCGAATCGCTCAGGGCTCACAACCATCCGCATACAACAGGCGTCCACGTGCTGATAGTCGCTTTTGATCTCAGGATAGTCACGAGAAACTTCCGTGAAGGCTCGCATCCAGAGGTCGTGCGCGAAGGTCAAGACGTTGGTCTTGGCCACGAGCGTCACTTGCCCCAGCAGGCCCCGGCCTCGTTCCTCGGCACTCAACCCGGGAAATGGCCGCTTTCGGCCCCGGGTCTGAGCCAGATCAAATGCGTAGCGAAGGCAACGTTCAACCCCCGCGCGTGTGTTGATCGACGTCTGAATCGCCACTTCCTCCGGCGTGCCCTTGCGAGTGAAGCCCCCCGCACCGACATAGAGGTCTTCATTGTTCTCGCGGACGACCACCATGTCGATTTCGTCGGAACCTTTCCCCTTGATCGGGGTTTCCACTCCGGGATAAAGGCGGACGGGACGCAGGTTGACATACTGATGGAAGTCGAACCGAAGCTTGAGCAAAATCCCCTTCTCAAGAACTCCGGGAGCAACTCCAGGGTGTCCCACCGCGCCCAAGAGGATCGCGTCGCACTTGCGGAGGTCGGCAATCACCGAGTCAGGGAGCACGTCTCCCGTCTTGAGGTAGCGTTCGCCGCCGAGATCGAAAGGAATGGTCTCGTAGCGAAACCCCTCGGGACGAGCAGCGTCGGCCAAGACCGCAAGAGCCTCGCGAACAACTTCCGGCCCGACACCATCTCCCGCAATCACACCGATCTTGAACAATGCCGCCTCCACCACCAAATCCGCAAGACTCAGCTAACGATCATCCCGAGCCTACCACCTGGCCGGATTTCGCCGCTTTTCCGCGACAATCACTCTAACCGCGGAGAGCTTATCGTTCAAGCGTCACGAGGTTGCGCCCCCGTGCGTAGGTTGTATGTCTTAACGGGATCGAATAGCTCGGGGCCTGTTTAGGGTCTGAGGGAGAAATGCGTTGACAACACTCGCCGCCCCCTCATAATTGGTTAGCAAGACTTCAAAATTGCGGCACCCCGGGCTTCCTTTCTCCTCCGGTCGCCTGTCGCACACGTTCGCATCATCTTACTACAACCCGTTCGAGGCGATCGATTTCTTCCGCGTTGCGCGGTAGTACCAGGGAGCCGGCCACATGGCCACGAAGACCGAAAGTAATCCCCCCGCGAAGGATTCGAAAGGGCTTTCGAGTCTCAACGAGTTCAACCTCGAGAAATCGATCCTCCGCCGCGGCCTGGCAACCGCCGCTGAAATCGACGCGTGCAAAGCTCATAAGGCGAAGCTTGCGTCGAAGGATGAAGTCAAGGGATTGCTCGAGATCATGGTCGAGGCCAAGGTCCTCACCAAGAGCCAGTCGGCCCGGCTCGTCAAGGAAGTCGGAGAGACCAACCGCAAATTCGAGATCCCCGGCTATCAGGTGATTGATAAGCTCGGCAAGGGATCTATGGGTGTGGTCTACAAAGCACGTCAGACAAGTGTCGATCGCATCGTTGCGGTCAAGATCTTGCTCGACGCGCTCGCCCAAAACAAAGAATTCATCAAACGATTCGACCGGGAAGCCAAGATCGCCGCCAAGCTTTCGCACAACAATGTTGTGAACGCGATTGATGCGGGCGAGGTCAACGGACTCCACTACTTCGTTATGGAGTACGTCGAAGGGGTCACGATCAAAGACAAGCTCGACAAGAACGAGATCTTTGAAGAGAAGATGGCCCTGAAAATCGTGATGGCCGTCGCCGAGGCCCTGGCCCATGCCCATCAGCGCGGGCTGATCCATCGCGACATCAAACCGGAAAACGTCATTCTCACCAAAGACGGCAATGTGAAGCTTGCCGATCTTGGTCTCGCTCGACTCACCGCCGACGAGAAGTGGGCGATGTCAGAGGCCGGCATGGCGATCGGGACCCCTTACTACATCAGCCCCGAGCAGGTACGCGGCCAGGTTGACGTCGACATCCGTGCGGACATCTACAGCCTCGGAGCGACGCTCTACCACATGGTGACCGGGCAGGTCCCCTACAACGGAGACACCGCCCAAGAGGTCATGCGCAAACACGTCGACAAGAATACGCCGTTCGTTCCTCCCGACCACCTCAACACCAAGCTTTCCAGCGGGCTCGGGGTCGTCGTCGAAACGATGATGGCGAAGAATCGCGAGAATCGTTACCGCAACCCGGACGACTTGATTCTCGACCTGAAGTGCCTGCTTCAGGGAGAAAGCCCCATGATCGCGGGGCAGAAGCCTGACGATCTCGCGACGCTGGCCCAGGGGGATGTCGAAGACACGACCCGCGGCGTGAGCGAGGCGCAGCTCCTTGAAGTGGCCGGCTACGTCAACAGCCGCCAGAGCATCATCGTGGCTCTCGCAGCCATCCTGGCCCTCTCCGTGATCACCAACGTGGTCGTCCTGGCAACACGCTGATCAGGGCCTCGAGAACGGCCGTAGCGAGGATCGTCTCATTTACCGGCGAACGTCTCTGCCAGGCTTCATGAGAAGCGGGACGAGGTGTTTCGTCGCTCGTACACGGAACGCTCGCAACGAGCGTCGTTGCGCCTTCGCGCAAAAAAAAAGGCCGACCTGTAGGGGTCGGCCGCAAATTCGAGTTCGACGTCATCGCTCAATTCTTGCTGAAGTCGAACGAGCGGAGGAATTCCTTGCCCAGCGGGTCCTTGATGAACTTCGCGTGGCACGCGGGGCAGAGATCGAAACGGAAGCCTTTTCGGAGGGGGGTGGCGACTTCCTCGGAACCGAGGTTCTCGTCGCGCTGCAGGATCTGAGAGACCGCCTCCATGGGGTCTTCATCCAGGTCGTCCTCTGTAATCTCATTGGGGTCGAAGCCGGGGAAAGCCTCGATCTTGACGACGTAGCGGGGGTCGCCGCACGCAGTCAGGTCCTTGCCGCAGAGATCACACGTGAAGTGGACCATCAGCGTCTTTTCCCTCAGTGTTAGGCCGATGAAGATGACAAGACCGATTCTAACTCGGTGGCTTGAGTCCGTCCAAGCCCACTAACGATAATTCGAGTAGATCGGAACGGGCGCGGGGCAGTCAAGGCGAAAACCACGAGAGAAACGCCGAAAATCGAGGCTCCAAGCGCCCACCGAACCTCGACCGGAGCATATTGCAACATGAGTCGATGCACTCCCGAAGGAGCGCCGACCGCCAGAAAAGTGCCGCGATACGACGAGATCTCCACCGGATTTCCGTCAATCGTGGCACGCCAGCCTGGATCAAAAGTCTCTCGTATCACCAGCTTCTTTGATGCATTCATGTCATAGTTGACGTCAATCCGATTCCCATAGCGTTTACCATCAAAAATCTCTTTGCCATCAGCGGTGCCAACCCATGGCCTACCCGATACCAGGGCCACCCAAACACTGCCAACGTGATGCACGTTGGTAAATGTTGACTCCGGAGGAGGCGTCGCCGCCACAATGGCTCCCACGCAGGCCTCTTCTAGCTGCTCACGAGAGCGAAACGCACTTTCCCAGGTGATTGTGCGACGACTGTCTCGTCTTATACTTTTATCATCATACAAAAGATTAAACCAATCAAGGTTGCGAGTGAGTTCGATCGAGTCGTAGTTCCGCACATCGCGGAGTCCGCAACGCATCAGCACATTCGGTGGTAACTCCTCACCAACCCCCAGGATTCGCGCTGACGGGGAAACCTTCTGCCGAAGAAAGCTCACAAGCGGGCCCGAAACCCGGTCATCGCTTCGAGGAATCGCCGGGTTCAGTCCAAACCCGAAACCGAACAGGTCGGCCAGTGTCAGGAGCAGCAACGTGAGCCGGACCGGCGAGGCAGAGAGCCGGCCTCGGCGCCATAATTCCGCGAGGCCCGCAAGCAGGAGGAGATGCCCCGCGGCAATGCCCAGATAGCGCGGGTAAAATTGCAACGTAAGCTGAACCTGATGCTCGGCACGCCGCCGAAAAATCTCCGCATCGGCTCCGGGCATCTCCCGCGCGGCCTGCCGGTAATGGGCCTCAGCTCGCTCCCGAAGTCGCGTCTCGAGCCCGCCGATGGCCAGGGCCGCGGTCATCAGCACGAGTGCTCCCGCCACCCAAAGCCAGGTGGTCGGACGATAGGCGCGCAGCGCGACCAGGCGATCGAGACCGATTCCCGCCAGCATGACCAGAGCGAAGGCAACCCAGAGGGCCAGTCGTCTGTTGTCGGTGACGTTCAGAATCGGCAAAGCTCTTAGCAGGTTATCCACGGGGGGAAGCCCCATAGCTCCCAAGGCGCCGAGAGCCCCGATCAAAGCCAGGAAGGTCCCCCGGGAAAACTGCCGGCGAGCGGCCCATCCCAGAGGCGCTAGCCAGAGCAGGGAGGCCAATCCCGCGAAGCCCCCGGCGGATTCGTTGAGGTTATGAACCCCAAAGGCACGTCCCAGATGCTGTCTCTTATACACATCTAGATGTGTATAAGAGACAGTCCCAGAGGCGCTAGCCAGAGCAGGGAGGCCAATCCCGCGAAGCCCCCGGCGGATTCGTTGAGGTTATGAACCCCAAAGGCACGTCCCAGATGCGGGTGCCCGTGACGCTGGCTACCGAAGGCATAGGGCAATGCGACGCACGCGGCGTCGAGCCACCGGGGCCGTGTGAGTTCCCAGGGCGATCGTCGGACCCGCTCACGATCTTCCCACACGGGACTCTTGGTGAGATAGACGGCAAAGGGAACGATCTCAACCGCAGCCAAGACCAATCCCAGCAATATCCCTACGCCCCAAAACAAGAGTCTGCGCCAGGCCACGCTCTGACTTACCTGCGGAGAGAGTCGCCAGAGCGCGTAAATCCCCGCACTCAACAGAACGTGAGCGCTTGTCTGGATATGCCCTCCCAGCAAGACAAGCCCGGTAACAAGGGCGAGACAGCCGATCGCGCGAAGTGAGGGGCCTTCGAGCGCGCGATCCGTCACCAGGATCAGCCAGGGCATCCAGATCGCGACATTCGTTACGGGGTAGAGCAGCCAGACAATCAGAAATCCGCAAAGCGGAAAGCTCAACCCGCAGAACCATCGCCCCCAAGGTCCGAGACCCCAGGAGCGAGCGAGGAGAAACATTCCCAGCCCGGCCGTCCAGAGCCGGAGAACTGCCATCCAACCATACGCGTCAGGAAGGCTTCCCAGGTAGGCGATGATATGGAACGGGTCAAAGACCGCCGTCTGTGGATTCGCCAGGTGAGGCGTTCCACATCCACTCCACTCATTCCAAAGGGGGAGTTGCCCACTTCGAATCATGGCCCGATTGAGTTTGAGCCAGGGCTGAAATTGCAGAACCGGGTCCATCAAGAGCCGATTGGCCGGCTCATACAGTGGCCCCCGTGAATCGCGAAAGCTGGCGGAAGCTAGAAGCACATCACCAGGGCTGAGCACCTTGCCACCGAAAAGGGATTCGGCGAAGAAGCCCGAAAGCAAAACGGCGAGGATCGCAGCAAAGGTGAGAAGTTCGCGGCGCGGCGACATTGAAGCAATGCCTCCTTGCATCGCGTCGAATGAGGTTCTTCATCGGTGTCGGCTCAAATTTGATAGCCGATATCTCCATTTCCGGCAAGCCGAGTAACCACTCTCCGATTCTCGTGAAAAAGAGGAGTGGATCTCACCCTGGAAATGGGCGGGGCAACTCAGGGGGGAAGCCGCCAGATCATCACGCTTTTGTCCATGCTGGCCGATGCCAAGCGATCGCCATCGGGGCTGAACGCGACCCCTCGGACACGATCGCCGTGCCCTCGGAGCGTGAGCAGAAGCTGACCGGTGGCTGCATCCCAGATCTTGGAAGTCGCCCAGTTCGCGGTCGCGATCCGTCGACCATCGGGGCTATATTCGACGCTCCATGCCTCGTTGGTATTCCGTTCGAGGATGGCAAGTTCTTCGCCGTTGGCCACGTTCCAAATTCCCACGGTGCGGTCGTAGGTTGACCTCGTGACGCGAGACACGTCGTGGTTGAACGCCACGGCAACCGAACGGCCCGAGTGGTTGATCGAACCAGAGAGTCTTACCGTGAGGATCTCACGACCGGCTCTCGCGTCCCACGTCTTGACCGCCGCTTCGCCCCCGACCGTGATGAGGCGGTTGCCATCGCCGCTGAAGACCGCCCCCCAAGCGCCGAAACTATGCCCCTGAAGTGCGTGGAGTTCGCGACCTGTCGCGACCTCCCAGATCCAAACGCCGCCGCGAGATCCTTCATGCGCCGAGGCGAGACGGCCGCCGTCAGGACTGAAAGCCAAGTTCACCACGCACCCGCGATGACGCGTGGCCGAAATGGTTTTTAGCATCTCGCCTGTTCCAACATCCCAAAGCTTGATCACTCCTTGCTCGGTTGCCGAGGCAAGGCGCGAACCATCCGGCGTGAACGCGACTCGGGTCACAGGGGCGTCGTGCCCCTTCAAAACCGCCATCACTCGTTCCGACGCGAGATCCCAAAGCCGTACCGTACCCCCATCGTCTCCGGATGCCAGCGATCGATGATCAGGGCCAAATGCGAGGCAAATGACCCCTTCGCGATGGCCCCGAAGGACCAGGAGAGGGGATTTGCTTCGCGCCTCGGTTGGTGAACCGTCCAGGATACGAATCTCGGCCACGCTGAGGACGCCCCCATCCTCAGCGTAATTCAAATCCCAGTTCACCGCCGAAAGTCGCCGACCGTCAGGACTGAATCCAACGCGAGGCTCAACACCGGGAAACCCTTTGATGAAGAGAAGTTCATGCCCTGTCTCTGCGAACCAAATGCGGACCGTTCCGTCCTCGCCCGCCGAAACAAGACGGTCCCCATCGGGATGAAACGCTAGCCCACCAATCGGAGCATCATGACCCAAGAATTTGGAGATTTTTTTGCCTGTTGACGTCTCCCAGACAGTGACCGTTCCATAAAAGCTGGCCGTGGCGAAGCGCGTGCCGTCTCGGCTGAAGGCAACCCCGGTAGGCGGTTCGTTTCCGTGGCGAAGAGTCCGAATCTGTTGGCCTGTATCCACGTCCCAGATCTTCGTCGACCGGTCCTCACTGGCCGTCGCGATCAACCGGCCGTTGTGAGAAAAGGCAAGCGCACTGACGCCGCCCAAATGACCCCGGAGCGCGCACCGCGATCGGCCGGTTGCAACGTCGTGGACGAAAACGATCGCTTGATTGCCGTCAAACGTCCCCAAAGCGAGCTCTCGCCCATCGGCACTGAAAACGGCTTTGAAGTGAAAAAGATCGGTATTCACTGGAATCGAATGAATCTGGAGCGCTTTCCCCGACTCGATATCCCAGGTCACAACCTCGCACCCATCGACATGATCAGTCGTGTTGGCCCATTGACTCGCGGAGACAACGTGCTTTCCATCGGCAAGAAATGCCGCGTCTCGGACCGAACCACCGCGGCCGGTCAGACAGCGAACTTCCTTCCCGCTGCCGACCTCCCGGATGCTTAGTTCGCCATCTCGGCCTAGCTTGGGGGTAACCAGGAGACGATTGTCGGGACTGAACGTAACAAACAGTGGGGCTCGTGCTCCACCACGAAGAGTTAACGGCTTGTCCAAATGCAACCGCCGAAGGTAATTCCATTCCCATCCACGAAGTGTTTCCGGACAGCCCTCCTCGAGTAGGTCCGCGGCATGATCCAAGTTCCCGATGGACAATGCCCCCTGAGCCAGGGCAATGCGCTGAAAGTAGAGACTCCGAACCAGGTCGGAATTCGCGGCGCGCAACTCAGCCTCGGACCGTTCCGCTCGATCGCGGAGGCCGGCTTCGCGCTCGGCCCGCTCGCGGCTCCGTAAAGCCGAAACCGACATTCCCACGGCGATAACGATGAGAAGTGCGCCAACCGCCGTCCCCAGAATCGCGACCACGGGGTTACGCCGCGACCATCGCCAGAGCTTCTCGGCCGAAGAGGCCGACCGCGCCAGAATCGCGCGGCCCGCGAGAAGCCGTCGCAAATCTTCAGCTAATGCCGCAGCCGACGCATAACGATCGGCCGCCTCCCTCGCCATCGCCTTGAGCACGATCGTTTCGAGGTCACGGGGGATCTCGGAGTCAAGCGTCCGGAGAGCCGGGGGACTTTCGCGGGCAATCCTCGCAATCAATCGAGGCCGATCCTCATCGTCGAATGCGGGGCGCAATGTCAGCAGTTCGTACAGGGTCGCGCCCAGGCCGTAGACATCTCCTCGCGGACCAGAATGGCCTTGGAATCGCTCCGGAGCCATGTAACGGAGCGTGCCAACGAAGTCCCCCGTTCGCGTGAGGGCTTCGCCGTCCTCGGCCTTGGCTAAGCCGAAATCGGTAACCCAAACCCTTCCTGCGGAATCGAGCAGGAGATTTGACGGTTTGATGTCGCGATGAAGTACCCCTTGCTCATGTGCGTACGCAAGGGCCTCGGCAACCTGCAATCCGACCTGAGCCACTCGGTGGTAATACGGAGTCCCGATCTGCGAAGAGAGAGGATCCGCCCAGCTTCCGTCCTGCTCGATGTGAGCGTCAGAAGTCCCTTCCTTCTCGAAGAGAAGAGTGGGAGCGGTTGATTTCCCCTCCAGGCATTCCCTACTTGGGGCTCGCTCACCCTCGTTCCCTGGGTCAGAGAAACAGCCGGCCAGAAGCCCTTGGGTAATACTATCGGCGAGTTCAAGATCATCTTGCCTGTTAGATGACGGGATAGTCTTGTTCGCGCGAAAACGACGAATGGCTTGCAAGACGGTGTCCAGCGTACGGCCGTCAATGAACTGCATGGCGTAGTAGTAGGTTCCCGCTTCCTCTCCCACCCCGTAGACGGACACGAATTGGTATGGTGCAGACCTGCGGCCGTCCGAGCCTCGCGCTGAAATCGACCAATCTGTGTGGCGTCGTCCCGCCCGTTCGCCCGCAAAACCTTGAGGGCGACATGGCGCCCCAGCGATTCCTGGACAGCCTCGTAGACGATCCCCATCCCTCCTCGCCCGATTTCTCGAACGATCAGATAGTCACCGAGCCGCCGAGGGACAAGGTGGTCAGCGCCGAGTGATTCGGCCAATCGCCCCTCCCACTGGCCGAATTGCTCCATGATCAGCAGGGTCGGAAATAACTCGCGAATCTTTGGAGCAAGGGTGGGAAATTGTTCCGCGTACTCGCTGAGTGGAGGCTGTTCTCCTCGGCGAAGCCGCTGAAGAAAGGAATCGGCCAAGGAACTCAGAAGGTCGCCGCTCGAGCTCGGCTCAGACATCACCCCAAACCCCCAAGCTTATCCGGCAGCGCCCCGAGGACGCCCTTGAGGCGCTGCAAGGCACGGAGATGCCGTTTGGAGGCCGCTCGCTCTTGGATCCCAAGCACCTCGGCGGCCTCGGCGCTACTCAGTTGCTCGAGGTGTCGAAGCACCAAGATTTCGCGGTCCAACAATTCCAGGGCACTTAGCGCTTCCTGAAGACGGAGTTTCATCTCGACGCGAATGGCGGCTTCACTCGGCGATGTCAACTTACTGATAAGGCCATCTGCCAGCGACACCGACGCGGTTTCGGGTAGCGGACCCCGGTGGAGTGAAACCTCGCGTCTCGCATCTCTCATCGACGTTCCCAAGTGATGACGATGCAGCTCGAGCAGCTTGTTGCTCACGATTCCTCGGAGCCAGAGAAAGAAAGGGGCAGGGGGCTCGCGTAAATAGTCAGGAAGGCTTTGAGATGCGGCCAACAGCACCTCTTGAAGCACGTCCGCAGGGTCGACCCGTCCTTGAAGCCTGGTATCGAGCCGGACGGCGACCATTCGGCGCAAGCGGATTTCATGCCGAGCCAATAGAGCGTTGCAGGCCGCGTCGTCTCCGCCGGAGGTGCTTCGCAACAGGCGATTCGTCTCGCTTGAATCCGGGTTTATGGCAGACCTCCTGGCCTGGTATCACCTCGGGTACCGGTGACGAACAGGACGCTCTTGTCTGGGATCCTCGATCAACGAGGGGAGCGTGAAAGGGACGGAAAGGGTAGGCAGCCTTGAATGCCGACCACCTTCCTGCATGCGAACGAACACGAGAATCCGGACCAAAGAGAAGCGGATTCTGTCTCGCGCCAGGTCGTCTATGCAATTAAAGATTAACACGATGTTGCTCCCCACCGAAGACCTCGTTCGGAGAGATTCTCGTCACGTCCATTTGTTCATTTGTATCCCTATACTTTGATAAGGCCGAGGAGAATTCTGCCATGAGTCATCGTCCCCACAAGGGGTTCACGCTGATCGAGCTCTTGGTTGTCATCGCCATTATCGCGGTCCTGATCGCTCTCCTGCTGCCGGCCGTCCAGGCGGCTCGCGAGGCCGCTCGGAGGATGCAATGCACAAACAACTTGAAGCAGCTCGGGCTGGCGATGCACAACTATCATCAAGCTCAGAACACATTTCCGATGGGGCGCATGGGCCTGAATTACACGTACCCGGCCTACATTACGAACAACCCCAATCGGAGGACTTGGGCGCTGAGCATCATGCCCTTCATGGAGCAGAATGCCATCTTCCAAGCGATCAATTTCTCACTCTCGTTCTACGAGGCCGCCAACACGACGGTCATCATGACGAAAGTTGGGGGATTCCACTGCCCGTCCGACCCCAACACCGACGCGATCGAGGTCGGGTCGACCTCCGTCCAGAGGCGCGAGGGAAATTACGTGGCGAATTGGGGAAATTCGCACTTCAATCAAGCGGACACGCCAAACGGCACCGGCGGCGTGTATTGGAATGCCCCCGACCCTTGGATTGGACCGTATGGAACGCCGATCCGCTTCCTGGGCGCGCCCTTTGGGGGCAATGTCGCGAAAGGGATCAATAACATCACCGATGGAACGAGCAACACGCTCCTCATGGCCGAAGTGATCATCGGGTTGGATACACCCGGAAATACAAAACTCGACGTCCGAGGCGACATCTACAATGACGACCAAGTTTGCGCGACGTTCATGGGCGTGACACCCCCCAATTCCACGCTCCCTGACTCGGAAGGGTATTGCAATTACCCCTTCGGCCTCAATCCCCCGTGCACGACCTGTGGGGTCAACCCATCCTACGTCACGTCGAGAAGCTTCCACTCGGGCGGCGTGAACGCCCTGCTCTCCGACGGCAGCGTGAGATTCTTCAAGAGCTCGATCAACCCTGTCACGTGGTCTGCGCTCTCGTCGTCGATGGGGGGCGAGGTGCTCTCGTCCGACTCTTATTGATCCAACGGCGGACGCCTGAGTCCCGCTTGGCGGGGGGCGAATTGCACGCACCTCTTTACAACGGGCCCGAAGCCTCAGCCGCGGGACAGCTCGGCCTGCTCAAAGCCGAGGCTTTGGTGATAGCCAAGGTCAACCGCGGCGGGCCCATCCGATCGCTGGCAATCATGGCGATTCGTTGTTCGCTGACAATCATCTGAACTGTCAGTCTAACGAGTCGTCAATTCTCTGGCAGGTGCTTTACCATCATATGTAGGATAGGCATGTCCACCGACCCTATTTTGAGCGAACGCCTTTGACGGAGGCGACCCGGCAATCGCTAGCTAACGCGGCAGATGAAGCACTTGAGGTATTCGGTTTCGAGGCAGGAGGCCAGGACAGGATGATCGGAAGCCTGGCCGCGTTGCTCGAGGATCTGGATCGAGCGACCGGAGAGTTCGGCGACCTGACCGAGGACATCGGCGAAGAGTGCGCGATCGACCAGTCCCGAGCAGGAGCAGGTGACGAGGATCCCGTCGGGTTCGAGAACGTCCAGAGCCGCGCGATTGAGGCGTAGGTAGCCTTTGATCCCATCCTCGACGCCGCGAGGGTTGCGGGCAAACTTGGGGGGATCGCAGATCACAACACCGAAGCGCCTTCCCTCCGCGCGTAGGGTTTCGAGCTTCGCGAACAGTTCCCCCGACTCAAACTCCGCCCCCGTGACATTGTTGATTGAGGCGTGATGCTTCGCGACCTCAACGGCCGTCGAGGAGCTGTCGATTCCAAGGGTCGACGTGGCTCCGCCATGCTTGAGAGCATTGAGCGAGAAGCCCCCCGTATAGCAGCAGAGGTCAAGTACGGTCTTGCCTTTGCAGTACGAAGCAACGGCTCGCCGATTGTCACGTTGGTCAAGGTAGAAGCCGGTCTTCTGTCCGCCCAGCAGATCGACCCAATAGGTGAGGTCGTTCTCAACGACCTCCACGGGAGCCTTGGGCGCTTCCCCCCAGAGAACCTCTCCTTGCGGGGGAATGCCTTCCTGCTCGGCCGTGACTCGCTCCGGACGAATAAGGATGCCTTCCAGGTCGGGAATCTTCGCAAGCTCGGCGGCCAGGAACGAGCGACGAGCGTAAAGCGCCAAGCTTGTGAATTGAGCGACGAGCCAGCGGTCGTAGCGATCCACCGTGAGACCTGAGAGGCCGTCCGCCTCACTCGCCACGAGCCGATAGGCCGAGTGCGGTCCACCGAAGCCCAGGATGTCGTGGCGAAGACGTACGGAGGAGGCGACCGCCGCGCCCCAGAACGGTTCATCGAGTTCGCCGCCGTCCCAGCGATAGAGGCGCACGCGGATCGCGCTCTTGGGGTTGTAGATGCCCCGGCCGATGAATTGCCCTTCGTGGCTCACGACCTCGACTTCGCTTCCCGGTTCCGCGTCCCCCTCAACCCGCGCAATCGAGGTAACGAAAACCCAAGGATGCTTCGCGAAGAACGGGCGAGCACGTCTTGGTTTGATGATCACGCGAGGCATGGCGGCCATGGGAGCGAAATCCTTGATGCAATGCGACGACGTCAAGTCGCGGCGGCCTAGAGCTTCCCCACCGGACTCGACGTTCTGGATTCATGACCGGAAAAAGAGAGACAACCGCCCTCGATCGGCGCGGCGGCGGCCCCTTAGACCCTGGCCCACTGGCGCGTGAAATACTCGTCAGCGCTCAGAGTCAACCTCGTCTTTTATTTGTCGAGTTCCGGGGCCCGGCTTTCGGCCTCAAACTCGGCCAGGTAGGCGAGGGTTCGATCCAGTTGATTCTTGAGGTGCCGAACCCGCAGCAAGCTTCGAATTCGGCAAAGCAACTCGACTTTGTTCACAGGCTTCGTCAAGAAGTCATCCGTCCCCGCCTGAACTCCTCGCTCGAAATCCGCGGCCTCGTTGAGGGCGGTGATCATCAAGATCAACAGATCCTTGGTTGCCGGATTCGAGCGAAGTTTGCGACAGACCTCGAATCCGGAGAGACGAGGCATCATCACGTCAAGCAAAAGCAGGTCGGGAGCGAACTCCTCGACGACTCGAAGAGTCTCTTCACCGTCGAACGCCGTGCGCAACTCGCAGTCGACATCGCTCAGGTAGGCTTCGAGCAGCTCGACGTTCTGGAGATTGTCGTCCGCAATCAGGATTTTCGGGGAGCCTTTCGGAAGATCCAAGGCAGGGTCTCCAGGAACCATCAAACATTCGCGCCCGAAATCCCCGAGCTTCGATGTGTTGCCGAATTCGTGGGAAGGGGAGTGGCGTCCGCACTCGTGGCGGCCGTGCTTATTGAGGATTCTAACCGTATTCGAGTCACGCCGGAACCGGAATTGTCGTATTCTCCTTAGGCGTTATGTCACGCATGCTTGGGTTAATATGACGTCTGTCGCTTGCCGCCACCAAGCCATGTGGTAAAATACCGTGGAACGCGTTGCTAACCTGAGAGATCGGCTCTCTTAAGAAACGCGACACGTGCCCTCTCGATTCCGGGGAGGCTCGTCAGTGCCGTTGCGAGAGATCGACCGCCAGTTGATTGACCGCTGCCTGAGGAAGGAACCCGGCGCCTGGAATGACTTTATCGATCGCTATATGGGCCTCATCTACCACGTGATTCATCACGTATCGCATGCCCGTAGCATCGTCCTTTCGTCGCCTGACATCGAAGACATCGCCGCGGAAATCTTCTTAGGCATCGTCGACGAGGATTATGGCGTCCTGCGCCGTTTCAAGGGGGCGAGTTCGCTCCCAACCTACCTGACGGTGGTCGCGAGACGCATTTGCGTCAAAGAAGTTATCAAGCGACATCGTGAAGCTGAGCTTGGGCATACCCAAGCCCATCGCGCGATTGTTGCCGACGATGATCAGTCGGGAGAAGCGGAAGCCATAGCCTCCGCGGAAGAAGTGGAAAGAATGCTTGAGAACCTACCCGAACGGGAGGCTCAAGTCGTTCGCCTTTATCACCTCAAGTATCTCAACTATCGCCAGATTGGTAAGCAGCTCGGAATTCCTGAGAATTCCGTTGGTCCGATTCTGGCCACGGCTCGGAAACGCCTGAGACGAACGGCCGAGCAGCGCGCGGGCTGACGATATTCCAAAGCCTCAGCATCAACGACGAACGGCTTCGCCCTCGCTCCGGCATTTATTGCTCGAGATAGGGCGAAGCTGCTTCGATCCATCCTGACGGACGCGCGGGCTTGGCGTACTGAACTTCGGGGGCCTGCGGCATCGATGGCCCCACCAATTCTCCCTGCATTTCTGTAGGTAGTGACGCGGTCATCGCATCCGCATCGACTTGGTTGCGCCGAGCACCAGGCGCGTCCGCGGGATCCGATTCCGGAGTGCCAAGCTGAACACCCCGCGGCGGAGAGGGTAGGCTTTCTCGGATCGTCGTCACCCCGCCTCGAGAAACCTGCGTTGAGGATGCCAGGTTCTGGCGCACGAAGCCTCTGTGGGGTTCTTCGACGAACAGCTCGTTGCGAACGTCGTCCGTGAATTCCGGATTCACCTGGGTCTGAGACGGGTTCTTCGGAATCACGACGTCGAGCGCCATGCGCTCCCGGTACCAATTGATCTTCATGCGCTCGGGCAAGGTGACCATCTCGTCACGCCCGTCCGGGCCGGCAATCGCAAATTTCTGATACTTGTCGATTTTGGCGCTCGCCAGAAGCTCCATTTTCTGGGAATAGAGCCTGTGCTCTATGATTTCGTTCGTGGACTCGCGCACGATCGTCTTGCGAATGACGACCTCGCCGCCAGTCTTCGAGGCGGGATGCGTCAACACCATCGTGTTGGAATCACTCCCACGACTGACCTCGATTTTGCTGGCCTCGTCGGGCGGAATCTCGCGAAGTCCCAGGGCTTCGATGATCCAGTCGGGTTGAAACGTGGCACCCAAGGGCGCCGAACCCGATTCGTCATAGTTGCAATAGTATGAGCGGCGGTCAGGATCGCGCGACGACCAGAACCAGAACTTCTCGTCGTTCGAGCCGATCTCCGCCACTTTGTTGCCGTGCGTATCCATCAAGAGCTTGAAATTCTTGGGCCGCTCCAGGGCCAGACGCCCCTCGACACCTGCCGACTTGCGATCCGACGTGACCGTCAAGGCCAGAGGATTGACCCTGAGACTCTCAATGCGCGAAGCGTTGAGGTTATTCTCTTCCACAAGCTTCGCGACATTGAAACTGGGTGGAGGCAAGACCGGATCGCGCCTCGTGAAGTTGTCGACTCCGGCCGTACGGCAGCCGGAGGCGGCGACAATCGCGAGGACTAAATACGAACCTAGTCTAGCTAACCTCATGACGTTTCTCCCCGGCCGGGTCTCGACCGGTGCGAAGTCGTGGCTTTAGAGAGCGGAAGATGTCGGGTCGGAAGATGCGGACATGCGATGGGATGCGAAGGTTAATCCAATCCCTTCGATCCCGCAAGCTCGATCTCGAATCCCAGATCATCCCAACTCAACATCGGCCAACGACAGCTTTCAACCCTTGACAAAATTCTCGAGGGCGTCGAATCCCTTCTCGAGCGTCTTTAGATCGGTCGCGAAGGAGAGCCGAGCGTAACCTTCCGCGCCGAATGCCGACCCCATCACCAGGGCGACGTGTGCCTCAGACAGAGCGGTCAAGCAGAACGCGGTCGAGTCGTTGATCAGCTTGCCCCCCAGAGTACGTCCAAAGTGGGACGAAATGTTCATAAAAGCGTAGAAGGCTCCGCCCGGAGCAACACACGTCACCCCCTGCAACCCTTCAATCCGTTTAAGCACGTATGATCGGCGCTTCGCGAATTGCTCTTTCATCGCGACAACCGACTCCTGAGGCCCCGTAATCGCCTCGAGAGCGGCCCACTGGCTCACGGAGCAGGGGTTGCTCGTTTCCTGGCTCTGAATATCAGACATGAACTTGGCGACGGGCAGGGGGGCGATCGACCAGCCGATACGCCAACCGGTCATTGCGTAGGTCTTGCTGACTCCTGAGATCGTGATCGTCCGATCGGCCAGCTCGGGACGAAGGGTCGCAAAGCAGGTCGGAGTGGCCCCGTCATAGGTCAGTTGCTCGTAGATCTCGTCCGAGAGAACGCCCACCCCGGGGTAGGCGAGCACCGCATCGGCCAGGGCTTCAAGCTCGCTACGTTCGTAGACGACGCCGGTCGGGTTGGACGGACTGTTGATCATCAGCAACTTGGTACGAGAAGTCGCCGCCTTGTGAAATTGCTCGGGAGTAAGCTTGAAGCCGCTCTCTTCGGTCGTGGGAATCACGACCGGGGTGGCGCCTGTCAACTTCACGAGATCGGCATAACTCACCCAGTATGGGGCCGGGATGATGACCTCATCGCCAGGCCCGCAGATCGCCATCAGGGCGTTGTGGATGGAGTGCTTCGCACCGTTCGAGATAACGACCTGCGCGTCGCGCGTGGGCAAACCCATCTTCTCGGAATAGTGCTGCGCCAGCGCCTTACGCAACTCGGCGATGCCCGCAGGAGGCGTGTAGTGCGTCTGCCCCGTGCGGATCGCACGGAAGGCCGCCTCCTGGATGTTCTCAGGCGTATTGAAATCGGGTTCCCCCAGCGCGAAGTCCAGCACAGCCACCCCCTCGGCTTTCAGCCGCTTCGCGGCGTCGGCCATCGCCAAGGTTGCTGACGGTGCGATCGCATTCACCCGCTCGGCCAGTGTCAGAGACATCGCGCCAATTCTCCCAGACAACTCTCAGACTTCGATCTCTTGGAATGGGGCCAACCCACAAGCACCCCACATTTTAGTCGTTTCCCCAGCTCCGAGGGAAGCCGCGCGAAACTGTTCGAGACAAATCCAACTTGATCATCTCGTCCGTAAGCACAATTTTGCCTATCGCCCCCTTTTTACCTAGTCCGCCGATTTTTTTGCTCGCAATCCAGTTAAATGGTAAGATGTGGTGGCCTGGCAAAAATTGACGGCAGCGAAACAATAAACTGTGCAAATTCGGAGAGGACCGACTTCGGAGAGGCGGTTCCTCGGTCGATTCTTGGTGATGCGGCCTCCCAGAGTGAGTTTCAACGCCCATTACGGAGTGGACTCCGTGGTAGCCCTGAAACTCGCCCTACGAAGGATTCCCAGGTTCGACGATGGGTTCGCGCGGAGAAAGGATGCAATCGCGCTCCAGGCTAGAACGCTTGGCCCACGGCACCAACGACTTGGCCAAACTTGAGGGGTGGGGGAAGTCATGCAGCGCGTTGTGGTCACCGGTATTGGAGTCGTCTCGCCCAACGGTATTGGGCGTGAAGCGTTCGGCGAAGCGATCGTCGAAGGACGTTCCGGTGTGAGCCTCATTGAGAGTTTCGATACCTCGGGGCTCCCCATCAAGATCGCCGGCGAAGTCAAGAATTTCGACGTCACTCCTTATCTCGGCGAACATAAAAAGAGCGCCAAGCTGATGAGCCGCGCGGTGGGCTTCGCGGTGGGAGCCGCAGCTCTGGCCGTTGATGACTCAGGGCTCGAGACGGACAAGCTCGACCCCTCGCGCTTTGGAGTCTGCATGGGGACCGGAATCACCCCCATGGACGTGAAGGAACTCGTTGGGCCCATCTCGCGAGGGATTCAGCCGGACGGTTCATTCAACATGGCCGACTTCACCATGGCCCGCGCCGAGTCCATTTTTCCTTTGTGGCTGCTCCAGCACCTGCCGAACATGGCCGCCGCTCACATTTCGATTTTGCAGCAGGCCATGGGTCCCAATAACACGATCGTCACCGCGTGCGCCGCGGGAACGCAGGCGGTAGGAGAAGCCTTCCGCTTGATCGCTCGTGGCGATTCCGACGTGATGCTGGCAGGGGGATGCGACAGCCGGCTCGACCCACAGCTTCTCGTCGCTTATCACGCCATGAAGACGGTAAGCTCTTCGACGCGGCCCGCCTCTGAGGTCTCGCGCCCCTTCGACGGCCAGCGCGACGGCTTTGTACTGGGCGAAGGAGCGGCCGTCCTAGTGCTCGAGAGCCTGCGGCGGGCCAAACGCCGTAAGGCCACGATCTACGCCGAAGTCACCGGTTATGGCTCGTCGTTCGACGCCTACGGCATCACTCGCCCCGAACCCGAAGGTAAGGGTGCGGCCATTTCCATGCAGGCCGCTTTGCGAGAAGCCAAGGTCGACTCGAGCAAGATCGACTACATCAACGCTCACGGAACGAGCACGCGGCTCAACGACCTCATGGAAACCGTGGCGGTTAAGCGGGTCTTCGGCCATCGAGCCGCTTCGATTCCGATGAGCTCGCAGAAATCGATGGTCGGACACCTGATCGGTGCGTCGGGCGCTCTGGAAGCTGCGGCGACGGCGATGTCTCTCCAGCGCGGAGTCATCCCCCCGACGATCAATCAGGCGACCCCTGACCCGGCCTGCGACCTCGACTACGTTCCCAACACCGCCCGCGAAATCCCGGTTCGCACCGCCATCTCCAACAGCTTCGGCTTCGGCGGGCAAAACGCGTCGTTGGTGATGACCCATTACTGCTAACACAACGTCGCGAGTGTTCGCGAGTTGCCTTGAGTGACTCGACATCAGCGAAGTGACGAAAGCAACCCCCTGGGAAGGGGAGGGCAGGGCAGGAAGAATCACGGCAAGAACGACCGCCACCGGCCCTCCTCAACCGAGGAGGGCTGCGTCGTTTCATAAGAGGCTGGAATCAGGCACCGAACTGGGCCAGAGCCTCATCAACGTCGTTAGCCAGGACAAAATAGCGATCGAGCCTCATCGTACGTAAGACGTCCACGATGAAGCTGTCCACCCGGCAGAGGATGACCTTCCCCTGCCGCAAATCGGTCCGCCGTTTCAGGCTGATGAGAAACCCGATCTCCGCGCTCGACATGTAGGCGATCTGCCCGAGGTCGACCGCGACCCGAGGATGGTCGCGAGCCTCGAGCGTTTGGTAGATTCCTTCCCGCTGCGCAGCGAGACCTTGATCCTCGAGAACCTTCTCGGCCGTCAGGACCAAAAAGCCTTTCACTTCGTGACTGCTGTAGCTGACCATTCCACCGACACTCCTCGCGGCCTGCGCGTCGACTCAGGAGGGACATCGGTAGAGAATATCACCGCGAACTCGGTAGCGACAGACGACCGTCCTACCGGATCGCGGTGTCATTCCTTCAATACAGCCCCGTCGACTTCGCTTCCATGCCTTCGAGCGACAGCCCCAGGGCACGCGTGTCGACGTCGTGGTCGTGTCCCCAAGACATGGTGGGAGCAGGCGCCACGTGTGGCTCATCCTCGCTCTTCTCGAGGGCGTCGAGGCCATCCTTGATCCAATGCGACCAGAGAGCGCTTGAGACCTGGTCGAGTCTCTCGACCCCCTTGCTCAAGCAATAGTCTCGGAACGGATGAAAGGCCTTGTCGAGGCGACGGGCCAATTCCGACGAGTCGGTCGTGTTGACGGCGAGCGGAACCTGGTCCAGCAACTCGACGATGGTGTGCTTGGAGGCCAGTTCCCTGCCCAGCTTCGCTTCGTGCTCCCGCTTGCGGCAAGAATCGAGCGCTTCAACAACCGCATCCGGGGGCACATCAGGCATCGGGTCCCCTCGCTTCCATCCCGCCTGCCGGCGAACGATGACGCGACGGACCCATCGGTCTCCGTTATTCCATTGAACAGACCAAGTACCCCTGCGGGGATCGCGAACAATCGACGCCATCGAGAAAGACTCCAGTGTCCCGCCGGAAATCGAAAGTGGTCAACGACGGGTGAGCCAACCAGCCAGTTCGCGGAAGTTCGTTCCTCGGAAAATTCGCTCGGAACTCGAAGGGTGCCTATCGCGCCGCCGTGAAAGCCGAGGTTTCTTAATCAACCCCTCATGCTTACAACCAACACGTGACCTCTTCCCTTCGGCTTTACCGCAAGCTTCGAGCAAACGCTCTTGATTCCGGATAAACCGCAATCGCTATCTTCCGAAGAACGAGACGACTTCTTTGCTGTAGAAAGAACCGAGATCAAGCCCCGGTCTGCTTCTCCATTTACTGAGATATAGCGTCACTCCGAATCACTTCGATTCCACTAATTCTCAGGATCTCGAGAAAGAGTTGCGAATTCAATACAGCATCCATTAGATAACCTCATTATTAACACTTCTTAATGACCCGATTCGAAAGAGTTAGCGCGATTCGCTGCCCTAAAATCTCGACCGCCGGCCGCGCACGACCAATCGTGCGTCAACGCGGTTGCGGTCTTTGCAACCTGATGAACAGGCCAAAACGAGCATCCGCAAATCAAAGGCTTCTGACGATGTCCATGACGTATTCACTCAGTGGGGAAGCCATAACAAAGTTGACACATCTAAGAACCCAAATCGAAATTGATTCTGATTCCTGTGGGGTAATCAGGAACAGCGCCGGCCTTCCCAGACCACCGGTTCTCGCCGTGTGGGCGCTGCGTGACGTCGCCCAAACAGGGGTGGCGTGTCGGTTCGAGACCCGGCGCGAGGGACCTTGGCCGGTGCGTCGCTACGCACGGTACGCCCCCCGTCGGAAGTTCGAGCACTCGTCTTGCGGCGTTCCGCATCCGGCGGTTCCGCGGCCATCCGCTCGCTGGCTCGCGCGGTGTCTTCTTCCTTTGCGCCTCTGCAAAGCGAAGAAAGAGCGCCCAGGCTCAGGGCACCTCTTAGCAGGTCACGTCCCTTCGCCATACGGCTCCGCACCGTCCCCACCGGACACTTCAAATGAACTGCGGCCTCATCATGGGTCATCCCTTCGAGGTAGCAGAGTTGAAGAGGAAGACGATACTTCTCGGGCAAACGCCCCAAATCGTCGCAGAGATCGCTACCAGCCGAAGGCAGACCAACCACTTGCGGCAAACGGTCCGATGCCTGAAGCTCAAATTCCTGGCGCCGAGAATTCTTCGACTTGCTTCGGAGCGCAACCCGGCGAGCGACCCCATGAAGCCAGGCACTGGCCGACCCTGCGCACAAAATCGACCCGGATCGCATCACAAAGATCAGGAACGTAGACTGAACCGCGTCTTGCACGTCATGGGAGTTACCAAGGATCGAGCGACAGACACGTTCGACCATGGGCGTGTGCCTGAAAACCAACTCCTCGAACGCCGCTTCGGACTCCCGGCCGCGATACCGATTAAATCGATCGACAAGGTCTGAGTCAGGTGTTACCTTAATCGAATTGGCTCCGGCCTCGGCCTGAGGGAGATCAAAAAGCGTTCGGGTCCGGCCTCGATTCACAACCACGTCTCCGTCCTCTGTACCTTTCAACCCTCCAATACGAGTGTGGTAACGGAAGTTGGGCGCTAAATCGAACACTCTTGGCCATCTACCTGATGATTCTTAACGTAAATTAACGTTCAGCCCACATTCATTCATGGCACGCTGCATCCATTGCTGGAGAATTTCCACCGTAAAAATTCCGCATTTTACCCAGAATCACGCGGCGCACAGGCCAGCGCCTTCCATTGGGCCTCGGCCTGCTCGGCCGTAAGCGCTTCATCCGGATCGCAGTCATAAGAAAAGGCCTGAAAGATTTCCGCGTGATGGTCAGCGATCTGCCGCGCCAGGGTTGCGGGTAAGAGTTGCTTCCAATGTCCGGGCCTCCCTCGCCAGTGGTGCAGGCCCTCGCGGGAGCGCAGACTTTCCAGCGTGTTCTTCTCGATCGCTGCCGCGATCTCGGTCTGGCGGTCGCTCCGGCCGTGCGAGACGACTCGTGTCAGCGTCTCTCTAGGGTCTCTGACCAGGTCTTCGTAGCGCACAAGTTGAGCGCCCGGCTCGAGGCACCACTGGGGGCTGACCGAAAGAAGGGCCTTGGCTCGCGGACCCATTGCATATTCAAGAAACTCGGGACTCAACGGTGATTTGCCTACGATGGAGAGCTCATTTCCCTGGTCGCCGTTGAGCCACTTGCCTGTCTCTGGGTTGTGAACCGTGAAGTGAAGGATAGAGATCAAGACGTCGAGAGGATGGCGGGCGAGCGTTAATACGCGAAAATTGTGATCATGGAGGAGCGAGAGAAACGGATCCGTTCGATGCCAGTGGGTCATCAAGATGCAGCGTTTTGGCAGCGTTTCCCAATCCGTCTCCAAAGGGTTATAGACAGGTAAATGCTCGAGTTCGAGGGATGTCGCGACCAGGTGCCGAAACCAGGTGTTCCCCGATCGAGGGGTACCTACGAGAGCGATCCTGAGGGTCTCTGAATCGGCCTGTCGAGTCTGCCCCCGCGGGTTATCACCCCGTTCCATGTGGAGGTGCGTCCCGTGGCTTGAAAGGGCTCGGAAACGTGCCGAGACGAAACCGCTCATCCTTGCGCTTAGAGCTTTGAACACAACTCGATGATCCTGGTTAATTGTTAACCTGTGATCAGATTCTGTTTTCAATCTCCCTGGCGCTGCCCTTTCGGAAATCCCAGGAACGAACCCATTGACGACGCTGTCAATGTCCCGCCCGTGCGCGCAGGGAGGCTCACCGAGCCCAAAGGCCGGAGAGGCTGCACACGAAAGGGCTTAGCTCGCCTTCAAAAACACCCGATAGGAGCGCCTGAGAATCTAACACGGCTCACAGGCATCAGTTTCTGGGCATGTTAACTGTCAACGATATGACCAAAAGAACGCGCACAAAAATTCTGTTTCGTTGCGAGAGCATTCTTCGGTCAAACGTGACCCTAGCGATTCCTGAGGCGTTTGAAGGGGGGAGGAGATGGTTTCGGCCTCAGTCCTCGTGGGAGGTAGTGCAAGCGAATCGGAAATTCAATCGCGCCCGGACGCGAAAAACCGACGGACGAGATGGGACTTTGCAAATCTTTGCATTCGATGTGCTCTTCCGTATAGGTGGCTGATCGCGCGCAACCGACTTTGACAGTCGGTATGATGTCACTCTGCCAGGGAAGTTGGCCCATCGACCTCGAGTGGAAGCGACCTCGCCAATGCTTCGACCCCGCCTTTCGCTGCTGCAATCCGTCAGTTTGAACATGGCCCTCATGGTTGGCATCGGCCCGTTTATCACCATCCCCGACTTTTTGAGAACGATGGGGGGGCCGCAGGCCATGATTGGTTGGATCCTGGGGGCGATGCTTGCCTTATCGGACGGTCTGGTCTGGAGCGAGCTCGCTGCCCTGTTTCCCGGTTCAGGTGGCACCTATCATTTTTTTGATGCTCTCTTTGGCCGCATGCGCTTTGGGCGAATGCTCCGATTTCTCTTTGTGTGGCAGTTTCTCTTCAGCGGACCGCTCGAGATCGCAACCGGCGCCATCGGTCTTTCCAGATACGCCGGGTATCTCTTGCCCCAACTCGCGCGCACGGCGTGGCGCTACGACCTCACTCTCCCCCTGATCGGCAAATTCGAGTGGCTCGTCAAAAACGAGCAGCTCCTGGCCGTGATCACGATGGTTTTGATCACGGCCATGGCCTATCGACGCATCGAATCTGCGGGACGCCTTGTGGTCATCCTGTGGGCCGGTATGCTCATCACCGTTTCGGTCGTCATCGGTTCCGCACTCGTGCACTTCGATGCCCACCAGGCCTTCGACTTTCCCGAAAATGCGTTCCACATCGACTCGCATTTCATCGTCGGACTTGGCGCCGCCCTTGGGATCGCGATGTATGATTATCTAGGCTATTATCAAATCTGTTATCTCGGTGATGAAGTCGCCGATGCCCCCAGAACGCTCCCTCGGGCGATTCTGATCTCGGTGGTGCTCGTGGCAATCCTCTACTTCTGCTTGAATCTCAGCATCCTTGGGGTGCTCCCCTGGCGTGAGGTGGTTGGTTCCGAGCACGTGGCCAGCGATCTGATGCTGAAACTCTACGGCGGCTTTGGCGCCAGCCTGATCACACTTATGATCATATGGACGGCTGCCGCTTCAGCCTTCTCCGCGCTCCTGGGATACAGCCGTGTCCCTTATGCCTCGGCGCGAGCCGGCCATTTCTTTCGAGGGTTGGCGGCAACTCATCCGACGGGTGATTTCCCCCATCGCTCGCTTCTGCTGGTCGGCGCATTGGCAAGCCTAGCTTGCCTTGCCGACCTGGCCACGGTGATCACAGCTCTCATCACTTCCCGCATTCTGGTTCAGTTCGTCGCACAAATCGGCGCGGTCTTCTATCTCCGGACTCAGCCTGAACTGGTTGCCCGAATGCCCTTTCGGATGCGTTTGTTCCCACTGCCCGCGATTGTCGCACTGATCGGGTGGATCTATATCTTCGCTTCGGCCGAGCCACGGATCATCGCCTATGGTCTCGGCTCACTCCTGTTTGGGGCGGTGGCCTTCTTCGTGTGGGACCGACCGTCGTCGCTGGAGGACGCTCCCGCTCCAGTGCAAGGGCCAATCATCGCGCCTTGAAGCAGAGGGCTTCCGGCATAGGGCAAGCTCGTAAAAAGTCGGCATACCCTGATCTGGTCTCGCGGCTTCTTCGCTCTTGACGGATTTGGGCGCAAGCGATAGCTTGCGACCGCCGAACTAGGTAAGCCAACGGATCCTCATGAGTCGAGGCATACGATGCGAAGGACCGCATTCACAGCCATAGCGCTGGCGGGGGTGATCTCGGCGGGGTGTAAGACGGTTGCTCCGGTCGCGGGAACCATGACCGAAAGCACCCCGGGATTCTCTTACTCGGCCGGGCGAGCGACTCAGGACTTTAACAGTCCCCCCCAGGAGTTGCGTGACTCGATCACCGCAGCCATGGATGACCTTCGCTTTCACTCCATCAGGCAGACGGTGAATGCAGGATCGATCATCTACAACGGAACCACAGCCGACGACCGGCGCGTGAGCGTAATGGTCCACCCGATTCAGGCGCAGTCTCGGGTCAGCGTGCGAATTGGTTGGTTCGGAGACGAGCCACTTTCCCGAGCGGTGATGGATCGCATCGGCGTTCGATTGGGAACGCTTCCTCCCGCGGCCATTCCGGCGGATCCTCCCAGCAAGCCTGGAAACAATCCTTTCTTCTCTCGCGACGCTGTCCCCGACACAGAGATGTTCCGCGAACAGGCTGAAGCCCCTTATCGCGACAAACCTGTGCCGTGAGCCGCTGGCTCGGCCTGCCTTCTCTGAACCCACGCACAATCAGCGCGCGGCCTTGAGACCTCATAGAGGTGTTTCGAGGCCGTTTCGTTGTTTGAAGTCGTGCTCAACGGCTTCGAAAAGGATTGAACGAGCACATCTATTCTCATCTTTGCGCTACAAATCTTCATATTTCTTGGAATTGAGATCGCGGAAAGCGAAGATGTGGTGGATGTGCTGTGAATTGAATGTGATGAGAAAAGAGTGAAAGGCCAACCGCGGCCCGCGTCATCCCGGCATCCTGCCAAGACAAAACACGAGCCGTGTGGCCATTCTCTAGGAAATAGGGAACTCGGCTCGAAGCCTCTCCCTACCTCCAGCGCAAGGGACGAACCCAGTGAAGGCCTCCTGCCACCAGGAATCGCACCTAATTTTTTCGGTCAAATCCACGCCTTGACAATGATGGGCGTGGTTCAAAGCGAAGGAAGGATGAGAATTCGTCCATTCTAGGAGATCAGAAAAGCACGACGTTTTTGCCTCATTTTGAAGAGCGTCGTGCCCTCAGGACGGTCGTCAAAATACGCTGTGAGCCGAGATCCGTCAACCCTCTCGCGAGAGGTTTTCGCGAGATTTGTGCTGATCGAAATCAACCAACTGATCGATCCCGCCGCGGGCTTCGCGGGAGTCTATTGCCGTCATTACAGTTGCGAAATTCTGGCCACCTGACGAGGTTCTGGAATTTGATGGGATCTTGCGGGGGAAAAAGGGGAATGCGATGGTTGGTGATCGAGTGATACCGGCCGACGGAGTCTTTCCCCATGAGCGTTCGCATTGGCTTCGATCACTATACGATCGCTCACCGCGGCCTCTCCGCTGAGGAAACGCTGGAGTTCGCCTCAACGCACGGCTTCGACGGCGTCCAATTCCTCGCTCCTGAGGCGATTGATAGCCGCCTTGATACAGGCCACCTGGCAGCCTTCCGCCAGCGTGCCGAGCGCCTGGAGCTTTATCTCGAGGTCGGCCTCACTTCGCCCAATCCCGTGCGGCGCTCGCGACAGGAGGGACGCGAGATCACGCCTGGGGAACTTGCCCACGATTTGGCGCGCCAACTTGAAGCAACAGCGGTGCTCAACTGCTCACATGCACGCGCTTACATTGGCGATCGCCACGATCGCTTCCGTACCGATATTTCCTGGAATTTACAGCGACAGGCGACTTTGGAGGTTCTACGTCAACTTATCCCACAACTGCGGGAATTGGGCATTCGCGTGGCTCTGGAAACCCACGCAGACGTGACCGTAACCGAGCTGCTTGCGGTTGTGAGAGAGTTGGGACCGGAAGTGGCGGGAGTGACCTTCGACACGGGCAACATCATGATGCGTCTGGACGAGCCCGTTCGGGCCGCCGAGCAGTTGGCGGACTGGGTGCTGGGGACACACGTAAAAGACGCCGTCTTGGCTTTTACCCCGCGCGGGCTTTGCTGGCAGGCACGCCCGGTCGGTTCAGGCATTGTCCCCATGCCGGACGTCCTGGCCCCTTTGATTCATGCGAAGCCTGATCTCGCGCTTTCGATCGAGCTCCATCCGCGCACCTATGACCTGCCGATTTTTGATCGGAGTTGGTTGGCCTTTTTTCCCGATCTGAGCGCGGCCGCACTCGCCGAAGTGGTTCGCATCGCAACGGTCTGCGAGGCAAGGTACGCCGACGGCTCCCTCGAAAGACCTGAGGCCGTCGAAAAGGTCGCGTGGAAGGATCGCGACCTCGACGGATTGGCGAGTTCGCTGGGTTACCTGAGAACGGTCGCCCGCGGACTTGTCAGGCTGGACGGCCAGGCAAGGCCGCACGCCTCGGAACCGCTCCCAGGGGATCAATCCCCCTCCAGCGGTTCTTTCTCATAAAGTTTGAGATAGCTCTCGTATCGGCCGGCGTGAATACGCCCCCAGTAAACGGCTTCTTTCACGGCACACTCGGACTCGTGCGTGTGGGAGCAATCGGGAAACTTGCAGAGGGGAATGAACGGTCGAAACTCGACGAAGTGCCCTTCGAGGGTTGCCGGATCCACGCCCCAGAGTTCGAATTGCCGCAGGCCCGGAGTATCAACAACGTGTCCTCCGGATTCGAGACGAATCAATTCAGCCGTTGTGGTCGTGTGCTTACCTTTCGCCGTCCAGTCGGAAACTTCGCGAACCCTCAAGTTCAGCCCTGGCTGCATGGCGTTGAGAAGTGAACTCTTGCCGACGCCGCTCTGCCCGGAAAAGGCAGTAATCCCACGGCCGGCGATCTCACGGAGGCGGTCGATACCGCGGCCATCAGCCACGGAGGTTATGAGCGTCTCGTAACCGAGTTGAGAGTACAGCCCCACGATCCACTGGTAGAGAGACAGATCGACCAGGTCCCCCTTGTTCAGGACGATGATGGGGCGAACCCCACCCATCTCCGCGGAGATGAGGTAACGGTCGATGAGAGGTAATTTGAGCCCAGGTTCTTGAAATGCGGAGACGATCAAGACCTGGTCGACATTGGCAGCGATCACATGTTCACGCCGGCGATACCCGCGCGTGATGGTGCCGGCTCGCGCCTCAACTTTTTCGATCAGGCCTTCCTCACCGGTACTTCCTCCCGGCCGGAACCAAACACGGTCGCCGACGGCGATGATATTGCGGCCATCGATCGCAAGCGTTTTCAGAATACGGCGAACGTGGCAGGGGTGGGTGCGGCCCTCTTCATCTTCGACAATTGAGAGCAACCCATGAACGCGAACAACGCGTCCGGGAGAGCAGGTCTCAAGATCAACGGTCCGGTTGGCGACGGGATCGAGATCGTCTCCTGCAGAGCCGCCCCCGTCACTCGGTGAGACGACATCCGTCATAATGGTGCGATGCCGAGAGAGATCTCCCTTGGCGCGAACCCTCTCGGCCGACGCCTGATCGACTGGGGCTGTACCATCCTGCCCATAGCTCCGGGTCAGGTCATTGGCCCGCGTACGCTTCTGACGGTTTTTTTTGAAGGCAACCCGGACTTTTTTCTTCTTGGACACTCCCGCCGCCTCTCCGATGGGGAAAATTCGATTCGATTCTCAAAGGCTATGAGGGCGGGTTGATCTCTGTCAATCAATCCTTCACTCTTCCTCAAAGCGAATTGGGAAGATCCGCGCGTGGCAGGTTCGCGCAAGGTCCCAAAGACCTCCACGCGATCCCTGCCGCACGCTCAAATAACGCCTAAAACGCAGATCCAACAGTCGACCGAACCGGCATCATCGGCTGTGGAGCGGTCGGCGTCCGGCGACACGATCCAGACCGTTCGAGTTCGACTCATTCAAGATCTGCAAGGCCCTTTTCGGGTTCGAAGTCTGAAAGACTCCCAGAGTCTTACCGGGAGACGTGGTGCTCGAGACGTACGCGTACTCGATGTTGATGTGTTCCTCGGCAAGCCTCTCCAGAATCCTCGCCAGCGCGCCTGCCTTGCTGTCCATCGGAACGGCCAGAACATCCGTACAAGTGAACTCAGTTCCCAGGGAGCTCAATACCTTCTTGGTCGGCTCCAGATCGTCGGTCACGAAACGAAGAACGCTGCGATCGCTCGCATCCATCACCGAAAGCGCACGAATATCGATTTTTTCATGAGCAAGTGCCGAACAGATCTTGGCCAGCCGGCCGGGTTTGTTCTCGAGGTAGGCCGTCACTTCATGGACGAATTCCATCATATGGCCTCCGTAGATTCCAAAATTGGACATCAACGAACAACGCTCGTCCTGAGACAGGTACGATCCGGAGCGACTTGCGGTGCGCAGGGGGACGCGTTTATCCCCATTTTGTGGAGAGACCCTGACGACGGGGCTTGCGGACGCGGTCTCGTCCCGCCAAGCGCGGTCTCCCCAACCAAGAGACGGGCGACCTTGCACATCGTGAGCCTGGGGGTTTAACGGTCCCCTTAACCGGAACGCGGGGGCCAACATCGATGTTGGCCCCGCGGTTCAAGTGGGCCTCGGCGCGAACGGACGAGGCTTTAGTCGCTCCGCCTTCGACCACGGCGCGGATCGCCGCTCGGAGGCGGACTGGAGTTCGGACCGCCAGATGGGTTCGCGGGTTTGCCTGCATTCGGAGCACCAGGAGCAGCCCCCCCCGCATCAGGGACGGCGCCCGCCGCAGACTTCTGCACCATGGGAAGAACATACGCCAACGCTGCCGAGCTCGTCGGCATTACCAAGCTCGGGAATGCGGCGCGGCTGATGAACTCAACCCCCTGATCCGTCGTGGACACCGCGGACGTCGCGGGGAAAAGAAATCCCTTGAGGGCTTCTACCGACGGAAGCTTGGCGGGGTCGACCTGAATCTCGATGAATGCCAACCCGGAATTGGCGTTTCCTTCGCCCGCCTTGTTACCTCCACCACCGGGAGCTCCAGGCTGCCCTGGAGCGTTGGGCCGGGATCCTGGAGGTCCCGGCGGACGCATGCCGGCTCCGGCCATACCCGGACCCGCCATTGCAGGTGGACGAATTCCCGCACCTCCGGGGCCCATCGCGGCATCGGGCGCGCCACCAGGGGTGTTGCCCGGGTTGAGCCCCGGATTGGCGTTCGCGGCCGCTGCGTTTCTCGCCATCGCCTGAGCGATGCCAGCGTTGATCCCCGCCTGCAGCCTACCCGGAAGGCTGGCCAGCAACTCCGGCGTGGTGTCGCGCGGGTCACTGACGTTGAGGAAGATGAGCGATGACGGGAGTTGTTCAAACGCGGTGGCAACCTCGGGGGGAGGCGCCCAACCTTCCCCTTTCTTGACCTCCAGAGCCTGTCGCGCCACATCCGGGGCAATCGCAATCGCGACATCCTTGGAACCAAGGCGAATGGTCGGACGAACACCCTGCGGCAGCTTTCCCATGCTCGAGGGAATGCTCAGCATATAAGACCGATGATCACCAAGCATCATCTTGAATTCGGGAGCTTGAACGGGCTCACGCGAGCGACGATCCCCTCCGGCTCCAGGGCGTCCTCCCTCGGCGTCATCGGGCGCGTGAGGTGGGGTGGCGATTGTTCGTAGCTGCTGATTCGCGAAAATCATCAGGCTATCGACCGACTTACCGAAATTGACCGGGTCCGAGACCTCGCTAATGAGGGTGAATCGCGGAATCTGAGGCATTGCCGTCAAGAGCGCCATGGGATTCGTCCCAGAAAGGGCGCCTTGAAGACCAGCCACTCTCTCCGCGGCGGACTTTGACGCAGAGGCGGGAGCCGGGACAACGTAAAAAGCCATCTTCGGACCGAGGTGAGCCAGAACATCCTTACGGAGTTGCAGCCTTGCCTTGCTTCGCAGTGTGTCCTGAGCACGATCGAGGGCCGAAGCGATCCCAGGTCCCAGTCCCTTGATGATGTCGTAAGCCTTGGGAAGATTGACCGAGACCACGCTGAATGAGTTGATCCCCTCCGGAAGAGCCGGAAGGGCGGTGGGTCCGAACGTGGGTTGATCAAGCAGAGCAAGAATCCCCTGGCGAGGCTTGGGAGACTTGATCCGAGTGATCGTCATCAAAGCATCGCCGGAGAAGCCACTGCGGTAGTCGAGCCGTTCGACCCCCTGAAGGTGAGCCTTCGCGGCGAACGTCGCCGATGCCGCGACCTCGGGCCAGCGATTGAAGTCCGAGAACGCGACAAGAACCGGTTGAAAACCGTTCTCCGGCTTGAAGAGGTCGGTCCGCGCCGGCAACTCCACGGCGCTCGGGATCTTACCGTCGAGAATTGCGGTGATGGTGTCGAGGCTGCGCTCGGCATTCATCGATATAACAAGATCTTCTCCTTCAGCCCACCATGCCCAGCGTTTCTTGGTGGCTGGGTCTGTCATGAGGACGACTGAGCGTCCCTCGGGCCTTTTGGAAAGCTCCGCCTTACTCTTGCCTCGATCGACGCTGAGCATAAACCGGCTGAAGAGCGGCCGAACTTCCTTCTTGGCTCCTCCCTTGAGGACGATTACCCCCGCGCCATCTTTGTCGGGGTCTTTCACATCGGTGCCGACTCCGGTCATCGCAAACAGGACCCCGTTCCGGGCCAGGTGCTTGATGATGGTGACGAGTTCGGTTCCCGTGAATTTGCGATCCCCTCGGCTCAACGACTTATCGGCGAGCTGCGCAACGAGATCCTCGAGCATGACGCCGAGGGTCGTCTCGTTGAGCATCTTGAATGCGGCGGTTTTGCGCCAGGCGTCGTCAAACGCGTCGAGGCCGGCGAACTCCAAGTAGAGAGCAACATTGTCTCGGGGTGCGAAGCGAGCCAATGGCTTCGACTCTGCCGGGGCCGCAGGAGGAGTCTGGGCGCCTGCGATCGCCGCAACGCCCATCGTCATGACCAAGGCAGCACAACATGGCCAGGCGAATCGGCCAGGTTTGATGTTTCGTCGCACGAGCCATGTCCTTTCGCGAGTATCCGAGGCACAAGACGCGAGAGCAGACACCCTCGGATGGGAGAGCGAGGGGAGGAGGGTTTCGGAAGGCTTATCCTCTTTTTCCCGAAGCTGTCGGAGGAACGTAATCCTTGCGATCACTCTCCCCGTAACCCTGGATCCTATGTAGGGAGGGGTCTACGCGCCAACACCCTACTCCGCCCCGGCGCGACAATTGGGGCATCCCACGTGATTTCGGAGGACGCGCGCTGATGTTTCGAGGGCGAATTACCCAGAATCTCCCGCTTGCGGAGCAGCCTCGGGAACGACACAACCCTCATGATACATTGGGATAGAGAAGTTCAGTGAATGCTTGACAGGCTTCGAGCGAATCCTCTAGGATACCTCGCGCCGGCCCCTGGGCGCGAGCGTCCTTGGCACATGTTGCCGACGTTTCGTCAGGTGGAAGCAGGCCCTAGCGGATCCGCTTTGATGCTCATCTTCAAAGTCCGGGATACCGCTTCGCTTGGGCAAGCAGCGCGGATCTAACATCGTCTCGGGATGTGGATCGTCGGGTCAGTAGCCCCGCATATCCGCATCCCGTCGTCGTCTCCGTCTCCTCAATTGAGTTTCCCCGGAGATAGCTGCATGCGGATTGCCTTGGACGCGATGGGGGGTGACCATGCCCCCGGCCCAATCGTTACCGGCGCCGTCGAGGTCGTCTCCGAACATCCGGACCTGACGGTCGTCCTCGTTGGCGATCGTGATCAAATCGAAGCAGAGCTGGCCAAGACCCCGGATGCGCCACTGGATCGGCTCCCCATCGTTCACGCCAGCCAGGTCGTGGGCATGGATGAGAAGCCCGTCGAGGCTCTGCGCAAGAAGCGAGATAACTCAATCTCGAAATGCTGGGGCCTGATGGCGGCGGGGGATGTCAAAGCCGTTGTTTCCGCCGGCAACACCGGGGCGATGGTGGCATCAGCTCTCTTCAATGCGAAGATGTTCTTGCCGGGTGTTCGCCGCCCGGGAATCGCCGCGATCTTTCCCTCGCACCAGGGACCGATCGTGATCATCGACGTTGGCGCCAACATGAACGCCAAGGCCGAAGACCTCTATCAGTACGGGGTCATGGGAGCCATCTACGCCGAGACCATTCTTGGCGTCAAGGAACCCAAAATAGGCCTTTTGAACGTGGGTACCGAAGACGACAAGGGAACCGACCTCACCAAGGCAACCCGTAGCCTTTATCAGAACAGCCCCCTGGCCGACCGCTTCGTCGGCAACGTCGAAGGGCGAGACATCTACGAGGGGAATGCCCGCGTCGTCGTTTGCGAGGGCTTTGTCGGCAATGTCTTGCTGAAGGCCGGTGAAGGGGCCGTGGAGTTCCTCTTCTCCACGCTCAAGCAAGAATTTGCACAGATCTTGCCCACGCTTCCCCCGGAAGCCGCCATGAAGATCGGCGCGGGGCTGAAGGCGCTGAAGACCCGCTTCGAGTACCAGGAGTTTGGCGGCGGACCGCTCCTCGGCATTCGCGGCGCCTGCATTATCTGCCACGGCGCGTCCGGTGCCCGAGCCATCAAGAACGCCGTTCGCGTGGCGGCGGCGATGGCGGACGACAAGGTCAGCGCCAAGATCGTTGAGCAGTTCGCGGCTCAGCACGGGGCGGCTGAATAATCGGCCCTCCCGAGGCGGCCTCGCCGCAGGAAACGCTTACTCCCCTGTTGTCGGTCCCGGTCGCTTCTTTGGTCCCAAAGCCGCTCGGCACTTCGCCGAGGTTCCGTTTGAGATGACGAGGTCGATTTCTCATGCCCAAGATTGCTTTTCTCTTTCCCGGCCAAGGGGCCCAAGTTGTGGGCATGGGTCGCGAGCTCGACGCCGAACTCCCAGCAGTTCGGGAACTTTTTGATCGAGCAGGGGAGATCCTCGGCTTTGACCTGAGGCAGGTCTGCTTCGAGGGGCCCGCAGAAGCTCTTGAAGCCACCGATGTCAGCCAGCCCGCGATCTTCGTGGCGAGCCTGGCGGCCCTGGAAGGCTTGAAAGTCACCGATCCCGAACTGGTCGCTTCCTGCGCGGGGGCGGCCGGACTGAGCCTGGGAGAATACACTGCTCTGGTTTTTTCGGGCGCGCTCGACTTCGAGAGCGGCCTCAGGACCGTACGGCGCCGTGGTCAAGTGATGCAGGCCGCGGCCGTCGCCACCCCGAGCGGGATGGCGAGCATCATCGGCCTGGATGAGGCCAAGATCGACGAACTATGCCAGCGAGTCGCCTCGGTGGGCCGGCTCTGGAAGGCCAATTTGCTCGGTCCGGGCAACATCGTCGTCTCCGGAGAAACCGTTGCGATTGCCGCTGTCGAGCCGATCGCGGTTGAGCTTGGTGCCGCCCGGGTGATTCCCCTCAAGGTTGCGGGAGCGTTCCATTCCCCCTTGATGAAGCCGGCGGATACGCAACTGGGCGAAGTCCTGGCGGACGCTCCCATCGTCACTCCCCGAATTCCGGTCTACTCGAACGTCGACGCAACTCCTCACACGGAGGCGGACGACATCCGAACGACCCTCGTCGCTCAGGTCGTGGGGGAAGTCCGGTGGGACGACTCCATGCGTCGGATGATGAGCGACGGTTACGATACTTTTTATGAGATCGGGCCAGGGCGAGTTTTGACCGGCCTCCTGAAACGAATCGATCGTAAGGTGCCCTGCACCAGCGTCCCGGCTCGTTGAAGCGAGGGGCAAGGGTTGGAGCAGAGGAGTCAGCGCGGGGTTCCTGCCCACGCAAACAAGAGTTGAAGTCAGGACGTCGATTTGGGGTTGAACGGTCAAGTCAACCCCGATTATAACCAGTCCAAACCTCCCATCCCGGGATGGATTCGGGCGATTCCAATCCGCAGCAGGATGTTCCGAACATGGCCAGTGGCGAAGCAGTCCAGGGATGTCGAGTCGACCTCAACGGTCAAGTAGCCTTGGTGACAGGGGCATCACGAGGGATTGGTCGCGCCATTGCAGTCCGCCTTGCGGCCTGCGGTGCGACGGTGGCCGGGGTGGCGCGTACACTTCAAGGTCTGGAAGGAACTCTCCAGGCCATTCGCGATGCGGGCGGGACCGCGGAAGGGTTCGCGGCGAACGTCGCTGATCCTCAAGATGTTGCTCGCGTCGTCGAGGAAATCGAAGCGAAATATCCCAAAATCCATGTCCTCGTCAATAATGCCGGTGTCACGCGTGACGGCTTGATGCTCCGCATGGAAGACGACGCCTGGCAAGAGGTGATCGATACCAACCTCAAGGGAACGTTTCTCTTCTCAAAAGCCGTTGGCGCCATTATGATGCGCGGACGGTACGGTCGAATCATCAACATCAGTAGCGTCTCAGGCCTGGTGGGCAATCCAGGTCAAGCTAATTATTCAGCGAGCAAGGCTGGAGTGATCGGTTTTACCCGAACGATCGCCCGCGAGCTCGCCTCTCGAAATATCACCGTCAATGCCGTTGCTCCAGGGTTCATCACCACGGACATGACCGACGTCTTGCCTGAGAAGATCAAGAACGAGGTCAAGGAACGGGTGCCGGTCCGACGACTGGGGAATCCCGAAGATATTGCCGACCTCGTCTGTTACCTGGCAGGTCCGGGGGCTAGCTACCTCACCGGCCAGGTGATTGCCGTGGACGGTGGAATGACGGCTTGAGTGCGATTCTCCGACTCTCTGCTAGCAAGGACGTTCGTGTCTAGGGCAACCGCAGTGAATGGGAGGATGGAGCCGACCTGACAAAACAGAGCCGATCTCTCCGTGGACAACGGGAGTGGTTGCTGTTAGCCTGAGACGCCTTACGGGAACCTTCGGCTCCAGTATTGGATGCTGTGAGGTTGTTTGACCGATAGATGTGGGGTACGCCTTGATACACCGGGAATATTTCCAATTCCTGGTAGTTCGGACTGAGTTTTTCTCACCCCCCTCGCCGAACGATGATCCTCGGCGCCGGAACCCGAACCGACAAGCGAGCGGTGGGAAGCGGGCCGGCCTTCACTGCAACGAGACAAGAAAGATTTGAGGAGGTTCGCCCGTGTCCGTGGAAGAACGCGTGATTGAGATCGTGAGCGAGCAGATGGGTGTCGCCAAGGATCAGGTAACCCGCGAGACTTCGTTCGTTAACGATTTGGGTGCCGACTCGCTTGATACCGTCGAACTCGTGATGGAATTCGAGGAAGAGTTCGACATCACAATCCCCGATGAAGAGGCGGAGAAGATTCAGACGGTCGGCCAGGCGATTCAGTACATCGAGGAACATAGTAAGTAACATGGGAACGCCACGCCGAGTCGTTATCACCGGTATGGGGGTGGTCACGGCGCTGGGCGACACGCTGGACGCGTTTTGGTCGTCGCTCTGCGAAGGCCGAAGCGGAGTCGGGCCGTTGACCCTCTTTGATACGACCGACTTCAAGGTTCACTTCGGCGGTCAAGTCCGCGATTGGGATCCTGTCGCTCGGTTCGGCGCCAAAGAAGCGCGCCACCTCGATCGGTTTGCGCAATTCGCTATGGCGGCCAGCATCTCCGCAGTCGATGACGCGGGGATTGATTTCACAAAGTATCCTCCGCATTCCTGCGGTGTGATCATTGGATCGGGAATTGGCGGGCTGAACGAGTTTGAAACTCAGCACGCGACGATGCTCCAAAAAGGGCCGTCGCGTATCAGTCCCTTCACAATCCCCAAGCTGATGGTCAACGCCGCCAGCGGACAGGTTTCCATCCGCTGGGGTTTGCGCGGCCCGAACACGGCGATTGCAACGGCTTGTGCCTCCGCGGCGAATGCCATCGGAGACGCATTCAAGAGCATTCAGTTCGGCCATTCCGACGTGATGATCACCGGCGGAAGCGAGGCGGCGATCACGCACATGGGTCTCGGAGGGTTCGCGTCCATGCGAGCTCTTTCGACGCGCAACGATGACCCACAACGTGCCAGCCGGCCCTTTGACCGCGATCGCGACGGTTTCGTTCTGGCCGAAGGGGCAGGGATCCTGGTCCTTGAGGCCGAGGAAATCGCGAAGGCTCGTGGCGCACGAATCTACGCGGAAGTGCTCGGTTACGGGATGTCGGCCGACGGCTCGCACATCACCGCACCCGACGAGATGGGACGTGGCGCGGCTCGTGCCATGAAGCTCTGTCTCGACGATGCCCAACTCCCTCCCGAAAGCGTTGACTATATCAACGCCCACGGCACGAGTACCGGACTGGGAGACGTGGCCGAAACTCGCGCCATGAAGACCGTGTTCGGTCCCCACGCGAAGAAGTTGCTGGTCTCGAGCACCAAGAGCGAACTGGGACACTTGCTCGGAGCCTCCGGTGGCGTCGAGTTAATCGCTTCCGCCCTGGCGATTAATTTGAACGTCCTGCCGCCAACGATTAACCTCGATCATCCCGACGAAGAATGCGACCTCGACTACATCCCCAATGTGGCTCGCGAGGTTCGTGTTAATCATGTGATGTCGAACAGCTTCGGCTTCGGTGGCCATAACGCCAGTCTTCTGATTGGACGCTATCAGCCGAAGTGAAAAGCGTGATGCACGATCTCAACCCCTATCGCGGGATGAGGCTTTCGATGCGGTCGACAGCGCCCCTCTAACGGATCGCTGCAGTACACCTCATGGAAAGCGGATAGAGCATCCACTCCGGCGTTCACCCGTAGGGCAGGCGCTGGCTTGCCGAGGTCATTACAAGGGCCTCGGCAAGCCAGCGCCTGCCCTGCGAGATTGAATCAAGTGCCGGAAAACCTCCGCCTCGGTAAGCTCCCCTCTTCCCGCCCCCGAATAATAGAGTTTGCCGCCCGATGGAGTCTGGGTCGGATTCGCAATCATCGGCCTGCGGCGCAAAAAAACGCCGCACTAGATTTGGACATTCGACAACGATGAGCACACCTCCTGTCGACTTGCTTGGCCCTCGCGCCAATGGCGCGTCGCTTTCGCCAGCCGAAATTCAACGCTATGCGCGCCACCTGATCATGCCCGAAGTGGCCATGGACGGGCAAAAGCGACTGAAGGCGTCGAAAGTCTTGTGCGTTGGCACCGGAGGACTGGGCTCACCTCTCTCCCTCTACCTGGCGGCCGCGGGAGTCGGCACGATCGGGCTGGTGGACTTCGACGTCGTGGATGTCTCGAACCTGCAACGGCAGATCCTCCACTTCACTCAGGACGTCGGCCGCCCCAAGGTCACAAGTGCCCAGGAAAAGCTGCAAGCGATCAACCCCGAGCTCAAGGTGATCCGCCACGAGCACCCGATCGACAGCAGCAACGCACTTGAGATCTTCGCCGATTACGACGTGATCGTGGACGGAACCGATAACTTCCCCACGCGCTACCTCGTGAACGATGCCTGCGTTCTTCTCGGTAAGCCCAACGTCTACGGGTCCATTTTTCGGTTCGACGGTCAGGCCTCAGTTTTCTTCCCGCCCCATGGTCCCTGCTATCGCTGCCTCTATCCGGTCCCGCCCCCCGCGGAGCTGGTGCCGAGTTGCGCGGAGGGAGGAGTGCTGGGCATTTTGCCAGGCCTGATTGGCGTCGTTCAGGCGACGGAAACCGTCAAGCTGCTGCTCGGATCGGGGCGTCCTCTGACCGGCCGCCTCTTGCTCTACGACGCCCTCGACATGTCGTTTCGCGAGCTTCAAGTACGGCGGAATCCCAAGTGCCCCATTTGCGGTCCGAACCCGACGATTACGGCCCTTATTGACTATCAGGAGTTCTGCGGCGTGCCTCAAGCGGAAACAGCCTCGACGTCCTCGAACACCGACTCCGATGTCATCAGTCCCAAAGAACTCAAAGCACTCTTGGATCGCGGCGAAGCCCCTTTCGTCCTGGACGTCCGCAACCCGGAAGAGATCGCGATTTGCCGAATTCCAGGCACGAAAGTGATCCCGCTCCCCGAGCTTCCTTCCCGCCTGGGCGAGCTCGATCCGGCGACCCCCATGGTCGTGCACTGCAAGAGCGGAGCACGCAGCGCCAAGGCCATCGCACTCCTCCGCGAAGCGGGTTTTCCTCATCTTAAGAACTTGACCGGTGGAATTCTCGCCTGGATCAAGGATGTGGATCCGAGTCTGCCGTCGTACTGAGCCTTCCTCGCTCCTCCCTGCATTTTCGGCCGACCCACCAAAAACTTGGTTTTTGGTGGGATCGACGCCTCCTTTCCCCCCTTCCTAGGCCGCTCGCCCATTTCCTTCGATCGCAAAACGAATCCTTCGCCGTCCTGGGGGAGGGTCTTGCAATGGGCGATTGCCTGTGACATATTCCACCTTCATCCCTTCATAACTCAGCGTAGATGCACCCCAAGTGATCGAGGGGGACGCTATGAGCTGGCAGGCTGGGCTCTATGTGGCCGCGGTTCTGACGCCGTTGGCTGCCTTCACCGTCGAGCTCCTGGGCATTCGCGTTTTGGGTCGTCTCAACGCGTATCTCGCAACCGGGGCGATCGGTTTTTCTTTGATCCTCAGCGCCATCGGCTTCTTCGAATATTTCGTGGTCGAGGCCGACGGGGTTTTCGCCCCACACGGCCATTCGGCCGGTTCTAGCGAGCCTGGAGCCACATCTTCCGAGGCGCATGAGTCGCTGGCGTGGGGCGCGAGCTACGATTGGGTCGTGTTGGGGCAGGGGGCCATCTCCAAACCGGGCGAACCGCTCGTGCCAGGGCTTACGATCCCGCTTGCCGTGCATATTGATAGCCTCACGGCGATTATGTTCCTCATGGTCACATTTATTGCGACCTTGATTCACATCTACTCGATGGGCTACATGCATGACGACCCGAGGTATCCTCGGTTCTTCACCTACCTGTCACTCTTCTGTTTCTCGATGCTGGGTCTTGTCGCCTCGGCAAACGTGTTCATGATCTTCATGTTCTGGGAGCTGGTGGGCGTTTGTTCGTATCTGCTCATCGGCTTTTGGTACGAGGATAAAAAGAACGCCGACGCCGCCAACAAGGCTTTTATCGTAAATCGCGTCGGCGACGTGGGTATGCTCATTGGCCTCGGCCTGATCTGGACGAGCCTGGGCACGTTCAATATCCATGAGATCAATCACAGCCTGCGCGATTCCGAGGGCCGGCTCAACGTTACGAAGACCGATGACGGCCGTGAAGTGGTTCAGCTACGCAGCGCTACCGGGCAAGCCATCAGCGACCCGGAAACTGGCCGAACGCGACAGATCGCTTTCTGGGCACTCACGGTGGCGGGCCTGGGGATTTTTGCGGGCTGCGTTGGCAAGAGCGCACAGTTTCCCCTTCATGTCTGGCTTCCGGACGCGATGGCCGGTCCCACGCCGGTGTCCGCCTTGATTCACGCGGCGACCATGGTTGCCGCCGGTGTCTATCTGGTGGGGCGTTTCTTCCCTCTGTTCACGCCAGGGGTGCAGCTCTACATCGCCTACACGGGGGGGATTACCCTCTTGATCGCCGCGACGATCGCCGCGGTCCAGACCGACTACAAGAAGGTCCTGGCTTACTCCACGGTGAGCCAGCTCGGCTTCATGATGCTCGGCCTGGGTGTCGGCGGTTGGGCTGCCGGACTCTTCCACTTGATCACCCACGCCTTCTTCAAAGCGTTGCTTTTCCTGGGGGCTGGAAGCATCTATCACTCGGTTCACACTTATGAAATGCCAGTCCTGGGCGGACTCTACAAGAAGATGCCGATTACGGCCCTGACCATGCTGGTGGGAACGCTGGCAATCTCGGGCGTACCTTTCTTCAGCGGGTTCTACTCGAAGGATGCCATTCTGGCTTCATCGATTTACTTTGTCCGGATCCACCCGCAGCACTTCTTGCTGCTCGCTCTGCCCGTGGTGGGAGCCGCTTTGACAGCCTTTTACATGTTCCGGATGTGGTTTCTGGTTTTCGCGGGCGAGTCCCGTGGGTTCCCCGCGCAGGCGCACCATAACGGGCACGGACATGCCCACGGACATCACGATCACGGACATAGCAATCCCGTGGATCACGCTCACGAAAGCCCAGGGATTATGGTCTGGCCCTTGATCCTGCTGGCGATCCCTGCGTTTGCCATCGGCTGGCCGGTTACCCTGGTTCCTTTCCCGGGCACGGAAGTCGCCAAACCGGTACTGGAACGCATGCTTGAATATGGCGAGCCGGTCGTTCGCCTTGTTGAGGTCGAGTCGACCCATCAAGCCCACTTGCTGGCGATGGGAGCCTCGATTTTGATCCTGACCGTGGGCATCGGCCTGGGCATCTTGTACTACGCTCCCCCGCTCCGATATCTGCCTCAGCGTCGGCTCGCACCAGCGCATGCCGTGGCCAGATTCCATGGTGTTCACCGATTTCTGGTGCACAAGTGGTATTTCGATGAGCTTTACCACAAATTCCTGGTACAACCCACACTGGCGCTGACGCGAGTTGCCAGTCAATTCGACAAACGCGTGATTGACGGCGTCGTGAACCTCTCCGCGTCGGTCACGGTACTGGTCAGTCGTGTGGAAGGGATCTTCGACAAGCATGGTGTCGACGGCCTGGTGAACCAGATCGCACGGGGAACTTACGCCCTGGGCAACTGGGGTCGAGGGCTTCAAACCGGCCGGCTCAGGAATTACCTGATGTTTTTGGTAGTCGCCCTCGTGGGTGTCTTCGCGGGCGTTTTCGCGTGGGTTCGTGGTTGATTCGGATCGCATTCCCGAACTCGTTCAACACGAAGTGGTGGCAATCCGATGCGTGATGACCTTCTCTTGAGCTTGCTGTGGGGCCTCCCTTTGATCGGTGCGCTGATCGTCCTCCTCGTCCCAAAGCGAGTGGAGTCGGCGATTAAAGGGGTGGCTCTCGCGTTCACGTTGACAACGTTCGCACTCACCCTGGTTGCTAGATGTGTATAAGAGACAGGTGGTGGCAATCCGATGCGTGATGACCTTCTCTTGAGCTTGCTGTGGGGCCTCCCTTTGATCGGTGCGCTGATCGTCCTCCTCGTCCCAAAGCGAGTGGAGTCGGCGATTAAAGGGGTGGCTCTCGCGTTCACGTTGACAACGTTCGCACTCACCCTGGTTGCGTACTCCGCCTACGTCGAACCCAGCAGCAACGCATCGGCACCGTTGCGTGAACGCGCTGAACTCAACGTTCTAAAGCCAGGCGCTCACGAAGGGGTTTTAACAATCCCCGAAGAAACCGGAACGGCTGTCCACGACCTCGTGGTGCGCCGCCCCTGGATTCCTTATTTCAACATTCAATACTATCTCGGTCTCGATGGTATCAGCCTAAGCCTGATACTGCTGACCGGGCTGGTGAGCGTTCTCGCCTGTCTCGCTTCCTGGCAGATTGAGAAGCAGGTCAAAGGGTATTACGCGCTCTTTCTTCTATTGGTCGCCAGCATGATGGGGGTGTTCCTTTCGCTTGACCTCTTCCTGTTCTACGTCTTCTTCGAGGTCATGCTGTTGCCGATGTACTTCCTCATCGCCATCTGGGGAGGGGAGCACAGGGAGTACGCGGCCATCAAGTTCTTGCTCTACACCCTCTTCGGTTCGGTCTTCATTCTGGTCGCCGTTCTGATCCTGTACTTCTGGCCGGGAGAAACCCTCGTGGCCGGCCAGACGGCGCCAGTGCTCAATGGAGTGGCCTATCACGCCCACACCTTTGACATCATTACGCTGACACGGGCCGTCTCGGAAACGAGCTACTATGGCGCGACCATTCAAACCTGGATTTTCGCCCTCTTCTTCATTGGGTTTGCCATCAAGCTTCCGTCGTTCCCGTTCCACACGTGGCTGCCCGACGCACACGTGCAGGCCCCAACCCCCATCAGCATGATCTTGGCCGGCGTGCTCCTAAAGATCGGTGGCTACGGGTTGATCCGCCTCGCATGGCCTCTGGCTCCGCTGGGCGCCCAGAGCCTCTCGTTCCAGGTCGCGGCAATCGGCGTCTTCAGCATTCTGTATGGTGCTCTCGTGGCCATGGCGCAGACCGATTTCAAGAAATTGGTCGCCTACAGCTCCGTCAGTCACATGGGCTACGTGACGTTGGGCATGGCCGTCATGAACCTGGCGGGAGACCCCCGTTACTACGCCTACGGGGTTAACGGGGCGATGTTCATGATGATCGCCCACGGGATCACCTCGACCGGCATGTTCTTTCTCGTCGGCGTGATCTACGAACGAGCCCACACTCGAGACCTGAACAAGCTTGGCGGTCTCTTCACGTCAATGCCCGCTTATGGAGCGGTGTCTTTCCTCATCTTCTTCGGTTCGATGGGACTACCAGGGCTTTGCGGCTTTATTGCCGAGGTGTTCGTCGTTCTCTCCGCCTTCAACTACAGTCCGCTCCTGGCGGTACTCGCAGCAGCGGCAGTGGTCATCACGGCTGGGTACATTCTCTGGACGCTTCAACGCGTCTTCCTCGGCAAGGACGAGCATCATCGAGGCCTTCCCGACCTCACGCTCCGCGAGTGGGCGATCTCCATTCCCCTCGTGGCTCTCACCATCGGGCTGGGCGTTTTGCCCCAGTCTCTGTTGCTCGAATGGATGGGTCCGTCAGTCTCCGAGATGGTGCGCTCGGTCGCCAGCGCAACCGCTCGCCCCGACGTTGCGGAAGTCGTCAAACCCGCGGCCAACGCCCCAACTCCTCCTGGCCCCCTTGCTCAACGCCGATAATGCCGGTATGCCTTGGGAAACGAGCGGAGTCGTCGTGTTGCACGACGATTCCGCCGTCGAAGGCGCGCTCGATTGTCATGGACATGGCGTGATCGAGAAAGCGTCGTTCCAGGCAGACCCTCCAGCGCGGTTGCGCTGGGAAGGGTTCTCGGCAGAGACTTCGTTGGTCTAAGAGGTCCAAATCATGGGGCGTGAGCGCGTTGCGGTCGTTACGGGATCGGCGACGGGAATTGGCAGAGCCGTGGCCTGGAGCTTGGCGGAACGAGGGTATGCCGTCACGGTCAACTACAGCAAGTCCAGGACGGAAGCTGAAGAGACCGCCGACGGTGTTCGGTCCCGTGGGGCCGATGTTTTGCTTGTGTCCGCTAACATCGCTGATGACGCCGCTGTCCGCGCCATGATCGCACGCACCACCGATGAGTTCGGCGGTCTGGACGTGCTCGTGAACAACGCCGGCACCACGCACTTCATCCCCCACAACGATCTCGAGGCCGTGACCGACCAGGTCTGGGACGATATCCTCGGCGTCAACATCAAGGGGACTTTCTACGCCTGCCGCGCCGCGATGCCGTCACTGAAGGCAAGGCAGGGGAACATCGTCAACATCGCCTCCGTGGCAGGGATCGGGGGGTCGGGAAGCTCCATTCCGTACGCCGCGAGCAAGGGGGCGATGATTACCCTGACCAAGAGTCTGTCGAGAGCCTTCGCTCCCGAGGTGCGCGTTAATGCCGTCGCGCCGGGTCCTGTCCAAACGCGCTGGCTCGCCGACCATCAAGACATGGTGACGGAGGCCATGAAGGCCACCCCCTTGAAGCGTCCGGCAACCGCCGAAGACATTGCGGCGGTGACCATTTTCCTCGCCTGCGAAACCACGTTGGTCACAGGGCAGGTCGTGGTCGCGGATGGCGGTCGGACAATCTGAGTAAAAACTTGAGAAGTTCCGCCATCCTCGGCCAGATCTGCTCTTGCGAGGAACCGCCAAGCGAAGTACCTTTCCGCTCGCCCAGGCACCTAGGTAAAAGCACCGGTTCAGGAAGGGCCTCACACTCAGGAGGAGAACCGATGCGTAACAGGTCAAGGATGGCCGCTGGTTCTTTTGTTGCATGCGTTTTGGCGTTCGCCGCTCTCTCGGCTCGCGCCGCTGACAATGTTCCGCCCCAGGTGGTTAAGCTGGACCTCCACATCGCTGGGCTCGGTCCGGACGGCTGCGATATCGAGATCAAACCTGCCTATGCGGGCTCTCGATTCACGCCTGTCAGAGAGCACGTAAGATCCGACGGAAACAAGCTTATTAAGCTTGAAGACGTGCACACGCAAAGCGCCGACCGCGAATGTGCCTTCGCGATCACCATTCGTGAGCCCGGTCAGGCTGCTCGCACCATCAAGCGTGGAGTTCGCCTGGTCACTCCCAAGAACTCGACCGGTCCTGCGACCCTGGCGTGCTTCATCAACTCTCCCTCGAGCCTTGCACGCGCAGAGCAACGCGGCCGCGTTCGCCGATGAGCGATCGGACTCTCCGCCGATCCCAAAAACCAAGCCAACACAAACACCGGGACGCTCAAACGAGCGGCCCGGTGTTTTTTGCGTTGGCCTCAGGCGAGAATGCCACGGATCACGTGGCCGCCATTGATCGTGAGCCGCTCGTCGCGCCCATCGCGCAGGAACGTCAATTTGAGATGGTCGAGGCCGAGCAAATGAAGAATCGTGGCGTGCAAGTCATGGACATGCACGCGGTTCTCCACCGCTCTTAGGCCGAACTCGTCCGTGGTGCCGAAGGTCGTCCCCCCCTTGGTACCAGCACCGGCAAAGAACATGCTGAACCCGTACGGGTTGTGGTCGCGACCGTCACTCTTTTCGCTCATGGGGGTTCGGCCGAATTCCCCTCCCCAGATCACCAGCGTCTCATCGAGCAGACCACGGCGTTTGAGATCTTTGATCAAGGCCGCCACGGGCTGATCGCTACGGGCACAGAGCCGGCCGTGGTTCCCTTCGATGTCGCGATGGGCATCCCACTGGCTGCCGGAGCCGCAGTAGATCTGGACGAACCGAACACCGCGCTCGACCAACCGCCGAGCCCGCAGACACATCGCGCCGAAATCTCGGCAACGGGCATCATCGAGACCGTAGAGCTTCTTGGTCTCCGCGGTCTCTTGCGTCAGATCGACCGCTTCGGGGGCATGCGACTGCATGCGATAGGCCAGTTCGTACGCAGCGACGCGTGCCGAAAGCCGGGTGTCATCACTCCGGGGCTCGGCGTAATGCCGGTCGAGGCTCGCGAGCAGTTCGAGCTTGGCTTTCTGCTGGCGATCGGACACAGAACGTGGCGGAACGAGGTGGAGGATCGGAGCGCCCTCTCGCCGGAACGGAGTTCCCTGGAAGGTGGCGGGCAGCCACGCATTTCCCCAATTCTTGGGTCCACCGACCGGCTCAGCAGCGTCGTTCATCACAACGAAGGCGGGCAAATCCTGATTCTCGGACCCGAGGCCATAGCTCACCCAGGCGCCAAGGCTCGGGCGTCCGGCCAAGATACTCCCCGTGTTCATCTGGCAGACGCTACCGACATGATTCACGCCATCAGCCCAACAGGACCGGACGAGCGCGATGTCGTCAACAACCTGGGCCACGTGTGGATACCAATCCGAGACCCACGTTCCGCTCTCGCCATGCTGCTTGAAGGTCCGCCGGCTCGCCAGGAGAGTGTTGCCGCCAACTCCCATCGGGGTGAAGACCGTGCCAAAGCTGGGAGGAAGCGGCTTTCCGTGATGCTTCGTCAGTTCAGGCTTGGGATCGAACAGGTCGATGTGGCTTGGCCCACCTTCCATGAACAGGAAGATGCAACTCTTCGCCTTAGCGGGGAAGTGAGAGGGCCGAGCCGCCAACGGCTGCAAAGGATCGATGGTTGGCATCTCGGCCAACGCCCGAGCCGAGCCTCCCTCCTCGGCCAGCATTGCGGCAAGGGCCAGCCCCCCAAAACCCAATCCAGCCTTGGCAAGAAAGTCGCGACGAGTGCTGACCCACTCAACGTGCCGGGGATTCATACCAACCGCCCCCTGGGATGATCTCATCGTTTTCGAACGCGCCGCGAAGTCTGCTGGTACCTGGCCTCAAAGCCAATTTCGCATGTCGTCCACAACGACCGGTCTTGATCCCGGCGAGGGTCGCACTAATCGACGAAGACAAATTCGTTGAGATTGAGGAGAACATGGCAGAACTCCACAAGCGCCGCGCCCTGTGCGGGGTCATAGCCTTCCGGCAGGGGCGTGGGCATCTTGGGAGCCTTGTCGCTTCCTTCTCGACCGCTGGTGAGAACGGCGGCCTCTTCGAGGAATGCTGTCCCTCGTTGAAGCTCGAGCGCGTCCGGGGATCGCCCAAACGCCAATCGATAGGTTTGAGCCACCAGGGCACTCGGCGTATTTCTCTCCGCACATTCGCCAAGAGAGCGTCCCGCAAGATGACGGGCGTGGTCGAGAACCATGTCGGAATTCAAGAGCATCAAGGCCTGGGGAGCGTTGACCGAGATGTTTCGCTCAGGGCACGTGACGTTGGAGTCGGGCGCGTCGAACACATCGAAGAGCGGATATTTCAGGTTTCTTCGCACGAAAACATAAACGCTACGTCGGTTGCGGTCCGCGGCAGAAGCCGATCGCGTCCAGCCTCCGCGTGTCTCGATTCCCGGGGGAAGCTCAGGAAACACGCTTGGGCCGCCAACCCGCTTGTCGAGCTGCCCCGAAACCGCGAGCAAGGCATCACGGACCGCTTCCCCTTCAAGCCTACGCCGGGTCATCCGGCCGTAGAGCGTGTTGTCCGGGTCGGCCGCCAGTGTCTTGACGGGAGCAAGACTCGACTGCTGATAGGTGGCACTTGTGACCATCAGCCGGTGAATCGCCTTCAGGCTCCAATCTCGAGCGATAAGCTCCGTGGCGAGCCAATCGAGCAATTCAGGGTGAGTGGGCTCAGCGCCCTGTGTTCCAAAATCGCTGGAGGTGGCGACGATCCCTTTGCCAAAGTGCTGCTGCCAGATCCGATTGGCCATGACCCGCGCGGTGAGAGGGTGATCGGGACGCGTGAGCCATTCCGCCAACGCGGCCCGCCGGCCGGAGGTCGGCGCCATCTGGTGGGCATGCTGGTCCAGGGCTGTTGAACCGAACACGGAGAGAACCCCCGCCTCAATTTCCTCCCCGGGACTCGCAAAATTCCCCTTTTGGAGGACATGGACCGGTGGCGCTTCGCGGCCAGTGTCCGTCATCCCGCTCGCCTGCTCAGGTGTGCTTGGGGCGGCCTTTGCCAGGCGAGCCATCATGTCACCGCTCGCGCTCCAGAGCCGCCGCACATCGGGAGACATCGACTTCTCGATTCGCTCCGCGGGAACCTTCATTTGAGCAGCGTATTGCCGGAGCAAGTCTTCCTGAAGCACGGTCCGCGCTTCCGGATCGGTCTCAAAGGCTTTGCGAACCTCGGGAGGCAACGACTTGAGCTTCCCTTCGAGCAGAGCTCGCGTGTAGGGGCGTTCGAGTCGCTCCCGTTCCAGCCTGACCACATCAAGGCGGGCGTGATGCTCGGCCTCCAGGACCGCCTGCACCGACTGCTCCATGGGAGAGAGCAGGGGATAATCATCCTTGGGGGCCGCCGCGGCAAAAATGGCCTGGAACCGATAATAGTCCTTCTGGCTGATCGCATCATACTTATGATCATGACAACGAGCACAGCCGACAGTGAGTCCCAGGAAGACCGACGCTGTGGTGTCCGTGATGTCATCGAGCATCAACTGCCGCGAAAGCCCCGGAACCTTGTTGTTGTCTTCAAACGGCCAGTTCCGGTTAAAGCCCGTTGCAATGAACGCACTCGACTGACCGGGCCTGACTTCGTCACCCGCCAGTTGCAGTCGCACGAATTCGTCGTAGGGCATATCTTCATTCAACGCCTGGATCACCCAATCGCGATATCGCCAAGCGTGGGGGCGAGTGACGTCGCTCTTGAAGCCGTCGCTCTCGGCAAACCGAGCCAGGTCCAGCCAGAACCGAGCCCAACGTTCGCCGTATCGTGGAGACGCCAATAGCCTGTCCACCAAGCGCTCGTAAGCCCCCGTTTTGTTGTCGGCCACGAAGGCATCAACTTCAGCGGAGGTCGGGGGCAATCCCGTCAGGTCGAAGGTCACCCGGCGAATCAAGGTGGTTCTGTCGGTGGCGGGGGCCAACGTGAGGTCGAAGGCCTCCAACTCCTTGAGCACAAAGGCATCGATCGGATTGTTGGTGCTGGAGACGTGCGTGACGGAAGGAACAGGCGGCCGCTTGAGCGGGAGGTATGACCAGTGGCTCTTTTGATCTTGGGTCCAAACGGGCTCCGGATTGCCGGCGAGCGTCGTTGAATTGGCCCCGAGAAGTTCCCAGGCAAGGAGGAGACCGAAACCAGCAAGCAACAAGCGGTGAGCCGGCATCCGTTTTTTCCCCTTTGTTTCGCTGCCGAGGATCCACCCAAGACACAAAAGATCACAGGCAGGGCGGACGCGAAAATCTTCAACCGCAAAGGAGCCGTGAAGGCTTAGGCCAACGTGGCGGTTCTTCACCACCTCCTCAAAGAGCCCCGTGAGAATTCACGGCCTTTGTTCGCCTTAAGTCATGAGAGACCAAAAGAATAGGTCAGGCAGCCGAAGGCCGGCCACGAACCAATCTATGACCATCCGGCAAGCCAGGACCGTGAGACTCTCAGGGGAGAATCGGCTCTTGAGGCCCTTAGTTTAACATGGCTCCGATTCTCCTTCAGTACAAAAGCGACGAGATTGGGGAACTCTGACCCATAAAAAAAGCCCAAGACCTTTCGGTCTTGGGCTTGGTTGATTCCACATCGATTGGGAATCGTTCCGACCACGATCTCAATACTGGTCGGAAGAGATGACTTCGCCACCCTTGAGGGTCACGAGGCCGCGGAGCGTGACGACGTTGATGCTGTCCTTGATGAAGCGGACGCTACCGTCGCCCATCAGGACGTTGACGCCACCCGGGTGGAACGAGAAGAGCTCGTCGTTGGCACCGGCGTTGTTACCGGCGGTGTTCAAGGCACCAGGAGCGGCACCGTACGGGCTGGTTTCGTGCGAAGGACGGTACTTGTTGTTGGGACCACCCGAGACGCCGTAGCCGGCATCGGGCTCGGCCCATCTCCAGTAACGCTTGGCAATGCCGACGCCACCGGCGGGGCCGGCACCACGGGTATCACCAAAGTGGGTGGCATCGTACTCGATGTAGGGGCTGAGGTAGGTTTCGTCGCGACCAGCGTCTTCGCCGAAGGCGATGGTGTTGCTGGTTCCGTCGGTGATTTCACCGATGCGGGTCTGACCCTGCTTCAGAAGACCGTCAGCACGGGTGGTCTTGTCGCGGTACGGGGTGGCGGGGAAAGCCGTGTTCTGAACGGCGAGGGGCGAAATGTCGGTGTAGACGGTCGGGCCGTAATCACCGTAGCCATAACCGCGACCAAAGGTCTTGCTGATGGGATCGTTGGGGTCGACACCGTCGCGGTCGGTGTTGGTGCGGGTCGAGGAGGGGCAAAGGAAGACACGGATCACGCTCGAGGCGCCCGTGAAGTTCATGCCGGTCGCTTCGTTGTAAGCAGCAACGAAGTTCAGGGCGTTGAACTGAGCGTTGCCTTCCATGAAGGGAAGGATGCGAGCCAGAGTGCTCCAGCCGCCGTCAACGAACTGGGTGCCCGGAGGAGAGACCTGGTAGTTGGTCGACTCACCACCCGGGGGGAAAGAGCCGTTGCTGCTCTCGTAGTTGAACAGGCCAAGACCCATCTGCTTCAGGTTGTTCACGCACTGCGTACGGCGAGCAGCTTCGCGCGCCGCCTGGACTGCGGGCAAGAGCAGGGCGATCAAGACGGCGATGATCGCGATCACCACCAGCAGTTCGATAAGCGTGAAGCCCGAAAAACGGGCCCGAGTCCGGGACTGCAAAGTCCGCATCATGAAGACCTTTCTCAGAAGGAGAGACACAGAACAATCAGAATCACGTTGGAAAGTAAGGTGCGCTTCGACACCAATCGAAGCGATCTCAAATATCAACAGTTCTCGTTAAATCTTAGCTGCGTCGGCTAGAGATGCGGGGCGGGGTGGATCGAATAACGAAAGGCTCGATCACGTTCGACCCGGACTTTACCGTGGCGGTCAGCCCCGAGCTGTCTTCCCCCGCGTACTCGACGGGGAAGGGAGGGCGAGGATTCCTGCCAGCTCCCTTGGACGGAGCCGGAGGCTCGACGCGAACCTTGTAGGTGCCCGCATAGGCGCCGACGCCTTGCGAGCCGGTGTTGAGTTCAAAGCTTCCGTCCGTCTCCGTCTTGCCCTTGGCTTCGGGCAAATTGCCTTCGACCGGAACGAAAACGACCTGGGCACCCGAAATCGGACGACTTCCCAGCATGAGCTTGCCTTTGACAGGGTTGAGTTCACCCTGGGGCTTGGCAATCTCCACTTCTCCGCCGCCGCATCCTGTCAGAAAAACAACACACACCGGAATCAAGCACAGCATCGTGCGAAGGGTGTGCCGAATACCTTGCAGGTAATCCGCACGACGAACTTGCATCGAAAATCTCTCAGACATCTGCATCCCATGATTAGAGTCGGAGACGCGTTGAGATCGAGCTACTCCACAAGACATCGTCACAACCGCCTCACTCAAAAACCCTTTCCCACGCGGGAAAGGCTTACAGAAGCACATGTAATCGATTAAAAAACCGGCGATCAATCATTTACCTAGACCGATGCTCTGACACTGCGAGCATCTCGCGAGGCATTATATGTCGCTAGGTTGCACCAACAAATGAATTAATGGTGAATATTAAATGAGACGAGAGAGAGAAATCGGATTTAGCCGGATTTTGAGTCGACTGTTGCTCGCTAGCCGTGGTCTCTGCGACTTCATCCTCTCGATCTTCTCTCTCTGGGGTGACTAAGGATCTCCCCACGCCTGGTGGGCTCGGGAGGTAGGAAACTTTCCATCCTTGGCGGGAAAGGTTTTGAGAAGACGTCAGTGCCTAAGGGCACTCGCAGGCAACGACCTCTTCAACTGACCCTGAGACAGTATAGGGGGAGAGGTCGCGACTAAAAGTAAATGTTTCGTGAATTTTAGGTTCAGGATAAGTTAATCGCAAACTTCGATGAGTCATCTGAAGGATTTCGAGGATTACTTAAGGCTAAACCAGGAAAAGACTTACGCAAGGCATCCATGATCTCATGAGGCCACTCGCCGGAAGATTCGGCGACCCGGCATCGAAACCTCAACAACCTCGCATCATGGAAAGTGATGAAGGTTATCGCTCGTGCAAAGATCTTACGAGAGCGCTTTTCCTTGGTTCTTCGATACTCCCAGGGTGACCAAGGCGAACTTCATGAGTCTCCCGCCACTCAATCGCGAAGCCGGATTCTCAAACTCCGTAGCAAGATCTCGAGGAATTCTAACGCGAGCATGAAAGCTCCGACTTCGACTCTTACATACCAGGTGTCATAGAACCGGAAGGACTTCCCGGGAAAAATCGCATGCGCTGCGATGAGAAACGGGTTCCAACGTTTGTTCTTCTTTCTGGCGTCAGTATATCAATCCCATTCGCGCGACTTGCGGGGAAGCCCCTCTTTTGCGGCTCCGCTCAAGTTCCCACAAACCTTCCCGCTTGGTGGCAAGGTCACGCCTTGCCCTTCCAGAGAAGCTAGCCTAGATCCAAAGCACGGCTTTCTCGCGACATGCTCACATGAGCGGACAAAGGTCACGAATTTCTTTCGATGACATGGCAACGCTCCAACAAAAGCACAATATCAAATCCGCAAGACAGGAGTGCCAGCCCCCGTCTTGCCAAAGCGATCGACAAAATTCGCGGTGGACCAACGCGCCAGGTTCAGGGAGACTTCCGCTTACGCTCCTGACGCAACTGTTCGCGGGCTTGCCGCGTCTCGTGGTCCTCGGGATCGCTGAGGAGGATTTGATCAAATTGGGCTTCCGCCTCGTCAAAGCGCCCTCGCAAAGCGAGCGCCGAGGCTAGCAGTAAACGATTCTCACGATGCTGAGGCCCGAGCTTCACCGCTTCGGCATAATGTTGAATCGCCTCGTCCAGGCGGTCGCGACGCTCTAGCGCGAGCCCGAGATTGCGCTCGAAGGATTCCGACCCGGGACGGAGGGCATTCGCCTTGAAGAAGGCGGTGATCGCCTCATCCATTCGATCGGTCTTGGCGAGAGCAACCCCCAGCGACTGCCAGAGGTCGGCATCTTCGGGAGCAAGATAAACCGCCGTCTCCAGGTACGTGATCGCCTGGCGGACTCGCCCCAACCGGGATAGGGCCAGCCCAAGGTTCTTGTTTGCCAGCGCGAAATTCGGACGCTGGCGAACCGCTTCAGTGAAGTGAGCAACCGCCTCGCGAAGCTTCCCTCGGCGAGCCAAAGCTGACCCGAGATTGTTCCTCGCGTCAGGGTACACAGGCTCAAGCCGAACAGCCTCGGCGTATTTTGAGAAAGCCTCGTCCGCCTTCCCCTGAGCGTCCAGAGCTACGCCGACCAGGTTGTGGGCATCGGGAGACGTGGGGTCCAACCGCAGAGCCTGGCGACAAAACGCCAACGCCTTGCGATAGTCCTGCCGCCGGGCAAAGTCGGCTCCCAGATTGAAGTAGGGAACCGGCGAGGAGGTATCGCCATGGGAGAGGACGTTGGCCCAGAGTGCTTCCGTCGTCCGCCACGTCCTGCACTGGTTCCAGGTCAAAATGAACAGTGCGACGAGGGGTACCACGAAGAAAGATAAGGCCGGAAGACGAAGGCGTTCGTTCACGATCAGAAGGAGCAAATGAAACAGGCCAACTGCCGCAAGGATCATCCAAGGGAGCAAGGGAACATAACTATAACGGTCGGCGACGAGTTGGTTTCCGATCTGGATGATCCCCAGGTTGGGAGCCAGGGCCACGATATAAGCAACCCAGGCTATCGCAAACCCAGGGCGGGCTCGCCGCCATCGGAAGGCGAGGCCACTCACCACCAACGTCGCCAGAAGACTGAGAAAGAAAGACCAGTGCGTGAATTCGGCCCGTCGCGGCAGCGGGTAATACGCGACCAAATCGAAAGGAGCGATTGTCTTCACCAAGTAAAACCAGATTCCATAGCAGGACTGGGCGATCCTTGGCCACAAGTCCAACGCGTCCATGGAGCGTAGTGATTCATTGGAGTTCTTGGCGAGCACGGCCAGAATCATGAACAGGACGCTGGGAGCCAGAAAAAGCAACTTTTCGCGCCAGATCCGTCGCGTACTTTCGCGATCCCGACCAAACCGCCGCAACGGATAAATATCAAGAATGAGCAAGATACCGGGGAGGCTGACGGCCACGGCCTTCGAGAGCAACGCGAGGACGAACAAGCCCCAGGAGGCAATAAGCCACGTTCGCTTCGACTCCCCGGCGCTAGGGTTTGCCTGAAGGTAGGCCAGAACGGCCGATAAATAGAAGAGCGAACAGGGGAGGTAAGGCTGGCAAGAAACCCACGCGACCACCTCCACTCGCAACGGGTGAAGTGCGTAGAGGCCGGCCATTAACGCCGCACAGGCATCGACAAGTACCTGGTTCCCGCGTGTCCGCTCAGGTTCACAAAGACGCATCAACGTCCGTATCAACACGAAGACCATGACGCTGTTGGCGCACTGCATCAAGATGCTTGCGAGGTGATAGCCCCAGGGGTTCGTACCCGAGAGGACGTATTGAACCTCCAGGAGCATCCAGGCTATCGGCTGATAAACGCCGAGGAGAAACGTCGTCCAGGCCCAGCCCAGATGAGACAGGCTGAGACCTCGGTAGTCCATGTTTTCGACGAAGTTCTCATCATCATCGAACTTGACGAATTCGTTCCCCAAGGCCGGCAGAAATGCCAACCCCACGACGAGAACCAGCAGGACGGCAAATCCCCAGAAGAGGGGATTCCTTCCAGCCCGTGACGGCGGCTCGCCGACCTCAAGGGGCTGACTTGGTGTCTCCAAAGGTCGATCGCCGCTCATTTCCATGAAGAATCTGTAAAGCACTTGTGTGTGCTTGTTGTACAAGAATCCAATGGCGGGCCCCATGGTAACGGGCCGCTTCAACGAGCGTCAATCGAGGTCTCCCCACCGACAGGATCTCGCAGTTTCGCGACCTGCCTGATATACAGCCATGACTGCGAGATGTCGGCGATCTTGGATGAGCTTACACGAGTCCCTTCGCGATCAAAGAGAAAGCGCGAGGGCCGGCGTTTGGGTGGCGCTGCGGATTTAGACCAGCGCCCCCAAAGCGGTCCCTTGTGCCGGATCTCTCGTGCAGACCTTCTTCGGCCAGGCTACCCAGTTCGCTCGGGAGCCGCGGTCGTCCCGGCTCTGGCCAACTCTCTCGAAGCTCAATTGTCGTCGGTTTCGTCCGAGGGTCCTTCGAGGAGATCGGAGTCAGCGTACGCTCCGTTACGGAAGCTGACGGCCGCCGCAGCGGCGGGCGCCGTTTCGAGGCGAGCGGTGGCTCCGCGCTGACCGAGGAGACGCACGTTGCCCGAGTCGACGGCCGCTTCCAGGTCGGGGATGAGGCGGTCGTCGTAGCGGATTTTCAGGGCCGCTCCCGCCTTGTAGATCGCGCGACGGAACCCCTCGATGCCAAGCACCTCGAGGTAGACATCGAGATTGCCGGGACGGATCCGGAATTGCCGCAGTAGGCGCCGCATTTGTTCTTCCTGAGTGATCCCTTTGCGCAAGGTTATCACCACTCCCTTGGAGAGCTCACCCGGGCCGCGATCGAGGGGGATGATCTTGCTGATGATCAACTCGGCGGGGTCGCGACGGCGGTCGAGCGTGCCTTTAACGAAGCCGATCAGGTCGTTCTTGACCAGCTCCTCCGTCTTGGCGAACTCCTCGGGCCAAAGCATGGCGGGGACGGTGCCCGTGAGGTCCTCGAACGTGAGCTTAGCCATCCGGGTCAATCCGGAGCGGCTCTTCTGAACGTTCTTCAGTTGAACGCCCGTGATCATGCCACCGAGGATGACCTCGCTCTTCTCGCCGACCGACCCCAGGTCGGCAATCCGGTGCGTGGCCAGGGCCTGCAAGAGGCTGGCATGGCGCGTCAGGGGATGGCTGGACATATAGAAGCCCAGCACCTTCTTCTCTTCCGCGAGCTTCTCCACATCGGCCATCTCGGGAACATCGGGCAGGCTCAAGGCGGCCTGCGGCTTCGTCGAGCTGGCCGGTGCGGCCTCGGCGAAGGCATCGAACAAGCTGCGCTGCCCGCGCCGGCGGTCTTCCTGCACGGCTTGTCCCGCCTGGGCCGCACGAGGGAGTACGGCCAACCACTGGCTCCGCCGCCCTCCGAGTGGGTCAAAGGCCCCCGCTTTGATCAACGCTTCCACACACGATTGTCCGACGACCTGAAGAGGAACCCGCTCGAAAAGATCATCGAGTCCGGTGAAAGCCCCCCCCTTGGCCCTGGCCGCGACGATCGCATCGATCGCCTTGAAACCGACCCCCTTGATCGCACCCAGACCGAAGTGAATGCGCCCTTCGCTGGCAACGCAGAAGCTGGATTCCCCTTCGTTGATGTTGGGAGGAATCACTTCCACGCCCATTTTCCGGCAGTCTTCGATGTGCTCAACGAAGTACTTTTCGCGTTCGGCTCCGTCCATCTCCGACGAGAGCAGGGCGGCCATGAACTCGGTGGGATAATGGGCCTTGAGATAGGCCGTCTGGAAGGCAACCAACGCATAGGCCGTCGTGTGTGACTTATTGAAACCGTAACCACCGAAGAACTCGATGAGGTCGAAAATCTTGGCCGCTCGGTCCCCTTCCAGACCGCGCTCGACGGCCCCTTCGATAAATTGCTTTCGCCCCTGGGCGATCGTTTCCATCTTCTTCTTGGAGATCGCTTTGATACAAGCATACGCTTGCGAGAGTTCGATTCCTCCCAGCCGATTCAAGATCCGCATAACCTGCTCCTGGTAGACCATGACGCCATAGGTCTCTTCCAGGACTTCTTTCATCACGGGATGCGGATAAGACGGCTGTTTGCGCCCATGCTTCACGTCGACATATTCGTCGACCATACCACCATTGAGCGGCCCTGGGCGGTAGAGGGCCAAGATCGCGATCAGGTCGGCGAAACGGTCGGGCTTCATCTTGACCAACAGGTCGCGAATCCCCGCGCCGTCGAGCTGGAACACCCCTTTGGCGTCGCCACGTTGCAGGAGCTTATAAGTGGCTTCATCATCAAGCGGTAGGCCGAACAGGTCGAGAGGTTTGCCTTGCTTCTTCTCGACCAGCTTGGTGGCCGAGGCGAGGCTGGTGAGATTGCGGAGTCCCAAGAAGTCCATCTTGAGGAGCCCCGCCTTCTCGACGTCTCCCATTTCCCACTGCGTGCTGACGACTTCCTTCTCTTTGTCTTTGTTCGGCAAGCGCTGCAGAGGAACGAGGTCGCTTAGAGGACGATCCGCGATCACCACCCCGGCCGCGTGAGTACCGACGTTACGAGCGGTTCCTTCGAGCCGTTGCGCGTACTCCACCAACTTGCCGATCTCAGGGTCTTCCTTGGCCATCTTGGCCAGCGTCGGTTCTTCCTTGAGGGCTTCATCCAGCGTGATGTTGGGGCGGGTCGGAACGAGCTTGGTGACCTGGTCGACCCGTGAGAGAGGGATGTTGAGAGCGCGACCGACGTCCTTGAGGGCGGCCTTGGCCGCCATCGTGCCGAAGGTGCCGATCTGCGCGACGTTGGCCGCCCCGTACTTTTGCCGGACGTACTCGATGACCTCGTATCGACGCTCTTTGCAGAGGTCGATATCGATATCGGGCGCCTCCGAACGATTGGGGTCGAGAAACCGCTCGAACAGCAGGTCGTACTTGAGCGGGTCAACGTGGCTGAGATACAGGAGGTAGCTCACCAAGGCTCCGCACGCGGAACCGCGCGCCGAGTTCGGGATGCCGGCTTCTCGAGCAAAGCGAACGAAATCCCAGACGATCAAGAAGTACGAGGCAAAACCCATGCGATTGATGATGCCGAGCTCATGCTCAAGCCTCTCAACCGCGGCCGTGGGCGGGTTCCCTTGATACCGGTCTTGCATCCCCTGCTGACACAACTCACCGAGATATTCTTCGGGAGTCTTTTGTCCGGGGGGCTGGAACGAAGGGAACTGCCGCTTGCCGAGATTTAAACTCTTGTAGTTCTCTTCAACCAGCTCGGCGATCTTGACGGACATGGCCAGGGCTTCTTCGTGCCCTGGCATCGCCGCATACATTTCCTCGGGCGACCGCACGTGAAACTGGTCGTTCTCGAACTTCATCCGGTTCGGATCGTCAACGGTCTTCCCCGTGTTGATGCAAAGCAGGATGTCGTGCGCCTGGGCATCGTCCTGGGTTAAGTAGTGCGCGTCACTGGTCGCGACCAGTGGCAACCCCATGCGCCGGGCGATGTCGATGGCACCCGCCGCGCAGTCTCGCTGAATCTGGATCCCGTTGTCCTGGATCTCCACATAGAAATTCTCTTCGCCGAAGATCTTCTGGTACCAGGCGCAGAGCTTCTCTGCGTCGGCGGTCTTGCCGTGCAAGATATGGTCGGAAAACTCGGCAGAGGCGCAACCCGACAGGCAGATCAATCCTTCGGAGTGACGTTCAAGGATCTCTTTGTCGATACGCGGCTTGTAGTAGAACCCTTCCAAGAACGAGGCGGAGGACAACCGCATGAGGTTGCGAACGCCTTCACCCGTCCGGGCCAGAAGTGTCAGGTGGAAGGCGTATTCGTTGCCGGAGCCGCCTCCCATCGCTCGCTCGGTACGGTGGCGAGGAGCAACGTAAGCTTCCAGGCCGACGATAGGCTTCACATTCGCCGCTTTCGCTTCACGCAGCAGCTCGACAGCTCCATAGAGATTGCCGTGGTCGGTAATCGCGATCGCTGGCATCCCGAGTGAGGCCGCCCGCTTCACAAGGAGAGGGATCTTGCTCGCTCCGTCCAGCAGGCTGTAGTGGCTATGGCAATGAAGGTGGGCGAAGGGCCGGCTCGACATGTTTTGACCTCGGGGCTGAACGCGTTCAGAAATCACCTGGTGAGGAGAACCACAGGCTCTGAACCTACGAACAGCGGTATTTTACCAGATAGACCTCGCTTCGGTAGAGAGGCTCCCCGTTAAATCGACCGACGCCCGCGCCCTCCATGAAAAGGTGAAGGAGGGGAACGGCCGTTCGAGCATTTCGCGGGAAGATTTCAGGAAGGATGCGCGGCCAGAGGCAAGAGTCAAGGCTCGGTGAATGACGGTGGGGCTCGACGAGTTCGCCAGGCGTGGGTTCCTCAAACGAGAAAAGAGATCGATCCCTTGAGACGATTTGTCTCAGGGTCGATCTCAGGCCATCATCAGATACAAACGGTCGGAAAGGCGGAGAGGGAACCGAAGCCGGTGTCACCTTACCGAGCCGCGAGAGAACGAGAATTGCTAGCAAACTTAGACGCTGAGAAGAACTTCCTGAGTTTCTTCAGCGTCAGCCGACTCATCGGCCGGGTTATTCGATTCGAGTCCCTGAACCAACGCGCCCAACTGAAGTGCGAGCAAACGGTCGTCCGGGCTGTGCCCTCGAAGAAGCTTGAGGAACGCTTCCGCGCCAATAATCACAGCCTTCGGCTTGCTATGGATGGTCAAAACATAACGAGCATTGGGGTTTTCGAGCGAATCCAGAACCTTCGGCAAGTCACGGTGAAGTTCTCGGCTACCAATGAAGCGTACGCGGGACTGAGGCATCTCCATCCTCGGGGCCGTGTATGGCCAAATGCTTGTGGGGAATCGAGGTGAGCAGACGTGCAAACCTCGTGCGTTTGATAGGTAAACTCAGGGTAACGCACGCAAGCCCGGGCGTCAACCATCAAGATAGCCCTGCAAAACAAATCGACCAATTTCTTCGGATCTTTCGAATTCCCTTCCATTCTCTTCATGACCATAAGACGTATACGGCCGCGCGTTGATATATCTGGAATGTTGCCGTACGAAGCCCGAACGAGCGAAGGATCCTCATGCGTTTGTGTGGTTCTTCCATGCCTTCGCATTTCTCATCAGGGGTGAGAATACTCCGGTTCTTCCCGGCGGGAGATCATGGCAAAGCGTTGGGATGCGAGTGGCCCGCGCCAACGGTTTTCCCCTTCCGATTGAGCCGGGCGTGCATTTCTTCTGATGTGCCGGGCTTCTTTGCCCGATAACAGTTATGCGGACTGAGAATGGAGTGGACGGGAGTCGGGCACGACGGATCGCTGCTCGGACTCAACTCCCCAGACTCGTTCCATCGACCACCGGCCGCCACGGCCAAAGGCTTCCAGCCCAACGTGCCCGAGGGACTTCTAGTCCCTCGGGCCGTCTGCTTTTACACCCATATCATCTTGATTCGTGGATGTTTCCCGAGGCGCTTCCATTGCTCTGGCGATCAGGACGAGCCGAGAGATGGAAATCGATGACGAGCGGGAGATGGTCGGAGGCGACCTTGGCGAGGCGCGTCTGGACGATCCGCGCATGCGTTACGTCGACCCCCTCACCGGAAAACGCCTTGTCGAGCGAAATCAGAGCGAAGTAGGCGGGGAATGAGCGAAAACGCTCGTGAGGAACGGTCACCTGGCTAAATCCGTGACGCGCAAACGGCCCGCGTGCCAGCGTGTTCCGCCAGTCGTTGAAGTCACCGACGATCAATGAGGGGATCGGGGCGGCCGCCTGGAACAACGAATGTTCCAGAAAGTGTCGGGCCTGCCAATGGCGTTCGTGTTCGGCCAGTCCCAGGTGCCAATTCACGAGCCGGAATGGCCCTTCCGGCGTCTCGATGACAGTCAGAACGGCCCCTCGCGGTTTGCGACGCCCTTTACGAAGCGAGACTTGATGGGTTTCGCGAAATGGCCATCGCGACAGGATGAGGTTGCCGTACCCTCCCGCACCGAGATGGACGTTGAGTTGATAACACGTTGCCGTCGCGTCCAGCGCTTCGCTCAAACGTTGCGGCTGGTCGTCGTGGCGCGATCGCCGCACGTTGTAGTCGACTTCCTGGAGGCAGACGAAGTCGGGTTCCTGCTCTTTGATGACGCGAATGACTCGCTCGAGGGCGTAGCGTCGATCGCGCCCGCCGATTCCTTTGTGGATGTTGTAGCTGAGCAAACGCATGGGAACCACACCTCGAGGTGCCTGGCTGCATCGGGCTTGAGCCGATGAAGTCTCCGAGCTCGCTGCCTCGGTATTACCACGGCGAGTGAAGACAGAGCGAAAGGGGAGGGGGAAATCCCCTTTCGCAAGGTTCCCTCTATCAATTTCCGGGCCGCTCAGCCGTTCAACTCACCCGAAAAGACCTCGGTCGCCGGCCCTGTCATGAAGACCGATTGCCCTTCGCCGGGCCATTCCAATTCGAGATCCCCCCCTGGTAGATGCGCCAGGATGGATGCCCCGGTCTTTCCCGTGAGAACCCCTGCGACGCAGACCGAGCACGCCCCGGTGCCGCAGGCCAGGGTGATCCCCGACCCACGCTCCCAGGTGCGCATCTTGACTTCATTGGGTCCAAGAACCTCCACGAAGTGGACGTTCACGCGCCGGGGAAACGCGGGATGGTTCTCGAAGATCGGGCCGAGCGTCTCGACGGGAAAGCTTGCCACGTCGGAAACGTAGATGATCGCGTGAGGGTTTCCCATCGACACGGCGGTCACGGAATAGGTCTGCCCTTCCACGACCAGGGGTACGTTGACCGGCGGATCCCCCGGAAGCTTCGTGGGGATGTCTGAACTCTGGAGGATCGGAGCGCCCATGTCCACGCGAACTCGCCGGGCTTTTCCTGCTTCGACCTCGAGATCGAGAGTGAGAACGCCTCGCCCGGTTTCCACGGTCACGCGTTTCCTGGGGGCGATTCCATGGTCGTGGATGTACTTGGCGACGCAGCGGATGCCATTGCCGCACATCTCCGACTCCGAACCGTCAGCATTGAACATTCGCATGCGGGCGTCGGCGACTTCCGACGGAGTGATCAGGATCAGGCCGTCGGACCCGACTCCAAAATGCCGGTCGCTGACGGAAATGGCCAGTTTGGCGGGATCCGCGGGTGCCTTCTGATCGAAGGTGTTGACATACACATAGTCGTTCCCGAGCCCGTGCATCTTCGTGAACTTCATCGCGCTTTCAGGCCTCCGCTTCAAACCATTCGACCCCGTCTGGCAGGGGATCGGCCGCGTATTCGAGATGGACTACCCTCCGCCGCTTCGGCACCCGCGCCGGCGACGAGGCATGGAGCAACAAGGGGCGCATCATGAGAACCCCTCCACGATCGACCCAGCATTCTTTTCCACCGACCCGCTCGAGCCAGACGCGTGTTTCTTCCGCCCCAAGGCGGCCCGACGCATGCGACCCGGGGATAACTCGAAGCGGACCTCGATCGGCACCTGACTCGTCGAGATGGAGACGCAACGTGATCATGCGCTTCAGCACCTCAACCGGGGGTTGCACGTGGGCAATCCCCCCCTTGCGAGTCCATGGGCCATATCCGGGGGAGGCCGTCTTCGCCCTGACGGCGATCGTGAGATCTTGGTGCCAGGGAACGAGCCAATTCGCCTTCTCGGTCTTATCGAAGAATAATCCGCGGACGACAAACGCTCCCGCTCCTAGAACGCGTTGAACCAGGGAGAGAAGAGGCTGAGAGCATGCGGCCTCTCGAACTTCCGGGACCTCTTGGAGCAAGTTCCGCACGGCGTAAACCTGCCCCTCACGTTCAAGGTTGGTCCCACTCCCTTGCAGGCGGTCCAGGGCTTCTTCCAGCCGCGCGACCTCGAAGTCATCCAACACGTTCCCGACAATCGCGTACCCATCGCGGTCGAGATGCTCGTTCCAGTCCACCAATTCATCCTCCATGCTCAACCGCGGAGGGAAACAGCGAAATCGCTTCTAGGTGTCAAGGAACGTGCGGCGATCGCGAATCACCCCAGGACGAGGACGGTAATTCTCCCTTCGAACGGTATCATGAGCCAAGGGGCCGACGCAATCGAAGGCCTCCGTGTTCCGACGGAAAGGCTTTTGTCGCAAAGGCCTTGTTTCCGGAGGGGGGGTGGGTCTACTCTGGACGAGACGATCGACTCGTTATTCCTTTGAGGTTCTCATGCTGGGAACGGCCGGATCCACCGCTTACGACCTACGTTTTCGCCTCCTGGACATCCCCGTCCGGGTTCATCCGCTGTTCTGGCTCATCATGGCCTTTTTGAGCGGGCGCGAAAACGACATCACGGGGATCCTGATCTTCATCGGATGCGCGTTCGTCTCGATCCTCGCCCATGAGTTCGGCCATGGCCTGATGGCCCGTCGCTTCGGCTATCGGGCCCAGGAGATCGTCCTCTACGGAATGGGGGGGTATTGCATCTGCGACTATGAGCGGCAGACGCCGAACGAACGCCTGGCGGTGCTCGCGAGTGGTCCAGGCGCGGGCTTCCTCCTGATGCTCGTGACCATGCTGGCCGGCACCGTCCTGTTCGGGCTTGCTCTCGGCGACCACCTCATCATCGTTCGCATGTTGCTCAATCTAGGCAGCGGGGGAGCCATCCCGAGCATGGCTCTGCGAACCCTTGGCCAGAACGCCCTGACGATTTACGTGCAAATGATTCAGATCAATCTCATCTGGGGCTTGCTCAATCTCCTACCAATCTGGCCGCTCGACGGTGGAAAAATCTCCGAAGTTCTCCTGGGATACGTGAATCGCCGCAACGCGAGTCGCAGGGCCCATACCATTTCGTTACTGACTGCCGGTATTCTCGCGGTCATCTTGTTTCGATTTCACCAGATTCCCATGGGAATCTGGTTCGCTTATTTCGGATTCATCAACTACCAAATTCTCCAATCACTCCCTCAATCCACAGCGTACCGTTTTCAAGACGATGATGGTGATTGGTGGAAACGCTAGGGATAGGTCGGGCAAGATCGCTTCGCCGACGGATCCGCCTTGGCGAGAAACATTGCAGGTCCGCCGTAGCAGCGAGGACGCAAAGGATTTGCGCCAAACCAGCTTGAAGTAGGGCTACACTCTTTCCTTCCGCTACGGCGTTAGGAACAATCTATTTTCCATCTTGCGGTTGCGGGCGGAACCCCGCGTGATTCTTGCCGAGGCATTTCGGACACGCAAATATCTATGAGTTCCAAGAAGAAAAACCCCCGACCCTCTCGGCCGGATCGACCTTCTGTTCCAGCCCCCGCGCAAGATCCCGAGTCGGCTGCGGACGACGCCGCAGCCACAGGGCGCGTCTTGGTCCTGGCCGAACGGACCGAGGCCGGCACCCCCGTGCCCGATCGCTTGCCCCTGCTGCCGCTCCGTTCCGATGTGGTCTTCCCACAGACGGTGGTTCCGCTGGTCGTCAATCGGACCAGCGGAATTCGACTCATCGATGAAGTGCTCGTCAGCGACAAGATGATTGGGTTGGTAACTCAGCGCCATCCCGACACCGAAGAGCCGGGAATGGAGGAGCTGTATCCGACGATCTGCGTCGGAACCGTCCTCAAGATGCTCAAGTTCCCGGACGGCTCGACACGAATCGTTTGCCAGGGCCTCTTTCGAGCCCGTCTGGTAGAGGTCGTTCGGACAGAACCTTACCTGGTCGGCCGAATCGAGGCCTGCGACGACGTGGTGGAAGAGGGGGTCGAGCTCGACGCCCTGGTGCACCACGTGAACCGCCTCTTCCAAAGGATGGTCGAACAGAGCCAGCAGGTTCCCGAGGAACTCCAGGTCGCCGCGATGAACACGCGGGAGCCCGGACGTCTTGCGGATTTGCTCGGTTCGAGCTTGCCGTTCTCCATCGAGGAAAAGCAAAAGCTGCTCGCCGAGATCAACGTCAAGGCCCGCCTCGAAAAGCTAGGGCAATTTCTCACACGCCAGCTCGCCGTCCTGGAGCTCTCGAGCAAAATCCAGGAACAGGTCGGCTCTGAAATCACCAAGGCCCAGCGCGATCACTTCCTTCGCCAGCAGATCAAAGCCATTCAAGAAGAGCTGGGTGAAGGGGAGTCGGAAAACAGCGAGATCGACGAACTCTGGAAGCGATTGAAGGACGCCAGTCCGCCCGAAGACGTCCTCAAGGAAGCCGAGCGCGAGATCGAACGACTCTCCGGCATGCATCCGAGCTCGGCCGAATACTCGATTGTCCGGACGTATCTCGACTGGCTCGCCATGCTCCCGTGGGCCAACTCCAGCCGCGATCGTCTCGACCTGCGCCGGGCCAAAAAGGTCCTGGATACGGACCACTATGACCTCGAGAAGATCAAGGAGCGCATTCTTGAATATCTCGCGGTCCGCAAGCTCAAGAAGGACATGAAGGGACCGATTCTCTGCTTTGCCGGACCGCCGGGCACGGGTAAGACGTCGCTTGGTAAGAGCATCGCCAAGGCCCTCGGACGAGAGTTCGTGCGCATCAGCCTGGGAGGGGTTCACGACGAGGCTGAGATCCGAGGCCATCGCCGTACCTACGTCGCGGCAATGCCCGGGCGGATCATCCAGGGGATCCGCAAGGGGGGAACAAATAATCCGGTTTTCATGCTCGACGAGGTCGATAAGCTCGGAGCGGACTTCCGAGGCGATCCCTCGGCGGCGCTGCTGGAAGTGCTCGACCCCGAGCAAAACTCGAACTTCCGGGACCACTACCTCGACGTGGACTTTGACCTCTCCAAGGTCATGTTCATCGCGACGGCGAACATGCTGGAGACAATTCCCGCGCCCTTGCTCGACCGCATGGAAGTCCTCCAGCTTCCTGGATATAGCGAAGAAGAGAAGACACTCATCGCCCAGCGCTACATCATTCCCAAGCAGCTCGAGGCGCACGGGTTGACCGCGAAGGACGTGACCTTCAGCGATGACGCGGTCCGCAAGATCATCGCCGATTACACCCGAGAGGCCGGGTTGCGAAACCTGGAACGGGAAGTCGCTTCGATCTGCCGGAAGGTGGCCCGCAAGCACGCCGAGGGGCATCGCAGCGCGACGACCATCAGTCCCCACCAGGTCCCCGATTCACTCGGACCTCCTCGCTACTTCCGCGAAGTGGCCGATCGTACGGGAACTCCCGGGGTGGCCACCGGCCTGGCGTGGACGCCGATCGGCGGCGAGATTCTCTTCATCGAAGCGACGGCCATGCCAGGGAAGGGGGGGTTAACCCTCACCGGGCTCCTCGGCGAGTCGATGCGCGAGAGCGCCCAGGCCGCTCTGAGCTATCTCAGAAGTCACGCCAAGCTTTTGGCCATTGAACCCGCCTGGTTCAGCAAGACCGACGTGCACATTCACGTCCCTGCGGGGGCCGTCCCCAAGGACGGTCCTTCAGCGGGTGTGGCGATCGCGGCGGCCCTTATGAGCCTCGTCCGCGACAAGGCCATTCACCAGAATCTGGCCATGACTGGAGAGGTAACCCTGACAGGGCGAGTCTTACCCGTCGGAGGCGTGCGCGAGAAGATCCTTGCGGCCCGGCGCGCGGGGATTCAGTCTGTCCTCATTCCTCGGCACAACGAGAAGGACCTGGTTGAACTTCCGGCCGAGGTCAAGGCGGATATGACTTTCTGCCCCATCGACACCCTCGATGACGTTGTTCCTCGGCTTTTCCCCGATCCCAAGTCGGTGAAAAACTCCAAGACGCCCCCCAAGCAAGGCAAGGCTACGACCAAGCCGCGGCGTCTTACGCCTCCGCAAGAAAGCAAACCCTCGCCGAGCGAGAAACCCACACGCCGGCTCCGATCGTAACCAATCGGAGTCGGTCCACGGGTCCCAAACACGTACAGCGTACGCCGCGTCTCTCTGCTCACGAGGGAACGCGGCGATGAGAGAATTGCGCGCGCATCCCGGCTCCCTTTTTTGAGTTTCGGCTTGGAGGATCATCATGGTCCTCGCATTTCTAACGATGCTGCGGATTTTTTCTCGTTTGAGGAATCGCGAATCAAGCCGTCGCTCTTCCGTGTCCGATAACTCACCACAAGAGCCGCCGTGCGCAGGGTGTAAGCGCGAGGGTGTGAGCGAACGGTGGACGGATCGACGACAGGAGGTCGTCCGGCATGCGTCGAGTCCTCGAGGGTTTCAATTCGTTCTTGCGTTTGCTGGTCTTTGGCCTCTTGATGGCCATGGCCTCGAATGCGAGCGCGCAAGGACCTCAGGTTGACGTCGAGGATCCCCCGGGGGCATCGAATGCCCGAGGCGGTCTTGGACCCTCACTTGGGGCTTCGGGTACTTCGGCCTTTGATGTGAACCCGGTGACGACCCAAGATAGCCTGTTCGGCGGTCGTCCCGGACCCTCGGTGACCCGGGTGCCGCTCGACCAATTGAGTTCCCCCACCGCCGCCATTGCGCAGCCCAAAGTCAAGTTCAAGCCGCAGGTCCTCGAGGCCGCCGAAACTCCGAGCTACGGGCAGCTTGAAGAACCCAACAAGCCGGAGAATCCAGGACCGGCCAACGGCCTGACGCTCGACGGGGCGATTGCGCGCCTGATCGACCAAAACCTCAATCTCATGGCGCTCAAGTTCGAGATCCCGATGGGACAGGCGGACGTACTTACCGCGAGCCTGAGAGCCAACCCGATTTTCTACGCCGACAGTCAGCTCGTCCCCTACGGCCATTATTCGAACGCTCGCCCCGGCGGTCAGACACAATACGACGTCAACATTACCTATCCTGTCGATATTTGGAGAAAGCGTAAGGCCCGAACCCACGTCGCCGAGGCCGCGCAGCGCGTGACGGAAGCTCAATTCCAGGATGCGGTAAGACTTCAGATCGACAATCTCTATACGGCGTTCGTGGATGTCTCGGCGGCCTCGACAGCGGTTGAGTACAGTAAGGCCTACGTAATGGGGCTCGAGAAGATCCTGAAGGTGAACTTGAAGCTGCTCGAGAAAGAGCAGATCAAGGAAGCCGACTTGCTGGTGACTCGCGCCCAGTTGGAACAGGCGCAACTTCAGGTCTACGATTCCGTTCAGGCGCTGCAAAAAGCCCGTCGAACGCTAGGTCTGCTTTTGAACATGCCAAGACAAGAAGCTGACTCGCTCCAACTGCGAGCCACGCTAAGGAATGTACGTCCGCTGCCGCTCACGGATGAAGACCTGACGCGGCTCGCGATGACTTACCGCCCCGACCTTAACGGAATGCGGCTGGGTCTTCACCGAGCTCAAGCGGATGTAAAATTAGCTTATGCGAATCGTTATTCAGATGTCTATTTGCTCTTGCAGCCTTATACATTGCAGAACAACTCCCCCCTCGGCTTGAAGAGTGCCTACTCGTACGCGGTCGGTGCGACGGTTTCGCTTCCTATCTACAACCGGAACCAGGGGAACATCGCACGATCGAAGCTCAACGTCACGCAAACGCAAATTGAACTCGTCAACGCCGAGAAACAGGTCAGTTACGACGTGGATGAGGCGGTTCGCGAGTTCAAGGTGAGCCTGACCCGCGTGAACGAGTTGGAGCGAGAGGTCCTGCCGGCTTCACGCAAGGTTCGCAACACCGCCTATGAGCGTTGGCTTGGCGGTGAAACCAACATCATCGACTACTTTGAAGCGCAGAGAAGCTACAACGAAACGGTCAAGGGGTTCCGAGACGCGTTGGTCCGTCACCGGCGAGCAATGCTTGACCTGAACACGGCCGTCGGGACTCGGGTCCTGCCTTGAGCGTGAAGTGGCTGACCTGTCCCCTCCGCGGGCGTTCGCGTGGGGGCTTACGGGATTCGAGGCTCGCCTCAAACGGTCCCGACGCTTCGCGAAGAGAAAGAGGTTCGCGCGATGCTTTTTTCCAGACAGTCGCCGGAGCCGAGACGGCGTCGACGCGGCCCCTTGGTGGAGAGGCTGGAGTCGCGTGACCTCCTGTCCGTCGTGCCGCTCTTCATGGCCCACCGCGCGGCCGTGAATAGCGGCCCATCCGTCCAGGCGATCCTCGCGAATAGTGCCAACGCGGCGGAAGCCGCCGCGGGGAACAACGGCACCGCCTCCACAGCAACTCCTCAGCCGACCGCTCGCGAGTTGCTCCGCCAACGATACGTCGCCAAGGTCTCGGGAACGTACACGACCGGGCCCGGCCGATACACCGACCAGTTGATGCAGGGTTCGGTTCTCGCCGCGGGCAACTCCAACCAGTCGTTTAATATGGACCTTCAGTTACGCTATTTTGTGTTCACGGATCCGACGCAACCCATCACCGGAGTTGCCGCGCTGATTCCAAGAAACTCCGGAACCACGGGCAGCAACCTGATTCTTGACCTGACGGCGACACCCCCCTCGGTCCCGGGCCAGCTTCCCACGCACTTTACCTGGAAGGTGGATTCCACCAGCGGCGGGCTCTACACCAACGCCAATTCCTCGTCCCCGAGTAGCTCCGGCAGCTTCGGGACAGGACAGGGAACCCTCGATATCCACTATGCGCCCAGTGGACGAGGCCGAGGCGGGGTCACGAGCAAAGGCAAGGTATTCATTATCGTGCACGGGTCGATCAACGCCGACGGCATCTTCAGCAACATCGGTACGCTGGGTAATCGCCCATAATCAGGCGAGGCCGCCACGACACGTCTAACGAATCTCGAGACCCGAGTGAGGCTCAGAGCTCACTCGGGTTCTTCGTTGTTTAGATCCGTCTCATTGTCCTCCACCACCGCGACGGTCTTTCCCGGGTCGAACCACGGATAAATCGCGGGCACAACGATCAGCTTGAGCAACGTGCTCGTGATCAAGCCTCCGATCACGACGGTGGCCAGAGGTCGTTGAACCTCCGCTCCCGACCCCTGCGAGAAAGCCATGGGGATGAAACCAAGGCTCGCCACGAGTCCCGCGATCAGGATCGGGCGGAGGCGAGAAAGCGAAGCCTCGCGAACGGCCTCGCGGACTTCCACACCTTGCTCAACGAGAGAACGGATCGCCGACACGAGCACGAGGCCGTCAAGCACGGCGACACCGGAAAGCGCGATGAAACCCACCCCCGCCGAGATGCTGAAGTTAAGACCGCGAAGCCAGAGCGCAACGATCCCTCCCACGGCGCCCAGCGGAACCGAGAGGAAAATCAAGGTCCCCAACAACACCGATCCAAACGTGCCGTAGAGGAGCAGGAAAATCAGCAACAGCGCAATCGGCACAACGATCGCCAGCCGTTTCGTCGCGGAATCGAGGTTTTCGACGGTTCCTCCCCACTCCAGCCTATAGCCTCGGTCGAGCTTTACCTCGTCCGCCACTCGGCGCTGGGCCTCAGCGACGAAACCGGCGAGGTCACGATCGCGCACGTTCGCCTGGACCATCACGCGGCGGCGCCGATCCTTGCGCCAGATCTCGAAAACGCCGTCTTCCAGCCGAATATCCGCCAGATCCTCCAGGGGAATCATTCGCCCCCGCGGATCGGCCACTTTGAGCTGACGCACCGTGTGTGGGTCGCTTCGCGCCTCGGGCTCAAATCTCACCTGCAAGGCGAAGCGGTTCTGCCCCTCAACGACCTGTCCCACAACTTTTCCGCCCAGTGCCGAAACAACGTCGAGCACGTCCGCGGTATTGATGCCGTAGCGAGCGATCCGTTGCCGGTCCACGATCACTCTGAGCATTGGCAAGCCGTCGAGTGCCTGGGCCTTGACGTCCGCGGCTCCAGGTACGCGGCCGATCACCGCGGCCAACTCGTCGGCCTTCTTCTGCAAGACCTTCAGGTCCTCACCAAAGAGGCTCAACCCAACGTCAGCCCTCACCCCGGCCAAGAGATCATTGAACCGGAGCTCGATTGGTTGCGTGAAATTGAGGAAAGTTCCCGGCAGAACATCGCGACCAATCTTCTCGATTTCTTTGATCAATTGATCTTTTGAATGCACGCGCGTCCAATGATCGCGACCGTTCAACATGATGAACATGTCGGTCAGATTCACCCCCGCCGGATCGAGGCCAATTTCCGGCCGCCCGGTGCGGCTGATGACCGTCTTGATTTCGGTGGGAAAGGCCTTGAGCAACGCTCTCTCGAAACGCGTCGTGTCAGAGATGCCCTCCACGAGCGAGGCGCCCGTGGGGCGAGCGAGAACGACGACAAGATCCCCTTCATCGAGCTTGGGGATGAACTCTCCTCCAAGCTGCATCGCCAGAGGCACCGTGGCCACCAGAAGCACGAGAGCCATGAGAGTGACGGTGATCGGATGCCGGAGTCCAAATCCAAGCACCGGCTCATACAGCCGCTTGGAAGCCCGGACCGGCCATGTCTCTCGTTCAGCGCCCCCCGTCCGCAGAAATAACGACGCCAAAACAGGTGTGGCGGTTAGTGAGAGAAAGAGTGAACCCGTGAGGGCAAAAATCAGGGTTGCCGCCATGGGAGCGAACATCTTCCCTTCCACCCCCTGAAGGGCCAGGATCGGAAGGTTGACCAACGTGATAATCGCCACTCCAAAGACGACGGGCTTGCGTACCTCGAGAGTCGCCTCGCGGACGACATCGAGCGCCTTACGCCCTCGAGGCGCATGGGCCAAACGGCTCACACAGTTCTCAACGACGATCACCGCGCTATCCACAATCAAGCCGAAGTCGATGGCTCCCAGACTCATGAGACTGCCGCTGATATCGAACGAACGCATCAAGATACCGGCAAACAACATCGAGAGCGGAATCGCCAGCGCCACGATCAAGCCGGCCTTGAGGTTCCCAAGGAACGTGAGGAGCACCGCGACGACCAGAACGCCTCCTTCCACAAGGTTGCGGCCGACGGTCGCGACTGTGCGGTTGATGAGCTCCGTGCGATCGTAGAATGCGTCGATGACGATCCCTTCGGGCAGGTCCTTCTGAATCTCCGCTAGCTTACGGCGCACGCGCTTGGTGACCGCGCGCGAGTCTTCCCCTGAAAGCATGAGGACGATCGCGGTGGCCGCCTCTCCTCGCCCGTCGCGCGTGACGGCGCCGTTGCGGATCATGGGAGCGAGCCGAATATCAGCGACGTCGCGAACGTAGATCGGCGTTCCGTCGGGAGTCGAGTCGAGGATCACGTCGCTGAGGTCGTCCAACGAGTCAACGAGACCTTCCGCCCGGATCACTCGCAGCTCACCGTTGCGTTCGAGATAGCCGCCCCCCGCGTTGCCGTTGTTCCGCTTGATGGCCTCGAAGACGCGATTCACGGCGATCCCTCTTGCCTGCATGCGCTCGGGATCGAGCCGCACTTCGTACGTCTTGAGCTCACCGCCGAACGCATTGACCTCCACCACACCGGCGACACTCTTCAAAGGCCGAGCAATCTTCCAATCGAGGATCGTTCGCAGTTCCATCAAGGAATAATGATAGGGGCTATTCTCCGCGTTGCGCACCTCGAACATGAAGATCTCGCCCAACCCCGTGGCGATGGGGCCCATCTCCGGGCGTCCGAAGTCCTCGGGAATACTTGAGCGAACCTGGTCGAGCCGCTCGCTCACCTGCTGGCGGGCCCAATAAATGTCCGTACCTTCATCGAAAACGATGGTGACGACGGAAAGCCCGAACTGGGAAATCGAACGGCTCTCGCGGATGCGAGGAATCCCGTTCATGGCGTTCTCAACGGGAATCGTCAAGAACTGCTCAACCTCCTCGGGGCCGAGCCCCGGAGCGTCGGTCAGTGCCATCACCTGTACGTTGGTGATATCCGGCACCGCGTCGATCGGAAGCCTCAAGAGAGCGTAGAGCCCAGCCACAGTAAGGACGACCAAGGCCAGGATAACGTAAGAGCGTTTGCCCAATGAGGCCGTGATGAGCCGGTCGAACATCGCACTTCCTTGGGTTGCAGCATCTCGAAGGGGAGTCGATCGATACGGGGATAACTCGAGCGGGCTCGGGAGGGCCCCGAGCACCACGGTCTCTTAGCGCTGAGCACTGCTCAACCGCAGAGTTTCGGCCTTGAGCTTATAGGCGCCTTGGATCACGAGTTCTTCCCCGGGACTCAACCCCTTCTGAACCGTGACTCGCTCACCACTGGGGTCATCCGTTTCTATCGATCGGTGCTCGAAGCGTTCCGGGCCGGTCTTCACGAAAACGAAGTAGTGATCCCCTTCAGTTAGAAGGGCCGTGGCGGGAACTTGAATCGCCGCTTTGGGTTCATGGGTGTGAATCTCAACTTCCACATACATGCCCGGCTTGAGCAAACGTTCCGGGTTGTCGGCCCGAGCAAGGACCTTGACCGAGCGGCTCTTCTCATCAACAAGGTCCCCGGTGTAAATCACGGTGCCGTCAAAAGCACGATCAGGGTAGGCCGGCGAGTGAAAGCGGACGCGTCCGCCGCGGCTGGACGCCAATTTTCCGAAATTGCTTTCGTGCACGTTGGCTTCCACCCAGACCACGGAGAGATTCGCCATGGTGAAAATGCGATGCGTCGTGTCGACCGAAACACCAGGAACGATCGTTTCACGATCAAGGATGGTCCCATCAAAAGGCGCTGAAATCGCGTAAGTGCTCACAGACGAGTCTTTGTGAGTCAGCTTGGGGTCGAGAGGAACGGGGCGAGCCTCCTTGGACGGTTCTCCAGGCTTCGAGTCGGAGACCGTTTTCGCATCGACTTTCCTGCCGTCGACCGGATCAGTGCCAAGTCCGAGAGCACTGTTCTTGAGATCGCGGTGGGACAACTGGTCGGTCTCGAGCTCGGCACTGGCCAGGTCGGCCGAAACACCCAGAAGATTGAGTCGCTCCTTCGCGACGACCACGGCCGACTCCGCCTGGCGACGAGCCTGTTGGGCCACCACGTTCTCAAGCTTGCTCTGGTATCCCATTTGATCCATCAGCGCCTGGTAAGACGCGAGGGCCACCTCATAAGAGGCCCGGGCCTGCTCGAACTGCTTGGGCGCAATCACCCGGTTGTCGTGGAGCTCCTTATTTCGATCAAACGTGGCTTTGGCCAGGCGGTATTCCACGTAGAGCTTCATCAGGTGCTCGCGGTTCTCCCCCACGGCCCGGTTCTCAAAACGCGCGTGAATCGTCTCCGGAGACTCTCCCTTCCGAAGCATGCCGATGAGTTCAAGCGTATTATGATAAATCGTTTCTTCCCAGTCGGCCTTTGCGCGGGCAACCTCGAGCTCCTGCAACTGCGCGTAGAGGTTGAGGCGAGCCGTGCCCACTTCCTGGCTATCGATCGTGGCCAGAAGATCGCCGGCACGAACGTCTTGACCGATCACACCGTTGACCGAGCGAATGACGCCCGAGGCTCGCGGAGTGATGTAGGCAAACTTGGTTTCATCAGGAGAGATGCGTCCGGGGGCGGTCAACTCTTCCGACGAGTGCCCCAGGGCGACGCGCTCTGTTCGAAGACCGATTTGCCTTTGCTGGTCCTCACGGAGCACGACTTCGACGTGCCTTGCGTCCCCTCCGAACGCAGGCGCGTCAGCCGCGCTGTTAAGCGAAACGGCGAGTGGAGCGGGTTTGTTCTGGAGCTTGGGTTTGGTCCCTCGGCCAACCCACCAAAGCGCTCCTCCCACACTCGCTAGGCCCAGGAGCAGGACCAATCCCTGTTGAACGAGACGAGACTTTCGGCTGCTTGTAGCGATCTTCAACATGGTCGCCTCGACGTCGCAAGTTCGCTCTTCAACATGGCTTCCGTAGAGGTTGTCTTTAAGGGAATCCCTTCTTGCGATTTTGCGGGAGCCATATCTGAGATTTTGCGCGATTGAAAACGTGAACTCGAAGAGTCCCCAGAATTTTGTTACTACGGACGAAGAAGGAGATTTGCTCGATCGCGATCCTACGACAGGCTCAAGTCTCGCTTACTCTTCACCCGCACCTTGAATTTTCGAAGGGCCAGAGGCGATCGCCCAACGACGAACCATTTCCCGCGGCCACCGCGCGAGGCCTTGGGTACCCCCACCGAAGCCACCTCGCGGAGATCGCGCGCATGCCCGTTTGGTAGAGTTGCCACCGGCAATACCTGAAGAACGGCGCCAGCGAATGCCCGTTGCCGGGAACGTCCTGGCTTCACCGAAGGCCCTGGCGTCAGGCCTGAATCAGGGTCCCCAAGCCGTGCCGTCCCAGGCGGCGACGCGTTCCAGCAGGTTCACGACATCGGCGGTGAAATGCCGAAAGAGGATTTCCCCTTTCTCCGCCGACGCCTGAGCTGGATCTCCAAGGTAACCCTCTGGCGTACGTTCCCGCGTAATCCACGCACGGGAGGCCGGCTCGAATCGCCCCACGGAGGAGATGGGGGGCAGCGAGCGAATATCCCCAACGAGGTGAGGGGCCAACCGAAGGATCATGGAGGTCTCCCACTCGCAGGCGTGATCCATCTTCGTCTGGGCGAAGGAAGGGGTCGCCTGAGCTGGAGAATCTCCCAAGGTCCAATAGGTCGAGGCTAGCAGTAGAAGGTCATCACGATCCCGATGCCGCTGACGCACTTCAAACGTCGCCTGCTGACTAGGCACGATGTTGCCGCCGTGTCCGTTAAGCAAAACGATGCGCCGGAAGCCATGGGTCAAAATGTTCTCTTGAAGGTCGACGAGAATATCGAGATACGTTCGAGGACCGGCCGAGAGCGTTCCGGGAAAATCGAGATGATGATGGGAATTGCCAAACCAGAGGAGGGGGGTCCAAACAACGCGATCGCCCATGCGTTCGGATGCGCGCCGGACGACTTCTCCTAGGAGCATGCTATCAGTAAAGACGGGAAGATGGCGCCCATGCTGCTCGGTGGCGGCAATCGGTACCACAATGGGAGTGTCTTTGGAAAGGGCCGCCAATGCGGACCAAGTCATCTCCTGCCATTGCAACGGCGGGTCTCCTGGCGGGGTGGGGGGGAATCTTTGCGAGATTCAGCCGAGAGGACCAAAAATCAGACGTGGAACCAACGGCGATTCCGCTTGCGGTCAAACTGACTCCAAATTTCAAAGAAACGTTGCCGGTGCCGCATCACTGTCTGAGACTCTCGTTCCAGTATTCGACCCGCGGCAAGGCTAAAAGTTCCCTCGCTCGGGTGTTCCGAGGCAATCTCTTCGACGAAGCGGATGCAGTCCGCGGCGTCTTGGTGCTCGCCTAGAACGTCCTGGACTTCGACGCAACGCTCGGTGAAACGCTTGGCTTCCTCGGCCAACGAGTCCGGCAAGGCGCCGGCCACGGCTTCGGAGGCATATCGCATCCGCTTCGCGTACTTGCGGACCTCGTGAAAGTCTTCATCCGGGCTTTCGTCTTCGAGCCGGCGCGCCCGTTTTTTCAAGGGCTTCCAGGTCGCGGACAGAAGGTCGGGGAGAAGGTTCCGGCACGTTTCCGAAGCATCGTCCTCAAAGCTTGGATAGGCGACAACAGCTTCCAGCCTGTGCACGATTTCTTCGTAGCGCTCGCCATCGAGCACGCACTGAAGCTCGAGGGCCGCCTTGGATCGGCGGCTTCCCAGCGCTTCAAAAATCGGCCCCAGGGATTCTTCGAGAGGCCCGGCCTGCGAGCGAATTCGGTCGCGAAGCACATCCAACTGCCGTACGACGCCAAGCTTCGACGCCAGCCACTTGAGGTCGTCCTCAAGCGGCAGTCCCCACTCCTCGTCGATCTGATCCTGGAAGAGCTTCAATTCACTTCGGAGACGGCGTGTCGAGGCACGCATCCGGTGCATACCTTCGATATTCCCTTGCCTCACCGCCGAGTCGAAGGCCCGCATTCGGCTGAGCCCTCGAGAAAGGGCCGCCACGATCAGTGAAGACACGGGCTCGCGAAGCCCCAATTTAGGCAGCACGATATCATGCAAACCCTCGCCATTCCTGGTCGATCGTTGTTCTTGGACTGCTTGTCGTGACATTAGTCCCGCCTGCGTCCGATCGAAACGATTCCGACGCATTCCTGGTTCCCAAGGGTCTCCAAATCCTGACCACAAGGGAAAGGATTCTACCACAACCGAATAGCGAACCTATAGACGTTGTGGCAGAAGTCAAGGCGACTTAGGAAAGATCCGTTGTCCCAATTCTAAGTAGGACTCCCGATGAGCGAGGCTCAGGGATACGACAGCCGAGGCGCGTGATTTGCAACCTAATGAACTGGTAACAGAGGTTTCTCGTAGCATCAGCGTACGAAAATATCACAAAAGACGACGACTCCATTCATAACAACGTACGAACCCATCGTGAAAATCTATCTCTTTCGCACCAAAGACGGTCAGCACCACTTCTATTCGGCGCCTGCTCACGAATCGGAGCACCCTCGCGCCCATCATGGAGGCTTGCGTGGCTGGTTTGAGAAGAAGGCCGTGCAATGGCGCGAGGCCTGGACGCACTCGCAGCATGGGCTGAGCGCACGGCTGCGTGGCGTCTGGGAGTGGTTGCAGCGAACGACGTATGCCGATGAGTCGCTTCTTGTACGGCTGCGAACGACCCCTCATGTCGAGATTCACCATCCCGGCTCGCTGACGGACCAGGAGGTTCGAAACCTCTGGGCCGACTATCTGGCCCGAAGGCACCGCAGGCACCTCCCCTGGCTCGGTTTGAACGCCCTGGTGAGCCCGCTCACGGTGTTGCTCGCTCCTTTACCCGGTCCGAACATCATCGGCTATTGGTTTGCTTATCGAGCCATCCGCCATCTTCTGGCCGTTCTCGGCATTCGACGCATTCGCCGCGACGAGGTTCCCATCTCCGTGCATCCCACGGAGACCCTCGAGGGACCGGTTGATCACGAAAGCAAATCTTTAAAACAAGCCCTGGGGCACGAGCATGATGGTGAGGATCTCCGCGAATTCCTCCGGCGAAGTGGACAACCCAACATCGAGTTGAAGACCGAGGCAGCCGGCAAACCCACGGAGTGAACGCGCGGACGGGGGATTTTACGTCTAGTCGCCAAAGGGATTTGAGACTAAGTTGTCGCCGCGGAAGGAGATCCCGGGCCTGGGATAGAGATCTGTCCAATACCGAACAGGACCGCAGGGCGGCCGCTTGGCAAACCAAGTACGGCCAACCGATCTCCCTCGCGGGCAATACCTTACGCAGGCGGTTTCCTCGGGCCTACGATCTTGCGTAGCGAGGGATTGAAGGGCCGATGACGCGAGGTGCCAAGAACCTCGCTATGAGGTCAAGGAGGGCCGATGAAGATCCAACATCCGCTCCTGGTCCGATCCGTGGGGGTATCGGGAGCGTGGATGGTCCGCCGGCTCGTCGGAACAAGCCGGTTCCACTTTCGCTATGCCGACCCGATGGTCAACCCCGAGGTCGCAAAACGCGTCGGCCAGCGCTACATCTACGCTTTCTTTCACGAAGTCATGCTCTTCCCCGCCTACTACTGGGCATGGCCTTCGATGAACATCTTGATCAGCGACCACCGAGACGGTGAATTGATCACGCAGGTGGTTCGCCGCCTCGGGTTTGGAGTCGTGCGAGGTTCAACGACCCGAGGCGGGGCGAGAGCTCTGCGGGAAATGACCCTGCGAATCGACGGCGGCAACCTGTGCGTAACGCCGGACGGCCCCAGGGGACCTCGGCGACACGTTCATCAGGGTCTTGCCTACCTCGCGAGCAAAACGGGGTTACCAATCGTGGGCGCCGGGATGGCGTTCCGCGATCCCTGGCGAGCCAAGAGCTGGGACCAATTCGCCGTTCCCCGCCCCTTCCGCGCGGCGGCCTGCGTTGTGCCCGAGGCCGTGCATGTTCCCCCCGATGCCGATCGAGACACGATTGAGGCGTGCCGCCTCGAAGTCGAGAATCGCATGCAGAAGGCGATGCTCGAGGCGGAGGAATGGGTGAAGGAGCTGTAATTTCCCCAGAGAATTCCGGAGAATTGCGCATCGTGGCGCGAGCATTAAAGTCCCTTGAGGTTGGCCTTGCCAGGAATAGGGACCCGCATTAAGGTGTGGCGACCTGTCCGGCAGCCTGGGCTCAAATGCTTCGTGCGGTGCTTCGGATCACGTCTTTTCGACCGAACGGCACGTCATGGCAGTTCATCCTCCGATTGAGACTCGGTTGGGGCGTACGACTCGTATTGCACTGCTCGTCGCGGCCTTTGGCTTGGCGATCGTGCTGGGAATTGCAGGGTGGCTGAAGCCCGACCCTCGCGGGTATGGCACTCACACTCAGCTTGGCCTGGCTCCTTGCACCTTCGCTCTCTTGACGGGCCATCCTTGCCCCACGTGCGGGATGACCACCTCGTTCGCCTGGTTTGCGCGAGGCCGGTTTGATCGCTCGTGGAGTGCCAACCCGGCGGGAAGCTTGCTGGCACCGACGTGTGCCGTGTTGATTCCCTGGTTGGTGGCAGGGGCGATCCTGGGACGACCCGTCGGATTCCGGACGCTCGAAAAACCTCTGATCGGCCTGGTGGCGTCCACCGTGGCCTTAAGTCTGTTCTTTTGGACTGTACGCCTGATTTTTGGGAGGGCGTTATGAGAACCCCTCGGCCGCACGCAAGGACGCGCCGCGCCGTTGCTTCGCTCGTGGTCGCCGCCGCCGGACTTCTTGCCCTGGCGGGCTGCGATCCGCGAACGCTGCTTTACTTTCTTCAGCCGTACGAACCCACGGTTCCGGCTCCCGGACCAACGCTGAAGAACAAGAAAATCGTGGTTCTGACCCACGCTGTGGCAGGAACCCAAGGGGACTACCAGTCCCTCGATCGCGATCTCTCCCGCGAGTTCCTTTCTTACATTCGCAAGCACCAGAAGAAAGTCGAGATCGTCGAGCTCGACAAGGTCTGGAACTGGGTCGAAGGACACCCGAACTGGACTGATCCGGCCGAGGCGGGACGAGCCTTCGAAGCCGACATCGTGATCTTCTTGGAGATCGAAGCGTTCCAGATCTCGAGCGCCTCGAGCCCGGGGCTGCTCGAAGGTATGGCCCGCTCGCACATTCAGGCCTTCGAGATGCAGCATCCGAAGAACAGCAAAGACAAGCCGATCACCGACCAGCCCAAGGAAGCCAACAACATCTACGACAACTACTGCGACAGTACCTTCCCCATCCGCGGGCCGGTGCAGGAAGGGCAGGGTTGGAGCCGCGGTTCGTTCAAGAATCGCTTCCTCCAGGTCGTGGCCGCCGAAATCGCCTGGCACTTTGTCGAGCACTCGCCCGAAGACGACATCCAGGACGTGAGGCCGACGGGCCGATAAGAGCTTCCGCTTCCTCCAGCCCCCGAGATCGAGATCGGGGGCTGGAGGAGAGTGGTGCTGTTCCTCTCCCTTCACAGACACAGGCGTGCCCTGGCGACCCCATCCTCTAAAAGGCCTGGTGGGCAACCTCATGTCTGATTCCAGCGCTTCGCCGGCTTCTCCTCCCCTCGACGCCCTCTTGCAGGCCGCTCGAGAAGCCAGCCGCAACGCCCATTGCCCCTATTCACATTTTCATGTAGGGGCCGCAGTCTGGGCGAACGAGAAAATTTATACGGGCGCCAACATCGAGAACGCCTCCTATGGCCTGACGATCTGCGCGGAGCGGACCGCGACCTTCGCGGCGGTGCTCGCGGGAGCCAAGAAGATCGAGGCGGTGGCGGTCTCCTGCGTGGATGCCCCCGTGGGCTCGGAACCGCCCCAACTCATGCCTTGCGGGGCTTGCCGTCAGGTGCTCGCGGAGTTCGCCGACGGGAGTGTTCCGGTGGTGGTGGATCAGGTCGGCACGTTCCGGCTTGACGAGATCCTGCCGCTCGCCTTTCGGCTCTCTTAAGACACGAGCCAGCGAGAATCATCAAAAAAGGGAGCAGGGGGTGTGCTCCTTGATTTAACTGGGGTCGGATGAAGTGGCTCGGGTCAACACCTCAATTCTGTGACCAAGGCCTCTTGCGACTGTTCGTCGGACGCGTTAACATTCATTCCACTGCCGATATACTGCCATCCGATCTTCCTTAAGGATCGGGCCCACCCAATACGTGCTGAAAATACAGCCCGCACCGCTGGTCGTTTTCAACATTCCCGAGGATGTGCCGAGTGAGAGTTCGCGAGATTCGTCTCGATCGACGAACGTTCCTCCGTCGTACGGCGCGCTATGGGGCGGCGACCCTGGGAGTTCTTCACGCCTCCGAATCGAAGGCCGCGACGGATCGTCCCGTTCGCGTTCGGGTTTGGTGTGAGGGTACTGCGCGCAAGGCGGTTTACCCCGATGATATTGACGGAGCGCTGAGCGAGCATCTCGGACGGAGAACGGGGCTGACGGTCACTCGCTCGCGTCTCAGCGATCCTGAGGCGGGGCTTTCCAATGCCGCACTCGATGCGACGGACGTGCTGGTCTGGTGGGGACGTCTCCGGCACGACGACGTTCCCGCAGACCGAGTCGCCGCAGTGACCGAACGTGTCAAAGCGGGACGGCTCGGCTTTTTGGCCCTCCACGCGTCTTGCTCCAGCAAGCCCTTCAAGGCTCTGATGGGCACGGCCTGTGAGCCTGGAGGTTGGCGCGAGGACGGCCAGCCCGAACATGTCCAAGTGCGTGCACCCGATCATCCTATCGCGCGTGGTGTCTCCCCTTTCACCATCCCCAAGACGGATATGTTCACCGAACCCTTTTCGGTGCCCAATCCCGAGACGGTGGTGTTGGTCTCTTCCTGGGACCATGGCGAGACGATGCGAAGCGGCTTAACTTGGACGATCGGGCAGGGGCGAGTCGTTTACCTCCGACCCGGGCATGACGCCTTCCCCGTGCTGTTTCACCCCGCCGTCCGCCAGGTCGTGGCGAACTCGGTACTGTGGGCTGCGCACCGCAGTTAGCCGGGTTCGCGAGGTGTGTTTGACGGCTCTGGCAGGCCGTTGACTCACTCACACGTTGACCTATAATCGTGGTCGAAATGGCGCAATTCCGCCGAAAAATCGGGCGGATTGCCCGATTTCGTCGCTCTTTACCCTGGGAATCCTAGGGTTCTCTTAGGTGTATTGGTCGTTCAGTCCCTAGGGAGGCACAGAATCCGAGAGGGATGGCTCGGGTTCTCTCGCGGAAAATGAGTCGGCGCTGAGCGGAGTCTCGTCAGACTCTGCCTTACTCTCACTATCCTTGGAGGAGATCGCACCGATGCGCAAGCTGTTCTTGAGCCTGGCTGCTTTGGCCCTTGTCGTCAGCCCCGTATTCGCTGGCAAGTTCAACAAGGTTGTCAACATTGGTGACAAGGCCCCGTCCTTCTCGGGCATTCCCGCCGTTCAGGGCGCGAAGGACGCCAGCCTCAACCTGGCCGACATCAAAGAAGACGTGGTCGTCGTGGTCTTCCTCGCGAACCACTGCCCCGCCGTTGTTGCTTACGAAGACCGCGTCATCGACTTCGCCAACGACTACAAAGGCAAGAGCGTCAAGGTCGTCGGCGTTTGCGTGAATGATCGCGACGAAGACCGTCTCCCCGCCATCAAGGATCGCGTCAAGGAGAAGGGTTACAACTTTGTCTATGGCTATGATGAGAGCGGCAAGATCGGCAAGGAGTTCGGTGCGGTGGTGACCCCGCAGTTCTTCGTCCTCGACAAGAATCGCGTCATCCGCTACACCGGCGCTCTTGACGACAGCATGAACGAGGCCAAGGCCTCCAAGAAGTACCTCCGCGACGCTGTTGACGCCGTTCTCAAGGGAGAAAGCGTCGAAGTGGAAGAGACCCAGGCCAAGGGTTGCGGTATTGGTTACAAGAAGAGCTGAACGGATTTGACGAAGCGAGGCGAATCGCTTCGCTCGAGTTCCATCCGTGAAAGAATCGTGACGCCGCCGACCCATCCCGTCGGCGGCGTTCGTGTCTCAAGAGTACATAACTCTTGCTCATCAGTTTTCGTAACACGTTGATCGGCAAATCGGAAGTCGATGGATTCGAAGCCGGCGTCGACGACCCGAGAACCACCTACCTCGGCTCGGATGAAATCGCGAGGAACACCTCTGTGATGACCTACTCGAACGCGGCCCGACTTGCCCTGCTGGTGGGATCGCTGACCCTAGTGGGATGTGACGATACGGCTCAAAAAGAGTCGGGCGCCCCAACGGCAACGGCCCCGTTGTCTCCTTCCGACGCCACGATCACCGCCGCGCCAAGCACAAACGCCGCGGCTGCCGAAAAGCCGGCGGACACGAAAGAGACCCCCACGGAAGCGAAGCCTGCGGACGCCAAGCCTGCGGAACCCGCTCCCGAAGCCAAGCCTGCGGATGCCAAACACGCGGACGCGACTCCGGCCGCCGAGCCCCCGGCCAATCCGGCGGTGAAGCTGGAGCCGGTCAAATTCGACGCGTTTCTGGCCCGCATGGCCCAGAACAAGGATAGCAAGTACACCATCGTCGACGTTTGGGCCTCCTGGTGCATCCCCTGCAAGGAGAACTTCCCCCACCTCCTCGAGCTCGACAAGAAATACGCGAGCAAGGGTCTGAAGGTGGCTTCTCTCTCGTTCGACGATCCCGCCGAACCCAAGCAGGTGAGCGACGCCAAGAAGTTCCTGACCGAGAAAAACGCGACGATCACCAACTACCTGCTCGACGAGGAATCCGGCGTGGGTAATGAAAAATTGAACATCAGCGCCATCCCCGCCGTATTCATCTACGGACCTGACGGCAAGGAAGTAAAGAGGTTCACCCTGGACGACCCCAACCACCAATTCACGTATTCCGACGTGGAAAAGGCGGTGGTGGCACTGCTTGACGGCAAGCCGATTCCGGAAGGACTCGGAGACAAGCCGGCCGCGAAGTAAAGGGTTAGGAAAAACCCCAGCCCCCCGCTCGCCGAGGGGCCTTTTTTTTGGTATCATCATGGAATCAGGCTGGGTCGGTCCCCGGCCGTGACCATGGAAAATGCCCACCGCTTCGGCGGAATGGACGCATACGGATCGGGTTGTGACATGAAAGACGGCATTCACCCCAAGTACCAAGACGCTGAAGTGACTTGCGGTTGCGGCAACTCCTTCAAGACGCGCAGCACCAAGCCCAAGATCGCGGTTGAAGTTTGCTCGGCTTGCCACCCCTACTACACGGGATCGGTCAAGTTTGTCGATGCTGCCGGCCGCGTTGACAAGTTCAACAAGAAGTTCCAGGGCACCTACGGCAAGGCCAAGAAGGGCGCCGTCGAGGCTGCTGCCAAGGCCTAGGCCCAGGTCGAAATTTGATGAACGGCCCGCCGGGCAACATCATCGATGTTGGCCTGTCGGGCCGTTAGTCGTTTGCAGGATTCATGAAAGCGAGGCGATTCCCTTTCTGGGAAAGGTTGCATGGACGGTCAATTGTCCCCAAAACGGTGAAGCAGCTTCGCCCTGGTGAACCCGTTGCGGTACAGACTGACTTCCCTTGCTGTTCCACCGACTTTCGGATCGATCCTCCAGAGTTTTGAGGCGTCGGAGCTGGAAGCCCCGTGTTTGAGAAGTTGCAATCCGATTACCAGCGGTTTTGCGAGCTCGAGGGAGCGCTACGAGATCCGGAAGTGGCCACGGATATCGCCAAACTGACGGCGATGGCCAAGGAACGGAGCGCCCTGGCCAAGTTGGCCATCCCCTACGGACGCTATCTCGACCTCGGCGAGCAAATCGGCGAGGCCGAATCCCTCTGCGCCGCGGAGACGGACTTCGAGATGAGGTCCTACGCCGAAGCCGAGCTCGACTCTCTTCGGGTTCGGCAGAAGGAAGTGGGGGAGACGCTGCGCGACCTGCTCTACGACCAAAAAGCAGGAACCGACCGCGCGGGGTTGATTATCGAAATCAGGGCGGGCACGGGAGGGGACGAAGCCGCCTTGTTCGCTCGTGATCTCTTCGAGATGTATCAGCGCTTCGCGGACACGATGCGCTGGAAGTTCGAGGCGCTGGAAATGGTGCCCACCGAGCTTGGAGGCTTTCGCGAAGCCTCGTTCGGAATCTCAGGGGAAGGGGCCTTTCGCCATCTCCAATTCGAGAGCGGCGGACATCGCGTTCAGCGGGTGCCTGTAACCGAGACGCAGGGCCGAATTCACACCTCGGCCGCGACCGTCGCCGTCTTGCCGGAGCCCGAAGAAGTCGACATCGTCATCCGTACGGAAGATTTGCAGGTCGACGTAATGCGTGCCGGCGGGCCTGGCGGACAGCACCAAAATAAGACGGAGAGCGGCGTCAGAATCACGCACCTCCCCAGCGGAATCGTGGTGAACTGCCGCGACGAACGCAGCCAGCACAAAAATCGAGCCAAGGCGATGCGCATCCTCCGGAGCCGGCTCTTCGATCAGGTCGAAGAGAAGGCCCGCTCCGAGCGAGCCGAGGCTCGTCGCACTTTGATCGGCTCAGGCGATCGCTCGCAGCGCATCAGGACGTACAACTTTCCGCAGAACCGAGTCACCGATCATCGAATTGGTCTTACGTTGTACAACCTCGACCGGGTAATTCTTGGAGATCTTTCTCCATTGACCACGGCCCTGATCGACCACGACCGCCGCGAGCAACTCGGTGAGGTATGAGCCGCGATGCCCAAAGACGCAGAAGCTCCCCCAGCCTCTCACATTCTGAACGGCACCTCGTCCCCCGCTGAGGCTAATGGGAGCGATCGATGGACCGTGGGACGGCTGCTGACATGGACCACCGATTATCTCAAGCGCCGGGGCGCTGAGAGCCCTCGGCTGGATTCGGAGGTCTTGCTCGCCCAGGTGCTCGGCTGGGAGCGGGTCCAGCTCTACACGCACTATGAAGACGAGGTCGGAGCCAACGAACGGGCCTCCTTCCGGGACCTCGTTCGCCGTCGGGCTGAAGGAACCCCGGTCGCGTACCTGGTTGGCCGGAAGGAATTCTATTCGCTAACCCTCGCGGTCTCCCCTGCGGTTCTGATTCCCCGCCCCGACTCCGAGTTCGTTGTCGTCGAGTTCCTGGCGGCGACCAAGTCGTTGAACGCTCCGTTGGCCGTCGACGTGGGAACCGGCTCGGGATGCCTGGCCCTTGCCTGCGCCCATCAGCATAAGACCGCGCAGTTCATTGCCATTGATTTCAGCCCGGAGGCCCTAGCAGTCGCAAAGTCAAACGCGGCCAGGCATGGCCTCGAGGGTCGAGTTGAGTTCCGGCAGGGGAACCTTCTGGAGCCGGTCGCGGGAGAAGGTCCCTTTGACGCCATCGTCTCTAACCCCCCCTACATCCCAACGGCCACCATTCCCACACTTGAGGCGGGTGTCCGACTCTACGAGCCTCACCTCGCCCTCGACGGGGGTGAAGACGGCCTGCGCGTGGTCGCTCCCCTCATCGAAGCCGCGATCCCTCTGCTGAAGCCGGGAGGGCACCTGATCCTCGAGATTGGGTCTGATCAGGAAAAACCGGTGCGCGACCTGATCGGAGCCAAGCCAGAGTTCGAATTAGCTCCGACGGTTCGAGACCACGCCAATCATCCCCGCGTCATCCGCGCAACAAAAAAGGGCTGATTCCAAAAATCAGCCCTTTCGAGTGTCTGCTGAGGCCGCAAGCCGTTCAGGCCTTGGCTTCGATCGGGATTTGCCGGAAAGCGTCAGCCAGGTTCGCCAACGAAGGCCAGCGTTCGGCTCTGCGCCGAGCGATCAGCTTCCGGATCACATCGGAGAGTTCCGGCGGCAGGTTGGGGTTCGCCTTGGCGGGATCGAGCGGATCCTGGTTGATCCGCTGAAGCATCATGGCAAGGGTATTGGCACCCGTCGCATCATAGGGAAGGCGATCGGTCAAGAACTCGAACGCCATCGCCCCAAAGGCGAAGATGTCGAGACGTTCGTCCGTCGGCTCGCGACGGATCAGCTCGGGGGCCATGTATTGGACCGTCCCCGTGCGATTGCCGGGCCGACGAAACGCCGGGGTGTTGGGAACAGCCAAGCCGAAGTCGATCAACTTCACCCTATGGTCGTTGTCGACGAGAAAGTTCCTGGGGCTGATATCACGATGGATAAAGCCCTGGGCATGCACCGCAGCCAGCCCCTCGGCAGCCTGAGCCAGCATTTCAAGCTTGTCGGCCAGCGTGCTGGTGTGCGCTTCGCGAATGAACTGGAGGCTGACGCCCTCAATGAACTCCATCACCAGGAAGTGCTCACCCCGGGTGGAGACCCCGTGGTCCAGAGTCCGGACTATGTGCGGGTGGTTCAGCTTCTGGGCGATTTCCCCTTCCGACGGACGAGGCTCGCGCTGCTGCGTTCGAGCGGCGGCCGCGGCATTCTTGTCCGTGAGCTGAACCTTCAGGCAGACCGTGCGACCGGTCTGAGCATCAATCGCCCGGTGGACCCGGGCCATACTTCCCTGCGCGGTGAGCGAGAGGAGTGTAAATCGACGCTGGAGATTCACTCGGGAGCGTCGGGGTGAAGCCCCTGGTTGGCTCTTAGCTCCCAAGATCTCTTTGAGTTTGCCTAGCATCGAATTTCACCCTTCCTGCTTCGCTCGCTCACCACCCCGAGCCACTCGCAGACAACCGCTCGGAATCGACCAAGCTTCGAAGACGATCCGGGTCTCATTTACACGGGGTGAAAGGCACGTTGCCACTCAGTCACTAAGCCACTACAAGTGCCATTCCAGTGTACGGTCGATTCGCGCCCCGGTGACACAATTCGTGCTTTTTGTACCAACAGAAACGAAAAAACTCGCTTAAGGAATTTTCGTGAGCGAATCACTCACCCAAGTCTAAACCACGGACTCGCTCAAGCGTATCGATTCCGCAAAAAAACGCGTGCTTGATGGCACCCTCTAATTAAGGATACGACGATCTCGCGATTTTGGCTCGGCGTTTATGACCGAGAAGCCAAGATCCTATGAAAAAAGACTTCGCCCACAGCATAGCCGCGGGCAGAAGTCTTTGATTATGAACGACTTGAGTGATTGTCACAAGATCCAATCATTCTTCACGAATTTGTCGCGCGAGCCGCCAGGAGAAGTCCCCCTTGGTGCGGGCGAGAACCCGCCCCTGTCCTCGCTCGTCCTGGAACGACGTCACCTTGACGAGGGGAGACGCCTCTTCCGGCCAGTGGTCGAACTCGGATTCGAGCAAAAGAACAAATTTGGGTTGATTACCCTGGTAAGCAAGCAGTTTCGGGTGAGCTACCTGCCGTACGTGCCGCCCGATGGAAAAGGCGAGGTCATGCGGCCAGGTGTGGGTCGTATAGACCGGCCAACGCGGCGGAATCCATTGTCCGATGGCCCGTCCCCAGGGTCCCTGGCTTCTCCGGTAGTTCCATTCCGGCACGTAGTAGCCCCAGTGCGCGAGCTTGAGGCTGAAGGAGAGCAGGGCCAGGACGATGAGGCCGCGACGGAGATCCGACTTGCCGACGGCCATGGCGGCCACCGCCGCCATGGAGAAGGCCACGGCCGTCAGGACAATGGCCACGTAACGGTAATAGGGAGCAGCGCTCGCCAGGCTGATACCGCCCACCACGGCGATCAAGACCCAGACCGTGGTGATCGAGATCGCCACAACCAGGAAGCCTCGGCGAGCGGCGAGGGAGATATCCAGAGTCCAGACACGATCAGCGCAGGCCGCGGCCACCGCGGCAAGTCCGGCAAGCGCGGGAATTCGAGCCGCGCTCGCCAATCCGGGGACAAAGGTTCCCACGACGAGGCTCGCGCCCACCACTTGTAACCATCCCACGACCATCTGCCGACCCTCGCCACTCCAACCATCTCGAACCGATCGGCTCAAGGCGAGAATCGCCAGCGGACTCCAGGGAAGCCCGAGCGCGATGACTTCGAGAGGCAGGAGCCAGGCGGAAGACTGCGTGAAGGGGAGCGCCAGGGAGGCCGCCCACGCTTCGGCGGGCATGACAGACAGGGCCCAAGCTGACCAAATGGCAATCGCGATGATGGGAGGGACCAGGAGGCCCGCTTTGAGCGAAGCTTCCCGGCGACCAATCACAATGGTAGTCAAGGCAATCAAGGCCAATGGAGGCCACCCCGCCGTTAGAAACGCGACGGCGGCCCACCCTCCCGCGACCATGTCCGAACCTCGGGACAGGATGCGATCGAGGGCGGCGATGACTCCCAGTCCCGCGAGGAGGTTGAGACTTCCCCCGGCGGAGCGGTCGATAAGGGCGACGCTCCCGAACCAGCAGAGCGAGAGAAGGATTGATGCACGCGTGCCGAAGAGGGCGAAGAAGCGTCGAAACAGAAACAGTCCGGTCAAGATCCCCGCAATCGCGGCCGGCCATCGCACCGACGCGGGTGTCGGAAATCCCCCTTCTTCGCCGACGGCCCAAAGAAGGCTGGGGGCGACGGAACCCGGCAGGATGCTTGGTTCCCAACCGCCGTAGACCTGCCCCATGGGACCGAACTGCCCCTCCGCGGCGAGACCCACGACCGACTCCGTTGCCCCGAGGTCGAGATTCCCGCCGCCGATGAGAACGAATCCACCGGCGAGAGCGAGGAACACACACCACGCGACAAGACGAGCCTGGCGACTCGGTAGCTCCTGGCGCTCATCGGGAGACGGCGATATCGATGTCGCAACCAAGTCGGCTTCAACGGACATGAGTCGTCTCCTTGGCATCGCCCTGGGTGCGCCGGTTGCGGTCGAGAGCCACGGTCTGGGAGTAGAGTTCCTGACCTGGGCGGTATCGGACCATGCCGTAGATGTAGCCCGGGAGCCATCCTTCTCGGTAGGTCTGACGCCTCATCTCGGCGGAAACGTCCTGAATGGTCCAGCCGTCCCGCTCGAACCGGTAAAGCGCAACGGAGGCACCTGTCCGGCAGGTCCCCCGCGCACAATGAACGAGAACAGGCCTGCGCTCAGGGTCATCGCAAGCCTTCAAGACCTCGCGAAATTGATGTTCCTGACCGAAGCCGTCACCCGGCATCGGAAGATTTAGAAAGTCGACATTTAATCGCTTCGTGATTGCTCGTTCCGTTTCGACCCCTTCACTGGGGATCTGGAAGCTGACCACGGTACGAATGCCGTAGAGCGCGATGGCGTCTTCAAGCTGGTCGCTATTGAGCTGACCGCTCCGATAGAGGATCCCCGGCTTGACGACGTCGAAATGATCCCAGACCAGTCGGTTGCGCCTGGTCTCGATCGTCAGCCAGGTGGCGATCGCCGCGATAAGAAGGGTGGTTACGATGATCGCCGTACGCATTCGGATCCCTCCCGCGCCCGGGGGATGAACAAGAGGGAGTCGGCAGGCAGCCAGGGTCCGCCCCCGCCATGCGGGAGCCGAGCATCGTCGTCACGGGCGGCATTAGTTCCATGCTCTCGAAACGCATGGATCGCTCCGCCAAGACCGGTCCTCCGTGAACCGGAGCCTTGCCGAATCCAGAACTTCTCAGTGTCACAGGCGGCCGAGACTACGAGGGGGGGTCGTAAAGCTAGGGAATCGCTGGCCGCCTGGGGCGGGATCGTAGGAGAGATTGGCGGTGTGGTCAACCCGAATCAAGGCTTCGGAAAGCGGGTGACGTCGAGATAACGATAAGCGCCCCCCGTCGAACTCGCCAACCGCCGAAGGGGGCCTGAATTTCCGAGTTCGGCTCCGCGACCGAATTCCACCGCCTGGATGCGCGTCTTGCCCGCCTCCGCGAGGATCTCAGAGGCATCGGTGTTTGTCATCAAATCGGCATCCGTCAAAAAGAAGATAACCTCGGGCCGAATGGCCAACGCAGCGCGGAGGGCCAGCATATGGTCGGTACCCCCGTCGGGGACGACCGTATCGAGCTGTACCCGCACCCGTTGCTTGTTCGCCGGGGTCGCCACCATCAAGCCGCGATTTCCCTGGGGATCCGAAAACACCGTAGCCTTCAGGTTATAGAACACCACCGCGAATTGGGCATCGCCGGCAAGCTGCCCAAGACTCGACAACAGCTCCTTCTTGGCAACGTTGAGTGCATTTCGCGTGGCCATACTTCCCGAACAGTCAATCACGTAGGCAAACGAAACGGCATGTTCCTTGGCGCCGAAGAATTCGGTTCCAGGGCCGATTCCGCGACCGATTCCTCCGCGAGAGCCCCCTCCAGACCCTCCTCCGCCACCGGTTGACGGCCCCGGAAGCGCGCCAATACCCGAGGTTTGCGGGCCGGGCAAGGCACGAGGGGCTGGGTCGACAAGCTTCGGAGTAGGAAGGATCTCAGAGAGCAACGCCTCGGCCGCCGGATCTCGCGCCTCCCCTGGTGAGGCCGTCCCATTGGCGGCGGGAACGGACTCCAGAGTTCCCTGTCCCCCCAGCTCGCCAGCATCTCCCCCCGCCGACTCATCTCGATTGTCAACGGCGTCGAGTTCCCCCTTGAGTGCCCGCGACGGCTCCGGCGCACTCGGGACCACGGCACTGAGCGCGGCCAGAGAGACCACGAACAGCAAAATGCCATGAAAAATCATGGAGCTGACCAGAGACTTGGGGTCGGTCAGAGGGGATCGGCCCACCCAGTTTTGTAGGCGAGGCATGGCAAGAATCCCTGAAGTACCGGGGTTCACCTTAACATTCGACAACGAAACGCAAGCAAATCACACGAATGTGCTCATAGGACGTACCATCAACATATCCGCGATCATTATTTTCAGACCGCTGGCCGCTACGGCCGATCCCCAAAATCCTGAGCCGGACCAAACGTTGGCGGAATTCAGGGGAAGGGGGACCATCACGATCCTCCTGGATCAAGCCCGACCAAAAATCCTTGTATCAGCAATGGCCAAAAATGATGAACCCATAACAGGCGAGTGATTCCAACAATGCTAAGGGCGTATGCCTAACCACTACTGAAATCGTTGTCGGATTGAAGCCCTAAGTCAAGGAACAAAACCGCGCGGAGAAGCGCTTCATGAGGGTCGAAATTGCCCCGAAATTGATGAGAGAGGGGCTGAAGATGGGAGGGGGAAGAGGCACAAAAAACGAAAGGCCGACCCTTGTCGGCCGGCCCGATCACCAAAGTGATGCAACGTAATCCAGGGAAGCGAAAGGCAACTGCAAGCAGAGGAAAAGGCCAAGTCGGTAGTTGGTCAAACCCGTAAAAGGTTACGTGTTGGGCCAAAACCACCGACTTCAGGATCAATAGCGGCCGCCGCGGCCACCACCACCACCGTAGCCACCACCGCCACCGCCGTAGCCGCCACCACCGCCGCCGCCGTAACCACCACGGCCGCCACCACCGCCGCCGCCGTAACCACCACGGCCGCCGCCGCCGCCGCCGTAACCACCACGGCCACCGCCGCCACCGCCACGATCCTCACGAGGACGGGCTTCGTTCACGGTCAGATTGCGACCACGAAAGTCCTGACCGTTCAGTGCGTTGGCCGCTTCATCAGCACCATCGGCCATCTCCACGAAACCAAAGCCCTTCGAGCGATTGGTGTCGCGATCGATGATGATCTGGGCCGACAAAACCTCGCCATACTCGCTGAACAATTCCACCAGGTTGTCTTCGGTCGTGTCGTAGGTCAGATTGCCAACATAAAGCTTCTTGGCCACTGTCATACCTCTGCGAATTGAGCGTTCTGGCGAGGCTAGCACTGGAAACGGCTAACTAAAAGGAACCCGCCGAGAGCGGCTGTCATTAGCCTAACGTTTCTTCGTGATTTGAACAGCTAGAATCCGTGAGGATTTTGAATTTTTTTTCCATCAGTCTTTTCGAACAGTTTTTGACCTCTCAAGTACCCTTCCAAACACCCCTTCTTTCGATACTCCAAGTGCGGCAATGACCGCAATAGCCGGCACAATTGGCGCCCTCATTCTCAGGTCGGTCCAGAACACGGAATGCACGGCGGTGAGAGCCAAAATCACGAGGGGAGCGATGATTTGGGGCCATTGCCACAGGTCTCTACGTAGGCAACCGCTGATCAAGGCAATCCAAAGAGGGATCGTCCAGAGAGTCGTGAGCACCCGTAAGCGCTGTGAATACACGGCTCCGGCTGGTGCGATCCCCCAAAAACGGCCGAGCCGTGCCACGGAAGCACGCAAAAAGTCGGACGGCCGGTCGGCGAGCATCCGCAGGGCCGCCGCACGGAAACGGCGATCGGCTTCGACTTCGCCCAGACCCGCGACGGATCGATTGCTCTCCATGAACCAGCGACGTTGATTTGGTCCTGACCAAACAGCTCCGGGAGGACCGTTGAGCACGTCGTCGTAATACACAGGGTTGTTCGCGAGCGCCAGCGTGTATCCACCGTGCGTCGTCGTCCACACCGGCTCACCCAAAACACGAGCGTTCCGCAGAGCCCAGGGCATCAGCACGGCGAAGGTCGCCAGAAGCAGCAACAGAGACAATCCAACGCGCCGCGAAAGCCTTTCGGGGCCGAGAAAAACCACAGCCAACGCGGACAGGATTGCCGCGGGCAAGAGGCTGGGACGGCACAAAGTCGCAAATCCGAATCCAACCCCGCCGTAGACCACACCCCACGGTCCGCTCTTGGTGGTTGCCAGCAAGGTCAGTGCAACGAGAAACGCCGCAAGCGTCTCGGTCATGACCATCCGTGCCTGGGAAACCAGAACGGGGTCGGCCGCGACAATTCCCGCCGCGATCAGCGAACCGACGGGTCCAAGGCCCCAACGCCGGCTTGTCCAGGCCGTCGCGACGACGGTGGCTCCCCCCAGGAGAATATGCAGAACCGCTACACCCCAGGGGAGATGCTTGCCAAGCCCGCCCACCAGAGGAGCCAGTATGATCGGGTACAAAGGAGGGCGATAGGCCGTGAGCCTTTCACGAAGCGCGAATCCTCTGCCTTCCACTAAGGATTTCGCCAGTTTCAGATAGTTGTCCGGATCCTCGAGGCTCCCAAAGCCGCGTGCGAGAACCGCACCTCGCAGCAGCATCCCCACGATGACGATCACAGACAAAGCCAGGAGCCAGCGTCGGCGGCCTTGCACAAAATCCTCAAGAGGCGCGGCGATCTTCATGAACCGATGTGTTCCACCGAAATGCGCGGGCACATTTGCCGTCTTGGAATCACGCCATATCAGCCGAGGACCGAAGCAATCGGCCGGGCGACCGTTTCCCCCAAAGACGTGACGGCGTTGGGGCATCGCGTGCCATGCTATCGCGCCCAACGCGTTTTATGGTAGCCTGGAATTTTCTCGATAGACCGAAGACGTTGGAAGTTTGGGTTCCAACGTTTGCGAAGGTCTTTCCGCTCCGTATTCGAGGCGAAGCGACAGAAATGGCCCAGCGTCCCGTCATTCTCTCCCTGACCAAAATGCACGAATCCGGGATGCGGCTGCTCCACGAGTCGGCCGAGTTGCGGATGGCTTCCGGTATCGATCCAGAAACGCTTCAGCGCGAAATCGTGGGCGCCGACGGTCTGATCATTCGAACCGGGGGAGTCATCGACGCCGCGCTCCTCGACCGTGGCGACCGGTTGAAGGTGGTGGGCCGTCACGGCGTTGGCTACGACCAAATCGATATCGAGGCCGCAACTGAGCGTGGCATTCAGGTCGTGTACACGCCAGGAGCCAATACGCAGAGTGTCTGCGAACATGTCTTCGCCATGATGATTGGCCTGTCGAAGCACTTCCCGCAGATGATGTCGGCCCTCGCGGCCGGAGACTATCACGCCCGCACGCGGATGATGGGGCGGGACCTCCTAGGGCGAACGCTCGGCATCGTCGGCTTCGGACGCATCGGCCGCCGCGTGGGCGAGGTGGCCAAAGCCGCCTTCGGCATGAAGGTCCTCTATCACGACATCATCGCCGCCCCTCCCGAAGTCGAAGCCAAAGCCGGCGCCGTTCGCGTGGGGTTTGACGAACTGCTCCGCGAGTCGGAATACGTCACCCTCCACGTGCCGCTCGACCGCACCACGCGCAGTATGATCGACGAGGCAGCGCTTGCGAAGATGCGTCCCGACGCGATCCTGATCAACGCCTGTCGAGGCCCCGTCGTGGTCGAAGCGGCAGTTGCCGCGGCTCTCGACGCCAAGCGCCTCTGGGGCTACGGTGGCGACGTTTTCGAGGTAGAGCCTCCGCCTCCAGGACACCCCTTGATCGGCCGGCCCGACGTGATGCTCACCCCCCACAGCGCGGCCCAAACCGACGAGGGACTCCGCAACATGGCGACCTGGATCGTGGAAGACGTCCTGGGAATCCTTCGAGGCGAGGCACCTCGCAACCCGGTCAATGACCCGGCCGCGGTGCTCGCCAACCGTCAGCGTTTGGGCAAGTAGCATTCGAACACGTCTGAACGAAAAGAACCGGGCTTCCGCTTGCCGAGGATTTGAAATCCCTCCGGCAGGCGGAAGCCCGGTTGCTTAGATTTGAGCGGTTTTCGCTCGCATCGCGCTCGCGCGTCTTGGGAAATCCCTAGAGCGCTTCCCATTTAAATGTAGCGGTATCCACAGTGCCGGAAGTGGTTCCGGCACTCCGCTTCCGCGAAGGCGTCGGTGAGCTCCCCACAGGTCTTCCAAAGCGTCTCCACCGTACGCTCCTCCGCCCGCCGCAACAGCGCCTTGAACTTCGAGAAAACCGTCTCGATCGGATTCAGGTCAGGGCTGTACGGTGGCAGGTACGCAACGGTCCCACCCGCCGCTTCGATCGCCTCCTTCACCCCTGACACCTTGTGGGCGCCGAGGTTGTCCATCACCACAATGTCTCCCGCTTTCAAAGTCGGAACTAACTGTTGTTGTACATAGGCGAGAAATATTGTGCCGTTGATTGCTCCGTCCACCACCAGGGGGGCCGTCAGGCCAGAGCTGCGGAGCGCCGCCAGAAAGGTCGTGGTCTTCCAGTGGCCGTGCGGCACCCGTGCTAGCAGCCGCTTACCCTTCGGGGCACGCCCCCGCAACGGCGTCATGTTGGTCTTGGCCCAGGTCTCGTCGATGAACACGAGTTTTTCTGGACTGAGGTCTGCCTGCTCAGACCGCCACTTCTCTCGTTGCCTGGCCGTGTCGGGACGGTCACGTTCCGCGGCGATTAGGACTTTTTTTTAAAGGTGAACTTCATCGCCTTCAGCGAGCGGCAAAGCGTCTGGACGCTGAGGTCTGTCCCGAGGTGAGCCTTGAGCTGGACGAGCGTCAGGTGAGGCCTCTCATCGATCGCCTGGCGGATGCGGTCGGCTTCGGCCATCCATTTGGGAATGCGTCGCCGCGTGCGCGAAGGACCGACTTTGCCGAACTCCCGAAACTCTTGCTTGACCCGGCGGACCCAGGACTCGCTGACCCGAAATCGCAGCGCCACCGACCTGGTCCCCTCGCCAGCCTGGCAGGCCGCAAGCACGTCCCGCCGCATCTCGGGCGAATAAGCTTTCATGGCCACCTCCTTATGACCATCCAGATTACCTAGAATCACCAGAGGGCGCTACAGGCTAGGGGAATGCGCTCTAGGTTTGTAAAGTGTCCATGGGTGGCACTGACAAGCGTACTCGCTTGTCAGTGGCTTGGGTACAGGCCCACGGACAAGTGGTTACACTTGACCGCGCCACCCTGATTGTGTTGCAGGGGAAAACCCAGCACACCGAGGCTTTGTGCACTAGCCGAATGAAAACCGCTCTGGGCTGAGATGCGCTCGACGCGATTACTGGCTCGCAACATCGGAAGGCATCTGAGCGACTTCGTCTTTCCCCGCAGTCTTCGCCGGACTGTACTTACCCAACGCCCCTTCGAGGAACTTTACGAAAGCATCCGGCGGGACGTAGCCCCCTTTGCTTGCGAGAACTTCGCCGTCAGCTCCGAGAACCACGTAAAAGGGGTTTGTGGTTTCGTTGGCCAATTCCAGGAGCCGGTTCTGGTTTTTCTCCGCCAGTTCGGCACGAGCGTCGGTACCGATCGATGCGATGGGAACGAAGTCGGTGTATAGCTGGACGGTCACGAACTGGGAGAGCAGCTTGACAACCTCGCTACGGGGAAGAACCGTGGCTTCCATCTTGCGGCAATTGACGCAATTGACCCCCGTGAAGTCGATGAGAACCGGCTTGCCTGCCGCCTTCGCCTGTTCCCGAGCACCATCGAAGCTCATTCCCCACTGAACGCCGTGAACCGTTTTCTCCTCACGTTCCGCAGTCGCCGGGTCTGAGGACTTCGCCTTGATCTCTCCTCCTACCGTCCCCTCGCATCCCGCAGCAGCGACAACTTGCGGCTTCGACTCCAGATCCTTCACGTCGGCAGGCAGAAGCCCAACCAGAAGGTCCCAGAAGGGACTCTTGGGGGGATGCCCGAACAAGGCGGGAGCCAAAAACAGTGCCAGTGCCAAGAACAGCGAGCCGGTCACCAGACGGCCAGGTCCAACGCGCACCTGCTCGTGGTCATGGTCGGTTCGGAAGATCCCCAGCAAGTAGAGCCCGCAAACCGCGGCGAGTCCCACCCAGATGGAGAGGACCAAGGGCGCGTCAAACCAGGCGTCTTCCGGAACAGTTCCAAAGCCAAGCTCGGCGGTATTCACGAACTTCAACGCGGCGCCGATTTCGACGAGTCCGCCCACGACCTTGACCGTGTTCATCCAGTCGCCGCTCTTGGGCATCTTGGACATGAGGCCGGGAGCCAGGGCCAGCAGGAAGAAGGGAAGCGCCAGAACTCCGGAAAAGGTCGCCAGTCCGATGATCGGGTAAAAGAATTGCCCCCCCGCGGCCATCACGATCAATCCGCCTACCACGGGGAACGTGCAGGTGAACGAGGTGATGGTCAAAGTGAGGGCCATGAACATGACCCCGACCAGTCCCCCTCGGCTCTCACCACGGGCGGAAGCATTGAGCAAGAAGTTGGGGAGGCGGATCTCAAAGAGTCCCAGTAAGCTCAAGCCAAACGCGAGGAAGAGAAGGGCGACACCCGTATTGAGCCATGGATTATTCGCCAGGTTTTGCAGGGCCGCGGCCGAGAAGAAGAAGGAGACCAAGACACCGAAGGTGGTGAACACTCCGATAATCGCCAAACAGTATGCGACAGCCAGGCCGGTCGTCTTTCCTTTGTTGTGATGCCCCTGTTTCACGAAGAAGTTGACGGTGATGGGCACCATCGGCCAAACGCAGGGCATCACAAGGGCGAGCAGCCCTCCACCAGCCGAAAACAGCAGGAACGGGATCAACCCCCGTTCCGCCTCGCGAGCGACTTCACTAACGGGGGCAGCCTTCGCGGCCCTCGAAACCGGCTCCAACGCGGAAGAACTTCCAGAACTTGACGTCGCCGCAGAAGCCGGCGACGAAGTCACGGAGGGAGTCGCCAAGGCAGCATTAGGAGCTGCCGCGGCGGCCGCAGGCACAGGTTCCGCACTCTTCTCGGACGTGACGGCCGCCGCAGTGCTGGGAGCCGATGGCGAACTCGTGGAGGCAGTTGCCGGGGGAGCTTCCGCACTACCGGATGCCGCGGGCTTCTCAGAGGCAACTACCGCAGGGGCGGGCGTGGCGGGAGCCGCTGCAGCGCCGCCGCCCGGCAAGATGGTGACTTCCACGTCAGGAAGAGTCCATTGTCCCGGCTGCTTGCAGCTATTGTCGTTACAGATTTGATAGCCGGCCTGGCAGCGGAGAACCTTCTTCCCTGGCGCGGTCCCCTCGGGGACTTCCAGCTTGATCGACCAGGTGGCTTCGTCCTCGTAATACTCGATCACTTCGTTATTGAAAAACGGCTCCTGCTTGCTGATGGGAGCCTTCGCGGGAGTCCAGGTTCCCACGAGCTTGAGCCCGGCGGTATCGAAGAAGTCAAAGGTGGTATTGCGAGGCCCGAGTCCTTCACCAAAGGGCTTCTTGGCAAACTTGTAGATATGCCAACTTGGTTCGAGTTTGAACTCGACCTTATAGGTGATCGTTTCACCGGCCTTGGCTTCGATCGGACTGGCGGAGGGGGTAGCCGTAACTTCCTTGGGGCGGATTCGGGGGTTGGAGTCTTTCTTGGCGGGTTGGCCATCGGCCGCCAAGGCCGGGCGTTGGTGCTCCACCGCAAATCCAAGCACCATCAACCCTAGCGTAAACGTTGCGATGCCGGCGAGCAGAAAACGCAGAGAGGTTTTCCTACGTAGCATAAGGTCGAGTCCCATAAAAACGAGGCTCCGCAGACCTTCGCGGCCACGCGGTTAACGACATGTTTATCGTAATGCCGACCGACCTCCGGGACAAGTCGACGCCTTGTCCGAATCCCTTGTGACTGGCCCCAAGGCTCTCAAGAGAGGCGTCTTCCGTTGAGCCATCGTCCCACCCATGTTCGACGCACCACGGTTTCGTAGCTGGCCAGACATAACAGGAAGACGAGCGAGACGACCACCACGTATTTGATCCCCGCCGGCCAGGGAGCGGGATACAAAGCGACCTGAACAAGCCCCACCATGGGAAAGTGCACCAGATACACCCAGTAGGAAGCCCCGGAGAGATAAGCGATCACCCCGCGTGACTTCACGCAACCCTGCTGGGCCGCTCCCCACAACCCAAAGAGCGCCAGCCAGCCGAAAAGAGCACCCGAAATCATGCAAACTGCATGAAGGGCTCGCGATCCTGGAAAATCAGACGTGTCCCGAAGAAGTGCAAGCCGCACCACCAGGACCAAAGCCGCGAACGCGAGGTACGAACGCCATCGCGACTGAAGAGCATTCCACTGGCTACGACGACGGGCAAGAAGGGTTCCCACGACGAAGAACCAAGCGTGGTGCGCCCATCGATAAGGATCGGGCACGAATGAGTTCCGCAGGTCGGTCATGGGATCGAAGCCATGATGCGTGTACCCGGACGCAAGAATGAGCGTCGAGGGAATCGCGATAAGAAACGGAGACCAATGTGCAAGCAGCCAGCCGTCCCAACGTGAGGAGCTTTGTTCGGACCAAACGCGGCCCGATCTGCTTCGGAAGCTTTGAACGACCCCATAGATGAAGAGCATCACCAATAGATATTCGAGAAACCATAAATGTGCAGGGCCAAGCCACTGATTTTTCAGGAGCTCTTTCACAACTTTCATTCGAATAATTTGTGACCATGTATACTGCCCAGAGGCCAACCAGCCGATCCCCCAAACCACGAGCGTGATGGGAAGGACGATCAGGCCTGCCGCGAGGAAGGGCAAAAGGATGCGCTGCGACCGATCCCGAAAGTAGCCCGACGAGCCATGAAGGTCGAAGAGTTGAACGGCCCAGAGGCCGCTGAGGGTAAAGAAGATCGGCATCGCCGTGCCGACACATCCCCAGAACAAGACATCGAAGAAAAGAGAACGCGAGTGGTCGCGGATCACCCAAACGAGTCCGGGGATTCGGATCTCCACATACGCCAGCGCAGCGTGAGCTAGGACCACGAGAAGCATGGCCCCGGCCCGAAGAGCCTCGAGGGAGGCGATCCTGGGGAGTGACGAGGCGACGCTCCATCGAACCGACTGCAGTTCGCGATAGGGAAGCGGTTCCCACGAGGCCGGTTCGACCATGACCTCTTGCGCCGTGTTCATTCCTTGAAATCCCTTCTGCTCCATCAAAGCTGTCGCATCATCGCGGAACTGGCAGGTCATTCGCCAAAACGGGCCGACCAACGGGCTGGTCTGGGGTACTTTCGGCAGCCCCCCTAAGTTTCGCCCAAGTTCCTCAACACGTTATGCCGGGGTAGAAGCTCGTCGCATCACGACGTGGGGTCGGCCACACGGCCCAGGCCTCGACACGGCGGGCTCACCCATGGGGATGGTCTCCGAATTACATACGTGAAACGTCATCCTTGCAAGGCATTTCGTCCTCTTCATGGCCGAGATTCGATTTCGAAACGTGGGTAGACACCACGATTTCCGATGTTGGAGAGGTGCGCCAAGGGGCCTGAGGCCAAACGTCCAGACCTAGCGAAATAGGCTTGTGGGCCGAGGAAAAGCACGATGAGATTTCGGCCTAGGCCCTATCGGGCGCAAGTCAAGTCGTGTTTAATCCGAGTTATCTCCGATCTCACAATCGTTCTCAGACGAGGCACGGACTGGGGAACATTTCTTGGCCCCTGGCAAGGTGATAAGCCTCTGCCGCCGTTCGAGCGTTCCCCTCACACTCACGCAACACCGAGGATTGTGGAGGTGGATTCTATGCGAGTTCGTCGAGCTCTGTTGATGGTTGCGGTTGTGCTCACCCATCTGGCGATGATCCCATCGCTTCAGGCCCAGGAGGCGGCTGATCCCCCCCCGGCGCCGGCCAACGCGGCCGGTGAGTCTTTCAAGTTCTTCAGCTTCCTTACAGACGCACACTACAACCGGGTCGAGCAGATCTCCCTATGGGTCGTTCTGGGGGTTGCCGTCGCCGGTTTGCTCTACGCGGCCATGCTTGTGGGACAGGTCCTTGGCGCTGACCAGGGGACGGAAAAAATGCGCACGGTCGCCAAGGCGATCCGCGCCGGCGCCAATGCGTACCTCGGCCGCCAATTCAAGGCGATCATCGGACTCGTCTTTCTCATCTGCGCCATTCTCTACTTCGCCTCGGCGGGCGAGGGAGCCGAGGCGGTCCGTGTCGGACGCGTGCTGGCCTTTTTCGTCGGAGCGACATTTTCCTGGCTCGTCGGATATGTGGGTATGAGCCTCGCGGTCCGAGGCAACCTTCGCGTCGCGGCCGCGGCGAGAACCAGCTACGGCTCGGCACTTCAGCTCGGTTACCGCACCGGGACGATCACCGGCATGCTGACCGACGGCCTTGGCCTCCTGGGGGGCACCGTCATTTTCATGGCCTACGGTGAGCACGCATATGAGGTGCTCCTCGGCTTCGGATTCGGCGGTACGCTGTTGGCGCTCTTCATGCGGGTCGGCGGCGGCATCTACACGAAGGCCGCGGACGTGGGGGCCGACCTGGTTGGCAAAGTTGAGGCGGGAGTGCCGGAGGATGACCCTCGCAACGCCGCGACCATCGCCGACAACGTAGGGGATAACGTCGGTGACTGCGCAGGGATGGCGGCGGACATCTTTGAAAGTTACGAGGTCACGATCGTCGCCGCGATGATTCTCGGCATGGCGAGCTTCGGCCATAAAGGGGTCATTTTCCCCCTGTTGGTCCGGGCGATCGGTGTGCTCGGCTCCATGATCAGTACTTACAGCGTCAAAGCCAGCCCCGACAGCACGAGCGACGAGGCTCTTCACTCGGTCCATCGCGGCTTTATTCTGGGGTCAATCATCAGCGTGGTGGGCTTTATTATTCTGGGTCTAGGATATCTTCAATTCGACAAAAAATATTATGCTGACTACCCTCAAGCTCTGGGAAGCAACCCTCTTTCTGCCGAGTTTACCGCTGTTCTCGACCAGTTTGATCGCGATCACGCCAAACTCCGAGCCGACGACTACAAGACCTATCAAAAGCAATTGGGAGAAGTGATCAATGGCTACGACAAGCCGATCTTCGCCCACGGCATGCCAGTCTGGGCTGGGTTCGGTACCGACTGGCTCGACATGCGCCCAGCCTGGACTTGCCTGATCGGAATCATCCTGGCCATCGCTCTCAACAAGGTCACGAGCTATTACACGCATACGCAATACGCGCCTGTGAAATCGCTGGCCAAGGCGTGTACGACGGGGCATGCGACCAACATCATCCAGGGCTTTGCCCTGGGCTATGAATCCACGGTGGTCTCGGTCGTGGTGATTGCCGTCGCGATTTTGCTCTCTGTCTGGATCTACGCGGGCGCGAGTCCCATCTTCGTCGCCTACGGTGTCGCCATGTGCGGCATCGGCATGCTCACCCTGACAGGCAACACCATCAGCATGGACGTGTTTGGGCCGGTCGCCGACAACTCGAACGGGATCGGCGAGATGAGCTACGATCGCGAGGAGATGGGAGAAGAGAATTACAAGCGGGCCAGGCAAATCCTCGCTGATCTCGACGCGGTCGGTAACACGACCAAGGCTGAGACCAAGGGGATCGCTATCGGCTCCGCAGTGATCGCCGCCGTGAGTCTCTTCGCCAGCTTCATCGCGGTAATTGCCGTTGGCCGGGAGTCGGACATCGGCAAGATGACCGCGGCTCAATACCTGAACGAGGCGGGCAAACTCTCTGTGGCTCAACCGGTGGTCTTCATCGGCATGCTGATCGGAGGAGCGGTGCCGTTCCTGTTCAGTTCCATGTTGATCCGTGCGGTGGGGCGTGCGGCATTCTTGATCGTGAAGGAGTGCAGAATCCAGTTCCGCGACCAGGAGATCTGGGCCGGGACAAAGACTCCCGACTACGGCCGCGTGGTGAATATCTGCACCGCGGCGGCGCAAGGGGAATTGATCGGCCCCGGTCTGCTGGCGATCACAATGCCGATCCTCGTTGGCATCTACCTCGGCCCTTACGCCTTGGGGGGATTCCTGGCGGGAATGATCGTGGTGGGCCAGCTTCTCGCGGTCTTCATGGCCAACGCCGGCGGAGCCTGGGATAACGCCAAGAAGACGATCGAAGACGGCATCTACGGCGGTAAGGGTTCCGAAGCTCACAAGGCGAGCGTGACGGGGGATACCGTGGGGGATCCGCTCAAGGACACGGCCGGTCCCGCCTTGAACCCCTTGATCAAGGTCATGAACATGGTCGCGCTCCTCGCGATTGCTCCGATCCTGGCGGCCTCGGGCAAGGGGCACGGCTGGATCCTGTACGCTGTCGGCCTGATCGGCGTCGCGGCTGTCGCCTGGGCGGTCTGGAGAAGCAAGACCGAGTCGAAGGAGTTCCGCGAAATGGAGGCCGAGCTCGGTGGTGAGCCGCTTGACGCTCACCTTCAGGCGGCCAGCCATTGAGCGATGCCCGGACTGGTGGCCCTCCAATGCCCTCGCCGGAGCCAGCCAGCCAATCCAAAGTCGTTGGAGCGAATCAACACGCAGGGATGACTCCCAAGAAAACCCCACTCAAAACGAAAGGCCCGCGCTTCCTTTCGAAGCGCGGGCCTTTTTGCTTTCAAAGCTCGGAGAGGAAGCTCAGAGCGACCAACCCTTGCGGTAATCCGGACGGATGAACTCATCCACCTCCGAACAATTCGTCGCTCGCATATTGGCCGCGTCCCAATCCAGCTTCTTGCCGGCGCGAAGGGAGAGGTTCCCCAGCAACACCATGCCGGTCAGGGCAGAGGCGTAGTCGAAGCTCGAGCAAGCCTGTGTGCCATGCTTCGCGGCCATGATCCAATCTTTCATGTGGCCGGGGGAACGCTTGATGGTGGCGGGGGGCAGCTTGAGCCCCGCGAAATCTTTCTCCGGGAGCAGCTTGAACCGAGCCCCGTAGGGATCGTCGAGATAGATGACCCCCTTGTCACCCACCAGAAGGGACCCGTTGGGCTGGTACTCGACCTGAGTCTTCCCCTTGGCCTTCTCTTCCTTGGTCAGCTCCAGCCCGTTAAGCAGCTCGATGGGAGGCTTCTTGCCGCCGTCGTACCAGGTGAACTTGACGGGAGGCTTCTCCCCTCGGGCGGGGAATTCATAGGTGACAATGCTCCACTTGGGAGCGCTCTCGGAGTTCCCCCCTTCGGAACGGGAGTCAATGCTGGTGGGGTGACGGAGATCCAAAGCCCAGAACGCCGTGTCGGCGACGTGGCAGGCCATATCACCCAGGGCGCCGGTTCCGAAGTCCCACCACCCTCGCCAGGAGAAGGGGTGATAGGCCGGGTTGTAGGCTGTCTCTTATACACATCTCGTGGCAGGCCATATCACCCAGGGCGCCGGTTCCGAAGTCCCACCACCCTCGCCAGGAGAAGGGGTGATAGGCCGGGTTGTAGGGGCGCTCGGGGGCTGGGCCAAGCCAAAGGTCCCAATGGATGTGCTTGGGAACAGCGGGGGCCTCCTTGGGACGATCGAGCCCTTGCGGCCAGATCGGGCGGTCCGTCCACGCGTGAATCTCACGGACGGGGCCGATGACTCCGGCCCGAATGATCTCGACGACCTGGCGGGCTCCCTCATTCGAGTGCCCCTGGTTTCCCATCTGGGTCGCCAGCTTGGGATTCTTCGCGGCGAGGTCCGCGAGCACGTGCGCCTCGTAAACGGAGTGCGTCAGCGGCTTCTGAGTGTAAACGTGCTTGCCCAGGCGGAGAGCCGCGGCGGTGATCACGGCGTGCGTATGGTCGGGCGTGCAGCAGATGACCGCGTCGATGCTCTTTTCCTTGTCGAGCATCTGGCGGAAGTCGTTATACGTCTTCGCTTCAGGATGAACCTTGGACGCGCCGGCGAGGTAGTTGTCGTCGATGTCGCAAAGGGCAACTACGTTCTCGAGCTTGACCTCGGTGTCTTCGACGTGGTCGCGCCCTTTTCCCCCCACTCCCACGATCGCGATATTCAGCTTTTCGTTAGGAGAGACCGCCAGTGACGGCATGTGGCCGCCCGCAACCCAAAGGCCCAATCCCCCTGCCGAGGTATTTCTCAGAAAGTCGCGACGATTTGTTTGTCGTCCCATGCGGGCACGCTCCTTTGAAACAAGGTACTTTCGTCTGAGGCAGGCCTCAGGCGTGAAGGAAGAGAGGTATCGAGTTGCCCGAATCCGCAAACCGAGACTGTCCGTTCTCAGAACCCGATTCGCACATCATCCGACCGGGATGCGCGAAGCTTCGATTGATCGCGAAAAGGCGGGAAGGAGCGGCTGTTCGGCTCGAAAACCTGGAGAGCTTTCCGACGCAACCGAGAATCCCAAAACGTTGGGCCCGATCATGCCCAACCACGCTCCAGGAATCAAGTACGACGCTCAGGCCCGTCCGTTGCTCAAAAACATCAAATCACAAAAAGACCATCACATTTCAAATCATTCACAAAAACGGCTTCTCGCAAAACAAAGGAACAAACGGGCGCGCAGCGACACGCGATTTCTCATCGAGAGCCGCGAGTTCTTGGAAGATACAGCCGTGCGAGGCTTCCCAATCGTTACAACGGCAGGATTCCCTGGGCGCGGATTGGCGTTCCGATCTTGGCGGTCCGCTTTCCCGGACTCATAATAGTCTTCTCATGGGCGAAAGCCGAAGCAGGTGAACGGACTCGGAATTTGAGGTCCGAGATCGCAAACACCGAGTGACTTGGCCGCTCGATCCACTCCCTTTCCCTTGGTTGCGGAAGCTGAGGACGACTCGTGAGCGATCGTTATTCTGAGCGTGTGTTGGTCGTACCCGCGTCGGAGTTGGATCGGCTCGGCAGGTTTCAAGGATTCTCGAGCGACGCCGAGCGCTATCTCAACACTCTACTCGTTCCCCAGTTCGCCGACTTTCGGCCCCGTTCCGAAGTCGAGGATGACCCCTCGCTCAAACAAATCATTCCCTACGTTGTCTTCCGGGCGGGAGATTCCGTCTTCTGCTACACCCGAGGAAAGTCGCAAGGAGAGACGAGACTTCATCGTCTGCGATCACTCGGGGTAGGGGGGCACGTCGCCGAAGAAGATGCGGGGTCCAAGGCAACGCTCGAAGCCTACGAAATGGCCTTGCGTCGTGAGCTCGATGAAGAGGTGGCGGTCAACAGCGACGGTGTGATCCGACTCGTCGGCCTGATCAATGATGACTCGACCCCCGTGGGCCAGGTCCATCTCGGGGTCGTTCACATCTACGAGTTGGAAGAGCCCGCCGTCCAACCTCGGGAAGAGGGGCTGGCCGAAGCGGGTTTTGTGCCAATCTCTGAGATCCAGAGCAAGTTGAGCGAGTTTGAGACCTGGTCCCAAATCTGCGTCAATGCGCTTCTAGGACCGGCCGCAGCATCGTCTTCGTCGTCAGATCCGGAGGCGGACCTGGCCTAGAATCGCGCAGCTCCATCGTGAGGGGAGGAGTCTGCTCCGACCCCTCACGTCCCTGGCTCGACATCGGCTGACGGCGATCCAGCCAGTCGATGACGTTGGGGAAGACCTCCCGGGGAGCGTACCGGCTCCAGACAAGGTCACAGTGTCCGTAGTCTGCAACGTGCCCATCGCGGCGTCCGAAGCGTTGCAGGGTCTTGTCGGACGAGCCGAGAGCGGAAAGCGTGAGCTCCGTCGAGGGAAGATCCGACATGCAGTCGGACTCGCCGGCCACCATGAGCGTCGGCGTGGTGACCCGGTTGAGAAGCGCTGCGTAGTCGGTCTTTCGGTCCGCCGAGATGAAGTGGCCGAACTCCAGATACGGGTCCAACTGCTTGAGCGCCGATCGTCCGGTGTCTTCAATTGTATAGCCGTAGAACCGCTTGATCGTTCGCTTGTCCACGTTTTCGGACGTGTAATAGAACTGGTCGATACGATCCAGACCTGGGAACCTCGCAAGCATGAGCGGCCGAGCAATCCGGCCGGTGCTCACAAAGGCCGCGAGCACTCGCAGGCCACGGTTGGCACGAAGCATGTCGCGCTGAGGAGCCTCCGCCAACGTGATAGTGCTTCCCATGCCCACGAAGTTGGCGATTCGCCTACGCTCCGGGCTCAGTTCCAGGAACGGGAAGACGATCATGCCTCCCAGGCTATGCCCAACCCAATTCACGCGATCCTGTCCGGTAGCAGCCTTCACGTAGTTGAGGACGGCCGGAATATCGTAGAAGGCCATCTCATCCGCGTTCCAGCTCGCTTCTCCCCACTCACGAAGAAAGGTCTGGCGGAGATGAGCGTTGACACGCCCGATCCTGCCTACGCGCGAGCTTTCCCCTGAGCCTCGAAGGTCGACGAGAAAGACCTCATACCCCTTGGCCGCGAGTTGCTCAGGGAGGTGGGAGTCGGTAATGGTCCAGAAGGTCGCATTCAGTCCCAGACCATGGCATAGAACGACCGGAAGCTTGTTGGGGTCGGGCACCGCGGGACGGACCTGGCGCATGCCCAACCGCCATCCGTCGGAGGTGTAGGCATAACCGTCCGCGCAGGGTCTCAAATCCGAATTCGGCGCGTTCCGGCGCATGCTGGCGCAGCCCGGTAAGAGCATCGTCAGGATGAGTACACCAAGTCCGAGAACCTGGGGTAGCGACCGGCCATCGCGCATGAATCGAGGGATCCTTCCCAATGAGCGTCCGACCATCCCTGGTCGGTTCTACGAGCAAGTCATCGCCCTAACAAAGGTGTTGGACTCGGGATGGACCGAACCAAATCGGGAACCTCGGCTAGGATCAGCGGAGTCTAACCGAGCGTTTCGATTTGGGGAATGCGAGGGTGAGGAACAAACATGGTCCCTGTAACTCTTTCGGCAGACGCCACTTGCTCTCGTGAGCACGAAATGCGCAGTTCATCCCGGAAAATGGAAAGAAAACGAAGATCCTGCGTATAAGTCACGTAGCTTTCCAGCCTTAGCAATCAAGTCGCTTGTGAGGATTGCGAACGAGCCATGCTTGGGGCTAAACCGAGCACTCGAGCCCAGAGTGATTCGTACGATTCCACAAGCTTTTCCCAGGTGAACTCGGCCTCGATGCGCGCCCGCCCTTGTCGACCGAAGCGCTCTCTTCGCTCCCGGTCGCTGGCAGCCTCCAGAAGTGCCTGCGCGAGCGCCGGCGCCGACCCAGGGGGGACCAGCCAGCCCGTCTCCCCCGCGCGAACGAGATCTTCCGTCCCCTCGACGGCGGTCGCCACCACGGCAAGACGGGACGCCATGGCTTCGAGAACGACGTTGGGCATCCCTTCCCATAGGGAGGGGAGCACGAGCAGATCGGCGGCCTTCAGCAAGGAGGGCACGTCGGTCCTCGCCCCCAGCAAGTGCACGCGATCCGCGAGGAGAGGGCTTGAACCGATACGACGCTGCAACGCTTCGCGATCGTGGCCATCCCCCGCAAGCGCGAGATGCCAGTTCGGCACCTGAGCCGCCACAACCTCCGCGGCCTCGATCAAGACGAAGGGAGCTTTCTGCGCCTCGAGTCGCCCTACGAAAAGGGCGAGTTGTGCTTCGTCGGGGATCCCGAGCGAGGCTCGTGAAGCAGGCTCGGCCACGTCAAAGGGTGTTGTGTCGACCGCGTTGGGGATGACCACGAGCCTCGCGGGATCGATCCCCGCGACATCGCGAGTAAACCGCAGGACCCCCTGGGAGACGCAGACGGAACCTGCTGACAACAGCGTGGTCGCGCGATCAAGTTTCCAGTGCCAGCTCTTTTCCCGCTCGGCGACGCGCAGACCGCTCACGACCCAGGGGCAGCCGGCCCCCGGGGCAGCCAGCCGAGAAGCCAAGTTGGCGTGAAACAGGAAGCTCTGGACAAGCCACGGTTTCCTTTGGCGCAATGCCTTCGCCAATCGAACGACCGCTTGCATCGGACGGCGAGGGTTGACGCCCAGGCATTCCGTATCGATGCCGGCCTCTCGGAGCGTCGTCGCGAGCTTTCCCTCCGGAGCAAGTGCCAGAACCGAAGGATGCCACCTTCGGCGATCGAGCTTGAGCGCCAGATTTGTAAGGACCCATTCCGCGCCACCAACATCAAGGTCGGTGATAACGAGGGAGATGGGGATGGGATGATCCGGCCAGGGACGCACAGCCGCCGTTGCAAGTCTTTGAGCGAGAGGTTGCACTGGTTGCGTACAATCGAGGAAGAGAAGACCTTCAGATGACAAAGAGACCCTCGGCAGGATCACAACGTCACGAGCTCACGACAAGTCGGCTCGTGCCCTTGAGGTTCCTCCGCCCCGGGCCATAACCGCGCTCTTGAGGCGGAGTGCCGAGGCGTCTTTCATCGTATCGAATCCCCACCTTCGCGCGAATTGTCACCGCGAAAGCCGGCCGGGAGGAAGTGGCTTGCAGACTTCGGCGTTTGATTTCGTCCTTCCTGAAGAGTTGATTGCCCAATACCCCGTTGAGCCACGCGACCAATCGCGGCTCATGGTCATTCGGCGCAGGGAAGGAACCTGGGAGCATCGAACATTCAGCGACTTACCCGGCCTGCTCAATCGCGGTGATGTTCTGGTTCGCAACAACACGCAGGTGGTGCCCGCACGGCTTTTGGGACACCGCGAGGCCACAGGAGGGAAGTGGGAGGGACTCTTCCTTCGCTTTCAGACGGGAGGGACCTGGGAAATCCTCGCGACCACGCGTGGACGCCCCGTCGAAGGAGAAACCGTCGTCGTCGGACAGGGCCTCCGTTTGGTCCTCGAATCCAAGGGGGATGGCGGACGGTGGTTGGTTCGCCCACTAAGCGACGAGCCAGCCCCGGCCCTGCTGGAACAGCATGGACAGGTTCCGCTTCCCCCTTACATCCGAAAAGGGCGTGAGGAACCGAGCGACCGAACTCGCTACCAGACACTCTACGCAGCGATTCCGGGGGCCGTTGCCGCACCAACGGCGGGACTTCACTTCACTGAGGCTGTCTTCGAGCAGTTGCGGCTACGCGACGTCGTATGCGTGGACACAACGCTCCATGTTGGAATTGGCACTTTTCGACCGATCGAAGTCGATGCCATCGAAGACCACGTACTCCACGCTGAATGGGCGGAGCTCACCCCTAGTGTCGCCACCATCTTGAACGACCATCGCCAACAGGGAGGGCGGGTCGTCGCCGTGGGAACGACCTCCGCCCGAACGCTGGAAACAGCCGGGGTGTCGGGAACGATCCAACCCTTTGCCGGAGAGACCGCGCTCTATCTTCGGCCCGGGCACCAGTTTCAGGCCGTCGACGTCCTTTTGACCAATTTCCACCTCCCGCGCAGCAGTTTACTGGTGCTCGTTAGTGCGCTGGCCGGCGTCGATCTGATCCGGGAGGCCTACGCGGAAGCCGTCCGGCATCGCTACCGCTTTTACAGCTACGGCGACGCCATGCTCATTCTTTGAATTTCTAAAGATTCCACAGATTTTCCGACGTTTGCGCCAAGTATCCGCAACGGTGATTCACTGCCTTGTGAGGCGATCACCGCGGGTTCATACCGGCTTCTTGGGGCGGAACCGTTTGGAGAGCGCGCGATCGAGCTGGTCGGGGGCTTCCAGACCAAGAGTGAACAGTGAGTGATTCAACGCATCGGCACCCGAGAAGTTCGACTGCATGCCGTTGGCCGAATCCCAAAGGATGTAGTTTTCGGTGCCTTTGAAATCCAGATAGGCGATCGCCAGGCTGTTGTCTTCGTAGATCCAGATCGCCAGGATTGGGCGGTTGGGGGAGCCTCCAAACCGGATCGACGGCGTTAGCATCTCAATCTGCTTATTGGGCATTCCCTGGATGGCGACCTGCCCGGCCGAACGCCCTCGAATCGATGGAATCACGACAAGGCGGTAGGGGCCGACCGTCACGAGACGATGCCCGGTCTTGGGGGGCACTTCCCGCATGGCGGAGACGGCCTCTTGCCAGAGGTCGCGAAGATCGCCAAGCATGAACCGGAGAGGGTCGGGAGAAACCAGGTAAACCAGGTCCTTCTCAATCTGCCTTGAGTCGCTGGTAAGTTCTTGAAGAGTCGCCGCGCCATCGCCCAGCCGGATCGAGACATGTTCCTCAACGCGGCTCCGAGAGTCGGTAGCTCCTCCCTCGTCGTCCAAGAGCGGATCGTCGTCAAAGGCATTCAGCGAGAGGTCGATGTGCGCCACGTCCTGCGTCGGAACCGAGAGCCGAATCGCGCGATCGAGACGAACACCCGCGTCGGGGACACGAAGGACTCGCGCGGAAACATTGTCCCAGAGCTGCTCGGTCCGGCTCCGCAGCCGCCGCTGCCATCGAGCCCGTTCGATCAGAGGGTAAACGACCTCAGGCCAGAGCTCGAAGCTGGCTGGATCCTTCGCGGCGTTGCGAGTTGCATACAAAAGCACTGCGTTCCGGAAGTCGTGGTTGGTACGCCAGACTTCCGCCACGCGATTCCATCGCGCGACGAGTTGGTCATCCACTTCGACCCGTTCCGGTGCGAGCTTGCGCAGGTCGTCGAACGTCACCGGCATGAGGCCGGGGTTGAGAACGCCCTTTTCATTCGTGAGGTACTTCTGGGCGTAGGGGCTCGCCTCCAGCAACTGCTTACGCGCTTTGCGAAAGAGCTTTCGTTTGGCGACCGTGTCGCGACTCACGAGATACTTCGCCACGACAACCGGACTCATGGAAGGGCGTACGTCAATTCGCTGCTCGAGCAGACTCGCCGCGCGAGCGATCGACTCCTCCGACCCCTCTTCCTTCATGATCGTGGTCATCGCCAGCATGACCCGAGCACGATCGGCATTTCTCGGATCCAGTGGGCGCCGCATCAAGAACCCGCGCCGTCGAGATCCGCCTAAGAGGTAAGCCAGGTAGTGGCCGCAGAGAAACCGTTCATCAGGAGTCAAAATAATGGGGTCGACCTGGACCAGCCCCAGCATCGTCTTGGCCGGAGATCCTCCCTCGATCGACTTGGACGCGGAAGCGGGTTCCGCGGGCACTGCGACTGAAGCGAATGAAGCTGAAGCGGTCAGCGCGGGTGACGTGGATAGCTTGCCGCTCTGGGTTCCCGCCGCAGTCATCTGCTCGGTCGAACTTTGACTCAGCCCCTCGGTGATCGGCTGCGTTGCCTGGTTGGCCTGTCGCGCGATCTCTTGTTCGATTTCTTCTCGAATCGCATCGGCAACGGCCGTCCCTGAACCGGGGCGACGGAGAGGGTCCTTCGCCATCATCTTGAGGATGAGGGCTTCCAGGTTCTTGGAAACGCCCTGATTCCGCGATCGCGGTGGCTCGGGCGTTCCACTCACATGCTGTGCGATCACCGCCATCGACTTACCGGAGTAGGGGACCGTCCCCACGGCGCTCTCGTAGAGCATCACTCCCAGCGAGTAGATGTCGGTATAGTGACCAAGCCGGCTACCCGAGGATTGCTCTGGGCTCATATAGTGCGGAGTGCCCCGGATCGACTTGGTGTCGTCGGTATGCTCCGTGGTGGTCGAAAGGCCGAAATCGGAAAGCTTGGCCTGGTTGGTCGTCGTGAGAAGGACGTTACCCGGCTTGACGTCGCGATGAATCACCCCTTGATGATGAGCATAATCAAGCGCTTCAGCCACCTGGGCGATGATCTTCAATCGCTCGATCAAGGGGAGCTCGCGCCACCGCCTCAAATAGCTGGTGCCGTTGACTTCTTCCATGACAAGGAACGACGTTCCCTCGAACTCGCCGAAGTCGTAGAGGCGAACAACGTTGTCATGAAGCAGGCGGGCCAGGATCTGCGCCTCGAGCCGGATTTGCTTTCCAAGCTCGTCCGAGCCCTGATCTTTGAGGACCTTGATGGCGACCGAGCGCTGCAGGACGACATCGGTCGCTCTGTAGACGGCCCCCATGCCCCCGCGACCCAATTCTTTTTCCAGGGTAAAGCGCTGGTTGAGGGTCGTGCCGATCACCACCTGATTCTCCCAAGACGAGTCGATGCGCTTTCCGAATTCGAAGCCTCTGTAAAGTATCGTAGGTTGGATTCTCGCTGAACACAACGCGGACTCAAGATCGCAACAAGGTTTTCATTGGGTTGAACGCTCATCGGAGGGACGTGAAGAGCCCAGACATCCCCGCATTCCCCGGTCTCACCACTGGTTCGACCCGGTCGAGACCAAATTCTCACAACTCTGGCGACCACGTTCGGCGAGACCTAAGCTAGTTGGAGTGATGGTCCTACAACAACGGCCCATGGAGACTGGAGATCCACGATGCCTACCCAAAATCGTCGAGAATTCACGCGGGAAGCGTTGCGGTCCCTGACGGCCCTGGCCTTGATCGAAGGCCTGGCTGCCCACCGACTCTTCGGTGCCGATGTCAAACCCGTCATTGACACGTGGTTCAAGGAACTCGAGACCATTTCTCACGAGGTCCATGATCACAAGGTCAAAGACATCGAATTCCAGAAGGCGCTCGAGGCTCTTTACGCCCGCGTCGACCTCTCCGCTCTCTTGCGGACCCTCGACTTCGATCGCATTGCCGCGGGGGTCAACTTTCCGGCCCGAGGTGCGCGAAGCCTGCCGGTCGACTTCAAGAACGTCTCCGGCCTCCCGACCGAGCTGGTCTTCGGGCGTCAGATCTTCGCCATGAAGAAAGGACGTTCGGTCATTCCTCACGGGCACGACAACATGGCGACCGGCTTTCTCGTCCTAAGCGGAAATCTCCGAGGCCGACACTACGATCGCATCGCGGACAACAAAGACCACTACATCATCCGGCCGACACTCGACCGCACCTTCCAACCGGGTGAATACTCGACCGTGTCTGACCACAAGGATAACGTCCATTGGTTCATGGCAGAAAGCGAACAAGCTTTCATTTTTAACATTCATGTGAACGACACCAACCCAGAAAATCCCAACAAGCCGGGGCGGGTCTACGTCGACCCGCTCGGTGAGAAGCTCTCGGACGGGTTGGTGAGGGCCCCCAAGATCACTTACGGGCGAGCGAACCAACTCTATGGTTGAGCGCGTTGGTGCGGCCACAGGTGTCGACCGTGAAGTTGGCACCCGTGGCCAGGACGCGCCGGAGTTCTTGTTAATGCCGCACGAGAACTCAAGGGCCGAAAAAGTCTTGTATTGAAGCGGACCGGCACGAACGGCCGATGAACTACGAATGGAGGACACTCCGTAAGTCGATAGGCGACGATCGCGCGTGCCCTCAAAATTCACCTATCCCCTGCCGCTTCCGTGAGGCGGGGTTGACAAGAAAGCCGCCGCCGGTAGAGTCACGGCGCATTTCGCGTTGTTCCGGCCTGAGGCGACTCGCCTTTCACCTCGAAGAATCGGCCGTGTCCATCGAATCTCAACCGCCGGGTCCGATTCACCGCACCGTACTGCGGGATGAAGTGCTTGCGTGGCTTGCTCCTCGCGAGGGGAGCGTGATCGTTGATGGAACGGTCGGGGCAGGGGGACATGCGAAGGTTCTCGCCCAGGGCGTGGGAACGCAGGGTCGGGTCATCGGTCTCGACCGCGATCCGGAGATGCTCGCCCTGGCGGAGCAAACAACGCAAGGGCTGCCAGTCACGTTGGTGCATGCCCCGTATAGCGAGCTCGATGAAGTCCTGGCTCGACTGGGTTTGGATGGGATCGACGGAATCGTTCTCGACCTCGGTCTCTCATCCGACCAGCTTCACTGGCGGCACCGAGGCTTCAGTTTCGGAACCGATGGTCCGCTCGATATGCGGTTCGATACCACGGAAGGGGAGACGGCGGCCGATCTCGTGAACCATCTTCGTGAAGAAGACCTGGCGAATATCTTCTTCCAATATGGCGAAGAGCGATATAGCCGGCGCGTTGCGAGGCGCATCGTCGAGGCTCGCCGAATCGAGCCGATTACCACCACGGCAAGATTGGCGGATCTGGTTCGCCGAAGTATCCCCGGCAAGTGGGGTCCGATTGACCCGGCGACTCGAGTTTTCCAGGCCCTAAGAATCAAAGTCAATGAAGAACTCGATCACCTCGATTCCACACTAGCCCGGCTGCCGGATTTGTTACGGCCGGGAGGCAGAGCCGCGATCATCAGCTTCCATTCGTTGGAGGACCGGCGGGTCAAGGTCGCGTTCCGCGAGAACGCTCGGCTCAACGCCTTGACCCGGAAGCCAGTGACTGCGACCGCCGCGGAACTGGCCGACAACCCCCGAGCGCGGAGCGCCAAATTGAGGGTCGCCGAGCGATGCCCGAATTAAGCTGGTCCACCGGTGTCGTCGAAATCCCGAGCGAAGTGGACGATCGACTCATGAGCTCGAATCATCATATCCATCCCGGTGACGAAGAAGCTTCAGCCCACGTTGAGGCCGAGGCGTCTGAAAGCACCGACGAATCTCACCACCACGCCAAAGCGCGTCGTTTTCGCGTTCCCTTCGCGCACCTAAGCCCGAGCGCTGTTTCCAAGTGGAAGCGAGAGACACGCTTTGGGATTGCCGTCGTTCTCTCGTTCGTGATCCTCGTGACCACGTTGATCATGAACAAGGGTAAGGACCGCAAACTCACCATGAATTTGCCTGGTCCCGCCAAGCAGGAAGACCCCAAGGAGAATGCCGCCAAGGGGGAGAAGGACCAAGAAAAAGAAAAGGGGACGGGAACACCCCCCGAAGCAGTCGCGTCGACTGGAACTCCTCCCCCAGCTCCGGCGGAATCAAAGAAACCCGAGCCGGAGGCAGAAGCGCCCAAGCAAGAGCCCGCGAAGGAAGAGGGCGCGGTGGCGTCGACCAAGACGGACGCCCCGGTGACCACGCCTCCGAAGGAGGAAGAGACGGCTCCGACAACGACGGCAAGTGCTCCAGCCACTCCTCCGGCCGACGTGCCAAAGGGAACGGAGCCGACGGCCAACAACGGCCTAATCGAAATGCCGTCGACGGTACCGGGAGCTGAATCCAACAATTCGGTGGCGAGCGCAGACCCACCCAAGGACGCACCGCCCCTTCCTCCCGCCGAGGTTCCTGCGGAAAAGCCGGGTGCCGAGGCTGTCCTCCCACCCGCCACAGCTCCAGCCGCGGAGGCGGTTGTGACAGCCCCAACGGAGGGGGGTTCAACGCCCATTCCTCCTAGCGAACACGCCCCGGTCGATGCCGGCTCCAGCGGGTTGCTGGCAGCTCCTACCAGCTTGGAGCCTCCGGCGACGAATGGAGCCGCCCCCGTGGCTTCCGCGCCAAACTCCGAGCCCGCCAATACCGGCGGCACAACGCCGCCGGTCACAACGACTGCGGCCCCTCCGGCAGCGTCGGTCCCGGGTAACGCAACGGCTCCGGCCCCTGAACTTCCCGCCGCGGTCGCGACGCCTCCCGCTAACGTCACGGCTCCGGCCCCCGCAGGAGGTCTCCCGGCCGCGGTGCCTCCCGCTGCCGCTGCGGCGGCGACCGCAATCGCCGCGGAGACGATTCCATCTGGCGCGGCGCCCGATCCCATGCAAGTGAAACCGAGCGAAATGCCCAATCTCACGCCTCCGCCGTCCGGTCCCGTAGGAACGGAGGCGGAAGCACCGAAAATGGCGTCGACCTCGTCTCAGGAAGTCGGCAACTTGACCCCGATCCCCAACGCTGGCCAGGCTCGCTTTCCCGACGAAGGCTCATCCCCCACGGAAACGGCGACCACAACGCCGGTGGACCAGTCGGCTCCCGCAACGGTCGAGCAAGAGGACCGGATTGAACCCATTCCCCACGTCGTCAAGAGTGGCGAGAATTACTGGACGATCTCGCGGCTGTACTACGACTCCGGGCGTTACTACAAGGCGCTTTGGAAGGCAAACAGTGATCTTACGGCCGCCCCCGAGGACCTGGCTGTCGGCATGACGATCAAGATTCCACCGCCGGAGTCGCTCGATCGGAGCCTGATCATTGCTCCACAAGTCGGACGAAGCTCGGAGTCCACCGCGCGAGCCTCGGTGCAACAAGCCTCGGGCCATAACTCCCGAAGCGTCCGCAAGAGTGGAACCGTCCGGAAGTCTTCCGAGGTGGATCTTGCGCTCCCGACGATCGACCCGTTCTATGAACGCCGAATGAAACCTCAGCCACCGGCCGAAGAGGAAGATTCCCAGGAGCCCGCGGGAGTCAATTTGCCGCTCCACCGGGTGCGTCGTGGAGAAACCCTGCGGACCATCGCTCGTGATTATCTCGGAAGTGCCCGGCGAGCTTCGGAAATTTACGAGCTGAACCGCCATAGTCTGGAAGGTCCGAACGACAAGTTGGTCACGGGTCAGACACTCTCTCTGCCCGAGGACGCCAGAACCGCCATCCGTTCGCGATAAACAACAAGTGCCGATTTTTCACGCGCAATAAAACAAGGGAGCCGAGCATCTACGGATGACTCGGCTCCCTTGCGTTTGGTCTCGTGAATCGGGTCGCGACAAGGCTCAGGCAGAGGTCTTGCGATTGCGAAGCCTTTCGCTCCGAATCCAATTCGCCGCCACGGCCTTATCATCGAACTGAACGACATGGTCGGCGAGAATCTGGTACGTGCGAGATCCCTTGCCGGCGATCAAAACCACGTCGCCAGGAGCCGCACTCGCCAGCGCGGTTTCGATAGCAAGCTGACGATCCGTTTCGATCCGCACACGGCCAGGACGACGGAACCCCGCCAGGAGATCGTCGAGAATCTGGTTCGGATCTTCGGTGCGAGGGTTGTCGGTGGTGAGGATCACGCGATCGGATCCTTGTTCCGCGGCACAGGCGAGAGCGAGACGATCATTTCGGTCGTGAAGTCCCTCCGCGCCGATCACGCAGTGAACTTGCCCACGCGTCAGTGATCGCACCGCTTCAAGAGCCTGCTGAAGCTCCGCGCCGGTACGGGCCTGGTCGACCCAAACCGCAAAGTCCTGTCCTTCGGCGACACTTTCGAGCCGCCCTGGAATATGAGAGACCGTTTCCAGTCCGGCGACGACAGCGTCGATTTCCACCCCTTGCGACCAGGCCACGGCAGCCGCAGCCAGGGCCTGCGAGATGTAAGACGGACCAGCGAGGCGAAGCGTCACACTCGCTTCACGGTCAAACCCGCGAAGGAGAAACCTCGCACCGGTTGCATCCAGATGTTCGATTTTCGCCGTGATATCGGCGGGTTGTCTTAACCCAAACGAGATGCGATCAGCGTCGAGATTGACCGCTCCCAGAGGTTCGACCAGGGGGTCGTCGGCATTGACGACCGTCACACCGCCGGCCACCACCTTGCGGAAGAGCCGAGCCTTGGCGCGTCTTCGGGCTCGAGTCTGCTCGGAGTCCAGGCCGCTGACGGCTCCTGAATCCGTGGCCAACGCCACGTCAAATCGGATCCCCTCGACGTGTCGGTTCTGGAGCGCCTCGGGAGGGACCTCGACGACACCCCCTTTGCAGCCATGCTCGACCATATCGGCCAGCATCGTGGCCAGTGCCTCCGCGCCGGGGAAAGCGGCGCCGACCGATCGCGTGGAGGTTCCGTCCGACCAACCCAAGGTGCCCACCAAGCCGAAGCGAGTGCCGGTGGCCTCGAAGATCGAGCGAAGGTAAAGACTCGCGACCGTTCGCCCCCAGGAACCGGTCACTCCGATCGTCACCAGTTGATCCGAGGGATCGCCTGCCAGGGCATGGCAAAGCCGGGCCAGCGCCTCTCGCGAGTCGGGGACGATCACCTGTAGCCGTCCCGCCTCTGGGCAGGGGCGTTCAACCACCACACCGGCCGCGCCTCGTTCGAGCGCCTGGGCGACGAACTCGTGCCCGTCGCGGCCTGCGCCTCGAACCGCGACGAATACCTGTCCGGGATCGAGCCGACGGCTATCCGACGTGCACCCCGAAACTTCCCAGTCGTGACATCCCTCGAACCTTGCCTCGGGCAAGAGTCTCCGAAGGCTGACTGATGGGATCCCCTGCTGTGGCAAACGGTCGACAAACCAGCGTGCCATCGGCATTCGCCTCCTTGCCAGCCAAGAAACCCGGCCCATCATGGGCCACGGCGCCTCGCATCCCTGATCTCGAGGCGGCGGCATTCTTGGCCAATCGACAAAAAAAGGCAATGCCAGACTCGTGTCTCTGCCGATAACAACCAGTTGGCCGCTACGAGGCCGACTCCAACACGTCCATTCATGTCGTCGTCTTACCGCGCAGAGCCCTACGGACCACCCCTAAATGGCAACGGCCAAGGGGGTTAACCCTTGGCCGTTGCCTGACTTCTCGATGGTGGATTCCCACTCCTCGCATCAATGGCGGAAGAGGAACTCCTTCGAGTTGATGAGAACCCATCCTAGATCTTCCACAGCCTGACGCCGGTCCTTCGCCGCCGCGAGATGCTTGACGGCAGCGGCCGTCTCCGTGGCGTTTGGCTCGCGAGCGAGAGCGACAAGGTAAAGCTCCTTGGCGATCTCCTCGGGAGGAAGCGAACTCTTGGCGAGGCGGGCCATGCGGCCGTTGTCGTCTCTGAGCTTCCCGTTGACGGTGGCGCCACCAATCAATTGGAGCGCCTGGGAAAGATTCGAGTCGCTCTCACGTTCGCACTCGCAGGCCAGCTCGCGAGCCGGCCGGCCGAACGTCTTGAGGAAGGGATTCTCCATCTTTCCGTCCGGAATCTGCGTGGCCCGGAAACCCTTCGGAAGATTGTCGAACGGCGTGCTCGTTGAGGTTACGCTCGAAATCGCGTCGAGCAGGACCTCGGCGGGGAGCAATTTCGTCGTCGCGTGAGAGAAGTAGAGGTTGTCGTCGGCGTTGAGCTCATTCGTGCGAGCGCTAAGCTGGTAGGTCCGGCTCGTCAGGATCGTGCGAATCAGCCCCTTGAGATTGAAGCCGCTCTTCACGAATGAAGCGCTCAGGCCATCGATCAACTCATCGTTCGAGGCGGGGTTCGAGTCGCGGAAGTCATCCACAGGCTCGACGATGCCGCGGCCAAGCATGTGATACCAGATGCGGTTCACCAGACTCTTGGCAAAGAACGGATTCTCTGGGCTCGTGAGCCAGGAAGCCAGCAGAACGCGGCGATCGGCAACCTTGGGATCCTCGAGCACGGGCCCCCCCAGGGCCTTCGGCTTCATGACCTGCCCGGTGCGAGGCTGGCGAACATCGCCGTCACCGGCCGTGAAGATGACCTCGTCGTTCGGCAGCGTCCCCTTCTTTTGGCGGACTCGCGAGAAGAATGCCGCGAAGCCGTAGTAGTCATCCTGAGTCCATCGCTCGAACGGATGGTTATGGCACTTGGCGCACTGGATTCGCACACCCAAGAAGAGTTGGGCGGTGGTTTCCACCGAGTTTTCCGGGTCTCGGCTGATCCGATAGTAATTGGCCGGCGGATTCTTGAAGGCCGAGCCGGCCGAGGTCAACAGCTCGCGAACGAACTGGTCCATCGGAACGTCTCGCTCAAGCTGGGCTCGGATCCAGCGGTTGAAGACGTAAGTCCCCTTCGCTTGAATCAGGCGGCCGTTCGAGCGAAGGATGTCGGCAAACTTCAAGGTCCAGAAGTCATAGAATTCCGGGCGAGCCAACAAGCGGTCGATCAGCTTGGCGCGGCGGTCCGGGGAGGTATCCTGCAAAAAGCCCTGAATCTCCTCGGGCTTGGGCAAGACGCCGATCGTGTCAAGGAACGCCCGTCGAACGAACTCCGAGTCGGTGCAAGCCTCCGAGGGGCTGATCCGCATGCGATTCAGCTTGGAGAAGACCGCCGTGTCGACGACATTGTCCTGAGGGACCTCCGCCGGCTTGAACCCCGGCACTTCGACAAGATGGGTCAACCGGACGTTGGCCACAAGGTCGAGATAGTGGGCGATGACCGCCACTTCGCCACGCGACTTGAAGACGACGTGTCCGTCAACATCGACGTCGGCGATTTCCGGATTCGAGGAGTTGTAGTAACAGATCGGCGTGATGTCGCGAACCGAGCCATCCGCCATGTGGACCAGAACGACGACCTGTTGCGACTTGGCGGGAGCATGCAGAACTCGCGAGCCGGGAAGGATCTCAAGCTTCAGAGCAGCCGGAGCCCCCGGATCGTCGTGTGCACCTTCTTGAATCCAGTCGTGGATAAACTCGTATGTCTTGGTATTGCGCGAAAGCCGCAAGCCCCCTTCATGCGGAAGCTCGCCGAGCGGCTTCCTCAGAATCAGGCTCGACGCTGCCCCCAGAACATTGAGGCGCCTGCCGCCGGCTTCGCGTGTCAAGGTGAAATAGTCTTGATCCGGCAGATATCCACGAAGGCTGAGCTTAAGCCCCCCTTTACCAGTCGGGGTTCCGTGGCACGCCCCCATGTTGCAGTTCGCCTGGCTCAAAGCGGGAATCACGTCGCGTCTGAAGCTAACCGGGGCGGGAAGCTCCATCTTTTCGACGGTCACCGTCGTCTGAACTTCGACGCTGCCTCCGCGAGCGACGATCGTCGCCACACCATTAGCCTTGGGAACGACGCGTCCCTTGGCGTTCACCGTGGCGATCTCAGGGTTCAGGCTCGTCCACTCAAGCCCTCTGGTCAGGTCGTAAACGGTCCCGTTGGCGGCTCGTGCGCTGACGATGAGCTGCCGAGTGGCCCGTCGGCCCGAAAGCTTGGGGTTCGCCGGCTCGATCGCTGCCGAAGCTGGCTTCTCCACGGCAGCGGCGGGCTTGTCCTCGGCATGAACCAAGCCAACAGCCGGCCATAGAAAAACCAGGAGGCTGAAAAGCCGGGACACCGAGGTTCGTTGAGCGTGCATGGGGCGCTCCTGAAGTCAGGCGTCGACATCGACGGCGGGCAGGTCGTAACCCTACGAGCCTTGCATCACACGTCCGCTCGGAGGGAGGGTAGGTGGGTGGGCAGGTTCATCGCAAATGCCCATATCCTCCTCAAACACTACTCGAACTGTGGTGGAATTTTCAAGCAAAGTCAAACAATTTCTTCACCTCGAAGCGTCTAAAGAAAGCGCGGGCCAATCCCCATGATCGTACCGCAAGGAAACTCTTACCAGCCAGGGTACGGTGGCACTGGCCTTGCACGAAGGAAGGGGATCGATAAAATTCGAATGATCTCTCGAAATCCCTTCACTTGGCAGTCTCGAAGCGGCCACTCTGGTCAACTTGAGTTTTCTTTCATCATCTCGGTTGGCGGGTGTGGTAAACTAGTGACGTTTGGTAGCCTCGCGAGGGTTTGCCCCTCGGCCTGTCAGTGATAGGCATGGGATCGTTCACCAACGTTCTTTCGTCTCCTCGAGGATGGGGAGACGGTATCCCAGATAGAGATGACATGGAGGGTAGGGCATGCACTCGCAAGGTTTGAGTGGAGCGGTGCGGTACGGTTTGCCCGGTTTGCTTTTGGGCCTCGTCCTCATGGGCGGGCTTGGCGGTGCCCGGGTGCCGATCGCACGAGCACAAGCCGAGATCAATCACGGCCAGGGTGCAGATAGGACCCGGCCGATTACAGCTTCCGGTAACGATTCTACGAATACGCTTGCGATCGTTTCCGCCGCGGGAGGGACGTCGCAGTTGCTCTACCTGATCGATACGAAGACGCGAGCCTTTACCGTCTATCGCGTGGATCCTCAGGGGGGTGACCGGACCGTCAAACTCATCGGCGCCCGGCAATATCAATGGGACCTGAAGCTTTCCCAGTTTAACAACCAAGAACCCGAGGTTGCCGCGATCGAGTCCATGGTGAAGCCAGTGAATCATCCGAGTCGTTGAGCAACGGAAACAAGGGACGACGGCGTTGTTCTTTCTCCCGCGGCTCTTCACCTGGTCTTGATCGAGTCTCGAACGCGCCAACCGATAATGAGCGATCCGAAAGGGTCTTCTCTCGACCGCGAGGAGCACGTCAATGGCTCAATTCTATACACTAGAGGAAGCAGCACGCGTCCTGGGAATGAGTCCCGACGAGCTGAAGGCCAAGGCCCAGCAACGCGAAGTTCGCGCGTTTCTGGATGGAGGATCTTGGCGATTCCGCGTTGTCGACGTCGATGAGCTTGCCCGCCGTCGCGGCCTTGGCAGCGACGCGGAACTGCGACTCTCCGACCTCGACCTCCCCGTAACCACTGCCGGCGCGGGAGAGGACCTCGATCTTTCCGAGTACCACATGGGGGTTGCCAACCCCGATCTCGGCGCAGCCACGATGGAAGTTCCGAAGTCCGACAGCGGCTCCGATCACGACATCCTTTTGGATGATCTGTCGCTCCCCCCCAACCCGCTGACAAACTCGAGCTCGGTCATCATCGGAATGTCCACCTCCGGCAAGCTGCCGACCGACTCCGACGTCCGTTTGGTCCCGGAAAAACCCCGAGGAGTGCGCCCGAGCGACTCCGACGTCCGTCTGGCTACGCCAGGCGACTTCAAGCCGCCCAGCGACTCCGACGTTACGCTGATTGCCGACGACACCTCCGACCATCACGCCTTGACCCCGGCTGACACCAACGTTCGTCAGTCGCCGGTTCTCGGCTCGTCGGCGGAAGTCTTGGCGGCCCACGAAGACGCGGATAGCGACTTCGAGCTGACCCCCTCGAGCGTGATCGACGCTCTTCAGCCTGACTCCGGCAGCGATTTTGAACTCAGCGCCCTGGAAGAAGGGAGTGACGAGTTCGAGTCCACACCGCTGGCCAAGCCTGGCGACTCCGATGTGACGGCCGCCGATCCTGGCTTCTCGGGCATCAACCTGTCTCGCCCCAGCGACTCGGGCATCAACCTACAGATGGCTCCCGGCCTCGGCCTGGGTGCTGGTGCAAGTTCGATCGAGCTCTCTCCGCTGAGCGGTGACGACATCAAGGCGGTCGCTCCGCCCAAGGCCGCCCCCAAGAAGCCCGCTCTGTCCGAAACGCCTCCCCCTGCAACACGGAAGGCGGAAAAGGACATCTTCGACGACACCGATTTTGAAGTCGACGCGCTGTCTTCCGATGGTGACTCGTCGGATGACAAGACCGTCCAGATCGAAGCGGCGAGCGATTTCGAGCTGGAAGAAGCCGACACCGGCTCGGAAGTCTTCGCCATCGACGAGGACGACGTCGATCAGAACGCGGCAACGGCCCTTGGGCCGGCGATCCTCGAAGAGGATGAAGACGAAGAGGAAGAAGACGATGGCTTCGCCGCGGCCACCTCAAGCGAGATGGCCAGCGCCTGGGATGTCGAGAGCGAGACGCCGTCGACGGCCGGTCGGGCCGCAGCGGCTCCTTCGGTCATGGCCGCCGCAGGTGCCTCGGCGGAGTGGGGCGGACTCTGGATCGGCTTCCTCTCGGTCGCCACGATCCTCATGATGTTCGCCGCCTTCATCTCTGTGGACCTCGTCCGCAACCTGTACGAGTACCAAAGCGCATCTCCCGCGTCGGGCATCATCAAGAGCCTGTCGGGAATGATCTTTGGCTAAGTGAGAAACCCGTGTCGAGCCGTCGATTAATTCGACGGCTCGACGCGCCATTACGATTCTCTCGAGCGATTCTTTGCCAGGGCAGATCGCCGTTATCGGAAAACGGGTGACGGCCTTGAGGGTTTGCTTGAAGCGGCCGGATGTTAAGGAAGCACCGGCCCCTGTCTGTGGATGAAGTTCGGTTTCGGATTGCACGGATTTCGCGCTCGACTATCGTGCCGAAAGGAGTCGGAACGGATGGTCAAACCGTCTCGGTGGTTACGTCTGATCCACCTCGGCTTGGCCTGCCTGGGGACGCTTGCCGGTTGCTCGGTGGTCCCGCGTACGCAGATGGAAGATTGCCGCAAGCTGAGCCGAAGCTTGCAGGCGGACAACGCCCGCCTCAAAGGCATGATTCTCAGCCAAAAGACCCAGTACGAAGATCTCGCGCAGCGAGCCGATGACGACGCGCGCCGGCTGAAAAGCCAGGATCAAGAAATCCAGAAGCTCATGACGAGCATCCAGGGCTACCAGGATGAGCGCGAACAGCTTGCTCGCGGCGTGGAACGCCTGAAGAGTCAGATCCGGAGCGCAAGCCGCCCGATCTCCGCACAATTCCGCGGCCGCTTCGACTCCTTCGCCAAGGCGGAGCCCGGTTGCGAATTCGATGCTCAAACGTCAACCGTGACCATTCCCACCGACCTTCTCTTCGAGCCCGGAACGGATAAAGTCAAACCCAAGGCACACACACTCATGGCCGCGTTTGCCAAGGTTTTTGACGACCCCGATGCGGCGGACCTGAGGCTCCACATCACTGGACACACCGACGACTCTCCGATCAGTCGTACGTCGATTCAGGGAGATCCTCCGAAGCCGGAACATCTCAGCCTGGACCGCGCCAACGCCGTACGAGGCCTGCTCTCGACCGAAGGGAAGATCGAGGCCGCAAGGATCGATGTCGCTGGGGTCGCCACGGCGCAACCGCGTACGGTAAGCCCCGAGGACAGCCTACGATCCCTCAATCGACGCATCGAAATTCGGGTCAGCCGAAGTGGCTCCGTCAGCCCCGAGCCGGTCACCGGCCCTTGACTTCGGTTCTCGCAAACTCTCATAATTTGAGAAGTTTTGAAGGATCGGTGCCCCAAACAGGTCACCCGCTTCGCACGGGAGTCGACTTCATGAAAACTCGATTGGGCGCGCTCTGCGGTACGCTGATTCTCGCGACGGCGGGCCTCGCACAGGCGGAGAGCATTCGGGGCGACTATGTCGAAGCCCGCACCGCCGACGTCTTCACCGGCCCTTGCTTCTCGAACGCCGAGATTTTCATCTACGGCAAACAAGCCGTCATGGCCTGGCGAGTGAGCCAGGGAAGCTATCAGGGGGTCAAGCTTGATGGCCTGAGCGTGGCCGCTGCCGTTCAGGCCTCCACCACCTTCTCTGAAGACAAGCCAGAGGCCGCTCAGGCGGTTCTGATTGTGGATTCGAAGGCCAACCAAGGGCAACGCGAAGCTTTGATCGCCATGGCGAAAGAGCTCGGCGGACGCCGCCTGGGTCATATTGTTGATGTCAAACGGGCATCGATGCGGCTCAAGGTTGAAGCGCATTCCGAGTCTGATGCGGCGGCCCACCAGGGGCACGGCATGCCCTCGGCTCCTCGGGCATCATTCTGGGCGGCTGGTCTCGCCCAGATAGTGACGCGTCCTCTCGATTCGGGTGACCATTTCTGCGGCAACGAAGTGGTGGCTTATCCTCCCCTGTCCAAGGGAGTCGAAGCCCTGCCGGCTTATACACTCGGGCATCAGTTCAAGGGAACCGGCTTGAACACAAACTGGGATGACCCCAATTGCCGCAGCAGCTTCGTCGGCCGGTTCGCCCTCTGATTTTCCTGGCCCCAAATTGGTCGCAACTGCTCCCTGGGAACGGCATTCGACCATTTTGGGGAACGGGCATGGCTCAGCGACATCCTTGAGGGGTGACGCTTTTCGTGGGGAGTGTCCAGGCGATTTCGTAGAGTGGACATTCCCCACCTATTTCCTTGCGGCATAATACTTTTCGGTGGGAGCGCCTACCCTGGGGCCCCATAATTGAGCCGCGATGGACGACGACTCTCTCGGTGAAGGTGCTTACGCCCCGCGACATCTGACCGCTTGGCCATTCCATTCCACCCAATTGAGAGTTGAGGGAGCGATCATCCCTTCCTTTTTTGAGTGAACGACACCGAGTGATAACTCCCCGCGGATGGCTTGACGCCCCATTCAAGGATTAAGATTCGCATGCGCTGGAATTGTTCGATCTGGCTGAGCCTCTTGTTGCTGACCCCGGCCGCTCGAGGCCAAGAATCTTACAAGATTGAGGTACTGAAAGACGCTCCCCCGAAGGAGGTCGCCGACGCCATCAGGGGCACGTTGAATACGCAAGGATATAAACTTCTTGATGACCAGGGGCACGGCTACGCGGAGTTCTGGCTACGAAAGGCGGTGCCGGCCTCGGGCAAGCCTGCGGGGCCCAAGGGCGCGATCCAGTTTCCAGTCCTTCAGGAAGGGGAACTCGTCGGCGGTCTTCGCTTTTTGGGTGAAGGACGAGACTACCGCGACCAATCGATTGCCCAGGGAATCTACACGATTCGCTACGGCCTGCAGCCGGTTAACGGTGACCATCTCGGTGTGAGCACATACCGCGACTATGTGCTGCTTTTGCCCGCCTCGAAAGACAAGACTTTAGACCTTCCCGCGCAGAAGAAATTCCATCAGGACAGCTCAGAGTCGGCAGGCAGCAGCCATCCGGCCGTGCTGATGCTGCTTGCGGCTCCGGAGTCAGCGTCGAAGACCGTGCCCTCCGTAGCCCGCGACGAGGCTAAGAACACCTGGTCCGCGGTTGTTCCTCTCAATCTCGCGGTCAAGGGCTCGACCGATGCGGTCTCCCTCCACGTTCAGATCGTGCTCATCGGCGCGGCCATGAACTAACGCAGCACTCGGTAGCCGGCGGAGCCGCTCTCTTTTGCAGAGAACGGCTCATTGGAATTTGCGCTCACGATCTTTGGCGGATGTTCCTTCAGTCGTCGCCAATCGAACGAATGGCCCGCGCCGGATTTCCTCCGACAAGGGTATTCGGGGGAACATCCTTGGTGACTACTGAACCCGCGGCCACAACCGAGTTTTCGCCTACAGTCACCCCGCCGATAATCGTTGCGCCGGCTGCGATCCAAACGTTTCTCTCAATCACGATGGGCTTTCCGACTGTAGTAGCTCGACGATGCGACGGTTCAAGGGGATGGCCCGCTGTGATGAGGCTCACGTTCGGCCCGATCATCACATCGTCGCCGATGTCGAGCCCGCCAAGGTCATAGAAGGTGCAGTTCTGATTGACGAAGACATTATGCCCAACGCGGATTTCGTCGCCGCCGGCAGTATAGAATGGTGGGATCAGTATAAAGCTTTCGTCTACCTCTTTGCCGATGAGTCGACTGAACAAGGCCCGAATTTCGTCGGCATCGTTGAACGTCAATCGGTTAAGTGTGGCGGTGATCGCCATCGCCCGTTTGACGTTCGCCAACATGGCCGCGGATTCCGGCGTCCTCCCGTAAATGATCTTGGTGCCGCGATCATTCGACATTCGTTATTTTCCTCGACCTACTGTTGTGCGTGCGTTTCGGCGCACGAGGGCGGCACCGAAATTCGCTACATATAGCCACAGATGCGAAGGGGCTGGAATCCACCCACTCCTGAGATTCGAACAGAAACATTGCCCTTTACGTCGCGAATGAGCGATTCCGCATTGTGTTCGGGCTGAGACGAGCCCAAGACATCCAGGATCTTCGCGACACGCGATCGCCGCGTTATTGTGGAACTCGTGTTAAGAAGGTTCCTCATCGAGACAAGGCATCCGGGATTATCCGGGGCGGCCTTGTAAAATCAGAGTTCGCACTTTCGCCTTGGACGAGGTCGCATGCCGTTCTTCCTCTTGATGGCGCTCTTTGTCGCCTTCGGTCTCGACGACCTTGCTCCCCGACGCCCTCCGGCAGACCCCAAGACGGCCCTCCGCGTGGCTGAGACCGTTGCCTGGATCGCGGGGGTTGCCGTCGCCGCGCTGGCATTCGGGCGATGGATCTCCGCCGCGGTCACTCATCGTGGTGGCCCCACAGTGAGTTTGCGCAAACGCTATCTCTGGGGCCTGCGCTTCTTCGATCTCGCTGGCGTTCTTGCTTATGCCTGGATCATCCATCAGTTAGGCTGGGCAACGATCGTACGTAACGGCATGGGGGGGCTTCGCTACACGCTGTTCATCAATGCGGTCATTCTTCTTCCCTATCTGCTGATTCAGATCGCGACATGGTGGGGGATCTATCCCGCAGAACTATCGCTAAGGTCGGGTCTGGCCGCGCACGTTGCGGGGCGGTTCCGGCACCTGACGTTACGGATCCGGCAAACCCTCGGCTTGGTCCTTCCCGCGCTGATCGTCTACTCCGTTGGTCCTGACCTCATCAGCCGGCAGTGGCCAGGGTGGAGTTCGAAGGCCTGGGTACAGCCCCTGGAAGTGATCCTCACCGGCGCGCTGATGCTGATGCTCTCTCCGCTTTTTATTCGCCTGGCATGGCCGACTCGGCCGCTTCCTCCCGGACCTCTCCGCGACCGGCTCGAGAACCAGGCGCGACGCGTTGGGTTTCGCTACTCCGACATTCTCGTCTGGGATACAGGCAACGGTCTGGTCAATGCCTGCGTCACCGGCTCGCTTCCATGGTTTCGCTACGTTCTCCTGAGTGACGCTCTGCTCGAATACCTTAATGAATATGAAGTGGCGGCCGTGTTTGGCCACGAGCTCGGCCACATCGCGCATCGGCACCTGATCTTCTTCGGGTTCTTCATCGTGGGAAGCCTTGGGGTTCTCGCGATGTTCGACAACTCCGTCGAAGTCGGTCTGACGACGCTCTCCGCGATGATGGTCGGCCGCGATCAGCCCGTCCTCGCGACTCTTATTGAGTCAGCTCTGGCGCTCATCATCATCGCCGCTTACGCTTACATCATCTTTGGCCATATCTCCCGGCGCTTCGAACGCCAAGCGGATCTGTTCGGATGCCGCGCGGTGTCTTGCCTGGAGACCGTATGCCCTCCCCACGCCGATATCGATCGCAGCACTCACAACGAGCCGCTGGTCGTTTCCCCCTGTCCGGTTGGGATCCGGATCTTCGCGAACGCTTTGTCGAATGTGGCCATTTTGAACGGTGTGGACAAATCCACGCGATCATGGCGCCATGGCACGATTGCCCAGCGAATCGCCTTTGTGGAAGGGCTCGAAGCTCGTCCCAAGGTCGTTCGCCAATTCCAGCGTGGGGTTTTTCGGCTCAGGCTTTTGGTCGCAATGATCCTGGGAACGGCGTTGCTGCTCGCGATGCGCTTTGGCTCATTTCCTCGCCTGCGCTAGCCTCGGTTGCTTGCCTGCCAAACTCGATCGAACCACTTCCAGGGGATTGCCGTACCCTAGGAGAGAGAGGGTGGGGCAGGTGAACAACCACTCCGTCCCACGTTTGTCGGCGAAAGCACTTGGCGACTTGAGGAAAAGCGCCGCGATGGATCTTTGAGCATTGCGGTGAGTTTGGTATAGTCCCCGGGTCTCGCCGATCCCGACTGGGAATGCGCCCCCAAGCGACAAGGAGGTCGTCGCCATGCCCCAGTGGCCTATTCGTGTTAAGTTGATTGCTGGTTTAACGTTAGTCGTCGGAATGATGCTCACCCTGATGGGTGGATCCATCTTCGGCCTCCATGCGTTTCACACAAGCAATCTCAAACTCGTCGATCAGCTCCACGAGCTCGGGGCTTCCAAAGATTTGCTCCAGGTCGTGCTCCGCCTCGAAAACGCGGGGACTATCAATACTCCTGAAGAGCGGCGTGAGCTCGAGCGCAAGGTCACCGATGCGAAGCAGGCCTTGATGGCCTATCACACCGAGCTGCGCAAGAACACGACCAAGGGGAATCGGGCAGACGACGGCCGCGATGAACTCAAGCTCGCCTTTCAGATGGACAGCGACCTCACGGCGATCGTGAACGAGCTGCGTCCCAACGCCAAGGTCGAGCCGCAACTTCCGGGAACGGCCACGTATCTCAAGCGGCATCCTGAGGCACAGCCGCCGATCGAAGCCACGGAAGAGGCTTCGGTCCTCGACCTCCGGATCGAACGACTCAATCAACGCGTCATGGAGCTTCCCGATAAGCTCCACGAGGATTTTTATAAGGTCCTGCTGTCTTCAAAGGGGCAGTACCAGACCAGCCGGATCATCGTCTGGACCTCGACCCTCCTGGTTGTACTGATGCTTTGCGGCCTGGCCGCCCTGTTTCATCGTTGGGTTCTCTACCCGGTCCGGCTGCTCCAGCGCGGCGTGCGCAGGGTCGCTCGTGGTGGGTTCGACTACAAGATCGACCTGAAAACCGGCGACGAAATGCAGGGGCTGGCCGAGGCTTTTAACGACATGACGGCCCGGCTGAGTGTCACGTATGCCGATTTGGAACGTCAGGTTCAGGAACGAAGCCGTCAGCTTGTTCGCTCAGAGCGGCTGGCCGGCGTGGGCTTTCTCGCCGCGGGAGTGGCGCACGAGATCAACAACCCCTTGGCCTCCATCGCTTTCTGTTCCGAGGCTCTCGAGAATCGCCTGGGCCCAATGCTTAACGTGAGCGAGAACAGCGACGCCAAGGTCGTTCGCAACTACCTTCGAATGATTCAGGAAGAAGCATTCCGTTGTAAGAATATTACGGAAAAATTGCTCGACTTCTCCCGGTGCGCGGACATCCAACGCGAACGGACCGATTTGGCCGGTCTGATCCAGGGGGTTGTCGAAATGATTCGTCATATGGGCAAATACCGCGGCAAGCACATCGTGTTCCAGCCTCGCGAAGCGGTGATGGCTCATGTGGACGGTCAAGAAATCAAACAAGTGGTTTTGAATCTGGTGGTGAACGCTCTCGATTCGATGCAGCCTGACGGTACCCTTCGGATCGAACTGCGGCACGCCGAGGGAATGGCGGAAATGCTCTTCGAGGACAATGGATGCGGAATGTCTCCGGACGTCCTCGAGAACATCTTCGAGCCATTTTTCACGAAGCGGAAGGTTGGCAAGGGCACGGGCCTGGGCCTATCGATCACGCATCGAATTATCAGTCAACATCAGGGGGAAATCACCGCGACGAGTCCTGGCGAGGGAGAGGGGGCGACGTTCGTCGTTCGGCTCCCGATCCGCGCAGCCGACGACTCTGCGGGTGATTCCTCGGCCGCTTCCAAAGGGCATCGTGCCGCCTGATCGCATCGATTCCGAAGACACTGCTGGGGAACATCTCTCCCCCCGATCGGTTGAGTCTCACGGAGGAGACCTATCTCATGGAAAAGAATCACCAAGGAGGACTTCGCATTCTGTTCGCCGATGACGAGGCCCACCTGCGCGACCTGATGCAGATGGAGTTACCCCGCCTCGGACATGAAGTGACCGTCTGCCCCGACGGCGCTTCGGCCCTCCGCGCTCTCGAGAAAGGGTCCTATGACGCGGCCCTTCTCGATATGCGGATGCCCGGCATGACCGGAATCGAGGTTCTCGGAAAGATTCGCCAGCTCAATCCTGAGACACAGGTCATCATCCTCACGGGCCATGCCACCGTCGACACGGCCGTCCAGGCCCTTCGGCTTGGTGCGTTCGACTATCTGACCAAACCCTGCAAGTGGGCTGAACTCGAAGTGATTTTGAACCGGATTTCCGAGCGTCGCGATTTGACCAACAAGGCCGCCGCGCTCGAAACACGGCTGAAGTCCGCCGAGGGCACCCCCACGCTCATCGGCGATACCCCGGCCATGCAGTCGGTTCGCCGGCTCATCGAAACCATCGCTCCGACCGACGCCAGCGTGATGATCCTGGGGGAAACGGGCACGGGCAAAGAGCTCATCGCCCGCAACCTCCACGACAAGAGCCGGCGCGCCGGCCACGCCTTCATCCCCGTGAACTGCGGTGCCCTCCCCGAAAACCTCGTGGAAAGCGAGTTGTTCGGCCATCGCAAAGGTGCCTTCACTGGTGCGGACACGCATCGCAAGGGTCTCTTCGAGGTCGCCAACGGGGGCACGCTCTTCCTTGACGAAGTCGGCGAGTTGGACAAGAGCGTGCAGGTGAAGCTGCTCCGGTTCCTGGAAGCCGGAGAAATTCGCCGCGTGGGTGAGAACGACCCGTTCCGCGTCGACGTTCGGGTTCTCTGTGCCACGAACCGAGATCTTCGGGAGATGATCGAGGCGGACCAGTTCCGCGAAGATCTTTTCTTCCGCATGAACACCTTTGAAATCCAGCTCCCGCCGCTACGGGAACGGAAAGCGGACATTCCCGCTCTAGCTCGTCACATGCTTACGCGATACAGCTCGCGACGCGGATCGCTCGACTCGGCACTGACTCCCGAGGCGATCGAGATGCTGACGTCGCATGACTGGCCCGGCAATATCCGTGAGCTGGCGAACGCGATCGAACGAGCGACCATTCTCGCGGGAGGGGGACCGATCGGCCCCGAGCATCTGCCGACCCAGGTCCCGGTTCGCCGCACCGCCACAGCGGCGGCTCCTTCGGCCATCGCCGGGCCCCATTTCCAGATTCCCGAAGGAACGCCAACCCTGCGGGATGTCGAAATGAAGTACATCCAGGTGATCCTCGAGCGTCACAACGGCAACAAACCGGCAGCATCTAAAGAACTGGGAATCAGCCTTAAGACGCTTTACAATAAGATCAATCAACTACAACAGACCTGAGGGCCGCCCCCTCTCGAGCCGGCCGTCGAAGAGGGGGGACTCGCTCTTCGAAACGTGCGACTTCCATGCGATACACCTCGAGTGTGCTCTTTGGTTTCGTACTCGTCGGCCTCTCGCTCACCGCTCGGCTCCATGCCGGCGACGGCGGGTCCAAGAGCCGCCTGGAAGCGCAATCAGCCCTCAAAGCCTACGGCGGCCTGGTCGGCAGTTGGCGAGGAACCGGCCAACCGGAACGGGGCAAGGTACGCGGCTCCTGGCTTGAAACCTCAAGCTGGGTTTGGAAGCTCGCGAAGGATTCCGCCGCACTCGAGATGACCGTCAACAAAGGGAAGTATCTCCGGTCGGGCCTTCTCCGACCGGGGTCGGAGCCCAAGTCGTTCGTCTTCGAGGCAACCCTTAGCGACGGCTCTCAGCGACGATTCGCGGGCAAGGAAACCGCCAAAAAATCGCTCGCACTGACGGCCGAAGGCAAAGGGGAGGGAGTCCGGCGAATTACGCTGACGCCTCTGCACGACTCACGCCTTTTGGTCAAGCTCGAGGCCCAAGACCCTTCCAGCAATGCGTTTTACCAGCTTGGCGAGGTTGGCTACACCCGCGAAGGCATCGCGTTCGCCGCTGGCGAATCGGCTCCCGTCTGCATCGTGACCGAGGGGCGAGGTTCGATCCCGGTCACCTATAAAGGCAAGACATATTACGTTTGCTGCTCCGGCTGCCGAGACCTTTTCAACGAGAACCCCGAAGCCGTTCTCGCCGAGGCCGCTGAGCGAGCGAAGGCCAAAGAGACGAAGTGAACCTCTCCCGCCTGTCGACAATTCGTCCCCACTTGGGGATATCCTTCGTCTCAATATCGCCTTTTAATAGCAGGTAGGGTGGTCGCCTGACGTCTCTCCTGCACTGGTTTCAGTGCGCAGGGCCCGCCCAATGCGAAGGATCAAGGAGCCGACGATGGACGGGAAACTCCGACGGCGTCGATTCTTACAATCAGCCTCAGCCCTTGGGCTCGGGGCCGGGCTGGGAGGCTGGCAGAGCCTGGGAACCATCACTCCCGCACATGCCGCCGACCTGAAGGTCGGCCCCGATGCGGTCCGATTTCGCCCCGAGATCGAGCCCGTCGTGCGCTGGATCGAGGAAACGCCTCGCGAACATGCGCTTGAAGTCGCCATTACGCAACTGAAGAACGGCCTCTCCTATCGCGACCTTCTGGCCGGTCTTTTCCTCGCCGGCGTTCGAAACATCAAGCCGCATCCGGTCGGCTTCAAATTCCACGCGGTCATGGTCATCAACTCGGCGCACCTGTTGGGGCAAACGGCGGCGGTTAACGAGCGATTGCTCCCGCTGCTCTGGGCTCTCGACACATTCAAAAACTCTCAGCTCCAGGATGAGCGCGAGGGGGATTGGACGCTTGCAAAGGTCAACGAATCTCGATTACCTGAGCCTGCCAAGGCCCGCTCGGAATTCGTGAAAGCGATGGAAGCGTGGGACGCGGAGGCGGCCGATGCGGCCATCGCCGGCCTATGCCGGACCGCGGGAGCCGCGGAGACCATGGAACCTCTCTGGAGGATGGGGGTCCGCGATCAACGGAACATCGGCCACAAGGCGATCTTCACGGCCCAGAGTTGGCGAACGCTCCAAGCCATCGGCTGGCAGCACGCCGAACCCGTCCTTCGCTCACTGACCCTGGGGCTTCTCGACCTGCACGGCGATTCGCGTCCAGTTCCGGTCGGCCCTTATGACACGAACGTGGAGAACGCCAAGAAGATCCGCGCTGAGTGGCAAACCGGCAAGGCAGACGCCGCCGCGACCCGTGGGCTACTGGAAGTGCTCCGCAAGGCGAGCCCGGAAGCGGCCGCGGAAGAGGGGGTCAAGCTCTTGAATCAAGGGATCTCTCCCGACTCGCTCTGGGACGCCGTGATGCTCTCGGCGAACGAGATCCTGATGCGAAGTCCAGGGATCCTCGCGATTCACGCGGTGACCTCAGCCAACGCTCTCCACTTCATCTATGGCGCCAGCGGCGACGACACCACGCGCCGGTTGGCCTTGCTGCAAGGGATCGCCTGGCAACCTCTCTTCCGAGGCCGCATCAAGCCGGGCGAGGGGCTGTCGATCGATGCTCTCGAAGCCCACAAGCCAGAGGCTGGCGGCAAGGAAGAGGCAGTCGCGGAGATCTTTGAGACCGTCAGCGAGAATCGCGGCCAAGCCACTTCCAAGGTGATCGGCTATCTCGAGGCGGGCGGCTCCGAGGATCAGATCTTTGCCGCGGCGCGGCGCATGATCTTCCACAAAGGCCGCGATAGCCATGACTACAAGTATGGCGCCGCCGCCTGGGAAGAATGCGTTCTCGCGAGCGACCCGAAATGGCGAGCACCACTGGCCGCCGCCATGATGTTCAACCTCCCCGGCTCCAAGACCCCTGACAGCCCGCTCATGAACCGCGCCCGCGAGGCTGTGGCCAAGGTTCTTAGCTAGGGGTCGAGGCAGCTTCGCTGTCACGACGTGCCGGAAGGCAAGGGATGCACTCCCGCTCCGGGACGTCGTGACGGAACTCCTTTTCGAATCGGCCCCTCGCCAACGATGAGGGAGCGAACCCGAATCAAGAGTTCGTCGCGCCACTCATTGAAGGACTTCACATCAAAGCGAAAACGTATTGGCAAGAAAACGCAATCAAATTCGTTTCCGTAGCCAGCGTACGTGATCAACCCCGCATGTCGGCGACGAGTGCTTTGTAAGCGGCCACGGCCATGCGATCGCAGGCTTCGTTCTCGGGATGTCCGTTGTGTCCCAGCACGTGCGAAACTCGAACCTTATGCTGGGAGAGGAGTTCGTCGAGACGCTGCCAGAGGTCGACGTTCATCACTGGCTTGAGGCGGCCGTTTTCTTTGCGCTGCCAGCCTTGCGCCTTCCACTTGGGCATCCATTCGGTGATCCCTTTGGCCACGTACTGGCTATCGGTGATCACCTCGACCCGGCAAGGGCGCTTGAGCGAAGCAAGCCCTTCGATGACGCCTGAGAGTTCCATCCGGTTGTTGGTCGTGACCGGTTCCGCCCCTGAGGCATCCCGCGTTTGGCCGCTGGCGGGGTGGTTCAAGATGTAGGCCCAGCCTCCTGGCCCCGGGTTGCCGCTACATGCGCCGTCGGTATAGAGGCGAACCAGGTCGGCTTGCGCCGAGGAATCCGTTGCCATCGCGCGATCCTATTCGTCGTGAGACAGACTCTTGCCGCGGAGCTTCGGGCATACCCGAAAGACACTCGCTTTAATGTGCGTCGCGTTCGATTCTATCGCACGGTGGGGGCGGTTCTGAAGCTCTCTTGGAACAGGGATTCGAGAATCAAGGAGAACGTTTCGAAAACACCGAGAACGGGACCGGGCGAGGAGCCAATGGCGGTCCTCCCTCACCCATCCCGCTCTCTATTATCAGTGTTTCTTAACGGTCGTAACGCAGCCTGGAGCAATTCACAAAGAGGCTGGTCGCAGAGGCCACGGAAAGCCGGACGCTAAGAAGACATGTTCAGAGGAATGGCACTAGTGAGGCCATCCCTGGGTCGAGCTTTTCGACACGGATGCAAACCACTCATGCCACCCAACCGGCCTCTGCACACTCGCATCACTCAACATGGGCAAGGCCATCGATAACCGCTCCGGGCGGTCGGCCTCGCTATCGCTTCAGTACTTGCGAACGACCCCGACGAGAACGCCGAGGATGTCGACTCGGTCTCGATAGATCGGCTTCATTGTCTTGTTGGCAGGCTCAAGGCGAACGCGATTCCGTTCTTTGAAGAACCGCTTCAGGGTCGCCTCGCCGTCTTCGTCGCGGACCGCCACGATCTGGCCGTCGCGAGCTTGCTCCTGGCGCTTGATGACCACAAAATCGCCATCGGCGATATGTTCCTCGATCATCGAGGTGCCGGTCACGCGGAGCGCGAATTTGTCGTCGGTCCCTTCCCACTCGGTGAAGACGAGTTCTTCGTCCTGCTCGATCGCCTCGATAGGCTGGCCGGCGGCAATGCGACCGACAAGCTTCAGGCCGGAAGGACGGCTGGATGTCGGGTCAGTCAACAGTTGGATCGCCCGCGACATGTTCGGCTCGCGGTGGATCAAACCCTTCTTCTGCAGTGCCTTGAGGTGGCACATAACGCCGTTGGGGCTTTTGATATCAAACTGAAGGCCGATCTCTCGGACGGTCGGCCCATACCCACGCCCCTGAATCTTGCTGCGAATGAAGTCGTAAATCTCGCGCTGCCGAGGTGTCAGCGCATCGAGATCGGCCATGGGTGGCTCCGGAAATCGGAGAAGAAAGAAGAGTCTTGAGATCATCCTACGTACGAACGATCACTAACTGACCCTTTGGTTGCTAATGTACACGAGTCGGCTAGCGCACGCGAGAACATTTTCCCGAAAAAAAGCAAAATCGTTTTCGAAAATCCGAGAAGTTTCAAGAAAAACTAAAGCGGTCACCTTTTTTCCCTTGGCGGCCGAAGCATGCAACGTTTGACTGGGTTCCTGCATGAAGCAAGCCTCACCTGTTTTCGGAGTCCGAAATGACCGAGCCGATTCGCGTACTTGCCTTACACGCGCATCCTGATGACATCGAATTCCAGTGCGCGGGAACACTGGCACTCCTGGGTGAGGCAGGATGTGATCTCACGCTGGCGACGATGACGCCCGGCGATTGCGGCAGCGTTGAGCACGATGCCGAGGCCATCTCCACGATTCGCCGGGCCGAGGCCAAACAAGCGGCCGAGCTGATCGGGGCTCGCTACATCTGCCTCGAATTCCGCGACCTCGCCGTTTTTAACGACGATGAATCGCGCCGGCGTGTCACGGAATTCTTACGAAGGGTTCGCCCAGACCTGATTCTTACCGCTCCGCCGGTCGACTATCTCTGCGACCACGAGATGACGAACCTGCTCGTCCGCGACGCGTGCTTTATCGCTCCCATCCCCAACTACGTGACCAGGCAATGGGAGCCGGCGCCGGCGCTGGAGAAGATCCCGCACCTCTATTACGTCGACCCGATCGAAGGCTCAGACCGCGACGGCAAGCCTCAACAGCCTGACTTCCACGTCGATATTTCCAGGGTCTTCGAGATCAAACGACAGATGCTCGCCTGCCACGCAAGCCAGCGCAACTGGCTCTTGCGCCAGCACGGCATCGACGAGTATCTCGACAGCCAGGCCAAATGGGGTGCCCATCGCGGCAAGGAGATCGGCGTGCCACAGGCCGAAGCCTTTCGCCAGTACCTCGGCCATGCCTATCCGCACGACAATCTCTTGCTGAAGCTGCTCGGGCAGGACGGGAAAGGCAAGCCGATCGAAAAGGCCTGACCCCGGAGGGAAAGGGAAGGGAAGGAGCCAACGCGCCGGGACGCTGTTGCGGAAACTAGAGTCCGCAACGGCGTCCTGGCGAAGTCGAATATGATCAAGAGGTCAAATAATCCATCAATTGCGCGAGTACGCTTCGCAGGTCGCGGCGATGGACAATGCGGTCGATGAATCCGTGCTCGAGTAGGAATTCGCTGGTCTGAAATCCACTCGGGAGTTGAACGCGGACGGTCTGGGCAATGACCTTCGGACCGGCAAAACCGATCAAGGCCTTCGGCTCCGCGAGAATGACATCCCCGAGCGAGGCGAAGCTCGCGGCCACTCCACCCATGGTCGGGTGGGTCAGCACGCTGATGTAGAGACCGCCCGCAGCGTGATGCCGGGCCAGGGCCGCTGAGACCTTGGCCATCTGCATCAGCGAAAAGATCCCTTCATGCATTCGCGCTCCACCGCCTGAACCCGAGACGATGATGAGCGGGAGCTTCTGGCGCGTGGCTTCCTCAATGGCCCGGGTGAGCTTCTCACCAACCACCGAGCCCATGCTCCCCATGATGAAACCGCTATCGGTGAGCCCGAAGACGGTCCGGATCCCCTTGATGAACCCTTGCCCCACTACGGCCGCCTCGTTCAGCCCAGTTCGCTCCTGCTCGGCACGAACGCGGTCGGGGTAGGGGCGGCGGTCGTTGAATCCCAGAGGGTCGCCCGGGCGAAGGTCGGCAAACCACTCCTCAAACGTGTCCGGGTCGAGAATCTGCGCGATCCGATCCACGGCCGAGACCGAGAAATGATGGTTGCACTCGGGACAGACGTTTAGATTTTGTTCAACCTGCTTGCGGAAGAGAGTCGCCTGGCATCCATCGCAACGCATCCAGACCCCCTCGGGAACCCGTTTGGGCTCGAAGTGTCCGTGCCATGCGTTCGACGCTCCTCCCTGTCTCAGGGCCATGATCCGCGCTCCTCAAGGCGGAGCCTCCGGGCAATCCTGCTGAGATTGCGGTTCCGGATGGCGATACGCCCGAAACTCCTCGTCTTGCCGATCGACTTCTTACTGGATACCGGACATCAAACCGTCCGAACTCGCTTTTTTCAATGGCCGTTACGACCAACTTCCGGAGTGATCTCGATGCGCTCGAAGCCGCCGGTGGGAACACGGTCATCGAGTTGGACCCGTGGGTCACGTCGTAGGTAGCAGGCGATCAACTGAGCGATGGGGTCGCCGACGACCAGACCGATCGCTTCGTCCTGGTGGCGCCGGATCAACGGGCGGAGGGCCTGCTTGATACGGTCCAAAGCATTTTCGATCGTTTCACCTTGCGGGGGACAGACCGTTACGGGGTCATCGAGCCATTGGCGAAACACTTTGAGATTACGACGCTTGATCTCGTCGAGCTGGAGTCCCTGCCAGAGTCCCTGGTCGAGGTTCCGAAGGTCGTCGATCCGCTTGGGACGAAGGCCCAGGGCCTTGCCCACGGCTTCCGCCGTGCGGATGACGCTCTCACCGGGTCCACAATAGAGGGCGGCCAGCTCAACGTTCGCGTTTGTCTCGGCGAGCCGTTCCGCAAGCTGTGCGACCTCAGAGCGACCGCGCTCGCTGAGCGGGATGTCGAGGATCCCTTGGACGCGATTTTGTTCGTCGTAAACCGTTGCGCCGGGCCGAATCAAAACGACCTGGGTCATTCTAGGGACAGTGACGAGGCCACGAGGACCTGGGCACCACCTCACACGCTCCCGCGGCGAGCCCCCTGGGCCAACTCGGCCAGGGCCGCCGCGTAGTTGCCATCTTTGCGGAACACCGCCGAGCCCGCCACCAACTGCGACACGCCGGCCGCAATCGCGGCCTCCACGGTCGTCGGGTTGATGCCGCCGTCGATCGAGATCCGCAAATCAGGCCGAGCCGCGCGCAACGCGCGAACCTTGTTCAGGACCTCGGCCTCAAACTTTTGACCACCAAAACCAGGCATCACGCTCATGACCAGAACCGCGTCCAGCTCGTCGAGATAGGGCTCGATCGCGGAAAGTGGCGTAGGGGGATTGAGCGCAAGTGACGCCTGGCAGCCCGCATCACGAATCCGCCGGAGCAGGGGAGAAGGATCCGGGACGGCTTCAATATGAAAAATGATCACGTCACAGCCCGCCTTGACGAAGTCGTCAAGGTAACGGGCTGGGTCCGACATCATTAGGTGAGTGTCGAACAGGAAATCGGTGTGTGGCCGCCAATGGGCAATGACGGGGGCACCGAAGGTCAGGTTCGGAACAAAATGGCCGTCCATCACATCGAGATGGACGGCACTCACTCCGGCCTGCTTGAGCGCTTCGAGCTCGTCTTTTACGCGAGCGAAGTCGCAACTCAATAGCGACGGTGTCACAATCGGCAGCGCGGCCGAATTCCAAACGTCAAGCCGGACCGAACGATCGGCCGGTGACAGCCCCTTTTCCACCATCGCTCGGTCTGCTTTCCGCTACAGGTAGATCGTCTGCACAAGAAGGGGCCGTTCTCCTGTTCAAAGAGAACCGCCTCTTCGTTATCGATCGGGAATGACCTTGAGAGAGTTGAAGCTTTTTCCTTCGAGGCATTCCAGGAACGCCCCACCGCCGGTCGAAACGTGCGAGACTTTGTCGGCGAAGCCAAACTCTTCGACCGCTTCGGCCGTCTCACCACCACCAACGACGGTCACCGCCGGAGAACTTGCCATCGCTTCAGCGACCTTGATGGTCCCGTTGCGATAAGGCTCGTCCTCGAATTTGCCCATGGGGCCATTCCAGACAACCGTTCCTGCCTTGCGGATGATTTCGCCGTAAGCGGCCGCGGTCGCAGGTCCGATGTCCAGTCCAAGCCATCCATCGGGCAAGTCAGAACCTTCCACCACCTTGGTCTCGGCCCCGACGTCTAGAGACGTGGCCATGAGGTGGTCCACCGGCAACACCAGCTTGGAACCCGCGAGGGCGAGCAGGCGGTTCGCCTCCTCAAGCTTATCAGCCTCGGCGCGGCTCTTGCCGATGGAATGTCCCTGAGCTTTCAGGAACGTGTAGGTCATCGCACCGCCGATGAGAAGGTGATCGACCTTCTTCAACAGGTTCTCGATGACCAGGATCTTGTCCGACACCTTGGCTCCTCCCATGATCGCCACCATGGGCGCCTTGGGATTTCCCAGCAAGGTGTCGAGGATCTGCAATTCTTTTTCGACCAAAAAGCCAATGGCGCGTCGGTCGGCGGGGAACGCCTCGGGGACAGCGACCATCGACGCTTCATCGCGATGGCAGGTGCCAAACGCATCGTTCACGTAAGCATCCGCCAGGGCGGCGAGCTCACCCGCGAACTTGGGATCACCTTTCTTTTCCCCCGCGTTGAATCGCACGTTTTCAACGACGAGGATGTCCCCGGGCTTCAGAGCCGCGGCGGCTGCCTTTGCCTCGGGGCCAACCGTGTCGTTGACCTTCTTGACGGGGCGGCCGATCAACTCTTGCAGTCGACCAGCGACCCGATCGAGGCGGAAAGGAGCATCTTCTTCGGGTTTGCCCGAGGGGCGCCCGAGGTGGCTGACGAGCACAAGGCTCGCCCCTTTTTCCAAGGCGAAGTTCAAGGTCGGCAGAGCGGCCCGTATACGACGGTCGTCGGAAACGGCGCCGTCTTTGGTCAAGGGCACGTTGAAATCGACCCGAACGAGCACGCGCTTACCGCTCAGATCCAGGTCGCGAATCGTCTGCTTCGGCAACGGGATGATCCTCGATTGGGAGAAGTCTTACGCCGGATGCCCAACATCCGAACACTTGTCGGAATGTTGGGCATCGGTCAAAAGCCTTGGAGCCGCCTGGTTCAACCCAACTTGGCGATCTTCGAGATCAGTTCCGCGGTGCGGTTCGAGTAACCCCACTCGTTGTCGTACCATGCGATGGTCTTGACGAGGTTGCCGTCGATGACGCTGGTCCAATCCGCCATGAAGATGCTGGAGTGCGGATTGCCGATAATGTCGCTCGAAACGAGCGGGTCGGTCGTGTACTGGAGAATGCCCTTCAAGGGGCCGTCAGCCGCGGCCTTGATAGCGGCGTTGACTTCTTCCTTGGTGACCGATCGCTTGAGAAGCGAGGTCAGGTCGGTGATCGATCCATCGGGAACCGGAACGCGAAGGGCATAGCCGGTGAGCTTGCCGTTCAGCTCAGGGATCACCTCGCCGACCGCCTTGGCCGCACCCGTGGTGGATGGGATGATGTTGATGGCGGCAGCTCGGGCGCGGTACGGATCAGTGTGGATCTGGTCAGCCACGCGCTGATCGTTCGTGTAAGCATGGCAGGTCGTCATCAAGCCCTTTTCGATGCCGAACGACTCATGCAGAACCTTGGCCATGGGAGCCAAGCAGTTCGTGGTGCACGAGGCATTCGAGATGATCCGGTGCTCGGCCTTCAGCGTGTGGTCGTTGACGCCGAGAACGATCGTCGCGTCGAGCTTGTCCTTGGGAGGAGCGCTCAAGATCACGCGTTCCGCACCCGCGTCGATGTGCTTCTGAAGGCTCGCCTTGTTGGTGAAGAAGCCGGTCGACTCGAGGGCGACCTGCACCTTCAGTGCCTTCCAAGGAAGGTTGGCGGGATCCTTCTCCTGGACGATCTTGATCTCTTTGCCGTTGACGATGAGCGACTGCTCACCCGCTTCAACAGTCCCGGCGAACTGGCCGTGAACGCTGTCGTACTTCAACAGGTAGGAGAGGTGTTTGGCGTCTGACAGGTCGTTGATTGCGACGACTTCAAAGTCTTGCGGCCGTTCGGCCAAGGCACGGAAAACCAGGCGACCGATGCGCCCAAACCCATTAATACCAACTCGAACGGCCATTCGTTCCGCTCCTGCCGCGACGGGTAGTCAACCAAACACCATTCGGTCATCGATCAGCATCAGCAAACTGGCATCTGCCAGCGCGTACGCTCGCCATCAATGTGACCGAGACCGAATTATAGGCGTCCCAGACTCTCGCTGTCAACGCGACCGGCGGAGGCCCCTCCATGCTCTCCGAGCCGTCTTGGATTTCGATACTCCCTTCTCGAAACACCGCGACAACCTCTGCCGCACCACCACCTGCCCCCTTTTGGGACACTTCGCGGCAGACCACCTGAGTCCTCCAACCATGAATGAGATTCTCGCCGCTCTCGCAGGTTCACCTGAATCAAACAGGCAACTTTCGCTTGATCACCTGCTAGAACTCCATCACCAGCCTGGATAAGATAGGAAAAATACACCACCCCTTCATCCTCGGTCCCGCAACTACAGCTCGGGGGAGTACTGTCATGCGCAAACTGACCAGAAGTCCGCGAGCCTCTCGAAAAGCGAGAGCTTTCAGCTATCTCGGACTCGAATATCTGGAAGAGCGAATTGCTCTGAGCGTGTTGACGGTCACGTCAACCGCCGATCACGGTGTGGGCTCGTTGCGAAACACGGTCGCGAAAGCGAATACCGGCGACACGATTCGCTTCTCCCCCAAGCTTGCCGGTTCGACGATCAATCTTACAAGTGGCGACATCAGCATCTCGAAGAACATCACCATCAATGGTTTCTCGACCGGTGGCGGGCCCGTCATTAGTGCAAACGGCTTGAGCCGCGTCTTTACGATCACGGCAAGCTCCGTGACCCTTCGCTATTTAGAGATTGAGAACGGAGTCGCGACTCAAGGCGGAGGGATACTCGACCGCGCACAGAACCTAACGTTACAAAACGTCTCGTTCATCAATAATTCCGCGATCGGCAATGCGAGCACTCCGTCGACCGGCGGAGCCCTCGCCGCGCTGGGCGGGAACGTCTCGATCACCAACGCCCTCTTTAAGGGAAACCAGGCCTTGGGGACGAGCGGCATTGCGGGACAAGCGGGGCAGACGGGTAGCGGAGGAGCCATCTCAAGCGCGGGGGGCCAGTTGACGATCAGCGGGTCGCGGTTTATCGGCAACCTCGCCCAGGGGGGAGCCGGCCTTGCGGGAAATGCTAATACCAAGGGAGAGGACGGTGGCGTCGGTGAAGGGGGAGCGATCGCTCTCGTACCCGGAACCGTCACGAATTCCGGAACCGTCACGATTACCGGGACGAACTTCGAGCAGAATCGCGCCGTTGGCGGGCTCGCCGGCTTCACTCAAAATGGCGGTAATGCCGACGGAGGAGCCGTGGCGATTCTTGGTGGAGGGCTGTCGAACCTGGCGGTCCACATCTCGGGAGATCTCTTCCAATTCAATACGGTGCTCGGGGGGGCCGGAGGCGCTCAAGTTAGGTTTGACATCGGCAGCGGTGGCGGCGTGGAAGGGGGCGCCCTGTTCGTGAATGCGGGGAGCTCGATCAAAGCCAATTTCACGATCGAGCAATCGCAGTTCTTGGGCAACCTCGCGCAGGGCAACGTGGGGGGATCCGGTCTTAATGGCGGCTTTGGCAGCCTGGCGCAGGGGGGAGCGATCGCCTTTGAAGCGAATAACGCCGTGAACCCGACGTTTGCGATTATTGCCGACGGCTTCACCAGTAACATGGCTCAAGGAGGAATCGGCGGCGCCGGAGGACCTGTTGGAGGCAACGGAGGAACGGCTCAGGGGGGAGCCGTCTGGGCCAACGCCGCCACGGCGACTGGACCAATCTTCAATATCGCCACCTCGAAGTTCAACACTAACGCCGCGCAGGGAGGTTCCGGAGGGGTCAGCACGGACGCGGTCCCCGGCGGTGAGGGAGGCTCGGCGAGCGGAGGGGCCATTGCTGAAGCCGCGGGACAATCCACCAATGCCGACTTCATTCTTGGCAACTCCATTCTGACGGCCAACGTCTCTGTGGGAGGCGTCGGAACAGCGGGAGGCGATCGAGTCGATGGCACGGCTGGAACGGGAGGCCTGGGGGGTAACGCCACCGGAGGCGCCGTGGATCAAGACGCCGCGTCGGCTTCTTCCCCCAACTTCTCGAACGTCTCCGACGTTATCGCCAACAACAGCACAGCCGGAGGACAAGGAGGCGTGGGGGGACGAGCTGACACAGGAGGGACCGGTGGAACCGGCGGGACAGGAGGTGGCGGGGGTATCGCCCAGTTCTCGGCCTCGGCGTCGAACGCCCTCTTTGCGTTATCCAACTCCACGGTGAACAACAACAACGCGATCGGGGGCCTGGGAGGCATCGGCGGTAAGGGAAGAGCCACGGGAGGCGACGGAGGACAGGGCGGGGCAAGCTTTGGCGGCGCTCTCCTTATCATCGGCAACCCAGAGAACACGAGTGTCACCGACTACATCGGCTCCACAATCCTCTCCGGCAACCAATCCAGAGCGGGAAATGGAGGCCGGGGAGAAGAGGGTAGCATCGACGGTGAAGCCGGCAACGGGGGAGACGGAGCCAACTCTTACGGCGGCGGTCTCTACGTCCAGTTCGGCGGGTCCCTGCAAGTCTTCCAAAGCACGATCAACAAGAACATCGCGCTGGCCGGAGAAGGGGGGCTGCCTGGCAAGGAAGACCAACAAGCGGCCAGCGCCTCCACATCCGTGACTGCCGCGGCCAGTTCGCCGGCCCCTGGCACCGGCGGCTCGAGTTCCGGAGGAGGAGTCTACATCGCCGTGGCGGGCACCGCCCAGAAGACCGCAGACACGGTGATCCTGGGGAATATCGCCCAGGAAGACTCCGAAGTTCACGGCACATTCACGACGGTTCCCTGACCCATCGAGCGGGTAGGACCGTCACGAATTATCAATTTTGAGCATCTAGACACTTCGAGAGACCGTGGTGTTGACGCGTGCTCCTGGCCAGAACCCAGCCTCCGCAAGATACGTGGAGGCTGGTTCTTTCTTACTTATTTGTTCTTTTCAGGAATCGGTGAGACGCCCTCGCGGATCGCCCTCGGCCTCATCGGGGGTTCTCTTTACGATCCCATTATTCCTTTCCCCGGCTACTGAGAAAGCCCGGACGGAAAACGAAAAGCTACTTACGCTTTCCCGCGAATACCTCAACAAGAGCTTTCGTCAAGAGCCCTGGATGGCAACCCAGCTCGATACCCTTTCCGCCACCGCAAGAAGGTAGCCCGAGAACTGTGATCTCCAGCCTCCTAAAGACCTGCCTCGCCGCGTCAACCGTAACACGCTCTCCCGCCGCTCACAGATCAACGACGAGATCCTCGGCCTGTCCTACGCGTCCGCTCTCATCGGATTTGCTATGAACAATTTTCCTCTGCTATGCGCCCACCCATAGCACATCGTTCACTTTTCTCAGAGCAACTCGGCCGGATCCGCGCACAAAACAAGACACTAGCCACCCGGACCTATCTGTGTAAGACTGGGAGATATTCCCCCTATTTTAACAAGCCGACGGATTAGGTGAGATTCGGGGAGTGCGATCATGCTTGCGCAATGGAAAACCTGCTCCAACAAGCTGCGTCAGGTCCAGAAGGAACGATCGGCTCATGCGTTCCCAAGGCACTATCGCCCCTGTCTTGAAGGACTTGAGGAACGAATCGCTCTGAGCACTCTCACCGTCACCTCTCCGGCCGATAACGGGGCGGGGTCTTTACGGAACACAATCTCGCTGGCAAAGCCGGGGGACACGATTCTCTTCTCTCCTCGGCTCGCGGGTTCGACGATCACACTGACCAGCGGCGTCATCAACATTAATAAAAATATCACGATTACCGGGCTAACGGCGGGACGTCTTGCCATTAGCGGTAATGGGTCGAGTGGTGTCTTCTCGATCACGGCAAATTCCGTCGTCCTCAGTGATTTAACCATCGAGAACGGCCTTGCTGCCCGTGGCGCGGGAATCCTTGATCTTGGGAAAAATCTTGTGCTTCAAGGTGTTTCCCTGGTCAACAACTCAGCGATTGGCGATGCATCGGGGCCAGCAATGGGAGGAGCCATTGCCGCTTTCGGGGGAAATGTGACCATCGTCGGTTCCCAATTCCGAGGCGACCAAGCGATCGGCACCAGCGGCATCACGGGAGGACCGGCACAGGCGGGTCTTGGAGGAGCCATCTCCTCCTCGGGAGGACAGTTGACGATTGTGGGGTCGCAATTCATTTCAAATCTCGCCCTGGGCGGAGCCGGCTTGGCAGGAAACAGCACCACTCCAGGCGAAGCAGGCGGTGCAGCGATCGGTGGGGCGGTGGCCTACCTCGCTAGCTCATCGGCCATGGCCGGAGGAATCTCAGTCACCGACAGCACCTTTGTCCAAGATCGAGCCGTAGGGGGACTTGGGGGCTTCGCTTTGAACGGCGGAACCGCGGAAGGGGGAGCCGTGGCCATTACGGCCGGCGCCCTGCAGGGGTTCGCCGTTCATTTCACCGGCGATCAATTCATCGCCAACACGGCCCTGAGCGGGCAAGGGGGACCGCAGGCGGGCAGCACGGGGGGCCCCTCCGGCGCGGCCGAGGGGGGAGCTTTCTTCTTCGATGCCGGAGCCTCGCAAAATACCAACGCGACAGTCGTAGGCTCGCAATTCCTCGGCAATATCGCCCAGAGCAATGCCAGCGGTGCCGGACTGAGCTCGGGCTTTGGCGGAACCGCGGAAGGGGGGGCCATGGCCTTGCAAGGGAACACCTCCCTCCAGGCAGCGTTCGCACTGATCACCGATCTTTTTACGGGGAACCTTGCCAGCGGAGAATTCGGCAGTGGAACAGGGGCACAGGCCCAAGGAGGAGCTCTCTGGGCCGCGGCAGGTTCCACCAGTGGGCTATTCCTCAACATTTCCGCATCTCAATTCCTTGCAAACGCCGCGCAAGGGGGTACCGACGCGGACGCTACGGGAGGAGCCATCGCGGAATCCGCGGGGCAGTCCTCTCACGCCACCTTTGTGCTCGGTTATTCCGTGCTGACGTCCAACGTCTCGGCTGGAGGAGTGGGCGCAGCAGGCACTGAGCCCAACCCAAGCTCGCAGTTCCGAGGCGCCGGTGGAAATGCCGAGGGGGGCGCGATCTCTGGCGACGCGGGAGCCGCGACGTCTGCCGACTTTGCAATCGTTCATAACATTCTCTCGAGCAATTCCACCGCGGGAGGCGCGGGGGGTGCGGGAGGGACCGGCCTGGCGGGATCGCCCGGCGGCGGCGCTACGGGAGGGGCGATTTCCTTGTCCTTCTTCCGCGCCACTAATGGCCTGTTCAACATCAGCCAGGACGTGATCACCGGCAACAACGCCCTGGGCGGACATGGTGGGGACGGTGGGCAGGGAACCGCGAACGGTGGGACGGGAGGACAGGGCGGCCCGAGTTCTGGGGGCGGCATCGCGATTTCAGGAGGTCCCACTGAGGGAACCACAATCACGGTAACAACCGTCTTGAATTCCTCAAGCCTCTTGGCCAATCACGCCAACCCCGGCCAAGGAGGGGCCGGAGGAAGCAGCACCCAGGGCCAGGGGGGTAACGGCGGCGACAGCGGGCAATCCTTTGGAGGAGGGGTCTACAAGGCCTATCCAGGAACCTTCCAATTGCTCCATGGAACTATCACCGGCAACGCCGCGATCACCGGGATTGGCGGCAATCCCGGCTCCGGAACCATGGGCACTCCAAGCCAAGGTTGGAACGCCCCCGGCATCGGTGGCGGCGTCGACCTCTTCCTTCAGGGGAAGGATCAGAAGACAGCGGACGCGGTTATTTCGGGGAATAGCGCGGCGATCGATCCCGATGTCAGCGGAACCTTCACAACGATCCCAGGATGAACGTCGACGCAGACCCGTCTTTAGGGGCGATCGGTCCCGCCAGCCTACGCGAGGCGATGGTGTTGGCGTGCGCTCTTGGCTAGAATCCAGCCTCCACAAACGCGTGGAGGCTGGTTTTTACCCTTCGTTCCTTTCAGGAATCGATCGTATGCGCTCGCTGATCGTCCTTGGCCTTGCCGCTATGTTCCTGTTGCCATCTTATTCCCCGGCTGCTGAAGAAGCCCGTGCGGAGGACGAGAAGCTCACCACGTTTTTTCGTGAATACCTCGAGAGGAGCTTTCGCGAAGAACCTTTGATGGCAACTCGCCTCGGCGACCATCGCTTCGACGACAAGCTCGACGACCTTTCGGCCACCGCAAGAAAGCAGCGCGAGGACCGCGATCGCGAAGCCCTTGAAAACCTGCCTCGCCGCGTCGACCACAAGGCGCTCTCCCGCAGCGCCCAGATCGACTATGAGATCCTCCGCCACCACCTCACCCGCTCGATCTGGCTCGCGGAGAACTTTCAGCCCTTTGAAGACGACCCGCGAGTCTATGGCGACTACGCAACCGAGAGCATCTACTTGTTGCTGACACAGTCGACCCTGCCGAAGCCGACCAACATCAAGAACGCACTCGCTCGTATGGAGCAGGTTCCGGCCGTATTGGCAATCGCAAAGGCGACGATCAAAAATCCCGCACGTGTGAAAGTGGAAACGGCGATCCGCCAAACACAAGGGGCCATTCATTTCTACTCCGAAGACCTTTTCACGCTAACCGGCGAGCCCAAGGGGGCAGGGGAACTCGGAGCCAAGGCCAAGGTGAACATTGCCGCACTCACGGACTACGAGCGGTTTCTGAAAGAGGAAGTACTTCCCAAGTCCAACGAGAACTGGCGAATCGGCAAGGAGAAGTTCGCCAAGAAGCTGGCACTGGAACTCGACGCGGGCTTAACGGCGGACGAGGTTCTCGATGAAGCTCTGCGTGAAGCCGACCGTGTCGAGCGCGAGATGGCAGTAATCGCCCGCCAGCTTTGGGGCACCACCTTCCCCGGCCAACCCATTCCTCCCGACGACGCGACCGGACGCCGGCTTCTGATCCGCCGGATTCTCGACGAGGTCGCCAAGGATCATGGCGCTCCGGAAACGCTCGTCGTGGACGCGCGAGCCACCGTCGACGCCATTAAGTCGTTCATCGCGAAGAACGACATCCTGCACCTGCCGGAACCGGACCAGTGTCGCGTGATCGAGATGCCCGAGTTCATGCGCGGGAACTCGGTTGCCTATCTGAACCCGGCTCCTCCCTTGGATCAGCGCGGCTCCAGCGAGTACGCCATCAGCCCTCCTCCCTCGGATTGGTCGGCGGCCCGCGTCACCAGCCTGCTCCAAGAGTACAACCGCTCGATGCTCAAAATCCTGACGATCCACGAGGCATACCCCGGCCACTACGTGCAGCTCGAGTACAGCAACCGCCACCCGTCGCTCATTCGAAAGATCCTTTCCTCGGGAACCTTCGCTGAAGGCTGGGCGGTTTACACCGAGCAGATGATGCTCGATCAAGGTTTTGGTGAAGGAAGTCTTGGGCTACGGCTCCAGCAGCTCAAGTTCTATTTGCGAGCCGTTGTGAATGCGATCCTCGACCATGAGATGCACGCGGGGCAGATGACTGACAAGGAGGCCATGGAGCTGCTGGCCGGCCGCGCCTTCCAGACCGAAGGGGAAGCCGTTGGCAAGATCATCCGAGCGAAGCAGTCATCCGCACAACTGTCCACCTACTTCGTGGGTCGGACCGCGTTCTACCGTCTTCGCCAAAGCGTTCAACGCGATCTGAAGGACCGCTTCAACCTCGGCCGATACCACGAAGCCGTGCTTTCTCAGGGCACTCTCCCCGTGAAATACCTGCCGGAACTGGTTTCCAAAGCGCTTGAGGTTCGCCCCTAAGCGCCACGTCCCTCTCAGAACAATTTCAAAGAATCTCGCCGGCCGGAGCAACAACTCCGGCCGGAACCCCCTTGCGCTGTCGCTATCTATCTGAAGTGGACTGTTCCTAATAACTGCGTGATTGCGAACGACCTTATCGACTCCCCTTGCCATGGGAAGGCCCCCGTTGTTCGACGCTCCCACCTTCGATGACGATGAATGATCGCGAAAACGGGCAATAAAGTCATTTCCCCCGCGAATGACTTAATATAAGGACGTTTGTCATTTGGTCCTTCGAGGTGATCGAAAATGGGACGAATTCCCATTTCGATCGTCGTGCGCTCTCAACTTGCGCTCCAATTGGCACGCGCAGCATTGAGCTGAAATGAGGAGGGCGCCGTCTTTACGGCGACCGAACATGGTGCTTTCACGGCGCGCTTATGGCGACGCTCAATCGCCTATTGATCCGAAAACACGAGGGTTTGTCACGGTTGCCGTCCTGACCCCCGGGCTCGGGGCGTGCGTACTCGGGGCGATCATCCTCGCCATCGGCGTAACCTGGCAACGTCCCGAGCCTGATCGCGAATCCAATACGGAGTTCCCGAGCCGGTCTCTAAAAGCTGCTCGAGGACTGGTTCTCGCCGTGAACATCGCGACCCCAAGCCGCACTGTGGCCATCTCCAGCACGGACTCCACCGTCAAGCTCTGGGATCCCCCAACCGGCGCCCTTCGTTCGATTCCGCTCGAGACCCCGGCGCGAAGCATGTCCTATTCCCCCGACGGCACGCTGCTCGCCATTACTGTCGTTGATACAGACATTTATGTCTATGACATCCGCACTACCAGTGAAGAACCTAAATACATCCTTCACTCAGATAAAATCGTTCGCGTGACAGCCTTCAACCCGCGCGGCGATACGCTGGCAGCAGGGAATTTCGACGGGTCCGTGACGCTCTGGGATCTGAACACCTTCAAGCCTCGCACGACGTTCGGTGAGGGCGCCGTCTCTCCGCAAATCGAACGACTGCAGTCTCCTTACTTGACCGCAATGACCTACTCTCCCGACGGCAAAACGCTCGTGACAGGCCAAGGAAATGGCATGGTCCACGTCTGGAATCCCTCGACGGGCCGCCTACTGAGAGAGTGGCAAGCCTCGAAGACCCCCATCGACGCGCTGGCGATCCCCATTCAGGGCGATGTGTTGGCGACGGCGGCGATCTTGGATACCGACGTGCGTTTGTGGGATCTGGAGACAGGGCATACCCGAGTTGTTCTCGAAGATGGTGCGAAAGGCATCAAGACGCTCGCCTTTGATCTTCAGGGCTCAACCCTGGCAACGGCCGGCGGAGACGAGATGATCAAGATCTGGGATCGACGGAAAGGGACACCGCTAAGAACCCTGCGGGGGCACGAAGCCAAGGTCTGGTGTCTATCTTACTCGCGCGACGGCAGATGGCTGGTGTCCGGAGATGCGGAGGGGGGCGTGCGCTTGTGGCCGACGGATGAATTTGCGGCCGGTCCGAAGCTCGCCTCCGGGGACTCCGCAAGCTGGAATTGAAAAGACCCTCTTGGGGATGGCAACGCCACGCCAAGAGGGCCGAAGATCGACGTTCGCAAGCCGGGAGGTTGATGTCCTCCCGGCATTTTTTTTCCCGCCTCAAGACACGTCAATTCGTGTTCTTGCCTTCCAGGTGATCCAGGTGCATCCCTTGGAAGAAGTCCGTGGGATGTCCGCTCGCCTTGACGGGGGCTCCGGCATCATCAATACCGGTTTCCTTCAAGACTCGATCCCGCTGAGCGGTCAGCTTGGGATACAGGTTGTCGTAGACGATCCGCTGCTCGGGGGTTTTGGCCGGGCCAAAGCGGAGGTTATAGGTCTGCATGAAGCCGAGCAAACCGCCGACGGTGGTCTTCGGATGGCTTTCCAGCGCCGCCAGGGCCTTCTCAACGCGAGGATTTTCAAGCATACGCGCGAGACCGAGGAGGGTCTTCACGTAGTTGCGAGCCTCCCCTCGCTGAAGGGCATCGGTGGGAAGATTTGCTTCGAGCTTGTTCTTGATGCGAATAGCGATCGAGCGAAGCTCGCTCAAGGTCTTGCCCGAAATCTTCTCGTCCCGCTCGTTTTCCTTCAGAGCCTGGTCGATCGTCTTGGACCAAGCTTCACGCTCGGGAGCGAAATCGTCGGTCTCCAGAGCGGTCGGCCAAGCGTCCTTCGCCGTCAACTGATGAAGGCTGAGGGTCACCGCTTCGGCCGCACTCTCAAACGGGATGTCATCAATGATGTCCGTGCTCAACGGATCGTTCGCGGTCCGCAAGGCCGATGAGTGGATTCGCGGATCGGTGAGCTGGTCGAGAACGATGTTGAGTGCATCACCATTGTGGACATCGCTCGGCGAGGGGTTGTCTCGTAAGCGATGGTAGATGGCGTCTCCCGTGGCGTTGTTCAACTGCTGGCGCTGGGCCATGCGGACGTACTCTCGGCGGTTCGCTTCTTGCTGCGACAGCCAGAGATACTGGTTCCAACGCATTACCGTATCGGCATTGATCGAATTGGCCTGAGCGGTCTTCAAGTTATAAACACCCGCGCCCATGTTGTAATAACCGAGCCCGCGTGCAACATCACCTTGAACCGTAGCTCCGCCTCCCCCCCAGCCTCCCCAACCATAGCCGCCGTACCCGGGATAGTACTGGGCACGGGCTTCTGTTGATTGGACCGCAAGCGTAATCGCGGCCCCCAGTGCGAAGCGGTAAACTTGTCGCATCGACGACCTCCTCTATTGGGGAGGATCCAGATGGATCTCCCTCGTTGCAATCGCGTGTGATCGATCCGAGACTCGCCCCACTCTCAGAATTATTATAGAACGTTCGTTTGGGGGTACCTACGACGTTCTTGGGAAAATGCTTCGATCTCAAGCCAACTATTCGTAACGATTCTTGCACACGGCTAGGTCCCACATCGGTGTCCGCTCAAGGGACGGCAAAGCCATCGAGCGGCCATGCCCGAAGCCGGTGACCTTAGTGATGATGCGGGTTTACACAACCTCGTTCGCAAGCCATTGCGAGGAGAGTTCGGCGGAGCACTGAGCCGAGAAGGCGCCTCTGCGCACTTTTCGCTCAAAACCTTAGTCGAGAGGGATGAGGTCTACCACAGAGTCGCTCGCGTCGGGGAGATCCGGGGGCGGGCTAGGAGGTTGAGCCGCCGGGGCAGGGCGAGTGGGGACGCGCACGGCGACAGGAGGGTTTTCCAGGCGGTAGAGGACGGGGCCAATCGCAATCTCATCGCCGTGATTGAGCTGAACCTCTTCAACGGAACGACCGTTGACCCGAAGCCCATTTCGACTACCCAGGTCCCGGATCAGAATCCGATCATAGGCCAGGGCGACACAGCAGTGGCGCCGGGAGATTTTGGAAAGCTCGAGGCGCACGTCGCACTCGGGGTGCCGACCGATCAGAACCACCGGGCGTTGCAACGAGATCGTGGGAAATGGGCCCGCGTTCACGGGGATGAGCTGGGCCGACATATGATGAGTTACTCCGCCTCATTCTCGACGTGAACTTCTTTATCGTCGCGCATCTGCACGATCACTTTGATGCGGCACTGATTGGCGATTCCCGCAGGCAGCAGTTCGCGAACCGCGGCGGCCAGAGGATTGTCACCAGGAGTCGAGCTCGATACCGAAAAAGATCCCTCCCTCAGAGGGGAGGCATCGAACGGTGATGCAGCCTCAGCCGGTTTGACATCGCTCCGGCTACCGGAGTCTTCCTCGATCTCGGTGATGTGGTGGGCCTGGCTGTTTTCAAACCGGTAGCGAATGTGGGCAATCGACAATTCGTCCCCTGGTCGCAGCCGGCCCGTCTCCACTCTTTGACCGTTGATGCGAATACCGTTGGTACTTCCCAGGTCGCGAACGAACACCTCGCCCCCGTCCTGAGTCATACAACAATGATGACGTGAGACCCGCAGAGATTCGAGGCGAGCATCACACTGCGGGTGGCGGCCCACAACGACCATGGTTCGGTCGAGACTGATATCGGTCCCTTCGTCGAGTGCTACCAGGCGTGCGGGCATGGTCGGGTCCTGCACGGAAGTCATTGACGACGCTAGGATTATTATCGCCCGGCAGCAAGCCGTCTCTCACGTCTATTATAAAGATTATCGGCGGCCCTACGCTAGAAAGAAATCAACGGATCACGCAAGACAAGCTCTGCCCCGATCCTTTCCAGCAACCCTGAACCTTATTCCACGGATTGAAACACCTCATTTTGTCCGTCCCTGACAGCAGTCAAAGATAGCCGGTTCATTCTCCGCGAGACGAAGCGACGGCATCGACGCGTGCTTTTCTGGCAACATTGAGCTGGCCTGTTTCTCGTAACCAATCCACGGCGTCGTTCAAGGAGACGCGAACGGGCCGTGGTGTCAGGCCGAGGGCTGCCAGGCTCCGCGATGCGTCAAAATGCATGGTTCGTCTCGTCAGGCGGACACCGGTTGTCGTGGCTTTCGGAGGATGTCCGCTCACATGGTCTGCCCAAAACTCGCTCATGTAGGCGACGGCCAGTCCCATGAGGAAAGGTACACGCCAGCGCGGGACGGGAACCCCCGTTGCCTCAGAAAGGATCCCTAGCAGCTCAACGAGAGTGAGGTTCTCCCCCCCCAGCAGGTAGCGGCGGCCAGGTTCCCCCCGTTCCATGGTGCGGAAGAGTCCTTCCGCTACGTCGCGAACGTCGATCAAATTCAACGTGCAATCCATCAAAGCCGGAAGCTTGCCCAGGCAGAAGTCACGTATGAGGCGAGAGGGCGGAGAGAGTCCACGATCGCCGGGCCCCACGGGCATCGTGGGATTGGCGATCACCACGGGATGGCCAGCCCTGGCTCGCGCCATGGCCTCTTGCTCCGCAAGCAGTTTCGAGCGGCAGTAGGGACCGACGGCGTCTTCCAGAGTGACCTCGATGTCCTCCGCGATCGGACCGGTTCGACGCGCGCAGGTGAGAATGCTCTCGGTGCTGGTATGCAGAACCCTCTCGGCTCCTGAGGCCAGGGCGGCGTCAAGAACGTTCACCGTACCTTGGCGATTCACGGCATCAAAGTCGGCGCGGTCGCGTACCCAGAGGTTGGGGTTCGCCGCGAGGTGGAAGACCCACTTGCCGCCGCGGACGGCTTGTTCCACGGCATTGCGGTCGCGAATGTCGGCCCGAACCACCTCGACCTGCCGGGGCAAGTGCGACGTGTCCGCCCCAGGACGCTCGACGACGCGAACAAGGTGGCCACGTGAGGCCAGCAGCTCGACAAGGTGGCTGCCGATAAAGCCGGCCCCCCCTGTCACGATCGTTAAAGCATCCATGCGTAGAGCCTCGAAGAAGTTCGGAGGTTCCGGGCTGCTCGTTCCCGTCTCCGCCTGAGCCCGTTATCGATCAGCGAACGCGATAGAGGCTTTGACGCGTGCCAAGTGACTCGGGGCCTTCCAAAACACCTTGCTTCACGAAACCGGCAAACAGTTCCGGCGTAACATACGCGGTGAAACCATAGTTGAGAGGAGATCGGTATCGCTCGATCTCAAACCAATCCACATAAATATGTGTAATCCCACGTTGGGCCAAGGCCTGGCGAAACTCGGCGGGAGAACGGTCGCGAGAAAGGGTCTCCACGGTCTCATGATTGAAGACCGTGTTGTAAGCAATCGGATGATTGATGTGGAAGACGGCCGCCTGGCCGACCAACATCACCTTCGCCCCTTCCGGAAGGGTCGCGTCGAGGCGGGCCAGGGGAGGATTGAGGCGCTGGGGAATGTCAGTGCGGAGAAAGAGAAGATCCCCCGTCCATTCGTTGAGGCCCACGAGCGCGGTGGAGTCATAGGCAAAGTTGGATAAAAGCACGATCCCCATGAGGACGGCCAGGGTGGCGGTCCAGAGCCTGTTCTTGATCCAGTCCGCCCCAAGGCCCGCGAGCACCGCTAGTGGAGGCAAAAGAGGAAGCCAAAAGCGATCGAGCCGGTGAGTGAGAAACCACCATGTCGCAAAGAGATAGAGGACGAACGACCAGAGCGCGGCCGCCTGCCGGCGCATGCCTCGCCTAAGGAAGGCGAGCGGGGCCAGAGCGACGTAAAGAGGAGACTGCCAGTCAGATCGCCCGGCGACGTCTCGAATGGAACTTCCCAGAAGTCCCAAAGTCACGGGCTTGGGCCCATGGCCGTTGGACCACTTCGCATCAAGTGTCGCGTCCCAATGCTGGCCGCCGAAAATGGGGTACGCCAGGGGATAAACCGGGTTGCCCGTATCCGCAACATTCTTCACGAGCCAGGGAGTCATGACGATTCCCCATCCCAGAATGAACGCGAGGACGATCCCCGGAGAGCGACGCAGACCGCTAGCGGCCAGGGCGATCGCACCGAAGGGAAGGACGGCCGAGATCAGCGCGGGGTATTTGCACGCCATGGCTCCCGCCGCGAGCAAGCCGACAAGGAGCCAAAACCTCGTCGTACTGCGAAGGGAGATTGGCTCTGGCCACGCTCGGGCTACCGCCCAGATGAGCGCTGCGTGGTAATAACAAAGGGGGCCTTCCACATAAGGAAGGACCCCTAACCGATAGATCCAGGGGGTGCTCAGGTAAACCACGGCGGCAATCCAGCCGGCGCGTGCGGAGGCCAACCGTGAAGCGAGCAGGGCGATCATCAGGGCGGCTGAAGGGGCGTAAAGCGCTATCAAGAGCTGACCGACCAGGGCTCCCCACCACCAATCGTTGAGAACCTCCATCCCCAGGAGATGAAGCATCTCGATGCTGAAAGGCATGCTCGTGTAAACGTTGTGAGGCAGAAACGCGATCCGCCCCATTTGAAAGTATTCTTTTGGCCCCTGGACGTGATACTCGATCGCGTCGAAGTCAATTGTGGGAAGCATCGCTCCCAACAGCATCAGTACCAGAAACGGACCAGCGGCAAACGCAAACCCCAGAGCTGCGCCCCAGCGCTTTCGCACTGGCGGCTCGGGAGCGGGCTTCGATCGTGGAGAAGCGTTGGTCGGTCGAGCGCGATTCTCACGGCCGTCGCGCCACCAGAGCACCAATTCCGCGACGATGAGCCCCCCCAAGCCGATGCGAACCGGCCAGGGAGCCAGAAGGCCGAGACGCCCGAGCACAAGAGTGATCAAGCCCAGGCCGGTAGTGCCAAGGCCATAGGCAAGCCCGAGACACTCGGCAGCGGTCAGCTCTTTCCTTAACTTCAACAGACGAAGCACAAGGTGCCCCAGCGCAAGGGCGGCTCCACCAATCAGTCCGCCGGCCAGAACGATCGGTATGCGTTGGGGAAGAAACTCGAAATGGCTGAGTTCCTTGAGCGCCATTCCCAGGTAGGACTGGTCGAAGCGGACTCCGGGGATCACTTCCGGCAAGGCGCGTGCGACGAAGATCCAGCGCCGGATTTTGCTGGCCCCCATGCTGGCGGGGATGCTGGGCAAGGGCTCGGCCAGAAACCAACCGAGCCAGGCGAATTCCAGAAGCGCCAGAAAGGCGATCGCCGGATAAATCCAGGCGTGCCGTCTCAGAGGATGGGCCCGATCTGCCACGGAGCGAACTCCTCTTCACCGACGCCTTGTTGTTCGCTCTTGGTGAGCTGGCCGCTGGCCACGTCGAGAATCAGGTCGAACATGCGTCGACCCACGCTTTCGACGGATTCCCCTTCGAGGACGGTCCCCGCGTTGAGGTCCATGTCATCGATCATTCGATCGTACATGGGCGTGTTGGTCGCAACCTTGATGCAGGGGGTCGGCTTAAGTCCGAGAACGCTTCCCCGTCCGGTCGTAAAGACAAGGACGTTGCTCCCTCCAGCCACCAGCCCGGTCGTGCAGGGAGGATCATATCCAGGTGTGTCCATAAAGACCAAACCTGGCGAGTCGATCCGCTCAGCATAGCCAACCACATCCACCAGCGGAGTCGTACCAGCCTTCGCCAAGGCTCCCAGAGACTTCTCGTAGATCGTGGTCAGGCCACCGTTTTTGTTGCCGGGGGAGGGGTTGTTGTTGATCTCGGCACCGAAGAATCGAGCATATTCCTCCCACCACTTGATGCGTTCAACAAGCTTTTCCCCAACCTCACGACTCACGGCGCGGCGGGTAAGCAGATGCTCGGCACCATAAATTTCGGTCGTTTCCCCGAGCACCGCGGTACCACCATGGGCGACCACGAGATCGGCGGCCACCCCTAGGGCAGGGTTGGCACTAATGCCCGAATTACCGTCGGAGCCGCCGCACTCCATCGACAGGTGGATCTTCGATGCCGGCTGTTCCGACCTGGTCCAGGTATTGGCCTCGGGAAGAAGTTGGTGAACCGCGGCAACAGCCGCCTCCACGGTCTTGGCGATGCCTCCCTGCTCCTGAATGTTCAGCACGCGAGGCCGGACGGCCTCAGCTCCGCGACCGTTTTGGCGCACGCCACCCAACATGACGAGGTCGTGGCTCTCAACGAGATGCTGCGCAAAGCTCACTTCGCAACCGAGCCCGACAATCACATAGGCCGCGACGTTGGGATGATTGGCAAATCCGGCGAGGACTCGTTCAAGCGTGGTGTGATCGACCCCGCCGAACGGCATCGCGCATCCCCCTTTATGGGTGACCGCGAAGACACCGTCGACGTTCGGAAAATCCTTGCGCCAGGCGTTATCTCGAAACCGATCGGAAATGTATTTCGAGGTGCTGGCCGAGCAATTGACGGTGCTGATGACCGCCACGTAGTTGCGCGTGCCGACGCGGCCGTCTCGGCGAAGGTAGCCCTGGAAGGTCCGCGGCTGAATAACCCCCTCCGGCCTGATTTGCTCGGTTGCGAAGGCGTAGTCTCGCTCGAAGAGGTCGGCACGAACGTTGTGCACGTGGACCCAGGAACCCGCAAGCACCGGCCGCGATGCGAAGCCGATGATCTGGCCGTATTTCCGGATGGGAGCTCCAGACTCAATGTCGGCCAGGGCGACCTTGTGGCCCAGCGCGATCGGCTCTTGAATCTCAACTTCACGCCCGCCGACCGAGAGGACAAATCCCTTGGGGATCGGACGCGCGGCCACCGCCACGTTGTCATCCCCGCGAAGAAGGACCGCCCGCTGTTCCTCACCCGCCGTCGCCATATTCGAGCCTGCTCAATCTCGAGGTTCGCAACGCGATCCTGACAAGGCTTTCATCAGAATCTTAAACTTGTGGGATCGAGCGTCGACGCTCGTCTCATGTGACGGATCACTAGCGTCAGTGTAGTTATTGGAACGCGCTTTGGGAAGCAAGCCCTACGCGAGCTTGAGGGCGGTTCGGTGCGGCGGCCATGAGTAGGGAATTGGACCGGGACCTCGCATGTTCTCCACGCCGATTTCTTGAAGAATCGATGCCGATCCCCCTCAGGGTCCCTTGCAATCCGACCCCTCCGGGCCCAAGAATTTAAAAGAACCCCCTAAGGCTTACCTCGACGAGGGTCTGCCGAGCGCCGCTCGAGCGGAGGTTCTCGGGCGGGTCGTGTGCTATGATCGAGTTCGTGATGGCCCCATCGAATTCATCAGACGCTCTGCTGCCCCGAGGGGACGTCGTCCTCCCCGCGCGAAGCGCCACGCGCAAGCCCATCGTCGCAATCGGTGAGCAGTCGATCGCCGAGCGAAGCGACTGGCTCGCGGTCGAAGAACCTCTCGAAATCCGTGCCCGAGGGCCTGAACAAGCGCCGACGAGCGTCGCGGTGACGATGCGGACCCCCGGAGACGATGCCGAACTCGCTGTGGGTTTCCTCTTCACCGAGGGATTGCTCACGCGCCACGACGAGATCGTCTCGGCGGGAGCCTGCGTGTCGACAAAGCAGGGAGGAGCCTGCAACATCGTCTTGGTGACTCTCTCGCGTGCCTTTGATTCGGCGTCGCTGAAGCGGAACTTCTTCGCAACGTCGAGTTGCGGAGTCTGCGGCAAAGCCTCGCTGGACCAGCTCGCCATTCGCTGCGATCCCGTCCTTTCAGGACCCACCGTCGGTCGGTCGGTCATCGTCAAGTTGCCCGAAACGCTCCGGGAAGCTCAGGCGGTTTTCGAGCGAACCGGCGGCCTTCACGCCGCGGGCCTGTTTGACGTGGAAGGCAACCTCCTCGCGCTTCGCGAAGATGTCGGTCGCCACAACGCCGTGGATAAACTTGCGGGGCGGATGTTTCTCGACGGTCAACTGCCCATCTCCGATCGGATCTTGCTGGTCTCGGGGCGTACGAGCTACGAGATCCTGCAAAAGGGGGCGATGCTTGGCGTGCCGATCATCTGCGCGGTTTCGGCTCCGTCCAGTCTCGCGGTTTCGGTTGCGGAACGCCTTGGTATCACGCTGGTGGGGTTTCTGAGAGGCCCGAGTTTTAACGTTTACTCGCATCCGGAACGAATCGACCCAGATCGCTGACGCTTGCCAGGGGAGCTGACTGATGGCGGACCAAGGCCAGGAGTCCTCGGTTTCAGCGAGGAATGCCAAGGCTCCCGGAGAGCAAGCTCAGGGAGTCGAAACCGCGGTCGTTGACGTCCGGCCATATCATCACCCGGCAGCGGGCTTCGGCGCCATCGCCAGCACCATGAAGCACGTGCTCCATGAGGTTGGCGTCTTACGTGGCGCGTCCACGTTGCTCAAGGTGAATCAGGATCGCGGCTTCGATTGCCCGGGTTGCGCATGGCCCGAGCCCGATGTTGCCCACCGCTCGAGTGCTGAGTTTTGCGAGAACGGAGCCAAGGCGGTCGCCGCTGAGGCCACCACGCGACGCGTCACAGCAGACTTCTTCCGCAAATGGTCGGTCGCCGAGCTCCTTGAGCAGTCGGACTACTGGCTGGAATCACAGGGGCGTCTGACTCAACCCATGTGGCTCCGCCCCGGAGCGACGCATTACGAGCCGGTCTCATGGGACATGGCGTTCACGCTCATCGGACGCGAGCTTCGAGCATTGAGCTCCCCCGACGAGGCAATCTTCTACACCTCGGGGCGCACGAGCAACGAAGCGGCATTCCTCTACCAGCTCTTCGTGCGCAAGTTTGGGACGAATAACCTGCCCGACTGCTCGAACATGTGTCACGAGTCGAGCGGCGTCGGCCTCAACCAGGCGATCGGAGTGGGCAAGGGAACGGTCTCACTCCATGACTTTGAGCTGGCGGACGCCATTTTCGTCATCGGGCAGAACCCGGGAACAAATCATCCGCGCATGCTTTCGGCTCTGGAATCCGCGGCGAAACGCGGGTGCCACATCATCAGCATCAACCCGCTTCACGAACGTGCCCTCGACCGCTTTGCCCACCCCCAGGATGTGCGCGACCTCCTGAAGGGAGGAACGGCCATCGCGGAACTCTTCCTGCCCGTTCGCATTAACGGCGACGTCGCGCTCTTCAAAGGGATCATGAAAGCGGTCCTCGATGAAGAGCGGAAACGTCCCGGCGAGGTTCTCGACCGGCCGTTCATCAACGAACATACATCGGGCTTCGAGGAATTTGCCGCGGCTTTGGAAAAGGCTTCCTGGGACGAAATCGTCGAGCAAAGCGGCATCACTCGCGACTTGATCGAACGTACCGCGCAGATCTATATCAAGGCGGAGCGGGTCATCGCGTGTTGGGCCATGGGACTTACCCAACACAAGAACGCCGTCGGCAACATTCAAGAGGTGGTCAACTTCCTCCTACTACGAGGCAACCTCGGCAGGCCAGGGGCGGGAGCCTGTCCGGTCCGTGGACATAGCAATGTCCAGGGGGACCGAACCATGGGAATTTATGAACGCCCGTCCGCGGCGTTCCTCGACCGCCTCGGCCAAGCTTTTAACTTCGAGCCCCCGCGTGAACACGGGCACGACGTGGTGGCCGCAATCAAGGCGATGCACGCGGGAGAAGCCCATGTCTTCTTCGCGCTCGGTGGCAATTTCCACTCGGCGACTCCGGACACCGCTTACACGGCCGAAGCCCTGCATCGCTGCCGGCTTACAGCCCACGTGTCCACAAAGCTCAATCGCGCCCACCTGGTGACCGGCAAACAAGCGCTGATCCTGCCTTGCCTGGGGCGCACCGAGATCGACACGCAAACGAGTGGGCAACAATTTATCACCGTCGAAGACTCGATGAGCGTTGTTCACGCCTCGCGAGGAGGTTTGTCCCCCGCATCGTCTTCACTGCTCAGCGAACCTGCCATCATCGGCAAACTGGCGAAAGCCACGCTCGGTTCGGCTTCCGGCGTCGACTGGGATGCCATGATCTCGGACTACGACCGCATCCGTGATCGCATTGCAGAAGTGATCCCTGGCTTCGAGAACTTCAACGAGCGCGTGCGCCAGTCGGGGGGCTTTATCCTGCCCAACAACGCGGCGGCCCGCAAGTTCGTCACGGAAACAGGGAAGGCGCGCTTCAATGTCACCACGATCCCCAGGATCGAGTTGAAGCCCGACCAGCTTCTGATGATGACGCTTCGAAGTCACGACCAGTACAACACCACGATTTACGGCCTCGATGACCGCTATCGCGGGGTCTACCAAGAGCGCCGCGTCATCTTCATGAACGCCGAAGACGTGGCCGAGTTCGGCCTGGTCGATCGGCAAGTCGTCGACCTCATCGGCGAGTTCCGTGGCGAGCGGCGCATGGCTCCCCGCTTCATCGTTGTTCCTTACGATATTCCTCGCCGGTGCACGGCGACCTATTTTCCCGAGGCGAATGTGCTGGTCCCCATCGACGATTTCGCCGATGGGAGCCGAACGCCCGCGTCCAAGTCGGTCGTCATCCGGGTTGTTCCCACAACCTCACACGTCAGCGAAGGCCATCACCCAGCCCAGGGATGACCTCCGCCGATCGCCTTTAGTTGTTCGGATTTGCATCCTTTGGCTTGTCGTCATCCTTGTCGTCGTTTTCTTCGGAGATCTTTTCCGCGGCTTCCTTGGCCGCCGAGCGAACCACCTCCGAGGCGTCTTGCTGCGCGGCTTCCAGGGCGGGGAGAGCGGCCTTGGCCTCCTCACCGATTTCCCCCAACGCAAAGGCAACTTCCTCGCGCACATCTTCGTCGGGATCACGCAGGAAGTTGATGAGGACAGGTACCCCCTCCGCAGCCCCCGGCCCGATTTCTCCGAGAGCGTAGGCGGCAGCAAGCCGAACGGTCCCCACCTTGTCGCGGAACGCCTGGATAAGGGCGGGCACAGCCGGCTTCGCTCCGGGCCCGATGGCCGCCAGAGCATACGCGGCGGCCTTGCGGACATCCTCATCCTCGTCCGTCAGGGCCTTGCCAAGAGCCAGGGCCGAGCCTCGCGCGGAGGGACCGATCTCTCCCAGGGCATACGTTGCCTTTTTGCGAACCTCGATGTCGTCGTCCTTCAACGCCTCAATCAACGCAGGAACCGCCGTTTTGGCGTCGGGGCCGATGACCGAAAGAGACTGGGCCGCATCGTGGCGGACCCCCGGGTCTGAGTCCTTCAGAGCCTTGGACAGAAACGGAGCAGCGTCGCGAGCTTCAGGTCCCATCTCACCAAAGACGTAGGCGGCCGAGCGTCTGATGGCGAAGTCTTTATCCTCTAGGAGGACTTTGCCAACCGCCTCGATCGCCGACTTGGCTTCTGGTCCCATCGACGCAATCGCCTCCACGACGGATTTGCGGACGGCGTCGTCGCTGTCTCCAAGAGCCTTGGTCAGGTCATCGACGGCATCCGCCGCGTCAGGTCCGATCTCTCCCAGCGCGAAGGCCGCGGACTGCCGAACGTCAGGATCAGGATCGTTGACCAGTGTTTTTCCCAACGCCGTGGCAGCCGCCTTGGCTTCCTCACCAACACTCCCCAGGGCGTACGCCGCCGCATGGCGTACGTTGACGTTGTCGTCACTGAGTGCCTGCGTCAGTTCCGGCACGGCCGACTTGGCTCCGGTCCCAATGTTCCCAATAGCGAAAACCGCGGCGCGGCGCACCGCGGGAGCCGCATCCTTCACCGCCGCGCGGATGGCCGGCAGGGCCACTTTCGCGGCGGGTCCGTAGTTACCCAACGACAGGGCCGCGGCATGACGCACCGTCTGGTCGTCATCGGTCAAAAGTTGGCCGAGCGCCGAGATCGCGGGTTTGGTGATGTCGGGTCCAAAGGCCCCTAGCGAGACCGCCGCCTCACGGCGTTTCGCGGCGTCCGCATCTTTGAGCTGGGCCACCCATTGCTCGACCGTTTTGGCGGGAGGGGCGACCTGCGCCTGGATGGACGGCGCCGCGAGCGTTGTCGAGGCCAGAACCAGAGACAAACGAATCGCGTTTTTCAGGCTCATCGCATTGCGCATGAGAAGAGGATCCCCATCGATTCGAGAATGGGAGAAGTTCGTTTGGATCCCAGCGACCCAGGAAATGCCACTCAGGGGTCGTGATGCCGTCCATGCTGCCCCCCTGCATGGCGGCCCGCCGAGTTGCGCCTTCCTCCATGTCCGCCGGCGTGATTATGACCTCGAGCCGCGTGGCCAGCCCCGCGATGGGCACCGTGGTGCCCTCCCGTGTTGGCCCCATTGCGGCGGTGATTCGCGCCGTGGTGCTCGCTACTGTGATGGCTGGAGTGCCGCGCCGCCCCGTAATGGCCGGAGGAATGATGGCCCGCCGACATGCCATGGTGATAATAGCCGTGGTGGGCGTTATAGCCGTGGCGTTCGTTGTGGTTCCAGTGCGAGCTTCGGCTGGCGTGGTTGTAGTTCCAATTGCGATGGCTCGCTCCCCAACCTCCGTAGCCGCCACCGGCCCCGTACCAGCCGTATCCCCCGTATCCCCGGTTCCAGCCCCCGTTCCAGCCGTGCCCTCGCCATCCGCCGGCATTCCAGCTCGAGCCGTTGCCCCACCAGTAGTTTGGGTACGACCGATATCCATAGCCCGGGTTCCATCCCCCCCACCAGCCATAGTTATAGCCCCCGCCGGGAACAGAGTAATAGTTATAATCATTCGCCCAATTTGACGTTGGGTAATATGATGATGCACTATACTGGGAAGAGTCGGGGTAGGCCTGTGGCAAAGGCGTCGCGTTCGTCACAACCTCGGCTTGATAGCCGCTAAGCCGAACTTCGCCCGCGATCTCATTCGCGTTGGCGAGGGTGCGGCATTCGGCATACAGTTGCCACGGTTGACTGTCCGAGGCGCGATAATTCACGCGATAACGAACAGCGCCCGTTGATGGACTGCCTGTTCCTGGAGATGACGAAGGGGGGGGCGATTGTCCCAGCGAGCCGAGTACCAGAACCGCGGCGACTGAGAACCGCAGCGCATTGTCCCTGGACCTCATCACGCGGCGCCTCCTGAGACCAATCGACGACTCTCGCTTTGAAAACGTCCTCGCGGAAGGCATGAGATGTTAGAGTTAAGGTAGCCTTCAAAATTCCCCTCATCAAGAGGCTCCGCCCTTATAGGTCCAAGTTTGCGAATGGAATCGTGCCAGGTCACGTTCCTTCCTCCCATCACGATAACTGTCAAAAAGCGGATGGGAGCGGCCTGGTTGCCACGGTGGGGTGTTGGATCAATGTCGCGACGCTATTACGATGATCGCATGTTGGCTCGGCCCCTCTTCGCAGTGGAGCAGTTGGCATGAATCCTGGGACGCGAAGAAATGGGCGGAGGATAAGGGAGCGAGGGCAGGGGCCTCGCAAACTCAAGGCTTCCGGCAACGCTCAGGCTCTGGAGGCGCGGCTCCCCCCGGAGTTCATCGCGGGCGTAGAAACCCCCGCGTTCATTCTGGATGAGCGCGTCGTGCTCCGTTCGCTCGAATTGGCGGCGAACCTTCGCCGGGCTACCGGCTGTAAGGTGCTCTACGCCCTCAAGCCGATGGTCAACTCTTTCCTGCTCGAGTTAATGAAACGGCACGTCGACGGCTTCGCAACGAGCTCTCCTTTCGAGGCGAGGCTTGCCCGGTCGGTGCTCGGCGATCGGAGTTCCGTACACATAACCACACCCGGATTTCGCCTCGCTGAAATGCCCGAGATCGACCGGGACTGCGACCACGTCGCGTTCAATTCGGTGAGCCAGTTCCACCGCTTCGCTCCGAGCTTGAGCCGACCGGAAAAGGTTGGATTGAGGATCAACCCCCAATTGCCACTCGTCGATGATGATCGCTACAACCCTTGCCGTGACTTCTCCAAGTTGGGAGCGCCCCTCGACCAGGTCCTCAAGGATCTGCGCAAGAACCCGGCTCACCTCGAAGGGCTCCGCGGGCTTCAATTCCACACCAACTGCGACAGTTCCCAGTACGAACCCTTGAAGCGAACCATCGAGCACGTGGCCGAGTCGCTCCATGATGTGATCCCACAACTCGCCTGGATCAACCTCGGGGGCGGGTATCTCCTGGAAACCCCCGAGGCATTCGCACCTCTCATCGAAGCCGCGGCCTTCTTGCGCTCGCGCCACGACCTGGATATCTTCCTCGAGCCCGGGGCCGCGTTCGTGCGTAAGGCTGGCTTTCTGGTGGCGGAAGTGATCGACCTCTTTCGTTCCGGCGGCAAATCCATCGCCGTGCTCGATACGTCGGTCAACCACTTCCCCGAGGTCTTCGAGTACCAGTTCGAACCCGACGTTCAGGACCATGACGACGAGGCGGATTACGAATATATTCTGGCGGGGTCCACGTGCCTTGCCGGCGACATCCTTGGCGAGTACGGCTTTGAAGAACCGCTACGCATCGGCTCGCGCATCGTCCTGCCCGACGTGGGAGCTTACACGCTCGTCAAGTCTCACATGTTCAACGGAATTAATCTGCCCGCGATTTATTCCGTGACATCTCAAGGTCTTTTGCAACTTCGCCGGCGCTTCACCTATCACGACTTCCTCTCCCGATCCGGAGCCCCTAGCGATGCGCCTGTTTGAGCGAGAGTTGAGTTTTCCTCTGGTGGCAGGGCACCGCAACTTGCTTCAGCACTTCGCCCAGGCAATGGCGGCCGGCTTGCCCGACGGAGAATGGCCCGTGCGCTTCGTCGTCTCGGCGACCGACGAAACATCCTACCATTGCGAGGTTGGCCTGCTGGCGGCGGATCCCGGGGAAAGTCCTGAGATTCCTTCGATCTTCGAGTTCCGCAAACGCCCCTACGAGAATACCGACCAATTCAATGTCGTGCTGCTCGTCCCCACAGGTGTTCACGCAACGTTAGGAGGGCATGCAGGGGATGCCGGCCCCCTTGCACGCCTGGTGGCCAGCGCAGCCGACACGCTCATCACACACCCCAACGTCGTCAATGGTTCTGACATCAACGAGATGTCCGAGAACACCCTCTACGTTGAAGGGAGCGTAATCTGCCGGCTCTTGATGGGGACCGCCGGCTTACAGCGTGTCCGCGCTAATCGCGTGATGCTGGTCATTGATCGCCATGAGGAGGTTGCTTACTCGAATGCGGCGATCAACGCCCTGAACGCGGCAAGAGCCTGTTACGGGCTTGAGTCTCCTCGCATCCTCATGCTCGACCCGCCGGTCAGGCTCGTCTCGACCTACACCGCTTCCGGACGTGCAGCCGGCCGCGTCGATAACCTTTCCGTGTTCCAGGACGCGATTGCCCCTTACGCGCAAGAGTATGATGCGCTGGCTGTCTCGTCCGTGATCGACGTCCCTCCCGAGTTCCATCAAGACTATTTCGACAGCGGCGGCGACATGGTCAACCCTTGGGGAGGGGTTGAGGCGATCTTCACACACGCCTTATCATTGCTCCATGGCATTCCCTCCGCCCACTCTCCGATGATCGAGTCCGAAGAAATCGAGTCGATCGACCCGGGAGTCGTCGACCCCCGCATGGCCGCCGAGGCCGTCTCGCTCACGTTCCTGCAGTCCATCCTCAAAGGGCTTCAGCGCAGCCCACGTATCATTACCGAAGTGGAATCACTTCTGCACCCGTCGATACTCGCCGCGCGCGACGTTTCGTGCCTGATCACGCCCGACGGTTGCCTCGGCCTGCCGATCCTCGCCGCACTTGAACAGGGCATCCCGGTGATTGCCGTGCGGGACAGCGGCAACCTGATGCACAACGACATTTCCGCGCTTCCCTGGCGTGCCGGGCAACTCACCGTGGTCGACAACTACCTTGAAGCGATGGGAGCGCTCTGCGCGATCAAGGCCGGCCTTTCCCTCGCGTCCGTGCGCCGACCTATCCTGACGGCACCCGTCACGCTGGTGGCACCCCACACCAACGGGCGCAAAGCCACAGGCAAACGAAAAAAAGGAAAAGAGAAGTCGGCGTCCGCCGGCAAAAGGTGACGTTCGATTCACTCATCTTGAAAATATTCATTCATTGATACCCGTTATGGGACCGCTCGGCTTACCCTGGGGAAAACCCGCGAGAGCAAACCCTCGCGGAATGGACGATACGGCCAAGCGCACGTCTCTAACCCCAATTGCGGACAGGCCCACCAACAAGCGAATGCGCTTATCAGCGCCCGTTCTGTGTCCAGGTCCAGAAAGACCCTGGCTTCTCGGAATCGCAGCACGCGATTCCGAGAAGCCAAGAGTTCGACTCAGACTGTGCCGCGATACGCTCAATGGTAGTGGCGTTTGACGGTCTCGATCGCATGCTGCCAGCGCTCATGCGTCGCCGTTCGCCAGTCCTGACCGCGCTGAGGGGAAATGGTCTGCGATCCGGCGAGCAGAAGACGGCTTGCGTCGTCAACGGACCAAAGTCCCGCGCCGACCCCCGCGAGGAATGCCGCTCCCAATGCGGTCGACTCCGTGAAAGGACTTCTGCGGAGAGAGAGGCCGAGGAGATCAGCCTGGAATTGAAGGAACGGATCAGAACGAGCCATCCCTCCGTCTACACGCAAATCGGACAGGGGGCTGGGAAGGTCGGCGTTGAGCGAATCAATCAGATCCGCCACCTGGTAAGCCACTCCCTCGAGCGTGGCTCGTGCAAGGTCGGCAACCGTCGTCGCGCGTGAGAGGCCGAAGATGGTGCCTCGCGCGGCCGGATCCCAGTGAGGCGCTCCCAGACCCGTCAGGGCGGGAACGAAGAGGACCCCCGACTCAGGATCGCCGTCGTGATAGAGCCGATCGATCTCGGGTGCCGCTCCCACGGCCTTCAGACCGTCGCGGAACCACTGCACGGCGGCGCCGGCCACGAAGACGCTCCCCTCAAGAGCGTACTGGGGTGCGCCTCCACCCAGTGTCGCCGCCAGCGTCGTGACCAGGCCCCGCGTGGAAGGGACGGCTCGATCCCCGGTGTGCGCCAGAAGAAAGGCACCGGTGCCGTAGGTGCATTTGGCCTGGCCAGGGGCCAGACAACCTTGTCCCACAAGCGACGCCTGCTGATCTCCGGCCACACCCAGGATCGGCAATCCGTCTGGAATCCCCTGAAATCCGCTGGTTTGCCCAAATTCCCCTGCGCTCGGAAGAATTTCCGGCAATATTTGGCGGGGAACCCCGAAGAAGTCACATAGATCCTCAGCCCATTGCAGCTTGTGGAGGTCCATCAGCAGCGTTCGCGATGCGTTGGTAACATCCGTGACGTGTCGCTGGCCGCTGGTGAGATGCCATATCAAGAAGGTATCAATGGTCCCCGCTGCGAGCTCTCCGGCCTCGGCACGGCGTCTCGCTCCGGGAATCTGATCAAGCAACCAGGCAATCTTGGTTGCGGAAAAATAGGGGTCGAGCACCAACCCCGTCCGCTCCGAGATCCATCCACGACGATCGCGATGGGCATCGCAAAAATCCGCCGTTCGACGGTCTTGCCAGACGAGAGCCGGTCCGATGGCCTGGCCGGTCTTCCGGTCCCAAACCACGGTCGTCTCGCGCTGGTTGGTTAGCCCGATGGCTGCGATACGATCGACCCCGACCCCGGATTCAGCGAGGGCGGCGTGAACCTGAGGAGAGATGGAAGAAATGATCGCGACGGGATCATGTTCAACCCAGCCCGATCGAGGGTAGGTGGGAAGAACTTCGGCCTGCCCTTGTCCGATCGGCTGCAAGCCTGCGTCATAAACGACGGCTCGGGTGCTCGTGGTTCCCTGGTCGATCGCTAAGATATGGTCACGTGCCATCGTTCGGCTCCGGGAGACCGAGTGCGAAGAAGGAAGAACGATACGCTCGCTGTTGTTGGGGATGGAATCACTTTACCATCAACTCAACGGACCCCTCGGGTGAAATCCTCGGCCCCATCGGGAAAAGAGAGCTTGGCTTTCGAGCAGCCTTCTCAAAGAATCCGGGCGTTGAGATTATCGGCACACAGAGCTTTGTGAGGACCCCTGACCGTGAGTATCAATCCCCTCGTCATTCCGATCGTCGCGATCCTGGTTCCGATCGTGATCGTTCCCGCAGCCCTGGTGATGAAGTACCTGAAACAGGTCCGGGAGCTCGAACACCTCGAGCGCATGAGGGCGCTCGAACTCGGGCGCCGGCTCTCCGATGCTGAAGACTGGTCTCCCACGAATATCGGCCTGGCAATCGGCGGAGGGGTTCCTTTAGGGGTCTTCTTCTGCGCGTGGATGGCCACTCAGAGTACAAAATCCGAGGAAATTCTCTTCATCGTCTGGTTCGCGGCCATGATGGTGGGGTCGATCGCCGTGGTTTCAGGGGCAAAGATCGTCCGTGCGAACTCCAACGCGAACGTGACGGGATACCCCACGGAAGAAAACCACTTCGTCAAGGCTGAGTTTGCGGACGCGGACGCCTTTGACGTCGTCAGTCGCCGAGGTTAATCGAATCGAGCCGAGCCCGGTCCCCCCCCACAGCGCCAGGATCGGTTCGATGGGCAGATGAAACCTGGCCGAGACAATCGTGAGGCTGTGGAAGAGTGTGATGAGCATCACGGTGAGGATCGTCGGCCCCAGTCTCTTCCGTAGGTCCGGTCCCGCTACACAGAGCCCGGCCAGGGCCAACAGCGTCAATCCTAGATGGCTCGCCCTGTAGATGACGTTGCGAGTTTTGGGGTTGGTCTCGTCGAAAAGCATGAAGTAGCGAAGACGTCTCAAACAGAGTTGAATATATCGCCCGGGATCGCGACGAAGGTCTTCGATCGCACGTCGAAACAGGATGCGCGATCGTTCGGGCTCAGAGACCTGAGATAGTACCTGATAATCGGCCTTCGTCAGCGCAACGTCGTCGAGATATCCCGCCTCATGACGAGCCTTCCAAAGCGACTCGTTCATCCCTCGCAAGCCACCTCGCGAATCACGCAGAGCATGTTCGACGGAAGGGCGGACCACCTTGTCCGTTCCCTCGCTGAGAGAACAATTACCCTGCCAGAACGCATAGCCGAAGGTGCTCTTGATCAGAACCAGCTCACCGTGAACACGGGCGTTGCGAATGATCCAGGGGCATACACCCAGAATCAGGGCGGCCGTCATGATCCCGCATAACCGGATCGTCTCACGCCAGGCCCGCTCCCGAGCGACCGCCCACACGATACCAGGACCCACCAGAACCAGGATGGGATCCGTCAAGGCGAGCGCCGCCTGAAAAAGCCCGCAGATGATCGCATCGCGAGCCCGACCTGTCCGGGCCAGACGGAAAGCCCACGCCAAGGACGCCGTTAGCAGCGTTGCCGCGAGAAGCGCGACCTGCACATGTGTCGCGGCATAAACAAGCGTCGGATGAAGTGCGGCGATCAAGCCGGCGAATATCGCCGTTCGAGGGCGTTCCGGGGCCACTTCGCGCGCTAAACACAAAACCGCGGCGACCAGCAGTCCCCCCAGCACGGCTTGCCCCAACTCCAGAATCAAAAGCGATTGCGGTGTTCCCACACCTCCCATCGCATAGGCCCCCGCCACGAGAAAGGGATACAAAGGAGCCTGTTGAGAGGTGGGACCATCCGCCCCGAGAAAGCGGACCGAGAAACCTCGGCCAGCCAGCAAGTTTGCCGCGATTTCTCCGTGCTCATACGTGCTGTGAGGAACGTGGTGGCTCTGCAGAACCAAGACGGCCGCGCCACGCGCCATGATGGCCAACACGATGAGAGACCACGTAATTCGACGCTCGGCCATCCTTTGCCGACTCCTGGCCCGATTCCCGGGACCGAAAGAGTGTGCGGGATTTGTCTTCCGGAAAGCGACGGATTTTGGATCAGATCCGCCCTTTGGTCAATCTCGACTGAGAAGGCGCCCGGGAAACGAACTTCCACGGACTTCGGATGGCAGGGGGTGAGCCTACCCGTTGGAGCAAGTCTTCCACATGGCGTAGTCTCGGAGCGTGTGTAGGAAAGGAAAGCGAGAGCAAGGATATGCCTCGGCCGGATGGCGAAGGAGGATCAGAGATTCGTGGTCTCACGGGCGTCGAACGCCACGCCAGGCCCGTCACTCACGGAAGATCCTTTTTTACTACAGTTATTATTGTTCTCATAAACAATTTTCTTCTGAGCAACGCCGGGATGGGACCCCGCGATTATTACCAGATCGCGGTCGGCCCCTGAATAACAGGCGTAACCTCCTTCCAAGGCCGATCTGCTCGTCCTCAAGCCCGCCCGCATTTCTTGCTGTGGATGAGCCTCATTTTCGTATGCCGAAGGCGCGTTTGGCCGTCCGCTAAGTCTTTCGTTTGGGGCCTCGCGGATCCGCGCGTGAGGAAATTCCTTGGCGGCGTTCCTCAACGAAACGAGATACCGTGACTCGACGAGCGCCTTCATTTCCATCGAATTAGGGAATAACCATTCTTATTATTTCCCATTTCCTGATGCACCCGCTTGCAAGGCGATCGCAAATCTGCGAGCTACACCTGACCGGGGAATTGCCGGGGCTCGCGACGTTCGACTATCCTGGCTCCGACGCCGGGGTCCGTTAATTCAAGACTCGAGAGGTGTTCGGAACATGGCATGGCGAGTTTTCATTCTTTCGTTTCTCGTCTCCTGGGTATTGCAGTTCCCACTTTGCGCCCAGGAGAAGGGTAAGGAACAGACTACCCGCGGCGAAGACTCTGCCAAGAGCCCCGCTCAAGAGCCTCCCGTCACACGCGAAGCCGTGTGCCGATGGGTATCCACTCCCCCCAAGATCGATGGAAAAATTGACGACGACGCCTGGAAAAGAGCAGAGATCATCGACCGTTTCCCCGCCTTCTGGAGCGGGGTCGACCCGAAGTCGGGCACGCGCGCCTGGCTCGTGTGGGACGACCAGGCCCTCTATTTCGCCGCCACCATGCCCGATGCCGAGCTTCGGTCGTTTGGCACCAAACGGAATGATCACCTCTGGAACGGCGACGTCTTCGAGCTCTTTTTCAAGCCGAGCTCGGAACATCCTGGCTACTACGAGTTCCAGGTGAACCCGAAATCAGTGATCTTGGAGTTCGCTTTCCCCAAGCGAACTTTTGACATCGACATCCTGGCCGCCCAGCCGCCGCTTGGATTTGAAGCCGTGGCGGTGGCCGAGGGAACTGTTGACCAGCCAGGAAACACAGACCGCAGTTGGAGCGTGGAAGGGCGCATTCCCTGGTCGATTTTCGCACCGACGGGTGGGCAGCCAAAGCCCGGGGCCGCCTGGAAGTTCGCTCTTTGCCGGTACGACTACGGTCCGGAGGGCACAAAGCCCGTCCTAATGAGCTCCGCACCGCTGACACGGGCGAGCTTTCACCGTTATGAAGACTACGGCAGCCTGATCTTCGAGGGGCCAAAGAAGTAAATGAGCTCTCGGCACTGGAGGCCGAACGGTCTCCAGGTGCCAGAGACGGTTACCGGCCGGCCGTCACGCGGCGCTTCGAAAGCAGTCCTTTGACACCGCAGGACGAGCAGCCTTCGGAGGAGGAATCCGAACCGCAACCTCCTCCTGAACCACAGCCCCCGTCGGAGCCACAATGGCCGCAACCGCCTGACGCATCTTCTTCCTCAGCGTCTCTAATATCCGGCACATCTTTCCCGGCGGGTTGGAGCATGATGTCCAACCCATATTTTGTGCGAAACACGGTGAGCAGACCGACCGTATCAAGACCGTGAGGACCGAGGTAGTGGAGCACGGTCCGGCGCTCTTCGAGCAGTGGCTCAACGTCGATCAACTCGAGCGGCCAGATCCCTTCGTCAAAAACGCTCTGGCAGAGGGCCAGGCGTTCCTGCCGCTCACCTTCGACCTGTTGGGCTCGGGCCAAGTCATCCTTTGTAGCCACACGGACCACATAGGCCGAACCGTCCTGTTCGGAACTTGACGTGGAAGGACTCGAACGGGGAACCAAAACTTCCCCTAATTCGGTCCCCCGATGCGACCTGATGACAACGGTTTGTCCCCGCCTCAGATCCGAGGCGCCCCATGCAAACGGCCCGACTTGCCCCATCGAGCCGTATCGGATGAGGTAGGTGGTAAAGGGACGGCGATCGTCGCTCGAAGAGAAATCATCCATGCCTCTCAATTTATCAGGAGTGGACAATACCACGCAAGTTGAGGAAAAGAGGGCATACACGTTTCCCCAAATCCCCCGGGGACTTATAATCCGCTGTACAGCGATGCCGAAGGGGCTGTCGCGCGATCGGGACTTGCTGCCCGCGCAGCCCCAAAGAATACTGGGGAAAGAGAATCCTCACCCGGGAACTCGTCCCTGATGAAACGGCATACGCCCAGGGACGTCGTCGCGGTATTGATCGAGTTTGCTACGTTTTCGCGAAGGGGAGTCGGTATTGCGCAACCGTCTCCGACGAATCACACGGTGACAAAAAACTAGGTTGTGAACCTCGTCCCCCCCTTTTGTTACCGAGCCCGAAGGATGATCGGAGATGAGTCGAGCCCGTTGTACCCTCAAGGTTCAGGGATTGGATTGCCCCGTTGAGATGGGGGCCCTTCAGTCTGTCTTGGAAAGACACCCGGGGATCTCCCGCCTGCAGTTTGATCTGACCCTCGGCACCATGACCGTCGACTACAAAAGCGACATCGTCGGACCAGCCTATCTGGCCGAACATGTGCTGAACGAGACGGGCATGCGCGCCACCGTGATCGAGGACGGTGCGATCCCTCCCAGTTGGTGGGCTCGACATCGCCGTTGGCTGCTCACGGGTTCTTCGGGGCTATTCCTGCTCCTCGGCGTTTTCATCGACTTCCTCGGCCTATCCATCAAGATCAGCCACTCCGCTTACTTGATTGCCATCGTGCTCGGCGGGGTGGAGTTGGTCCCCAAAGCCTGCCGAAGTTTCGCGAGGCTTCGTTTCGATATCCACGTCCTGATGACCGGGGCGATCGGCGGTGCTCTGGCGTTGCGGCAATGGGATGAGGCCGCGACGGTGGCGTTTCTTTTCGGGCTTTCCGAGTCGTTGGAAGCCCTGAGCCTGGAACGAGCCAAGCACGCTATCCAGAAGCTCCTCGAAGTCGCCCCCCAAATGGCTGAAATCGTCGCGGCGGACGGCGCAGTTCGTGTCGTCCCGGCTAGTCAGGTCGCGAAGGGAGACCATGTTCGCGTCCGAGCTGGGGAACGTATTCCGATCGACGGCCGTGTCCTCTCCGGCCGATCGAGTGTCGATCAAAAGGCAATTACGGGAGAATCCGTACCGATCCTGCGAGAGACCGACGATCCCGTCTTTGCAGGGTCTATCAACGGCGACGGAGCCCTTGTCGTCGAGGCAGCCGGCCCTGTGGGCGACTCTCTGATTTCTCGAATCATTCAACAGGTTCGCGAAGCCCAATCGCTACGGGCACCCGTGGAGCGGCGCATCGGCCATTTCGCGTCGTACTACACACCGGCGGCCATGATTTGCGCGCTCGTCATCATGCTGCTCCCTCCGCTCTACCTGGCTTGGACGGGGTTCTCCCCTGGCGTTCAAACCTGGAAAATTTGGTTTGGCCGCGGGCTGGTCGTACTCGTCATCGCTTGCCCGTGCGCTCTCGTCATCGCGACACCCGTGGCCGTGGTTAGCGGCCTGGCGGCTGCCGCGCGAAGAGGGATCCTGATCAAAGGGGGGGCCTACCTGGAGGAATTCGGCCAGCTCCAGGCTCTCGCGTTTGATAAGACGGGGACGCTCACACGCGGCGAACCTGACGTTGTCGAGGTTGTGGCGACAGGCGCTCAACCCGATAACCAGATTCTGCGTATCGCGGCAGCTCTGGGAGATCGCGGCGGCCATGTGCTCGGAAGGGCCATCGCGCGGCACGCTCGCGAGTTGCATCTCAACGTGCCGGTCGCCGACGATTATCTCGCTCGTCCCGGACTCGGAGCCTCAGGACGGGTCGATGCCGTCGAGTATTATATCGGCAGTCATCGCTATATTGATGAAGCCGGGCTCTGTCCTCCGGACTTCCATATTAGCCTCGGAAGCGCCGAGCAAAGCGTAGGGACGTCGGTCGCACTCAGCACAGAGGCCGGACCTTTGGGCTGGATTCGGCTTGCCGATCAGGCCCGCTCCGAGGCGGCCGGCGTGATCAAGGAGCTCAACGAGCTCGGTCTCGAGACCGTCATGCTAACGGGGGACAACACGTTGACGGCGGCGGCGATGGCTCGGCAGCTTGGAATCAAGGAGCACCGGGGCGACCTTCTTCCCGCCGACAAGGTATCCGCCATTGCCGAGCTCGAGGAACAGTATGGGCCTACGGGAATGGTCGGCGATGGGGTGAATGATGCTCCAGCCCTCGCCAGCGCCCGAGTGAGCGTGGCTCTCGGGGGAATCTCGAGCGGCGCCGCCCTCGAAACTGCCGACGTCGTTTTGATGGCGGATAATCTCAACGGGCTCCCCTGGCTGATCCGGCATAGCCGAAACACGCTGAAGCGCATTCGTCAAAACATCGGCATCGCGCTTGCGACGAAGGCTGTCGTTCTCATATTGGCGGCCTGCGGATATGTCGGGCTCGGCCTTGCGATCGCGAGCGATTTGGGAACCAGCCTTGTCGTGATCGTCAACGCTCTTCGGCTTCTCAGAAGCCCGGAGTAAAACCGAAGGCCTTCCTGGAAGGCCCCCCGGCTCAGCACGCGTCGCAAATTCCACTCGCTTTCCCGTGAGAATGGTTCGATGGCGCTGCGAGGTTCGTCGGATGGGGCCGGTCTGGCGGTTCATCGGCGGTTGCATGTGGTTCGCCATGACTCTGCCGAAAGCTCGTGGGAAGCCGTTCACTGCGAGCCGGCGCCGCGATTGCGCGCCTATATTGAGGGGAACTACCAAGGGTGGATCGAAAGAACGACTCGGGTCATCCGACGGCGGGAGATTCCGTCTCCGATGGTTCCCATGATCGTCAACCTGGGTCCTCCTTTTCGGCTCGTAGACCCGAAGTCTCCCGCCGCTCCGTCTCGGGCGGTGAGCTCTTTCGTGGCCGGCCTCCACGAGTCGTACGCTCTCGTGGAATCACGAGACACCTCAATTTGCATACAAGTTAACTTTACTCCGATCGGAGCCCGCCTCTTTCTCGGGGTTCCGATGGCCTCTCTGACCAACCTGGTGGTCGAGACCGTTGACCTGCTGGGTAAGGCCTCCCGCATCCTGGTGGCTCGCCTGCAAGACACGGAGGATTGGGCGGTCCGGTTTGCAATTCTTGAATCTTTCATCGGTGAACGCATTCTTACCGCCGCTCGATCTTCTCCAGGGGTCCATTGGGCCTGGAAACAACTCGAGCAGACGTCGGGCATGGTCGATATCGGCGGACTCGCTAACGAAGTTGGATGCAGCCGCAAACATCTCATCACTCAATTTCGGGACCACCTGGGGCTCCCGCCCAAGACCCTGGCGCGGCTTCTTCGATTTCGCCAGGCCCTACGTCTCCTCGAAGAGAACGAGGCCGTTCGCTGGGTGGAGATCGCCCTCCGGAGCGGCTATTACGATCAGGCTCACCTGATCCGTGATTTCCGTGAGTTCGCGGGATGTACACCGACGGAGTATCTGGGGCGCCGGCTTCCCGACGGTGGAGGGCTCAACGGAGACTGAGAGGGACCTGGGCACAGGTAAAATTCATACAAGATCCCGCGCGCCGGCGTTCCTACGATGTCTCACGGTTCCGTTGATCTCCAACCTTCTCAATCGGAGGAAGCATGTCCCCCACTCCGCAAGACGGGCGGCCGAATCTGTTCCCAGCGCTGCGGTATCAAGACGCGCCGGCCGCGATCGAATGGCTGGTCAAGGCCTTTGGCTTCGAGAAGCAATTTGTCGTGACATGCCCGGACGGGACGATCGCCCATGCTCAATTGAAGTTAGGACCCGGAGTTATCATGCTCGGGACCGTCAAGCATGACGTTTTCGGCTCGAAGACCCCGCGAGAAGCCGGGTGCATCACTCAGTCGGTCTACGTCCACATCCCCGATATCGACGCGCATCATGAGCGCAGCCTCGACGCCGGAGCGGAAATCGTTTCCCCGCTCAAGGATACGGACTATGGCTCTCGTGAGTACAGTGCCCGTGACCCGGAAGGGCACGTATGGCACTTCGGAACCTATTACCCGGAGGATCAGTCCTCGGCGGACGTTCCAAGCTAAGACGCTTATCGATTCTTTGATAAAGGATCGATGACCAGGGCGTTCCCCAAGCCGCCAGCTCGGGGAGCGCCCTGCCGCGTCTGTCACGCCTGGCGCGTGAACGGTTCCGTGGGAGTTCGATGAATAATCGGAGTACCGAGCTTAGACAACGTGCGGATCTCTTCTTCCACATCGACCACGGATTGAGGTGTGTTCAAAACCTCGAGTGTTGTTTCCGTGACGTAGCTCCCTCCTTGGGGGATGGTCACCACTCGCTTCCGTTCCTGCTCAAACGGCTTGGGATTGGGGTAGTTGGTGGCCGGCTCGAGGCCCGTGACATATCCTTCCTTCATACCCCCGGTGCATTTCCAGAGCGTGAATGCGGGGAGCTGCTCTTTGGAGAAGCGCAGAGCTACCCCCTTGTCTCCGGCCCGATTGCGCAGGAGTGCCAATGTTTGACCGTCTCCCGGCTTGCCCTGGAGTTCCATGAAGTAGGCCTGCTCGGCAAACCCAGGTTCCGGAGCGCCATATCGCGAGAAATGGTCGATACCTTCTTGCGCTCGTGGATCCCGAGGTGTGAGAACCTTGATGGGTGCCACGAACTGCGAACCTTCCTCCAGGTGAGGAGAACCAAAATTCCAGTGATAAAGCACCTGCATATCGCAGGGGGAGTCTTTCAGGTTCAAGAATTCGTCGCGGACGATCAAACGGTTTGAACCGGGATAGGTCGTGATCTTGGTGGCCAGCCGGAGTTGGGGGCCGAAGATCTTCGCCTCTTCGACATGCCCCTCAAGCGTAATGGCAAACGGAGCTTCCTCGCTCACATGAAGTGAGACGAAAGATGCGGGAATATTGGCAATTTTGCCGTGGAGACCATAGAGCGTGTGCCGCTCGGTCCCGTCAGGGTTTACCGCTTTGACGCTGTAAGGCGCACCGTTGTTCTCAAGGCCGCATCGCACTAAAAGTTCGTCGAACCCTTCAAGCCAGCCAAGCCCGCCCCAGTTCATCAGGTTCACGAACGCCGGATTAACAGGCCCATCATTGATGGGCGAATCCCAGCCAACACGATCCCCCCGGTAGTGCCCCTTCCAAATTCCCATTCCGCGCGTGGGGATCACCGAGAAAGAAAAGACTCCCGTATCCACATGGACGAGATCGACCCCCTGTCGCCTCCCCCCTTTGAGGGTCCGTTTGGTCACCGACCAAGAATGTGAAATAGGGAGGTTTAGGTCGGATGCGCTCAATGCGAAGTTTTCGACCCAGAGGTCGCGCGCAACATCTGTGAGCGGATACGTCGGCATGTCGGCCTCGTCCGGAGATCATGAAGAAATCGATTTTTGGACCCTCAATAGGAGGAGGTCAGGATAATCCGCCCACCTATTTGGGTCTAGGAATCCCCCTCGGCATCTCTTCCAAGACTTCGAAAATTTTTCCCCGCAAAGTCCGAAAAATCGCGCGAACCGCGCGCCTGGAGAGAATCAGCCAACCAAAAAACGGGGCATTTACGTGGTCATTTATACAGGTAAAAGGTTAAACGTTGGGTCTCGAGCTCATTGACTCGGACCTGGGACCGCTTTACGGTGACAGGACCGCTCCGGCAAAAGTCGGAGTCGACTGCCTCGTCCTCACGGCCTTAGCTTGGAGGAGAACGACCCATGGAAGATTCCCGCCTGTCCTCGCCTTTCGAGAGCGGCTCCCACTTCTCGCGCCGGGAGTTCGTCAAAGCTCTTGGTACGACGGCCCTTGGAGCTTCGCTTCCTTTGATCGGCAGCCGCACAGCGTCCGCCGCCGCCGGTCCTACTCCGAGCGCCCCCGCCGAGACCGCGGTCGCGCGCTTCTTCCACTCGCTCAAGGACGAGCAACGCAAGCAGATCTGCTTCCCCTTCGATCACGCCCTTCGATCCCAGGTCCGTAACAATTGGGCGATTGTTAAGCCCACCATCGGAGACCTGACGACTGAACAGCAGGCGTTCTGCACCGAGATCTTCAAAAACCTCTGCAGCGAAGAAGGTTACGAACGTTTTACGAAGCAGATGGATGACGACTACGGCGGCTTTGAGAGCTACCATGTCGCCGTCTTCGGCGAGCCGGGTACTGACAAGCCGTTCGAGTGGGTTCTCACGGGACGCCACGACACCCTTCGGGCCGACGGCAACAGCGTCGATGGCGCGGCCTTCGGTGGCCCCATCTTTTACGGGCACGCGGCCGACGGACATTTCAACGAAGACCCCAAGCACACCAACAACGTCTGGTGGTACCAGGGGCAGCAAGCCAACAAGATCTTCGCCACGCTTGACGAAGCCCAGAAGGCCAAGGCGCTCGTCACCAAGGGCGAAGAAGATGACGCTCGCTCGATCCGCCTTCGAGGCAACGACTTAGGAAGCTCCGGCCTGTTGGTCGCCGAGATCGATCCTCAGCAAAAACAAATGGTTCAGCAGTTGCTCAAAGACCTCACTCGGCCGTTCCGAGCCTTCGACGTCGAAGAGGTCCAGGAATGCTTGCGAGACGCGGGGGGAGTGGACAAACTGCGTCTTAGCTTCTTCAAGGAAGGGGATATCGGAGACGACAAGGTTTGGGATATCTGGAAGCTCGAGGGGCCGGCTTTCGCCTGGTATTTCCACGGTTCTCCGCATGTTCACACCTGGGTGAACATCGCGCGCCAGGCCCCCAAGGCTTGATCGATATCAGCCAACTGATGCAAACGTGCGGATTAGCTTGCCTTTCAACAACAACAGCCACGGCGAAAGCCGTGGCTGTTGTTGTTAGGTCATCGCTATTGGTTGGTTGATGACAGCGAAGGTGAGTGTCCTGGAAGGCTTATCGAAGTCTTCCCTCCCACTCTCCGCTCCCAAAACCCACTCTCAGGAGCAGCCCATGCTGTTGCCGCAATTGAAGCAGCGGTAGCAAGTGCCGCAACGGACGGTCAAAGCGCCGCAGTTATCGCAGGCCGGGGCATCACTCTGGAAGTGAGCAAATTGCTTCTCCCGAGCCTCGGGCCCGTCGCCGAGAAGTGAGGTCTCGAGACGAACCGGCGTGGACACCTGGTGAGCATCGCGGACAGCCTCGACATGTTCGAGGTCATCAATGGTCGCGGTGCGGTGGCCATTGACTTTGACAACAGGGGCCGTGGTTTCCGGCTCTTCTTCATCGGGGCGTTGCGGGGCATTCGCCTCGCGGTAGCCAGGGATGAACTCCATGCCGAGCCAGCGGAAGATGTAGTCCGCCACGCTCTTGGCGATTGGGATGTCAGGGTTCTGAGTGAACCCGGCCGGTTCAAAGCGACTATGGGCGAACTTGTTCACGAAGACTTCGAGCGGAACCCCGTATTGGAGGCCGATCGAGATCGACGTGCCCAGCACATCCATCAAGCCGCCGATGGTCGACCCTTCTTTGGCCATGGTGATAAACACTTCACCAGGACGGCCATCGAGGTAGAAGCCGACTGTGACATACCCCTCGTGCCCCTGAATGTTGAACTTGTGCGTCATGCTACGACGCGTATGAGGCAGACGCTCGCGACGCGGCTTCTGAGCCGAAGGGGTCGCTACGGGGGCAATCACCTCAACCACGGCGGGAGCAGGGGCAGGGGCGGGGACAGGCGCCGCCACCGGCTCGCTGTCGGAGGTCGTCTTGGAACCGTTGTCACTCTCCGACTTCGTGCTCACCGGCTGACTTCCCTTCGAGCCGTCGCGATAGATCGCCAGGGCCTTCAGGCCGAGCTTCCAACCCTCGAGATACGCCTCGCGAATGTCCTCAACGGTCGCCTCGGTGGGAACGTTGCAGGTCTTCGAGATGGCTCCTGAGAGGAACGGCTGCACGGCCGACATCATCCGCAAGTGACCACGGAAGTGGATACTCCGTCCCCCTTGAGGAGGAGCAAACGCACAGTCGAAGACCGGCAGATGCTCATCTCGGAGGCCAGGAGCCCCTTCGATCGTGTCCTTGGAGTCGACATGATCGAGGATACCCCGGATCACCGGCTCGTCATAGCCAAGCTTACGCAAGGCCATGGGAACCGTGCGGTTGACGATCTTAAGCATGCCGCCCCCCGCGAGCTGCTTGTACTTCACGAGGGCGATGTCCGGCTCAATTCCCGTTGTATCGCAATCCATCATGAACGCGATCGTTCCGGTCGGAGCAAGCACCGTCACCTGGCTGTTGCGATACCCATGTCGCGTGCCCATCTGGATGCATTCGTCCCAAACAGCACGGGCTTCAGCCAGGAGAGCAGGGAGAACGCTCTTGTCGATCGACTCGACGGCGTCTCGGTGCATCTCCATCACCCGCAGCATCGGCTCGCGATTGAGAGCGAAGCCGTCAAACGGCGCGAGATGCGAGGCATGCTCGGCACTGGTCAGGTAGGCCTGCCCGTGCATGATCGCCGTGAGAGCTCCGGCCAAGGCCCGCCCTTCGTTCGAGTCGTAGGGGAGGCCCGACGCCATAATCAGGCTGCCGAGGTTGGCGTAGCCCAACCCCAACGGACGGAACTTGTGGCTGTTGGCCGCGATCCGTTCGGTCGGGTAGCTCGCATGGTCGACCAGAATCTCTTGCGCGGTGATGAAGATCCGGCAAGCTGCCCGGAACCCCTTGAAGTCAAAGCTGCCGTCTTCGCGACGGAACTTCATCAAGTTGATCGACGCCAGGTTGCAGGCGCTGTCGTCGATGAACATGTATTCGCTGCAGGGATTGCTCGAGTTGATCGGCGCGGTGTTCGGGCAGGTGTGCCAGCGCTGGATCGTGTCTTCGTACTGCATGCCGGGGTCACCGCAAAGCCATGTCCCCTCGGCAATTTTATCCATCACCTTGCGAGCCGGCATCGTCTCCATCGGCCGTCCCGTGGTGACGCTGCGGGTGGTCCATTCCCCTTGGCTCTCCACCGCACGAAGGAACGCATCCGTCGCACGAACAGAGAGGTTGGCGTTCTGGAACATCACCGAGCTATAGGCTTCGCCGTTGAAGTTGGCTTCATAACCTGACTGGATCAGGGTTTGCGCCTTCTTCTCTTCCTTGGTCTTGCACTCGATGAATTCGAGAATGTCAGGGTGCCAGACCTTGAGGGTCTGCATCTTGGCCGCGCGACGGGTTTTACCTCCCGACTTGACCACGCTGGCAATGGAGTCATACACCCGCATAAAGCTGACGGGGCCCGACGGACGTCCGCCCCCGCTGAGCTTCTCTCGGCTCGAGCGCAAGGTCGACAGGTCGGTACCGGTGCCGCTGCCGAACTTGAATAGCATGGCCTCGGCCGTCGCCAACTTCATGATGTCCTGCATGTCGTCGGCCACGCTCTGGATAAAGCAGGCCGAGCCTTGCGGATACTGATAGGCGCTCTCTGCTTTCACCACGGCCCGCGTCTCTTCGTCCCATCGCCAGTTGTTGGCCGGTCCCGAGATGCCGTAGCGGTGGAAGAGACCGACGTTAAACCAGACCGGCGAGTTGAACGAGCCGTACTGGTTAACGCAAAGTGCTGTCAGTTCGTCGTAGAACCGATCTGCGTCTTCGGAAGTGGCGAAGTAGCCGTCCTCCCGCCCCCAATCGGCCAGAGTACGGGTCACTCGGTCGACCAACTGCCGAACGCTGGTTTCGCGCTCAGGAGTGTTGATCTCACCGTAGAAGTACTTGCTCACCACGACGTTCGTGGCGAGTTGGCTCCACGACTTGGGGATCTCGCAACCGGTCTGTTGGAAGAGCACTCGTCCCCGCTCATCCTTGATCTCGGCTGTCCTCAGCTCCCAGTCCACCTGGTCGAACGGATTGACTCCTTCGGTACTGAAGACACGCGGGACGCTCATTCCTGAACGCCCTTGGGTTCCTCGTGTCGTCCCAGCACTCGTCGCGGTCCGTTCGTCAACTGTCGCCATGGACGGTCTCCCGTGTTCCACCTGCTGTAACTTTGTCAAGTTGTCTCGTCTTTCCCGCTGTCGGTCAAGCAATTTTTCTGAACAAAATTTCCGGTCTCAAGATTCCCAAAGGCGAAAATCGCCCCCCTCAAGGTTCCGCAATCCAATGAATATCCATTCCACGCATCCTACGATGGGTCGCAAAGACTCGAACTATCGTATGACGGGTCGCGATGGACAGGTGCGAACAGGCATCGTTGAGACAGTCAAAAGTCCATTACTGGATGTGCCGGCTTTCCGTCGGAATCCCTAGAAAAACCCACCTAATTTCCTGAAGTTTCCAGCTGTGAATCAAGGCGATTGGTGGCGTTCAGCCGACTCGTCCATTCTACACAATATTCAAATAAATGAAGCCAGCAGGCGAGAAGGTAAGCGTCTAACCTTGACCAAGCATAACGGCTTTAGCGAATAGGTTTGCAAGACATGCTTCACGCATACTCGTTACATCACGCCAAAAGACCCTGATCGAACAGGTCGACGTCCCGGACGCTCACTACAGCACCATCAGACAGGCCCCGTCTGTTCGTTGTCAACTCCCCCGCAACCGTCGAACAGTGGTCAAACCTCGTCAAAACACGCAAACAACCGATCATCCATGCACTCAAAATCTAAGGAGAGGCTTTTTATGGGGAATGAGAATCAAATTGGTGAGAGGGGAAAACAAGAAAAAACCGTTCCAACCTCGGAAAATCCGAAGAGATTGGAACGGTGTTGCAAAATCGAGACTCGTGGGGAACGAGCCGCGTATCAGGCGGGGGCGACCACCTGGGTGATCTGGATCATCGTGTAGGGCTGACGATGCCCTTTACGGCGACGCAAGTTCTTGCGGCGACGGAACTTCTGGATGATAATCTTCTTGTCGCGAAACTGATTGACGATCTTGGCGACGACCTTGGCGCCCTCGACAACCGGGGCACCGATAGTTGCGCCGTCGCCACCCGTGAGCAGCAACACTTTGGAAAAGACCACTTCACTTCCCGGATCGCCCTGGCGCCGGTCAACGACGAGGCGGTCTCCCTCGCGGACACGAAATTGGTGGCTGCCGTCCTCAAAGATCGCGTACATCCGTCAAACTCCTCAAAACCCCGGGCACGGCTCAGGTTAAGCCCGAGGCCGATCATACGACCGTGATCAATCCTCGCTGGGTTGACGATCCAGCCTTCTCGGCGGGAGGACGACACGGAAAGCGTCCAATGATACCGAGATCGTTCCGCCTCGGGAAGTGCAACCTCGCGGAAGTCTTACAACCGCCTGTCGAACCTTCCCAGCGCTCAACCTGGGGTAGGGGCCCGCGAGAAGCGATCGGGAAGATAGCGGTCCGACAAAGTATGTCTCTCGCCGATCGCGCACTACATGCAAGACAACACAAAAATATCTAAAAATGATGCACGCATACCATAAAGCCAACTACCTCGCGCCATATCGCCAAGCAATTCTCCATAGCTTCACGGAAAGCCCACGGAATCAACACAGTCGCAATTTTTGCTCGCAAAAGCTTGAGTTCAAAAACACTCTTTGTCGCTAACCGTTCGCGACGTTGGTCAAGACGCCCACCACCAAGGAATGTCCCGCGGAGGGAGGAAGCCTGGCCGCCTTCGTCGCAGATCCTGGACTCACCTCGGCCAAGGACTCCCCTTAAGGAAAGCGAGTGTCTCTGGCCGAGAGACTCGCCAAGGCTCCGAGAGACGGCCCATCTCCATCGAAGTTCACGATCACGCATCTCCCGATGTGTTGAGGGCGCCACGACCAATCGGCCCGGCGAGGCTCAAGCCTTCCTCCTATATATAAGGAAAGGATCTCAGCCGATTGCGGCCGCGCACCTCATGGGGCCAACCGGCAAATCCTCATCGCGCAGAGTCCAACGCGTGGCGACTGATCGCAAGCACCGCCGGTCGACGCTCCCCCCTCTGACGACCGGGCTAGCCAACGAGGCGCCGAGATGGACCGGCCCAACCGGCTTCCTGACATTCCGAAGATGCTGGACCATGCGAGACTGAGGTCCGCAAATCGTTTTGCCGAGAGAACGCATTGATATTAAGGATGCCCCGAGCAGCCCTTCTCCAGGGCGACCAAAAGATCACTTTGTCGATATCTCCAGTCGGGATAGTGGAAATTCTCTTGACTTCTTTTTCCTGCCAGGCCAAAATTTATGGGACAAGGAGCGTTTCCGCTGCGTAAATGTTCGAAACACGTTGAGGTCTTCGGAAATCACGGTCCAACCTGACTGGCTCTTGTGATGCCACATCCAGACGAAATCGACTCCATCGGGAGTGGGAGCCCGAAAACGGCACGGAGCGGCCGTGAGGAGCGCTCGTCGATTTCGGTTGACGCCGACCCGCTCTTGCTCGATCTCGTTGAGGAATATACGCAGCGTCTTCTCGCCGGAGAGGACATCGACAGCGGCAAGATCACACGCGAGCATCCCAATCACGCGGCGGCCCTTCTTAATCTGATGCCCGCAATCCGCGAGCTCGCCGAGTTGGGACAACTCGAAGCCGCAACGGGAGAAGAACCCATCGCGGGGGAGCAGGACGAGGCGGGGCGGAGGATCTTCGGAAACTTTCGGATCATCCGCGAAGTGGGTCGCGGGGGCATGGGCGTGGTGTACGAAGCGGAGCAAACGGCTCTGCGGAGGCGAGTTGCGCTCAAGGTGCTTCCCTCGGTCTCCGCGCTCGATCCTCGCGCTCTCCGTCGCTTTCAGCTCGAGGCCCAGGTCGCCGGCTGGCTTCAACATCCGAGAATCGTGCCCGTCCATGACGTCGGGTGGGTAGGAGGGGTTCCTTACTACTCGATGCAGTTCATCGAGGGAGGAAGCCTCGCCGACCTTATCCGTGAGCTAAAAACGCTGGTTTCCCCGGAGACCAAGCATCGAGTCGAGGCCTCCGATACGAACCGCTTTTCCTCACTGGCGGGAGAGGTTCTCTCAGGGCGCTTCGCCCCCCCGCGCGGTGAAGCCTCGAGCGTGCGATCTCCGTTGTCAGGGCAGGAAAACGTCGATCATACATCGGGATCCTCTCTCCAAAGCCGAAGGTATTTCCGAACCATCGCCCGGCTCGGCGTTCAGGCTGCTGACGCTCTTGCGTATGCACATGAACAGGGGATCATCCACCGCGATATCAAGCCCGCCAACCTATTACTCGATCCTCGTGGGGAGCTATGGGTCGCAGATTTCGGCATGGCGGACGTGCAGGGAGATGTCGGCGTCACATTAACCGGAGACATGCCTGGCACTCTTCGTTATATGAGCCCGGAACAGGCACGAGGCAAGCGTGCCCTGGTCGATCGAAGGACCGACCTGTATTCCCTGGGCGCGACGCTCTACGAACTCTTGACCCTTCGACCCGCGGTGATCGGAGACGACCGCCAGGAGATCTTGAGACGCATCACCGAAGAGGAGCCGGCGCCGATCCGTCGAATCAATCCGGCTGTACCGGTTGATCTGGCCACGATCCTCGCGAAGGCGATGTCGAGGGATCCTTCGAACCGCTACGAAACGGCCCGGCATCTCGCCGAAGATTTGGGGCGTTTTCTCGACGGCCGCCCCATCTCGGCACGTCCGGTCGGGCCACTGGTTCGGAGTTGGCGCTGGTGTCGGCGAAAGCCGATCCAGGCGGGGCTGGCCGCGGGACTCGCGGCAGCGCTGGTGATCGGGTTCGCAGGCATCACCTGGAATTGGCGCGAGGCCGTACATCAGAAGAGCCTTTTATTGGTGGCGGAGAAGGAAGCACGGAATCAAGCCGCCAAGGCCGACGCGATCAACCGGTTTCTCATCGAAGGACTGCTCGTTCAGGCCGAGCCTTCGAATAGCCCCGTCGACCGGCACGTCACGCTGCTTGAGATCCTCGACCGTGCTTCTGATGGAGTGGGTACGTCGTTCGCGAGCCAACCGGAGATCGAATCGACGCTACGCCTGGCGATTGCGCGGATCTACCATGGCCTTGGGGAATTCACCAAAAGCCAGACCCATTTGCGAGCGGCCTGCCGACTATTCGAGAGGATGCCAGGGCCGACGCGCCCCGGTCTCTGGGAAGCTCGATCCGAGCTGGGCCACATTCTGTCTCACCTGGGGCGCGAGGAGGAAGCGGAGCCGCTCCTGGTCAAAACACTCGAGCAAGCCCGAAGCGCTCTCGGCCCCTCTCATCCTATTGTGCTGCGATCGTCCGAATACCTTGCAGGAATCCATCGCACCAAAGGGCGATTTGCAAAAGCCGCCGCCCTCTACCAAGATTGCTTAAAAAACGCTCGACGCGTAGTCCCTCCCGATCAAGATATCATTTTTTCTGCACTCTTCAACCTGGGCGATGTCTACATCCGTGAAGACAAGCCGAAGGAAGCGGAGATTCTTTACCGGCGTCTGCTGGAAGAGCAGCGCAGGGTCCAAGGCCCCAAGCACCCCTCCACGCTCTCAGCGCTCAATAACCTCGGCGCTTCGCTCAACAAGCAGAAAAGCTACACCGAAGCTGAGAAGATTTTCCGTGAATGCGTAAGCCTCAACCAAGAAGTTCGAGGCCGCCGCCATCCGGACACGGCGACAGCCATGTACAACCTGGGACATGTGCTCATTGCGCTCGGGCGGTACGACGAGGCGGAGCCGCTCGTCCGTGAAAGCATCGACTGCCGACGTCAAACGCTAGGGGATGAGCATCCTGGAACACTTTATCTTGTGAGTAGCCTCGCAGGGTTGCTACGGGCCCAGGGGCGTTTGGATGACGCCGAACGAATGCTTCGACCTTGCCTGGAGACTCAGCGCCGCGTGCTCGGGTCCGATCATCCTGAAACCGTGATTTCGGCCAAGCGCTGGGATGAACTCCAAAAGGCTCGGGAACACAGAAACATCAACACCCCTGATGGAACGGACCCATCTGGGGTCGCCAAGCGTTGACAACCATTCCTGTGCACCATCAATGGATGGTGGCTACCATCTGAGCCAAGGCTCGGCGCGAGAGCGTTTGCGCAAAGGGACCACGTAGCCGCCCGACGCATTGAACCCGCCTATACCAGTCCTTTCCTATCCTGGTATCCCCACAAGATTTACGAGAATCTGAATTTTTTTCGTATCGTTTCTTCACGAATTACGGGGTCATTCCTTAGGAGGGAGTGTTCACCGATGACCGAGACAACGCGGGGCGCACAAGAGTTGCTCGACAGAGCGGTCCGGGGTGATGCGTCGGCCCGGCAGATGTTGCTCGAACGCTATCGCGAAAACTTGCGCCGGATGGTTGCATCTCGACTTGATCGGCGGCTCACCTCACGGATCGATCCCTCGGATGTCGTTCAGGAGACCTTGGCCGACGCCTCGCGGCGGATGGACGAGTATTTCCAGGATCAACCCATCCCGTTTTTCGGCTGGCTCCGTCAGCTTGCCGGCGAGCGGGTCATCGACACGCATCGTCGCCATATTTTCTCCCAGCGCCGCAGCATTACTCGGGAAGACCGGGTGTTGGAGCTTCCGGACGCGTCTGCGAACGAGTTGGTGCGAAGGCTCACGGCCACGGACACCAGCCCAAGCAACCGCCTCTCGCGGCAGGAGAGGCGCGACCAGGTGATGGCGGCACTGAGTGCGTTGTCGCCTCGGGATCGGGAAGTGCTTGTCATGAGATATCTCGAACAACTTAGCGCGGCGGAGATCGCGGAAGCACTCGGCATCACCGAGGGGGCGGTCAAGGCCCGCTTGCTCCGCGCACTCATTCATATGCGAGGCCGGCTGGAGGCCGATTCATGATCGATCGTGGTAGAGGCCTTGGCGTGGGGGCCGATTCGGATCCCACCCTGGCCGAACTGACTGAGGAAATCACTCGCAAGCTTCAATCGGGAGAAATCGTCGACATCGAAGCATACGCAGACTCTCACCCCCAATGCGCAGGTTCGATCCGAGAACTGCTTCCTACCATGCACAAGCTTGTCGAGTTGGGTAAGGCGGTCACCTCCGACGGCGATGAAAACCAGAAATCGGCTTCTTCTTCTAGCTCGACAAGAAAGAGTTCTCACTGATGAATTCCACAAATCCCCCAATTGTCCGCGCGGGTCGGCTCGCTCTGCTCGCTCTCATCTTACTCGCGCCGGGTTGCAGTGACGGCGAAGTCAGTCGGGGTGCAGGTTCGATCGACATCCCGGAAACTGCCTTCAAGAAGTATTCCTTCGAGAAGAAGTCTTCCAAGTTCAAAGGGGGCAATCCCACTGCCCCGCTGCCGCGTTCCACGCAGTAAATCGGTATGCCTCCTCTCCACCCGGGATACGTCGACCGACGTCTCTCGGCGCCGGCATTCATGACCTCTCGTCTTTCATTTCTTATTCCGAGGAGTTAGGAGATGTTCCACGTTCTCAACCGAGGTCCTCGACGAAGAGGATTTACGCTGATCGAACTCTTGGTGGTCATCGCAATTATCGCCGTACTCATCGCTCTACTTCTTCCGGCCGTGCAGGCTGCTCGTGAGGCTGCCCGCCGCGCGCAATGCACCAATAACCTCAAGCAACTTGCCTTGGCAGCCCTCAACTACGAGTCCGCCAACGGCACCTTTCCTCCAGCCATGCTGACGAACGGGGGGAACATCGGCTTCTCGTCGTTCGTGCGGATCGCTCAATTCATCGAGCAAGGCGCGGTCTACAACATTGCGAACTATTCCACACCTTACTTCGACCCTTCCAATTGGTCGGTTCCTGGTGTGGGCCTGTCGGTACTGTTCTGCCCGAGCGATCCGTCCGCGCTCATTGGTAACAACTTGGAATTTGGTCCGCCGAACTTCAAGGAATATCACACGCACTATGCCGGCAACGTCGGTCCCTGGACAGGATTCGCCACTGTCGTTGTGCCGGGCGGTTTTGCGGTCGACCCGCAGATGGCGAGTTACGTCAAAGGCACAATCATTCCGGGAGGGAATGTGACCATTGCTGGTGTGACGGACGGAACCAGCAATACCCTCATGTATCTCGAAAACGGGCACGGGCTCTTCAGCACGGGTGCCCAGGGGTATTTCCATCCCTGGAGCGTCGGGCAGTTGGACACTTTCCTTGAAGGGCGATTTCCCCCCAACTGGGCGAGGCGCTACTCGGATCCCACCAACGACCCATCAAATGCGGCACTCAACAACTGGGCCCCGAACAACGCGAACAGCTTCCATCCCGGAGGAGTGAACTCCGCGTTCTGTGATGGCTCGGTTCACTTCATCAAAGACTCCATTGATTCGTGGGTTGTTCCCGCACCCCAGGTCAACGGCATCCCCTTGGGTACTTCGGCAGCGAGCAACGGAGTTGGTCTTACGATCAACGCGGGCGCCAAGGTTGGCGTCTATCAGAAGCTCATGACGCGTAACGGTGGTGAAGTCCTCAGCTCCGACCAATATTGAGTCAAAGGTCGAAACGCCGGCTGTGGGGCACTGGACTCAATGGCCGGCGATTTTCTTTCGAAGGAGAACTTTCGCGATGCGAGGCGTTTCGTCACTATTCCTGATCCTTGCGATTGCTCCTCTCACGGCGAGAGCGGACGCCCCTGCCGCGGCTCCTGCTCAGGAGGCAGCGAGCTTTCAAAGCCTCAAGAAGGACCTCACGAAGGCGGAGAAGGATTTCCGCGAAGAGCGGAAGATCGCTGCCGAGCAAGCGAAGGCTTCGGGCAAGCATTCCATGGTCTACTTCGAGGATACTCCCACCGCCAAATTTGCCCCTCGGTTCCTCGAATTCGCCGAGAAGAATCCCGAAGATCCCACGGCCTTCGATGCAATCGAGCAAGCTGCGCACGGCAGCCTGAGCTCGCCTGAGATGAAGGTTCGGATCTCCAAGGTTCTCCGGGCGAAATATCTCACCAATCCCAAAATCAAGAGCGTCATTGCCGACCTGGTCTTCTTCCGGAACGAAGCTTCGGATGCTCTGGTTCAGTCGATCATCGAGGAAAACCCCGACCGTGAAACGCGGGCCCAGGGTTATCGGCTGCTGATTCGAAGAGCCGAAATCGACAGCTCGCTCGCCAAGCATCTCAAAGATAATCCGTCGATTCGGGAGACGATGGAGAGGCAGCTTGGCAAAGACGAAGTCGCCAGGGTTGTTGTCCTTGGAGAACGAGGTAAGGGGGAATTCGAGCGCCTGACCAAGCAAGCGCGCTCCGCCTTTCCCGAGCTCTTCCCCGATCTCTCCGTCGGCCAGGCCGCTCCCGAGCTGGTCAGCCGCGACCTGGACGACCATGAGGTCAAGCTGAGCGACCTCCGTGGTAAGGTTGTCGTCCTCGACATCTGGGCGACGTGGTGCGGCCCCTGCCGGGCGATGATCCCGCACGAGCGTGAGATGGTGGCTCGTCTCAAGGACAAGCCTTTTGCGCTGATCAGCGTTAGCGTCGATGAAGACAAGGAAACGCTCAAGCAATTCCTTGGCGAAGAAAAGATGCCCTGGACTCACTGGTGGAACGGAGCTCAGGGGAAGCTGATCGACACTCTCAGCATCACCCACTACCCGACGATCTTCGTCATCGATCAGAAGGGCGTGATCCGCTTCAAGGAGTTGCGAGACGAGGCCCTCGAGAAGGCCGTCAACGAGCTGCTTGACGAGCAAGAGTCCAAGAAAGCCGAGTGAGTGTCATCGACGACTCGGGACGCGCTCGAATCGCGAGTCCGTCTCGTTCTCCTGATGAGAAACAAAATCGGGCATCCCCATCGCGAAGATAGGGATGCCCGATTTGTTAGGTACACATCAACAGCCGATCATACTCAATGCGGGCGGCGCCCAGTGGGGGCCGGTTGCGGCATGAGCCGGATCTCACCGTTGTTGCCGTCAAAGCAGTCGATCTGCAGATGCTCAGCGGAGACACCCTCCTCGGCTCGAATGTGGATGGTCATATTGGCCTCCGTTTCGAGTCGCGAGAGTTCACGACGCTTGCGGTTGTTCAAATACGTCGCCACCGGAGCACCGACCGCGATGTTGACCCGGCGAATGTCCTCTCGATGAGAAGCCAGAGCCAGGAGCCGCATGACGTCGATCGACATGCTCTCGACGGTCTTCACCACGCCCGCGCCGGTGCAGTGCGTGCAGTCTTCGTAGACCGATCGCTTCAGGCTGGGACGAATGCGCTGACGGGTCATTTCGATGAGGCCGAAGGCACTCATGCGAAGGACCTTCGTGCGTGCTCTGTCACGCTTGATCGCATCACGCAGAGCCCGCTCGACCCCGCGACGGTGCCGCTCGTCCCGCATATCGATGAAGTCGTTGACGATGACGCCACCGAGGTCACGAAGCCGGAGCTGGCGGGCGATCTCCTTGGCGGCACGAAGATTCATCTCATAAGCGGTCCGCTCCGCGTCATTCTCGACACGGAAGTTTCCTGAGTTCACGTCGATCGCGACGAGAGCCTCGGTTTGATCGATGACAATCGATCCTCCCTCGGGCAGGGGGACATGCCGCCGCTGAATCTTGGCGATCTCGTCTTCGATGCCGTACTTGTGGAAGAGCGGCACCTTTTCGTCGTAGAGTTTGAGACGATTGACGAAACGCGGCATCACGACGCGGAGGAACTCTTGAGCCCGCTCGAAGGCCGCGGGTTCATCGATCCAGATGGTATCGATCTCGGACGTGAAAATATCCCGAATCGTTCGGGTAATCATGTCCGATTCTTGATAAATCGGAGCAGGCGTCCGCGCCTTCTTGATCCGGCGAAGGATCACCTTCCAAAGTCTCAGCAGGTAGGCCAGGTCACGAGCAAGTTCTCGCTTGCTTCGCTCGAGTCCCGCGGTGCGGACGATGAAGCCCAATCCCTTGGGAGGGTTCAGGTCGTTCATGATCTCGCGCAGTTTGCGGCGCTGCGCTTCGTCAGCGATCTTGCGTGAGACACCCACTCGGTTGAGGCCCGGCATCAGCACCAGGTAACGGCCGGGGATGCTGATGTAGGTGGAGAGAGTCGGCCCCTTGGTTCCGATGCTCTCCTTGATGACCTGGACGAGAACCTCGTCACCGCGGCGGAAGACTTCCTGGATCGGCGGCTTTGCCGTGCCACGTCCGCGAGTAAAGCGACCACCACCACGAGGAGATTCCGCCTCACCACGGTCGGCCCCTCGGCGAGGACGAGCCTCGACGGGACCTCGAAGCCCCATTTCCAGCTCCAGCTCCGCGATCTCCGCGATCTCGCGGCGGATTTCTTCTTCAAGCTCAGGGTCGATTTCTTCGTCGGCACTGGCCGCGGCGCGACGCTCGCGATACTCCTCATGATCTTCGTCATCCAGGGCATCGTCATGATCATGATCGTGATCGTGATCGTGGTCATGGTCATGATCGTGGTCATGATCATGATCGACCACCGATTCATCCCCGAAATCGAATTCATCGATCGCCGGCTGAGGTTCGCGCCTGGCTGCGGGACGTTTCGGAACCTCGCGCTCGACGATGGGGTCGTGCTCATCCCCTTCGTCATGCAGGTCAGCGATTTCGTCCTCGATCGGAGACGAGGCGGGCGAGCTCTCAGGCCGCTCGCGATCACGACGGCGTCCACGGCGGCGACGCCGGCGGCGCGGCCCTTCGAGCTTGCCTTCGGCCGACGTGGGGTGCTCGGCATCTCCTCCTTCGTCGTCGGGGTCCACCGGAGGCAGCAGCAGTTCCGCCCATTCGGAAATCGACGGGGAAATATCAGCGCCGAAGCCCGAATCCGTGGGGCGAACTCGCTCCCGACGGGGGACATAACCCGGCTCACCGGCCCGACCGTGCGGTTTGGAGGCCTCACGGGGGGAATCAGGCTCGGTCCCTCGGGCTCGGCCCGCATCGCGGGTGCGCTCGCGTCCTCGCTCGGGTTCCGGCGTCCGATAACGCTCGGGTTCCGGCTCTGGGCTGCGATCGATCGAGGGGCTTTTGGAACGTTCAGGGGTGAACTCCCGAGGACGCTCGGGAAGAGCCTCACGTGTACGTTCCGGAAGAATCTCACGAGGACGTTCCGGCGGCACCTCGCGGGGACGCTCCACCATCGGTTCACGATCGCCACCGCGAGAGCGGATCGCGGCTCGGCCGCCTCGTCGTCGCGGGGGGAGATCGGTCAGGTCGTCAATCCCCAGATCGGAGAGTTCCTCCGGAGCAGGGGGCTTGGTATCAACCGGGGGTTCCAGCAAAGACTCGACCGGTTCGATCGGAGCCGACCTTCCTCGGCCTCGGCCGCGCGAGCGCTTGGGTTCGCGAGCGGCCCTTGGCTCCGGAGCGGGCTCGGACTCAATCGGATCAACGGGGCGGCCGCGCCCCACCTCACCGAAATCAGGTTCGGGATCGCGCGGGGGAGGAGCCGGCTGCCGTGAACGCTGAGTGCGGCTGGGGGGCAAGTCGGGATCGAAGGGCTCGGGCTGACGGACGTACCGGCTGCGCGGTTCTTCGATGGGGGGAGTTCGGGATTCACGCGAGGCCGAGCGAGGAGGCGGCGCATCCTCGGGATCGAACGGCGAAAACTCCGGCTCACGAGCGTAGCGAGACTCCTCGCGAGGCGGCTCAAGGCGAGCCTGTTCGCGTTGATGACGCGGCTCTTCACGCGGAGGTTCGGGCCGGATCGGCTCGCGCGGGGGAGGAGGGGTCAGCCAGTCGTCATCCCCCAGCCCCTCGCCGAAGCTGCGGGGCTCGGAACGGTCGCGGCGACCTCGTTCGGACAGGTCCGGACGTTCACGATCTCGTTCGCGACCTCGGTCATCAGGGCGCGGGGTCTCTGAGTCTTCGCTCCGGCCTCGGCGACGGTCGTCGCGGTCCTTGCGGGGTTCGCGAGGAGGGGCGTCAGCGTCATCGGCAAGGTGCCGTTGGTAGTACTGAGGCTCGACGTCGGAGACGTGAAGGAAGCCGTTTCTCCCGACGGAGAAGTCGACGAACGCGGCCTGAATCGCCGGTTCGAGATTAACAATCTTGCCCTTATAGATATTGCCGGTGTAACTCTCGTGGCTGGTGCGCTCGACGTACAGCTCCTCGAGGACGCCATCCTCAACGATGGCGATTCGGCATTCCTCGGGCTGGAGCACGTTGATCAGCATTTCTTTCTTCATGCGGTCATCTTTCTGACGCGATCACGGTTAGCGTTGGTCGAGTAAGGGGTTCCGCAGTCGTGCGACCGGGCGGCGAGTCAGATCCAGTCATGAAAAAGGGACGATATACTCGCCTCCGAATCCCCGCGGCGGGGACCCACCTTGGTCAAGGGACCAGTTCCACCTCGGTGCGAACCAGAACCGACCCTTGTCCCAGAACGTCGCGCAGCTCGAGGGCGTCAATCACTTCCTCGGGTCGCGCCGACCCACTGGGGGAAATCTTCATTCGGAACCGAAGGACGCCGGACGGTTCGAGTTCGGCGTCGAGAACAAACGGGCGAAGATCGATCGTAAAAGTACGATCGGGACGTTGTCGGGTGTAGGGCCAGGTCTCAGTGGCCATAAACGCGGCCAGGCGGGCCAGGGCTGCCTCCCGCCGGTCGACTGGAATCATGCACTCATAAGCAACAGACTGGGGTTGCGCGGCGCGCCCCGGTGCAATCCCCTCGACAGAAAGCCATTCGAAGCCGGGAGGAGCGACGGCCACAAGCCGGTCCAACACCTCCTGAGGATCTCTGGGCTCAGTCAGCTCCATCTCAACGACTTCCTGGCGACCCTCGATACCGAGAGCAAGCGCAAGCGTGAACACGACCTTGGGTCGAGGATTGAAACCCTGACTCGAGGCGATCGGTATCGAGGCGCGACGCAACATCCGCTCGAGACAGCGCATTAAATCGTGGTGACTGATGAGTCGAAGATCGCCACGCTTGGCAAAGCGGAGTCGCAGCTTGGTCGCTATCATCATTGCCGCGGATTCAGGCCTGGGAGGAGGCCCGCTTCGTCCGCCAAATCGCACGACATCCTGGAAAATCGATTTCGACAGGCTCGCGGGAAGTGCCGGACATTCAAAGGGTGGAATTCTCATGATTCGTTGATTCAATGGTCTCGACGCCGAGCCGAAACCACCTGCCATCGGTTTCTTCGCCACTTCGCATCGCCAGGATCGAGGTCTCAAGCTCGTGGTCGTCACTCCCCATAGGGGCCTTACCACGGCTTATTTCGCGACTCGTTCTAGCGTCGATCTTGCGTCGAAGCCGCAAGAGAGCTGTTGAAGTGCCTGAAGATCTGTGTCGAACAGATGGCTATCACGCAAACGCATTCCTCGATCGACGTCAGCCGGCTTCGGTCCCGATTCGGGACGGGGCGGCGACGCTGGGAGTATCCGGTAAAGCGCATCGGAGCGAATTCTGGAGGAGAGAAACAACGGCTTGAGACGTGTCGAGCCGGAGCGCCTCGGCGGCCATGGAACGTGCGTCTGACGCACGAATACCACGAATCACGCGCTTGATCTCGGGAAGTTGGTGGGGTGGCATGCTCAATTGGCGCACACCCAGCCCAAGCAGAAGCATCGTGTAGAGGGGCTCGCCTCCCATCGTTCCGCATACGCATACGTCGATACCGCGTAACTTGGCCGCATCGACAACCATGGCGATCAGCCGAAGCACAGCCGGATCGGCGGCGCAGTACAGGTCGGCCACGGTCTCGTTGGTTCGGTCCACGGCTAGGGCATATTGAATCAGGTCATTGGTCCCAATCGAAAAGAAGTCCACCTCCTTTGCCAGTTGCTCGGCCACGATGGCCGCGGCGGGAACCTCGATCATGACGCCCACGGGGAGATCGGGGCGAATGGCAATCCCTTCGGCGATGAGCTCCGCGGCAACGTCGTTGAGGATTTTGCGAGCCATTCTCAGCTCGTTCAACGTCGATACCAGGGGAAACATCACTCGGACGTCCCCAAGAGCCGAAGCCCGAAGGATCGCCCGCAACTGCGTTCGGAAGATACCCGGCTCACGCAGCGAAAGCCGGAGACTGCGAAGACCTAACACAGGGTTCGGCTCGGCATAACCAAGCGTCTGGTACGAAGCCAGCTTGTCCGCCCCGAGGTCCAAGGTGCGGATGACGACAGGCCTTCCCTCGAGAGACCGCACCACCGCCGCATACGCCTCGAACTGCTCTTCCTCCGTGGGGGGGCGAGAGCTGTTCAAATAGAGGAACTCCGAGCGATAGAGTCCCACGCCCGCGGCTCCGCGTTCGAGGCAAGCGGGGCCTTCTCCGGGAAATTCGATATTTCCCATGAGCGCCACTTGCTCGCCATCAAGCGTTTCAGCGGCGAGCTTCGCCAGGCCCGCGAGTCCTTCGAATCGGGCCAATCTCTCTGCGGCTGCTCGACGGTAACGTTCCTGGGTTGGGGCATCGGGATCGAGCACGACAAGCCCTTCGTCACCGTCGATGATCACCATCCGGCTATCGCGTGCCAGATCTAAAAAACGCCCCAATCCGACCACCGCGGGAATTTCCAGAGCTTCCGCGACGATCGCCGTATGGCTGGCTCGTCCCCCCGCCTCCGTGGCGAACCCCAGGACCTGCTTGGGGTCGAGTCCGGCGGTTTCGCTCGGCGAGAGATCGTGGGCGAGTACGGCGATAGGGGTCGAGAGGCCATCCAGCGGATTCGTATCGGGCAGATCCGACAGTTTGCCCAAGATTCTGCGCTGAATATCCCGGACATCGGCAGCGCGAGCGGCCAGGTGGGAGTCGGTGAGGCATTCGAGCCTCGCCGCGTGCACGTCGAGCACCTCGCTCACCGCGTGTTCCGCCGCGATGCGATCGCGCTCGATTTTGAGGCGAGCATCCCGGCGCAACGTCGGATCGGAGATCATTCGCGCATGTGCCGACAAGATGTCGGCATACTGTGCTCCGATCCGTTCTCGGGCGTCCGCCTCGGCCTGTTCGGCCTCTCCCTTGGCGGACTCAAGTCCCTTGTCGAGTCGTTCGAGTTCCGCCGCGACAGCCTCGAGGGAAATGGATCGCTGAGGCATCCGTTGACCGCGAGGGTCAATGACGAGGGGTGAACCTATGGCGACACCAGGGCTTACGGGTATCCCGCGAATGGTCTGCATCGTCAGGGGAGGACAGGGGGGGGGAGGGCCCGGCTCCCATTCATCTTGGCGGCGGACCGACGTGTCGGGCCGGGGGCTCTGGCGTTGCCCGACCGGACCACGTCCGATCCGGGATTTCGGAGTCCGCGGTTCCCGAGCCTTCATGGGGCAGACTCCTCGTCCCCCTCGTCGTTCTCGTAGAACTGCGCCAACACAAGACCTGCGAGAGCCTCGATCGCGTTTTCAGCGTCAGGCCCTCGGGCCTCCAAATCGAGACGCGTACCACATTCGGCGGCCAAAGATGTCAGGTCGAGAATACTCTTACCGTTGTATTCATTTCCGAGATGATGGACCCGAATTTCCGCCTGGAACTGAAGAGCCAGCTTCACAAACTTGTCCGCGGGCCGCATATGCAAGCCGAGGCTGTTAGTGATCTCGACTTGGCGGCGGGCGACGGGCGAATCTTGGCTCATCGGCGGCTCGGTCGGCCTTGGCACAGAGACCCGGGGTTCCTTCCCTGAGGACCGACGGTCTTGGGCCATGTGTTTCGTCAGCTTCCATCCTTCCCCCACGACACTATGAGGGAAAAGGCGGCGATCATCCCTTCACCTTGGTCCTTCGAGCCGGAAACGACCGGCTCCGATTTCGGTGGGACGCTCACCTCATTCCACGAACTGAACTCCGGCGACTCCGAGTTCTTCTCGATCCGGTCGATCAGTGGGCAACCTGATCGGTTTCCTCAAGCAGGTCGATGACATTTTCCCGCGTCTTCGCCTGGCGAAGGAAGTTGACGAATCGCTCGTCTTTCAAATGCCGCGAGATGTTCTCGAGAGCCCGCAAGTGATCGCCGGGCTGATTCGGCGGAGAGATCAGCAAAAACAGGATATCAACAGGCTCGCCGTCAAGAGCGGCGAAATCGACACCACGACGCGAGAGAGCCACCGTGCCGATCAAACGATTCACCGTTGGGTGTCTCGTGTGAGGAACGGCAACCCCCTGGCCAATGCCGGTGGAACCCAGCTCCTCACGACCGAGAATCGCTCGCGAGACGCTTTCCAGGTCCCCTTCCGCTAATCGCCCGGACCGGACGAGGCTTTGCACGATTTCTCGAATCGCGTCTTCCTTACCAGTCGCCTGAAGATCAACGAGAATCGCCTCGTTCACCACGAAATCCGAAAGCTTCATCCGGCCCTCCATCGACGCACCGGCGGACCTCCGAGCGGGCACCTAAATGACACAAGCTCGGCACATCTCAAGGCGATCCAGCCAAAATCCGTCTTCAGTAATCTAAGTGACTCGCCCCGGTCGTCGCGATACTTCTCACCATCGATACCGCAGGTACCTCGAACGGTAGAGCCGAATGAATGGGATCGACTCAGGCCGATTCCGAGGGTTCAGTCAGCTCTGCTGCTTGGGAAGACGCCTTCCCGAGGGTCACATCCCCTTTGTGATTCTGAACCCGCTCTTTGTAGCGACGAAGCTGTTGCTCGACCTTGTGCACACACGAGTCCATCGCCGCTTCCGGGGTCGGCCCCTCTTCACGTGCGACGAAGTCATGCTTGTGTTCGGCCGAAACAAAAATCTCCACCTGCCACGAATGCTTGAGGTGCTCGACCTCCACTTCAATCGCCATCAGCCGTCCGAAGTATTTGAGCAACTTCTCGGCTTTGTCGTGGAGATAAGCCTGATGTTCCGACCCCAAGTTACCATGGCGGGTCGTGATCTCGATGTGCACCCGTCCGCTCCTTGCCTAATCATCCCGCCTGCCCGAGACTATGTCCCGGACAGGTATCAAGAGTAACTCTCGTTGTTACTTCGGTCAAGGGTCCTCTGACGCGACACACCCCCGGCCACCCTTCATTCCCGTCACTGGGAAGCGGTGTGCCGAGACGCCCGAGGATTTTGCCGATTGAGCAGGAAACGCCTGCTCCGTTGGCGACTCTTCGCAAGGATGAACGCGACCCCGAGAGTAAGACCGATTCAACCTTGCGCAGAACTTCAAGCCCACCTCGAAAAGAAACTGTTCGCGAGCTTGCAGTGACAGACCAACGGCAACGTTTCTTCGCTGCTTATCGTTTCGGGAAGTCATCCCGTAGCGACCCAATTCGCGAAGGACTATCGAACCGAATACCGTTCTCGTAAGGTCGTCGTGACAGTCGCTTCAAACAATCGCTCAAACCCTGTAAACAACGCTGAGCAAACGCAGGGCCAGTTCCTGTTTTCGATGGTCTCGCCATCAAAGAAAGGGACGCGCCACCGCACAAATCTCGGTGATCTGAGGACTATTTACAGTGTGGACGCAGATCTACGATCCCATGGGGTATTGGCCGCTCTCGACGATGATGGCCGCGCTGCCGGTGCTCATCCTCTTGGGGCTCCTGGCTTCGGGGCGAGTCGGAGCCTGGCAGGCGGCCTTGTTCGGTATGCTGAGCGCGAGCGTGGTCGCAGCCGTGGTCTTTGGAATGCCCGTTTCCATGATCGCGGCCAGCGCGGGGGTCGGGGTCGTATTCGCCCTCTTCCGGATCGTATGGCTCATCGTCGCCGCTGTCTTTCTCTATGATATTGCCGTGGCGACGGGGCAATTCGATGTCATGAAGGCCTCGATTGCCCGGTTGTCCAGTGATCGCCGGATCCAGGCCATCCTGGTCGCCTTCTCGTTCGGAGCCTTCATTGAAGGAGCCGCGGGGTTTGGTGCCCCCGTGGCTATCTCAGCGGCCTTCCTCGTGGGGCTTGGCTTTGAACCTTTCCAGGCCGCGCTCCTTTGCTTGATTGCGAACACAGCCCCCGTGGCGTGGGGAGCGATCGGAACCCCCATCCTGACTCTGAGCCGGGTCACCGAGCTGGACGTCGAGGCCCTTAGTGCCACGGCGGGGCGCATTCTTCCCTTGCTCTCCTTGCTCATCCCGTTCTGGCTCGTGCGGACGATGGCGGGTTGGCGACAGATGCTGGCGGTCTGGCCGGCCTTGCTGGTGGTCGGGGGAACCTTCGCGGGCATTCAGTTCGCCTGGTCCAACTTCGTGGGCTTCGAGCTGGTCGACCTCGTCTCCGCTGTGGGAAGCCTGGTTGCCGGCGTGTTCTTGCTTCGCTTTTGGCATCCCCAAGAGACCTGGCGTTTCCCACACGATGGCCTCTCGAACGATACGGCCGTCCCACAAGACGCGTCCCACAGTGTCGAGCTCACCACAGGGCGCATTGCCCGCGCGTGGATGCCGTTCGCGCTACTATCGATCACGGTCTTGCTCTGGGGTATCCCCGCGATCAAGCCACTGGGAACCCCCGCGGTGAAGGATTGGCTCGACGCCCACACATCCTGGAAGCCGGCGATTCCCAGCCTGCATGAGAAAATCGCCAAGGGGCAGGCGGTGACCGGGCATGAGCAGCCGCAAGCGAAAGACCTGGAGAAAGCGACCGTGGACCTCGTTCCACTCTCATCCACGGGAACGGCGGTTTTCCTCGCGGCGATCTTGAGCGGTTGTTTCCTGGGTCTCAACCCTATCCGCATGGCCGCGATCTTCGCCAAAGGCATCGTGCGAATGATTCCGGCCATCGCCGCGATTCTTTGTATGCTTGCGCTGGGCTTCGTGACGAAATACTCCGGCATGGATGCCGTCCTGGGACTCGCCTTCACACGAACGGGACCAGTGCTCTATCCGATCTTCGGAACCTTGTTGGGTTGGCTGGGCGTGGCGCTCACGGGTTCCGATACTTCGAGCAACGTCCTCTTCGGTAACCTCCAAAAGATCACCGCGAGAAAGCTTGGGTTGAACCCCATCTTGATGGCGGCGGCAAATTCAACAGGGGGTGTGATGGGAAAGATGATCGATGCGCAATCGATCGTGGTGGCCGCCGCGGCAACCGGAGAAGGGGGACGAGAAGGGGAACTTCTCCGCGCGGTCTTCATCCACAGCGTGATTCTCGCCATATTGGTCGGCGGAATCGTATGGGCCTACGCTCATCTGATGCCTGGACTTGTGCCTGTTGTGGCCAGCCCATGACAAGGGGTTGGGCTGTCCGAGGCTTTGAAGATCTTCCCACGAGCTGCGAACACTCGAGCGGAAGCTTGAAATTCAAAACCCCGTCTCTCGTCTCGGTGGCTCACCGATTCGAGAACGACGGGGTCTTGGAGGACTAGCATTTGGACAGCCGGCCAAACTCATTCAACAGATTTCCCCATTTGGGGAGTATCACAAGAAGGCCGGTAGAACGGGGCGGTGGGGCCTCCGGTGTCCAAGGACAGGTCCTGGCCCGACCGCTCAGCTCTGACTCCGACCATGAGTAAATTCTTGCTCCGAGTGAGCACCACGACCTTCCCCAGCGTCGGGAGCCTCGGCCCATTCGCTTATGCGATACTCGGGAGCTTCACGAGCAATGCGAGCTTGCTCAGGCTCCTCGGTATCGATCGGCGTATGGAACGGCGTGGCAATCGACGGGAGAGTCGCACTGATCTCCGAGGGAACGAGGCGTTTGCTACGAATCAGAATCGACATCGGACACCTCCCCGCGCGGCGCGGGAAAAACCTGGGACGGGGAGCGGCGATTCTCGTTTTGGAACCGCAACAATCTCCCTTCCCGCGTCAGACCTTGCTCGCGGCCGGACGCGCGCCCACCCCACCAGGGTGAACGCGGAGCCTTCCAAGCTCATCCCGCTCATCATCAAAGGGGAGAGGGGGGACGACACTCGAGTTCTCCACCATGTAATTTAACCTGTCTTTCTGGGCGAGGCCAGTGCGATCCAAAAAACGAACTGATTAGTGTACACCGATCGATGGACCTAAAACGTTTCGCCGAGGCCAGTTGGAAGGAAAGTGGAGAAATGCAGATCGGCATTCTGTCAGATACCCATGACAAGGTCTCAAGGACCTCGGCGGCGGTCTCGCTCCTCATCGAGAACGGTGCGGAAGTCTTGTTTCACTGCGGCGACTTGACGACCCCCGACGTCGTTTACGAGTGCGCCGGCATCCCCGGATATTTCGTGTTTGGAAACAATGACTTCGACGTCACAAACCTGCGACAGGCGATCGAGACCATCGACGGCACATGTCTCGAGTGGGGTGGGGAGGTCGTTCTGGCGGAGAAGCGGATCGCCATGACCCACGGCGACTCGATGAAAGAGATTCGCCGGCTGCTCGGACGGCATCCCGACTACTTGCTTTCCGGCCACACCCATGTACCCGCAGACGATTACGACGGTCCAACGCGCTGTATCAATCCCGGCGCACTGCATCGCGCCCGCGCCTGGACGGTTGCTCTACTGGACCTAGCGAGCAACGAGTTGCGCTTTCTCAACGTCGGTGAAGGCACGTCTTGAGATTCCGATCAAATCGGTCACACCCACACGCAAGAACCGTTCTCGGATAAGGAGGGAAGATAACACCGATTCTTCCGATCTGGCGGATCATCGGGTTTATCCGGTATGATCGCGCCTCTGCATCTCGCAACGCACTTCAAACGACGATTGCGGAGGCAGCGTGTTTCCGATCCCCGTCTTGTTTCGCCGAACACGGACCACACCCGACCAGAACGGAGAGAGAAAATGCGGCTCTGCCTGGTTGAAGACAGCGCGGTTGTGGGACTCGAGCCCCTCACGCTAACCCGCCCGATTTTTGACTTGCTCCTGGGTTCGAGCACGCTCGGGGGCAAGATCGCTCGCGCCTTTGGGGTTGGTCCCGGACCGGTTCGACGGGGAGCCATCATTCGCGCGCATCTGGCGGCAGTCCAACAGGAACGGGATCCTCACACGGCGGTCAACGATCGCGACTGGCTGGCTCGCGGTCCGGTCCTGCTTGTGAACGGACGCTGGGTGCCTCCCGCCGAGTTCACAATCCCCTCGGAAAACGCTCCCTGGGTCGGCATTTGCGACGGCGAGCCGGCCTGCGCCCTCGTCGGTCCCGAAGAGGCCGTGGGTATCGATGCGAGTACCTCGGCGGCCTGGTTCGAAGCTCAGGCGGCGAAGCTGAGTGCGTTTGACATCGGCGGAGAGTGGATCAGACGCCCCTGGGACTTGGTGGCGCGAAACGCCGATCACCTCATTCGTGACTTCACTGCGGAGGGGCGTGTCGGAGTCAGTAATCGCCATCTGGCGTCGACGGCTCTCGTCGGTCCCGCTCGCCGGCTCTTCATTCACGAGTCGGCAAGAATCGATCCTTACACGGTCTTCGACACCACGAATGGCCCCATTACCGTCGCCGCCGGCGCGGTTGTCCAGCCTTTCACCCGCATCGAAGGACCGAGCTACATTGGCCGCGACACTCAGCTCTTCCGGGCGAACATCCGGGGAGGAGTCACGCTCGGTCCCAACTGCAGGATCGGCGGCGAGGTTGAGGCGGCGATTGTCCACGGATATTCCAACAAGTATCACGAAGGCTTCCTTGGGCACGCCTATGTGGGTGCCTGGGTCAACCTCGGGGCGATCACCTCGAACAGCGACCTCAGGAACGACTACGGTGAGGTGCATGTTCCCCTCCGAGGGGATCCTGTCGGCACCGGACAGGCGAAAGTCGGCTGCTTCATCGGTGACCACACGCGTACCGGGCTGGGGAGCATGCTAAACACGGGAACGGCGATCGGCGTCATGTGCAATGTTCTGCCGGCCGGCCCCCTGTTGCCCAAGCATGTTCCCTCATTCACGGCGGTTCTCTACGGCAAGGTGGCGCCGGGATTCCCGCTCGAGCAGATGTTTGCCACGGCCCGAATCGTCACTTCCCGGCGCAACCAGGTCTTCTCCGAAGTCGACGAGCAGCTCTACCTCGATCTCTACGAGCAGACTCGTCTCGAACGGGAACGAGCCTGGCAACGAGCCCACGACCGTCGTAGCGATCACTGGCCGACGCTAGCACGCGGACCCAAGAACTCCGGGCAAGGGATGGCCGGAGTCTAAGGAGCAGGGCAGGGTGAGCGACGCGCAGGGGAGGTGCCGCTCATCGCCCGCAGTCGGTGCGGGAGTTTGCTCTGGGCGTCGATTTCCACCTGCGCCCGGCGAACCTTCCAATCAGGAAAGTCGAGAACATGGAGCGAGCCGTCCGCCAAGAGCTCCATGCCCGTCGCCACCTGAATGGACTGCTCTACCCAGGGAATCGGTTCTTCAGACGGCTCGGCGACCGGCCACAGATGAGCACTCGTTTCCTGGCCGCCGGATAAGACCGTGCGGCCGTCCGGGCTGAACGCCACGAACCAGACCTGGCTCTCGTGGCGAAAGGCAGGTCCAAGGGGTTTGCCCGTAACCTTATCCCAGAGTTGGGCGGTCCGATCGTAGCTACCGGTCACCACGGTCCGGCCATCAGGGCTGATGGCGAGCGCTCGCAACGACCCTTCGTGGCGGAGAGGAGGCACAATCGCCACCCCCGACGAAGCTTCCCAAAGCCGGGCCACGCGATCCCACCCGCCAGTAATCACGGTTTTACCGTCGCTGCTGAACGCCGCCACGGAGACAGGACCGTCGTGCTGCAAGGGCCTGAGTTGAAGTTCGGCCGACTCCACGTCCCAAAGCCTTGCCTTCATATCATCACAGCCCGTGAGCACGCGACGGCCATCGGGGCTGAATGCAACAGACATCACCCATCCTTGATGAGCAAGCGGCGAACCGAACGGAGCTCCGGTTTCGGTGGCCCAGAGCCTCGCCGTGTGGTCTTGGCTTCCGGTCAGCGCCAGGCGACCGTCCGGGCTGATGGCTACGGTTCGGACGTAGCCGTCATGCTTGAGCCGCGAGCCGATGGGCACGCCGGTCCGGGCATGCCAGAGCCCCGCCGTCTTGTCGTCGCTCCCCGTGAGGATCGTCTTGCCGTCCGGGCTGATGGCCACCGCGTAAACGCGGTTGTCATGGCACATCGGCGGACTGATCGGCTGGCCCGTGCGGACATCCCAGAGGCGCGCCGTGTGGTCGAAACTTCCGGTGACGGCGTAATTGCCATCCGTGCTAAAAGCGATCGCCTCGACGGCATCACTATGTGTCAGTGGTGGACCGATCGGCGCGCCTGTGGCTGCGTCCCAGAGTCGCGCGGTGTGGTCTTCGCTCGCGGAGAGGATGGTTCGTCCGTCCGGACTGAATCGCATCGCGCGAATAAATCCGTGATGCGAAAACATACGACTACTTGTCGTCGCAATACCCCATATCCGCGCCGTGCCGTCAAAGCCGCCGGTGAGTAGCCAGCGGCCGTCGGGGCTGAATGTCACCGACGAGACCGTGTGTCGATGGCGAAGAAGCGTCCCAATCGGCTGCCCGCTCTCGACGTCCCAAAGCCGGGCCGTGCCGTCATAGGAGCCCGTGAGAATCTTTGAGCCATCAGGGCTGAAGGCGACCGTGCCGACGCAGTGCTGATGCATCATCCTGCGTCCGACAGGACGCCCCGTCCTGCGATTCCAGAGCCGAGCGGTACGGTCATAGCTCCCGGTGAGAATGGTTTTGCCGTCGGGGCTGTAAGCGACCGAGGAGACCCAATCTTGATGTTCTAGCGGAGGGCCGATCGGCTTTCCCGTGGCGACGTCCCACTGCCGAGCCGTCTTGTCCCAGCTCGCCGTCAGGACCGCGCGACCGTCGGGGCTAAACGCCACCGCATCCACATAATTATCATGGCAGAGCGCGGGGCCGATCGGAGAGCCCGTCTCCACATCCCAGAGTCGGGCCGTTGAATCCGTGCTGCCGGTCACCACGATGCGCCCGTCTGGACTGTAAGCGACCCCCAGAACCGAGGCCTTGTGGAGAAGTGTGGGACCGATCCTCTGGCTCGTCTTCACCTCCCAAAATCGCACGTAGGAGTCTTCACATGTCGTGACAATAGCTTCGCCGTTGGGAGCAAAGACGACGGCCCGAACGGCCATCGGGTGAATCATGGGAGTGCCGATGGGCTCCCCCGTGGCAGACTCATAGAACCGAACGGTCGCGTCATCCCCTCCCACGGCAACGATCTGGCCGTCGGGGCTAAACGCGACGGTCTGGATGGAGCCTGGATGCTCGAAGCGGACGCGAAGAGGATGAAGCCGGCTAGACCATCCCGCGAGATTGGCCCTGAAGGCGTGCTCAAGATTGACGTCGTGAGCGTTATGGGCGCTGCGCAGGCCGCGAATAAGCCAGAGAAGCCCTTGGCAAACGTCTCCCTGCTCGCAAAGGGCCTGGGCATGATCATAGGCCAGATGAGCGGCCATCTGGTCGACCTGGAGTCGTCGACTTTGCACTTCTTGCAGCGCCGCACCGATCCTTGAAGCGGCCCGGTAGTGATAAACGGCCAGGCTGATCGATAGGACGATGGTGGCAATGATCGCGATCACCGCGAGAGCCAGAGCCAGCGCCAGCGATCGCTTGCGTCGGCACCAGCGCCAGAATCGCTCGGGAGCGGCGACGGGTCTCGCTCGAACCGACTCGTAGTTGAGGAACCGTTCCAGATCTTCGGCAAGCTCGAGAGCCGAAGCGTAACGCCGCGAAGGGGGTTTCTCCAGGCATTTCAACGTGATTGTTTCAAGGTCTCGAGGCACCCGCGCGGAGAGCACGCTGGGACGAACCGCATCTTCGTTGAGAAGCTTCTGGAAAGTCTCGAGAGCCGAACCGGAGCGGAAGGGAGGAACACCGGTCAGCATCTCATAGAGAATGGCTCCCAACGAATAGACATCCGTTTCCGGGCCGGCCTCATTGATGTGTCCCGAGGCTTGCTCAGGCGACATGTAACAAGGGGAGCCCAGGACGGTCCCACTCTGGGTATTAAACGAGTCGCGCCCGATCTGCTTCGCCAGGCCAAAATCGGCGATCTTGGGGGCACCGTCTAACGTGAGAAGCACGTTCGCCGGCTTCAGGTCGCGATGAATGATGCCCCGTTCGTGGGCGTAGTGCATTGCTCTGGCAAGTCGTTCGGCGATCTGAGCCGCCCCGCGCGCCGAGATTTCCCCCTTGGGAAGCGTTTGGGCGAGTGTCGTCCCTTCAACAAGCTCCATTGAGAAGTAGGGGCGTCCCGTGTGCTCCCCGATCTCGTAGATCTCGACGATGTTGGGATGGTGCAATCGCGCGGCGGCCTCGGCCTCGAGTTGAAAGCGAACGAGCTGCTCGGCGTCGGTCACCGCACCGTTGAGCCCCATCTTGATCGCAACATGGCGCTTGAGCCCCACCTGATAGGCTTCGTAGACAATCCCCATGCCCCCCACACCCAGTTGGCGAAGGATGTGATAGCCAGGGATTTCCGGTGCCCCGAGCACGGCTGACGGTCGAGGCGGATCGTTACTCTCTCGAATCAGAGCGCGCTGAGGTGGCTCCGCCGGAGCGGGAGTGGCTTGCACGTCGGGGGGATCAAGTGCGACGTGAAACGCAACTTGTACTTTGATGGCATCAGCCAGGTGAGGAAAGCGAACGAGATACTCGTCGAGCCGGGGATGCTCCCCTTCCGTTTCGCGCAGCAAGAACTCGCTGTAGATCAAATCCAGAGCGAGGTCGGAGTCTTCATAGACGGTGGGAAACTTTTCGAAATACCATTCGGCGGGAATGTGTTCTCCGCTCCGCCAACGCTGCCGTTGGTCAGCGCGGAGCACGGCGACGCACTCCGACAAAGAGAGGTTGGGTTCCCCCGCAAGGAAGGAGAGAACACCTGGTGGTGTGCCGTCGCGCCAGAGCCGAAGCAATCGCCTGGCCGCGCCACCGCTCCAGTGTGGGCGGGATGACGACGACCTGGTCTTAGCCTCGGTCTGGGTTTCAGTCATTGGAGTCGGCATCCATCTTGAGAGCCTTGGCCACCCGATGCACGGCCCGGCTGAGCTGCATCCGCCGGGCCTGAGCCGATCCACCTACTTGATGGGCAATTTCCGCCCACTCCCAACCTTGGGCTCGCAGATCCGCAAGCTGCCGTTCTTCATCGGCGAGCCGCATTCGGACCGCGTCGATCAGATCGTGATCGGAAACGAGTTGGCAAGGGTCGGGATTGGTGCTCGCGACCTCGATCTCGTCCACGGGCGGCCCCGCGGTTAGCCGGTTGTCTCGACGCCGTGCTCGCTGGCGACGCACCTGCATGGCAAGCTTATTACGCGTCATCCCAATCAAAAGGTTGATGAGTTGGTCAGGAGTCTCGAGCTCAAAGTGGCCCGTCGTCATTCGGCTAAAGAAGCTCGTGAGAACCGATTGCGAGATATCCATCGAGTCGAACACCCGAAGCAACCGGTGGTCTTCCAGCCGCAGGCGAACTTCGCGACGAATCACCTTTTCAAACTGCGCGACGAGATCCCTCGCGGCGTCTTCGTCACCCGCGCGAATGCGCGCAATAAAGGTTCGAAATGAACCGGTGCTCAACATGATCCAAACTCGATAAGTCGTGATCGCGAGGAATTGCTTAGTCTCTTTTACCTGATCCCGGCGTAATTTCTCAATCATTTCTCCGAAGCTATGTCTTCTCTCCGAGAATCGAATCTCGCCACGCAATTCTTCATAGATCGATTTCTCTGAATTTTTTTGATGGGGCTGTGCGGTCACTCCAAGAAACGGCAATAGACCTAGTGAGAGGCCGCGATGCGCGAGATCGCTCCTCTTCGTCCTTGTCCTGAATTCTTAGTCCTAATCCCATCTTTCGGAGATTGTCCCGGTTCGGGTGTCGAATTCCCGCGCCTCCGTTTTTTCAGTCTCGTCTTACGCCCGCGATGCCGTGTCGTCACGGCCGCGGCAGATGGAGACGCGTTCTTTGTGTGCGCAGAGGACGCGGCCGAACGGTGGGGCACGACGTGGTGCGACTCTTCGATCGGCCCCCGCCCTTTGTTGGGGGAGAGTAATGATGAAGAAGCCGATGAATCGATACATCCTCACGCCATGTCTCGCGTTCGGACTGGCGCTGGCGGCCACTCTCTTTTCCAGCGGCTGTGGCGCCAGCTCCTCAGACGGAGCCACGGCGGCGAGGATCAGTCCGGAGATGGAAAAGAAGACGCAAGAGATGCTCAAGAACTACGGGCAGCAATATCACGAGAAGAACCGCGGCTCAAAAGGCAAGCGGCGCTGAGATCCCGCCCCATCCTTTCGCATCCATCTTGGTATTTCGATCGTTCCGGGAAAATTCCAGGGGAGTGGGCGCCTCATGAGTTTGGGGTGCCCGTGTGATCCGTGATGGAGTCATTTCATGTTTTTCAGACCACGTCGCGGCTTTACTCTGATCGAGTTGCTGGTCGTCATCGCCATCATCGCGGTGTTGATCGCCCTGTTGTTGCCGGCCGTCCAATCTGCGCGTGAGGCAGCCCGCCGCTCGCAATGCGTGAACAACCTGAAGCAAATCGGGCTCGCGTTGCACAACTACCATAGCACGAACGATGTTTTCGCGATGGGCTGCTCGTTCCAGGCTCCAACCGCACCCCTCTCATCCCAACTGGCCATGTGGAACTCGTTCAGTGGTCAGGCCATGATGTTGGGATATCTCGAGCAGGCTCCCATCTATAACGCGCTCAACTTCAGCCTCTCACCCCTGGACAATAACAGCAGCAATTCGACGGGGGTTTACCGGATCATCGCCACGTTCCTCTGCCCATCCGATCCCAACTCGGGCTCGGGCAAGCAAAACATCAACAACTATGCGGCGTCGCTAGGGACGACCACCGACGATCTCTACGACTGGACCGATTCGGCAACCGCCTTCAACTTCCAACAGCCTCACGGCTCCGCGGGCATGTTCACGTTCGGGAAGGCCTACGGCATGCGGGACTGCACCGACGGCACCTCCAATACGATCGCCTTCTCGGAATGGCTGGTCGGAGACGGGCGTGGCACCTACTACGGGAACCAGACACCGGGGAGCACGTACCGCGGCAACATGATCATGAACGCAACGGGCAACAACCCCACCTACCGGGATGCGTTTCAGAACCCACAGGCGGTCCTGGCAGGCCTTCAGAGCTGCACAACGCAGTTTCAATCGTCAACAACCACGGCCGACTACAAGGGGTGGTATTGGGCCATGGGTTCGAGCGGATTTTCGATGTTCAACACCGTTCAGACTCCGAACGACTCCGTCTACCGGTTCGGTCTCTGCCGGTTTTCCGGCACCGCCAACAACTGGCCTGACAACAGCACTTTCATTGGAGCGGCGAGCCACCATCCCGGTGGCGTAAACACCCTCATGTCCGACGGCAGCGTGCGCTTCGTGAAAGACTCAGTCGCACGTAACACGTGGTGGGCGCTTGGTACCAGGGCGGGAGGCGAAGTGCTATCCGCCGACTCGTACTAAGCCTCAGTTCGATTCCCCCTTCTCCTTCGACCCTCGCTCGTAGCCGGCGTGACCCGTTCCCGAACGAGGCGCGCCGGCTCTTTTCTTGGGTTCGCTTCGCGCAAGCGATTATCTCGGGACCACAAAGCGATGCAAACCACCGAGCCACTTCCATCAGACATGTGCGAGCCCTCCTCGTCGCCCGCTCCCTCCTCGAGCCAGGCCACGAATGCCGCAAGCCCGGAACCACGACCAAGACGTCTCTATACCATGGCCCTCGGTGCGGCCCTGCTCGCTGGGCTTACGGCCTGGCTCGTCGGCGAAGCCACGCTGAATGCCTTCGAACCTCCCCCCAATTACATTCGCGCCATGGGAATCTTGCTGAACCGCCCCTCGTTTCAGGCTCGAACCGCGGCGGAGCTCAAGAACGTCGCTTTGGCGTCGGCCGTTCTCGGAGCTTGCCTTGGTGTTGCATTGGGAGCAGTCGCCGGCCTGACGAGCCGCTCCTGGCGGCGGGGAATCGTCGCGGTCTTGGCCGGCCTACTGCTGGGAGCTGGTGCGGCCGCCGCGGCAACGGCCGGGCTTCTCCCCGTTTATTACAAGCAACTCGATCGTGATCCCGAAATATTATCACACGACTTGATTTTGCCGTTTCTCATTCATTCGGGAACGTGGGCGGCCGTGGGCGCTACGGGGGGAATAGCCCTGGCGCTGGGCCTCCGACTCAAGGGGCGATTCGCCGCGATCGTCATCGGTGCAGCGCTGGGGGGCATCCTGGGAGCCGTGGTCTACGAAACCACGGGAGCTGTCTTTTTTCCCGCGGCGAGAACTACCGAACCACTCGCTTCAGAGTGGGCTCCGCGCCTGATCGCAAAGCTCGCCGTGTGTCTTCTGGCCGCGGCCGGCGCCGTGCAGGCGGCGACTTCGACCCGGAGAGTGGCGGTTCGTAACCCTTGAGGGGCTGAACCATCCCCGAACTCTGGCGAATCAGATAGCCGGCGTCGCCAGGGAGAGGGCCTGCGATGAGCTCGGACTGGCCATTGGGCCAGAGAACCTCGACTCGCTCCACGCTTCGATCCTTGCCAAGCCCGAAGTGGAGCCGGGTGTCCGACGCTGATTGATAGCTCCCGCCGCCGAACCGCCATGCTGTTTGACGTTTCCCTCCGGAGGTGATCGTCACCCGAGCTCCAGTCGCATCGCGATTGGAGACGGTTCCCTCAAGCTTGAGCGCGAGCCAGTGCCCGCCATCCGTCTTGTTGTGAAAGTATGCGAGTGGTTGATTCTGACCGAGAATCAGCAGATCGATCCGGCCGTCGTTGTCGAGATCGCCGATTGCCAGGCCACGTCCTAACCGTGGGACTTGCCAGGGAGGGCCCGCTCGACTTGAAACGTCAACGAAGTTGCCGCCAGGAACCCCCGCGAGGAGCTGGGCCGGCATCATGTAGGGTTCGCGAGGCCGAAAGTCATCCACATGCCCGTTGGTCGTGGCCAGATCAAGCCGGCCATCGGCGTCGAAGTCGAGAAATGAGGCGCCAAAGCCCAGCAGATACCGAGTGGCCACCAAGAGGCCGACCGATGACGAGTGATCGCTGAAGACCCCTTTCCCCAGGTTGTGATAGAGCGTCGTGCCCTCGTTATAAAAGTTGGTCACCGCGAGGTCGGGCAGGCCGTCTCCATCGGGATCACCGCAGGCGACTCCCATGCTTGCCTGATAGGTTCCCTCCGCACTGCTGGCCACGCCGGAGAGTTCGCCAATTTCCTCGAACCGCATGTTGCCTCGATTGTGATAGAGAAAACTGGCGGTCTGGTCGTTGGCCACATAGATGTCGACTCGACCATCGTCGTCATAGTCGCAGGCGACCACGCCAAGCCCCTGGCCGTGCGTATCCACGATCCCAGCCTCGGCCGTCACATCCACGAATCGCCCGCCGTCGTTGCGGAAGAGATGATCCGGGCGCGACGGAAAGCGCGGAGGCCCACAGAAGACGTGAGCGTTCTTCTTGTCGTCCCAGCAGAGCTTGGGGTGCTCCACGTCCCACTCAAGGTAATGACAGACGAAGAGGTCGAGATCGCCGTCACCGTCGAAGTCGGCGAACGCGGCGGAGGTCGGCCAGTCGCGGTCGCCACTTAAGCCGGCTTGCTCCGTGACCTCTTCGAAGCATCCTCGACCCGTGTTGCGATAGAGGGCATAAGACCGCCAACGAGTCACAAAGAGATCGGGCTGACCATCGTTGTCGAAGTCGCCAACGGCAACTCCATGCCCATAGCCACGCGACAGAGACGCAATCCCCGAACGCTCGGTCACATCTTCGAATGTGCCATCCCCTCGATTGTGAAAGAGCTGATCTCCTCCTGGCCGCTTTTCGGAGCTTTCGAGAAACGCTCCTCCCTGAACGCAGTAGACATCAAGCCAGCCGTCACCGTCGTAATCCAGCAGGCCAACCCCTCCACTCATGGTTTCCGGAAGATGATGAAAAGGCTCGATGCCACTGTCAAAAGTGAATCGCAAACCGGCCGACTCCGCATCATCAACGAAGACCGGGGTTGCGATGGCGGGGGCATGTCCCGGATTGGGTAGAGCCTTTCCCGCCGACAGTTTTTCGCGATCCCTCAGGAGAACCGCCAACGCCCCGGCGCCGACCTGGCGCGGTTCCGCCTCTTTCTGCGTCCGGGCCAGAGCCGCCTTGGCCTCCGCCGACGAGGGCTGTTGTTCGACAACCATTCCCCAGAGGATGCGTGCTTCCAACGGGCGCGACAGTGTATCGGCAAGGCGCGCAAGCTGTAGAACGAGTGAAGAAGCGTTGGGACGAAAAACGAGAATCTCGTAGAGCGCCTTGGCCCGATCCAGCGCCGCCTTACGCTCGCGAAGCTTCGCGGCCACATCAGAACGCCCCGCCCGAAATTCGAGTTCAGCCAGACGTTCGAGCGCCTTGAGGTTCGAGGGCTCGAGATCGAGCAGCCTTGACAGAGACTCTCGCTCCAGCCGTTCGTTATGGCCTTGCGCGGCGAACCAGGCGTAGAGTTGAAGGGCCTCGCCACTCTCAGCTTCCGCGTTCTTCAGGTGGTCGAGCGCGTTCCAGGCGGCGTCCGTGTCGTTTCGCGCCAGGGCAAGACTCAGAGAGGCACGCCAAACGGATGCGTCATGGGGACGTTTCTCAAGGCAACGCTCGATCCATGCCTTGGCTTCATCGAAGCGCCCCACCCTTGTGGCGAGGTTCGCCTGGCCAAGCCAGACCCGGTCGTCGTCTGGGGCCGCCTTCGCCGCAACCTCCAGGGAAGCGCGCACCATATCAAGCTTGTGGGGATTGATCGAACCTAGTTGCGCCAGCTCTCGCAACAGACCAATGCGCTTGGGGTAGCGAGCGCCAAATCCACGGACCAGGCGTCTGGCCTCGTCGAATCGACCTTCGATTTTGTCCAGGTTGACCAGCGTCTCGAGCGCTTCGACAGCGTGCGGGCCGCTGTCTGACAGAGCCTTGGACATCAAGACTTCCGCAGGCGCGAAGCGATGATGCTTAAGCTCCCAACGCGCGCGTTGCACCGCGGCTCGGCCAGCGAAAGCGGAACTGTCGGGAACACGAGACCAATCGTCGAGCGCGGCGTCGCGACGTCCCAGTTCCCACTCGCAAACGCCGAGCTGATATAAGACCTCGCCGTCTTGAGGGTACCGAGACAGCAGTTGCGTGAGGTCGGCTCGAGCTTCCCGAAACCGGCTTTGCGCGATCCGGCGACTGAGATCGTCGCATACGACACGGAATCGCCAATTTTCGACAATCCGGTAGGTCGCCCCCATCAAAAGAAGCGACCCTACTCCCAAGACGAACCAATACCAGCGCATTCCGAACCTCTTCGGAAGAATCCGGAGACGAATCACCAGAATTTCGACCAGAAGAAGCTGCGATGCGCGAGACCTTGAGAGTACTCGGAACGGACCAGTCGCTGCAACAGAGCACCCGGAGGTGCTGGGTCCAGCCTCTCTCGGACTTGGGGAGACTCAGTGCCAACTCACTCCTTGGGAGGCACCGTGCTCTGAACGCCCACAAGGCGAGCGATGACCACGGCGAGATAGACCTGGCCGCTGAGCGCTTCCAGGCACGTGCACATGTTGGTGAAGCCTGTCGCCGCGCTCACATCGTCATAGGCGGCCGCCGTCAGTCGCGAGTAACTAAAAAGCAGCAAATAGAAGAATCGAGCCGGACGTGACTCAGAGGTGCTCCACAAGCTGAGTGGTTTGCCTTCGAGGCGAAATGAGTTGGGCGCGAACATGTCGATAAGACCGTACAAATAGAGCCAGATCAAACCGAGCAAAAGGTAAACACAGAGTGCGGCCCGGAGTGTTTCCACATCAACGCCATCCTGATCAAAGACTGTGGTCAGGATGGTGGTGGAGACGTAAACGAGGGTCGAAAGCCAAAGCGCCGCCTGGAGAGTCATCATGAACTGCGAACTTTCGACATCAGCCAATTGGGTGATCGCCAAATCCGTCAACGCGAGGGTCAAACCGATGGTCAGCGACCTCCGCCCCGGCTTTGCCGCGTAGAGGCCAGCGACGAGCACCGAGGAGGCGAAGAAGCCGAGCAAGAGGTTCCACGGGAACCCCCTGGTAAGCAAAGGAGACGAAAGCAGTAAGCAAATTAATGCGAGCAGGAGGTAGCCAAACCTGCTCCCAACCGTCCGGTAAAGCCATGACTTTGCTTTCCGTGCGTTTCCATCAGCCTGCTTCGTTGGCGAAAGGTCGGCGTTGACCATGGATGGCTTCTCGTAGTCTCGAGGAAGGGTCGAAAAATCGGGCGATCTGCTTCCCGGCGCGAACGCAATCTCAAAGTTCCGGGAAATCTCACGCGGCAACCACCAACGGCAAGAACAAAACCCCGGCAAACATCACGTCGTCACGCGACTATCCATTCGCAGAGTTTTTTCAGGCCGGCATGAGGAAGGCAAGAGAAAACCGGACGAGGAGAAGGCTCTGAACCATGCACAGGTAGGGGAGAGAGCAATATAGGCATCCGGCAACCCCGCCGCCTTTCGCTATCCCCGTCAGGTGCGTTCCATCTCGAGCACAAAAGGGAACATTCCGGAATCGGAAGAGGTCGAAAAAGGCGAAGAAAAGATTGGTGGCTCAGGAACACGATTATGGAAAGATACGCAATCTACATTGTTTGCGGTAAAGGCCGAATATCATGTTGAAGATCGCGTAAAATTATGTCGTGCAAGGAATTTCGACGGATTGACCCAAATTAGCTTGAATGTTGTTTCTCGACCCGTTAGAGTTTCTCTGACCTGCAGTGGATCGTTCATGTCGGCGATGGAAATGTTCCCTGGTGAGCGACTAAAGGATTCGCTTTCAAAATCAATGGGCAGGGAGTGGCGGTTAAAAGAGGAATACTTGATCATGGCCTCGGCGACCTGGGATAAGTTGAGCGATGTGTTCCGCAATGTTTTTGATGACGATGAGCTCGAAATCAATCGGAACACGACCGCAGACGATGTTGAGGGGTGGGATTCGCTGACCCATGTGACGTTGATCATCAACGTCGAAAAGGCGTTCGGCATCAAGTTCAAAAGCTCAGAAGTCGCCAGCCTCAAGAATGTCGGCGAACTCGAAGACCTCATCGAGAGCCGAGCTTCCAAAGCCTGACCCACCGACCGCTCTGACTCTCACTAGGTTCTCTCCTCACGCTCACCGCGCAGTCTTGAAGTCTCCTCCGCCTCAAATAACGAGCCGAGTCAGCGACACGCGTTCGACAGCTTGACGTAGGCTCGTTTAGACGAAGTCACCGATCAAGCTTCGTGAACAGTCTGCCGCTCCAGGCCGGCTTTCCCCCCCAACTGGCGCAGTCTTCGGAAAAAAATAGACGTTTGTTCAAGGGGACTTGCGTTCGGCGTGGCCGGTCGTCCAGATCGGCTGTCCGGCCGCCCCCGCGATGCACCTCGAATCGTCTCTGAGAATCTAAACAATGAGCACGTCGTTGTCTTTCAAAGACCTCGAAGCTTTGCGGAAGCAAGGACGTTCCGCGGAAGCCCTCGCCTTACTCCGCGAGGCTCTGAGACCAGCCTCGCTGAGCGCGGAAGAAACCGACAAGGCCGGACGGTTCATCCGTAAAGTGATTCAAGAAGGGGGCGCAACCCCCACGCTTCGCGTGCGATTGCTGGGGCAATGCACAACCTCTTGGATCGTCACCACGCTGACGGCCATCGCCTGGGGTAGAAACGAACTCATCCAGGTGACCGACGGCGGTTATGACACCATCCTTCAGGATCTGCACACCCCTCCGGACGAGACGGGTCCGCCCCAGGTCGTGGTTCTGCTGCCTTGGAGTCAGCGGCTCCTCGGGGGGACCGGAACAGGGGAAGACCGCATCGAGGCCGAACTCGGGTTTTGGCGCCAGGCCTGGTCAGCCGTCGCCGGGCAGCTCGGCTCTCGAGTGCTCCAGGTCGGCTATGACTGGGTCACCCCGGGGGCCAGTGGTTTTCACGTCGGCGGTAAGTCGGGAGGTTCCCTCGATCGCGTTCGGCGGATGAACACGGCGCTTCGTGAGGCGCTTCCGGATCAGTCGTTCTTCCTCGACCTCGAGGCCATCTCCGGAATGGTGGGCCGCGACAACTTCTATGACATGCGGCGCTACCATTGGACCAAGCAGCCCTTCAGCGAGGCCGGCATCAAATCACTCTCCGAGCACATTTGGGCGGGGATTCGCGCTTTGACGACGGGTCCCAAGAAAGTGCTGGTGCTGGACCTGGACAACACGGTGTGGGGTGGAGTCGTCGGAGAGCTCGGTCCCTTGGGCGTTGCCCTGGGTGAGAGTGCCGACGGCGAAGCGTTCCGCGCCTTCCAGCGGCTTGCCAAAGACCTGGCAACCCGCGGGGTCGTTCTCGCCGTCTCTTCCAAGAACAACCCCAACGATGCTCGCGAACCCTTCGAGAAGCATCGGGACATGGTTCTCAGCCTCGACGACTTCGGTGCGTTCGAGGCCAACTGGGAACCCAAGTCGGTCTCGATCAGGCGGATCGCACAAACGCTCAACCTGGGATTGGACAGCTTCGTCTTCGTCGACGACAACCCCGCCGAGCGAGAGCAAGTGCGCCAGGCGCTGCCCGAAGTCGAGGTGCCCGAGATTCCCGAAGAGCCGTCCGAGTACTCCCGTCGGCTTCAGTCGGGTCTTTGGTTTGAGACGATCGGCCTGACCGATGCCGATCAGATGCGGTCCACGCAATATGTCGTCGAGCGCAAACGACGAGAGCTTCAAGACTCGTTCACGAACCTCGACGACTATCTGCGTTCGCTGGAGATGATCGCCGACGTTCGCAAAGTCGACGAAGAAGACCTCTCCCGCGTCGTCCAGCTTCTCGCCAAAACCAACCAGTTCAATTTAACGACGCGTCGGCACACGCTCGAAGAAGTGGTCGCGTTTTTGAACACCCCCGGTTCGGTTTGCTTGACGTTGCGATTGAAGGATCGCTTCGGTGATCACGGTCTCGTGGCCGTGCTGCTGGCGATTCCCGACGATCGCTCCGAGAAGACGTTGCGAGTCGACACCTGGCTCATGAGCTGCCGCGTAATCGGGCGAACCGCCGAGGAATTCTCGCTGAAGACCCTGCTCGAAGCCGCGCAGGAACTCGGCTATCGCAAGGTTGTCGGGGAATATATCCCCACCAAGAAGAACGCCCTCGTGGCCGAACTCTACGATCGCCTCGGTTTTTCGCGGACGGATTCCGGGAAAGACGGAGCGGTCGAATACCACCTTGAGATCTCCGACGATCTCGCCCCGCCCGTCACCCACATCGTCGCGCTCTCTTGACGATCCGTCGACCACCGTCCGGCTTCATCTCCGGACGGTGGTCGGCTTGCGCACCCAAATTAACAGCATAATCATTCAAGGATTTTATGTTCAAAAATATCTCGGTCGAGAACGTCGACCTCTACAATTATCAGTTTTGGGTGTTCCTCGCCGTCGTCTTCGTGTTGATGAACGCGTTTCGCCAGGCCTCCATTCGAACCGTGGTCTTCGCTTTTCTCAACCTCGTGTTCCTCTTCACACTCGTGAAGACCGGGGTGGCTCTTCTTCTTGCCGCGCTCGTCATCATCTATGTGACTTTGAAAGCCTGTGAACGTGGTTATCGGTTTGCATTGATTCTGGGGGGACTGGCCACGTTTGGGTTGTTCGTAGCGCACAAGCTACCATCCTATGCGGGCCCGCTTGGAGGAAGTCCCATCGCGGGCATTCTGTCGGCGATCGGATATTCTTACGTCGCGCTTCGTCTCATCGATGTTGGTCGAGCCGTAGTGGAAGGACGGCACCCGGCACCGGGCTTTTTTTCGTTGTTAAATTACCTGCTCCCGTTCCACATGCTGTCGGCCGGCCCGATCCAGTCGTACGACGAATTTGTAGGCCAACCCAAAGAACTAACCCCTTCCACCATCCCACAAACGGTCTCCTACCTTAGCCTCATTGCCGCAGGTCTGTTCAAGAAGTTCGTGCTTGCTGATATCATCGAACGCGTCTTCTTGACCAACTTCGGAGTGGGGGGAGCCTACATCTTTCTCGAAGCCCAGCTCAAGTACATCTGGGTTTACCTGGACTTCAGCGCGTACAGCGATATCGCTCTCGGTATCGGCGGCATGATTGGCGTCGCCACGCCGAGGAACTTCAACCGACCTTACGTGGCTCGCAACGTCATCGACTACTGGGAACGATGGCACATCTCCCTTTCGCAGTTCATCCGCCGGAATCTCTTCATCCCGCTCCAACTGTGGCTGATGCGTCAAACAGGGGGAAGCCATCCCCTGCGTGTCGCCAGTTTTGCCTTTTTTGTCTCCTTTTTCCTGTGTGGACTCTGGCACAGCATCTCGCTCAACTGGATGCTCTGGGGTGTCTGTCAGGCCATTGGCCTGATCATCTGCAACCTCTATAAATATTATTTAACCAAGAAATTGGGCAAGGCTCGGGTCAACCGATACCTGGCCAATCCCTGGATCCGTGCCTTGGCGATCTTCATCACGTTCGAGTTCATTGCGGCGACGCTGGTCGTTGCGACTTATCCACTCGATAACCTCTTCAGCCATGGGGCGTCGCGATGACCGAAACGAACACCGATACCAGCACGGAAACGAAACCGCTCGACGGGATGGGTTACGGTAAATTCTGTCTCGAGGTGACCTGGATCGCGATTCGCCTTCTGTTGGTCTATTACCTTGGCGACAAAGGTGCTGTTTTCTTCTATCAAAACTTCTGAACGGGAGATTGCGATGGGTCTCTACGCGCGATTCCGGAGCTCCATCGTGGCCTTTGCCGGGGTGGGGGTTGCGAGCTTGGTCCTCGGCCTCTGCATCTCGGCCGCGATGGCCGGCTCTTGGTGGCGGTCTCTCGATCAGAGCAAGATGACGCTGGGGTCTTACGAAGTCGCCGCTCAGCGGCTCTCGGGTGCCGTACGCTCCAAGGAGCGTGGCGAGGTAAAGTCCGAAACCAAGGTGGGAATCATCCTGGGTTCGTCGACCTTGAGAGATGGAATTGATCCAGCTGCACTCAGCTCCGAGACGGGCAACGAGGTCCGCTGGATCAACCTTCATGGACTCGGACTCGAGATGGAAGAAATGTTGATGTTCTTCGATCTCCAGATTCGATCAAAACTCAAAACCGACTACTTGATGATCGCGGCCGACCTGGGCGGATTTGCCCACGTCAATTCTTCCCACGCCGATGCCGAGAGCGTCCGCAGTTTGCTGGCCATTCCGAAACACTTGGCGCAGTCCAAGCCCAACATGGTCGTTGTCGAACTGAAACGAGCCTTATTTGCCTCGTTGAACACTCTGTTCCCTGATCGAAGTAAGGTCACGAGCAAGTTTCGGTTCAAGCTGAATGAAATGAAGCTACGGCTCTTTCTCGACGGGAGCGACCGTGACATCACGGCCATTTATTCTCCCGACAAAGATCCCTGGACGATGCCCGCTCCAACCTATGAGAAGCCTCTCTTCTCGGGGATGAAGGATTTTAAGGAGAGCCCACTTTACCAACTGATCATCGATCGAGGTTGGTTTAATCTCGACAGTTATCAGGTCAACGGTCCCAATGCCATCGCCTACAAGCAAATGATCGCGCTTGCGAAGGCGAATGGAATCAAGGTCTGCTTGGTCCTCATCCCGCAGTCGTCGATCTTTCGGGAGCTGACTCCCGTCGAGGCGATTGACCGCGTGCGAACGATCATCGACGTGGAGAAAGGGCCGGACGCACCGACATTCGTCGATCTGCGCACTCTGATCCCGGACGAAGATTTCTTCGACTATTTGCACCTCACCGCCAAGGGGCGAGACACGTTGACGCGTCACCTCGCCGAGCTCTGGAAGAAAAAGGAACTCTTCCGAAACTGACGGCCTTCAGCCGAGGTCGCCATTCCTGGTGAATCCTTCGGCCTGGACAACCGGCGCAGGCCGCTGCGCCGGTCCTTCCTTGAGGCCGCCGACAGATGAAAAGCCTCGTCTCCTCCCCGGCACCCCATGCCTCGTTTTGATTTACCTGGCTGACTTGATCCAGGTCGAAGCCGCCCGGCTCAAGCTCGTGGTGCGTTATCCGTATACAAGGACCGGACAGGAAAAGGCTACCGCATTTACTCTTTGGGCTGATCTCGGGGAGGGACCTCGTCAGGATCACCGAGGGCGTTCATGGCATCTTGCCGTTCGAGCCAACGCCAAAAGCTGAAGCAAGCCGTAAAGAAGGTCTTCGTCAGCTCGTTGACGAGTTCCTGATGGATGCCCGCCTCGAGATTGACCCATTGCTCGCAAACGACGCGGCCCGTGCTCGAGGTGTTTGGGTCGTCGATCTCGAGGTAAACCTTGGGCATCTTGTAGAGGCTGTTCCACTCGTTGCAGAGGCGGAGCATCCTGTCCCAGTCGATACGAGGGACGCGCCGCATCGACTCGCCTCTCAGGCAATATTGCTCGCTATCGTCCCCCGAGACCGCCAGGAGGAATCTCGGATGTCCCGAGATCTCCTCGTCGTATCCGAACTCGATGACGAAATCGCCGTCGCGGTCGCGGAGGTACTGTAATTCACTTTCTTCGAGGAACGCCTGGATCATGGAACGGCCGAAACTCTCGACGAAACTCATGCGATGCTCCCCGTCGGACGTATGGCCGTGACATGGCGGCGAATGATGCCATTGGAGTCATCGCAACAGGCCAGTGCAAGGGGCGAGCCGAAGGCTAAAAAGCGAACCTTTGGCTTGCCAAGGACTCTAGGATGATGAATGTTGCGTGCGTCCTCGCGAAACGGGTTTCGCGGTGGGCGCATTCTGATTTTATAAGGTGCGCGAAGGTCATGGCGGTGGCGGAGCTTACAGAGGAACCACGCGGGGCACGCGAGACGGATCTCAGTGCCTATGTTGCTCTGGGTTTGATGGTCTTGATCGGCTCAGGAACGGCACCGGCGGCCAAATTCGCCGTGAGAGAACTTCCGGTGGGATTGCTCCCTTTGGCGCGATTCGGCGGGGCGGCACTCTGCCTGCTGCCGATCGTCTGGAGGAGCGGAGCCCTTGGCCGCATGCTACGTGAAGACTTCCGCCAACTGGCCCTTGCCTCGGTCTTCTGCGTCCCCATCAACCAATTCTTCTTGCTGAGCGGTGCCCGGCTGGCTCCGACGTCGCACGTTGCGCTCATTTATGCGGCGTGCCCACTCGTGGTGACCATCCTCGCCGCCCTTCTCGGACAGGAGCGGTTTATTGCAAACCGCCTCGCCGGAATCATCATCAGCGTAACCGGCGTTCTGGTGATCGGGCTTGAGAACCTCTTCCACGGCGGAGCGGCTGGAAGAGATCCGCTCTGGGGTGACCTCTACCTCATCGGCGCGGTCTCGTCGTGGGGAGCGTACCTCACGTTCAACAAGCCGTTGATCGCGCGGCACGGCGCGATTCCCACCCTGGCGGGAACCTTCCTGTTGGGAAGTCTCCTCGATCTGCCCATCGCGCTCGCCAGCGTCCCCTCATGGCCGCCGCTGCTTGAAGTTTCACCCGCGGCCTGGCGCGGACTGGCTTACTTGACCTTGGCCGTCTCCGTTCTGGGCCTGGCGTTCCAGAACCTCGCCCTGCGACAGCTCGACGCCAGCCAGGTGGCCACTGTCAACAACGCGTCACCGATCCTGACCGTCCTCTGGGGTATCTGGCTCTTCGGTGAAGCGGTCACTCCCGCCCTGGCCGTGGGAGGAGCGCTCACGCTTGGCGGCATCCTCTGGACCAGCCGCCCCACGGCACGAACCTGATCGAGCGGCCCTCAAAAGAAGCACGCATTATCGCGTCCGGATGTTCCCCGTCGAGCCAGCCCGAACGATCTGTTGAGACTGATCGACATCTTCGAGCGGGTGAGACGGGGATATGGGACGGTAGCTTGGAAGGGCAACCCACCGTTGGTTCGGCGCCGCTCCGCCCAGGTCTTGCCGTAGGATCTCAGCCACATCAGTGGAGACCGTCGTTGCTCCTCGGCCGTCGAGGTGGCTCGAGTCGACAAAGACGTTGTGGCTGTAGCCTGCGTGCCGCCCATCGACGACCTTCAGGTGCGGAAAGCTCTCCTGGAACGACCGGACAAACTTGAGGTAGCCCTCTTCGGCTCCTGACTGTTCGCGCTTCTCCTGGAGAGCCGGAGCGATGGGGGGCAAAAGCCAATAGGTGGAAATACCTCGTTTCGCGGTCAGCTCGAGAATTCGGCGGACGTACGTCCGGTTTGCCTTGTGGCAATACCAGAGATGCCAGAGCAGCGTCTTCTGCTGATCCGGGGTGATCGTTCCCTGAAAGGCTGGGTTGTGAGCCGCGACATTAGCCCCTTGATGAATCCGCCAATTGCGCTCGCAGAACTGATTGATTAGCCGGAGAGGATTCGCCTCACCGCCAAGCGCGGCATGGATCGCGCCACGGATCTCGTGCCGCGACCGATATGAAGGGAGCAACCTGCCGACAGCAATGCCCGTCAGCAGTGAACCACCACCGTCGACGCGAGCCAGATCAAGGCACTCGCTCGGCGTCAGAATCTCGTGCCAGTACCGCAGGTTGTACCGAGGGCTACCCACCAAGACGCCCGGCTTGAAGTCGAGCACGACTGCATCAGGCCGCGCCCCCGCGTCGATGGCGCGCTTGAGTAGAAAATAGGTTGCGGGGGCGGGGCCGCGAGCCAGCCCCAGGTTGTATGTATCACGCCCCGTTCGCTCTTTGATGATGCTCGGAATCAGCGAGTGCTTGATCAGGCTGTCTCCGACGCAAAGGATGGACGCCCCAGGCGCTCTCTTCCGAGCATCCTCAGCGCTCAGTCGCCAGTTCCAACTCACCGGGTCCGAAAACTCGAGCCGGTTCGCCCCCACGATGGACTCGATCGCCACGACCAAGACCACCATCCCAATCAGGCCCGCGGGCACCCTTCCTCGGCGCCTCACTGATTGAGCTTCCCCCTCGGACGACGGGTTCACTGCGATGGGTGGCATCGTATTTGACTCGCGTCTAGACCAGGAGGCCTTCAATAACACTGTGACGGAGAACGATTTAGGGCAACCACTGGAACCGCGAACCAAGCCACGGCCTCTTCCCGACGACGCCCCTTAGACCGCGCAGATCGCCAGCCCTTCCTGTGCTTCAGGGAAAGGGCTCTCGAGAAGCGCCTCATCAAAGCTTCTTTGAGAAAAAAATCCAGGCCAAAGGGGCGCTGGATAAGAAGCACGCGCTCAAGGAATCTTAAAAGCTAGCAAATGCACACGGGCTGACGTGTCGCAAGAACCAAATGGCAAGGTGGGATTTCCAGGGAAACGACGGAAGTCTTGCCGGGGGACCAAACGCTGGGTTATCCTCACCCGCCCTGGCCGCGGGCTAAACCAAACCAGCGTGAAGGCAGGCCGGAGGAAATGCGCCCGGCGGGGGAAGCCCGCCTCCGGGTCTCAGAGATCCAAGAATAGAGAGTTCCTGGACCCTCTGGAATTCGGTAACGAACGTCAGTTCTCTTGCATGAGGTTCCTGGAATGGGACGTTGCGGTGGACTCGTGGTGTACGTGACGAGCCACGGGTTCGGTCACTTGAATCGCTCGGTTGCCGTGATCAACCGCATGCCGCTCGACATACCCGTTACGGTTCGAAGTAATCCCGACCTCTTCGACCACTGGCTAGAACGCCTGAGACGTCCGGCCACGCTCGAGGCCCACATCTCCGATGTCGGGGCTCTCAATCCGCCGGGCAATAGCGCAGCGACTGACGGCGAGAATACCCTCCTTCTGGCCGCGAAGGTCCATGCGGAAGCCTTGTTGCACGTGGATGACGAAGTTCGCAAACTGCGCGAGGAAGGTACAGGAGCCGTCCTCTGCGATGCTCCACCGCTACCACTTGTCGCGGCTCGTCGCGCGGGCGTGCCTGGTTTTCTCCTGGCGAACTTCACATGGGCGGACATCTACGCCCCTCATGCCAAGAAGATCGGGGGAGAGGCCGTCCGATTCGTCTCTGAAATCCGCGCTGCCTACCGCCACGCCACCGCGCTCTTTCGGTGTGAGCCTGCCCTTCGGCTTTCCGACATCGCCCCGACGATTGACGTAGGCATGGTCGTTACGCCGGGCAGAGACCGAGGGGACGAGCTTCGCAAGCAACTGGGCCTCTCACGAGCGGAACGACTCGTCTATTTCTATGTCGGGCGCTACGGACAGTCCAACCTAGAGTGGGATCGGCTGGGCAAGCTTGCCAAGCAAGGGGTCCACTTCGTCGGCTTCCATAAGCCGGACTCGGCGGCGCTCACCAACTTTCACGTCGTGCCTCCCACGGAGTGGACGGGGGCTGATCTCGCGGCTTCCACCAATGTCATGGTTGCCAAGGCCGGCTACGGAACGGCGTGCGAAGCCATGGTGGCGGGCATCCCGATGATCTACCCTCCACGAACCGGCTTCGCGGAGCATCGCGCACTGGATCGTGCGCTTCGCACGTGGGGAGGAGGTGTGCCGGCGAGCGCTCGTGCCTTCTCCGAGTTGCGACTCGAGAAGCTCCTTACCTGGGCCTTTGCTCTCGAGCCCGGAGCGCCGCCATTCCCCGCGGACGGAGCGGCCCGAGTCGCGGAGCGCCTGACCGAATCTTGCCGAACCGCCGTGCGAACCTGATTTTCGTCGAGGACGTCGACCATGAAATTCGTGATCCACCCGGCCGTCGAGGACGACAGGCTCGACATTTTGCGTCGCGAGGCCGCTGGGGCTGAGTGGGTGAACGCTTCGGATCAAGCCGAAGCCCTCGCAGCCATCGACAACGCCGATGCCTTCCTCGGCAAAATCACGCCGCCGATCCTCGCCAAAGCGACGCAGTTGAAGTGGGTGCAGGCGTTCACGGCCAGCCTCGAGCACTACATCTTCCCTGAACTGGTCGCGCATCCCTGCGTGCTCACGAACACGCGAGGGCTGTTCGGTGACGTCATTGCCGACCAGGTGATGGGATACATCCTCTGCTTCGCTCGCAACCTGCACACGTACATCCAGCGTCAGTTGGAGCATCGCTACGAGCCCGTGGGAGGGGAAGGGGCCCGGGTCAGCTTCGCCTCGGGACCGGGCGTGATCAACGATATGGATCGAGCGACGATCTACCTACCTCACGCCAAGCTTGGGATCGTCGGCTTCGGAGGGATCGGAGGAGAGATCGCCCGCCGAGCCTCCGCGTTTGGCATGAGCATCCGTGCCGTTGATCGACACGCAGGCCAAAAGGTGCTCGCCGATGGTGTACAGTCCATCGAGGGGCTGGATCAGCTCCAACCCCTTCTGGCGTGGAGCGACTTCGTGGTCATCGCTGCTCCCCACACTCCCGAGACCGAGAGGCTCTTCAACGCCGGCATCCTGGCGCAAATGAAACCCGCGAGCTTCTTGATCAACATCGGCCGGGGGGCCATCGTCGTGCTCGATGATCTCGTCGAGAGCCTCCGCGCGGGGCACCTCGCCGGCGCAGCTCTCGACGTTTATGAAACGGAACCCCTGCCGGCGGACCACCCTCTCTGGGATTTCCCAAACGTCATCCTGACTCCCCATACGGCCGGCTATTCGCCGATCATTGCCGGACGACATCTCGCAACCCTGGTCGAGAACGTCCGTCACTTCGTCCGGGGGGAACCTCTCGTCAACGTCGTCGACAAAACGCTCTGGTTTTAGGGACCGGTCGGGCTCTAAGGAATCATCCAAGGGCGAATGCGAACGGCAAGTCCTCGGAAAATCACCGAGTCTCCAGGGACCAATCATTCGTGTTTGTTCCCGGAGAAACCGCTCTACGGAAAGCGGTCGCATCGGTTGTGCCGCCATATTTCCGGAGGGAGGTCGATTGCAAGGCTTTTCCCGTAGCGCATTGCGGTTACCATAGAGCCTCTCACTGGCGATAGGACGCTCGCCGCACAGCATGATACGCCCACTTGAAGGATGGGGAGCGACACCACGATGAAGCCGCAACGACGATTGGGTATCGCCGCACTGGTCTTGGCCTCGGGAGCCTTTAGCCTCACACTTCGAGGGGATGACCTTCCCCGCGTGGCGGCTGATTATGACCTTGTCTATTCCAAGGCGGGAGACACCGAACTCAAGCTGGATATCGCCCGCCCGAGCGAAGGGGAAGGCCCTTTTCCGGCCGTGCTCGTGATTCACGGAGGGGCCTGGCGAACTGGTAAAAAGGATCATATGAGGGGCTTGCTCACAGATTTCGCAAGCCGAGGCTATGTAGCTATCTCACCTCAGTACCGGTTTTGCCCCAAGGACGCCTTCCCCGCACAGATTCACGACGTGAAAGCGGCGGTGCGTTGGGTCAAGAGCCACGCAAAGGACTACAAGATCGACCCCGAACGCGTGGGGGCCATCGGCTTTTCCGCTGGCGCACACCTCGCCTTGATGCTGGGTGCCACTGACGCGCAGGATGGACTCGAGGGGGATGTCAGTGACGCGGCTCCGAGCTCCAAGATTCAGGCGGTGGTCAACTACTTCGGGCCGACCGACCTCTCCGCCTCCGACCTTCCCAGCGAGTCCAAACCCCTGGTCCGAGACTTTCTCGGAGGGACGGCCGAGGAAAAGCCTGAGCTCGCGGCCAAGGCTTCTCCTGTGACCTTTGTCACGAAAGACGACCCGCCGGTTCTGACCTTCCATGGCACCAAAGACGCCGTCGTCCCGGCCACCCAAGCCACGAAGCTCTCAGAGAAGCTCACCAAGGCCGGTGTCAACGGCCGGGTTGTGCTTCTTGTCGGCGCTGGACATGGGTGGAAAGGAAACGACCTGAAAGAGACGATGGACGAAACCTTCACGTTCTTCGACCATCACCTGAAGTCACGCAAGCCCTGATCGCTTTGGGGCTCTAAAGCGATCAGGCCAGGCGTCTTGCCCTTCTTGCTCAGTCCTGAGGAGGCAAGACGTCCGGTTCGATTTGATATCCATGGGCGATGGCGTTCGTCGAATTAAAGAGACCGACGATCGCCATCACCTCTCCCAGGGCCTCGACGTCGAGGCCAAGCTTTCGCACTGCGGCGGTGTGCGAATTCACGCAGTACGCACAGCCGTTCGTGGCCGAGACGGCAAGAGCGATGATTTCGCGCGTGAGAGGATCGAGCCGGCTCGTTCGGCCATCGGCCTCAGGATGCATGATCGCCTTAAGGCGAGTCCAAACGAGATCAAGGTGATCGGCGTTTGTTGCGAGCGTGCGCCACATGTTCGGGACGAAATCGATCCCTTTCGTCCGCTTGATGTCGGCAAAGATTGCGGCAACTCGCTCACTTGCCTCCGACTCCTCGACAAGACGCACGGTTGCCTTTGGCCGTTCCGCCATGGTGTTCTCTCCTGAAAATATGATGAGCCCCTTTCAGAGAGTCGGCGACCCTCCGCGGAGCACGCACGAAAATCCCCACGCGGCGAAGTCGCCACGCGTCCTGCTCTCTTAGACGCGAGCGCGATGATAAACACTCGGCTCAATGGCCGGGATGCCGAAGAGTCGATTGTGCAGCATCTGCTCGAGCCCTTCGAGGTCGCCGAGAAACGAGGTGGCCGGCACGGTATCTCCATTTCCCACGGCCGGGTCGGGGTATGACTGGAGGATCGCCACGCGCTCGGGCAGGGGGGGATGGGCCGGATCATTGGACGCCTGATCGTTGGTGAGGACCTGGATGCGCATCGCGCTATGGACCTCGGCGGGCAGGCGGTACCAGAACGCGCGAAAGAACGCGTAGAGGTTGGGGACCTCGGGATCCTCGGGATCATAGTGTTCGAGGACCTCCCGGAAGAGGGGCTGCACCAAAGCCACCTTCACCAGGGCCGAGGCCGCAGCGCTTCCCCCCGCGATCGCCGCCGCCGAACGGTCCGCACGAACCTCCTGACCGCGAGCGATCGGACCGATCAACCGCGCGGACCAACGGAAGGTGATCCTTGCCATCGCCCCCAACGGCCCGTGCTCTCGCCCCTCCGCCTGATCGAGAGCGCGGCGAAGCCCCTCGACAAATCGCGCCGAACGTGCGGCCCGGGTCGCGTCGCCGCGCGCCAGGTGCGCAAGCTCGTGGGCGAGGATGGCTCGAAGCTCCGCCAGCGTGAGAACGCGCAAGAGCGGGAGGCCAAGAATGAGCGCTCGGGATTGGCCCCATGCCACGACGCCACAGCAAGGCAAATAGGTAAGCCGTACCTGGTCGGGAGATTTGACGCCAATCCGGCGCGAGACTTCATCGACCGAAGAGAAAATCAGGGGGGCATCGGAGCGGGCGAGGACCGGCCCGAGGTCGGCGTCGGGGTCGCGGGTCTCGGTGACCACGTGAACCCCTCCCAGAGCCCGGAGCACATCCCCCCACCCCTTGATCTCATCCTGCAGCCAGTTCCGCATGACTGGCACGATTCCGCCAAGTGCGAGTAGAACGACCGAGGTGACGAGAACGCTCGCTCGGTAGTTCAATTCGAGTCCCCGCAGCGCAAGTCCTCGCCAGAACAGAGAGAAGGAGCCCGCCGAGGCATTGATCGTGGGGCGCAGGGGGGAGAACTCCTCTCCCGTTTCCGGCTCCTGGCGACGGCGCGCGCGAAAAGTCTCGCCGCACCGATGGCAGTAGAGGCGATATTCCGCCCCTGTGCCTTCGCCCAGCGGTTCTAGACCTGTGCCACAACCGGGACACAGCAACCCTCGCGGGGGCTGCTTTCGATCCATCGTCGGTCTCCGCGACCCTTTACCACACGACGAGTGTCGGCCGGAATCGGCCAAGGGAACCGAATCGTCACCCTGTCCAAATTATCCCTGATCTTCTTCGGAGGATATCCCCTAATCTTATTTGTGGGCGGTGTTTCAGAAAAAAACGTTGTGGAAACCAGTCATGGCCGAATTTTGCCCCCTTGGTTCGCCCTCGGACGACATAATCAAGAGCCCATGCGGCACCTTCCCCGTCCGGCTCATTCTCGAACATCGACGATGAAGAGAAACTCTTCTCATACCATAATGTTGTGGGATTTTTTCGGGAAATTTCGGACGTTCGTCGGAGTGGACTACTTGACCTTATGAGACACTTGTCTTAGGATAGAAACGTCGGGGTAGACAGTGCACCCCGGCCCCGACTTCGCGGCGTTCCGACGGAACGCGGGTTCGGGGCGAGTTCGATCCGTTCGATTTCGTTGCAGAGAAGACCGCCGATGGCCAAGCGCCCTTTATCGATTCCCGACTCTGAGCTCGATGTTTTGAAGGTTCTCTGGGACCGCGGCCAGGCCACGGTTCGTGAGGTCCTCGAAACTCTTCGTGACGCAGGACGACAGTGGTCCTATGCCACGGTTGCCACGTTGCTTGACAGGCTCGAGACCAAAGGAGTGGTCACCAGCGATCGTAGCGAACTTGCTTTCATCTACAAGCCGGTGATCACGACCCAAGAGGTCCGTCAGAAGCGAGTCAGCAACCTGGTGGACAAGCTCTACCAAGGGGAGCCTGGCTTGCTGGTTCTGCACCTTTTGAAGTCGCACCCGCTCGACCCGCGCCAGGCCAAGGAAGTTCGCTCGGTGCTCGAAGAAATGACGGGTGACGCCAACAAGAAGAAGGGACCTTCAGATCCGACTTCCTCGATCTGAAGATCTTTTTATCGATAGCTACGGCGCCTCTCCCGCCGACGATGGTTCCCCCCTCGTTTTCGCAGATCATCACGTCTTGTTTCGCTGATGGAGACCGATCATGGCCCAGCGTTCTCGCTTGCGCCCGGCACATCTGATTGTGCTCGCGCTCGCCCTAGCTCCGGCTTGGAAAGTCGTTGAGCGGTTGGGACGAACTGGCCCGAAGAGTGTCAGTCCCGAGACCATCGCCGCCGGGCGTGATCTCTTCAATCACGAGTGGACACCTAAAGATCCACTGACTCAAGGGGACGGGCTCGGTCCTGTCTTCAACGCCAAGTCGTGCGTGGAATGCCATAGCCAGGGGGGACCGGGCGGCGGTGGTCCAGTTTCCAAGAACGTTATGGTTTACGGCCTCGTGGGCACTCCGCAGCGTCCCGTGCCTCCGTCGGGTGTGATTCACCAGAAGGCTGTGGCGCCTGAGTTCCAGGAAACACTGAACCTGGTTCACGCGGCTCTGCCTCATACGCCGTCGATTCCGCTGAGCGAACTGCTGGACAAGTCTCGCTCGCGTCCTTCCGACGTCGTCGTCACGCAACGAAATACCCCCGCGCTTTTTGGGAACGGCCTGATCGATGCCGTTTCTGACGAAACCTTGATCTCCCATCAACGCGAGCACTCGACCCCCGCTCGCCTCGTCGGCCTCAACGGAGCCCGAGACTCGAAGGTTCGCGGCCGAATCGCTCGTCTTTCTGATGGACGCGTCGGCCGCTTCGGTTGGAAGCTCGAGTTCGCAAGCCTCAACGACTTCGTGAAGGCTGCGTGCGCCAACGAAATCGGGCTCTCGAATCCTGGGCGGCCTCAGGCGACACCATTGGGCAAGCCGAGCTACGCGGCCACGGGAACCGATCTCACCGATGAGCAATGCTCGATCATGGGGGACTTCATCCGGGCCTTGCCCGCGCCGGTTGAAGTCGCTCCCTCGGATTCAGCCACCGCAAAGCGTGCGAAGCGAGGCCATGAACTGTTCCAGACGATTGGATGTGCCGACTGCCACTCCGAGTCGTTGGGACCAATCGCCGGCATCTACTCCGACATGCTGCTGCACGACATGGGGGTCGAACTCGAATCGAGCACCGGCTACTACGGCTCGATCATCCCGCAGCCAACGGTCCGCAACGACAAGTTCGCCGTCTCCGAGCAGCCGACACCCGCGGAGTGGCGAACGGCTCCTCTCTGGGGGGTTGCCGACTCCGGCCCCTACCTCCACGATGGACGTGCCGTGACGCTGGAGGAAGCCATCGAGTGGCACCGGGGCGAAGCCGTGGATGTCACCGCGAAGTTCCATGACATGCCGCCACAGGATCGCGAAGCGATCATCACTTTCCTCAAAACGTTGCGGGCGCCCGTGATGAGCGCCGGCAACGAAACACTTGCATCGAAGTGACCCAAAGACGTGCTCGAGCCTCCCATTCTGGTTTGCCAGTGTGGGCTCCGCATGAAAGCGGCCGGGGCCGTCCCCGGCCGTGTTGGTCGTTGCCCGTCTTGTGGTCAACTGCTCCGCGTTCCCGACGCAACGCGCAAGGCCCAAGTCGAGCCTCCCCATCCCCCGAATCAGGGTGAATCGCACAAGCACTCCGATCAAGACGCCTCGAGTGCATTCGTTGCCAAGACCAAGCCTCGCCGCTCCAAGAAATCCGGCCCCCAGAGCAGCAAGAACTGGGACGGGTTCTTGCCTGTTCCCTCCCAACCCGAAAAGCGGATTCGCGCAAGCATTCTCTACCCTTTATGGGGGACCACGGGAATCGCCCTTCTGGTCTTTGGTCCTCCGCTCCTCTGGTTCACATCACTCCCCTTTCTGAGCCTTGGCGGCCCTTCGATCCGTGATGATCGCGGGCGCCTCACCATGCTCTTCTCGCTGCTACCGGCCACGCTAATGCTCGCGCCCATCGCGTCGTTCATCCTGCTCCTCTTCGGGCGCGTCTTGACGACGAGTGCAGTGGGTGAGGTTCATCACCCGAGGTGGCCCGAGTGGGAATTCAGCGAGATGGCGCGTGGTCTGAGCCGATGGGCCGCCGCGCTGGTGATCGGCGGATTCCTGGGGTTTACCCCGGCGATCGCTTACTGGATCTATTGCGGCGACATCGACGCCATCGACGCGGTGGTCCTCCTGGAGCTGCTAGCAATCGGAGTGGTTTACGGCCAGACTGGGCTCCTGGCGTCGATCTTGCATGACGATTATCTGGGAGCCAATCCCGTGACCGTCATACGGGCCTTGATCCGGCTCAAAGGCAAATCGTTCACACCCGCCGTCTGCGTGATCGCGGGGGGAGTGATGATCGCAGGGGCCTGGAAAGGGGTATTTCTGCTCGGTGATCCCGCCTTGATGGCCTTCGGATATTGGCTCTTCTGGGTCTTCGCCTTGTATGCGATGATGGTCGTGCTTCGTATTCTGGGGCTCTTCTACCATCGCAACGCGCGCGTGTTGGGCTGGTTCCGCGATCGACCAGGGTGGGGCGCATGAGATGCGGAAGGACTGGTACGACCCAAGTACCCGTGTAATACGGACGAGAGCCGAGATTCAGGCGGCAGAGTACGATCGAGTCCGCCGTAAACGCCGAGTTCGGGACGCGTCGCTGGGACACTGCTTGCTCTACCCGATCTGCGACGGGCCCGGTGTCGCTCTGCTTGTGTTCATGCCGCCGGTTCTGTTCCTCCTAAGTCTCCCGGTCTTCGACTGGATCGCGATCGTCGATCCGTTCCGTCGCGCCAACTGGGCGCTAGGCCTTTTGGCCTTACCCATCTTTCTTCCGTTGATGTTCAGTTTTGCGATGACCTTTGGCTACTGCCTGCTCGTTCTTGGGCAGATGCTTGTCTCGAGTGCGCTCGGCGAAGTCGACCAACCTCGCTGGCCCGAGTGGCATCCCGACACGATTTCCGAAGGCCTCGGGCGCTGGATCTGGGCGGTGATCGTAGGAATCGCGATCGGCGGCTTTCCGATCGTGGCTTACTGGATCTATTGCGGCAACATCGATTGGTTCGACCGGATCGTCATCGCCGAACTCGCCATCATGGGAGCAGGCTACGCGGAGATGGCTCTCGCGGCTGCCCTTCTCCATGACAACCTTCTGGCAGCCAATCCCGTGACTGTTTTCGCGGCCATCCTTCGTATCGGCTGGGATTACGTGCAGCCGGCCATCGTCGCCGGCTTGGCCGTGTTGATCGCGGCGGGAGTGCTCTGGTCGGTTCTTTTCCGAATGCCCTCACTGAGAATCGCGGCGCTTGGCCTCTGGGGCTTTTGGGTACTCGTCTTATATGAAGCGATGGTCGTTTTTCGAATGCTCGGCCTGACCTATTACGCCCACTCCGTCGACCTGGTCTGGTTCCGCAGACGCCCCAAATGGGCGAGTTCGCTGCGATCCGGACAGATCTACACCAACTCCTGATCAGGCTCGTCCCGACGCAGCTCAGCCCTCGTTTGGAAAGGGCGTTGGCATCGACTTCCAAAGCTCGCCCAGCCTTCGCAAATGGCGAAGGTGGTCCACCCCTTCCGTCCCGGCGAACCCGATCACCTGAAATTGCCCCTTCGTAAACTGACGGATTTGCTTCCAGCCGTCTCCCCAGTCGCGTTCGCTCGCTACGCTCCCCCCGCCGACGTGGGCAATCAAGTCGTCCGCAGTCTCTGTGGTGCTTCCATAGCCCTCAGGGATTTGAGAGGAGTGGCTCACGAGCATGATCTTCCTTCCCGCCGCCGCCTCCACGGCGAAGCGGCGAAAATCGGCCATCTTCGACGGGTCAAGCTCGAGCTTCCCCGGCTTCTCGGCATAGCCGCAGTAGAGCGAATCGGCCAGAACGACAGCGTCGATGCGCTGGAACGACTCGGGAACCTTCAAGAGCTCGCGAACTCCTCCAAACCCCGCGCTGAAGGAGCTAACAACTACACGCCCGATCGTGGGGTTAGCCTCGACCTTCTCTGTGCGGGCGGCCTCGCGAACCTTGTCGAGGAGTCTGAAGAACAGCCGGGGATCAGAGAACGGCTTCGTGTAGACGGCCGATAGGCCGGACCGGTTGAAGATCACGAGCGCGGTATCGTGCCAGCCCGATTCCACGAGCGCCTTCTGGACGGTTCCTTCCGCTCCGTGGAGATGCAGCACCACGTCGATTTTGCCCCCGCGAGGATGGTAATCGCGAGGGAAGAAGAGAACCGCCCCTTGCAGGTCGATCTTCGAACCGAAGGCCGAGGCGGGGGGAACCGGAGTTTGACAGCACAACACCAGACCTACAACCCACGTGATCATCGGATTCTCGCATCAAGATGGCTCGCGATGGTCCTCGTCAGGCGAGGCGAATCAGGAGGAGGATCGCGATCGTGTAGAAGATGAAGAGTCCGGTCGCGTCGACCAGCGTGCTGATGAGGGGTGCCGAAACAAGGGCTGGGTCGATGTTGAACCGGTTGGCCAGGAGGGGAACCATGGCCCCGACACCGTTGGCCCAGATGCAGATCCCCAGAATCGCCAGCGCGATGACGACTCCAAAAACCGGCGAATGCCCGAGAATGAGCCAGGTAAAGACAAAGCCAAGGGCTCCCAGGAGAACCCCCAGGCAAGTTCCCGTAAGCACTTCACGTCCCAAAACTCGGAACGTATCCTCACGATGGATTTCGCCGAGCGCAAGCCCTCGGATGATCGTGCCCACGGTCTGGCTGCCGGCGTTGCCGCCGGTACCGATGAGCAGCGGAATGAAGGCGTCGAAATCGATCTCCGGAAATCGGCTATCGACCCAATTGAACGAGTGAACGACAAATCGCGTGATCGTTCCCGCAAGAAAGAGCATGAGGAGCCAACCGATCCGTCGCTTGACGGCCTCGATGGTCTTCCCTTGCCAGTACGACTCTTCGTCCGCCTCCGCGTCGCGAGAAACACCGCCGAACGCGAGCATGTCTTCGGTCTGCTCGCGCCGGAGAATATCGAGTGCGTCGTCGTGGGTGATGATACCCAGCAACATGTCGGATGCGTCCACGACGGGGATAGCTAGCAAGTCGTACTTGGCGATCTGCCGCGCGACGGCTTCCTGGTCTTCGTCGACGCGCGCGAAGATCACATCGCGCTGCATGATCTCTTCAATCCGCGCGAGCGGGCGCGAGAGGATGAGCCGCTTGAGAGATACGAAGCCAATCAGTTTGCGCCGGGTGTCGACGACATAGCTGTAATAGATCGTCTCCCGGTCAGGCGCTTCATGCCGGAGCTTTTCCAAGGCCTCGCGCACTGTGAGGTGAGGGGGGAGCGTGACGTAGTCGGTCGTCATCGCGGCCCCGGCCGTACCAGGCTCGTAGCTGGCGAGACGGCGAATGTCGTCACGCTCCGCCTGCGCCAGGTGCGGCAAGATCCGGTCGACGCGTTCTTCATCCAGGCGATTGACCAGGTCGGCACGTTCGTCGTGCGACATCAGGTGGAGCAGGGTGGCCGCCTCATCGGGAGACATGGCCTCTACGGTGCGGACCTGATGCTCCGCATCGAGATAGCTCATCACGTCCGCGCGCGATCGGGGAGGCAAAAGCCCGAGAATCGTATCCCCTTCGTCGGGTTCCAGGTCTTCGACCACCTCGGCGATATGTGCTGGGTGCAGGTCTCCAAAAAAGTCTTGTAGCGCTTCGGTCTCGCCCGCCTGGATCAACTCACGCAGGTCGGGCACCAGCAGCGGATTTCGCATTCGGCACCCTTTCCCAGCCTCGAACAGAACCACACTACGAAGTCGCCACGAAAGCGGGCCGGATGACCGCTTCGGTCCCGCCTTCGAACCTTCGCGGCGCCAAGCCTCCTCGCCCTCGCGCCGCGCTTCTGAACCTGACGATTAACCGATGATCTCTTTGCCAAGATACGGCTGGAGAACGGGAGGAACGTCCACCCGACCGTCGGCACGTTGATAGTTCTCAAGAACGACGATCAAGGCTCGGCTCAGGGCGACCGCCGTTCCGTTGAGTGTGTGTACAAACCTCGTACCCTTTTGCCCCGTCGGGCGGTACCGAATGTTCAACCGTCGCGCCTGATAGTCGGTGCAGTCGGACGTGCTGGTCACCTCGCCGTATTCGCCGCTCTCACCGCGGCCAGGCATCCAGGCCTCGATGTCGAACTTTCGATAGGCCGGGCCCCCCAGGTCACCCGAACAAATGTCGAGCACTCGATAAGGGATGCCGAGTCCCGAGAAGATATCTTCCTCAATGGCCAGAAGCTGGGCATGCAGCGCTCCCGACGTTTCGGGAGTCGAGTAGGCAAACATCTCGACCTTCGTGAATTGATGGACGCGATAGAGCCCCTTGCTTGCTCGCCCGGCCGCCCCGGCTTCCGTTCGGAAGCAGTGAGAGAGCCCGACATACTTGAGGGGGAGGGCCGCTTCGTCGAGGATCTCGTCGGCGTGCATTCCCCCCAGCGTGATCTCGGCCGTGCCGATCAGGCTGAGGTCCGAATTCTCGACGGAGTAGATTTGCGTCTCGACGCCGCGAGGCGTGAAGCCAATCCCTTCCAAAATACTATTACGGGCCAGGTCGGGGGTCGTGATGGGAGTGAAACCCGCTTCGACCAGTTTTCGGATCGTGAACTGCTGAAGGGCGAGTTCCAGCAGCACCGCGTCGTTCTTCAGAAAGTAGAAGCCATGCCCCGAGACCTTGGCGCCACTCTCGAAGTCAATGAGGTTGAGCGCCTTGCCAATCTCAACGTGATCCTTGGCGGGGAAATCAAAGACTCGCGGAGTGCCCACCTTCCGCAGCTCACGGCTCTCATCTTCAGTGAGGCCGATGGGGGCGTCCGGATGCGTGAGGTTCGGAATTCTCCCCAGGCGGCTCTTCGCTTCCGCCTCGAGCCGCTTCAGCCGGTCCTCACTGTCAGACACTTCGGCCTTCAGCCGTTTCCCTTCGGCGACCAGCTCCGTTCGCTTGGCCGGATCTTTCTCCTTACCGGTCGACTGCGCCACTTCATTTTGTTTGCGGCGCACCTCTTCGACTTCTTGAAGGAGTTCTTTCCGCTCCCCCTCAAGCCTCACAAAGTGGTCAACTTCCTCAAGGATCTCCGCCGGGACGTTCCGATTCCGGCAGTTTTCCTTGACGGCCTCGGTGTTCGCTAAGACATATTTCGAATCAAGCATCGAACAACCTTTGTTCGGAGAAAAATCCTGACCACCCTTCGAGACCGCAACACGCAAAAAGTCCGCCGTCTTCGCAGCCGAATCAGGGCATTATCAACACCCAGGCACGCCACAAAGGTCCCACATCAGGACCATCCCTCTTCGTCCGCCACTTTGATCACCGAGGCGATCTCGAAATCCCTCGCCCCTTCACTTTCGGCCGCCGAAAAAGGGGCGGCGGCATTCCGAGAGCGCTCCCTTTCGGGAGTTGAAAGAGAAGGAAGCTTAGAATCTCGAAGCCGATCGTGCAGCCCCATTCCTCAGGAAACTTCCGCGGCAAGCTCGGCGAGCAGGTGGGCACTGGCTTTGATGCCACGGTGGAAGTCAGCCAGGGAAAACTTCTCATTGGGACCGTGCAGGTTGTCGTCGTTTTGGCCCCAACCCAGAAGGAGGGTGTCGATTCCCAGTTGATCCTTGAAGAGTCCAACCACTGGGATCGATCCCCCTTCTCGCATGAAGACCGGATCAGTGCCGAAGCCCGCCTTGATCGCCCGCACCGCGGCGCGAACGCCGGGCTTGTCAACCGACACTAACACGGACGGGGCGCCGTGATGAACGATGATCTCGTAGGTGACCCCCGGAGGGCAAACCGCCTTCACGTGTTCGCGAAATTGCTGCGCAACCGTGGCGGGATCCTGGTGGGGAACCAGCCGAAAGCTCAGTTTGGCCCCCGCCTTGCACGGCAGGACGGTCTTGGGACCAGGCCCTTGGTAGCCACCATAGATCCCGTTCACGTCGCACGTGGGACGAGCCCACTTCCGCTCCAGGGTCGTGTATCCGGCTTCCCCTTCGAGCGAAGTGACGCCGACGCTTGCCTGGAATTCCGACTCCGAGAACGGCAGCTTGGCAAACTCGGCCCGCTCCCAGTCTTCCAAGGGGACGACTGGGTCGTAAAACCCGGGAAGACGGATCTTGCCGTCGGCCCCCTTGAGGCTGGCCAGGATGACGGCGAGCGCATTGCAAGGATTGGCTACTGCGCCACCGAACGTCCCCGAGTGCAAGTCGTTCTTGGCTCCGTGGACGATCACCTCGAAGTAGGCAAGCCCTTTGAGCCCATAGGTCACGGCCGGGATGCCCGGCGCGAACTGGCTCGTATCCGAGATCACCGCGTAGTCGCAAGCCAATCGGCTCCGATGCTCCGCGACATACTTCTCAAGGTTAGCCCCGCCGACCTCTTCCTCTCCCTCGATGAGAAACTTGACATTCAAGGGAAGGCTGCCCACTCCCTTAAGCCACGCTTCGGCGGCTTTGAGGTGGGTAAACATCTGCCCCTTGTCATCCGTCGCTCCGCGGGCATAGAGATTTCCGTCGCGGATCGTCGGTTCGAAAGGAGGGGAAAGCCAAGGCTCCAACGGTTCGGGAGGTTGGACATCATAGTGCCCATAGATAAGGAGAGTTGGCTTTCCCGGCGCGTTCAGCGATTCGCCGTACACCAGGGGATGCCCCTGGGTGGGAATCAGTTCCGCGGCGATCCCCATCCTGATCAGGTCGTCTCGAACAAACTCGGCGGCGCGTTTCGTGTCATCGTTGTGATCGGGCTGGGCACTAACGCTAGGAATCCGAAGAAGCTCCTTGAGCTGTTCCTCGAAGTCACCACGATGGGTCTCGAGATAGGTTTCCACCCGATCGATCGCCATGTCCCAGGATCCTCTTTGCTTTGCCGGAACGAGAACGAGGCCATGCCCTCGCGAACGAGGGTTGAGTATAACATCGACCTCGAATTCGAGCTAAGGTTGAGAGTGCATCCCGAGTGAGTCGAGGACGCCGCAACGGCAGAGACCGGCCGTCTGCAATGCGGCCTTGAAAGCCGACTCCGTTCGTCGGCACAATACCTCGAACTTCGACATTGGTTTGGCGGAGTGAAGACTCGTCGCGCTTAAACGCTACTTTCTCTGAAGATTAGGCAGCCTCGACACCGCTTACGCCACTTGCCTGACAGTCATGCTCAAAGCCAAGCGTGAAAGACACTTTGGGTAGGACTAACGGGGCTTGTTGATTTTTTGAGGCATCGCATTTAGGGTAGCGACGAGATAGCTTGTACACAGAGCATCTAAACTTTACAAAAAATAGGTAAGGGCGTTCATTTTGGTGATGGGGTACCAGAGTGAGCCTGAGACCTCAAAATGAGACTCAAGTTTTTGCAGGACAGGACCGAACGAGCAGCGGCACCACGGCGTACATGGTGATGGCACTGGATTTGCCTGAGGTTGAAATCACGCTTCGTGACAACGGATGGACCGTTCCACGATCAATGGACTGATAAGTGCCTCGTGTTCGCATCGGTTCGCTCCTTGAATCCCCTTCACTTTGTTTTTCATCTCGGGCGGGTTTTCGACGCAGGACGTGGTATATATAGAAGAACGGCATTGAAGCGGTGCCAACGGAAAGGCGACCGTCCCCGGGGTGGGTTTCGACTACCTTGGGCGCGGTGTTGAACGAACGCCTGGGATGGCTGGGTTCGGGTTTCATGGCCCGAGATCGTTCGACGCAGTGACCGAGGACTCTCTACGAAACATTCCCAAAGTGTTCGTCGCGGTAGGAGGGGACCCTTTTCCATGAGTTTTATCCAGCGCTTCCTCGAGCGGGTGTTGCGCACCAACACGAGCCGTATGCCGCGTACCAGCTTTGATGACTTGAGCCAAGATCAACTCGATGCTCACCTCCGAATCGGTCGCTACGGAAACTTCTCGCTGACCGACGCGGTTCGCCCTTCATTTGGGTTGGAGGTTGTGCCTCGTGAAGGATATCGACGTGACGTTTACTGCGATCCCGAGACGGGAAACAAGATGCCCGTGCTCGCCGCGTCTGTCTCCTCGGAACGACTCTTCGACGTCTTGATGGACTTGCTCGATCCCCTTGGGGACGAGGTCGATGTTGTGATGGAGTCGAGCCACGAGAGTGAGCCCGGCCAGCACGCGGACCTCTACCGCGAGCACATCGACACGGTGATCCTCAAGAGCACCCTGTATGACTACGAGCAGCTCCTTCTGAACGACGGATGCACGGGGCTCGCCGCCCTCAATCCTAACGGTCCGATGGAAGTGCAGTTCGACGAACACAAGCTCTTGTTCGTCTATGCCAACGATCTCGAGGCTTTCGAGGCCGTCCTCATCGAGCATGGGCTCAAGCGAGACGATAGCCTGAAATTCCTCTCTGAGGCCGAGCACCTGCACTCCACCGACGACGTCTATCGTGATCAGTTCGAGGAACTGCGGTATCGTCTGGGAATCGATCACTGAGCCGGCCGAGACAGTCCCTCCTCCTTATGACGATGCAACATGGGGCCGAACCCGTCGCGACGGGTTCGGCCCCATGCTTTTCCGCTCCCACCCGTACCTTCCCTTCAGTCAACCGGCAGCTCTCTTCGTCATTCGGCACCTCAAGTGTTGCGAGCCGGCAGCGCAGGCTTCGGACCTTCGCACCATCGACGCGCCTTTCCCACCCGATCATTCGGATCCACGCACGAGATCAAGATCTCGGAGTATCGCGTGAGAACATAATCTCATGAGGTTACAGCTCACTGAGGCTGATCTATGGTTAGCGGAACACAGTGATCGCCAAATGTCTTCACGTTTACGTACGATAAAATTCCGAATGCGCGAGTAGCGAGAATCAACAAATCCATGACACGTTATAGGAACTCCAAAGGTCTTCAACAGCCCGAATCAAGACGACAAGAGCGCTCGCGCCAAAGGTGACACAGCATTCTGGACCAGCACAGCCTCAATGGGCTGGCCTACGACGACGTCTATCATCAGAGTTCAACAATCCACACAACCACTCCCAAACAGATCGTCGTCACCGTGGCCTGGGACGGATCCAACTGGAAACCCAACGCCCGTTCGCATCGGTTTGACCACGTGGTTTCCGCTGTCGTAACATGAAGGCGTCGTGCCTCCGCGAGGGTCGGAGGAGTGAACGGGTGATGGGGAGTGGACGATGCCGAGGATCGATGGAACTTGGGTTTGGATCTCGGTGATCGGCTTGAGCTTGATAGCCGCGCCCGGCTGTGGATCGGGAACAGAGGAGGCGAAGAAGGGGCCTCCTTCCTTCCCGGGCATTAAGCTCGTGGCTGGGGCCGTTGGCGATCCCGGCGTTCTTGCGACCGTCGCCTCGCAGCGCGGTGAATGGTCGGCAACGCGAGGGGCCGAGGTTACCTTGCAAGAGTCCACGGTCGATCTCAAATCGGCCAAAGGGGTCGACGTCTTCCTCTTTCCGGCCGATCGACTGGGAGATCTTATCGACGCCGGAGTCCTCGCCGCGATTCCTGAGTCGGTGACAAAGCCCCCCGCTTCATCCGATGGGGAAAGTACGGACAATTCCAAGGCATCGGAATCAACGGAAGAAAAGAGCGCGGAGGGCCCCGCCGACCCGTTGCAATATGCCGACGTCGTCCCGGCCTTTCGCGAAAAGATCAGCCGTTACGGAAGCGATCGCTCGGCGCTTCCTTATGGAGGATCGGCCCTGGTTCTTGTTTACGATCGATCCGCCTTCGAGCACGAGTCGAATCGTAAGGCCGCCGCGGAGGCTTCATTGAAGCTCGAGCCTCCCAAGACCTGGGAAGAGTTTGACGCCCTGGCCAAGTTCTTCCAGGGGCGTGATTGGAACAGTGACGGCACGGGCGAACACGGAGTTGCTCTGGCCCTCGGACCTGACCCCGCGGGCGTCGGCGATGCGATCTACCTCGCGCGAGCGGCAAGTCTGGGGCAACATCGCGATCAGTATTCGTTCCTCTTCGACTCCGACACGATGATTCCTCGGATCGACCTTCCCCCCTTCGTCGAAGCCTTGCAAGGTTTGGCGGCGCTCAAGAATTTCGGTCCCTCCGGCATGGAAGCTTTCGATGCCGAGGCAGCGCGTCGAGCCTTTGCCCAGGGTAAGGCCGCCATGCTCATCGATCGAGCCGAGTTGGCCGCCAGTTGGGGAGAGCATAAGGGGGGCATCGGCGTGGCTCCTTTGCCCGGCTCAGAGAAGGTGTACGACCCTGCCCGCAAACTCTGGGAAAAGAGTTCGTCTCTCAATCGCCCCAGCTATTTGCCCCACGGGGGAGGCTGGCTGGTGGGCGTTAGCTCCTCGGCTGATCCGAAGGTTCGCGAGGCGGCTCTCGATTTCGCCACCTATTTGATCAGCCCGGAGACCGCGACTCAGGTTCGAGCCAATCGCACATTCCCCATGCTGCCGGTGCGGTCGACGTTGATTGGACAGGGGCATTCGGGCGGATCGGGCGTTGACTCGAAGCAATGGGCGGATGCCCTCAACCGGACCTTCTTCGCCGAGAAAGTCATCGCCGGGCTCAGGATCCCAGAATCCCAGGAATACCTGTCCGACCTCGCCAAAGCCCGTGCGAACGTGCTCAAGGGAGAAAACCCCGAGCAGGCCCTTAAGGCCGTCGCCGCGTCCTGGGGAGAGCGAACAGCGCGGCTCGGAACCGCGAGGCAGCTCTGGCACTACCGCCGCAGCCTCAATTCCCTCGTCACGCTTCCCGAACCCCCCGCGCGTTGAGCGGAGTACGGAGCTAGGTCCATGGACGAGGGGGAAGACCCCGAAGAAACAGCTCTCGGGGCAGACGCCGAACTCCAGCAGGTGCTCGGGCCGTTTGACGTCCCGGCGTTCGCGCGTCGGGGCCAGGAACTCGAGCAAACGCTGGCTCGCCTTCACCTTCATTGTGAGCGGGATCGAAGCGCCAAGCTTGACATGGTGCACCTTCGGCTTCGCCAATGGGCCGCGGCCAGCGATGGGCCGGAGTCGTGGTCGAACATTTTCTCGGCCCCGATCGCCCCTTTGTGGCCTCTCTCTAACGCTGAGCCGCCATCGTGGGGGAGCCGTTCCGCTCCCTATCGGCGGCGCCTTGCGATCGCGCGCGATCTGATCGCCAGCGTAACCCGATTCAACCGCCGCTGGTCGGACTTTCTGAATGGCCTCAACCTCGAGCGCGCGAACTACCTGATCGACCAGTACAACCGCTATTATCTCCTCGAGAAAGAGTGTATCCTCAGCTCCGCTCGCGTCGCCGCGAGGAACTTCAGCCCGAAGTTGCGGGTATCCCCCGACCTGTTGCTCGGCAGATATCCGTTGCTACCCGTGCCGGCCATCGTCGAGTAGCCTTCGCAATGATCCATGGGAATCGGCAGAATTTTTCATGCCAGAATATTTCGTGATCAAAAAGCATTCACGGAATTCCCACGTTTGAATACGTCCGCGGTTTTGGAAGATCCTTTTTCTCTCGCGGGAGGTGATCTTGCCTTCTTCCCCTGACGTGAGCTCCCCGGCCGGCCAGCTTCGCGGCATCATCTTTGACATGGACGGGGTTCTGGTCTTCTCTGAGCCTCTGACTGCCGAGGCGTCGATCCGGATGTTTGCGGAGAAGGGATACAGCGTCGAACCTCACGAGTTTCGACCGTTCATCGGCATGGGTGAGGATCGCTTCATCGGTGGGGTCGCCGAGGCGCGCGGGATTCCCCTCGATCCCGTTCGCGACAAGGCCCGGACCTACGCGCTTTACCTCGAACTCATCAAAGGGCGGCTGAAGCCTCTACCCGGGGTGCGTGAATTCGTGGAAGCCTGCCGTAGGCAGGGTTTCAAACTCGCTGTTGCCTCGAGCGCCGATGCGATCAAGGTGGAGGGTAATCTCCATGAGATCGGCCTTCCCCCCGAGACGTTCGACGTGGTGGTGAACGGTAGCGAGGTGGCCCGCAAAAAGCCGAACCCAGACATCTTTCTCGAAGCAAGCCGGCGTCTGGAACTCGAGCCTTCGGCCTGCCTCGTCGTTGAGGACGCCGTTGCCGGTGTCGCGGCCGCGAAGGTGGCGGGAATGCGGTGTCTCGCGGTTACGACCTCTTTTCCTGCCGACAAACTCACCCAGGCCGACTGGATTACAGCCGACCTCGCACACGTCCCGGCGGACGCCCTCAACTGGTGAACGTTGGGGTTCTTTTCTCGAAGAGCCGGGTGCACCGGGGTTTCGGGGCAAGACGGAGGGAACCCCTCAGGGATCGGTCGCCAGTCCGGTACGGAGCAGCGTCCAGCAGACCAACCGATAGACGGCGTAGCCGAGCACGCCTCCCAGCGTGTTCAGGATCACGTCGTCGATGTCCGCGACCCGGTAGCCTGTGAAGAATTGCAGGAGTTCGATCAGAAGGCTGATCCCCGCGCAAAGGCAGACGACGCGCCCGAGAGACGTTCGCTCTTCGCGGAAAATCGGGACCAGAAACCCCAGTGGAGCAAACGCCGCCAGATTGCCCACGATGTTGACGACCATCTCAATCCCTCCCTTATGGAGAAAGATTCCGATGGTCTTGAGGGGAATGAAGTTGAATCGATGGGAGAGGGAAAGCCGCTGGGTGGTATGAAAGATCAAGGTCAGGTAAAACAGCAGCAGGCCATAACCGACAAGAAGAATGGCAGTTAGGATTTTTCGCAATTCAACAGTCCCCATAAGAAAATCGGGATGCGCCCTGACACTTGATCGTCAAGACGCCTGACCATGACTCTCTGGTGGACATCGACCGAATCATAACGGACCGTACTTGTCGGGCAACCCCGACCTTGACGGTTATCGGCGAGCGTGGCGATGGATGTAGGAACCTTTGACCCTCCAAGTCGAGAACGTGTTTCTCTCATTCCCTCGCGAACCCCATCTGATCGCACCCTGGAGCCTATCCTCATATGACGTTGCTCGACCGTGAGGAGTACATCGAGCAAGCCTACTTCTTCCATGCCTTTCGTGAACGAGTCATGGACGGACTCCCTTCCCAGGATGTTCTCGCGCGCATTGGGGAAGAGCTTCTTTCCACGACCCGGCTACCGCTCGCGGTCTCGTTCTTGTGCACCGAGATGAAGACCTCGGGGCTACTGGCGCCGGCCATGGAGCGCATCAGCCACTATTTCACCCCGTTTCAGACCCACGTCATCGCTCAGGCCGAAGCGGACGTGAGCCGGTTCCCGATGGATCAGGCGCTCTTGATCCTCGAGCGAGAGTCTAAGTATCGGGCGGATAATCCTTCACTCGCGGGGATTTTCGTCTTCCAGTTCGAGGCGCTTTCGCGAAATCGGCTGGGATACAGCAAGGGCCTCGACGCCATGAGTCGAGACCCGATTTATCCCGAAGATTGGCAGCATTACATCCATCTTCTCCAGGCACGGCTTGGCGATGTCGACTTCGCGGACTTGATCTTCGTGCGCTCGGCCTATTACGTCACCGAGCAGCGCCGCCGAATGCCCGACTTCGTGCCCAAGTTCGCCATCCTTTTCGGCGAAAAGGAAGGGAAGATCGCTCGGGCCAACCGCGGCCGCGATCCTCTCTACCTCTTTTCCGCGCTTCAGCGCCAGCTTGGCTATCCGGAAGTTCCCAGGCCCCGACGCCCCGACGAAGCCGAAGCGCGCATCGCGCTCCTCGAACAGCGTGTGGCGATGCTCGAGAACCGCCTGAAAGCAACCGAAGCCGACATCAACCATGACGTCGACATCTCTCAATTTCGGGTCAAACCTGAAGATACAGCCGGCCCCCCCACCGGGTGGGGCACCAAGGACCCTGGCTGAGCGGAATACCCAACACCTTGAATCACACCGTGGATATTCGCATGAGCAAACAAATGCGCCGTCTCGGGACCAGGTTTATTCAAAACCCTAAAAAAGTTCACATGTTTCTGTTACTCGGTTTTTGCATGACCGCCAGGGTCGGTACGGAGCTTTCGGCGGCCGAGCATAAATCGCTTCCCCAGTTCGATCGCGTCGTGATTGATGCGAATTTTCCCGGTGGCTATCAAGTGGAAGTCGCCGACGTGAACGGCGATGGCCGCCTGGATATTGTCGGCCTGGGAGGAGGGACGTGCGCCTGGTATGAGAACCCAACGTGGAAGAAGCGGATCGTAACCAGCCCCAAGGAAACGCCGCGTATCATCAGTAGCGCCACTGCGGACCTCGACGGGGACGGCAAGGCGGAAATCGCGATTGCCTATGAGTTCGAGATGAACGAGCCGAAGTTGGGCCGGCTGCTGCTGGCCTCTCAAGATGGCACTGATACCTGGAAGGTCACTCCGATTGCGCAACTGCCAAGCATCCATCGGCTGCGTTGGGGAGATGTCGACGGCGATGGCCGTCGCGACCTCGTTGTCGCGCCCATCTTTGGCCCCCAGTCCTTGCCCCCGGCCTTCCAGCAAGACAATGCTCACATCGTGTTCTTCCGCACGGGTTCGAACCCCAAAGCAGGCCGATGGACCGCGGAGCGAATCGGTGAGCGCCCCGTGCTGCACGCCATTGAGGTCCGCAAAGCCAACGGCGGTGATGTGGTTTTGACCGCGGACAACCTCGGCGTTGGCCGGTTTCAGCATGGTCCCCAGGGCTTCTCCTCGAAGGACCTAAGCCCTGGAGCCGCGGGAACCGCCCCCAAGAGAGGATCGAGCGAAGTTCATCTTGGCAAACTCAGCGACGGACGCGTTTTCCTGGCCACGATCGACCCATGGCATGGACAGGATGTTTCCGTCGCGCTGAGCGCCTCGGCTCCCGCGGAAGGGCATGAAACCGAGGGGCCCTTCGCCGAGCGAACCGTGATCGACAATGGAATCAAAGAGGGGCACGCCCTATGGGTGGCCGACGTCGATGGCGACGGAGACGACGAAGTCTTCGCCGGCTACCGTGGTCCCGGTACGAGCGTCATTGCCTATGACTTCAATGGCCATGAGTGGACTCGCTCCGTCCTCGACCCGGCCATCGCCGCCCAAGACCTTCGAGGGGGCGATATTGACGGCGACGGCACTCCCGATGTTGTGGCTATCGGTGGCTCCTCACACAATATCATCTGGTATCGACCCCGAAAGTGATGAACGTCCCTTTGCGTTTGAGTTCGAAGGTACCATGAGCACAATGCCCGGTATGACGGCCGATGAGCTCTGGGCACTACCCTATAACGGATTGCGATACGAACTGGCGAAAGGGGAGTTGAGGACGATGCCCCCGGCAGGAGGCGAACACGGGGCCGTGATCGCGAACGTCACCATGATCGTCGCTCAGTTCGTGAAAGCTCATCAGTTCGGGGGCGTTTTTGGGGCGGAGACCGGGTTCAGGATCGGCTCCCATCCCGACATGGTTCGCGCCCCCGATATTGCTTACGTAGAGCGAGCCAAGATTCCTCCTTCAGGAATTCCCGCGGCCTTCTGGCTCGGCGCTCCCGACCTTGCTGTTGACGTGGTTTCTCCGAGCAATACCGTCGAAGGAGTCGATGAGGAAGTGGCGGGCTGGCTCCGGGCCGGTTGCCGCGTGGTTCGGGTTGTGAAGCCCGAGCCTCGTAAGGTCGAAGTCTGCCGCTCAGTTAACGAAGCTCGGATTCTCGATGAGAGCCATGAGATCGACGGCGAAGATGTCATCCCAGGCTTCCATTGCCGGGTCGCCGATCTCTTTGCTTGAGGAGCGGGACTTAAGAAAATTTCTCGGAATCCGAGATTGGAAGCCCCGTCCCGCGCATTACTCTTTCAGGAAAGGGAGTTACCGAGGCTGGGATAGGACGACATGGCACCAGGACGCGATCGCGCAATCCTTCCCGAGATCCAGCGTGCCTTCCAAACCGGCACCGTGGCCGCGCTCAGCGATGGCGACCTTCTCGAACGCTTCGTGGCCCGTAGCGACGAGTTGGCCTTCGAGGCTCTCGTGGCACGTCACGGCCCCATGGTTTTGCGAGTCTGCCGCCACCTTCTTCGCGATGATTCGAAGGTCGAAGACGCCTTCCAGGCCACCTTTCTCGTCCTCGTCAGGAAAGCCGGCTCGATTGCCCTCAGGGACAGCCTGGGGCCATGGCTCTACGCCGTCGCAACGAGGGTCGCTTCACGAGCCCAGGCGAACGAAGCAAAGCGTCACCGCCGGGAACAGGCAGCGGTCGAACTCAGCGTTTCTTGCACCTCCCCCGACCCTGACCTTCACGAACTCCCAGCGATCTTGCAGCGCGAGCTGGCTTGTCTACCCGAGCATCTTCGCGCACCAATCGTGCTCTTTCACCTTGAGGGTCTGACGCACGATCAAACGGCCCACCAGCTCCACTGGCCGGTGGGAACCGTCCGCAGCAGGCTGGCTCGCGGTCGGGGGCTCTTGCGCGAGCGCCTGGCGCGTCGAGGATTCCCCTGCGCGCTTGGCATGCTCGGCGCGGCCCTTTCCGACCGATCATCCACCGCGGCCGTTACCCGGAGATTGTCTCTCGCGACCATCGAAGCCGCGGCGCGGCTCTCGGCAAGGTCCACAACGACGGCCGGGATCGTCTCGGCGTCGGTTTCCTCACTCACGGAAGGAGTCCTGTTCACGATGTTTACCAGCAAACTCAAGGTGGCAGCCGGGATAATCCTCGCGGCCGGTCTTCTCGCCAGCAGCGTGGCGGTCAGAGGAGATCAGGATCCCGCGCAAGATCATTCAAATCACACGCCGAACAAAGTCAAAGCTGAGCCAAGTCAAACAGACCGAGACCATCGCATTGCGCAGGAAATTGAGAATATATTGAACAGTCCCATCACTCTGAATTACGAGAACCGGCCTTTATCAGAAGCGATCAACCTTCTCGCGAATGAGACGGGAATTAACCTTGTTCTCGATCCGAAGGCGCTCGCCGATGCGGATGTCACAACCGCGACTCCGGTCACGCTCCAGGTCAAGGGCGTGAAGTTCAAGTCAGCGCTCAAGCTTCTGCTACGTCCAATCGGCTTGAACTACAAGGTTGAGGACGAGGTCATCATGATCACGAGTCCTCCATCCATGGCAAGCCAGACGTACCCGAAGGCCTATTACGTCGGCGATCTGATTCTTCCGCCAGGCTTTCCTCTTCCAGGGTCGAACGAGAAATCGCCCACCCATGATTCCGGCCGGACCGATGGCCAAAATGGCCAGAGCAACAGGCCAAGGGTGAATATGAAACCCTTGATCTCATTGATCACCACGACCATCGCCCCGGGAACCTGGCAAGTCGTCGATCCTGCGGCAAACACGGACAACTCGGCGGGTTATGGAATCGGTGTCGAGGCGGTCAAGCCAAAAGGTTCGATTACTCCCTTCTTCCTGAACATCAGTCTGATCATTCGAGCTACTCCCGAGGTCCACAAACAATTGGAGACCTTCCTGGGTCAACTGCGCCAATTACAGACCAACCGCGATCAACTGATGCCGTCCTCCCTCGCAGTTTCGCCCAGCCCGATCGAGAATTCGGGGAATCAGAAGCCTGACCCCGGCAATCCTCCAGCCGCGCCTACCCTCGACGCTGCGACTGATCAGCGCTACGATCGAATTGAAGAACTCCTGAAAAAGATGGGGCAGCAATTCACAGATGTCACTCGAGAACTTGATCAACTCAAGAACGAGCGAATGAAGCAAGGATCGCAGAGTCCTCCCCTGGGAAGCGGAGCGTCAGCACCACCCCAAATCAAACTTCAATATAATCATACGACCCAATGACCCCTGCGGATAAACCTATATTTTTCCAAGCTTATTCACTTGTTCTGGCCCTCGATACCAAATAGGGACAAGTGAGTAAGCTTTCGGCACCCCACCGGGTATCTAAAATCGCAGCAACAGCCCCGCGAGGTCCTCGCAGGTCCATCAGAACAAGCTTTCTTTTCAAGAGTCCGCGAACTTCTCGAGAGGATTCTTTCTCCCTTAGGGTCGCGAGAGTCTGTAGCCAGCGCTGCCAGGTCATGTAAGATGGCTCGGATGTGCGTTCGGTTATAGCGACACGCCGTTCCTGAAGGCTTGACTTCAGCTCTTGCGGCGTTGTGAATCAGGGCCTCCCGAAGATGCGAATCCTCTCCTTGCATGTGGTAAAGACCAGCCTGGGACTCCTCGCGGCCGTCCTTGCCGCGCAGGCGGTCGTTGCCGCGGACTTTCCCGACATTTCTCAACTGTCGTCTCGACCTGGTTTGCCCGATCCTCTGGTGATGCTCGACGGTACGCGTATCACCACCAAGGAGGAGTGGTTCCAGAAGCGCCGGCCGGAGTTGAAGGCCCTTTTTGCCCACTACATGTATGGCAACACGCCTCCGGCCCCAGAGAGAATCACCTCCACGGTTGAGCGGGTCGACAGAAATGCGCTCGGAGGAAAAGCCACAAAGAAAGAAGTGATTATTAGCTTTGGTCCTGCCGACGCTCCCAAGATCAGCTTGCTGCTCGTTGTCCCGAACCAGGAAGGCCCGGTCCCGATTTTTCTGGGGCTAAATACTCACGGCAATCACACTGCGCTCGATGATCCGAGCATTCCGATCCCGACCACCTGGGTTCCCACTCACCCCGACGGCAAAGCCCGCGAAACGGACCGGGGCATCCATCGCGACGTCTGGCCGTTCGATCAGGTGATCGCTCGCGGCTATGGCCTGGCCACGTTCTATTCCGGGGATGTCGCCCCCGACCATCCCGGCCTTCAAGACGGCGTGTTTCCCCACTATCGAAAACCGGGGGAGACGAAGCCCGAGGCCAATAGCTGGGGAGTTGTGGCGGCCTGGGCCTGGGGTCTTCAGCGTGCGGTGGACTACCTGCAGACCGACCCCACGGTCGACCGAGAACGCATTGCCGTTGTGGGACATTCACGCCTGGGCAAAGCCGCCATGGTGGCCGCGGCCTATGACGAGCGGGTTGCCCTGGCAATTCCCCATCAAGCGGGATGCGGTGGCACGGCGCCAAGCCGAGGAAGGATCGGCGAGTCGGTCAAAGACATCAACGACCATTTTCCTCACTGGTTTGACGAGAACTTCAAGAAATTCAATCGCCGCGCAGAATACATCCCATTCGACCAGCACGGCCTGGTGGCTCTCGCGGCGCCCCGTCCGGTCTTCTTCACGAATGCCGTGGAAGACTGGTGGGCAAATCCGAAGGGGCAGTTCGAAGTCCTTCGCGCGGCGGATCCCGTCTATCGCCTCCTCGGAGCAGGGGGGCTCGAATCCAACACGATGCCGGAGCCGGGAAAACTCCTGGACGGAACGCTGGGCTACCACATCCGGCCCGGCCAGCACTCGATGTTCCGGGAAGACTGGGCTTTGTTTCTCGAGATCGCCGACCGACACCTGCGCCGAACCTCGTCCTCCAAGTAACCGATCGGCTTCATCGCCCCAGGCCGGCGAGGCACTTGAGCGGCCCCGCCGAAAAGCCCGGCCGGCGGAATGTCCTCTCCGCCGCGCAATACTCGTTGCGAATTCATGAAGGTTTGGTGGGGCGTGCACTCGAAGGTTGGCTCAACGTAAACGGGTCGTTATTCTTGCAAGATCGAACGAACGGCCCACCAGACGGCACCACCCCGCGGCAACGAGCCAAGGATCTGACTCCATGCTCCGCACACAACTGATCATGATCCTCGGGATCAGCATGACTAGCCTGGCGCAAGGGGCCGAGCCTCCATCGCCGAAGCCGACGTGGCCCGGGATCACTTCCGGCGGGACCGTCCTGCTTCCGAACGGTTGGTCGCTTAAGCCCGCCGGCAAGCAGACCGTGCTCGGTGACTTTCCGGTCCTGATCGCGGAGAACCCGGTCGAACCCGTGCTCGCCGTATTGCATGCCGGCTACGGGGAGCATGAAGTCATCACCGTCGACGCGACGAGCAGCAAGATTATCGGGCGAGTCTCCCTGCCAGAGACGTTCGCCGGTCTGATTTGGTCGCGCGACGGCAAACGGCTCTACGTTGGTGGAGGCTTCGATGACGTCGTGTATCGGTTCGACCATGCCGACGGGCTACTCTCTAACAAGTTCAAATTCTCTGACCCAAGAGCCGGTAAGGGGCAAAGGGTTCCCGCGGGACTTGCCGTTTCCTCCGACGAGAAAATCCTCTGGGTCGCCAACGCCTTTGGTCATTCGTTGTCATGCTTCGATATGTCAGGGCAACTTCTCCACGAGGTCAGCTTCGAGCCTGATTCCTACCCTTACGGCCTGGCCTGGGATGAAAAGAGCCAGCGCCTCTATGTGAGCCTCTGGAATCGAGCTGAGGTGGCTGTCGTCGACACCGCGAGCAAGACCGTCGTCGCTCGCTGGACATCACAGGAGCATCCCAACGAGCTGCTGCTGGCGCGGGAAGGGAAGGTTCTCTACGCCGCCAATGCCAATCGCAACAGCGTGTCGGTCTTCGATACAGAAGCTGGCAAAGGGGTTGAGGTCATTGGAACGGCGATCGATCCCCGGGCACCGTCTGGAAGCACTCCAAGCTCGCTCAGCCTCTCCAGCGACGAGTCCGTTCTCTTCGTGGCCAACGCCAACACAAACGACGTTGCGGTCGTGAACGTCAAAGAACTCGGCGCAAGTGCTCCATTGGGATTCATTCCGGTCGGATGGTACCCCACCTCGGTCCGAGTCAGCCGTAGCGGCAAGTCGATCTACGTCGCCAACGGAAAGGGGGCGACATCCAAGGCCAATCGCGACGGCCCGAACCCGCTCGCGAAGCGGGCAGGGGCCTCCACCCGTGAATACATCGCCGGGCTTTTTCGGGGGACCCTTTCCACGATCCCAATGCCCGAACCGAAGCAGATGGCCGAATACTCCAAGACGGTTTACGAGTGCAGCCCTCTCAAGAAGGAAGATCCCCGAGGCGTCACCGGGCCGCCAGGCACGCCCGGCAACCCGATCCCCGCGAAACTCGGCGAGTCCTCACCCATCACCCACTGGGTCTACATCATCAAGGAGAATCGCACGTACGACCAGGTTTTCGGAGATATACCGGAAGGGAACGGAGAGCCGAGCCTTTGCCTCTTTCCCGAAGAAGTCACTCCAAACCACCACGCCCTGGCACGTGAGTTCGTCTTGCTCGACAACTTTTATGTGGATGGGGAAGTAAGTGCGGACGGGCACGAATGGACCATGGGCGCCTATGCCACCGACTACGTGGAAAGGACCTGGCCTCTGTCCTATCGGGGAGATCGACGCGTCCCTTACCCGGCGGAAGGGGTCCTTGCCATTTCTCGCCCGGCCGCGGGCTATCTCTGGGACAGGGCCGCCGAGAAGGGGGTTACTTACCGTAGTTACGGTGAGTTCGTTCAAAACGCGAAAGACCCGAGCCAACCGGCAACCACCAAGGTCGAGGCCCTCCAGGGGCACTTCGACCCCAAGTTCCGTAGCTATGACCTCGCCTATAGCGACGTCAAGCGTGCCGAGCGATTCCTGGAAGAACTGGCCGAGTTCGAGCAGAAGGGGGAACTGCCAAGGCTAATCGTCATTCGGCTCCCCAACGACCACACCTCCGGCACCTCGCCTGGCAAACCGACCGTTACCGCCTACGTCGGCGATAATGACCTTGCGCTGGGGCTCGTCGTCGAGGGATTAAGCGAAAGCCGGTTCTGGAAACATATGGGAATCTTCGTGGTTGAGGACGACGCACAGAACGGCTCCGACCATGTCGACGCACACCGAACCATCGCGTTCGCCATCAGCCCTTACATCCGCCGCAAGTCGGTGGATTCGACGATGTACAGTACCTCCTCGATGCTTCGAACCATGGAACTTTGCCTGGGCCTCGAACCGATGAGCCAGTTCGACGCCGCGGCTCGCCCTCTCTCGAATGCATTTACCGAGATACCCGACTTCACCCCGTACACGCACCTCCCCGCCCGGGTCGACTTGAAGGCCACCAACGCCAAGAACGCGGCGGGGGCCGAGGCCTCGTTGCGTTTGAACCTGGAGATGGAGGACCGCGCCGACGACCTGGTTTTCAATGAGATCATCTGGAAGGCCGTCAAGGGGGCGGGTTCTCCCATGCCGCCTCCTGTCCACGCGGCATTCGTCTTTCCCAGGCCGGCCAAGGAAAGGGATGACGACGACGATTGAGGGCCCGGCAGCGGGGCATGGGTTTGGGTCGAGTGGTCCGGCCTGGGTGCGAGTTCCTGTCTGGTCGTGAAAGACGGGACGAGAACTCGCAACCCCGCGTTCAGGTTTGCCCAGGGCCTGGGATAGAATCGATGGTGGCGCGCACCGCATCTGCGAGGCCGCAACATCATCGTCCTGAACATTGGGTCCGACCTATGGCCACCCCTGAAGAAACGACGGCCGTTCTCTTGATTGCCCACGGCAGTCGCCATTCTCCGGCCAATGACGACCTCCACGACTTGGCGGCCCGGTTCCGAACGCGCGGGACATACCCGATCGTTGAGGCTTGCTTCCTCGAACTCGCCGAGCCTGACATTCCTCACGGCGGCGATCGGTGCGTGGAGCAGGGGGCCCGATCTGTTCTGATGATCCCCTATTTCCTCTCAGCCGGTGTTCATTTGCTGCGGGACCTGACCGCCGCGAGGGAGAAGCTTCAACAACGGCACCCTGATGTCGAGTTCCGCCTCGGGTCTCCGCTGGGGCCGCATCCGCTTCTCGACGAACTTGTTGCCGAGCGGATCCAGCAGGCCGAAGCCGGAGGCGAAGCTCTGAATTTTGCCCCATCTTCAAATATTGCTGAGATTTACGCCCCGTTTGACCACGATGCCGAGTCCTGACCGGAGGGGATGTACCCCGTCTTGACACAATTCGTGCGAAGGACTAGCGTGCGGCGTCCGATTTTCTCCAAGGATGGAGACAAATACGCCCGCCACGGGCGTTCAAAGGAGTGACCGTTCATGAGCCTCTCGATCGAATCCCAACGTGTGCCCGCGCTCGACTTGAAAGCGCAGTATGAGTCGATTCGCGAAGAAATCGATCGCGCGGTTCGTAGCGTGGTCGAGAGCCAGTATTTCATCCTGGGTCCGGAAGTTTCCGGTCTCGAGACGGAAGTGGCGGAGTACTGCGGCATCGAACACGGGATCGGTTGCGCCTCGGGCTCAGACGCACTCCTGCTTCCTCTGCTCGCGCTTGGCATCGGACCAGGTGATGAGGTGATCACCTCCCCTTACTCGTTCTTCGCCACGGCCAGCTCCATCTGGCGCACGGGGGCCAAGCCGGTCTTCGTCGATATCGAGCCGGAGTCGTACAACATCGACCCCGCCAAGATCGAGGCCGCAATCACCCCGCGGACCCGGGCGATCATTCCGGTCCACCTCTACGGTCAGACGGCCGACATGACCGCCATCAACGAGATCGCCGCGAAGCATGGCATCACCGTCTTCGAGGACGCCGCTCAGGCGATCGGCGCGAAATACCGAGGCCAGCGCACCGGCGGCCTGGGACGCGTCGCCGCCTTCAGTTTCTATCCCTCCAAGAATCTGGGGGCCTACGGCGACGGCGGAATGGTGACCACGAACGACACGGACCTCGCCAAGAGCATCGCTCGGCTGCGAGTTCACGGCATGGAGCCGAAGTATCATCACCATGAGGTCGGGCTAAACTCCCGACTCGATGCGCTTCAAGCGGCCGTGCTCCGGGTGAAGCTCCGTTATCTCGACGCCTGGACCGAGGGGCGCCGGGCCGTTGCCGCGCGTTACCGGGCCCTATTCGAAGCCGAGAAGCTCGTGGATCGTTTGGTGCTGCCGACCGAGCAGCCGGACCACTTCCACGTTTACAACCAGTTCGTCATTCGCGTTCCCGGCGAACACCGCGACGCCTTGCGGAACGATTTGGGCGCCCGGCACATCGGCACCGAGATTTATTATCCCATCCCGCTGCACCTACAGGTCTGCTTCGCCTCGCTCGGGCACGTTCCGGGGGACTTCCCCAACTCCGAGGCGGCCGCGAAGGAAACCCTGGCTTTGCCGATGTACCCAGAACTCACCGAGGATGCCCAACGCCACGTGGTCAGCTCCATCGTGCGCTATTTTGAGAGCGCGGCCCGGGGTAACGAACGCGCCGCATAAGTATCAAGGCGCGATGTTCGTCAAAAACGCAGAGGCCTTCGGAGGTCCGGGAAGCCAAGACTCTTCCCGGACCACCTAACCGTCTCCGGTTTTCCTTCATCAACGGGATGTTTCCACCTCGACAAGTCGTCTTCGGAAGAGCCGCCGTGGGACGGAAAAAGAAAAGCGACTCAACTCAGCCCTCCTCTTTGCCTTCCATCTCCAGCGACACGCTCGACCTCGATGAGGCATGGCTGGCGAGCATTCGCAAGAAGCTCGTGGCGTGGTACGCCGAGGCTCATCGCGTCCTTCCCTGGCGGGCGGACCGCGACCCTTATCGCGTGCTCGTTTCTGAAATGATGTTGGTTCAGACAACGGTTACCGCCGTCGTCCCCTATTTCGAGCGATTCCTGGCCCGTTTCCCCACGGTGGAGGCTCTCGCTCAGGCGGACGAAGCGGACGTGCTAAAAGCCTGGGAAGGGCTTGGCTACTACCGCCGTGCCCGGCAGTTGCACGGGGCCGCGCGTGCCATCGTCGACCTCCACAAAGGGAAATTCCCGGACGATGCGGAAGCGGTTCGCGCCCTGCCCGGGGTCGGCCGCTACATCGCGGGGGCCATCTTGTCGTTCGCCTTTGACCAGCCGGCGGCCATCGTCGAAGCCAACACCCAGCGCGTGCTTTCGCGCTGGCTCGCCTGGGGAGAAGACCTCAAGACGTCTCGCTCGCAAGCAAGGCTCTGGGAGGCCGCCGAGCGGCTGGTCCCTCCCAAAGGGGCTGGAACGTTCAATCAAGCGTTCATGGAGCTCGGAGCCCTGATTTGCACCCCCCGTACACCGATGTGCCTGGTCTGTCCGGTGACCGCCGAGTGCCAGGCTCGAGCCCAGGGGATCCAAGATCAACTTCCGGTCATGCCACCCAAGCTTTCTCCCCTGGCGGTGACCGAGGCCTGCGCGCTGGTCGTTCGTGATGGGCATGTGCTGATCGTTCAACGCGAACCAGGAGGCCTTTGGGCCAACTTCTGGGAATTTCCGACCATCCACGTCGATGGGGCTGACCCGGGCGGGCGCCAGTTCGACAGGCCCGTGGGTCTGAAACAAGGGGTCGAGCTCCTCACGGGGGTGCGAGTGGAGGTCGGGGCGAGCGTGCAGACCATTCGCTACAGCGTCACCAAGCATCGCGTTGAGCTCGAGGCCTTTCGGGCCCGCGGCCTTACGGCCGAGCTTCGGCCGGGGCCTCGACTAAGTGATGCTCGCTGGGTCCGCCCGGAGGCCCTTGCCGACTACACCCTCGGTTCTGCCTCCCGCAAGCTGAGCCAGTGGACAGTTCAGCACTGGGAACAACTGGTTCGAGATCCTGCAAAAGCCTGATTTTGTCGCATAGAACCAACAATCCTCACGCGCCGCGTGGCGCATCGAAGAATCGCGCTGGCGGCCTTGCTTGGGGTGGAATCGTGCTTTAGAATGAGTCAGTTGCTAGATGTCGTGGGGTTCCTGTCCAACTTTTCAATGTCGGTGAATCGGAATTTTGAGAACGTGGAGCTCGCTTTCGCGGAGCATGGCTCCTAGGGCGAAAGCAGACGATGGCCCTTTCCCCGACTATCGTCGTCATCCATCAAATTCCGGTCGATCCACCGCTCTCAATCGAGCAGACGACATCAATGCCCCGGCGGTTTTCGCGCCGATGGGGCCTCTCCCCCCAGAGGGATGAAAGGACTAGGCATGCCATCGGGTAAGGACATCACGGGCGGGGGATCGTCGGGTGGGGGGAAGCGTGGCGGTGGCAATACTCCAACCGGGACCACCGGGGGGAGCAAGAAGAACGCCTACTGCTCGTTCTGCCGCAAGAGCTATCGCGATGTCGGCCCCCTGGTTGAAGGCCCTGGGGATGTTTATATCTGCGGGGAATGCATCGAGCTCTGCCAGTCGATCCTGGACCAGGAACGGCGCCGACGGGGGGTTCCCAAGACCCTCTTCACCGACATCCCGACGCCGCGGGAAATCAAAGAACAGCTCGACGCCTACGTCATCGATCAGGATCGCGCCAAGAAAGTCCTCTCGGTCGCCGTCCACAACCATTACAAGCGGCTCGTCCACGGTGAAGACACCGAGAGCCAGGTCGAGCTCGACAAGTCCAACATTTTGCTGATCGGGCCGACCGGCTGCGGCAAAACACTGCTCGCCCGTACCCTGGCCCGCATCCTCAACGTCCCCTTCGCCATCGGCGACGCGACGACGTTGACCGAGGCCGGCTATGTCGGCGAAGACGTCGAGAACATTCTCCTGAAACTTCTCCACGCCGCTGACTTCGACCTCGAAAGTGCCCAGCGCGGCATTATTTACATCGACGAGATCGACAAGATCGGCAAGACGAACCACAACGTCTCCATCACGCGAGACGTTTCGGGTGAAGGCGTTCAGCAAGCCTTGCTCAAGATGCTCGAAGGAACGGTGGCCAACGTCCCACCCCAAGGGGGACGCAAGCATCCTGAGCAGCAGTACATCCAGATGGACACCACGAACATCCTGTTCATCTGCGGTGGAACCTTCGTCGGACTCGACAACATCATTGCCCGCCGCGTCGGCCGCAAGACCATCGGCTTCGGCAGCCAGTCTGACGCCGAGCACAACGGCGAGCTTGGTGCGCTGCTCGACCGCGTGACTTCGGATGACATTCTCGAATACGGAATGATCCCCGAGTTCGTCGGGCGTCTGCCGGTGACTTGCCCGCTGATGCCGCTCGACGTCGATGCTTTGGTCCAGATCATGACCGAGCCTCGCAACGCCCTCGTCAAGCAGTACCGCCGATTCTTCGAGATGGAGGGGGCGGACCTGGAGTTCACTCCGGAGTCTCTCATCGAAATCGCGAAGCGAGCCAAGGCCAAGGACACGGGTGCCCGCGGACTACGATCCATTGTTGAAGAGATCATGCTCGACATCATGTACGAGCTTCCTGACCGGACAGCCAAGGAGAAGGGCCGCTTCGTGGTGACCCCGGAAATCGTCCGCAAGGAAAAGAGCCTCTTTGACACCCCGCCACTTCCCCTCTCCCCCGCCAAGCCGGCCTCGGAGCGGAAGAAGGAAAGCGCTTAAGACAATCGGCTAGGGTGAAGGGACAGGCTCCTGCTTCAGGATACCTGTCCCTTCATTTTGCCGCGCTCTCGGGAGGAGATCTCTACCGTGAGCACGATCGATCGACTCGAGTCTGGCGTTCTTTCTCCGCTGGTACCTGGTCCGCAGCTCGATCAAACGACCTTCCACAACCGCTACAAGGCGATGCCGCCCGGGACGCGGGCCGAGTTGATTGGAGGGATCGTTCATATGCCGTCGCCTCTGCGCCACGAGCAGGGCGAGATTAACGACGTCGTCGGATACTGGCTCTCGCATTATTTGGAATATCTCGTTTTCGCGCTCGACCCCAAATCACGTGCATTGGTTCGCGCGAGGCAGGTCAGGGTGCTTCTCTCGGCTCTCGCCTGAGCCGATGGGATTTACCGCTCGAAGGCCTTTCCTGGACTCTGGCTGACCGAGGAGTCAATCTTCTCGGGAGACTGGGAAGCCATCGCCCGCACGTTGGGCGAGGGCTTCGCAACTCCCGAACACACGGAGTTCGTCGCTCGACTCAAGGCTTGACCGAAGTTCCAGTACAAGCATTTATTAGCGCGTCGTGTGCGACTTCGACAGAGCCAGCTCACGTAGCACGTCGAGGCCACGCTTGAGGGTGCGATCGTCGACTGCGTAGGAGATCCGGAAGTGGGTGTCGCGACGGCTGAAAACGTTGCCCGGGATGATCAGTAGGTTGTTGCGAATCGCTTCGGCGACAAACTCGGTCCCGGTTCCCCAGGGGGCGCGAGGGAAAGCGTAGAAGGCTCCTTCCGGTGTGGCCAGCTCATAGGATTCCCCTAAAGCCTCGACCACCGCGTCTCGCTTCTGACGGTAGTTCTCGACCTGCGCGGTGAGATCCTGTTCCAGAGCGACGACCCCTGCGTACTGCACCACGCTCGGTGCGCAGACGAAGCTGAACTGTTGGAGCTTGGCCATTTCCTGAATGATCGTCGCGGGCCCGTGGGCATACCCGAGCCTCCAGCCGGTCATTCCGTAAGCCTTGCTGAATCCGTCGACAACCAGGACGTCTTCGTTCCACGTGGCGGGGGACGAAAATGGGTGGTCATAGCAGAAGGAGCGGTAGACCTCGTCACTAATCAGCAAGACGCCGCGCTCGCGGCACAACCGGGCGAGAGCCTGCATGTCTTCCGCCGAGGCCACCACACCGGTCGGGTTCGCCGGTGAATTCACGACGATGCACTTGGTCTTGGGGGTGATCGCCGCCGCGACCCGCTCCACGTTGATCCGAAAGTCGGGGTACGTGTCGACGAAGACCGACTTCCCTCCCGCGAGTACCACGAGATTGCCATACATCACGAAGTAGGGGTCGAAGAGGATGACCTCGTCCCCCGGGTTGACCACCGAGCAAAGAGCCAGAAGGAGGGCGCCGGAGGTGCCGGACGTGATGATGACCTGGCGATCGGGATGATGGAATTCCTGGTCCACGGCCGTCTGAAGCTTGCCGCGGAGCTCGGGAATGCCTTGCGTCAGCGTGTAGGCGTTGCGTCCGTGCTGAATGGCGTCGATGGCCGCGGCCTTTACGGGATCGGGAACGTCGAAGTCGGGGAGACCGATCGAAAGGTTGATCGGGTCTTTCATCGACTTGGCCATCTCGAACGCCTTACGGATTCCCGAGGCTTCGATGTTCCGCATCCGGTCGGCGATCCAGGCGTCGTTCAAGGCTCTTCTCCGGCGTCACCCTAGCGTTCGTCGTTACCCAAAGAGGCTGCCTGGAACCGCGTGGCGAAAGAGCAGAGGCAACCAGGCAACTCTCAAGCGGGCCCCCCTCGCGGCAGGCTTTGGCTCTTCAGACAGCCTCCAAGGACAAGGGTTCGATCTTATCACGATTCCTCCCAAGGCGTGCAGAGGCGCCGAGGCATTTGAACGGGCCGAGGCCGGGGGACTGAGTCTCCAGCAACCGTAGTTCGGCAAGTTGCCAAGAGTGGCAACCTTCGCGTACCCTAGAGCCGTCGAACCCAAATGGAAACGTCCAATCCCGCCGCGGGGTCCCTCCGAGCAGGCCGATGCTCCGATACTTCTTGGTCCTCGCCGTCACTGACGGCTCACTGCTGCTGGCCAGCTTCGTCATCGGACTTTTGGCGTCCAGCGAACCCCGAGGTCCCGGCGCGATCTGGCATGGCGTCCATCTTCTGATCGCCCTCCTCACCACAATGACTACTCTCGCCGTTCATTCGATCGCCTACACGTACTTCCTTGCCACGGGCAAGTGGGCCAAGGAGGTCGTGAGGGTCTATGACTTGCCGGATTGGATCAACGACCAGGCGAAGAAGAATAAAAAGAAAGCCTTTCGCTTCGAGTTCTGGAGCATGACCTTGATCGCCATCGCGGCCTGGTCAGGGGCCGCGTCCGATACGCAAGGGCTCAACCCGCTCTGGCACCTGGGCATTGCTGCATTTGCAATCGCCTTTAACCTGGGGGCTTTCGCGGTGGAGTACGCGGTCATCGTGGCCCAGGCACGTCTCTTGCTTGAAGTTAAAGCTCGCGCCGATCAACTTCGCGAAGCACGCTATGGCTCTGAATCCACGACGGCGGTGAATGCCTCCTCGGGTTCTGGGGAGGAGAGGTCCTGATGTCGCCGCTTTTCGTCATCGTATTGATTGTTCTCGTGGATCTGCTCGGCTTCAGTATCGTGATGCCGCTGCTCGCTCCCTTCGCGAAGCAATACGGCCTTTCGGGGGGCCAAATCGGGCTGCTGTTCGCGGCCTATCCCATGTGCCAGCTCGTGGCGGGTCCCATCCTGGGACGCCTGAGCGACCGATACGGGCGCAGACCGCTCCTGATCGTGAGCCAGGCCGGCACCGCTCTGTCGTTCGTGGTGCTTGCCCTCTCCTCAAATTTCACGGTTATGCTGCTCGGTCGAATGCTCGACGGCTTCTCGGGCGGGAATATCCTCGTCGCGCAGGCTTATGTCGCGGACGTCACAACGGCCGAGAATCGGTCGCGCGGCCTTGGATTGATCGGCATGGCTTTCGGACTCGGCTTTGTACTCGGTCCCTTCCTCGGCGGATTGCTCCTCGCGCTCCCCATCGACCCCGCCTGGCGGCTGAAGGTGCCCTTCCTGGTGGCGGCGCTCTTCTCGACAATCGCCTGGATTTTGGTTCTCCTTCATCTTCCCGAGTCGCTTTCGCAAGGATCGACCCCACGCGAGCGGGCCCGCGTCGTGAGTTGGCGGGGCCTCAGCGATACGATCACGCTTCCGTCCGTGGGACGTCTGGTCGCGCTTGGCGGCCTGGTCGTGCTTAGCTTCGCCGCACTCGAAGGGACGTATAGCCTCTATCTTCGCGATCGGTTGGCCTGGGGAGCCCAGAAGGCCGCCTTCGGCTTCGCCTTCCTCGGCCTCGTGAGCGCCGTGGTGCAAGGAGGCCTGATCCGCCGCCTGGTCCCCAAGTACGGCGAACCTCGCTTGATCGTGGTGGGAGTCATCACTCTGGCGGTTGGGCTTGCCTCGCTGGCCCTGGCGTCGAACGCTCCGATGCTCCTGATCGCGACCTTGATCGTGGGAGTTGGGCAGGGCTTGGCGAGTCCCACCATTTCTGGGCTACTCTCTCGACTCACTCCTCCCAGTGAGCAAGGCTCGGTCTTTGGCGTCTTGTCGATGGCCCAGACACTCGCGCGGATGTCCAATTACCTCGTGGCCAACTTGCTGCTAGCCCGCTTTGGTCCGGCGTCACCATTCTGGGAGGGAGCCGCCATCGCCCTCCTGGCGGGAGGCCTCGCCCTGGCCGTCGCACGTTCCGTACAATCTAAGGTTAAGTCCACCACGACCCTCGAGCCCGAGCCTGCTCTCAGAGGGTGAGAACTCTTCGCGAGTTCTTGCCCGTACGCACGGCTGATCGACGATCGCCGGCTGCGATTCGGCCTGGGACCGGTGGCCCGAGGCGGCGACGCCCGGGAAGGCGATGCCGCGGGGGCCGAACGCTTGCCACCGGTCGGCAGCCCCGGCCCCAGTATCGCCGCACCCGGCGCGACTCAGGATACGCGACGAGGATAGTCGATATAGCCCTCTTCACCGTGGGTGTAGAAGGTCGAGGGATCGGCCGTATTCAAAGGGGCGTCGCGGGCGAATCGGGTCACCAGGTCGGGATTTGCGAGAAAGGCTTGGCCGAACGCGACCGCATCGGCCTGGCCGTCGCGGATTGCTTCGATAGCGTCCTGTTTCTGGTATCCGCCGTTTACCATCAGGACGCCGTCGTAGGCCTTTCGGATATGCGGGGTGACGCGGGGCGCGTTCGGGTTGAATAGGCGTCCCGGGCGAATCGGCTCCGCCACATGAAGGTAGGCCAGCCCAAACGCGGAGAGAACACGGGCCACATGTGTGAAGAGTGAGACTGGGTCGCGATCCTCCATGCTTTTCTCATTCATGGTCGGGCTAATCCGGACGCCGGTCCGGTCCGGAGCCCAGGCTGCTGCAACGGCCTGAACAACCTCGACGAGGAATCGCGTTCGGTTCTCGATCGAGCCCCCGTATTGGTCCGAGCGATGATTGGACGAGTCGCGGAGGAACTGATCGATCAGGTAGCCGTTCGCGCCATGGATCTCGACGCCGTCGAATCCGGCATCGCGAGCCCTCTGGGTGGCTGCGGCATAGTCCTTCACAATCTCGGCAATGCCTTCGACCGGCAATTCGCGAGGGACGACATAAGACTGCTTGCCGCTCGGCGTGTGGGCTTCGCCCTCGGCCGCGAGGGGACTCGGAGCGACGGGTAACTCCCCCCCAAGAAAGGTGGGATGGGAAATCCGGCCCATGTGCCAGAGTTGGAGGATGATCCGGCCGCCCGCGTCGTGGACGGCCTCGGTCACTCGCCGCCAGCCGGCAACCTGCTCGTCGGTGTAGATCCCCGGAGTCCCTACCCAACCATAGCCCTGCTCGCTGATAGCAGTCGCCTCGGTGATGATCAGTCCGGCCGAGGCCCTTTGGACATAGTATCTTGCCATCAACTCGTTCGGGACTCGATCGGTCGCTCTCGCGCGAGTGAGAGGAGACATGAAAATACGGTTTGGGGCTTCGATCACCCCGAGACGCAACGGTTGAAACAGGTCGTCACCCATCGCCATGATTTCTGCTCCCGCGGGATTGGTTCGAGAGACAAGGTCGCGGATCACCGACCCCGCGCCGAATACGGGCGAGCATCGCGGCGGGAGGCCTCGGCCTTCGCCTCGCCGGCAGCCTTCTTCACGCCTTCGATCGTCTCGTCGTAGTACTTCGGCCCGGCCTCAATCACCCATGCCACCAGGTTGAAATGTTTGGCGAAGCCCTCCTCCTGGAGCCGCTTTTCCGTCTCGTAGGCGAGCAAGACGCCACGGGTGACGGCCCGCTCCACCTCGCCAGTCGCGATCGCCGTGTTCCCCTGGTCGCGGATCAAGGGTGCGAAGGCGACGCTCGTCGCCCCAAGCCTCGCCGCTTCTCGCAGGGCCGTCCGGCCGACTCGCTCCATTCTCTCGAGCGACAATGTGGACTCGTCACCCAGTCCGATCAGTAGCAGGCGCTTCGGCCGGATCGTCCCCTCGGGGACATCGAAGAGGATCGTCTCAAGCTCATCACCGCCAAACTCCCCACGCGTCCGGAGAGAACCGATCAGCCCGCCCAGGTGCTTGTCGATCTCGACCGGCGCGCCGGACATCCGCGCATCGGAATTGGGCGTGCGTTTGAAATAGCACACCACCTGGAGCGGGACATCGGCATCGTAAGGTCCCTGCATTCGCACGATCAGCGTTGTCTGGCGCGGTCCGGCCAGCCGTGTTTCTGCGGGAGGTTTCTGCGCCTCTTGGGCCCCGGACAGGCTCGGCCATCCGAGCGACAACATGATGATAAGCAAAAGACGATACATCGATATCTCCTTGAATCCGATCCCTAGAACTTGAAGGTGAGCCAAACCGTGGCATAGTCGACGCTCTTGCCGGGCGTCGTCTCTTGAAGGAACTGGCCCGGAAAGATATGGACGTAGCTGGCCAGAACAGTCACGTGCGGGTTGATCGTCCACACAGCCGTCAGCGCTGGGCTTGATCCGATGTCGCGGGCCCGGCTGTGACGGCCGCTCGCAAGGAGCGATCCCGAGAGCCGGTAAACGCCGTCATCCAGACTCTGCCGCCAGAAGAACGCCCAGTCGGCAGACAAGGTCAGCGCGTCGTTGACATGGAGGTCGAGCGTCGGGTGAAGGTCAATGATGTTCTGGGGCCCGAACGGTCCGGTGAGATTGAAGTACGCGCCCGAAGGAAAAAGCGGATTGAACGTCTCGAGGTTGCCGGAATTCGCGTTCCGGTCGCCGCTGGCGATATCGAAGCGAAGGCCCGGGGCCGGACTAAGTGGCGCGTCGGCGAAGTTGTAGCGGACTGCGTTGGCGGCCGTCCATGCGGTGATCTCCCCCGACCCAAATTGGCCAAACTGATAGACATATTCGAGGTTGTATTCCCACGGCAAGGGACGACCCCAGATCCGCGTCCCAACCGAGTGCCGTAACTCACGCCCGTGGTTCTGGTCGAAGCTGGCATTGAGGTTCTGGAACCCGAGATAGTAGAGGTCAATGTTTGCGACGTCCTCATCGACGATAGGCCTGACGCCGTACAGGCCCCAGAACATGACGGCGGGGTCGGGAATGTCGTCAAAAACGCCCGGCCTGTTGAGGACCGGTTTCGCCCACCACCCGTCGACCGACCAGGCGCCGAGCTTCGCCAGGGCCCGGGCGCCGTCGAACGAACGGCGGAGGTTTGGGCCTTCCCTGACGTCGATTAGCCGCCCGCTACCGTAGCGAAATTCCTGCCGGCCAAGCCGCCAGGTCACCTTCGCTTCGTCCGTGTCTGGCTGCCAGGTCCAGTCGACGAAGCCCTGGTGGGCGTCGAACTGGTTCACGTCGACGTCAGGCCGGGGGCCGCCGATCCGACCATCCTCAAAGCCGCTGACCGACTGAACGAAGATCCGCCAGCGCTCGCCGACATGCAGGTCGGCGTGGAACATATATCGCTGGAGGAAATACGTGTTGTAACCCTGGGCATTCCCCGGGCCTAGGCCGAACGAGTCATTGTGGTAGGACTCGAACCATTCCCTGACGTCGGCGCCGAAGGTCAGATAGGCATCCTCACGGTCAAACAGCGGGATGAACTTCAGCGGATCGAAGAGATCGGTACGCTTTGCGGGATCGGCGAGAAAGCCGAAGTCCTCCTCATAGCGCAGGAGCTTCAGGGGAGGACGCCCCTCCGACGCCTTCGGGACGGTCGCCGTGACGGCCGACTGGCCGGGACCGAGACGAGGAACGCCCGAGCCGTCGCCGAGCGGTCGGCTGGCCGACTGAGCACCGTCGGTGGTTGTCCCGCCGGTCGCGGAGGGAGTCTCCGGCTGTTGCGCGAAGGCCTGGGCGCCGGTCATCGCCAGGCCGATGATGCCGGCAAGGATAAGACCGGCACGCCAATTCGTGCGGCGCGGCATTTCCGATCCGCGGCCGGGCCGCCTCCGTGTTCGCACCACCAGGGTGCCGGCCCTCAGAAAGCCCAGCATGCACAGCCCCCTGCCCAGAAGGGATCGCCCGCACGTGACTTCGAGGACCTGGATATCTTGTGAAGCACCGAGGATGCGTGTCGGGCGTGGCCGCATTGCGCCGAGTGCGGGGACGCCCCGGGCAGGGCGTGTGCTTGGTCGCGGTGATAGCCGCCGTAGAATCCGACCGGCGACCAATCCGGCATGACGGAGAGCGGCGCCGGTCCAAGGGGCGCGAACGGCCCCATGCCGTGAACGATCCTTCCGCCGACCACCGTGAGGACGGACTCGATGTCCCGGATCTCCGAATCCGGGACCGCAAAGTAATCCTTCGAGAGCACCGCGACGTCCGCGAGCTGACCAACGGCGATCACGCCCTTCGCGTCTTCCTCACCGGACATCCAGGCCGAACCCCGCGTGTAGAGCCGCAGGGCCGTGGCGCGGTCAAGCCGGCTCGACTCAGGGTAGAGGGCAAGTCCGCCGACGGTCCGCCCGGTCACCAGCCAGGAGAGGGAGACCCACGGGTTGTAGCTCGCTACGCGAGTCGCGTCCGTCCCGGCGCCGACGGGGATGCCCATGCCCAGCATCTTCGACACCGGCGGCGTGTGCGCGGCGGCCTCGGCCCCATAGCGGTCGACGAAATACTCGCCCTGGAACGCCATGCGGTGCTGAACCGCGATTCCCCCGCCAAGGGCCTGGATCCGCTCCAGATTTCGCTCCGTCACGGTCTCGGCGTGATCGAAGAACCAGCGCAGCCCGGCGAACGGGACCTCGCGATCGACTGCCTCGAATACGTCCAGGAACCGGGAGATCGACTCGTCGTAGGTCGCGTGGAGCCGGAAGGGCCAACGGTGCTCGGCAAGGAGCCTCACCACGCGGTGGAGGTTCTGCTCCATGCCCGGGTCGAGGTCGGGTCGGGGCTCGAGGAAGTCCTCGAAGTCGGCGGCCGAAAAGACGAGCATCTCGCCGGCGCCATTCATTCGGTAGAAGTCGCTGCCGGCGCCCGGCCTCGTCATACCGACCCACTTCGAGAAGTCCTCGAACTCGCCGCCGGGCCTCTGCGTGAACAGGTTGTAGGCGACGCGCACGGTCATCTCGCCGCGCCGATGCAGGTCCTCGATGATCGCGTAGTCGTCGGGGTAGTTCTGGTAGCCGCCCCCGGCGTCGATGACGCTCGTCACGCCAAGCCGGTTCAGCTCGCGCATGAAATGCCGCGTCGAGTTGAGCTGGTACTCGGGCGGTAGCTTCGGCCCTTTGGCTAAGGTCGCGTAGAGGATCATCGCGTTCGGGCGGGCGATCAGGGCCCCGGTCGGATTGCCCTGCTTATCGCGCTGGATTTCGCCCCCGGGCGGGTCAGGAGTGTCCTTCGAGTAGCCGACCGCGCGGAGGGCCGCCGCATTCAGGAGCGCGCGATCGTAAAGATGGAGGATGAAGACGGGTGTTTCGGGCGCTGCCGCGTTGATCTCGGCGAGAGTCGGCATCCGCCTCTCGGCAAACTGAAACTCGTTCCAGCCTCCGACGACGCGAACCCACTGCGGCGCGGGCGTCCGGAGGGCCTGCTCGCGGAGCATCCGGAGCGCGTCAGCGAGAGATGGCACCCCGTCCCACCGCAGCTCGAGGTTGTAGTTCAACCCCCCCCGGATCAGGTGGAGGTGCGAATCGTTCAGCCCGGGGACGGCCCGCCGCCCGCCGAGATCGACGACCTTGGTCGATGGTCCCCGTACTGCCATCACCTCGCCGACATTGCCCACGACGACGAACTTGCCGTCGCGGATGGCTGCCGCGTCGGCCTCGGGGTTCGACGGGTCGAGCGTCGCGAAGACCCCATTATGCAAGATCATATCGGCATGTGTCAAAGTCATAGGACCTCCTCGAGGGGTGGCCGGCGGAGCCAGCCGCGCAGGCACCGCGATAGGAGCGGCATCACAACCCAGGTCAACGCCGCGACGACGACCGCATTGAGCCCGAGCAGGCTCGCCCACCAGGGCCAACCGGCCATCCAGGGCCCAAGAACAGTGTTGAGCGTCCCGACCGTCAGGCAAACACCGACCCAGGTCACGACCGCCATTTTCCAACGCGGGGGCAGGGGGACGGCGGGCTCGCCCGGCATTCGGAACCAGGTCTCCAACCCGGTGATTTCCTCCATCGCGGGGTCGTCGGCCAGGAACGGTCGGATTTCGCCGAGCCAGGATCGATACCGCTCCCATTCCTGGAACTCGCGCCACGCCCGCCCCGAGGCAAAGCTGAGGATGACAACATATTCCCGGCCACCGGCCGGAGGCGGGACGACATGAACGCCGAGGTGTCCGGGGAACGTGACGGAGATCGGCGAGAAAGCCCGAACCGCAGCCTCGAACTCGGGCTGAAAGCCCGCGCGGACCACCCGCCGGATGATGATGCTAAGGGCATCATCATGGCCCGCGGGGGCCGCGGCGGGGACGACCGTTCGATCTTGCACTTCGCGGCTCACTTGCCGGCCCCGTACCGGACGTTCAAGTGCGGTTGCTTGTGGACCATGGTGTAGGCATACTCGACGCCTTGCCCATAGGCCCCGGAATGCTCCAACACGATCCGCATCACCGCGTCGTAGGTCTCGCGGCGTGCCCAATCCCGCTGAAGTTCCAGAAGGACCTGCTGCCAGGTGACCGGGACAGCGCCGGCCTGGATGATCCGCTGCATGGCACAGCGATGGGCCACATCGCTCGTGCCGCCGCTGGCGTCTTCGACCGCGTAGATCTCGTAGCCCGCCTCCATGGCTTGGATCGCGGGAAAGGCCAGGCAGACCTCCGTCCAGAGCGCGGCGATGACAAGCTTCTTCCGCCCCAGCCGCTCCACTTCGGCGACAAACGGCCTGTCCTCCCAGGCGTTCATCGAGGTACGCTCAAAGAGCTTCTGACCGGGGAAGAGGCCGGTTAGTTGTGGCCACATCGCGCCGCTGAAGCTCTCGGTTTCGACGGTGGTGAGGATGACCGGGACGCCGAACACCTTGGCCGCCTTGGCCAGGCCAATCGTGTTGTTCAATAGCGTTTGGCGGTCGATGTTCGTCACCCCAAAGGTCATCTGCGGCTGATGGTCGATGAAGACGACCGTGCAGTTCTCTGGCGTGAGTAGGCTGTGGATCGGATTTGACAAAGCAAGGCCTCCCTGAATGCAGCTAAGGCGGACTGTCCCGCCACTCTTGCCAAGCGTGGCGGGGGGTCACGCCACCTGGTACAATGTCCTAATGCGCCGCAAGTCGTGGCCAGGATTCGCTATGGAACATGAACCGACCACCGTCGTCGTCCAGCGCTATCTCGACGAGCTCGCCCGCGACAACCCGTCTGAGTCCGTTGTGAGAGCGCTCCTCGAGCGGTCGGCCTGCCGGCTGCGGCGACTTTCGGTTCTCTTCCTCGCGAAGAGTTACCCCCGGCTCATGAAGCCACCGATGAGCCTAGAGGCCGAGGATCTCCTTGGCGCCGTGGCCGAGCGTCTTATGAAAGCGCTCCGCGAGGCCCGGCCGATGAGCGTGCGCCAGTACTTTGCATTGGCCGGTCAGCACATGCGCTGGGAGTTGAATGACCTGGCCCGACGCTTGGATGAACAGCCAGAGGCGATCGAGTTGCGCGATGACCTCGCCCTGGCACCTGGTTCGAGCGATACGAGCCTCTCCTCGGACGGCCGCCGAATGCTCGCGGCGATCGATGGCCTTCCCGAGGAGGAACGTGAGGCATTTGACCTGATCCGTATCCAGGGGCTGACGGCTCCGGAAGCGGCCGAGGTGCTAGGCGTGTCGGAATCCACAGTGAAGCGCCGGTTGCGGAAAGGGGTCACGAATCTTGCGGAGGTGCTGGATGACCTGCGACCGCGCGGCGAGCCGCCCGGGGAGCGCCGCACGGCACTCTGACCGCGACCCTGCGACGATGAGGATAGCGCCGTGACAATCGACTTGCGGGTCCACGAGCTCCTCGAGGAGTTGCATGACTCGGGCCGGACCCCGGAGGAAGTCTGCAGCGATTTCCCCGAATTGCTTCCCGAGGTCCGTGAGCGCTGGTGGCGCATCCGTCGCCTCGAGGCCGAGCTCGACACCCTGTTCCCGCCCGAGCGCGAAATCGCGGCCCGAGAGACGTCCGAAGCGCCAGGGGGCGCCGACCTGCCTCACATCGCGGGCTACGAGGTGGAGGCTCTTCTCGGGAGGGGTGGGATGGGCGTGGTTTTCCGGGCCCGCCATCTTCGATTGAACCGCGTCGTGGCGATCAAAATGGCGATCTCGGGGTCCTATGCGGCCCCCCAAGAGCGCGATCGATTCCAGAGAGAGGCCGAGGCGGTCGCCGCCCTTCGGCATCCGCACGTGGTCCAGATCTACGACGTCGGCGACGCCGAAGGCCGCCCCTACTACGCGATGGAGTTCGTCGCGGGCGGAAGCCTCGCCGCACGTGCGAAGCCGGCGACCCCCCGCGAGGCGGCCGCGCTCGTCATCCCGCTCGCCGAGGCAATGCAGGCCGCCCATGACGCCGGCATCATCCATCGCGACCTGAAGCCCGCGAACATCCTGCTGGAAGAGGATGGCACGCCAAAGATCGGCGATTTCGGCCTCTCGCATCGGATCGACGACAACTCCCGACTGACACTAAACGGGGCCGTGATCGGAACTCCGAACTACATGGCTCCGGAACAGGCCGCCGGTGATCCGGAGAGCGTCGCGCCGGCCGTCGACGTCTACGCCCTCGGCGCGATCCTCTACGAGTTGCTGACGGCCCAGCCCCCCTTCCGGGGGAAGACGCCTGCGGAGACGGTCAGGCACGTTGTCGCGTCAGACCCCATGCCCCCCACCTCGCTCAACCCGAAGGTCCCTCGCGACCTAGAAATCGTCTGCCTCAAATGCCTGAGCAAAGACTCGGCCCGACGATATTCGTCGGCCGAGCGCCTCGGCGCCGACCTCCGCCGCTTTCTGGACGGTGAGGCCATCGAGGCCAAGCCCGAAGGGCGGGCCGCACGGATGTGGCGACGCATCCGGCGCAGCCCGGGATGGTACGCGATGCTCGGTTGCATCGTCCTCCTCGCCGGAGCCCTGGCGGGAGTCGGCGTATGGATCGCCGCGGACCGGGCCGATGCGGGCCGACGTTCCGCCGCCGAGGCGGCGGCCAACGAGGGGGCCGCAATGGGCGACTTGCGAGAGATGGCCCTGGCAATGAATCGAGCAGCCTGGGTTGAGGCGCGGGGGGCGTTCCAGCGGGCCGAGGGACGCCTTTCCGCACGCGGTTCGGCGAGGGTTCGCACAGCCCTCGACCAGGCCCGTCGCGACCTTGACCTCGTGGCCCGCCTCGAGTCGATCCGGATGGGACGCGCCCGGTCGGTTGACGGCCTGTTCGATCACGCGGGTGCGGACGATGCCTTCTGTCGGGAGTTTCGCCGCTACGGCTTCGGCGGCCCCGAGGTGGTGCCCGAACTCGTCGCCCCCCGAATTGCGGGCTCGGATGCCCGAAGGGCTCTCCTGGATGCCCTCGATGACTGGCCCATTCCCAGATCCGATGCGGCTCGCAAGATGTGGGCGCTCCGCGTCGCCAGGCTGGTGGTCGGCCAAAAATCGGGCTGGATCGGCGACGCTCGTGACCCCGAACTGCGCAAGAATCGACCTGCGCTCGAGCGTCTCATCGCGACGGCTCCCATCGACGATCAGCCCGTCCCGCTGCTGCTGGCGATCGCCGACGACTTGCGGGCAGCGGGGGGCGATCCCCTCCCGTTCTTGCAGAAGGTCCAGCGAGCACGGCCCGGTGATTTCTGGGCGAACCTGGCGATCGGATCGGCACTTGGCCGCGCGAAGAAGCACTCGGAGGCGGTGCGCTACTACCAGTCCGCGCTCGCGCTCCGGCCCGACACCGCGGTGAGTTACAACAATGTGGGAAGCAGCCTGACCAACTCGGGCAGTTTCCACGAGGCGATCGCATACTTTCGCGCCGCGCTAAAGCTCGACCCGACAGCCGCTATCACGATCTACAACTTGGGCTACGACCTGAGGGCTACAAGCCAACTCGACGAGTCCATCGCACTGTTCCGATCGGCCGTGGTGCGCTCTCCGGGAAGTGCGCTGCTCCATGCTGGCTTCGGTGATTCCCTCGCCGCGGCATCACGACCCGCGGAGGCGCTGAGCGAATACCGCCAGGCCGTCGAACTCGATCCAGAGCTCTTGATGGCCCAGCCCAGCCTGAGAACGACCTTCCTTCGGCTGTTGCCCCCGGAAGAAGCGAGAGTGGCCTGGCGGAGGGCGATCGACGCGGCCCCGGACACGATTGGGGCTCGCGACGGCTACGCCGAGTTCTGCCTGTTCCTCGGGCGTGAAGATGACTACCGCGAAGAGAGGCGTGCTCTGCTCGAACGCTTCGGAGAAGTCGACGAACCCCAGACGGCCGAACGCATCGGCCGGGCCTGCCTCCTGCGTCCGCTCTCCCTGGACGAGGCCGAGAAGGCCGTCGCACTGATCGACCGCGCGTTGGCCGACCGCCCTTCGCCCCCACCGGCATGGGCCCGACCGTATTTCCTCGTGGCCAAGGCGCTGGGGGAGTATCGCCGAGGACGTTTCTCGAGCGCCATCACGATCCTGAGCGGAGACGCGGCGAGAGTATTGGGCCCCAGTCCGCTCCTGGTCACAGCCATGGCACAACAGCGGCTGGGACAGGAAGACGCGGCCCGCAAATCGCTCACGGCCGCGGTCAAGGCCTACGACTGGAACGCCCGGGCCGACAACCGCGAGGCCTGGATTTACCACGCTCTGAGGCGAGAGGCGGAGGTCACCGTCCAGGCGGCCGACGTAGGCGGCGAATCTCACACAGGGACCGAGGGAAAGAAACTCCCGTAGGCCTATCATCCTCGGTGTCGGTGCTTTCCCGGCCGGAGACCGTTCGGCTGTGCCGGTCCCGCGAGGGGCAAAGCTCCCATCGGTGAGAATGGAAGGCACGCATCATGAGCACCGCGGAGGGTTACTTCGACCCGGTGGAGGAACCCTCGAGGTCGCGGTCCAACCACCCGCCGATCGTCGCCGTATCGGTATAGCCCTGACATGAAAGCACGCTCCGCAAGGCGTCGGGATGGGCGATCAGGATTTCGGCGGCTTCAAGAACCGCTTGGGGACGATAACCAAGCAGCTTCTTGCTGAAGAGTCCGTCGGCGCTTCCGGCTCGATCGAATCGGGTCAGGACGGCCATCAGCCGCCTTGTGTCTTCGTTCGTGTCCGAGGGTTTGCCCTCCGCAATCGCTTTGGCTGCGGCCCGAAGTCCGCCAGGGTCGCGCCGAGCCCAAGCGAACATCGGTTCGTAGAGCCCACGGCGAGGAACTCGCTCCAGGCCATCTCCCCAAAACCAGCCAAATCGCGGCATATATTGTTGGATCCAGGAAGGCGCGGACCTTCGCACACGCGCCGGCTCCTCCCCCCCCGAGGCAAGCAACTGCAACGCGAAGGCTCGCGAAATCGCCACCGAGTCCGCGACTGTAACGACCCGTGCTCCCTGGAGTTGCGGCGGCTCGACCGCATACCAGGGCTTCAACGTGACAAGCAGCCTTCGCAAGGTCGTTGCCTTGGAGTCCTGGGTTAAGATCCAGGCAAAGGTTGTGTCATCAAGGGTCGCGGCGCCAAGCATCAGGTCGCTCCGAAGCTCTCCCAGAGCTTGAAGCTCGAAGAACGTGGGAGACTCCGTCTTCTCGGCGAAGAAATCCACCACGGCATTCTTGGGAAATCGCTTGTTGAGTTCGGCAAGCGTTTGCGGATCATAGGCATCAAACCAGTAAGACAGCTCGAATCCGGACCTCCATGCTTGCCTGGCCCCTCCAATGAACTCATTGTAATACGAGAGTTCATAGGGGTGTACCTTCACCAACTGCCACAGGGCCGGCATCAAGATCAGGATACACGCGACCGCACGTGTGCCCTTGGGCCGGACGCGGAGAAGCGACGCCAGGCCGTCGGCCAGCCAAATCGCTCCCCAACCCGCGAACGCCGCGAGAAAGAAGAACGTTGGCAGAAAGAGCCGAACACCATCGTGGGCAGGCGTCGGGAGCATGCGAAGCGCAGGTAAAGTCAAGAAGTGAATCAAGAAATAAGCCGGCAACTGGTCGCGGCGAAGGTTCACGAGTGCATAGATTATCCCAAGAAATCCCGCCGCCAAGATGCACACCGGAACTGTAATCGCCAGCAAAACCCAGGCATTGTGCCAGGGAAGGCTGAAGTTGTAGATCTGGCCGAAATAGATGATGCCAATATCGGGAAGAGCACTCTTGCGATCGGTATTCAGCATATAATAATGGGCGAGTCTGGGCAGCGTCTCACGCCACCAGGCGGGATTTCCTAGCCAGGAAACGACGGGGGCGAACGCCAAAATCGCGGTCCAGGTTTCCAGGGCAGGCCGTTCAACTCCCCACACGGCACTGGTGCGGAAGAGCCGGCCCAGGAGCTGGCGGATGAACCAGACAAGCAGGGGCGCAGCGAGGATCAGGCCGGGGATAGCCGACGATGGTCGCGTTACGAACAGGTCGGTCTTGTCCGGAGGGGGAAGTACCGCCTTGAGCCTCAGGATCTCCCCGAAGGCAATCCCCAGCGGCACGAGCATCGCCAGGGTTGTTGCCACACCATCGAGCCAGTCCGCCCGACCTTCTCGACGGAGAAACGTCTTGGGAAGTCGACCTCCAACCAGCCAGATCAGGAGGGGGAGCAAGACGATCACGGCCGCCATTTTTTCCAGGAAGGCCAGGCCCAGCAGGACGCCAACGAGAACCCGCCATCCGCGCGCATGCGGCTCCTGCAGTCCTTTCCAGAACGCGAGCGTGGTGGCGACCCAGAGCAAGAGCCCCGGGATATCAGTCTCAGCTAGGTGGGCCTGTCCGTAGACGCGAGGGGTTAGCAAAAGCGCTCCTGCCGCAATCGCGCCGACCCAGGTGCCATAGCGTCGCGCAAGGAAGCCGAACCCGAGCGTGATCGTCAGGGCGAATTCGAGAACAGATGCCATGCGCCGCGCTGGTACGTCCTTCATCCAGGCGCCGAACACGGTGTGAGTCGCCAGGTTCAATTGGCCGGCCAGGGGGGGGTGGAAATTGATTCCGTGCCGGCCGTAGGGCCAGTAGAAGAGCAGGGCATCCGGATCGAGCAGGGCCTGCATATCGCCCCACGACCGGGCTTGCGTGAGACGTTCCCACCATTGCCCCGACTTTACTTGGCTGTAACGATATGCTGGCTCATCCCACGTGAGTCCGAAGTCCCCCGTCGTCGGAACCGTCGCGGCAAGAGCCACGGCGAAGACCAGTCCTCGGGCCAGCCGGCCTCGTCGAGTTGAACCCTCAGCGCCCACCCACTCGGAACTCGGTTCGTCGCGAACTTCCATCACATCTCCGGACAAATGCGTAATTCAGGGAGCCTGCCCGCTCGGAGAACTGACAAAACCCGAAAAGATTGCACGTTAGACTCTATTTATTTTCCCCAATCTCAAAAACGGGTTGTCAGGAGGCGGTTTACCTTATACCCTACGTTTCGGGCGGGTATCCATTTTGCTTAAACCATCGAACCCCAAGTGTTCGACGATCTGCGACTCCCCGCTTTGACCTTTAGACGTTTTTGGAGGCACCCAATGCAAAAGCAACTGACGATTCTGGCCCTGGCTGGCGTTCTCGGCTTGGTCTTGGCCAGTGACGCGAGCGCTTGCCACAAGAAGAAGTGCGGACATGCTCCGGCCCCCGCTCCGTGCGTGGTCGCTGCCCCCGCTCCCTGCCCGGCTCCCGCTCCTTGTCCGGCTCCGGCCCCCGTGGCCTGCGCCCCCAAGAAGTGCCACTTCAAGCTGCCGAAGATCAACTTCAGCGGTTTTGGCTGCCACAAGAAGCAGGTCGTTTGCGCCGCCCCCGTTGTCGCCGCGGCTCCCGTTGTTGCCGCTCCGGTCTACCCGACCAGCCAGGTTGCTCCTTCGTTCCAGGCCCTCCCCTCCGGCCAGGGCTATTGAGCGATTGGTCCATATTAGCGCGGGGCGACGGCCTGTAGCCAACGGGCTGCTCGCCCCTTACTCTTTCGAACCCGCCTCGCTCTCAAAGCGATGGAACGGAACGCAAAGCCGGTTTCTCTCCCGCCTTCGCTGAGAATCAAAGCCGCTCCTCTTACCCCCTTCTCGCCTCGCCTCGCAGGCCACCCGGAGCGGGTATCATCTCGCCTTCCGGCTCTTCCCGTCAACGGCCCGACGACATGCCATTGAGTCGCTATTCCATCGCACACGCGAAGTTTCCTGCGCGCAGGCGAGCACGCCAGCCGCTCGTCATCGCATGACGGAGACCAGCACTTGCTCTCCTCAATGGATTCGACACGGACGCTCAGGCCAACAGCTTCTTCAAAACATGGCCGCCGACGTCGGTGAGGCGCTCGTCTCGTCCGTTGTGCAGGATCGTGAGTTGCTTGTGGTCGAGCCCCATGAGATGAAGAATCGTGGCGTGGATGTCGTTGACGTGGGCTCGGTCTTCGATGGCGTTGAGACCGATCTCATCGGTCGCACCGACGACGGTCCCCCCTTTGACACCCCCTCCGGCCATCCACATGGTGAAGCCGGTGGCGTTATGATCGCGCCCTCGGCCTCCCTTTTGAGACACTGGCGTTCGACCGAATTCCGCCCCCCAGATCACGAGCGTTTCTTCGAGCAACCCGCGCCGCTTGAGGTCGGTCAGAAGAGCGGAGACCGGTTGGTCGGTCAGGCCGCACATCTTCTCGTGGTTGGCGTCGATGTCATCGTGGGCGTCCCATTGCATGGCAACGGGTCCGCCGCCTGAGTAGAGCTGCACGAATCGCACGCCGCGCTCAACAAGCCGCCTGGCAAGCAAGCAGCGTGTTCCAAACTCAGCGGTCCGGGGATTATTGAGCCCGTAAAGTTCCTTCGTCTCCGCCGTTTCTCGGGTGAGATCAACGGCCTCGGGAGCCGCACTCTGCATCCGGTAGGCCAGCTCATAGCTTGCAATGCGAGCCGACAGCTCTGTGTCCGACGAGTCGATCCCATCGGCATTCATCGCGCCGAGGAGATCCAACGTCGCACGTTGCTGGGCTGATGAGAACTCCGTAGAGGGCTTCAAATTCACGATCGGCGCGGGCCCGCTTCGGAACAAAGTCCCCTGATATTGCGCAGGCAAGAGCCCGGCTCCCCAGCACGGCGCGCCTCCTTCGGGCGTCCCTTCCGGCTGAGTCATCACCACGTATGAAGGCAACTCCTCGCTCTCAGAGCCGAGCCCGTAGGTCACCCAGCTTCCCAAGCTCGGAAACCCCATGAAGATTCGACCTGTATTCATTTGATACATCGCCGGCGCATGGACCACGCTGTCGGCGACGCACGAACGAATCAAGGCGATGTCATCCGCATGCTTGTGCATATGTGGCACAAGATCCGACATGTCCATGCCGGATTGGCCGTACTTGCCAAATTTGCGGTGGGAACCGAGACAGAGAGGATCGTCCTCGAGAAACTCGCTATGCACCTTGCCAAAGCTCGGCGGAAGGGGCTGGCCATTCAGCTTGTTCAAAGCCGGCTTGGGGTCGAACATGTCCATGTGGCTCGGGCCGCCGGTCATGAACAGGAAAATGCAACGCTTTGCCTTCGCGGGGAAATGCCCGACCTTCGCCGCGAGCGGGTTATTCGACGCCGACGAAGCCCGTACCTCGTTCTGCAGCAGGTGGACGAGGCCAAGCATCCCGAAACCGTTCCCCGCGCGCTTGAGGAACTCGCGTCGGTTCGGTGGCAAGAAACCATGGGGACCCGGGCAGCGTGTGTTTCGCATTTCCGTGAGATCCGAAGGATGATGACCTGCAACTGTGTCAGATGTATGAAGGAGCAGGCTTCACAACCAGAGCGTATTGGCCCAAGGTCATGCTCGCCTGCGTATCAGTCGATCTCAATTTCCCGTTTCAGGGAACGTAGACAAACTCATTACGATTGAGCATGGCCAGGGAGAAGTCGACCCAGGCGGCGGCCAGAGCGGGGTCAACACCTTCCGGTACATAGGACGGCTTCGAGAGCGGCTGGCCTTCCTGGGCTCGGAGCCGCAAGCGCCCAGCCTGGGCATCGAGGAAGGCAAGTGACTGCTCGAGTTCCTTGGGCTTGGGATCACGCGCGAGCACAATGCGGTACGCTCGACGAACCTGTTCCTGCCGCTCGCCGGACGACTCACGGTAGAGACGTCCCGCCAAACCCTTGGCCCTGGCCACGGAATTATCGCTGTTCAAAAGCACGAGGGCCTGGAGAGCGTGAGTGCTCACCCCACGCTGAGCGCAGGCGGTCTGGGTATCGGGGGCGTCGAACGCGTCGAACAGGGGATAGCGCACGTTTCGCTTGCGGAAGAGATAGAGCGAACGGCGCTGGTGCTCGGAAATGTCCGGCGTCACAGGCCAGATGTCGACCACTTCGAACTCGGTGAAGATCAGGTCTTCCACCTCCTTCTCGATGGGGGCGATCACGCTCGGTCCTCCCATCTTGAAGTTGATCTCGCCCGAGGCCACGAGCATCGCATCGCGAAGGCTCTCGGCATCAAGGCGGCGACGGTTCATGCGCCAAAGCAGCGTGTTCTCCGGATCGTCGGCAGCGGCCTGTTTCGCGTCCGGCGTGCTCGTGCTGGCCTGGCGATACGTCGCCGAGGTCACCATCAAGCGGTGGAGTGGCTTGAGCTTCCATCCCTGAGCAATGAGCTCGGTGGCCAACCAATCGAGCAACTCGGGATGCGAAGGCTGCTCGCCGCGAACACCAAAGTCACTCGCGGTCGCCACGATTCCCCGCCCGAAGTGATACTGCCAAAGCCGATTCACGATCACCCGAGTGGTGAGCGGGTTGTCGGACCGTGAAAGCCACTCGGCGAGAGCTTTCCGCCGGCCCGTGGTCGAGGCAGTGGGGTTTACCGACTTCGCGGTGAAAGCATCGTTCGGCAACGAGGCAAGAACCACACCGGGCGGACGAGGGATGACCATCGGGCCATGAGCCTTGGGATCTCCTCGCTTCGCAACGTGCGTATCGGGCGCCTCCTTGCCATCATCGATCAGCGCCATTGCCTGGGCCGGCGGACGCGGCAAGGTCACCTCAATCGCATAGATATCTTTGCGAAGACCATCCCGCTTGGCGAAGTCGGCCGCGTTGGTCGCCACGGCCGCCACCAGTTCTTCCCACGTCACATTCAGCGTTGTTGCAATACCCTCGGCAAGCCGCTTCTGGACCGGCGTACGATCCTTCTCCGGGGTCGCCAAAATCGCTCGCTCACTTGCCGTGAGCATGCTCTTCTTCTTTTCCACGAGGGTCGACCGATAGGGAGCCTCAAGCTCCGCCAACTGCTTTTTCAACGGGGCCGTCTTGTCGTTGACCGCCTTCGTCGCCGCCTCGTAGGCCTTCTTCTCCTCCTCGGAGGCAATCGGCTTGTCGATGAACTTCGCGCCGGCGAAGAACGACTGAAGGCGGTAGTAGTCGGTCGTTGGCAGCGCATCGAACTTGTGGTCGTGACAACGGCTGCAAGCGATCGTGAGCCCCAGGAAAACCGAGCCGACCGTGCCGGTCACTTCAGTCAATTCCGACTGACGTTTCACGACGGGGTCGATGTTGCCGGACACGATCTCACGTGGCCCGCATCGCCCGAACCCCGTGGCAACCAAGGCCTCCTTGTCGCCCGGAGCCACTTCATCCCCTGCCAGTTGCAAGCTGATGAAGCGATCGTACGGCATGTCGGCGTTCAGGGCCGAGACCACCCAATCCCGATAGCGCCAGGCATCAGGGCGTTCGGCGTCGATCTCGAAGCCGTTGGTTTCCGCAAAGTGAGCCAGGTCGAGCCAATGCTGGGCCCAGCGTTCCCCGTAGCGAGGGCTCTCGAGGAGGCGATCGACCAATCGCTCGTAGGCGTCGCCTCGCGAGTCGGCCAGAAAGGCTTCGACCTCGGTCGGGGTCGGCGGAAGGCCGGTGAGGTCGTAGGTGACCCGGCGAATCAAGGCAATACGGTCAGCCTCAACGGCATGAGGGTAATTCATCTCCTCAAGGCCGGCGAGGATAAAGCGGTCGATAGGGTTCTTGACCCACTTTTGCTCTTTCACAGCGGGAAGCTCGGGACGGCGCGGCACTTGGTAGGCCCAGTGCTCCCGTTGATCCGGCTTGAACTTTTCCGGAGGAGCGATCCCTTCGGTATCCGTTTTGGGCTCCGCGGCTGCCAGGGAGGCCGAAACGATCCATCCGGCAATCGACAGAGTGAGGGTCCATTTGGAAAGGGCACGTGCCATGGACGAAACACTCCCCGAGGAGGGTTGAGCAAAGCTCACGGATTAGAGGCAATCGCGTCGGAAGGCGCTGGGCGTTCCCCAAACTGGAGAGATCTTGGGGAGAACGCCTTCGAGCCGGCGGGTTCAACCAAACTTCCAACCTTTATCCTACGTCGGACAGGCTGGGAAAGGAATCCAGAAGTTCGACAAGCTCCGTCACGAAAACCGAGCCTTCAAAAACGTCAGAGCAATTCCCGGATCAGGCGCCCCTTGGGGGGTTGGCCAAGAGCGTCTCGAGACACGCCCAAACGATGATACAACGTGACGGCCAGATCTTCGGCGTGGTAAGGAGAGTCAATCGCTTCCTCTCCGGACGTGTCCGTCTGACCGACAACAACTCCTCCCTTGATACCGCCACCGGCCAGCAACGCGACCCCTGCGTTGGCCCAGTGATCGCGCCCCGCAGTGTCGTTGACCCTGGGGTTACGGCCGAAGTCGCTCAGGGCGACCACCAGCGTGGTGTCGAGCAATCCCCGGTCCGACAGATCCTGCAGCAAGGTGGAGAGAGCGCCGTCAAGCCGGGGAAGACATCGGTCGCGCAGATCCTGGAAGTTATTGGTGTGGGTATCCCAGCCTCCGTCCGTCACCGTCACAAACCGCACCCCCGCCTCGATCAACCGCCGAGCCAGTAAACACCTTTGGCCGAGCGCATGGCGACCGTAACTCTCTCGGATCCGTTCGTCCGCGCGACCGACCTCGAGCGCCCGCCCGGTTCGCGGCGAGGTGAGACGCGGGACGCTGTCGTGAACGCTCAAGTCCTTTGCCAGGACCCACGGCCGGTGAGAATCGCCAAGATAGCCGGCGCCACCGCCGCCATAATGCGGATCAAGATCTCCCCCCAACTGAACGTAGGCAGGCAAGCCCGCCCGCTCCCCTTTCGCTTTCGAGATCACAGCTCCGAAGGAAGGATGAGCAAGCCGAGGGTTGAACATATGCCCCGAGAGCATGTAAGCCTCGGCGACTCCGTGAGTTCCATTGCGCGGGTTGAGGGAACGGAGAATCGAATATTTGTCCTGAATCCGGGCAAGACGGGGCAAGGGATCGCACACCTTGATCCCGGCGACGTTGGTGTCGATCACGCCGAACTCGCCGCGAATGTCGCTGGGAGCTTCCGGCTTGGGATCGAAGCTATCGAGATGACTGAGTCCCCCCTGAAGCCAAAGGAGGATACACGAAATGTCCGGTTCCGAGCGAATGATCGTCGCTGGTGAAGAACAGGGCCGAACAAAACCAAGCGCTGCCAGCGATCCAGCGCGGACAACGTCGCGACGCGTGACCTCATCGTAACTCCAGCTTGAACCGCGAGAGCCCGAAAACATGGGGTCACCCTCCTTCTCTATGGCGATCGCTCGAACCAGCCACCTTACGATCCGTCTCATCGATTTGAATCGAAGTTTAACATCAGGTTCAAACCACCGACAAGAACTTGGAGACGTCGCCAGTTAGATGGAGAATTCGAAGAGTCAACACAGTTCTTAAGAACTGCGCTGTCTGAGGCAACACACTTTCGTTGGACGAAGATCAGATCGATCCGAGACGTGGTATCGGGGGGTAACACTCCGTTATGATCGCGAGACGGAAGTTTCGTCAGGTCATCGACCCGCGATTCGCTGGGGGACGGAAGCTTCGGAGGACTCCGGCCCTCCGCAGAACTTGCCCTGGGCGTGGGGCAAACCATCGCGCTGGGTTTTCGATCGAGGCCGAGGAGAAACTGCTCTATGGTTAAGTCCGATGCGAGCTTCCGCCAGTATGCCTACCGTGTTGGTCCCCCCCTCACCAACGACACACTCAATGGCCTGTTCCGCGAAGCTTGGCCCAACTATCGGGACCGAGACTTCGGCCCCGTTTTGGCACGAAGTTTGACTTACATCGGGGCCTTCGACGGTGACAATCTGATTGGATTCGTCTACCTCGCATGGGACGGCGGCTATCATGCTTTCCTGCTTGATACAACGGTGCGTCCGGAGTATCGCCGAATCGGCATCGGGCAAGAACTGGTGCGGCGTGCCATGCAGGCAACGCGTACCCTGGGAGTCGAGTGGGTCCACGTGGATTTCGAGCCCAGGCTTCGGGAGTTCTACCGTCGTTGCGGTTTCGGACTGACCGAGGGGGGCCTCATGAATCTGACCCGCTCGGCGAAGTGAAAACGCGGCAAGGGTTGTCGAAAACCTAAGAAGGAGCCTTTCTTGGCCAACGTCGTCCTGCAGGCAGTCTCCAAAGTGTATCCAGGCGGCGTTACGGCCCTTTCGGCTGTTGACCTTGAAATCGCAAATGGCGAACTCTTTGTCGCCTTGGGTCCCTCGGGCTCCGGTAAGAGCACCCTCCTGCGTTTGATCGCGGGGTTAGAAGACCCGAGCGCGGGCAGCATCTGGATCGGTGGAAAGCGCGTCGACGACTTGCCCCCTCGCGACCGTGACGTCGCGATGGTCTTCCAAACCCCCGCGCTTTATCCCCACCTCAACGTATTCGAGAACCTGGCTTTCGGTCTGCGAGCCCGCTCCGTACCTAAGGGGAAACTCCGGTCAACCGTCAGCGCGGTGGCCGAACGATTGGGAATCGCCGGCGTCCTGGATCGCATGCCGCGCACCCTTTCCGGCGGGCAACGCCAACGTGTGGCCCTGGGCCGCGCGATCGCTCGAGAGCCTCGCGTCTTCTTGCTCGACGAACCATTCTCAAGTCTCGACGCTCCGCTACGAGCATCAATGCGAGCCGAGCTCGCGGAACTCCATCGCCGGCTTGGAACCACCACCATCCTCGTAACACATGACCAGGCCGAGGCCATGATGCTCGGCAACCGAGTCGCGGTCGTGGAGGCGGGACAAATCGTCCAGGTCGGTTCCCCCACGGACATTTACGATCGGCCGGCCAACCGATTTGTCGCCACATTCATCGGTCAACCGCCGATGAGCTGTTTGCCCTGCGCCATCGAACGGGCGCCGGAAGGGTGGCGGATCAAGTTCGATGCCTTCGAATCGACGGAGAGTTGGAGCGTCCCCCACGACTCTCGCCAGGCTCCCGCCCTCAGCCAGTTGGAGGGGCGGCCCGTTGAGCTGGGACTTCGTCCTGAGACCATTTCTCCGATCGAAGCCAACCAGGATGCCGATGCCACTTCTCCCTTCGTTGCCGCAAATCTCGGGGTACAACGGCTCGACCGTCTGGGGCATGAAACTCTCGCGACAGTTTCTCTCGGTCCATTCCTCCTCAATCTCCGTCTGCCTCCCCACGACAAACACGCGGTAGGGGATATCTTGTCGGTCCGGATCGATTTGCGCCGGGCGAGTTGGTTCGAGCGAGGCACAGGTACCGCCATTCAGGTCAGCTCGATGCCTTAGAGGCACTTTGCGCGGTGGGACCCGGTGGCTCGTAGCATCCTCGGCCGGTTTCGACCATGATAGGCGGACGGGACGACGCTGCGGGAGGATTGGCCTTGAACCTATCGACCACCGTCCGCCACGAGCGGTTCAACTTTACGAGTCTTCGCGAGCTTTTCGCCAAGGCCAACGAAGAGAAGTCAGGGGACCAACTTGCGGAAATCGCGGCTCGCACCGAGAGCGAGCGCGTGGCTGCCAAGCGGGTGCTCGCCGACCTCTCTCTCGCGGAAATCGTCGCGACTCCCCTGATCGATCCCGATCACGATGAGGTCAGCCGGCTGATTCTCGATGGTCAAGACCGCGAGGCCTTCAGCGCGATCTCCAGCCTGACGGTGGGGGAGTTTCGCGAGCTTCTCCTCAACGATCGGATGGAGGCGGATCTCGCCCCCTTGCATTGGGCCGTTACCCCCGAGATTGCCGCGGCCGTCGCCAAGCTGATGAGCAACAAGGACCTGATCCTGGCCTCGAGCCGATTCCAGATCATCACCCGTTGCCGCAATACGATGGGCCAGAAGGGGGTGCTCGGAGTCCGCGTTCAGCCGAACCATCCTCGCGATGACATTGGGGGTGTTCTTCTCTCCGCGCTCGACGGCCTGCTGCTCGGCTGTGGAGATGCCATGATCGGTGTCAATCCGGTCACGGAATCAGTCGACGCCACAGTCGGTCTCCTCCACGCGCTCGATCGCCTCATCGAGACCTACAAAATCCCAACGCAGGCTTGTTGCCTCTCGCACATCAGCACGCAACTCGAAGCGATGGATCGAGGAGCTCCCGTCGACCTTCTCTTCCAGTCCGTCTCCGGAACAGAGGCTGGTAATTCGAGCTTCGGCGTGAGTCTAGCCCTGCTTCGCGAAGGAGCGGAGCGCGTTCGCGAACATCATCGTGGCCGCGACGTTGCCTGGGCTGGCCATCATGCCATGTATTTCGAAACCGGGCAGGGGAGCGCCCTCTCGGCCGGAGCCCATCACGGCGTAGACCAATTGACGCTCGAAGCCAGGGCCTATGGAGTGGCCCGCGCCTTCGACCCGTTCCTGATCAACAGCGTGGTCGGCTTCATCGGGCCTGAGTACCTCGCCGACGAGCGGCAAATTACTCGTGCAGGGCTTGAAGATCATTTCATGGGAAAACTTCTAGGTTTACCCATGGGTTGCGACGTCTGCTATACGAACCATGCCGCGGCTGACCAGAATTCCGCCGACAATCTTTTGGTCCTTCTGGCGGCGGCCGGCTGCAACTACGTCATTGGCATTCCTTGCTCGGGAGATGTCATGCTCAACCATCAATCGGTGAGCTACCACGACATCGCGGGTATTCGCAAGCTGCTCGGACTGACACCGGCTCCCGAGTTCGCCGCCTGGCTCGAGGAGAGCGGCATTTTCCGGAACGGGCGGTTGCGTGACGCCGAGGGCCCCGCCGAACGCCGCATGATCTCAGGAATCACCAGCTTGCTCGAGGCCGTGGGATGAGCCGGGAACCTCATGCCGCAAGGTCGGAGCCCAGTGCCGACGAGATTGCGAAACTGGTTGAGAAGATCCGCGCGTTGACCCCGGCGCGGGTTCTGGCTGGACGCATCGGCACCTCTTACCGTACCGAAACTCAGCTTGCCCTTCGCGAAGATTACGCCGCGGCGGTCGACGCCGTGCATGCCGAGATCAACCTGGAGCGTGACCTCGGGGCGGACTTCCTCACGCGCTGGAACCTCTTCGAGGTGAACACGCGGGCCCGAACGAAGCCGGAGTACCTGCTGCGCCCCGACCTGGGTCGGCAGCTCGACGCCCACGCGGTGGAGCGTCTGAAGTCGTGCCCGAGCGGGACCGACCTTCAACTCGTGATCGGAGACGGGCTCTCGGCCACGGCCGTGGTGGCCCAGATCCCAGCACTTTTTCCCTTGATCGTTCAAGGGGCGGAACAACACGGATTGCGTCTGGGCCAACCCTTCTTCATTCGTAACTGCCGCGTCGGCGTGCTCAACGACATCGGCCGATTGCTCAATCCGGCTGTCGTGGTGTTACTCATCGGTGAGCGCCCCGGACTGGCCACGGCGGAGAGCCTATCCGCCTACCTCGCCTATCGGCCTCAACCTGGCCACACCGACGCGCAGCGCAATCTGATCTCGAACATCCACGCCCGAGGGACCTCGGCCCGCGACGGCGCCGAGCGTATTCTACGGCTCGCGCTCCAGATGATTCGCCTCGAGGTCAGCGGTGTCGAGATCAAGGAGCAGCTCCCCGACGCCGGCAGTCCGTTCGCTCTCGATGATCAAGGAACCCCGGTGCCATGACGGCCGACGAAAACCACCAACGCAGCGCCCCGCAACACTCCAGCCAACAGGTCGGCGCGGAGGACGAGAGGTTGCTCCGCGAGTTGGGCTACACCCAGGAGCTCAACCGCCAACTTGGCGGGTTCTCGAACTTCGCTCTCTCGTTCTCGATCATCTGCATCCTCGCCGGCGGGGTGACTTCATTTCATCTCGGCTTTTGCGGAGTGGGAGGGGCCGCGATTGGGCTGGGGTGGCCCCTCGTAAGCCTCTTCGCGTTGGCGGTTGCCGCGACGATGGCGCAGGTCGCCTCGGCATTCCCGACCGCGGGAGGGCTGTACCACTGGGCCTCGATTCTGGGTGGCCGGGGCTGGGGCTGGCTGACGGCCTGGCTCAACCTCGCGGGGCTCGTGACGGTCATTGCCGCCGTCAACGTGGGCCTTTGGACCTTCGTACTCGGGTCGGTCGCGGCGATGCTTCCCGAGAATCGCCTTCCCGGATTCCTGGCATGGGGAGCCCAACCGGCCGGGCAGGCCCTGGCGGTCGCCCTGATTACGAGCTCTCAGGCGATTTTGAATTCGCGAGGGATTCGGCTAACGGCCCGGCTGACCGATCTCAGCGGCTATCTGATCCTCGCCGTGAGTGTGGTTTTGACCGTCGCCATGGTCGCCTTTTCGTCGCGTTTCGACCTCTCACGCTTGTTCTCATTTGCAAACTACAGCGGCGAGTCGGGAGGAAACGTCTGGCCGCAAACTCCGGAGATTGGGCGGCTTTTTGCCTTGGGGCTCCTATTACCGGCCTACACCCTGACGGGCTTTGACGCATCGGCTCATGCTGCCGAGGAGACGGTCGGAGCGGCACGCGCGGTTCCCCTGGGTATCATTCGTTCGGTCGCTGTCGCCGGCCTCGCGGGTTGGGTCATGCTGGCCGCCGTCGTCCTGGCGGTTCCTGACCTCGCGCTTTTGGCTGCTCGTGGAGACCAAGCCTTTCCCTGGGCATTGCGATTGGTTCTTCCTCCAGGAATGGCGGCGACCCTGGCCGTTGGAATCGCGCTGGCGATGTACGGATGCGGCCTGGGAGCAGTCACATCGGCCTCGCGCATGATTTTCGCATTCGCCCGAGACGGCGGCCTTCCATTTTCGGCTCGGCTGCGGCAGGTCGACCCGAGATTTCAAACGCCGGCCATCGCGGTTTGGACCGTTGCGGCGGCTTCGTGGATCTTCACGCTCTGGACGCCTTTCTACGCCACGATCACTGCCGTTTGCACGATCTTCCTTTATCTCTCGTACGTTCTCCCCACAGCCCTCGGCGCCTGGGCTCACGGCCGACGCTGGACGAGGATGGGGCCATGGGATCTCGGCCGCTGGTATCGTCCGCTTGCGATTTTGAGTGTTCTTGGATGCCTGGCTCTCATCGTCATCGGCATGCATCCCCCTAACGAGCGCTCAGCCTGGGTTGTCGGCGGAACGCTTGCCACCATGGCCCTCGTTTGGTTCGGAATCGAGCGAACGAGATTCCCCGGCCCTCCCGTCACCCTAGAATTGTCCGGCGACGGTGGGAGCGACAGGCGCATGCCCAGCCAGCAGGCCACAAGCCTGACCCGATGATGCGTTTCGGCGATTCTCGATTCAGATCGCGAAGTCGTGCATTGCCGAGTCCGTGATCACGAGATAGCTTGGCTAGAGTCTCGTGCGACGATATTTCTCGAGGGGCGGTGCCGCCATGCGGGAGTTGCTGCGTAGCCTGATCGAAGGACTGGAGCAGGGTCGAGAGCTGATCGTCTGCCAGGTCGTTGAAACGCGTGGTTCCACTCCTCAAAAGGCGGGCGCCTTGATGGTCGTCAGTCCCGAGGGGGGCCAGCTCGGAACCCTCGGTGGGGGATGTGTCGAGTCCGAAGTCAAGCAGAAGGCCATCCGCCGCATCGGTCAAGAGGGTGCGGATCTGCAGACGTTTGTGCTTGATCACGACTACTCCTGGGACGACGGTCTCATCTGCGGCGGCAAAATGGTCATCACGGTCGAAGCCCTGCGGGGAACGGCACCTCTCGGCTTTCTTCACGTTCGACAGAACCTCCTTGAATCCGGCCAGGGATTCACCGAGGCGGTGGTCGTCGATCCTGAAAAAACCGGATGTGCTCCCGGCAGCCGTTTTCTTTTCGATCAAGACGGAACACTCGTAGCGACCTGGCCGTCGAGCGCCTTGGCGACGCCTCTCACGGAGTTCCCAATTCCCTTGACCGATCGCCCCAAACCTGGCGTGCGTGGGGGAATTGCTTTCTTGCCAACCTTGCCTCGGGTCCGTCTGCTGATCGTCGGCGGGGGCCATGTGGGGCAGGGGGTCGCAAACCTGGCCGCACAAGCTGACTTCGAAGTTTGGGTCGCTGACGACCGCCAGCAATACCTCAGCCCCGAGCGGTTCCCGACAGCCCAACGGCTCCTGACCGGTCCTTTGGAAGAAACGCTGAGCACGGTCGAAGTCACACCTCAGACTTATGCCTTAATCGTCACGCGAGGGCATGGGCACGATGAAAAAGCGCTCTTCCATCTCGTGGAAACCCAGGCGGCTTATGTCGGCATGATCGGCAGCCGCCGGAAAATTCGCCTCATTTTCGACAGCCTCAAGGAAGCAGGAATTTCCGACGAGGCACTTAGCCGTGTTTCTGCGCCGGTGGGTCTCGAAATCGGTTCACAGTCGGTGCCCGAGATCGCCATCAGCATTGTGGCGGAACTGATCGCACGGAGAAATCTCGGGTTCAAGAAGACACGACAGCCGGCTTCTTCCTCGACGGATGCCCTTGTTTCCGTATCCGGACCATCCCGCGCATGATCTTCGCTATCGTACCCGCCGCCGGACGTAGCGAGCGGATGGGTAAACCCAAGTTGATCTTACCCCTCGCTGGGGAAACCGTGATCGCGCGCGTGGTTTCCACGTTGCGACGAGGCGGGATCCTCCATGTCATCGTGGTCGCTCCCCCTACCGAAGCACCAGGGGCCGTGATCCTGACCGACGAGGCCTCGAAGGCAGGCGCCGTGGTGATTGTCCCGGAAGTGCGCCCCGTGGACATGAGGGCTTCGTTTCAACTCGGACTCGACCACCTTGAGGATGGTCCCAAACCGTCATCGATCATGCTGCTGCCCGGAGACAGCCCGGGAATCACCGGAGCTCTGGTCGAGCAAATACTCGCCGCGGCGAACGCGAACCCCCGGTCGATTATTATCCCCACATTCAACGGCCGTCGAGGACATCCCATTGTCCTCCCCTGGGATCTCGCACTGCTTGTCCAAGCGCTGCCGTTTGGCGCGGGGATCAATGCGCTGATCGCTCTTCATGCGCCACGTGTCGTCGAAGTTCGTGTCGACGAACCGGGAACGCTCGACGACCTGGACACGCCGCGCGACTATGAACGGTGGGTCGAAGCGTCCAAGCCACGGCAGTCCGGTCCGACGGAACCCGCTTCCTGAGAATTGCGTGAACGAGGGACGAGGGACACCCGTGGAAACCTTTGTCGTGCAACCGTCGAATGCCCGGCGCAACGCCGGTGAGTCGTCCCCGAGGTCGGCCCTATGTCTTTGAAGCGACTTGCCCCAGGCATGGGGCTGTTTGCCCTGGTCCTGGTCGTCTACTTTCCGACCACCTGGGCCCTCTCGATCTGGGACGACGAGAGCTATTTGCTGGGAAATCCCAACCTGGGAGATTTCGCAGGGCTCGCTCGCATCTGGTTTTCTCCTCGTTCTTCACCGCAATATTACCCCGTGGTCTTCACCAGTTTTTGGCTCGAAAGTCATCTCTGGGGGTTTACGCTCGGGGGATATCATGGCGTCAACGCATTTTTTCATGCCTTGAGTACCGTCCTGGTGTGGCGCGCTCTCCGCGTCCTGCAACTTCCCGGAGCATGGTTCGCCGCCGCGGTTTTCGGCCTTCATCCGGTGCATGTGGAATCCGTCGCGTGGATTACGGAGCGAAAAAACGTCCTTTCCGGCTTTTTCTACCTGCTGGCCCTGAGCGCCTACTGGAAATTCTCATCCCCTGAACCGTCCCAAAAGACATTACCCGCATCGACAAATTCCACTCTCCAGCGGAACGCGTGGGGTTGGTACGCTGGCGCGTTTCTCGCCTTTCTAGCGGCTCTGGGCAGTAAAACGGTAACCTGCTCTCTCCCGGCGGCCTTGCTCTTGATTGTCTGGTGGAAGCAAGGGCGTCTGCCGCGACGCGACTTGCTCGCATTGCTCCCGTTCTTTCTCGTTGGAGTCGTCGCGAGTTCCCACACGGCCTGGCTTGAGAGATACCATGTCGGAGCCATTGGTCCCGACTGGTCGTTCTCGTTTCTCGAGCGGACGCTCATCGCCGGGCGGGCTCTTTGGTTCTACGCGGGAAAGCTCTTCTTCCCCTGGAAACTTGCGTTTATTTATACGCGCTGGCATATCAGCACAAAAGATTGGACGCAATATCTCTTCCCTCTGACCGCCGTAGCCGTTCCCATCGTTCTCTGGGCTCTGAGAAAACGGATCGGGCGCGGCCCGCTGACGGGAGTGCTCTTCTTCGCGGGTACGTTATTCCCAGCCCTCGGCTTCTTCAACGTCTTTCCGATGGTTTATTCGTTCGTGGCCGACCATTTCCAATACCTGGCGAGTCTCGGCCTGATTGTGCCCTCGGCCACGTTCATGGACGCGACCGTGCGACGCCTTCGGCTCGGGGGCCCGGCAACGGCCGTCAGAGCCGAGGTTTGCGTGTTGTTTGTCCTGGCCGTCTTGACCTTGTTCCGCGAGACGGTCTTCAATAACAAGTGGTCATTGTGGAACGACACACTCGCAAAAAACCCGACTTGCTGGATGGCGCATAACAATTTGGGCCTCCTCTACATGGAGCGCAGGCTCCTGGAAGAGGCAAAAAACCATTTCGGCGAGGCCCTGCGAATCAATCCCAACTCGCTCGAGGCACGCTACAATCGAGGGGCGATCTTTGAAGAGCAGGGGAGGTTTGACGAGGCCAATCAAGAACTGGAAAAAGTGCTTGAGGTCAATCCCTACGATTGGAAAGCTCACTTTGTCATCGGCCTGATCTTGAAGAAGCAGGGGAGGTTTGACGCCGCGGCCGAACGTTTCCGCACCAGCCTTCGTTACAACCCCATGTACAAGGCTGCTGCCGATGAGTTGAAAGCGGTGCAATCTCGGGTCCCTGCACCAACTCGGGCGGGGTAACGGGCAAACCGGCAAAACAGGGGAACGGAGATCTCGGTCACCACCCAAGGTTCTCGATGGGAAAGGCAGCCCTCTCTTGGTCGTCAATGTCAGGCTGTTCGCGCTGGCCAAACAGAAAGCAGGCCGGGACGTGCTGGCAATCGAGCTCACGGACGGCGCTTCCGTGGCGGACCTCCGCAAGGCCCTGGTTCAGCAGAGTCCCGAGCTCGCACCCCTTGTTCCCAACCTCATGATTGCGGTGGATACCCATTACGCCAGTGACGATCTCCGGATCACGGAGAGTTCGGAGATCGCCGCCATCCCTCCCGTGAGCGGGGGCTAGCCGTCTTTCTTCACCTTCCCTCTGATTTGAGAAGAGCCCGGGATGTTCGAGATCACCTCCTCCCCGATCGACCACGCAGCCCTCACCGAGCGGGTTCGCTCTCATAACGCCGGAGCGGTTTGCACATTCCTGGGTAGCGTCCGGGAGATGACGGGGGATCGACGCACGGCGGCGCTTCGGTATGAGGCGTATCCCGAGATGGCGCTCAAAACGTTGGGAGACCTGGAGGCGCAAGCGCGAAGCCGCTGGCCGATCCTCGAGCTCGCCATGGTCCATCGTATCGGTGATCTGGAACTCGGAGAAATCAGCGTGGTGGTCGCGGTGAGCTGCCCTCACAGGAACCAGGCCTTCGAGGCATGCCGTTGGCTCATTGACACCCTGAAGGAAGTCGTACCGATCTGGAAAAAGGAAGTCTGGGCCGACGGCACCGAGGAATGGGTCCATCCCGGCCTCGAACCCAAGACCTAGCCAGCGAACAAGATTCTTCATTCGTCGAGGGGACGCCCGTTTCGTTCCCAGGCGGCGCGGCATCGGTCCAAGAAGGCAACATGGCCCTGGTCAGTACCGGTTTTTTGGAACTCGGGATAGAATACCTGCATGGACCGAATGCACGAGAACGTAGCGACGATTACCCCTCCGGGCGAAGGACGACTGATCGATTCCTTCGGTCGCGTTCACAATAACCTGCGGATCAGCGTCACCGACCGGTGCAATATCCGTTGCGTCTATTGCATGCCCGAGTCCGTGGAGTTCTTGCCCCGCCAAAGCTTGCTCAGCTTCGAGGAGATCGAACGATTCGTCCGGGTCGCGGCGAGCATGGGGGTCGACAAGATTCGCCTCACGGGAGGTGAACCTCTCGTTCGACGCGACCTGTCGACGCTCATCGAGCGAATCTCGCGAATCCCCGGTATCAAGGACGTCGGCCTGACCACGAACGGCATTCTGCTGGCACCACTGGCCAAGGATCTTTGGGACGCAGGCCTGCGCAGAATCAACGTCAGCCTCGATACCCTCGACCCTCACAAATTCAAGGAACTCACGCGGCGCACCGGCCTCGAGTCCGTGATCGAGGGAATTCTCGCCGCCAAGGCCGCGGGCTTCGATCCCGTCAAAATTAACGCCGTCGCGATTCGTGGAACGACGGAAGACGACATCATTCCGCTCGCGAATTTCGCCAGGGAACATGGTCTCGAGCTTCGCTTCATCGAGTACATGCCCCTCGACGTCATCGATCACTGGGAGCGAGACAAGGTCCTCTTCGCCAGCGACATCATCGAGCGTCTCAGCCAGGGAGTTTCTCCTCTGGTCGCCACTCCTAACCAGGACCCTCGGGCGCCTGCGGTCGACTACGATTATGCGGACGGCAAAGGACGTGTGGGCATGATCGCGTCGGTAAGCCGCCCGTTCTGCATGAGCTGCAACCGCATCCGCCTCACGGCCGACGGCAAACTTCGCAACTGCCTCTTCTCACTCGAAGAAACCGACATTCGGTCCTTTTTACGAACGGGAGGGACCGACCATGAACTGGCTTGCGCTCTGCGGGACAGCGTGGCCGGCAAGTGGGAAGGGCACGAAATCAACACGTCAAGATTTATTAAACCCGAACGATTGATGTATTCGATCGGCGGGTGACGCTCTCGGGCGTTCATGCAAAGTCGGTGTGCTTCTCCGAGACCGGATGTTTGTATCCCGCCCAGGCCAGAAACGCATCTCGCAACGTCAGCACAACGACGAGAAAAACCCCGGTCGCCGCCCCCATGAAGAGGCCGCAGACCACGCCAAGCCCAAAGCCGAATTCGGTGGGATCAAAATTAACCGGGCCTTGCCCCATTCCCGGTGAGTGCAGCCATCCCACGAACGATGGCGCAAAGCGCCCGACGGTCGCCCCAACAACCCCGCCCGCCACTCCCGCGGAGAGAGTGCACGCCATAACAGCGACAATGGCTTGCGTAAGACGGATCATGCACGGCTTCCCAACTATGGAGAATTCCTGTCCAAAACGCAGTGAGCCATCGTAATTTATGAGGGCCGGCCGACAAAAGACCGCGGCCGACCCTTGAGAGGGCGGGGCGTTAGAAGGGATGAGAAGCGCCGGCAACCACTTCCGTGTGCCGCACCTGGTAACGCTTGAGCTTGGAATGATCGATTTGATAGCCAAGCCCGGGTCGCGTGGGAACGCTCAAAACTCCCGGACCGGAATGCTCGATCAGCGGGACGATGCAGTCGTCAACAAACCACCGCGGGCTCGGCTCGATATCGGTCGCGTAGCGACAGTTCCCCAGCGCGGCGAGATGAATCCCCTGCGCACTTCCTACTCCCAGTTCGGGCGTGGTTCCTACCCAGCAGGCCACGCCGTTCTGATAACAGAGATCATGGACGGCAAGGGCCGGTCCGAATCCCCCGAGGTTTTGAAGTTTCAGGCTGACGATCCGGCAAGCGCCGCGCCGAATGGCCTCAGCGGTCCGCTCCACGGTCGTCGCCGTCTCATCCAGGCAGACAGGAGTGGTCACCGCGGCCTGGAGCGCGGCCAACCCCTCGAAGTCGTCAGCCGCCATGGGCTGCTCGAACATCAAGAGGTCGTAATCATCAAGCTCTCGAAAAATATCGATGTCATTCACCGAGTAAGCCGCAGCGGCGTCGATCATCAACGGGATATCGCCGAAATGCTGTCTTACAGCCCGAACAAGCTCCACATCGCGCCCCGGCTCGACCTCGATTTTGACTCGTCGATACCCCTCTTCCAGATGGTTCTCGATCGTCTTCAAGAGCTCGACGACCGTAGGGTAGAGTCCGAGCGTCAGTCCCGATTCGATGTTCATATCGAGCTGGTCGCTCGACGCACCGAGAAGCTCGGCGATGGTGGCGTGACGAGCATGCCCCAGCAGATCCCAACAAGCGGTCTCTGCTCCGGCTTTGGCACAATGCCCGCCGGTCCAGGTGTCCGCGAGCTTGCCGATCTCTTCGGTGGAGGAGAATGACCGACCCAGCAGTGAGGGAGCGATCCTCTCCGTGAGCTCTTTCCAGCAGCTTTCGAGCGACTCGCAACCTCTTGCCGCGGAAGGAGAACATTCCCCGAGCCCGATGCCGTCACGCGACTCGACAATGAGCAGAATCGCGTCCTTCAACCCCATGTCGGCTCCGCCAATCCGTACGGTTTCTTTAAGAGGGATTTGGAGATGCGTCAAGGAGACCCGTTCGACCGGTGACGTCATGGTTGCTCCTTCCCCAGATGGCTTCCTGGCGCTTCTACAATTCTTCGACGGTCGACCCAAACTGGCAACCCACTGATCATCATTTACAACAGAATATCTTGGTCAACCCAGTACCGAGCATGCGAGGGGTCATGGGAGAACCCACGCCGCGCGAAGTCGATCTTATCGGAGAGCCGACTTGCCTGGGTGAACCTTCAACCCCCCGCAAGTCTCAGCTTACCATCGACTTGTGATTGGCCAGGGATTGTCGATCTCGTGCCGTCCTGGTAGTGTGAAGCGAGATGGGCAAACGATTGTCTTTTCGATGGGATTTGGATAGCACGATGAGTTCAGAGGATACGGAAACCCCCTGGTACCGTGACGGCCTCGCTTTTGAGTGCACGAAATGCGGGGCCTGCTGCACAGGGGCGCCAGGCTATGTTTGGGTCGATGCCGATGAGATTGCGCGGATTGCGGAGTTTCGGGGGGAATCGGTTGCACAGTTTTCCAAAAAGTTTGTGCGGCGGGTAGGCAACCGCTTTAGCCTCATCGAAAGACCCGGTGGTGACTGCACCTTCTGGGAGAAAGGGAAAGGCTGCACGGTTTACCCCGCTCGCCCCACCCAATGCCAGACATGGCCTTTCTGGTCCGAGAATATCGAAACCCGTGAAGAGTGGGACCATGTGGTCTCGATCTGCCCGGGATCCGGAAAAGGGCGTCTCTACACGGTCGACGAGATTCGAGCGGCGGCGGCCAGGATCGAGTCATGACAGACTCCGCTGACAAACGCTCTTACGATGTGGATCGATTCCGTGACCAGCTCCAGGCCATCTACGCCGAGCTTGACGCCAAGATCCAAGAGCTCGCGCCAATCTGCCATCTCAGCGGACGCTGTTGCCGATTTCGCGAGTACGATCACACGCTCTTTCTCACGGAGGCTGAGGCCCTTGTGCTGATCGCGGATGCCCCGCCGCCCTCCCGGCCGCTCGACAGTGGAGACACCTGCCCATGGCAAGACGCACAAGGACGATGCACGGCCCGAGAGGCTCGTCCGCTGGGATGCCGTGTGTATTTCTGTGATCCTGCTTATGCGCCATATGCTCCAGAATTGACGGAACGCTTCCTTAAGGAACTAAGAAGCCTCGCAGCGCAGAATGGGCTCCCCTGGAATTACGCTCCCTTGCATGTTCACCTCCATCGCGCACACACCGAAGGAACGTATAAGGGGGAGGTCGACGTGAATTTCCCAGCGCCAGGTTGAGAGACGTACACCATTTCTCCAGGTTACCCACCCATCTTTCTTGAGCGCTTTCGTCATTCGCAGAGAGCCCGAACAAGGTCGGTGCCAACGATTTTGACTTGACACTACTCCAAGCCACCAATACCGTTGAGCCAATCGATGCGCGGAACGGACCGGCCAACAGGATGGAGATTGACATCGTGACCAAGAAAGAAATTGTCAAGAAGATCTCCGAGGACATCGGTCTGACCCAGTTGAAGACCAAGGACATCGTTCAGCGAACTCTTGACGCAATCATCCATACTCTGGTCTCCGAGGGGCGAATCGAGCTGCGGAACTTCGGCGTTTTCGAGGTCAAGCGGCGTGCGCCTAGGAAAGCGCGAAACCCGAGGACGGGGGACAAGGTCTTTGTCCCGTCAAAGAACGTCGTCACGTTCAAACCGGGAAAAGAGATGGAAGAATTGGTCCGAAAGATGAATCCGGAAAATCTTCCCTTATTGGAAGACGATCCGGATGCCGATGATGAAAGCAACGAACCTGTCACGGAGGCCATGGAGGCGAGGGCACAGTCCCCGGCCTCGGCCGACGTTTCGGATTGATCCCGCCCTTCGCGACGCTTGAACCGTCGATGGGGGAGTCGGGCAGCACGACGACCGGTTCGATCGGCGCGAATGGAGTCAGGCTCGGAACGAAGAGACCCGGAACGGAGGTGCGCCCACCGGGTTGGAAACGCACGAGGGATCGTGCGTTGGAACCGCTCCGAGCAGTACCAAGGCGGGAGGATCCCCCAAATGCGGAAACCCTTGGCGGCCATGGCGCTCGTGGTCGCGGCCCTCGTGGTCTGGAGCGAAGGCTGTGCGCCTATCCCGCTGCCGCACTATGCGGCGTACGGGCCAAAACGAGCCGAAGAATTGCTCGTTGACTCGGAAAACCTCCGTATGCTCGGCGATGAGTGGGAACGATTCTGGTTTCTCGACCAGCCCTCTCATATGACACCCTTCCGCACCCATGGCGGCCTCGGTCCCTGATCCTCAGTGTTTGATTTCGAGTGCGGTCTCGCTCTTCTCATGAAGAGCTAAGAGAGGGGCCGCTCTCGATCTTGCTGCCCTGGCAAACAACCTCGTGTTCTTGCCAAGGCTCCGAACCTGCTGATGTCCTCGGTTCGACACTGGGCGCCGATCAGGATCCGAAAGCTGACTCCTTTGCCGGTCGAGCAAGCTTCGGCTTCCTCGACCAGGGCCTCCAAGCCCCAGGGGCATGGCAACGCACAGCCCTGCGATGTGAACCCGGATCTCCTTGAGGGATCTGACGTACAACCGGTCGAGGCTCACGCCTTGCACCGGTTGTTCTCGTTTTGCCCGGTCCGCGTCTGCCGCAGAGACTCATATCAACAATCAATGCGCGTTAGGCAACCCCAGGCATGATCAGGGGCTGAGGTGGCGCGTGAAAAACGAATCGACGGCTGCGACGTAACGCTCAGGGTCGGCTTCATAGGCCTGAACGTGTTCCACACCCGGAAGCGTAACCGCCTCGCAGGAAGATCCCACAACCTGCGCCAATCGCTTCGCCTGGCTAACCGGCACCGTGCTATCAGCCTCTCCATGGATGAGCAAGAGGGGGCGCTTCCCCCACTTCCGGGCCGATCGCAGTGGGATCAGATCATCGGTCCGCACGCCGAAAGCGAAACGAGCGGCCGTGAGGATCCCGGGATTGAACCAACTGGGAAGATGACTGTGCTTGGGGAGTTGCGTCTCGAATAGCTCCGGCAGACTGCCATAAGGGCTGTCGAGAACGGCGACTTGAATTTCCGGGTTCTGTGCGGCTTCCATCAGCAGGGTAGAGGCCCCCATGGAGTACCCCAGCCAGCCGATGCGATCATGGGTGAAGCCTGACGCACTGGCCCAGGAGAGCACCGCGCGGATGTCTCCGCGTTCGCGTCTTCCCATGAAGAGCCGCGACGGATCGCTGTCTCCATGGCCCCGCAAGTCGAACAAGAGCACGTCATAGCCATACTGGTGCAGGTCGCGGCCCAACGCCGCCATCTCGGGCCACGAGCTCCACATACCGTGGACGAGGACCACCAGGTGCCGCTTCTTGGGCGTGGGAACATACCACCCGCGAAGGGTCAAACCGTCTGTCGTTTTCGCGGACCACGCGGTCACGTCGGGGCTGATCATCGTGGGATCAGCCTGCACATGATAGTTATGCGGCCTCGTAAGTAGGTCCGCCGTGAGTAACGAAATGGCGAGGTAGGCCAGCGGAAGTGCGATTAACGTTCCCCACCCCACCCATTTCGCAATCCGGAACGCAAGCCGCGGTCGGCGTGCGGTCGAATCCATGCGAAGACCTCCCTGTCGGTCTTTCTGGCTGCCAGTCACACAAAGATATTCTTGTCACGTCAACCGTAGACCAAATTCTCAACTCCGGCAAGAGAATTCATGGACCCGCCGACGTGCCTGTTCGCGCGAGCAGAAGTCTCACTCCCCGGGTACCCATTCATCGAGCCATTCCCTCGCAACGCCGTGTGGAAGCCGAATCAGAGGGGCGAAGGCTCTGTTTATCATGCAAATTCCAGACATCATGACATCTCGACAAGACGATTTGTCCACATTTCTTAACAAATTCTGTTGTCTTGCGATTTGAGAATCTTGAGAGACTCCGTTCCCCTCAAAAAAGGGGAGCCTCTCTGAAGCCGTTTTCAGAAAGACGTGAGCCGCCTCGTCATGCCCACGACGCCCGGGCTACGGAATCTCCGACCATGAAACGAGTCGGCATGCAGGGATGAAGAGCCTGACGAGAACACCCAACCAAAAAAAGGGATAACGAGTTAGCGACATCTCGTATTGCCCAAGATGAGGCTTGGCGGCAGAATCACCGCGTTCAAAGCCGATCATACGGTGAGATCCGGCGAGAGAACGACGCAAACATCCCCATGGAAACAGAGGCAAAAGGCTCTAGAATTACGGGTTCATGGGAAGGCCAGAGATCCCTAATCGCTTTTGCCCACAAGGATTTGCATTCAATGGTAGGCATCGGGATTGTCGGAATTGGTTTCATGGGAATGATCCACTACTTGGCTGCCCGCAAGCTAAGCGGAGGGCAGGTGGTGGCTGTTTGCAGTCGAGATGCACGCAAGCTTGCGGGGGATTGGACGAGCATCCAGGGGAATTTCGGGCCTCGCGGCGCTCAGATGGACCTATCCGGCCAGAGCCGCTACGCCGATGTCGCCGAGCTTCTCGCGGATCCGGCGGTCGACCTGGTCGACATCTGCGTCCCCAATGACGAGCATGCCAAGCTAGCGATCCGCGCCCTCGAGGCTGGCAAACACGTCCTGGTGGAAAAGCCGATCGCTCTCACCGCTTCCGACGCCGACGCCATGGTGGCCGCCGCCCGCTCGAGCGGCAAGCTCTTGATGGTCGGGCATGTTCTCCCGTTCTTCCCTGAGTTCGCTTACGCTGCTGAGGCGGTTCGATCGGGTCGTTACGGCAAGCTCAAGGCCGCTCACCTCACGCGTGTGATCTCCCGTCCTGATTGGTCGACGGGTATCACAAACGCCGACCGAAGCGGTGGGCCGGCAATCGACCTCCACATCCACGACACACATTTCGTGGGCCTGGTTTGCGGCGTTCCGAAGGCCGTCCATTCGCGAGGAGTCGTCGAGGGGGAGGCGGTTGTTCATCTCTCCACTCAGTATCTCTACGACGAACCCAATCTCGCGGTCTCGTCGGTGTCAGGAGCCATCACGCAGGCAGGCCGTCCCTTTGCCCATGCCTTCGAGTTCTATCTCGAAGAAGCGACCATCGTTTTCGAATTCGCCAACCTGGCTGGGGAAGGCCATGTGGCGATGCCTCTTTCGGTCATTCTTCCCAATGGAACCGTCGAGCGTCCCCAACTTGGGTCGGGGGATCCCGTCGATGCCTTCTCGGACGAGCTTCAAGTGGCCGTCGAGGCCGTGGCTTCCGGCAAGCCAGCCCCCCAACTTGCCGGTGAATTGGCACGGCAGGCACTGTTGATTTGTCAGGCGGAAGTTCAGAGTGTCAAGTCGGGCAAAGTGGTACCCATCGGGTGAAACACTTTGCGTATCACGGCATGTCTTAATACCGCCGTCGTCTCAGCGCCATCCGAGGAACCCTATCTTCAGTGGCCTAACGGAGTGTCGTAAATCTCGAACGTATGCGGCGCGTCATCGTTTCTTCTCAAGACATAGGCCACTCGATTCCGATTTCGTTGACGGGGGGACAGGAGGTCCGCCTCGAACCGCCGCATCAGAAGGAGCTGGGTGATGCTACTGTCCATGTCGGATCTCGTCCACCCGACGGCCGTTATTGACGCCGAGGCAGAGATCGCTCCCGACGTTCAAATCGGCCCGTACGCTCTTATTGAAGGGGCTGTGAAAATTGGCTCCGGTTGTGTGATCGAGGGGCACGTATGCCTGACCGGTCCGCTGACCATGGGACAGGACAACTTCGTGGGTCATGGCGCGGTGCTCGGCAAGAACCCACAACATCGCGGATATCGTGGAGAGACCACGTCCCTGAAGATCGGTAACGGTAACATCTTCCGTGAGCACGCCACCGTGCATCGTGGGACGGTGCAGGGGGGGGGCGAGACCCGCATCGGCGATCGCAACTTTTTCATGATCGGCAGCCATGTCGGTCACGACAGCCAGGTCGGCAACGGTTGCACGCTCATCAACGGGGCGCTGGTCGCTGGGCACGTAACGCTGTTTGATAGCTGCATTCTTTCTGGGCACTCCGCGGTCCAGCAGCGGGTGCGCGTCGGCCGGCTGGCCATGATCGGCGGACTCGGCTCAACCACCAAGGACGTGCCCCCGTTCATCCTGCACCAGGGATACAACAGCGTCTCGAGCCTGAATACGATTGGGCTTCGTCGCGCGGGCTTCTCGGCGGAAACCATCGGCTCCCTTCGCGAAGCCTTCCGCATCCTCTACAAGGAAGGGCGCACCAACTCGTCGGCCCTCGACCGCATCGAGGCTGATTTGGGAACGGTTCCGGAAGTCATGGAATTCGTGATGTTCATTCGCGAATCGACGCTGGGAATCAATCCCCTGCGATGGGCGGAAGGGAAGTCGCGAGCGAACTGAGTTCAGACCGTCCCTCTGCAGAGCGGCGAGAATCATGGAGACTCTCGACGAGCTTCAAGCAAGCTGGTCGAGAGTCTTCTCGGTTGTGGTCCAAGGGATTTCCATCCCTTGTGTAAGCTCATTGGTTAGGGGAAAGGCGAGAAAGGCGGGCCCGTCACTCGGCAGTCTCTGAGTTCGGGCTCGATCCGGCATCGACGGAAGGCATGCGCCGCGAGAGCTCCCTCTGTTCGCGAATGCGTTCTCTCTCCTTGTCGAGATCGAGCTTTCCTTTACGAAGGGTCTTGGTGGGATCAAGCAATTCGCGCACACGATGGAACTCGACCTCGTCCATCCCCCCTTCGGCGTAGGCTTGCTCGAGCTCGGCGAGAAGTTCGGCGTTGCTCGCAGGTTCGATCTCTTCCGTCATCTCCGCCCAGAGGCGATAGGAAACGACTCCGGCCACGATGAGCGCGGCGACCAAAAGAATTGCGGGTAGGTAGGACGGGATCTGGAAAGACAGCAACGTCACGGCGAAAGGCCTTCTGCAAGGGATGGATCAGTGACGGACAGACCACGAATTGATTTTCCCCGATGCCTGGTTCAGGTTCTACGTTTTTTACGCAAAAGTTTCTGGGATCTCGTTGTATGGCCGCGACAAATACGTGCTTCTGCTTGCTCCTGATGCGTCGGGCTGTATACTCTAACGTTTGGTGGATCTCGTGGAAGGTACGTCTAAGGAGGGTTGCGGACATGCGCCGTACCATTGCCGGGCTGGCGATTGTGCTGGGGTTTTCGCTGCTCACTCCCGCAGGTCAGTCGTACGGGCAGACTCTTGGAGCTGACCCGTTCTCTCTGTACTACGGGTACTATCTGCCGCACCAGGCGGCGATCGCGGCTCAAGCGACCCCGCTGGATACGATCAACGCGGCGACGGCGGCAAGGCTACCGATGGCAGGCGCGGACCGCCCCGGGCTTTATGATCCCGTAACCCCGCTCGGCGAGGAAGATTACGATCCTCTCCGACCTTATTCGAGCCGGCGAGGAACGGAGCGGATGGCCAAGCCGCACGTCTTCCCCTCGAACACCACCAGCGCCCGCGGGTTGCGAGGGCGCGTCAATCTGTACTACGGTCGCGCTGAACGTTACCATCCTACGGTCCGTCCCGGTTATGGACCAAATAAGAACCTGGCCGTAACCCGGTCGGGCCGCTCGGCGGGCATGCCTTCGATGCCCAGTGCTCCCGGCCCTCGCTGACCACGCGCCGAGGCCGTTCTCAAGTTTGAGACAAGCCTCGGCGAGACTTCGGACGAAAGCCGGGGTTCGATTCTTCTAGAGATCCAACACGGCCACCGTCGAAGTCCAGCGTCTCCGCGCTGCCCCGTCGAGGCTATGAGGAGAGGCCCCTCGCCATGGCGATCGGTCCCGAACAACGGCTGACTCCTGCGGAACGGGCAAACCTTGTAGCCTACCTCGACGGCGAACTCAACGAGGCCGAGTCTCGCGCGATCTCGACCAAGCTCACAAAGAGCGCGACAGCGCGACGGGAAGTCGAAATCCTCGAGAAGACGTGGGAGATCCTCGACCTTCTCCCACGGCCGAAAGCTTCCGAGGATTTCACCGCGCGCACACTTCATGAGGTTGAGCAACTCTCCCTCAAGGGGAACCGAATTGAGTCGGCGTTGCTCGGCGCGGGGCGCCGCGTACTCACGACGCTCGCCTGGATGCTGGCCTCGATGACCATGGCCGCCGCAGGTTATGCGCTCACTCAATGGGTTTGGCCGAACCCGAGTGCCCGCCTCGCCCGCGATCTTTCGATCGCCGAACACCTGGACGAATATCGCGATGTAGGCACGTTTCAATTCCTGAAGGAGTTGGAGAACTCTCAGGAATTCAGCGTCGACCGTGACTAGCTCCTTGGCGCAGGACCGACAGAGGAACGCGATGCCTAGCGGCTATCGACTATGTCTGGTGCTCTCTTTTCTGGCTCCTTCCTGGCTACTTGCCGCCGAGGATGACGAGAACTGGGCCAGGTTACGGGGCATTCCCCGAGAGTATCGCCAGACCCTTTCGGACAAACTGCGAGACTTCGATAGACTCTCTTCAAGCGATCAAGCCGCCATTCGCAGTCTGGATCAGCAGATCTCGTCGGAGGCGCCAGCGACCCGCGCCAGCTACCTTTCCGTCATTCACCGCTATCACCTTTGGCTCGCCAGCCTCCCCCCCGATCAGCGCAAGCTCATCGAAGACACTCCCCCGGACCGGCGGATGGCCGTGGTTTCCAAGATCCGGGCGAAAAACAAAAGCCGCTCTGCGGCCTGGAACGGGCAGACCTCTCTCCAGCTCGCCGGACCTTCGCCGATCAATCTCGCGCGCCGACTGCAAACCTGGATCAACCTGTCAGCCAAAGACCGCGTTGAGATGGAGAAGTTAGATCCGGCAGCGCGACAACAACGCTTTAAGTCGCTGGTACGCCCCAAAGATCTCCGGCACATTCCTCAGCTAACTCCCGAGCAGATCGAGGACTCCGTGAAGAAAATGCGCACGGAGCCCCATCTGGAGGCATGGATCACCCAGATCGAGCGTGACGCCGCCAATAAGGCGGCCACCGCAAATGCGCCCCCCAAGAAGGCGGCCAATACCACGAAGAAAGCCGAGGCCGCAAAGGCCCACGGAATCCCTCCGCAGCTTCATGCGCTTGCAGAGAACTATCACTTTTTGATCGATCCACCCAAGAAAGTGGATCCGACAAAACTGCTCCTGTTTGAAGCTGAGCTGCCGCAGTGGTTTCGCGCCGCGTTCGATCATTTCTCGCCGGAGGAGGCGAAGCGACGATTGACGATTCTCTATCGCTTGATTTACGGTGACTCGGACGACCCGGGCGCGAAGCCGCCAGCTTCCCCTCGGCCGGCGCGGGACAAGCCGCCCGCCCAGAAGCCGAAAGCGTCTCCGGCCAAGGGCGCAAGTCCCACCTCGCCCCCTGCACGCCCCAACCCCTAAAACGATCGAGTCTTGCAAAGGTCTGGGTGTGACGAATTACGATCATTTTTGGATGCGTCGCGCTTTGTCGGAAGCGGAAAATGGACGCGGACGCGTTGAACCCAATCCCATGGTTGGGGCCGTGGTTGTGCGCGAAGGGACGTTGGTTTCCTTAGGCTACCACGGCCGTTTCGGGGGGCCTCACGCCGAAGTCGAGGCTCTTGCCAAGGCGGGAGATCAGGCCAGGGGAAGCACGATCTACGTCACGCTCGAGCCTTGCTGCCACACCGGCAAGACCCCTCCGTGTACCGAGGCCATCCTGGCCGCAGGGGTGACGCGCGTCGTCGCTGCCATGCGTGACCCTTTCCCCAAGGTTGCGGGAGGAGGTCTGGCGCAGCTACGCCAGGCTGGGCTGGACGTCAGTGTCGGAATCGAAGCCGAAACCGCTCAGCGATTGAATGCTCCTTACCTCAAGCTGCTGTCGGTCGCTCGGCCTTACGTCACGGCGAAGTGGGCCATGACCCTGGACGGCAAAACGGCCGCGGCCTCAGGCGACAGCCGCTGGATCTCCAACGCTCGCTCGCGTGCCCTTGTCCACGAGCTTCGGGGCCGCGTTGACGCCATCCTGGTCGGCATTGGAACCGCGCTCGCCGATGATCCGCAACTCACCGCGCGGCCAGCAGGTCCGCGAATCGCATCTCGCATCGTGCTCGATTCCAATGCGAGACTTCCTACTCAAGGGCGCCTCGCTCAATCGGCCCGCGAGATTCCCGTCATCGTTGCCGTGAGCGAGAGTGCCCCAGCGGAGCGACGTGAAGCGCTCGCGGCTCTTGGGTGCGAGATCCTGGTGTATCCCGGAACGGGCTCTGTTCCCATCCGAGCGCTACTCGACGAACTCGGCCGTCGCAGGATGACAAACCTCATGGTCGAGGGAGGGGGACGCGTGCTAGGAGCATTTCTTGATGCGGGTGAAGTGGACGCTGTTGACGTCTACATTGCCCCGATCGTCGAGGGGGGCCCCGCCGCATTCACTCCCGCGACCGGCGCGGGGCGAGCCCTGATGTCGCTCGCCCCTCGGCTCGAACGCCAGGAGGCCTCCCTCATCGATCAAGATATTCGAATTCAAGGAACACTTGCACACCCCTGGAGGATCTTCGAGTGACCTTGACCCCGGCGGGAGATCTCTGTACAGTCGAATATGCACGTGATGGCATGAATTTTGCCCCACAATCTACCACGGAGCCATCAACCTCGTGAGGGAGCCGCGACGCGAGCCTGCGGGTGACAAGCTGGCCCCCAAGGCCGTCGTGGGCCGGGTCAGTCTCTACCTGAGGCAACTCGAAACCTTTCAGCGCCAGGGGCATACGACCATTTCGAGCAGCCAGCTCGGAACCGCCCTGGCCATCAACAACGCTCAGGTGCGCAAAGATCTGGCGTTCTTTGGTCAATTCGGCCACCCTGGCGTTGGCTATCGGATCGAGGAGCTCAGCTCCGCTTTGCGGCGGATCTTAGGCATCGATCGCGATTGGCCGCTTGCGCTCGTTGGCCTTGGCAACCTGGGACGGGCCTTGTTGCGATATCGCGGGTTTCGCAGCCGGGGCTTTCACATCGTCGCCCTCTTCGATAATGACCCTCAGAAGGTCGGGCGTACCCATGACGGCTTGGTGGTCGAGCCCATTGAAGCGCTCCCTCAAGCAGTTTCTTCCCGAAATGTCAGTCTGGCCGTACTTTGCGTTCCGGCGGATTCAGCCCAGCGCGTCGCCGAACACATGGTGGCTAGCGGCATTCTGGGAATTCTTAACTTCGCCCCAGTGCCAGTGAGCGTTCCGCCGTCGGTAAGTGTTGTCGCCGTTGACCTTAGTGTTCAGCTTGAACACCTCGCCTACAAGGTGCAGAACACCCAAGGCGCGATTTCCTTCGCCGGAGAGTCTTCGCGCTCCCCGGGTCGTTCGTTAGAATGACTCTCGTTCGTCTTACCCGGTGGTGAAACGGTATCACAACAGGTTTTGGTCCTGTTTTTCCAGGTTCGAATCCTGGCCGGGTAGTTCGTCTTTCGGAAGGCCGTTGTGCAAAGGCACTACGGCCTTTTGCTTTTCGAAAGCCGGCCGCACGACACTTCGAGCGTCCCAGCGTGGCCCCACAACCTTCCAAGATTTCGATCCCTCGCGACGAATCTCCTCCAAGTGTGGCGGCCTCGACGACGAGGCCACCGCCTTGAGAACAAGGGTCCCGAATTGGGACAGGAAGGCTGCCATGACCGAATTCGCCAAGATGAAGATCAGCTTCGCGATGGCCCTTTTGGGGACGTTGTTTGCCCTACACCCCTTCTTGGATCGCTTCGCCGACCGAGGCTTCGTGTACCTGGGCACCGACCTCAAAATCTTCCACGCCTATTTCCTGATCGCCGGACTCTTGAGCCTCTGCGTTTACTGCTATGCCGTGGCGCTCATGACCGAACGGTCGCACTCGCGCCTGGAGCGCATCGGCAACTCGTCGTACGCTTTGGCCGTGATGATCCTGCCGATTTTCGGTGGCCTCTACATCGCGAGCGTTCTTGCGGAGCAGTTCCGCTATTCTCACATCGCCTGGGCGGCCCCCGCCGTGGCGATTGGCGTTGGAGGCGGCTGGTTCCTACTGTCGCAGTTTGTCGCGTGGCGACTCCGACGTCGGCTAGGCGAGCAAGATCGCCGCGCCAAGATCGAGCATCTCGCTCGCAAGGAAAGCGAGTCGATCCGACAAGCTCGGGAGCTGTTCGACCACGAGCACTATGACCTGAGCGTCATCGAGGCCTGGCGAGCGATCGAAGCCCGCCTCGGGCAAGCCCTGCTTCTCCGGCGAATCGTCGCGCATTCCGACCGGCCACACGCTCTCTTCGACCTTGCCACGCGCAAGGGGATCCTTCGTGAGCCGGCTCTGGGTGTGCTTGAGGACTTGAAGCGGCACTGGAATACCGCCGTCGGAACCGATCCCTTGGAGCGTCAGGCCGCGAGTGAAGCTCTGAGCGCCGCCAGGCATATTCTGGCGACCGTGCCAGTGGGTCACCCTGAGCACGCGATCAAGCCTCGTCGCTCGGCCGCCTGAGTCCTGAGTCTCCGGTAGAAGCGGCAAACCGGGCAGGGGTCTTACCGGAATCTGGAAGGGGTTTGCGGAGGACTCGTCTCTCGATCGTTTCACCAACAAAAGCAAACCGCCCCGTCATTCCCAAGGAGCTCGGGAACGATGGGGCGGTCGATGAATCAGGACATGTTCAAGCAGGTTCAGGGGTCAACCATGCCGGCGCATTTTGCTCATATGCATGAATGTCGCCCTCATTGAGAAGGGTCTCGGCAATCGCGTCGAGTCCCTTCAGGAGGCGGTTCTGGTCCGCCGACGAGACGTCGAAGCTGAAGCGGCGATCGGCCCCTTGCGCGTCGTGAAGGGTCACGGACAGGTCGCGAAGGTCAACCGTCAACTCGACTCCCCCAGGAGCACGTGCGGCCTGGGCGATTTGCTCCCAATCACCTTCGGCCAGCTCGATGGGAAGCAAACCGTTGTTGAAGGCGTTTCCCTCGAAGATGTCGGCGAAACCTTCTCCCTTGCCAGGCGCAATGACTACGCGATAACCAGCCTGAGCCACGGCCCAAACGGCGTGCTCACGGCTCGATCCGCAGCCGAAGTTACGCCCCGCAACCAAGATCGTTCCCCCTTGATTCGCGGCGTCATTGAGGGGGAAATCGGGATTCAGGGCGGCCTTGGCCAAGGGATCGTCGACAGGAGGAGCACCACCGGTCACGTAACGCTTGTCAGCGAAGAGCAGGGGGCCGTAACCGGTCCGCTCGATCCGCTTCAGATAACGTGCGGGAATGATCAAGTCCGTGTTGACGTCGCTCCAGTCCAGCAGGGCAACTCGGCCGCGATAACTGACGAAAGGCTCCATGAAAACCTCGAAAAGCGTGTCCGGACAATCTGCGGAGATTCACACATGATTGGTCGACAACGAATCCGCCGTATTCCGGCGATCGTCAGTGGGCTGCGGTCTCCCCCATCAACTGGCGTACGTCGGTGAAGTGCCCGGTCACAGCCGCGGCGGCAGCCATGGCGGGGCTCACCAAGTGGGTGCGTCCACCCGGCCCTTGCCGCCCTTCGAAGTTGCGATTGCTGGTGCTGGCCGAGCGCTGACCTGGGGTCAACTTGTCGGGGTTCATAGCAAGGCACATGCTACAGCCAGCCTCACGCCACTCGGCCCCCGCGGCGCTGAAGATCTTGTCCAGCCCTTCGGCCTCGGCCTGGTGCCGCACTTGCTCGCTTCCAGGAACAACGAGGGCTCGTACCCCTTCGGCAACTTTGCGCCCCTCGAAAATCTTGGCCGCGGAACGGAGATCTTCGATGCGGCCGTTCGTGCACGAGCCGATGAAGACAATATCAACAGCGACCTCGGACATGGGGGTGTTTGGCGTGAGGCCCATGTATTCGAGTGCCCGCTTGGCATCCTCACGGCTGGCGAAGGGAACCTGATCAGGCTCGGGAATGCGGCCGGTGACATCGATGGTCATCGCCGGGTTGGTTCCCCAGGTGACTTGCGGAACCAGCGTGGACGCGTCGATTCGCACATGGCGATCGAACGCTGAGGGATCATCGGTTCGCAGCGTCTTCCAATCGGCAATGGCCGCTTCGAGGGCCGCCCCCTTGGGTGCGAATGGGCGATTACCGGACGTGATGTACTCGATCGTGACGTCGTCCGGGGCGATCAGGCCCGCGCGGGCGCCCGCCTCGATCGACATGTTGCAGATCGTCATCCGACCTTCCATGGACAAGGCGGTGATGGCCGGGCCGTAATACTCGATCACGTGCCCGGTCGCTCCGCCGGTTCCAATCGCCCGGATGACCGCAAGAATGATGTCTTTGGGTTCGAGTCCCACAGGGAGCTCGCCGACAACTTCGACGCCGAGCGACTTGGGGCGCCGGCCCTGCCAAAGAGTCTGCGTCGCGAGGACGTGCTCGACCTCACTGGTGCCGATACCGAACGCCAAAGCCCCAAACGCGCCGTGGGTGCTTGTGTGGCTATCACCGCAGACGATCGTGGTTCCGGGAAGCGTGATTCCGAGCTCGGGACCAATGACGTGAACGATCCCCTGGCGGCCGCTACGAATGTCGTAAAGCGTGACACCAAACTCACGGCAGTTGGTTCTCATCGACTCGACCTGCCGCCGGGACATCGGCTCGCGAATGTCGAGTTGGTTTTCCGTGGGCACGTTGTGGTCGAGCGTGGCGAACGTAAGTTCGGGACGCCTCACCTTCCGCCCCGCGAGCCTTAGCCCTTCAAAGGCCTGGGGGCTCGTCACCTCATGAACCAAATGCCGGTCAATATAGAGCAGCGTCGCCTCATCGGTCGCCGCCACCTGGTGCCGTTTCCATACCTTCTCAAATAGGGTCTCAGACATCACCGGCTTCCCTCGATCAAATTCCACAACGGCCCGGAAAACGTCATTGGGGGAGGAACAAACAGCATCCCTGACATCTCCCAAGAATCTTGGGTTCGATGCCGGCTCACTACTGGCACTGTGTTTGGAGAGGCAGTCGAGCGCGCGTTCCTCTCCGCGATGATCCTCGCCCCTTAAGGATAGCGGATTCCCCATGTCAAGGGGAGAGGCTCCCCTGCGGAGTTGATTCGGCGGGTTCAGGTAGCCAGCGGTGAATCAAGAAGTCGTAGACAAAGGCTCCGAATACGCCCCCCGCCAGCGGAGCGACGATGGGGATCCAGAAGTAGCCTCCGTGCGAGCGAAAGACGGCGGTTCCCCAACCAAAAAGGCAGGACGCCAGCCGGGGCCCCAAATCACGAGCCGGGTTGATCGCATAACCGGTGAGCCCTCCCAGGGAGAGCCCGATTGACCAGACCACCGCTCCGACGAGAAGCGGCTCGAGGTTCATCACCGGAGCCGCATTGCGACGGTCGGTGACGGCCCGAACTCCGAGTAGCAGGAGCGCGGTGCCGAGAAACTCGCTGAAAAAGTTGCCCGCCAGCCCATCAAACGCGGGATAGGTCGCGAAGATGCCGGCCCCTCCGGCGGCGGGCCCAGCCAGCTTGCCGTCAAGGAGTGCTCCTCGGACGATCTGGTGCTTTTGCTCAAACGCCACGAAGGCGGAGAAGTAATCGGCGTAGACGATGGCTGCCCCGCAAAAGGCCCCGGCGAGTTGAGCCAGCCAATAGGGGAGGAGCTTTGACCAGGGAAGCTCCCCGCGTGCGGCCAGAGCGAGGGAAACCGCGGGGTTAAGATGCCCACCGCTGAGCCGGCCGCTCAGATAAACCGCGAGAGTGACCGCGAGCCCCCAGCCTGTGGTGATGACAATCCAATCCGCCTGCTTCTCTAGAAGCATGACGGAAGCAACAACTCCGTTCCCCAGCACGATCAGCAGCAATGTCCCGAGAAATTCCCCGAGCAAGATCGACCGCAAGGGTGGAGACGGCATGGGTGGACAGTCTCTTCCGGTGAAAGAAATGTCTTCCTGAGCATGACCTCAAACAGGCAGTTCGGTCTTCGCCATTTCGTCCGCATGGTAGCTCGAGCGGACGAAGGGGCCGCTGGCGACTTCAAGGAAGCCGAGTGACCGAGCCATGCGCCCTAGTTCATCAAACTCCTCGGGAGGAAGATAGCGCACGACCTGCAAATGCTTGGGAGAGGGCTGCAAATATTGCCCCAACGTCAGGAAGTCACACCCCACAGCCCGAAGATCGGCGAGCGTCTCGAGAATTTCCTCGGTCGTCTCCCCCAGGCCCAGCATGAGCCCGCTCTTGGTCCGCACGTGAGGGTGCGATCGCTTGGCATGCTCGAGCACTCTCATGCTCACCGCATATTGACTCTTGCGGCGCACGTACTGCTGCAGGCGAGCAACCGTCTCCATGTTATGGTTGAAAACCTCGGGAGCGGCCGAAAGCACCACGTCGATCGACTCGAGACGCCCATCGAAATCCGGCGTCAAAACCTCGACCGTGGCTCCGGTCCGAGCCCGCACCGCCAGAATGCAGCGGCGAAAGTGATCGGCCCCTCCGTCGGGCAGGTCATCGCGTGTCACCGAAGTGATCACCACATGCTTGAGCCCGAGCCGGGCACAGGCCTCCGCCAGGCGATCCGGCTCATCATCGGCCACCGCTTCCGGGTGCCCTCGCTTCACTGCGCAGAATCCGCACGGGCGGGTGCAAACCTCTCCCAGAACCATGAATGTCGCCGTGCGCCTGGTCCAGCACTCGGATCGATTGGGGCAGCGACCACTCTCGCAGATCGTCTCGAGTCCCAGTTCACCGATCAAATTCTTCGTGAAATAGGTTCCGCCCGCGGCCGGAATCGGTCGCTTGAGCCATTCGGGTAGACGGCGCTTCGGCGATTCCGCCGGGGCAAGGTCTCCTCCCAGAACCGGCAAGATCGGCAAGGGAGCCCCCTCAACCGAGGCTTTGAGCGTAGACATGAGATCGGACCTTCCGGCGGATCAAAGGATGGTGCGTGTAGATATGGTGCCGCTCAAGGCCGAACGCGACCTCCAGGTGGCGGATCAAGGACTCACGCACCTTGGCCATGGGAGCAGGACGCTGGCGCCGCGCCTCCATGGAGGTCTGTCGAAGCGGAAACGGACCAAAACCTGGCTCGGCAATGAGGTCAAACGGCCCCAGAAAGGCTCCGACATTGAGCGTCAGCCCGTGATAGGCAACCCAGCGGCTCACCGCAATCCCCATCGAAGCGATCCGCGCATTCCCCAGAAAGACGCCAGGCTGATCCGCCCGCGTCTCACCGCGAAGCTCGAACTCGTTGAGGACCTCGATCACCGCCTGCTGCAAACCCTCGAGATAACGCTTCAAATCGAGACCGAGCGTTTCGAGGTGCAGGATCACGTAGACGGACAATTGCCCTGGCAGATGGAGGACGCAGCCGCCTCCCCGATTGACCCAGTGCACGCCGATGTCCAATGAGCGCAACTCCTCGTCGTCGAGCATGATATGTGCTCGACTTCCGGACCGGCCCACGCTGATCGTGGGCGGATGCTCGCAGACGATGACCGACGCACCGCCTCGCTCGCCTTGTTCGTAAACAAGCCTGCGCTGAAGCTGCTGCACATCCTCAAAGTCAACCAGGCCAAGAAGATAGATTTCAAGAGGGGGTGCGGAGGGGGAAACCGTCATCGCGTATCCATCCCCCCCACGAATCGTTCCGAAGGACTCAGAACAGCCGTGCGCCACGGCCTCTTCATGTCTCTAATTTACCCCGTGCCTTCGAAATGCAGCAAGATCGATCGACCGGCCCGAACGATGGACCTGGCATCCTCACTCCATGGCCGCATCGGACAAACGAAGACGAAAACCGCATTCGTCGATCGGTATTCGGGAAGAAGACAGAGACTTGGCCGTGGGTTGCCAGGCGGCCTTCCGCGGCCGAGGAGAAACTGCTCCCAAATCTTACGGACTTTCCATTCGACAAAGGCCATCCGCTCGCGTTAGATATGTCTTCCGCCAATAGAATGCCAAGCTTGGGAGAGTGTTCAACACTTGTCGCAGAATTTCTCCGAACCGGTGTTGGGGTCCCGACGACGGTTCCGCAACGTTCGAGGCTCATTTCGCTAGACGAGCCCATGTCCGGAGATCGTAGATGCGTGAGATTCCCGAAGTCCGACCTGGGTCGGAACGGCGAGTGAGGACGCCGTTTCCAAGCCTCCGCCCCCGCCTACGGACTCTTATGGTCCTCGTGCTCGTCGTCGCCTGCGCGTTGGGATGGGCGCTTCAGCGAGAACGCGCTCAGCGATCCAAACGGTTGGCGATCAAGAATGCCGGGGGATACGCCACGTACGATTGCGAGCTCGAGGATCGAGGATTCCCACTTCCCCGATGGCTGATTCGTCGCATAGGCCCTGACATCGTTGGCACGATTGTCAACGTCGGCGTGGTGAGGGAGTCGAAGAGCAACCTTCTGGAGCTTGTCGCTCCTCTTAACCATCTCGAGAGTCTCTCGCTCAGCGGCGATCGGTCCACGGACGATGCCAGCCTCGCCAAACTGAGCGGCCTCACGCGCCTCGAGCGGCTCGATCTCAAGCTCACTCGCATCAAAGGACCGGGACTCGTTCACTTGAAGGGAATGACGCGCCTGGAATCACTGAATCTCGAAGGCCTCCCCATCACCGATGGCGATCTCGAACACATCGCTGGCTTGACGTCCCTCAAGCAGCTTCTCATTTCCAGTAACAACCTCACCGACGCGGGGATGATTCACCTGAAGCGTCTGACGAACCTGGAATTCCTGGCCTTGAGAGCGGTTCCTATCACGGCCGCAGGTTTGACTCCGCTCAAAGACCTCTCGCGACTCAAGGTGTTGATTCTGACCATGACCAAAGTCGACAATTTAACACCTCTTCAAAACCTGACCGGTCTCGAAATCCTGCGTCTCAATCGAACCCCTTTTGGCGACAGCGGCATGCCTTCGCTCGCCGGCCTTCGTTCGCTGGTTTCGCTCGAGTTGAACGGTACGGCGGTTTCCGACCAAGGCCTGATCCACCTATGCCGTCTGAGTCAATTGAAAACGCTGTACCTCTCGCAAACCCAGGTCACCGACGCGGGGATGGCTCATCTCAAGCCTCTCACCGCCCTGCATGACGTCGTTCTTCGACGGACCCGGGTTACGGAACCAGGGATTGAAGGCCTTCGCCACTTGCTTCCCAACGTTTCGATTGGCCTCTAATGGCCATGTTGCCCAGGCAACAGCGCCCTTGCTCGGTCAGGCGACCTCACGGTGGGCTTGAAGCAGGGAAGGGCCTTCAGAGAATGCCCGCTTCCCTTCGCCTTGGCCTCTCTCATTTCAGGTCGATGTTGTATTCCGTCTTGCCCTCGACCACCTCGACCTCAACCTTCGACGACCCGGCACTCTGGTACTTCCGGGGGAAGCTCTTGCCCATCCCGGTGATCGCGACGCGATGAACACCCGGCACGGCACCGTCATCTTTCTTAAAGGTGGTCATTACGTAGGTCCCGTCCGACTGGATCGCCCCCTGAGCTTCGCGGCCGATGTTGACGGGCTCAAAGGTGATCTCACCTTTCGACATGGGCTTTCCCTGGTAGGTGATTTTTCCCTTCACCTGCACGGTCGGAGAAGCGTGAGGGCCCTCGTTGGAGCCGCAACCCGACAGAGCCAAAGCACCGAGAAAGAGCGCGGAAACAAGTGGTCGCATCGGTTTCCCCATCACGAGGCTCCTCGTGTGAATGAAGAAAACCGGGCGATCGGCCAAAGCCGAGTCGCGCCGGTTTCTTGGAGTACTCGCGTGAACATTTCGCGTTCTTTGCGAAGATCCGATCAATATTGGTCGGCCGAGATCACTTCGCCGCCAGCAATCGTTCCGAGGTTTCGCCACGTCACGGGGCTCACGGAGTTCTTGATGAACCGCACGCTGCCGTCGGCGAAGAGAGCGTTCACCCCGCCCGCGTGGTAGCTGCTGGCCGAGAGCGACATGTAGGTAGGGCCGCCGTCGTTTTCGTCAACCGAGTCCCAGTCCATGGGGACGTTCTTGCCGAAGTTGCTGGTTCCGGTGGCCTTGCTGACCGCCGAAATGTTCGAGTTTGGCGGCATGGCGGTGGTGAAACCGGAGTAGTAAACGCCGCCGTTGCACCAACGGGTGTGGCCGATGGGGCCTCCCGCCTTCGCCTTGGTTCCGGCGCAGGAGTTGATCAGCGACAGCAGGGCCGTCGTAGAGTTGGGGCCGGGAGCCGGCACATTGGTCGGGCTCCAGGTGCCCACGGACGCATCGGACGGAACCGAGGGGGTCGACATGCAGCTACGATACTGACCGTGGCCGATGTACCCTTCGGAGATCGCGAGCGTGTTGCTCGTTCCGTCGGTGATCATCGCGATCGTTCGGGAGTAGTTCGGGCCGAACATGTGCGAGTTCCGAGGCCCGACCGAATTGGTGGCTCCCCAGTTCACCGACCAAACGTACCAGTCACCGTCGCTGGTGCCGTAGCTGGTCGTCGCGTATCCGGTTCCACCCAGTGTGGCATCGTCAATGTGCGACCCGGGATCGCTCGGGCAGAAAAGGATATTCAGCGGGGTGATCGCAACGGTCGTGTTCGGAGCCTTGCTATACGTCAGGTTAAAGTTGATCGCATTGTAGAAAGCTCCTTGCTCGAGGAACGGGGCCATACGAGCAAAAGCGCTCCACGAAGACTCAAACGCCCAGCTAGCCGGAGCTCCCGTGGGAGTCGGCACAAGAATCGTGGTGGGCGGGAAGGCGCTGACAGCGCTCTCGTAGTTGAAGAGAGCCAAACCGAACTGCTTCAGATTGTTCACACACTGAGATCGGCGAGCAGCCTCGCGAGCCGACTGAACGGCGGGCAACAACAGGGCAATCAAAACAGCGATAATCGCAATGACCACCAACAACTCGATCAATGTGAACGCACGACGTCGTTCCGCTCGCATTAAAGGGACTCCAGACAAAGTGGCGGGAAAAATTACGGTGGCGGGTCAGGAGTAAAAACCATATTCAAGTGCGAATTCTCCCGTCAAGATGTTCACAAACATTTTATAAAATATACTCGATGTGTTCATCGAGAGACCCTTTCCTTCGCAAATTCTTCACGGATTTGCGCGGGGCCACACCTCGATGTAGCATTTCTTAATCATTCGTCATGACAATGAAGGATTTAGGAGAAGAGCTTCAAGGCGCGGGGATGACGGGGCTTGCTTCGAGTAGACGGCGGCCTTGATGTTCATCAATGGTAAGACGTGCGAGAAGACGACGGCGGATCGTGGTGAGCAGAGCGTCGATCGCCTCGGGGCTCGTGTCGGTCAAAGGAATGGCGCCGCCGGCCCGCTTGTCATGGCCTCCAGCAGCTCCCAGCCCGTCGACAACTTCGCGAAGAACCTCGCCGGAATGGCCGCCCAATAAGCTTACTCGTAATGAAAGCTTTAAGAGATTCTCGAATCTTCCAATGGCAATAGCCCAATTTACTTGATCGAACCGCACGAAAAAGTCGGCCACCTCGGCAATAATGTCCGGCTGGCTGACCACACCACACCAACTCACGACAACATCGCGATAAAGAAATGCGTTCGCAAGCGCATGCTGAAATGTTGCAAAGTGGCTTTGTGGCAGCTTCGGGTTCCGAATCTGCGCGAGCAGGTCCTTATCGGCGCGGGGGAAGAGCCACACCAGCGCTCCGTCATCGAGCGAGCTGGCTTCACGCGGATAGCCCTCGGTTTCGGATTCGATACCGTAGAGCAAAGCGGTGGCGACCCGTGGCGTCAGCGTGATGTTCTGCTCGAGCAGGTAGCCGGTCACCATCGTGCTCGTCGCCCCCATGTGAGGGCGAAGGTCGCGGAAGAGAACCCCCGTAAGCACGCCGCCCGTTTCATGGTGGTCGATCACGACTTGCGGCATCGCGTCTTCGCTGGCTCTGCGCCCTGTATAGGGCTGAGAGTCCACCATGATCACGGCCGTTTGGGGCTCGATCTTGACGTCCCCCACGGGGACCAGCGGCACGGTCAAGAGCTCGACCATCGCCCGGTTTTCAGCCCGGGCAATCATCCCGTCGTACGTCAAAATGACGGGCTTGCCTGGCTGCAGTTGCTCAATCATCGCCTGCAAGCCGAGCATGCTGGCGAGAGCATCCGGATCCGGATTGACGTGGGAGACGATCACCACGCGAGAGAATGGCGCCAGAGTGGCGAGCAGTCGTTCGGATCGGAACTGCCGGACTAAGGTCGGCTGGGGGTTCGTTTCGGCCGTCATCGCGGTCGCATCCCGAGAGTCCGCCGGCGAGATCGAGCACCAATTCCACCGACGGCAAATACCTCATCGAGTCTACGACAACAAACCCCGGATTCGCCAGTGCATCCACCCGGGTGCCAGTGGATCCATCTTCACCTGGTGGAATCCAGCCATCTCGCGCGTCGCAAACTAACGCAATTCGGCCCGACGTCTTTTCTCCGTCTCCTGGCCGGAAGCCGGATCTCTGGCTGGGACATCATCTTGCCGCGAATTCCCCGGAGTTGGCGTGGCACTCACACGATCTCCCGGGTTTCGCTCCACAATCCCCTGTGTCTTCGGCGCAGGGCGATTCGCAAAAGCGATCAAGAGAGTAAGTCCCAGGGCAACGGCCAGCCCGTTGAGAGTCGACAGCCGCCCAAGGAGGCGGTCAGCCTTCGCTTGATCGGGAACCCCCGAGGAAAGGGAGGCGAGGATGGCAGGGGTCAGAGTGTTCCCGCCGTAGAACATCAAAAGGATGCCTCCCAAGATCGCCAGTGATTGGACGGCGATCCAGGGTCCTCGATATTCGGGGAAGCTCAGCGGCACTCCCAGGTAGGCCGGCAAAGCAATGGCGCCGGAGATGGCTCCCCATGCGTAAAGACGGATGTAGAGGGCTTTGATAATCCTTAGGGCCCCCTCACTCGCCGCCGTCGGGATCAACATCGGCGCAATGCCCCACGTGATGAACAGGATGCTCCCCATCCACACACTCAAAGTCACGACATAGACGGAATCGAACAGCGCCAGAAGAAATCGCGAGCTCACAGAAGCAACTCGTTTCTCAAGAGCTGCTTCGGGTCGAGGGTCCCTGAAACAGCTCGGGGCTAGACGACGATACACACGACGGCTTCGAGCATACGTGATTGCGGGAAGCGGAACTATCCCTTGCAAAGATGGGAACGAACCCTCGTTCCGGCGATGGGCCCGCGCAGGGAATCGCCTCGGCGACACTCGGCCCACTTCGACACTCTCACCCCCCGCATGAAAGCGGAGACGATTGAGAAGGTCGACGTTGGGAAGTGTCGTCGAGGCCTCCAGTCAACCAAGCCCTAAACGTCCGCGAGAAAAGGAGTCAGACACGGCTATTGGGGCGCAAATCGATTCATCAGCGCCTTTTGGAGCAATGCCGGGTCAACCTTGACCGGAGTCTTTGGTTTCTTCGGTTTGGCCGTTTGAGCGACGTCCGCCTCGTCCGACGGCTCATCGAGAGCACCATCCGTCGGCAAAGGGGGGAGTGACCTCGGCGGCGCCGGCTTTCTGCCGTTGGCCTGAGCCGCGAGATTGGCCTCCTGGGCTACGTTCGGCTTGGGACCACCCTGAAGGGCGGACACGGGGAATTCGGTATCCGGGGGCGCGTAGGCTTCCATCGAAGACCCGCTTCCCGGCAGGAGTTGTCCTGGAGGCAGAGGAACCGGCTCGGGGAACGTCTCAGGAGGCTGAGGACGAGCCCCACTCGCCGGCGTCGGCGTCAAAGGAAGAGGCACACCGTCACTGCGCCGGCTGGCAAACCGCTCTCCTCCTTCACCCTCGGCATTGACGGTGAGGAAAGGCTTGGTCGGCTGCGAGCGTGACGCCTGAGCCGTCGGAGCCGCGTGAAGCAAATTGACCCACTGCGCCAGAATCTGGTAGGTGCGGTCATTCGCCCCCACGAAGATAGGGCGTTTGGTCGCGCCGTGCTGACGGAGCGTGCTCGAGAGAAGCTCGCTCTTTGCAGGATTCTCCCAATCGACCAGGCGAAGGGTTGCATCCAGATTGGCGCGAACCGCGTCCGGCGTGGCCCCGGTCCTCGACTTCGTCAGAACGAGGCGGAACTCACCCGTGTACGCTTCGTTGTGGCAACGAACGCAGGTCTTCTGGAGCACGGGATGGACGAACTTGCGAAATTCGTCGACCCGTTTTACCGAGGCAACCGCGGACAAACCGGGGATCTGCGGGAGTGAGGAGATGCCCATTGCCCGCGAAGCGCGATCCAGGGTGGCTCGGTCGAGTGGCTCGGGTTGTGATCGATCGACGACCGCGTTGGCCTGCATGACGCCGGTGTCGCGCGCGGCTCGCCTGGCTTCTTCGTCCTTGATCTTGTTGATCATGCTGAGCGCGTCACGGTTCGCTGGGCTCAGCGCCAGAACCGCTTGCAGCTCGACCTTAGCCTGATTCGGAAGATGATTGGTCAAGCACCAACGGGCGAGCTTCATATTCTCGTCCGGGTCTCGCTCGGCCAGTCGTTCTTTTTGATATTGATACGCTTCTTCGAGGGTGGCGAACGACGACAGAACTTGTTTTTTGTTGTAGGGAATTCGACTTCCCTTGACGTGGAGGACATAACTGGACGGATCTTCTGAGATCAGCCCTTGTACGACTCCACCATTCTTTAATAGGAGCACCGCGTTAGCAGGGGCCGGTGCAACAGACGTAGCAGAACCCGACGGGGCGGAAGGTGGGTCGGCGACGCCGAACGACGCAAACCCTACCAAACCCAGCGCGGTCAGGCCTGTGGCGAGAAGGGAGTTTTTGGGTGACATGGTGGCGGGACCATAGCCGCACCCCTAAAATCCGTCAAGGCGAACCGAAGTCCTTAGCGAACCGTATATCTTAGAGAAGTCATCCTCAGGGTGATTTCGCTTGCAACACCTCGGAAATGGAACGGAATGGAACCGACTGAGCCGTCGTCCTTGCTTCTCGAACTGGTCGGTCAAACAGTCGTGGTTGATCTCAGCTCGAGCTACGTCTGCCTTGGCACGCTTGCAAGGTTGGATCGCTTTTTCCTTGAGTTGAAGGATGCCGACCTGCACGACTTTCGCGACAGCACTGCGACGCGCGAAGTCTATATCTACGACTCGATCCGGCTTGGAATTCGGCGCAACCGCGCTCGCGTAATGGTCCGCCTCGAAGAGGTCGTCGCCGTAACGCGGTTCCAAGACATTGCCGAGTCTTGATCGAAGCCCTTGGCAGAACACGGCATGGCATGTGCGGCCAACTCTATATTTTCAGACCGCCGTCGAATACACTCTGGGATGATAGGAAGCCCGGCCGATTGGCGACCGCTCCTACCGATGCGGGTGCTTTGGAATGGCGATAGGCTTCCCTTTTGTTTGAGGTCACTCACGTCATGTTGAAAATGCGATGGTTGCTTGCCCTGCCACTGGCATTCGCCGCTTGGGTCGGCACGGCGCAAGCTTCGTCGATCCACGACGAGGCGGGCATCTTCGACCCCGATACGATTCGCAAAGCCCAGGAAACGCTGGATCGGGTCGAACGCCAGGTCCAGTTGCCCGTCACAATCGAGACCATTGATTCACTCCAGGGCGATTCGATTGATGAGGCCACCATTCAACACGCCGAAAAACAGCGTGCCTCGGGCGTCTTCATCTTGATCGCCAAGAAAGAGAGAAAGATCGAGGTTCGCGCGGCTCGCGGCTACGCTCGAGCCTTCCCTGTCTCGCGAACTGCGACGATTCGGAAAGCCATCCTCGCCCAGTTCCAAAAGGGGGACTTCAACGCCGGCCTCTTGGCAGGCGCGAGCCAGATTGAAAAAAGTGCAACCGAAGCCGCTGCGGAAAATGGCGGCACCCTTCTGCAGCAAGGCCCCGGCGGCGGCCGTCGTCCGGCTCTGAGGCACGGCGCGGCTGGCCGCCAGACGTTTGGGCTTGGCTCTCTGCTGGGCATCGGCCTTGGCATCATGGCGATTCTCTTCGTCATGAGGCTGATCGGCAGTGCCTTCGGCGGCGGCCACGGCGGTTACGGTGCCGCCGGCCGGATGGGACCGGGCTATGGCGCTCCTGGCTACGGCGGCGGTGGAGGGGGCTTCCTCTCCAGCATGTTCGGCGGTATCGGTGGAGCTCTCGCGGGCAACTGGCTCTATGACCAGTTCTCGGGACGCCATCACCATGGTGGAGACTACGTTGACAGCTCATCCTCCTACGACCCGGGCCAGGCGGGCGATAACGGTGCTGACGACTGGTCCGGGGGCAGCGCCTCTTCCGGCGACTGGGGTGGCGGTGGAGGTGGAGACTGGGGCGGTGGTGGTGGCGGAGGTGACTGGGGAGGCGGCGGAGGCGGAGATTGGGGCGGTGGTGGCGGCGGAGGCGGAGGCGACTGGTAAGGTTCTCGCCCCCGTTCCGTGATCTTGACCTGACCATGATTTGATCAACGGCCGCGGCTCCTTGAAAGGAGCCGCGGCCGTTTTCTTTTGAGGCGAAGAGTCAGTCGAGGTTCTTGATCTTGATATTCTTATACCAGCAGTCAGAACCGTGATCCTGGAAGCCCACGTAGCCGGGGCGGGCAAAATCCTTGATGGTGACCTTGGAGAACTTGTGGTTCGAGCCGTCGGGGCGCTTGCCCGGCTCCGTCCACTCCGCAAGGTTGATCTTCGAGACGGATTCGCCGTTGAGAGTCACATCGATCTTCGGCCCTTTGGCGGTGATCGTCATGTGATTCCATTCGCCATGCGGCTTCTGCGCATTTACGCGAGGAGAGACCAGGTCGTAGAACGCCCCGGGATCGTGGAACCCCGTCCCCGTGGTATCGTCGATGGCGATCTCAAGGCCCGTCATGACCGGATCCTTCAGATCTCCCACCCGGAGGAAGACCCCGGAATTGCATCCTTTTGAGAGCTTGTAGTCAAAGTCGAGTACGAAGTCGCCGTGCTTCTGCTCGTGGACGACGACATAGCCTCCAGAGCGATGGGGATTCAGACCATCGGCCTGGACATTCGCCTTGGAGAGAGGCTTGCTGTCGTTGTTGGTGATCCAGCCTTTGCCGCTGGTCCCATCAAAGATCGTTGTAAACTCCCCTTCGGCCGCAAGGGCCGTCGTGGCCAAGGCGAGGAGGAGCAGACCGGCTGATTTCTTCGCGCGCATTTGGGTGTTCCTCGAGAGCGAATTCCGAGAAATTCTGGCTGGCAGCCAGCCGAACGGCCCGATTGTGACATGCGGTCCGGGTGCCAGCCAGAGCCTTCCGGCCGCAGGCGGCAGGGGTGCCCCACTTGTCGAACTCCAGCGGCTTTGGTAGCACAAACCATCCAACTCACAACTCATCGACAAGGTCAGGTTAAACCCACGATGGACCGGTTTCGGAAGCGCCGAGAGGCTGTAGCCAAGACGCTCAGGGCCGACGGTATCGACGCCTTTCTCGTAAGTTCCGTCCCTAATGTTCACTACCTCACGGGATTCACCGGCGAGGATTCGACGCTCCTGCTCACGCGAGACCGAGCGATCGTCCTCTCGGACGGCCGCTATCGCATCCAGCTTGAAGAAGAATGCCCGGACCTCGAGGCCCAGATCCGCGACGTTGGTCAGTTCATGGTGGACGGGATCGCGCATGCCGCGACGAAGCTTGGGATCAAGGCCCTGGGATTCGAGACCCGTTCCTTGAGCGTTGCGGACTTCGAGGAGTTGCGGGACCGGCTCCCAACCCTCGAGTTCATGGGGGTCAACGGCAAGGTCGAAGCCTTTCGCGCCATCAAAGACCGGCACGAGATCGCCGCGATCCAGGATGCGATCCTCTACGCTGAGCGAGCTTTCGGAATGTTGCGTTCAGGCCTCAGAGGAACCGAGAGCGAGAAGGACACGGCAGACGCCCTCGAAGGCTATCTCAGGCGCTGCGGCGCGAGTTCTGCAAGTTTTCCGCCGATCATCGCGGTAGGTGCGCGGGCTGCTCTCCCCCACGCTCGTCCCACGGCGGAAATGCGTATCAACCATGCGGACTTCGTACTTGTGGATTGGGGAGCGACCGGTAACCCTTACAAAAGTGACTTGACGAGGGTCCTGGTCACCGGTAAGGTCACACCCAAGTTCGAAAAGATCTATCGGATCGTCCTCAAGGCCCAAGAGCGTGCTATTGCTGCAATTAGGCCAGGAGTGACGGCCGGAGACGTCGACGCCGAAGCCCGCTCCGTTATCGAGGAGGCCGGTTTCGGCCGTTTTTTTGACCATGGCTTGGGTCATGGCCTGGGCCTGGAAGTTCATGAAGCTCCTCGCCTCCGCAAGGAATCGGACGTCTCGCTCCAAGCCGGAATGGTGATCACCGTGGAGCCAGGGATTTACTTGCCTGGCTGGGGCGGCATCCGGATTGAGGACGACGTACTGGTCACCCCCCACGGCTGCGAGGTCTTAACCCACGTCCCAAAATCGCTCGACTCGGTTCGGGTCGCGTGATCGAAAAAAATACGATTGCCAGCCGCGCGGAGTGTCAGAATGCCGGAAAAGCCGACGGAACCCACCACTCCTCTAGACGTTCGCAGCATCCATCACCTGGTCCGCTTGATGAAGCGATACGACCTCACGGCGATTGATCTGATCGAGGGTCCGACCAAGATCCGCCTTCGACGGCGCGGAACCGAGTTGGTCACGTCGATGGTCGCCGTGCCTGCTTCAGCCCCGGTGATCGCCGCTCCTCTGGCGAGTCCCGCCGCGCCCCGCATCGAAGCGGCCCCCGCCGCAGCGCCGGCCAGCAAGGATATCGTCATTGAAAGCCCCATGGTGGGGACCTACTACGCTTCCAATTCTCCCGACGCCCCCCCGTACGTTTCCGTCGGCTCTGCCATCCGCCCCGACACCACCGTGTGCATCATCGAAGCGATGAAGGTCTTCACCGACATTCCCGCTGGGGTCACCGGCACGATCACCGAGGTCCTCGTCAAGAATGGCCAGTCCGTAGAATTTGGCCAGCCCATGTTTCGAGTCAACCCGGCCTGAGAATGCCTGGGAACGCAGTCGGTCCCCGTCGTCCCGATCGAAACCAAGGCGGATTTGGTCCTCCGCCTCGGTACCCTGTGGGGACGGCGTTTCCGGTTCTCCGGGGTTCCCGTGGCGGGGACCGGTCAGCGCGTTGTTTGACCTGGCCCGGTAAGCGCCTCGATTCCGCCTTCCGCATGTTCCGAGGGTCCCGATGTTTCAGCGTATCCTGGTGGCCAATCGCGGTGAGATCGCGCTGCGAGTCATTCGTGCCTGCAAGGAATTAGGGGTCGAGGTCGTCGCCGTCTACTCGCAAGCCGACCGCAACGCGCCTTACCTCAAACTGGCCGACCGAGCCATTTGCATCGGCAAAGCACCGAGCGTGGATAGCTATTTGAACATCCCCCGCTTGATCGCCGCGGCCGAAGTCGCGGACGTTCAGGCAATTCATCCGGGCTATGGCTTCCTTAGCGAAAACCCGCACTTCGCCGAAATCTGCCGGAGCTGCAGTTTCGAGTTCATCGGACCACCGCACGAAGCCATCCGCCGCATGGGCCTGAAGACCGAGGCCAAGCTGGTCGCTGCCGCCGCGAAAGTGCAATGCGTGCCAGGCTCGGACGGTCCCGTGGTCAGCGATGCGGATGCGACCACCTTGGCCCGCAAGATCGGCTACCCCGTCCTGATCAAGGCGGCCGCCGGAGGGGGCGGAAAGGGGATGCGGGTCTGCCGCGAGGAGTCGCAGCTCATTTCGTCGCTCCAAGCGGCGCGCAACGAGGCCGAGGCAGCTTTCAAGAACTCGAGCGTCTACCTCGAGAAGTTCATCGATCGCCCTCGCCACGTGGAAATTCAGATCCTTGCCGACTCTCACGGCAACGTCGTCCACTGCTGGGATCGCGACTGTTCGCTCCAGCGCCGGCACCAAAAGCTTGTCGAAGAGTCTCCCTCGCCAAACCTTCCGCTCGACGTCCGCCAAAAGCTGGGCGAGGCCGCAGTCCGGCTCGCCAAGGCCGCGGGCTACGTCAACGCTGGGACATGCGAATTTCTCGTCGACGCCGACAACAACTTCTACTTCATCGAAGTCAATGCCCGCATCCAGGTTGAACACCCTGTGAGCGAGTTGGTCACCGGCATCGACCTCGTGAAGCAGCAGATTCGGATCGCCGCCGGCGAGGCACTCCCGTTCCGGCAGAAAGACATCACCACGCGAGGCCACTCCTTCGAGTGCCGCATCAACTCCGAAGATCCCGACCACGACTTCCGTCCCTCCGCGGGCAAGATCACGGCCCTTCGGATCCCTGGCGGCCCCGGCGTCCGATGGGACTCTCACATCGAGGTCGGATACACGGTTCCCCCCAACTACGACTCGCTGGTCGGTAAGCTGATCGTCCACGCGTCGAGCCGTTCCGAAGCCATGGCCACGATGCGGCGCGCACTTGACGAACTCGTCATCGAAGGAATTTCGACGACGATTCCGCTCCACCGCCGCATCTTCCGTAATCCTGACTTTATCGAGAGCCGCGTGGATACCACATGGGTGGAACGCGTGCTTATGCCTTCCAAAACCGTGGGCGAAGCCCACTAATCAAGGGGCCGCGAACTGGGCCGTCTCCCTCTCGGCAACCGGAGATTCGCGGCTTCTTCACCGATGGTTCACGCGCGCGACCGGACGCAAGTCCGTGGAGTCTCGGACTCCACTGGTACGTCGTTGAGGGTCTGTGGTACTTTCACTCGAGCGTTCATTTACGTGACGAAATCGCTCGGGGCGAAAGAAAACGGCAGTCGTCTCGCCGTTCTTGACGCCGAGACACTAGATCGAAGTAGGAACCATTCATGAAAGTGGGTTTGTTGACCGGGGGCGGCGACTGCCCCGGCTTGAACGCAGTCATCCGCGCCGTGGCCCAGCGGGTCTCGAACGAGGGTGGAACCTGCGTCGGTATCCTGGAAGGATGGCGGGGACTGGTCCAGAACCTGAGCCGTCCTCTCGACATCAACGAAACGGATGGAATCATCGCCCGGGGTGGAACGATCCTCGGCTCCTCGCGAACCAACCCCTTTAAGAATCCCGAGCGCGACCTCCCCGCGGTCCAGGCCAACTTCAAAGCACTGGGCCTTGATGCGCTCGTGGCCATTGGTGGCGATGACACCCTCGGGGTCGCCCACCGCCTCCACAAAGATTTCAACCTCCCGACGGTCGGTGTTCCCAAGACCATCGACAATGACCTGATGGTCACCGACTTCACGTTCGGCTTCGACACCGCCATCAACATTGTTACCGAAGCGGTTGACCGGCTCCGCACAACTACCGAGAGCCATCGCCGCATCATGGTCGTTGAGACCATGGGCCGTCACGCGGGCTGGATCGCCTGCTTCTCGGGAATCGCCGTCGCGGCCGACTACGTGCTCGTTCCGGAAGTTCCCATCGACATGCCGCACGTCATCGAGGTGCTCAAGAAGCGCCGCGCGTCCGGCAAGAACTACGCCATCGTCGTGGTGTCCGAAGGTGCGAAATTCCCGGACAAGGGAATGGTCACCCTCGAGGCCGACGTCGATGCTTTCGGTCACGTCCGCCTCGGTGGCGTCGGCAACGTGGTTGCCGAGCAAATCGAGAAAGCCACCGGATATGAAACCCGCTGCGTCGTCCTCGGACACATCCAGCGCGGTGGTCCGCCGAGTGCCTATGACCGGGTTCTCGCGACCCGTCTCGGTCTCGCCGCGGGCGAGCTCGTGATCCAGAAGCGATTCGGCACGATGGTCGCGCTCTCGGGCACCAAGATCATCGAGACCTCGCTGGCCGCCGGCGTCGCCGCGACCAAGACTCTGGACCTCGCCTACTACAACGAGGCCGCAGCCTTCTTCCAGTGAGTTGTATCTCCCGACGAAAGACCGGTCGTGCAGGTGGGCCCTAACCTCTCCCCCCGCCTCAAGCACTCCTAGCGACCGGTCGCTCGTTTTCGACGGGGTTCCCTGGGCCCCGTCGGTGGCGGCCATCTCTCGGGCTGAGCCTTCTTCTCGCCCCTCAGGGCGCGGCCTGAGTTGGACGCTTCGCTTTTTCCGCGTTCCGCTTACGCACGGCATCCGCGGCTTTGCGACCCGCGATGATCGGCGTCGCGTCGACTTTCCAGCGGCCTTCAATCCTGCGAACGCGGGTCGGCAAAGGCGCAGCCTCATGCAGGATGACCGTACGATCCGGGGTAAACTCCTCGGGCTTGATCTCCAGGACGCGACCCCGCCCCAAAGTGAACTTTTCCCCCGGTTTCCCAATCCGAAACTTCATTTCTTCAGCCACCGCTTTGTGAAAATCCGCGACCTGATCCGCAGGTACGTGCTCCCCTTTGAGCAGCCATTCGACCTCTCCCTTAGGCAAGGGTTGTGTCACCGCCAGCAGAGCCGTTTCGTCTCCAGTGGCCATTGCGAAGATGAAGTTCTGAACCGCTCCTATCGGCGTGTTCGGAAATCCCGCGGCTTTCTCCGCAGTCTTCGCTTGTTGTGCGCGACTCGTGGGCAAAGGGACGGTTACGATGAGGCCAAGCAATCCGATGATGATCAACTCTCGCCCGCGTGCCATGATTTCCCCATTCCTTCCGCGCTAGAATCCTCTCCGGAACCGTGTCGCCGAGGCCTGTCCCGCAACACTTCCCGCGAAATGCCAAGAGAGAGCGCGCTGGATCTTAATGGGAGGCGATCGTCGGGAATAGGTTGCACTGCTCTGCTTTTGGCTGGCGTTCATGTCGCTTTGGAGTTGCTACGGGAATGAGTCTCCCGCGCATTACGTCGATCCTCGTCCCGAGCCGGACGCCATTCCGGCCGTGGACGCGGCGATTGAGACCGGTGGCGAGATCTCTCGAACACACGTTCCCGCAAAGGGACTTCTGAAGAAAGTCCAAGAAACGTTGTCATCGCCAGGCATTCTAAACTCGGCCGCAAGCCAAGATCTTTACGCAAGTCAATCACGGATATAAAAATCCCAATCGATACAGTTCCAGAAAACTCATAATTTTTCTCACTTTCGCATTATTTCACTTTAAGGGCTGAGCCTGCTCTAGATACCAAAGCATCACATGATTATACTTAAAGTCTGCTGAACGGATCCGGACGCTGTCTCATCACAGAGGATCATCTTTCTTGAGCGGCGTACGCAGAGGCGCTTGGGATGACCAGAATCTCGAGGTATCCATCTCGAACCCAGCCGGGAACCTTGCGGCCTGGTCATTCGAGCTGGGAAAGTAGCCCAGTCAATATCGCCCTTTCGGCGACCGCCGGACTCAAAGGATGGCGCGAACAACCTCTCCTCGGCTGAGAGGGAAAGGGCGACCCAATGGATCGCGGATCTCTGTTGCGGGGTCATGCCCCATGCAATGCAAGAGGGTCGCCGACAGATCTTCAGGTCTCACGAGCCCGTCGCGAGGATAGCCGCCGATCCGGTCGGAGGAGCCGTAAACCTGCCCCCCTTTGATTCCGCCCCCGGCGAGCACCGCCGAGAAAACGCCTCCCCAGTGGCCACGCCCTCCGTCCTGCTCAAAGCGGGGGCTACGGCCAAACTCACCCGTGCAAAGGACCACCGTATCTTTCAGAAGTCCGCGTTCCTCAAGGTCGGCCAGAAGAGTCGCAAACGCCTGATCCGTGGGAGGCACGAGCACATTTTTCAGCTTGTCGGCCTCGCGCCGATGGCTGTCCCAGCAGGGGCTTCCTGGCGGCTCGTACTCGGCGCGTTGCCAGTTGACCTGGACCACGCGGGCTCCCGCTTCGACCAGGCGGCGGGCCAAATGCACGCTTTGCCCGAAGGGGGTCTTACCATAGCGCTCGCGCACGGCTTCCGGTTCAAGGTCCACGCGAAATGCCCGGCGGGCCTGCATCGATTGCAATAACTCAAAAGCCTGTTGCCGATATCCATGCAGAAGCCTGGCAGCAGGATCACTGTCGAGCGCACCAAGATCGTGGTGAGATGCCTGCAAGAGATTGCGACGACGATCGAGCCGATCCGGGCCAAGATCGTCGGGCAATGCGATCTCACGAATCTGATAACCTTCCGGCGTCATCCGCGCGTTCAGGAGCCAGGGGTCATAGGCACGCCCAAGAAATCCGCCATCCTGTCCAGACCAAACCTGACCGCCATCATTGTAGATCCGCTCCGGGAGTGCCAGGGCCGGAGGCAACCCAGTCTGCGTCGATCCCAACCTGCCGATCAAGCTGGCCAGACTGGGAGAATCATTGGGCGGTCCCGCCTTCCCCGACTCGATATTCTTGGGTTGATGCGGACACCCTGTGAGCATGTAATAACCGCTTGAAGCGTGCGAGTAGTCCCCCGTCGACATCGCCCGGAGCAGACACACCTTGTCGGCGACCCTCGCCATGTTCGGCCATAGTTCG